>ENA-UEPG01000046-UEPG01000046.1-human-gut-metagenome-genome-assembly--contig:-NODE-46-length-132119-cov-11.354826_pt1 | contig 132119 bp, 108 predicted proteins | sample MGYA00242893_ERZ507902 | MGnify/ENA primary metagenome ERZ507902 (study PRJEB26167, sample SAMN06115491) | human gut metagenome | host: Homo sapiens | place: China:Gansu | collected 2015-04-23...
CCGGGAGACCAAATTTAAAAAATCGTAACCTGTTCCGCGGAACAGGGAATGTTGTTCCAAGACCGTATCCTGCGACATCCAAAGATTTTTGTAGATCTTTACGACCTCTAGTGCCGGGGCTGTCAGTGAGGTTTCAACAACATGGATGCCGTCGAACTTAGACTGCTCTGCAATTAGGGTGTCGTCAATTCTGGCTGTCTCGGCATTTATATCTACGAGGACGTAGCTTCTGCCACCTCGCTTAAAACCGGCTTTAATGTCGGCCGGATTAGCGACAAGTTCCCGAGCCTTTTTGACCAGCCGTTCTCTGTCTTTCTTGTCCTTCCTGGCCCGAGAGGCCGTCCAGGTAATAATGTATCGGCGATTAAGTTTGCTTTTTACGGTCTTTCCTGAGGGTGTTTTTTCGTGATTAAGCTTGACTTCGAGCTCTTTTTCCTTCTGCCCATCAGGTTTTTCAAAGACATACTGCGGCGTGTCGTACTTAATCGGACCGTTGGTTTGGATTTCTTTGTACCAGCCGTAATCTATGATTTCTCCATCCTCGTTCACTTTCTTCATTGGAATTCTTCCTTCCTCAGAAAGCACCTGAGCCTTGATGTCGTCGCTTGCCCCTCTGATTTTGGAGGATAAAACGTAGTTATCGCCCAGCTTTACCAAAGAGTCGATATTGCTCTTGCTGTTGAGGCCCCGGTCGGCAACGACAGTGAAGCTTTTGATGTTAAATTTTTTCTTTAACTCATCAACGAAGGGCACCATTGTCGCGCCCTCAGCCTGATTGCCTTTATACAACCCGTAGTCCAAAGGAAGTCCGTCTTTGTCTGTTGCCAAGGCCATCACGACCTGGACTTCATTAAATTTTTTGTCCTTTGAGAATCCGAAGTCTCTGAGACTGTCTGCGTCCGTGCTCTCAAAGGCATAAGTTGTGATGTCATAGAGACACACAGAGGTATTACGCTCAGGGATTTCTTTGCCGATTTGCCTGTTCCAATAACGAATAATGTCCGTCTTGTGCTCGCTCAAAACGTCCAGTGATTTATAGACATGATCAAGATTGTCTAAGTCGATTCCGAGATAGTGACGGGGTCCCACAAGACAGGAACGGCGTTTGGAGGCGGGATTGAGAATTCTGAGCAGAACTAAGTCCTTTGTAATCTTTGCCAAATCGTACTGAAATTCGGAGCATTTCTTGATGTAGTCAAACTTTGCATCAAACCTGAGCTGGTCGTACAGACGCTGAAGGATGAGGCATCCGGCGATGCGGGATTCAAAAACGGCTTGTCCATCTAGGCTTTGCTGTTCCAGAAGTTCTGATAAATCGGCACTAAGAGTTTTTAAAGACGAAGGGGAGGAAACCAATTGTCTGCCCTTGCAGTTTCGGTTCATTTCATCGACTTCCTGCCGGATCTTCTCCAATGCGAGAGGGTCCTGAGCCAATAAGTCCTTCTTTTTGCCAAATCGTTTAACGATCTCACGAACAGGGTGACGGATCCCGGGCTTCCGAACAGAACACTCAATGTAGACGCTGGGATTTTCCAGCTTTGAACTAAACCCAAGTCTGTAGTGCATAGCGCCTCCTAGGCTAATCTCAGACTTATTATACTACAAATAATACTTAAGATTATAAAATATTTTTAGCGAAAAAAGAGAGCCCACGGGGGCTCGCAAAGAATTTATGCTTGTTTAGGTATCAAAAACGGGAGGATGGAGCCTTTTTCCAACTTTTTAAGGAAATAACTGCACCGCAAACAATGGTGGAACCATCTTCAGAAGGACATAAGGAAATCGAACCCGCTCCCCTCTAGTGCAATGAGAGTGTGGCTTTTGTCTAAAGCCACACCTTTCTAAAAGTTTTACTCAATTTGCCGTGCCGCCGACAGTGAGACCGTCAATGCGGAGTGTCGGCATACCGACGCCGGTCGGGACATGCTGTCCATTCTTACCGCAGGTGCCGCAGCCTCGGTCTAATTCAAGGTCGTTCCCCACCATGACGATCTTAGTCAGTGCATCCGCGCCGTTGCCCGTCAATGTGGCGCCTTTGATCGGATCAGTTAATTTACCGTCTTTGATCAGCCAAGCTTCACTCATGCTGAAGACGAAGTTACCGTTCGTAATGTCGACCTGACCGCCGCCGAAGTTGGAGGCGTAAATGCCGTAATCGACGGAAGAAATAATCTCCTGAGGATCAGATTCGCCTTGGAGCAAATAAGTATTGGTCATTCGCGGCATGGGCAGAAAAGCAAAACTTTCTCGACGTCCGTTGCCGGTGGTCTTTTGCTTCATAAGACGTGCGCTTGTTTCATCGTGCATGAAACCGCGCAGAATGCCTTCATCGATCAGCGTGGTGCAATGTGTTTCATTGCCTTCATCATCAATTGTGAGTGAGCCGCGGCGTCCGGCTATCGTGCCGTCGTCGACAACCGTCACAATCGGAGAGGCAACCCGCTGTCCGACCTTGCCTGTGAAAACGCTTGTGCCCTTGCGAATGAAGTCAGCTTCCAAGCCGTGCCCGACAGCTTCATGAATCAATACGCCGGGCCAGCCGCTTCCCAAGACGACAGGAATGCTTCCTGCCGGTGCTGGGCGAGCGTCCAGATTGCGCACTGCGGCATCCACCGCTTCTCTGGCATATTGTTCAATGACTTCTTCGTTATAGAGATCTAACGTGAATCTGCCGCCGCCCCCCGCTTGACCTTGCTCTTTCTTGCCGTCCTTTTCAGCGATAACGCCGAGATTCACGCGAACCAGCGGTCGAATGTCGCCGATTAAGGTTCCGTCCATCTTCGCGATCAAAATCGTGTCATGCGAAGCACCGACGCAAGTTGTCACCTGTGTGATTAGAGAAGAACGGCTGCGGGCATGCGCGTCCAGGGATTTAAGAAGTTTGATCTTGGCGTCCGTGTCCGCCGCTTCAATCGGATCGACGGCGCGGTAAAGCACTTTCGGGCCGTCCTTAGGAGTCACGTTTACCGTGATCTGGTTGTCCGCGGCCTGCGCAATGGCGCGGACGGTTCTGACAGCTTCAAACAAGGATTCGCGGGAAATTTCTTCGGAATACGCTAAAGCGGATTTTTCTCCGCAGACGGCGCGAACGCCGACACCCATGTCCATGTTGTAGTGACCGGTTTTAACGATACTCTCTTCAAGCACATAACCTTCGGAGACTGAGCGCTGGAAGTAGAAATCGGCGTAGTCGATGTCGTAGCCGCTGAAAAGCGCAAAGGCATCTACGATGTCTTTTTCAGAAAGACCGTTGCGGTACAGCAGAGTCTCGATGGCGACAGAAGTATTGTTATTTGTCATATTCAACGCGATTGTTCAGGGCCGGTAAAAGAGCTCTGACTTGACGAAGGAAGGCTGGATCTACGTCTGCGAAGCAAACGCCCGTTTCATGTCCGTTGAGTTTGCTGATCACGGTGCCCCAGGGATCGACGGCGCAGGAGTGCCCCCAGAAAGCACGGCCGCAGGAAGAGCGTCCGGCTTGTGCGGCGGAAACTACGTAGCTTAGGTTTTCAATGGCTCGGGCGCGCAGCAATACTTCCCAATGCGCTTTTCCGGTGTTCGTTGTAAAGGCGGCCGGGAGAAGGAAGCAGTCGATGTCCTTCTGGCGGCGGAAAAGCTGTGGGAACCGCAAGTCGTAGCACACGGCAAGACCGATCCGGATATCCATGCCGTTTTCTAACGGGAAATTAAAGGAAACCGTTTTATGGCCGCCGACGTAAAGTTCGGATTCGTCGTAGCGTTCCTGCTGTCCTTCGTAAGAAAAAAGATGAATCTTGTCGTAGCGCGCTGCCTCCTGGCCGTATGCGTCATACACCAGCATCGTATTGGTCACGCGGTGCGGATCGTCGGTTTTAAGAGGCATCGTGCCGGCAGCAATCCAGATGCCCAAAGACTTGGCGAGTCCGGACATAATTCTTTGCACCGGGCCGTCCTGATATTGTTCCGCAAGACGAAGTACATCCTTCGGATCATTGCTCATGATCGTAAACATTTCAGGCAGCAGCGCAAGATTGGCGCCCTCCCGAGCAGCCTTGCGAATGAGAGATTCTGCAATCTGGACGTTGGCTCCGATATCCGGGCCGGATGTCATCTGGCAGGTGGCAATGCGTAACATGATTCTTAGTGCTTAATCTTGGTGACAATCGGATCCGACCAGGTTCCGGTCACTTGGTATTCAAAGGAAAAGAGCTTACTTAAAGGATCCTTGAAAATCAATTGAGCCAGGAAGCTGCCGATACCGACGATCGGATTGGCAACCGCCAGGGCAACGGAGGCGCCGGCGGCATTGATATCCGGCAGAACCAGCAGGTGCAGGTCTTCCGTTTCTTTCTGCGTATTCACGTTGCCGTTGATAACAACGGTGGCGCTTCCGCCGATCATCGTCAGATCCTTAATGTTCATCAGGCCGTCGTCCAGAACCGCCTTGCCGCGGATCGTGGAGAAGTTAAAGCCTGCGGAGTAAAAGTCTCTGAAGTCCAGGGTCAGGTAGCGCGTCAAAGACTGCAGCGTGAGCAGAGACAGCAGCTTGGCAGCAGGGCCCGGCTGAATCTTGAGGATTTCGCCTCTCTTCAGATCGATATTCAGTTCTCCGTCGAAGCTCTCGGTGTTAAAGCCGAGGGGAGTACCGACCCAGGATAAATTACCGCTGATCGAGCCGTTGCCGGATCTGACCAGATTCTGCATATCCAGGCGATTCAGCAGGCCGCCGAGGTTATTGATATTGGTATTGATTAAAAGATTCGTTTCGTTGCCGCCGTCGAAACCTTTCAGCCAGCTGCCGGATGAGCGCAGCTGCGCAGCGCTGTTGGAAAGATTCAGCTTTGTAATTTTCCAGAGCTGCCCTTTTGTTGACGGAGTGTTGCGTGCAACTAGTTCCAGCTTGCCTAACCGCATATTGCCGTAGGTTAAATCATCGATAACCGCATTGATTGCGGGCCAGCCGCCTTGAATTTGAACCGGCTTGGATTTTTCTGCGGCGTCTCTTGCAGAGCTCGGGATGAAGAGTTTGGAAATATGCGCGATGAGCTCGGGTTCCTTGCCGTTTTGAGCTTTCTTCCATTCCAGATTGGCATTCATCTGATTGCTGTTGATCGTAATCAGCAAAGAATTCCCGACGGGTCGCCCTAAGAGCGAGAAGTTCGTTTGATTGAAATTGTCGATCTGCAGTTCGTCAATGTTAGCCTTGAGGAAGGCAATATCCGGCAGGACAATGGTTCCGGACGGTTTGGTATCCACTTTTAGATGATCAAAGACCGCCTGCCACGCCTTCGCCGAAACCAGCGGCGCCTTCAAGGAGATCGCATAGCCGTGAGACGGCAATGTCGGCAGACTGCGGTTGCCGATGGCAGCACGTTTGATGTCATTATTCTGCAGGATAAATTCCGAACTCAGGAATCCCTCAATCATGATTCTGAGATCCGTGGCCTTGTTGTCTGTGACGATATTGAGGTCCAGAGGTGCAGACAAAGATGCCGGTTTTTCCATAGGAGGCGGCAGCTTGCTCTCCAAGCCTGAAAGCGAGCTTTTAACGTTCACCGTGACCTTTGGGCCGACGGTTACATTGACTGTAAAGGGCGTGTTGCCGCTCAGATATTTGTCTGCGGCTTTGGCAAGCATCGGAACCGGAATAACCTGCGGCAATGCCTTAGCGGCGATGGTTCCGGAAGCAGAAACCTTAATATTGCCCTTATCGTCTGTGTCGAGCGTCGCTTTTACGGCATTGCCGAAACAATCGGCGGTAATGCCCGTGCTCGAAGCACCTTTGTCATTGAAGTTCACGAGGCCGGTGACATGAGTCAAATCCGGAATCGAGAAATCATTGAACTTAACTGCATTATCTTTAAGCGTAAAAGCGCCGGAAACAGCAACTTCACCCGGACCGTCAAGCGGAATCTTCAGTTCGAGAGTCAGATCTCCGTTGCCGGTGCCCTCGGCCTTCTTGAAAAGACCGCCGGTGTAGCCGTCAACCGGAGAAGTCTTCACGTAAGACAAGAAACCGGGGAGGGCGCCGGACGCCGCTGCGTCTACATCCAACCAAACGGTATCCGCAGAGAAGGCGGGAATGTCGACTTGTGCATGCGTAAGCTGTACACCTTTATAGGTCCCGCGGTTGGCACTAATGGCCATGCCGTCGCCTTCAAATTTGACTACGCCGCCGACTTTTTCAAAGAGCGGCCAAATCGCTCCGCGTTTCGGAGAAGCCTTTGGATTGTCCAGAATGTTCGGATAGACATCGAGAAGGACGTCCTCTGCATTAACGGATACCAGAAACTGATGTTCTTTAGATTCATGGAAGGGAAACTCGTGGAGCGGCCCCTTAAGAACGGCGTGGCCCCCGGTGGCTTTGCCCTCTAAAAGACCGTACCGCAGCCAGGTGATTGTGTCGTTGCCGACAACAAGCGGCATGTATTTCCAAACGGCAGGGACGTTTCCGCGTAAAACATCGGCTTTAAGGTCTGCGGTTCCGAGGGGAGTGTTGTCGGCGTTAGTGTACGTCCCATTGACCTTAACCGCAGCATCGGCGTTCTCAATCAGAACGTCTTTGAACTCGAGTGAAATGCCGTTAACGGTATTCCAAACCACGGTTCCTCCGATGCTGTCGAAATGGAAAGCGGCTGCTGGGAATAATCCTGGAAGAGCAACCGACGCGTCTTTTGTTGTGAGTACGGAGGTACCCACGCCATCTTTAAGGGTAATGTCGGCGCTGAGATTGATAAATCCCGGAAGCCACTGGGTATTGTCTTTGCCGGAGGCCCCGAAAGAGCAGAAATTACGCAGAGAAAGTTTGCCGTTGTAATGCTTGGGTTCGCTTGGCAGCCCCTGCCAATCTAAGTCCACATTAACGAGCGATCCTGAGAGCTTCCGCTCGGCGACGAAATCCTTGAAAGACTGAGGCAGCGGAAGCGACGGCAGCAAAGCAGTCATGCCCTGGAAAACTAAGCTGTTGGCATTGAAAGAACCGCCCGTGAATTCCTTGCCGTTACGGTCTAACTTCAGGCTCATATCCAGTGGAGGTAGTTTTTCTCCGGATTCCAGTTCAAAGGAGAAGTTTTCTGTCGACAGGCCGTAGGCCTTGTCCGACATATTTCCGGAAATCTTGCCCTTGACGAACTTCAGGCGCAGAGGTGCTAAGTCAGGCAGCTGGAGGTCGACATGAGACAGAGCTCCGATAAAACTTGCCGAGGACGGAGACCATTTCTCAAAGTTTGCCCACAGAGAGCCTGATCCTGTCCCTTTGTATTTGAAGGAGAAGTCAGGCAGCCATTTGGCCAGTTCGCCGAAATTTATAAAGTCAGTCTGCGCGTAGAGCTCCGCATCCCAGTCGGCGAGCTTAGACGGATTGAGCGCCGGGGTCTTAAAGAGCGCGCGAACGGTAATCGGAGAAGCGATCGCCGACGGGAGCGTCAGCGTAAAGGCCAGCTGCTTGTCCCGGGAGGAGCCGTTATAGGCGACGTTTACGTTCTTGATTTCAAGTGTTTTGTTGCTCTTCTGATCATGAATCAGAATCGTGCCGTCTTTGATTTCCAGAGACTTCTGCTTTAAAAGAAGCATGACGTCGGACGGCAGTTTCGTCGTCAGCGCATGCGTCTCTGTCTCGCCGGACATGAGTTTTTTGAGATTGACCTTTCTGCCCAATACGGAGAAGGACATCGGTGCCAGGCGGCGAACTTCGACTTTAGGGTTGTTTAACGTGACGGATTCGAAGATCGGAGTGAGGTTTGTTAAAGAACTAAGAGAAAGCTTTGCAGTAAGAGATTCAGCTGTGATCGGGTCTTTGCCCGGTTCGCCGAGTTCGATGTTTTTAAGCGTGATTTCGGGAGACAGCCCCTGCCAGTCGGTGTCGAGCGATCCGAACTGAACGGGAATGTCCAAAACATGAGAAATCTTGTTTTCGATCTTGGATTTATGTTCGTTCAGATAAGGTGCAAGGCAGTAGCGCGCTCCGAGCCATGCGGCGCCGAGTGCAAAGTAAAGGATGACTAAGAACCAAAGAATGGTCCTCCAGGCATACCCGAAAAAGCCTTTTTTAGGTTTTGTTGGTGTGGTTGATGTCTGTAGTTCGGAATTGTCCGTCATTTCCCGAATCCTTAAACTTTTTTCTGATCTTCTAAGTATCGCTCAATTTCCCATAAATAAACTCTAATATTGGAAGATAGACTCATTTTTAGCTTCCAAAAACAATATGTCTGCAGCACTCCAATCCTCCGATCTCCTTCCTAAAGTTCTCAGGCTTTCTCTCTCGGAAGTCCCTGAAGTCTCGGCGTATTTCAAAAACACACTCCGTTCCATGTTCGGAGAAGACGAAGATAAAGTTCGGTCTTATGTACAGGAAATCTCTCAGACGCCCTGGGCGCCGGAAAAAATGCGTGAGCGACTATCCGGTATCGAAGACGGCGAGGCGCTTAAGAGTGCAATGCGTCGTTTGCGCCGAGACGTGATGATGAATCTTGTCGCGCGCGATATTTCCGGCTTGGCGAATTTAGAAGAAGTCGTCACCGTGATGTCTGATTTAGCAGAGATCACGATCGACCGCACGGTTTCCGTCTATGCCAAAGAGCTGGCGAAGCGATTCGGCGTTCCGCGCTCGGAAACCGGTGTTCCTCAGGATCTGATTGTGATCGGCATGGGCAAGTTAGGCGGCCATGAACTGAATGTCTCAAGCGACATAGACCTGATTTTCTTCTACGACTGCGACGGCGAATGCGGACCGACGCCGGAATATCCGAATGTTCGCAAGATCATCAGCAATCAGGAGTTCTATGAGCGGCTCGCCAAGAAAGTCATTCCGGCTCTTTCCGAAATCACTTGGGAAGGCTTTGTGTTCCGCGTGGATATGCGTCTGCGTCCGAACGGAGATTCCGGTCCGATTGTGGGCTCAAGCGACATGCTCGAAGAGTACCTGATGACGCAGGGACGCGACTGGGAGCGCTTTGCATGGCTCAAGGGCCGTGTCGTTAACGGCCCGGTGTTTGCTTCTGAGGAAGACTTCAATATCCAAAAGAAAAACATCAACGATATTGTCCGCCCGTTCGTTTATCGGAAGTACCTGGATTTCGGGGCGATCAGTTCTCTTACCGACCTGCACGCAAAGATTCGTCTCTCGACGCAGAAACGTGCCTTGGAGAGCCTGAAAGAAGGTCAGAACATTAAGCTCGGCCGCGGCGGCATCCGAGAGATCGAGTTCATTGCACAGACCTTTCAGGTAATCCGCGGAGGACGCAATCCGTTTTTAAGAGAACGCTCTACGCTGAAAGCACTGCAGGCGCTCGCTTCCGAGAACATCCTCGCCAAAGACAAAGCCGAGATGCTCTCGAAGATTTATGTGTTCCTCCGCAATCTGGAGCATGCGCTTCAGTATGAGAACGATCAGCAGACGCAGCTTTTTGCCGCGGATCCCGAACACAGAAAGAGAATTGCGAGGATGCTGGGCTTTACTGTCGAAGACCTGCAGAAACAGATAGAGCTCTCGACAGAGTATGTAGCCGCCCGCTTTGATGAGATTTTCCAGACTAAAGAAGAGGTCAGCGAAGAAGACTGGCCGCTTGGCTGGGAAACCGGTTCCGCCGAAGCGCTGCCTGCTTTAGCAAAAGCACTAGAGCGTAACGGTTTTAAAGAAACCGAAGAGCTCTCCCAGCTCATCCTTAACCTGATGTCGCTGCGCGCCTTAAAGCTCATTAATGCCGGTGCCCGCCAGCGCATGATCACCCTGGTTAAGAATACGGTTGAAGGTAAAAATAAGCCGGAACATTTAAAACTGATTTCGCGGGAAGAGCTCTTACGCCGCTGCATCAAGTTCTATGAAGTTATTGCGGGACGCCCGACGTATGTTTCGCTGCTTCTACAGTACCCGCTGGCGGCGAAACGTTTGGGCGACGTACTTGGCTGCGGCAAGTGGGCGGCCGAGTATCTCAACCGCCATCCGCTTTTGCTGGACGAACTCTGGGACGAGCGACTTAGCCAGATTGACGACTACACGCCGGTGGATTTCTCTTCTTATATTGAGCGCACTCGGGCGCGGCTTGCGGATATTCCGGAAGACGATCAGGAAACTCGTATGAACCTCATCCGAGAAGTCCATCACGCTCGTTTGTTCCGACTGTTCTTAGCAGACATGGCCGGACGCCTGACGGTAGAACGATTGGCAGACCAGCTTTCGGCCCTGGCGGACGCGACGCTTGAAATCGTTATGGAAGAGGTCTGGAAGACGGTTCCCGGACGCCACATCGAGCGTCCTAAGTTTGCCATCGTGGCTTACGGCAAACTCGGCGGCAAAGAACTCGCCTACGCAAGCGACCTGGATTTGGTCTTCCTGTTTGAAGATGACGCTCAGGATGCAGAAAAGATCTACATGCGTTTCGCGCGTCGACTGATTAACTGGCTCACCGCCACAACCGGGTCCGGCGTTCTTTTTGACGTGGATATGCGTCTGCGTCCGAACGGAGAGTCCGGCATGCTGGTTTCTTCCGTGGACAGCTTTGAGAAGTATCAGAAAAACGAAGACGGCACAGGTGCTTGGCTCTGGGAGCATCAGGCCTTAACGCGTGCGCGGTACGCCGCCGGCGACCGAGACATCGGCGACAAGTTCGAAAAAATTCGCATCGAAATTCTCCGCCGCGAGCGAAATGCCGAGGAAACGAAGGCTGAAGTGCTCAAAATGCGGCAGCGTATGCACGACGGCCATCCCAACAAAACGGAGCTTTTTGATGTGAAGCATGACGAAGGCGGGATGGTGGATGTGGAGTTCATTGTCCAGTATCTTGTGCTTCAGTACTCTTCTAAGTTCCCGCAGCTCGTCAATAATTTCGGCAACATCAAGATGCTGGAGATGGCTTCTGACGCCGGATTGATTCCGAAAGACCTGGCGCTTGAAGTCTCGGCGATTTATCGTAAATATCGCCGCATCCAGCATGAGTTCCGACTGAACTCACCGAGTGTGCCGGTACGCGTTCCGAGAGAAGAGTTTGCGGAAGAGGCGCAAAAGGTTCGCGAGCTTTGGTCGCTCGTTTTTGGTCCGTCCGAAGGTCAGGAGGCCTAAAAGCGACCTAAGCTAAAAGGCAGTTTGAACCTGCTATGCCTATGAGTCTCGTTGCTTCCGAATACCGTGCTCCTTGGTGGCTGCCCGGCGGCCACCTGCAAACCATTGTGCCTGCCGAATTGTTTCCGAAGGCCAAGGTGATTTATCGCCGTGAGATTTGGAATACACCGGATGACGACATCATCGCCGTGGACTGGTCGACACCGGAACCCATTGATCCGAAGGCCCCGATCATGGTGCATATCCACGGACTGGAGGGATCCTCCAACAGTCACTATGCGCGAGCGCTGATGGCGCGCTGCGGCGAAGAGGGCGTCCGAGGCGTGGTGATTCACTACCGCGGCTGCGGCGGTGTCACTAATAAGAAACTTCGGGCGTATAACGCGGCAGATGCCGCAGAGCTGGATTGGGAGTTTGCACGGCTTCGAGAGCTCTATCCTGAGGCCCCGATCTATGCGATGGGCGTCTCGTTGGGCGCCAACAACCTGCTCTTCTGGGCCGGTACTCGAGGCGAGGACGCTGCAAAGCTGGTTTCCGGCATCGCTGCAGTCTGCGCGCCCCTCGATTTGGTGGGTTCGAGTCATGTCATTCGTAAAGGCTTCAGCCGGATTTACGACTTAAATTTCATCTCGACGATGAAGAAAAAAGCGCTCGCAAAAGCCAAGCGTTTTCCGGGCGTGTTAGATGTCGAGAAAATTAAAAAGATTCGCTGGCTCTGGCAGTTTGACGATCTTTTTACGGCACCGATTTTCGGCTACAAGGACTACATGGACTACTGGACGAAATGTTCGAGCAAACCGCATTTAGGCGGCATCCGATTGCCGACACTGGTGCTTAATGCCAAGAACGATCCGATCGTGGGAAACGAAGTTTTACCGAAGATTCAAGAAGTTTCCAAATTTGTGACGTTAGAATATCCCGCTGAGGGCGGCCATTGCGGGTTCCCTCGCAAACCGAACGAAGGAAGCCTCGGATTTCTGCCGACACGCACCTTCGATTTCTGTTTCCGCGGCCGCTGATGTCTCTAATTTTCCCCCGGTATGTGCAGCCGGAAACGGAGTTGAAATGCCTTTAAGAAGTACCAAAGACTACTCAGTCGGAATCCTCTACTTCATCCTCTTTATCCTGACCATCCCGGCGATGAACTGGGTGGTGATGAATGTCGGTACGGTCTGTACTGCCGACGGCCCTTGCTTAATTCCGGTATGGCCCGGAATCATGGCCCCGAGCGGCGTGCTCATGGCCGGGGTAGCGCTGGTGCTTCGTGACGGACTGCAGGCCAAACTCGGTGTCCGCTGGTCGCTTTACGCCATCATTATCGGCGCAGCGCTCTCCGCACTTTTCTCCGAACCGTCCTTGGTCTTGGCTTCCGTGATGGCCTTCTTCTTCTCCGAACTCGCTGACTTGGTCGTCTACACGCCGATGCGTAAGAAATGGCCGGCTTGGGCCATTATGGCAAGCGGCTTAGTTGGCTCCATGGTCGACAGTGCCATCTTCCTTTCTCTGGCTTTCGGCTCTATTGAATTTATCTTCGGCCAGGTTCTGGGTAAGTTCTGGATGTCTCTTGCCGTAGCTCTGCTTATCGGGTATCTTCATAGCCGCCGCGCCAAAGCGGTTCAAGACGAAATCCTTTCCCGTTAAAAAGATATGACAGAAAAGAGCCCGAAGACCGCGGTACTCCTGATTAACCTCGGTTCCCCTGATGAACCGACCGCTTCGGCGCTCAAGCCTTATTTACGAGAATTTCTTTCCGACCGACGAGTCGTCGACTTAAATCCGATTTTTTGGCTGACGCTGCTGAATTTGGTTATTCTGCCTCGCCGCAGTCCCAAATCCGCAGCGCGCTACGCGCAGGTATGGATGAAAGAGGGCGCTCCGCTTAAGGTCTATACCGACCGGATCGCCGATAAGCTACGTCAGCGTCTGCAGGAAAAAGCCATCGATGCGGACGTGTTTGTCGGCATGCGCTACGGCAATCCCTCCCAGGTCGAAGTCTTTAAAACCATCCACAATGAGCACGGTTTTGACCGTGTCTTATTGCTTCCGCTCTATCCGCAGTATTCGTCTTCCACGACGGCTTCCGTTTCCGATGCCGTCTCAAAGGCAATGCAGCAAATGAAAAGCCATCCAAAAGTGCGCTTCATTCGCGACTATCACACGCATCCGCTGTACATCAAGGCATTGGCCGATCAAATTCGCGATCAATGGGCAAAGGTCGGTCCGCTTGGCAAGAAGGGCCGATTGATGCTCTCCTTCCACGGCATGCCGGTTCGCTACTGCGAAGAAGGCGATCCTTACCCGAAACAAGTTCGCGAGACAACCGATCTGCTGATTCAAGAGCTCGGCGTAGATCCTTCTAAAGTAGTGCTTTCCTACCAATCCCGTTTTGGCAAGGAAGAATGGCTCAAACCTTATTCCGATGAGACGGCCCGTCATTTAGCTCGAGAAGGCGTGGAGCGGCTAGATGTTATCTGCCCGGGGTTTCATACCGACTGTTTGGAAACGATTGAAGAGATCGGCCTGGAACTCAAAGAGACTTGGCTTAAAGCCGGAGGCAAAGTCTTCCATTACATCCCTTGTTTGAATGATTCAGAGGCGTCGGTTTCCCTAGTTGAGAAGATTGTCGAAGAAGAACTGCTTCATTGGCCGGAATAAATTTGTTACCTTTTTCGTTAAGCTTGGCGAATAAGGGAAAACCCTTTATATTTCAACCAATAGGCGGGTATTTTCCCGCTAGGTCATTTAATTTGCTACATAACTTCACTTCCTAATTTGCTTAATTCGGGTGGCGTTACTTCTTGAAGCTGAGAGGTGTTCTCATAATGATGTTCATCGAAGGTTGAAAAAGGATCGGGCGACCCCATATCAACCATTAAAGGGCTCCGTTAGATCGGATCCTGATTTCTGAAAAAAACTTGAGGACAGTTAATGCAAGATAACGAATTAAAGAACGGACAGACCGTCCCACCTCAGGACGAAGCAGCCCAACAGGCTCCGGCAGACGCTCCGGAACTCCCGGACTTAGATTTATCTGCCGAATTAGCGAAGGCCCAGGCTAAGGCCGCGGAAAACTACGACCTTTATGTCAGAGCAGTCGCCGAAGCAGACAACACCCGCCGCCGCGCCTCTGAAGATGTTGCTAAAGCCCGTAAATTCGGCATTGAAAAATTTGCAGAATCCATGCTGCCGGTCGTAGACAGTATGGAAAAGGCGCTTGAGGCGTCTGCAAATGAAAAGGGGCCCCTCAAAGAAGGCCTTGAGATTACCTACCGTCAACTGCTGAGCGCACTGGAGCATAACGGGATGAAGTGTGAAAACCCTGTGGGTCTCAAATTTGATCCCAACACAATGCAGGCGATAACCATGGTGAAAGATCCTGCAGTCCAGCCAGGCTGCGTCGCAACAGTGTTTCAGCGCGGATGGAAAATTGCCGATCGAGTTCTTCGTCCGGCGATGGTGGCAGTCGCTCAATAAGACTTGTTTTTTCAGGAAACGACTCAATATAGAAACTTAACAGCAGGCAGCCCTTCTGCCGGCAAGTGAGGAAATTCAAAAATGGCAAAAATTATTGGTATTGACCTTGGAACAACAAACTCCGCAGTCGCGGTCGTTGAGGGTGACAAGGTTCGCGTGATCGAAAACAGCGAAGGTGCTCGCACCACACCTTCCGTCGTTGCATATCTTGAAAAAGAAGTGCTTGTCGGCGCTCCGGCAAAACGTCAGGCTGTTACGAATCCTGCCAACACGCTTTTCGCGATCAAGCGTTTGATCGGCCGTCGCTATGACGACAAAGAAGTTCAGAAAGACATCAAACTGATGCCTTACAAGATTATCAAGGCTGCCAACGGCGACGCCTGGGTTCAGGTTCTCGGTGACAAGGATCTGGCTCCGCAGCAGGTTTCTGCTGAAATTCTTCGTAAGATGAAGAAAACCGCCGAAGACTACCTCGGTGAAGAAGTTAAAGAAGCCGTTATTACTGTTCCGGCTTACTTCAATGACTCTCAGCGTCAGGCTACTAAGGACGCCGGTAAGATCGCCGGTTTGGATGTCCGCCGTATCATTAACGAACCGACAGCCGCTGCTTTGGCTTTCGGTCTTGATAAAGGCGGTAAGGGAGACCGTAAAATCGCTGTCTATGACTTGGGCGGCGGCACATTCGATATCTCCATCATCGACTTAGCCGATGTTGACGGTGAAAAACAGTTTGAAGTTCTGTCTACCAACGGTGACACATTCCTTGGCGGCGAAGACTTCGACCAGAGAATCGTTGACTACGTCATCAAAGAATTCAAGAAAGACACAGGCATTGACCTGAGCCAGGACGTTTTGGCTCTGCAGCGTTTGAAAGACGCCGCTGAAAAGGCCAAGATCGAACTGTCCAGCCGTCAGGAAACAGAAATCAACCTGCCTTACATCACTGCTGATGCAACAGGTCCGAAGCATCTGAACATCACACTGACACGTTCTAAGCTCGAAAGCCTCTGCGAAGATCTGATCGAAAGGACGATCGAACCTTGCCGCAAGGCCCTGAAGGACGCCAACGCTACTGTTGAAGATATCTCCGACGTCATCCTCGTCGGCGGTCAGACACGTATGCCGGCTGTTCAGGAAGCTGTTAAGGACTTCTTCAAGAAGGATCCGCGTAAGGACGTGAACCCGGATGAAGCAGTTGCTATGGGTGCTGCTATTCAGGGTGCCGTTCTGTCCGGTGACCGCAGCGACGTTCTTCTTCTCGACGTTACACCGCTTACCCTCGGTATCGAAACCCTGGGCGGCGTGATGACTCCGATGATCAAGCGCAACACCACGATCCCGACAAAGCACTCTCAGGTGTTCTCTACTGCCGAAGACAATCAGCCTGCCGTAACCATTAAGGTTTACCAGGGCGAACGTGAAATGGCAGCTGACAACAAACTGCTTGGCGAATTCAACCTTGAAGGCATCGCTCCTGCTCCGAGAGGACTGCCGCAGATCGAAGTGACATTCGATATCGACGCCAACGGTATTCTCCATGTTTCCGCTAAGGACAAGGCAACAGGCAAGGAAAACCAGATCACGATTAAGGCTAACTCCGGTTTGAGCGACGCCGACGTCGAAAGAATGGTTGCCGATGCTGAAGCCAACAAGGAAGAAGACCGTCGCCGTGCCGAACTGGCTCAGGCTCGCAACACGGCTGAATCCAGCATCCATCAGGTTCGTAAGACCCTGAAGGACCTCGGTGAAAAGGTTGACGGCGCTGACCGCGCTGCCTGCGAAACTGCGATTAACGACCTTGAAGAAGCCGTTAAGGGCGAAGACAAGGATCTGATCACAAAACGTACTGACGCTTTGATGGCTGCTGCTCAGAAGATCGGCGAAAAGCTGAATCAGCAGCAGGCACAGCCGGGTGCTCAGCAGGAAGCTCCCAAGTCTCAGAAGAAAGATGACGATGTCGTCGATGCCGACTTCAAAGAAGTCTAATTCTGAAACTTGTTAGACTGTAGCTAACGACAATGAGGCCGCTTCCGTAAGGTTGCGGCCTCATGGCGTAGATAAAGAGACGAAAATAAGGGTTTTTACCCTATAACCGAATTCCGTAAAGAATGGCTGACGAAGTAGATTTTGATTATTACGAGGTACTGGGAGTCTCCCGTACTGCTACTCAGGAAGAGATCAAGAAAGGTTATCGCCGTATGGCGATGAAGTATCACCCTGACCGCAATAAAGGGGACAAGCATGCCGAAGAAAAATTCAAACAAGTAGGCGAAGCCTATGAAGTGCTGAAGGATGAGCAGAAGCGCGCGGCTTATGACCGTTACGGCCGTTCTGCGTTCAACGGCGGAGCCGGAGGCCCCGGTGCCGGCGGATTCGGGGGGTTCGGAGGTTTTGATGCTTCTCAGTTCGGCGACATGGGCGATATTTTCTCCGAGATTTTCGGCGGAGGACACGCCCGCAGCTCCGGACAGAATAAGCAGATGTTCCGCGGTGAAGATCTGATTTATGACCTCGATATCACGCTTGAACAAGCCGCAGAAGGCTACAAGACAAAGATTAAGGTTCCCTCCTGGAGCAAGTGCACAGCCTGCGGCGGATCCGGTGCAGAAAAGGGCACGAAGGTAGAAACCTGCCCGACCTGTCACGGCAGCGGTTATGTCCGCGCCGGCGCCGGCTTCTTCCAGATTCAGCAGACCTGTCCGCGCTGCCACGGAACCGGCAAGTACATTCCTCATCCCTGCCACAAGTGCCACGGCACCGGTATGCAGGAAGAGAAGAAAGAACTCGAGATTACGATTCCCGCCGGTGTGGATGACGGCAACCGTATGCGTATTCCCGACCGCGGATCGCCCGGACAAAACGGCGGCCCCGCAGGCGATCTTTACATCCGCATTCGCATCAAGCCCCATGACATCTTTGAACGTGACGGGCAGGATCTGCACATGGAGATGCCCATGAGTTTTGTGACGGCGGCGCTCGGAGGTGAACTCGAAGTCCCGACGTTAACGGGCAAAGCCACATTGCGCATTCCCGAGGGGACTCAGTCCGGAAAGACCTTCCGCTTGAGAGGCCACGGCATCCGTAGTGTTCGCAATGCTGAGAAGGGCGACCTGTACGTTCATACCACTGTGGAGATTCCGGTAAATATGACGACTGAACAGAAGGACATCCTGAGACAGTTCGATGCGTCGATCAATCACAGCAAGAAAGATCATCACGCGCCGGAAAGAAAAAGTTTCTTCGAAAAGCTCGGCAAGCTCTTCAAGTAATTCGCCTCTGAATTAATAATTCAATCCCGATTTTGACTTACCCGTTGAAGTCGGGATTTTTTCATCATCAAAAAATTTTTGTGAAAAAGATTTGCAGACTAAATTCGATTCAGAACACCGAAATCATGGGTGAAATCAGGCTTTAGGTGTCTAAAACCTCCGTTGATCGATTTCCGTCCCAAGAGAGATATTAGGGCAACTATTCCTCTTTTGTAGACTATAGGACAAATACTGTGGAGCATGAGTTTACTTATGAGAAGGCCTTCGTTTGAGGTATTCTCACATTTGTCGACGAAAAAAAATACATAACACATCATGCTGAAACGAACAATCCTCAGCCTTATATGCATCTTAGGCCTCATATCCTGTTTAACCGCATGTAATGACAAAGAAGCAGTCAAGCAGAAAGTTCAAGCCATTCAAGTAACAACGCTTAAAGCCGAACCTACCACTCAGCCGTATGTGGCCGAAGTGTTCGGGCAGACGGAAGGTTCTAAAGCCGTGATTGTTTATCCTCAAGTGACTGGTCCCGTGCTGCAGCGGCACTATGCTGAAGGACAGAGCGTCAAACAAGGCGATGTGCTCTTTACGATTGATCCGGCACCTTTCGATGCCGCTAATCAGAGCGCAGAAGCGTCGGTTATTCAAGCGCAGGTGGAACTGAAACAGGCGGAGAGAGAAGCCAAGCGATTTGCAGCTTTGCGCAAAGTTAATGCTGTAAGCGAAAAAGAATATTCAGACCGCATCAGCGCCTTGGAGTCCTGTAAGGCAAATCTAGCGGCAGCAAAGGCTAAAGCGCTGCAAACCAAAATTCAACTTGATTACACGTCGGTTAAAGCGCCTGTGAGCGGAATTGCCGGCAGGTCTTTAATCAATCCCGGAACACTGGTAACCGCCAACAATTCGGCCTTAACCGATATTACACAGGATGATCAACTTAAGGCTCGCTTTTCTTTAAGCGATAATGATCTGCACGGATTCACGATCACCGAAGACTCTCCAGTGAGTGTGGTGCATGAGAAAACAGGCGTGGAAGTTCCTGCGCGCATTAATTTTGCCGCTACTCAAATCGATCCTCAGACGGGTACCCGTTCGCTAAGCGCGGAGATTGAACGTTCTGCTGAGCTGCTTCCGGGACAATACGTGACGATCCGTTTGACGCTCGGCACACAGAAGGGCGTTTATCTGATTCCTCAATCGGCGGTGCGCCAGCTGCCCGACGGAACTTACAGCGTCTATTTATACAAAGACGGTGTCGCGAGGGCTCAGTCTGTGACGGTGGGTCGCTGGTCAGGCAAAGATTGGATTATCACCTCCGGCCTCAAATCCGGAGATCTTGTGATCATTGATCAGATCCAGAAACTCAGAGACAAGGCCAAGGTGGCCTTAAACCAAGACAAGAAAACCGCTTCAAAGCCGACTGAAAAATAACTTGCGATAGGTGAACCGAAATGCTTTCTCAATTCTGTATTCGGCGACCGATTTTCGCATCTGTCCTGTCGATTTTGATCGTGATTGCGGGCCTGCTCGCAGGACGTGTCCTGCCGATGGGCCAATACCCTGACATCACGCCGCCAGTTGTTTTTATTTCTACTTCCTACGAAGGGGCCGACGCACAGACATTGGCTAAGACAGTTGCTGCGCCAATCGAGGATCAGCTCTCCGGTGTTGAAGGCCTGCTTTATTACGAAACTTCCATCCGTTCGAACGGAAATGTTCGTATTACCTGCACGTTCGAAGTCGGTACAAATCCGAACGACGCGATGCTGGAGATCAATAACCGCGTGCGATCTGCAGAAAGACGGTTGCCGGAAAGCGTTCGACAGAACGGCGTGAACGTCCGTAAGCGCAGCGAAGAAACGCTGATGATCGTGCCGTTTTATTCTCCGAATGGCACTCTAAAACCGATTCAGCTCGCTGACTACGTGAATCTGAACGTAGTGGATGCAATCAAACGCGTCCCCGGCGTCGGTGACGCAGACGTTTTCGGTAACGCACAAAGCGCGATGCGTATTTGGCTGAATCCGAAGAAAATGGCTCAGCTCGGCATTACGGCCATCGATGTGCGCAAAGCGATCGAAGAGCAGAACAATCAGTACGCTGCCGGTAAAGTCGGTACGTCTCCGACGACTGATGATCAGCAGCTGGTTTATACGATTCGCACAAAAGGTCAGTTGCTGACACCGGAAGAGTTCGGCAATATCACTGTCCGTTCGCGCGGTGCTGACGGTATTGTCCGCATTCACGACATTGCCCGGGTCGAAGTCGGAAACCGCAGTTATGAGGCATACAACCAATTAAACGATGTTCCGAGCGTTACGTTTGCTGTTTACCTGCAGACAGGCGCTAACGCCATGCAGACGGCTGTGGATGTCAAAAAGCGGCTTCAGGAGCTCTCCAAGAACTTCCCGGATGATATCGCTTATGTGATTACGGACGATAACTCAAGATTCGTTGAGGCCGCTTTGAATGAGGTTGTGCAGACTTTGCTGGAAGCCGGTCTCCTTGTGCTGTTGGTCGTATATCTCTTCCTGCAGAATTGGCGCGCGACGCTGATCCCGATGCTTGCTGTGCCGGTTTCCTTGATCGGTACCCTTGCAGGTCTATGGGCTCTGAATTTCTCTCTTAATACTTTGACGTTATTTGCGATGACGCTGGCCATCGGTATTGTGGTGGACGATGCGATCGTCGTGCTTGAAAACGTCGAACGTATTATGGAGACGGAAAAGCTCAACGCGTTCCAAGCCTCTCAGAAAGCCATGAAGGAAGTGGCGGGAGCTTTGGTTGCCATTGTGCTGGTGCTGAGTACGGTATTTACGCCGGTAGCGTTCTTAGGCGGTATTGCCGGCGAGCTGTATCGTCAGTTCGCTGTAACCATCGGTGTTTCCGTGGTGTTATCCGGTTTCGTAGCTCTGACGCTGACACCGGCCTTGTGCGCGATTTTGCTCAGACATAAGAGCAAACCATTCAAGATCTTTCAGCTCTTTAACGACGGCTTTGAGCGTTTCAAGCTGAACTACATCAAAGGTGTGTCCTTTAATCTTCGCCATCGCTGGTTTACGGCCGCGATTCTCGTCGCCGTCACTGTCGGATGCTGGGAATTCCTTCAGATCGTTCCGACGTCTTTCGTTCCTCGCGAAGACCAAGGCATTCTGCGTGTTGCGATCCAGCTGCCGGAAGGCGCGACATTGAACCGAACCGGTGTGGTGGTGACAGACTTAAGCCGAGAGATTCGCAAGATACCTGAGGTTGAGAACGTTACAGCTCTTGTGGCTAACGATACGATCGCAAACGATACGAAATCCAATGCCGCTTCCCTGATTGTTCAGTTAAAACCCTGGGATCAGAGAACGCGCAGTGCAGAAACGATTCGCCGTCAGCTTCAAACGCTGGTGAACGCACGCACGGATGCCGTGGGTCAGGCTGTGAATCCGGCGCCGATCCGCGGCCTGGGTCGTGCCGGCGGTTTGGACTTCTATATTCAATCCCGAGAATCGGACAATCCGCTTGAACTGCAGCAAGTGGCCGAAGATTTCCGACAGCGTTTGGTTGCAAAACCTGAAATCAGTTCGGCCCGCTCGATGATTCAGGCGGATGCACCTCAGCTCTACCTTACGGTTGATGAGGCTAAGGCTCTGGCAATGGACGTGGCTATTTCGGACGTTTATGACACGCTCGGATATTTCATGGGTGGCAAGTACGTCAACGACTTTACGCGTATTGGAAAAATCTTCCGCGTCATTATTCAAGCCGATGCTCCGTACCGCATGACACCGGAATCCTTAGGTGAGCTTTATGTCCGTTCTGATACCGGGAAGATGGTGCCTCTTTCGACGTTGGCCCATGTGGAACGCACTTCAGGCCCGGAATCGTTGAAACGAGAAAACGGTTTCTTGGCTGCGTCTATGAACGTTAATGCGGCGCAGGGCTATTCCACCGGTGACGTGATTCAGGCTGTGGATGCCGAGAGCCAATATCTGCCGAGCGGCTACTACGTTGACTGGACGGGGCAGGCCTTCCATGAAAAACGTATCGGAAGTTCTTCGGCCGCTGCGTTTGCCTTCGGCTTGATCATTGTGTTCCTGATTCTTGCCGCACAGTTCGAGCGCTGGTCGCTTCCGATTGCCGTTGTAATGGCAGTGCCTTACTCCGTGCTGGGTGCGCTTGTAGCGACGTATTTCCGCGGTTTCTCGAACGATATTTACTTCCAGATCGGCTTGCTTGTGCTGATCGGTCTGACGGCTAAGAACGCCATTTTGATTGTGGAGTTTGCAGCCCAAAAGATGGAAGAAGGAATGGAGGCAAGGCAAGCCGCGCTCGAGGCTGCAAAACTCCGTCTTCGTCCGATTGTGATGACCTCAATGGCCTTCATCTTGGGCGTTATTCCGCTCGCAACAGCGACCGGCGCGGGTGCCGCAGCTCGTCAGTCCATGGGTACAGGTGTTTTGGGCGGCATGCTGGCAGCCACGTTCATCACAACTTTCTTTATTCCAGTCTTCTTTACGTGGTTTGTTTCGAAGAAGATTAAGGCTCGTCGATGATTGATTAGGAGACAGCTGCCCGGTTTTTTAAGAAAAGGGCAGCTGCTTTTGATTCTTAAAAGTTCACCCAGTTCCTTTACCAAAGCAGGAAATTTTTGTACTCCAAATTGACAAAATCAACGATTCTTAAGAATTTTTTTACTTGTTCGGAAGGCTTTTTTGAATGGATAACACCAAAAGGCAGTGTTTCGTTGATGTCTAAAGGGACGGCTTTGATTAAGGGGTGTGAGAATACCCAGGATTCGGTTGCGAGAAGGAAATAATTTGAACTTCCACAACGATTCAGAACATCCATCGTTAAAAAATCATAGTATTCCTTTTCAATCCTTTCGTCATGGATAAAAATTTCTTTAACTTTGTCGTAGCCTCGCATCCAGTCATCGGATCTTAATAAGAGTTTATACCCCCCCCCGATAACTTGTAGCTTGAACCACTTCATCGATTGATATTTTTTCTTTTTGAGCAAGCCGATGGTTTGAAGACATACAGATACTGAGTTGTAGGTCTCTTAGTTTTAGTGCACTACAGTTTCTTTTCGCTAAAAAGTCCTCATCGTAAGTAGCGACGACAATGTCGACTTGGCCCTCGTTTCCTAAGTGTGTCAGCATGTTCCAAACAACGACTTTTTCATTTTCAAAAGGCACAAGCTGAATTCTTAACTCCGGATATTGCTTAGAAGCGATTGGCCAAACTTGTCCTAAAAATTTAGTAGGTGTTAGAGGAGATAAAGCAATTCGGACAAGATTTCCTTCGTTTTTTTCAATTTTTTTTGCTCTTTTAATGGACTCTTTAGAAAAAGATAAAAGGTACTTAGCGTCTTTATAGATGGATTTTCCTGCCGGAGTTAATCGCATGCCTGCAGGACTTCTATCAAATAGCTTAACTCCAAGTCTTTCCTCAAAAGTTGTGATTTGTTTAAAGACGGCCTGAGGACTTTTTCCAAGATGTAGCCCTGCTTGCGAAAAGCTTCCGGATTCCGCAACAGAAATGAATATTGGTAAATTGGAATCTAACATTTAATCTATAACGTATTATTTAAATTATTAAAATATCAACAAATAATATTTATAAAGAAATTAAATTAAATTTACTTCTCATTTATATTATTAATTTTTAAATTTATTAAAGAATGATAGCATCAGGAATCTAGATTTTGCTAATGGAATAAGATTCAATAAAAACAAATAGTTATATTTTCAAATAAATTTAAACGAAAATATTTAAACATATTAACCAAATAGTTTAAATAGACGTTATTTTTAATATTTTTATAAGCATTTCTCCTCTTGTGGTTATTTACAAAATGTTAAAAACTAAAAATAGAGGTTTTACCTCGGTGCTCAATAAAAGTGAGGAGCAATTTTATTTGAGCAAGACCTTAAATTCCATTTTTATGGAAACCTTAGGAGAAATGTAATGAATAAAGCATTTAAGTCAATTTGGAGTGATGCAAGGCAATCTTTTGTCACGACCAGTGAGATTCAATGTTCTCACGGCAAAAGATCAAAGACATCAGTAAGTCTTGGTGTTGCAGCAGTACTTTTAGCGGCTGGAGGTTTAGCTTCTGCAGCTTACGTAGAGACCGGTGTACTGGGTGACAAGGCATCCTGGGAGACTGCTGAATATAACTATAACTGGGGCTTAGGCGCAATGAATGCATCTTCCGCTTACGCTCTTGGTTTTTACGGACAAAACACAACAACCGGTGTGATGGATTCGGGAGCTTGGTTAGGTAACCCTGATTTAGATTCTCCGCGCATTACGGCTACGCACGTAACAGGAGTATATGGTTCCACGGGAAATCGTTATCCTCAAAGTATATACGCAACCATACAAAAAGGAGTTACGCCAACAGCCGGAGAGGGACAGCCTTTCACCGAAGGTGAGGAATTTGATGTAAAAGGGGATTACACATTAGGGTTAAACGACGCTCATGGTACTCAAGTTACAGGGGTGATTGGCGCTGAGAGAAACGGAGAGTACGGCCATGGTGTTGCCTTTAAGGCGGATGTAGTCGTCGGGAACACGGGGGCAACCGACAACAATAATTACGGTCCATTCCAGGATTATAACTATTACTTTAAAGGGTATAAGGCCTTAGCGGATGCGGTTAATGCCGGTAACGGAGAATATCGTGGAGGTATGGTTAATAACTCTTATGGAACTAACACTAAAATCTATAGTTCAGGAGGACATAGACTTACGCCAGATGAGATGTCGGACTTGTTAGCCGGCAACGGAAGTTATGAGAGAGCTGCTGCGGCATACTCTGTGACCTTCTCCGGTGACTATAGTTTTTTGGGCTTAGATGATGTACCAGGCGCAGACCAGTACTCGGCTAACCCATCCGCATTTGAGTGGGAGTATATGTACTTCAAGCTCAAATATGGAGATAAACCCAGCTTTTTGGATGGCGCTTATGATGCCGTGAAGGGAACGAATGTAATTCTATCCTGGGCCGCTGGTAACCAGGATCGAGGAACTCCTTATTTGAAGGGCTTATATCCGTATTTCCATCCCGAAGCAGAAAAAAATTGGTTGAATGCCGTGGGTGTCATGCAGACCCGTGGTGATAATGACCAGTACATGCAAGCTACTTATTGCAAGGCAGGTCTTGCTAAATGGTGGTCAATGGCCGGTCCGACTGCGTATCCGGGTATAGGAACTACGTATGTTACAAACCAATTGGAGGACGGAAGAGTCACAACTACAGGATTCAACGGCACTTCGGCCTCTGATCCCCAAATTTCGGGTGCCTTTACGGTTCTTCAGTCCCGTTATCCGAGCATGACTGCGATACAAGTTAAAGACGTCATGTATACAACAGCAAGCCATATCGGAGCAAATGGTCAGCCTTTTACTAATTGGACAGCCGCAGAAGGCACGCCTGATGTTATTTATGGCTGGGGTATGCCTGATCTTGAAAAGGGAATGTATGGTCCTGGCCAGTTCTTAGATCATTTTGAATATCGTTTGGCAGAACCGCTTGATGTTTGGAGCAATGATATCACTGAGGCCGGCCTCCAGCAGAGGGAAAAAGAAGACAAAGCCTGGATGGCCGCGACTAAGAATGGGACAGACCCCGACGCAGGCGGAGAGTACACGCTTGGGGATGATATCGTTGTTTTAGACGGAAATCTCGACTTCTACGATAACGCTGTCAGCCCCGAGCAGGCAAAGAAATGGAGAGCAGAGTATTACGCTGCTAGAGCAGCTTATATCCAGAATAAAATCGACAATAACCTTTACAAGGGCGCTTTGATTAAATCTGGTCAGGGCACTTTGGTTATGACGGGTAACAATAGTTATACCGGTGGTACAGAGGTTAAAGAAGGTTCATTATTCGGTTTCACGGAATCCTTTGGCTCTGCAGACGTGAATGTTAATGGAGGTACATTTGGTATATTGGCTACTTTCAACGACAACTTTACCCAGAAGGGACAGCTCAACTCTCTCGTTGGAGTTGCAAGAGCTCCTGTACAGAAAGCGAATGTCGTAGTCAATAACGGTGGTACGTATGCAATTGTTGCGGATCAAGATGTCCAAGTTGGCAACCTAACTTTTAATCCTGGTTCCAAGGTTACCGTTACATCTTTGACCGATAACGCGTTTGAAAAGGCTTACGACGGCATTGATCAAGTCGGAACCGTTACGGCTGACAAGATTGAAGGCTTCAACGAAAACGCTGTTGTGACTCCTGACTTTGCCTTAGTTGACCATACCGTAACGCTTGACGGAAATACCCTTACAGGGGTCCTGACCAAGAACGATAAGACTTTAGCTGACTACGCAGCTAACAGCAATGGCGTAGCAGTAGCGAATGCTTTGATGGCCGACGATGCGCTTCTGGCTGGTTTGACTGATGCGACTAAGGATGAGGCAAGAAATACGCTCAACTCTTTAGGTAATGACATTCATGTGACAGCCAATGCAATGACGATCGCTAATGGTCAGTCGCTGGTTCGTGCAATTAAGGATCAGGCAATTGGAATTGACGGAGCTGCTCGTGTAGCAGATGTCGATGGCGGACGTGCTCGCCTGTGGCTCTCTGCTGTTGGCAATTGGTCCAAGATGGATCGTGCCGGAGCCTCTAAGTTGAAAGCTGACTTCTACACAGGATTGGTTGGCTTAGAAGCTGACATCAATGCCAATAATAAAGTTGGGATCTTCTTCGGTGCAGGTAAAACAAAGTTCAAAGGCGGTCATGACGGAAAGATTGACTCCGACGATCTCCATTTTGGCATCTACGGTCAGTCCAAGTTTGAGCCGGTGCGTTTGAATTACGGTTTTGCTTATACACATCAGGACCGCGATGCAAACAGCGCTCTCTTCTATAAGAACCAAGCTTTCGCGGCCTCTCCGAGCTACAACGCCAAACTTGCTCAGATCTTCGGCGAAGTTGCATACACCGGACTGAATTTTGGTACCGTCAATGTTGAACCGTATGTTGGTTTAGCTTGGATGCATCTCTCTGCCGACGACTTCAGCAATGACTACGTAGGCGGTAAGGTCCGTACTAAGTTTGATAGTCAGAACCTTGCTGTCTCGAATCTTGGTGCTCGCGTCAAGGTTCCGTTTGAAGTGGGTCCGGCTAAGTTCAAAGCAGTTGCAGACGTGAATTGGACACAGTACATGGGCGATACCCGTGGTAAATCCACGCTTAAGTTCGGCAACGGAGCTTCGGCGAAGATTAAGAGTGAAAAACTCTCTGCAGTCGCTGCTGTAGGTCTGGGACTTGAAGCTCAGTTAGGTAAGAGAGCTTCTCTGGGTGTCTCTTACTACGGTGCTTACGGCAGCAAGATTAAGTCCAATGGCGTCGGTGCGACATTCAAACTTGCTTTCTAAACAATCATTTTTCTCCCTGGGTGGTAGGAGCTTCATCTAATGAAGCTCCTAGCGGCAGAGTGCGTTCCATACCTAGCGCACTCTGCTGCATCACCAACCTCAATCCCAAATTAATAGGGAAAATTTTATGAGTATCATGGTTATTCTTCAGATCGTCGTCCTCTTGGGCGCGATCTTCATCGGCGTGCGGCTGGGCGGCATCGGTATCGGTTATGCGGGCGGCGCAGGCGTGCTGGTTCTCGGTCTTTGTCTGGGCATGAAGCCGGGCAACATCCCTTGGGACGTGATCCTGATCATCGCTTCTGTAATTGCTGCTATTTCTGCAATGCAACTTGCAGGCGGTCTTCAGTATCTTGTTTACATTGCTGAGAAAATTCTCTACAAGAACCCGAAATACATTAATTACCTCGCTCCGATTGTTACTTATGTCCTGACAATTTTCGCAGGTACAGGCCACACAGCTTTCTCAATGATTCCGGTTATTGTTGAAGTTGCCAAAGGCGAAAACATTCGTCCGTCTGTTCCGCTCTCTATCGCAGTGGTTGCTTCTCAGATTGCGATTACTGCGTCCCCGGTTTCTGCAGCTGTTATTTACATGACAGGCGTATTGGAACCATTCGGATGGAGCTATCCGGCTCTTCTCGGCGTTTGGCTTTTGACAACCTTCTTAGGCTGCATGATTACAGCCTTCATCATGACTCACATTTCTAAGATGGATCTTGCCAGCGATCCGATCTATCAGGAACGTTTGAAAGAAGGCTTGGTCAAGCCTCCGGTTGGCCTTAAAGATATGACGATTACTCCGTCTGCCAAGCTTTCTGTTTGGATCTTCTTGATCGGCGTCTTGTGCGTTGTCTTCTATGCTTCTGCTATTTCTCCGGCTGTTGGCTTGATTAAACCGGTCATCGTTCCTCGCGATGCGGCGATTATGAGTTTGATGCTTGCTGTCGGTGCTCTTATTACCGTTTTATGCAAGGTTAATCTCGGAGATGTAGCCGGAACATCTGTGTTTAAGTCCGGCATGGTTGCCTGCATCTGCGTTCTTGGTGTTGCTTGGCTCGGTGATACTTTCGTCTCCGGCCATACAAAGGAAATCAAAGATTTTGCAGCTCAAACAATCAGCCAGTATCCGGCACTGCTTGCGGTTGTATTCTTTTTAGCAGCGATGCTTTTGTACTCTCAGGCGGCTACAGCTAAAGCAATCACTCCGACAGTAGTTGCAGCATTAGGTATTACAGCCGCCAATCCGGACAACTCTTACATGCTTGTCGCATGCTTCGCAGCTGTGTCTGCTCTGTTTGTTCTCCCGACTTATCCGACATTGCTCGGAGCAGTCCAGATGGACGACACGGGTACAACTCGTATCGGTAAATGGGTCTTCAATCACTCCTTCTTTATCCCAGGCGTTCTGGCAATTTTCTTCTCAGTTGCCCTCGGATTTGTAGTGTGTGGATTTGTTTAACCTGAAAGAAGGGAAAGAGGGGTCAGCCCCTCTTTCCAAAGCTGAGGAGGTCCGGCATGAGCGCGGTTTTTCTTTGGCTGTGCAAGGCAGGGATGATTCTTTACGTTTTTACCATGCTGGTGCTTACCATCGGTTACTGCTCTGTCAGCATCTATCGCAAATATTTTGATAATAAATAATTAACTCCCTAAATCCTCTTGTTGTCCTCTCATTGAACTTAAAAATTCTTTGAGGTTTTGGCAAAGGCTGGAATGTCCGAGGGCTTCCAAACCTTTGCCTTTTCTTTTGTTTCTTAAAGGAGGAATAGATTCAAAAATAATGACGTTCTTGCCATTGGCTAGGAATTTCTGCAGTCAATCAATGGTAAATAAGAAAAGCCGCAGCGAAATCCGAAATCATCGGATCTGACTGCGGCCTGTTTTGGCTAATGCTTCAAATAGCGATTATTTGATGTATTGATCTTCCCACTTAGCCATGGTGCCGTTGGCCTTGATGGTCTTCATCCAGTCGTTTACGGCAGCTTCAAGTTTTGGGTAACCCTGTTTCATCAGAACGCCGAAGTGGTTTTCTGTGAAGGGTTTGTCGACTAAAGGAGCAGCAACTTTAGGATTGTCCTTGGCGTAGCGGCGAGCTTCCATCGTTTCGGTGATCATTACATCGGCTTTGCCTTCACCGACCAAGCCCGGAATCTCGGCGTTGTGCTCATGCATCATGAGCTGAGCTTTCGGAGTCATTTCCTTGGCAAACTTTTCGTTTGTGCCGCCCGGGTTGTACATGACACGAACAGTCGGCTGGTTGACGTCGTTCAATTCTTTGAACTGACCGGCCTTGTTCTTAGTGACGAGAATCGTCTTGCCAAAGGTGAGATAACCGTCGGACATGGTCATGACTTTCTTACGAGCGTCTGTGACGGTAATGCCGCTCATGGCAACGTCAAACTTATCGGCCATCGTGTCGGCCTGCAAGGTCTTCCAAGTTGTCGGAACATATTTGAGTTTGACGCCGAGGTACTTAGCCAGGGACTGTGCCATTTCTGCGTCAAAGCCTTCGTATTTCCCGGTTTCTTTGTTGAGGTAGCTCATCGGCTTGTAATCGCCGGTAGAACCGACTAAGAGTTCGCCGGAGGCCTTAATTTGTTCTAAGGAGCGGGCTTCTGCCATGCTGGCAAATGCAGCAGTCACAGCAGCTAAGGATAAAACCAAAATGGAAGTGACAAGTTTTCCGTGCTTCATTTTTATAAGTTCTCCTAAACGAGGTTTGATCGACTCAGTATACGACTCAAAACCATCTAAAACAAAAATAAATCCCATTCTTTTAAAAGATTTCGCAAATATTTCCCGTTTTATTTGCGGCGAGTGGGAACGCAAAGCCTTTTAATTTCAAGGCTTAAAAGTATTAAGGTCTTCTTCAGACATTATTTTAGCAAAATATCTGAATAATCAAATAAATGCCATTCTTTACAATAAGAAGCATGCAAAGAATTACCCCATCTGAGACGCTCAATGATCTGCAGCATAAGGCCGCTCGGCTGGTCTTCAATGGTGAGTCGTTTTTGAGTCCGAGGATGGATGAAGCTGATTCGGCCGCAGTGGAGAAGGAGACGATCTCCGCCGAAATACTCCGCAAGAGCGCGGTTCAGAGGCCCTTTGCCGTAAGTCGCATCTCCGATGATCGGATGTGCGAGATGTTTGAGATGTCGTCTCAGCTGATGACGCCTGCCGGTAGCGAGTTCTAGAAGAACTAAGGAGAGGCGGGTGGTATCAAATTTTCCCGAAGGAACGGGTACCTCGGCTTCTGCCAATTTATGAAGATAAGAGAGCGCGTCTTGAGCTTCTGTCTTCTGAACTCTCAGGTAGGGATCAACCGGGGGCTTTAGTGCATGGCGGATTTCAATATCTTCCGGTGTCCAGCCGCGTGCGACTGCGTAGTAGCGTTTATGGAAAGTTTCATGAGTTTGCTGACTAAGCGCCGAAACGATTTCGCTGTTAAGGCCGAATAACAAAACGCCCGAAGTGCCGCGGTCAAGACGGTAGACAGGATTCACGCGGCGTCCGATTTGATCGCGCAGAAGCTGCAGAGCAAATTCAGTGTCGCCGTTCGCAATCTCCGTTCGATGTGTCAGCATCTTTTCTGGCTTTGAGACGGCGACAAGATCATCATCTTGATAGAGGATTTTCAATACGGTCATGAGCGGGCAGTTCGGCAGACAGGAGTGCCGGAGGAAATAGGCAAAAAATAAGGACTCGATTCTAGCGAACCGAGTCCTAAGAAGAAAGATGAAACTAAAGCACTAAGTTAGCCGCGGATCAGGAAGATTCCGATGATGACCCACAGCAGGAGGAAGACGGTATCGATGCTCATCAGAACGATCGGTGTCCAGCCGACTTCCTTAAGTTTGCCCAAAGAAGTCTTTAAGCCTAGGGCGGAAATGGAGATCAAAATGAACAGTCTGGAGATTTCGCCGAGTGTGTTGGAGACATTCGTCGGAATAATTCCAGTGCAGTTCAAAGCGGCCAGAGCGATGAAGCCGAGCAGGAACATCGGAATGTTCTTGTACCAGGGCTTGGCTTTCTCTTCTTCAGTGCGATGTGCCTTAGAGGAAAAGACAAACATGAAGATGATGAGGATCGGGATCAGAAGAGCGACACGAATCATCTTCGTCAAGCTCGCGATTTCCAGTGCGTCCGGGCCGATCATGGCGCCGGCGCCCACGACCTGTGCAACGTCGTGAATGGTACCGCCTAAGAAGATGCCGGCATCGATGTGGTCAAAGCCGCACCATCCGGAGATGAACGGATAAAGAACCATAGCGAGGGTGGACAGGGCGGTAACCGTGACCACGATAGCAAGCAGAGCCTGCTCTCTTAACTGCTTATGGTTGAATGTGGCAGCTAAGGCAATAGCGGCAGACGCACCGCAAATAGCGGTAGAGGCGGCAGCCAGTGTGCCTTCGGTAAGCGGCCACTTAGAAAAACGGGTAATGAAAGCGCCGAAGAGCAGTGTGGCAAACACACCGCCGATAATCATGGCAAGCAGGGCCGGAGACAGGAGTCCCAGCTGGCTCGCGGTGATTTTGGCACCTAACAGGCCTACGCCCCATCGGAGAACGGTTGTGGAGCAAAAATGAATACCGGCAAGCGTTCTCCGGTCCTCTGAGAGGAAGTGGAAAGCCATACCGATTAACAAAGCGAACAAAACAGCAGGACCGCCGTAGTGCTCCGAGACGAATAGTGAGGCAGCGCCGATAATGACGGCCATAAGCGTTCCGCGCCAGCGCGTTTCCAGCCAGTGTTTCAAACTCACTTTTTCTGTGGTCATGTTTTAAATTTCTCTCGTGTTCCATACGAGCCACACAATGGTGCGCTCGTCATGAATGTGCGGGAGCACCTTCTGACGGACAAGAGTGTGGTACTCGTTCAGCCATTTCTTTTCGTCGGGCTGCAGCCTTTCCGGAATGACGGCAGAAAGGTCTATCGGACAAAGAGTTAGTGTTTTGAATTTCAAGAAACGTCCGAATTCATTTTCTTCTGCGAATTCGGTCGCCACTAAATTTTCAATGCGGATACCCCAGCGGCCGGGACGATAAATACCGGGTTCATCACTGGTCACCATGCCTTCGGACATTGCTGTCTCTTTCGAGATAAACGCATCGGAACGAGGGCTTATCCGCGGGTAACTAATCCTCTGCGGCCCTTCGTGAACATTAAGGAAAAATCCGACGCCGTGGCCCGTTCCATGCCCAAAATTAGCAAAATGTTGCCAGATCGGTTCACGCGCTAAGGGATCTAATAATTGTGAAGAAATACCGTCGGGAAATACGGCTATCGCAAGACGTATGTTTGCCCGTAATACGGCGGTGTAATCTTCTTTCATCAGATCGGTTGCTTTCCCGATCAATTTTGTGCGGGTGATGTCGGTCGTACCTTCGGGAAATTGAGCTCCGGAATCAATGAGAAGGAAGCCGTTACCCTTAATCGGGGCGCCTCCGGACTTATCGGGTTGATAGTGGGGGAGTGCGGCGTTGGAGCCGAATGCAGAGATGGTTTCAAAGCTCAGAGAAATATATCCCGGAAGAGATTTTCTGAAGAAAAGGAGCTTGTCGGCGAGGGACTGCTCCGTCATTTCTTCTTTGCCCAAATTGCGATCGAGCCAGGCAAAGAATCGCACCAAGGCAACACCGTCTTTGATCATGGCGTCAGATATCAGATTGATCTCTTCGGGCGTCTTGAGCGCTTTCATGCGTTCAATAGGATTAGGCAATTCCAGCTGAGTGATCTGCTCCGGCAGGTGAGACAGCAAAGACGCATTGATTTCTTCCGGGTCAGCCAGCACCGTTCCTGAGGAATGAGAGGCGAGCGTCTTGCCGACACAATGGTAAGGAGCTAAAGCAACACCGTCCCGAAACAATAACTCTCTCAGATTGGCAGGGACTTTCTCTTCGTTAATGAAAAGCGTTGCAGTGCCCTTGGACGGAATCAAGGCGTAGGCGTAGAAGACGGGATTGTTCGGAACGTCGGATCCGCGGAGGTTAAAAATCCATGCGATATCGTCGAGCTTCGAAGTAAGCAGATAGTCCGCACCTTCTTTTTTGAGAACCTCTCGCAGAGCGGTAAGTTTCTGTTCTCGGTTTCGCGGGGAAACTGTATGGTCAAAGATCGGCTTTTCAGCGCGTTCCGGTCTTTCTTCCCAGATGGTTTCTTCGGGCGTCTGACGAACCAGCGAGAGATGAAGATGTTTCTCGGCAAAAACTCGGGCGTAATTCTTGGCGTCTTTGCCGGAAATCAATTCGGAGTTGATGCCGACACAGTCGTTGGCCATCAAGTGCGCGGCAAACCAGTCGGCAGACTCCGCGGCGTAGCCTTGGTTGAGTTTAACGAGTTCAATGCCGGAGCCCACGAGCTGCTGCTCGGCCTGAACCCAGTAGCGGGAGTCGGTGACAAGCGCTGCGGCGTCCTGAGTCACTAAGAGAGATCCTGCAGAGCCCGTGAAGCCCGAAAGCCACTTGCGGAAGGCATAGTGTTCATCCACGTATTCGGAAAGATGAGGGTCTGCCGTCGGGACGATCCAGCCGTTGAGACCGTGATCTTTCAAAAAAACACGTAAGGCAGACACTCTGCTGCTGATAGAGGAGTTCACTGAAGCCTCCGCAATGGAAAATTAATAAACTTTGCGAATCGTTGCCGAGAGCGGAGTGCCGCTTTCGTCGTTTTCAATTGTCTGGCGGCCGATGTGCATCTTCTCGACGCGCCAGCCGGCGTCGCGCAGTTCGTTCAACGTTGCAACGACGTCCAGGTCGGGGCATTCAAACGAGAATCCGCCGAGTTTGGTGCCGGCGGTAAAAAGTCCCGCACCCTTGCATACCGTTTCTGTACGCAAAGGAGCATCCAGCAGCGGGTCAAGTCCGGCGCGATCGACGTGCGGAGTAAAGGCAGAATGCGGTCCCGTGGAAGAACATCCTGCTAAGGCCAACGCAGCAAGCGCTGCAGTAGTCAAAAGTAAGCGTTTACTCACCATTTAATTTCTTATCCAAAAGGCGACGATTGGTCATGCGCAACGCATGTTCGGTGGTTTCCCAGTCAATGCAGGCATCGGTGACGGAGACACCGTATTTAAGCTGAGACAGATCGGCAGGAATCTTTTGATTGCCAGCGTTAATGTTGCTCTCTAGCATGACGCCGCAAATCGATTTGTTGCCGTTGACAATCTGGGTAATGCAGTCGTTCAAAACGAAGGGCTGCAGGTCGGGATTTTTCATGCTGTTGGCGTGCGAGCAGTCGACAACGATGCGGGAGTCGACGCCGGCATCCTTGAGGGCTTTCTCGGCCAGCATCACGCTCACGGTATCAAAGTTCGGACGTCCGCCCCCTCCGCGGAGCACTAGGTGGCTGTAGCGATTGCCTTTGGTCTTGATGATGGAGCTTTGGCCGTTTTCATAGATACCTAAGAAGTAGTGGCTTTGGCGGCTGGCTTTGACGGCGTTAATCGAGCTGTCCAGAAGGCCGTCGGTGCCGTTCTTAAAACCGACCGGAGCGGACAGACCGCTCGCCATTTCTCTGTGGGTTTGACTTTCGGTTGTGCGCGCACCGATGGCATACCAGCTGACGAGTTCGCCCAAGTACTGCGGACCGAACGGGTCCAATGCTTCGGTCGCAACAGCCAGACCCATCTCATTGATTTTGATCATGAGCTCACGGGCCTTGAGCATACCCTTTGCCATATTGAAAGAGTTGTTCATGTCCGGGTCGTTGATGTACCCCTTCCAGCCGACGACCGTTCTAGGCTTCTCGAAATACACGCGCATGACCGGGAAGATTGTCTCTGAGATGTGTTCTGAGAGTTCGGCTAAACGCTGAGCGTAATCCAGGGCCGCCTTCGGGTCGTGAATGGAACAGGGACCGGTAATGACCATCAAACGGTTATCTTCTCCCGTCAAAATCTGCTTGATTTGATTTCTGCTCTTGTTGACGTTCTCGGCAGCAGCTTCGGTAAGAGGCGCCATCTTTTTGATCTCAGCCGGTGAAGGCATCGGCGCGAAACCTTCAATATTGATGTCTTCCAAAGAAAAACCGGCTTGTTGCTTCACTTCGTTTAATTTCGGAGTTTGCATAAACAACCACATTAAAAAATCGGCCGAAGCGGCGCAAGTGTCAGGCTTCGGTCATAAACAAAACAAGTATCCTTGTCCGATTATAAGAAGGCGACCGAGGAAAAACTCCCGAGGCCGCCTAAAAGTTATTGCTCTAGCAAACGGGAAAAGCCGTGCAATGCATAGCTATTGCCCACGGGCGGTTCTGCGACGGACAGACGGTTTACCGTCGGAGCGTTTGAAGCCGGCCGGTCCGTTTCTTCTTGGTCCGGGTCTGCGGTTTTTGTTCTGAGGCTTTGTCGGAGCAGAAACCTTCCAATCGGAGTAATCCAGTCTCGGGAAGTCAGACAAAGGCAGCGGCTTCTTGATGAACTTTTCGATCGCAGCCAGCTGCGGCAACTCTTCCGGAGAAACCAGAGAATAAGCTTCTCCCGCTTCTCCTGCGCGTCCCGTTCTGCCGATACGGTGAACGTAGTCTTCTGCTTGCTGCGGCAGTTCGTAGTTGACGACCTGAGGAAGCTTTTCAATATCTAAGCCGCGGGCAGCGATGTCAGTGGCAACGAGAATAGGAAGCTTGTGCTCTTTGAACTCTCTGAGTGCTGTCGTTCTGGCGCTCTGAGATTTATCGCCGTGAATGGCTTTGGCAACCAGACCGTCTTTGAGCAGATGGCGAACCAGCTTATCTGCGCCGTATTTGGTTCTGGTAAAGACCAAAACCTGATCCCATTGGTTGTCGACGATAAGGTCGCGAAGGACAGTGTGTTTATTAGCTTTCGGAACTCTGTAAAGCGTTTGGCGAACAAGAGAGGAGTCCTTATTTCGTTCGATTTCGACGGACTCAGGCTTATTCAAGAATTCGGAAGCGAGCTTTTTGATTTCAGGTGAGAACGTTGCGGAAAAGAGCAGTGTTTGGCGATCCGGCGGGAGCGCCTTCAGAATGCGCTTTAAGTCAGGGAGAAAGCCCATATCCAGCATACGGTCGGCTTCGTCCAGAATCAGAATGTGCGTCTTAGAGAGACCTGCAAAACCCTGGTTCATGAGATCGAGCAGACGACCCGGTGTCGCAACTAAGAAATCCAGCCCTTTGGCAATGGCGGCCTTCTGCGGGTTGATGCCCACACCGCCGAAAACGACGGCAGAGCGTACGCCGAGGTCTTTGCCCAGAGAAAGAATAGTTTCTCCGACTTGCGCGGCAAGCTCTCGGGTAGGAGTCAGTACTAAAACACGAGGAACGCGCTTTTGATAAAGCGTCGGTTCTTCTATCATCTTCTGCAGCATGGGCAGAACAAAAGCAGCCGTTTTACCGGTGCCGGTCTGAGCTGCAGCCAAAAGATCGTATCCCTGTCGAACGAGCGGGATGGCTTTCATTTGAATCGGAGTCGGCGACGTAAAGCCGTTGGCTTCGATTAACTTTTCTAATTGGGGTGCAAACCCAAGTGTCTTAAAAGAATTCGACATTCAATTAGTCCTCTTTGAATCTGTGGGAGTGTAGTGCGGAATCAGTTCTCAATCTGAGGGATTAGACCAATAGGGGGAACCAAGTGAGCATAAAATCCAAGAATCGCTAGTGAAGCGCCAATAGGAGGCGATAACGATGTTTGGTATTGACACTCAAGATTTACAAGATTTAAAGATAGTGGACGTCAAAGTCGGTACAGGTGCAGAGGCCAAGCCTGGTGAGCTCGTTCGTGTTCATTACACAGGCTGGCTCGAAGACGGCACAAAGTTTGATTCCAGCGTTGACCGCAAAGAACCTTTTGAATTCCCGCTCGGAGCAGGCTATGTTATCCAGGGCTGGGACCGCGGCGTTGCCGGCATGAAGGTCGGGGGTGTTCGCCGTCTGTTCATTCCGTCTCAGTTAGCCTATGGCGACGGAGGCGCCGGTTCTGTTATTCCTCCGAATGCAACATTGATTTTTGAAATCCAGCTGCTCGGAGTTAAAGACAACGGCAAATGGCAGCTTGAAGAAGATGTCATCACTCCGGTGTCTGCACCTGATGTGAAGTAGCAAGCTAGATAAGGTTGCAACAAGCCGCTTGGATGAGAAAGTCTGAGCGGTTTTTTTGTGCCTGCGTATTTCTGAGTCCCAGCAAGCAAAAATCCAAAAGTTACGTTGCACGCGACAACCTATTCTTCTGGAATATATTTTGAAAAAGTGGACTCTTAGGAAAAACAAACGCCTGCCGGCAGAGTAGCTGTCTGCTGACAGGCGAGAATTTTTCGATTACAGGAAGGCGTTGTGCTCTTTCTCGTAGCCGATGGAGGTCTCAGGTCCGTGGCCCGGATAGACAATTGTGTCATCCGGCAAAGAGAAGAGCTCGGAGCGGATCGATGTCACAAGCTGTTCATGACTGGAGAACGGGAAGTCCGTTCTGCCGATGGATTCTAAGAAAAGCGTGTCGCCGACAAAGACGCACTTTTCTTTCTTGAAGTAATAAGCCACAGAGCCCGGTGTGTGTCCGGGAACACTCAAAACTTTGCATTCAAGTCCGGCAAACTCTGTCTTATTTCCCGGCTCAATGCTGACGGATTCAAATTTAGGGACAGCAGGAAAGCCAGAAGATCCGCCCTGCCCAAGAACTGTGGAAGCGATGACTTTATCTTTTTCCGGCGTATAGACCGTAGCGTGCGTTTCGGCAGCTAAAGCGGCAACGCCATAAAGATGGTCAAAGTGCATATGCGTGATGCAGATTGCTTTCAGCTCTAACCCGTGTTCTTTGAGATATTTGCTCACGGGAGCGGGGTCTCCGCCGACATCAATTGCAACAGCTTGGCCTTCGTAGCTAACGATATAGCAATTGGTTTCTAAGGGGCCGAGAGGAAAAACAGCAACAGACATAATACGCCTCACAAAACAAAGTGTTTTGATTATAGGAAGGAGGCGATGTTCACTAGCGCGTGAGAGCCTCACAACGGACGCAAAGAAAAAGCCTCCGAGATGGAAGCTTTTAGAGCGATGAAAATTTTGAGCTAGCAGCGAACAGCTTCGAAACGATGTTCAGGACTGAGGATCTGACGCTGCTCATCAATGAGAGGAAGATCAAGAGCACCGCTGTCCATATGAGAAACTAATCCGTAAAGTGTGTTGACGGCAGCTTCTAAAGCGTCTTTGGCTGACTTTGTTTTGAGGTAAGTGCCTAAAGCGACGGATGAGAAGGTATCGCCTTGTCCGTTAGGCGTCGGTTTTCGTTCCACAAGAGGTGTTCTGACGACCCAGGCATCATCCTTGGTAACGGCTAAGGTCTCGACTGTGCCTGCAAGAACGTCTGGTGTCAGCAGACTTGTCACAAACGTAACACGGCAACCCTTGTCCGTGAACAACTCCCGCGCTGTGTCGACTGCCTCCTGGCGGCTTCTCATCTTTCGTCCGCTCAGCAGTTCCAGTTCAAACTGATTTGGTTTTGTCATATCAGCCAACCCGTTGAGGAAATGTTCTTTCATGAACTGCGGGATATCGGGACGGACAAAAACACCGGTATCCGTGTCGCCCATCACCGGGTCGCACAGCCAAACAGCGTTGGGATTGGCCGCTTTGATTTCAGTTGCTAACTCTAAGACAATTTTGCCGATGCTTGCGTCACCCAAATATCCTGAAAGCAGCCCTTCGATCTTGGGTATGAGACCGCGTTCCCGAATGCCGAGAATAATGTCGCGGATGAGCTCGGCAGTAAAAACCTGACCTCGGAACGTCGGGTGGCCCGTATGATTGGAAAATTCAACCGTGTTGACAACGATCGGACTAAAACCCAAAAGCTGCAGCGGGAAAACGGCGGCAGAATTACCGACAAAACCGTATGCAACGTGAGATTGGATCGTTAACACATAACGAGACATTGAATCCTCCTAAAAACAGCCTAATAGTCCCATAACTCCCCCAATCATAATTAAAAGAATGAGGGGAATATGGGTTTTCCAAACAATAATTGTGACGGCGCCGGCCCAGGCCCACACATGCCAGTTATCAAGCTGGTTTCCCAAAAGAAGATAAGCAGTGGCAAATAAAAGCCCGACGGCAACCGGCGCCATGCCGGCTTTATAGGACTTAACGAAAACCGAGGAAGCGTGCTCGCGAATATACCTTCCCGCAAGAACGGCAATCAGCGAGAAAGGAATGGAAGTTCCGCCGAAAGTAGCGAGCGCACCCAAAGGACCGGCGGCTGCCCAGCCAAGCACTGCCGCAACCAGTACATTCGGGCCTGGCAGGGACTGGCCGAACGCAACCGTCTTGGCAAAGGTCTCCGGCGTCAGCAGTCCTGCCGTATCCACAAGGTAGGAGTACATGCCGGGGAGCGTAGCCATGAAGCCGCCGATCGCGATCAGCGAAAGCAGCATGAAGTGGAAGAATAGTCCGGCAAATAAGGCAGGTGTCATGACCGAGCGCTCCTTTCCTTAATGAATCGGTACCACGCCCAGAAGGAGAGAGGAATACCGACAATCGGCAGAATGTAGACCATGGAAATCTTCAGCATGCCGACGGTGATGAATGTGATGACCAAGCCAAAAATCCAGACCGGCGGCGTGATGATATTTTCTTTGCAGTTGTAAAGAAGCTTCATAGCGGCGCCGGCCACCATCCCTGAGGCAGATGCGGCCATACCGACCAGAGCATCGGATACCCATTTGTTCTCTGCGTACTGTTGATAGAAGACAAAGACGGAGAGCATGAGCGTTGCCGGAAGCGTAATCATGCCGAGGAAAGAGGCAAGTGCGCCTCTCCATCCGAAATGTCGGTCGCCCACCACGATGGTCAAAATCATGATGTTTGGTCCCGGAAGGACTTGAGAAACGGTCAGGAGGTCAAGAAACTCGGACTGCGTTAGCCATTTCTTTTGGTCAACGAGAAATTGCTGAGCAATTGCGGTAGAGCCGCCGAAGGCCTGCATAGCCATCAGCGTAAAAGAGCAAAACAGGTCCCAGCAGCTTTTTGGTTTATTAGGTGCGGAAGTTTTGTATTTCGCGGTAGAGGTCATAAGAATTCAGCCTTTTTTCAGCCATTCTAAGCGTCAAAAAGGCTGTAACCTCTTTTGCAGGAATTTAATGAGGCCGGACGCCGATTTCGGCAAGGAGGGCTTTGGTTTCGTCAACGGGCAGACCGATCACGCCGCTGTAAGAACCTTCGACTTTTTCGACGAATTGACCGGCTAATCCCTGGATCCCGTAACCGCCGGCCTTATCAAAAGGTTCTCCGGAGGCAATGTAGGAGTTGATTTCTTCGTCGGTGAGCGGGCGGAAGGTGACAAACGTCTTAGTCAGAGTTTCTCTTGGCTTTCCGCCTTTATCGACCAAACATACTGCAGTCAGAACTTCGTGTGTTTGACCCGAGAAATCTTTGAGGAACTCAAAGGCTTCCTTTTCGTTTGCCGGCTTGCCGTAAATCTTGCCGTTTAACGCAACCGTGGTATCAGCGGCAAGGACGGGAAGCAGCAGATCGCGTTCGGTTTCCGCCACTTTGCGGCCCCACTTAGCCTTTTCGCGTGTGACGCGCGCCACGTAGTCCTCGGGAGATTCGCCGGGCAGGACGTCTTCGTTGACGGAGTCGGATGTTTTGCTTAGAAGAATGTCAAAGTCAAAGCCCGCATCTTTCAAAAGCTCCCGTCTGCGCGGCGACTTGGAGGCAAGATAGAAAACCATAACTTAAGCCCGATGATAGGGGTGGTTGTGGAGAAGGGACCAGCTGCGGTAGATCTGCTCTAAGAGCAAAACGCGAGCCATCGCGTGCGGCAAGGTCAGGGAAGAGAGGCGAAGCGTAAAGTCAGCCTCGGCTTTGAGTCCCGGATCGATACCGTCGGCGCCCCCGATGATGAAGGCGATTGGGCGTCCCTGGTCGCCCCAGCAGTTGATTTGTTGGGCGAGCTTAGTGCTGGTCGGGTCTGCGCCGCGCTCATCCATTATGACCTTGATGGCATCCTTCGGCAGGGCGGCTCGAATCCTTTCCGCTTCGGCCTGCATCACTTTCGGGATGGTGCGCGTGTTCCTGTCTTCGGCTTTGACGGTCTTTAATTCGAGCTTCCAATCCGACGGAAAGCGATGCAGATAGTCTTCGCATGCTTCATCAGCCCATTTGGGCATTTTAAGGCCGACAGCAACGACGGAAATTTTCATAGTAATTGATTACTCAAAATCTTCTTTGTTTTCATCCTCAAGAAGCTTCATACGGACGGGATGGCTGCCCCAGAGTTCCTCAAGGTTGTAATAAGCACGAAGAGCCGGCTGCATGATATGAACGATGGCGCTTCCGCAGTCGACCAGAACCCATTCGCCGGTCTCCAGACCTTCGATGCCGACGGCGTCTCCGCCGTTTTCCTTAACTTCCATGAAAACATGGTGGCCTAAAGCGCGAGTCTGACGATTAGAGTTGGCGGTTGCAACAATGACGCGCTCAAATAAAGCGGTCTGCTTAGAGGTGTTGAAAATCTTGATATCTTGTGCCTTGACGTCTTCAAGGGCGTTAACGATCACTCTCTGTAACTTACGAATATCCATAGAACTTTCTCTTGTTTGGTTAGCGGTTAATTGTACTCAGTCACGATCTTTCCAACAGCAGAAAGGCTTCTTTTCGAGCCGGAAAAAACAAAATTAAGCAAATATCCTTGAATTAAGTTTTCTTTTTTCGACGGATCGTTTTCTAAAATCTAAAAGATTTGAACTAACAACTCTACGAGAAAATGTTCCTGTTTTGGCCGAGCCTCATTCTGGCAGTTTATGTGGTTTGCAGCGGTGTTTTGCTGCTTAAGATTCATTGGTTTTGGAAACTTTTATCCGCCGCGGTAATCTTTCTGATTTCCATGAAGTACATGGCCTACACAATGAACGGAGGCACGTTCTTTGAGCCCGCTGTCAAGGGCGCATGGATGCTCACTTGGGAGGCCTTGTACGGAGCACTCATTCTTGCGGCGTTTTTGCTCCTGCTCAAGGACATTTGTTCTCTCGGCCTTTGGCTGCTCGGCACTTTCGGCGTAAAGACCGGATTTAGCATCAATCGCCTTGTCTTTATTGTTCCGATTTTTATTGTTTCTGTCGCAGGCGGCTTTTGGGGTATGTATGAAGGCATCAAAGTGCCTGAGGTGAAGACTGAAACCATAGTCTTTAAAAATCTTCCTGCTCAATGGAAAGGAACAACGATCGCCTTACTGAGCGACCTGCACGTCGGGCCTGTTCAGCGCAAAGAATGGCTGTCCGAGATCGTGAAAAGGACCAATGATTTAAATCCCGACATCGTGATGGTCACGGGTGACTTTATCGATGGTCGGGTACAAAAACTTCTTCCTGAGCTTGAGCCTTTGAAGCATTTAAAGTCCAAGTACGGTGTCTATGCCGTACCCGGCAATCATGAGTACTACTCCGTTTATAGAGAATGGATGGCGGCGCTGCCGACGCTCGGCATTAAAGTCCTGCGCAACGCCAGTGATGTACTGACTAAGGACGGTGCATCGTTAGTGGTCGGCGGAACGACAGACCTCGGTGCGTCACGTTTCGGAGAAGAACCGCCGAACGTTGAAAAGACGTTTTCCGGAACAAGTCCTGAGGATTTCAGAATTCTTTTGACGCACCAGCCAAAGACAGGTTCTCTGACAAAAGAGAAATTTGACCTCGAGCTTTCCGGACACACGCACGGAGGCCATATTTTCTTTATGTATCCGATTCTGGCCTATTTCAATGACGGCTTAGTGAGCGGCTTCTACGATCGAGGCGCAAGGAAGGTTTACGTTACCAACGGCTCCGGACTATGGAACGGCTTCACGATGCGTGTCGGCGTTCCTTCCGAAATCACCTTCATCACGCTTGAGTAGGTAGGCCTATCAAATCGGCGGCGAAGCGAAGCCGAACTAAATTCCTCTGCCGCCTTCTCTCGGCAAATAGAGGTCGTGGAAAAGAATGTATCGGTGCACGTCGGCAGTGAGCCCCGGAATCGTTTGTGAGCGAGAAGGCTCTTCAAATAAGGCTGTGCGAATAGCAGTTGAAGAGTACGGCGCCGGCTCGCTTCTTGCAAGTACGATAAGACCGTTAGGCGCCGGATTCGAACCGAGGTCCTGAACCGGAATTAACGGGAACTTTCCTTCATAAGGATCGTTGCCCAATTCACCGTCTCGCGTAAAAATTAAAAGATTGCACAGGAGCGGAAATTTTTCCCATAAGACCCAGGTCTTGAGATTTTTCCACTGGTCTGAGCCCATGATGAAATAAATCGGGATCTCCGGGCCGAACTCTTGCCTGAAGGAATAGAGCGTATCGATGGAATATGAGGCGCCGGTGCGCTCCAGCTCTCGTCGATCGACAATAAGTTTGTTTTGGTATGGTGCAAGCGCCATGCTCAGCATGGCGGCTCGATCTTCTTCAGAGGCGCGGGCGGTTTTCTGCCAGGGACGCGTCGGAACAAAAAATACCTTATCTAGATGGCATTGTTCCAGCGCATCGAGCCCTATTTGAATGTGTGACTCGTGCACCGGATCAAATGTTCCGCCGAAAACGCCGATTCTCAATGAGAGGCTCCTTTGAATTCGAGCTCGGTCGAGATCATTTTCTTAGGTCCGAACTCAGGATCGGATTCGACGGCAAATAAACCGTAGTGAATAGGACGAGATTCCTTATTGGTCGCAAACCAATAACGCCAGGGAGAATCTTCCTCGGCCACACTGGGCTCAGGGATTTCAAGTTTTTTGATTTCTTTGGGCTTCAAATTAACGCCGATGCGGAAAGGTCCGAAGGAAACATTAGAAAAAGCTCCCGGCAGAGCGGGGCAGAGTTCACCATCCGTGGTGACGGCCTCTGCCTTTGCTTCGGTCACTTCTCCGCGCTCACCGATAATGAACCAAATGTTCTGCCCGATGACTTCGGGAGGAGGCACTTCGTCCTCGGCAGGCTTTTTCTTAGCCTTTTTCTTAGGCTTCGGTGTTTCTTGGATCGGAGCGGAATAGCAAAGGTAGTCCGTACGATCGGGTAAGTGATGCAGACTGCCTCCGAACGCTTTAGTCACAACGGAAAGGGGCGTGACGCCGAGCACAATCGGAAAATCTCCGAACTGAATGACAGAGGCGGGATTCTGCTCCAATGTGAACTGCGGAGTGGATAAGCCTTCGGGGTAGTCAAAAGGTTTCGGGGTCGGATCGGTCGGAAACGGACCGGGCAGGGGCGAGGTCGTTTGTGCGAAGGCACTGACACAAGCCCCGAGTCCGAGCGCTGCGATAAACGAAAAAAGTTTAGGGTGGCGCATAAAGAAATAATTAAAGTGCTCTGTAACCGATGTCTTTACGGTACTGCATACCGTCGAAATGAACTTTGTCCAGAGCTTTGTAAGCCTTGTCACGGGCCTGATGCAAATCGTCACCGAGTCCTACAACGCAGAGAACGCGGCCGCCGCTGGTGACCAGTTCGCCTTTATCGTTGAACTTAGTGCCGGCGTGGAAAGTGACTGTGTCGTCGTCTTGGAGCTCAACGCCTGAGATAACGTCGCCTTTTCTCGGGGCTGTCGGATAGCCTTTGGAAGCCAGAACGACGCCCAAAGCACAGCGGGGATCCCATTCGGCAATGACTTTGTCTAAAGAGCCGTCAATGCCGGCTTCAATCAGCTCGGAGAAGTCGCTCTTTAAGCGAGACATGATGGGCTGAGTTTCCGGATCGCCGAAGCGGCAGTTGAATTCCAGCGTCTTAACCGTGGGTTTTCCGGAGGCATCTTTGCTGATCATCAGTCCGGCGTAGAGGAAACCCGTGAAGACGATGCCGTCTTCCTTCATGCCTCTGACCGTCGGATAAATGATCTGATCCATAACCATCTGATAAATCTCGGGCGTTACGACCGGAGCCGGGGAGTAGGCGCCCATGCCGCCGGTGTTGGGACCCTCGTCATTGTCGAGAAGTCTCTTGTGGTCTTGACTGGTAGCCATCGGAAGAACGTGTTCGCCGTCCACCATAACGATGAAACTGGCTTCTTCGCCGTCGAGGTAATCCTCAATGACGATACGGGCGCCGGCGTCACCGAGTTTGTTGTCTTGGAGCATGAAGTCGACGGCTTCGTGCGCGTCTTCTTCCGTCATGGCGACAACGACACCTTTGCCGGCGGCTAGACCGTCGGCTTTGATGACGATCGGAGCACCTTTGCGGCGGACATAAGCATGAGCCGCTTCGGCATCCGTAAAGGTTTCGTATTCGGCCGTCGGGATGCCGTGACGTTTCATAAAGGCCTTAGCGAAGTCCTTAGAAGATTCCAGCTGGGCAGCTTCTTTGGTCGGTCCGAAGATCTTTAAGCCGCGGTCGCGGAAGATGTTGACAACACCCTTGGCGAGCGGGGCTTCGGGACCGACGACGGTGAAAGCAATATCGTTGGAAGCAGCGAAATCTGCGAGTTCGTTCAAGTCGGTGATAGCCAAATTTTCAAGGTTCGGCGTACCTGCCGTTCCGGCATTGCCCGGAGCAACATAGACTTTTTCAACTCGCGGAGATTGGGCCAAGCGCCACGCCAGGGCGTGCTCACGGCCGCCGCTTCCGATAACTAGAATCTTCATGGGATTTCTCTAATTTTCAAGGTTGAACAGAGTAATTATTCAAAGACGGCAGTGGTGTAAACCTCAGAGACATCATCGAGGTCTTCCAGAGCGTCGATGAGGCGCTGCATGCGTTCTGCATCGTCACCGGTAAGAACGGTTTCAGAGTCGCTCTTCCAGGTAACTTCAGCAACTTCGGGTTCCCAGCCTTTGTCCGTGAAGGCTTTGTGCAGAGCTTCGAAAGCGGCCGGATCGCAAGTGACCTCGATGGAGCCGTCTTCTTCGGTTACCACATCATCGGCGCCGTTATCAAGAGCGACTTCCATGACGTCGTCTTCTTTCAGTCCGGGAGCAAAGAGGAAATAGCCGCAGTGCTTGAACATGAAGGAAACGCTGCCGTCTGTACCGAGGTTGCCGCCGTTCTTGGAGAGGATATGGCGAACGTCTGCAACAGTACGGGTTCGGTTGTCCGTGGTGCAGTCGATGATCAGAGCTGCGCCGCCGACGCCGTAGCCTTCATAACGGATTTCTTCGTAGTTGGCGCCTTCAAGCTGACCGGTGCCTTTCAGAATGGCATTTTTAACAGTGTCCTTAGGCACGTTGGCTGCCCGTGCTTTCAAGAGAGAGAGTCTCAGACGCGGATTCATGTCCGGGTCTCCGCCGCCTAAACGAGCTGCGACGATGATTTCACGAATGACTTTGGTCCAGAGATTGGAGCGCTTTGCATCCTGACGGCCTTTTCTATGTTGAATATTGGCCCACTTGGAATGTCCTGACATTTAAAAGAGTCCTTAAAGCTATAAAAAGACAATCTCAAATTTTACCAAACGGAGGCCTATTACTTGCTTGGTTTTGGCAAGGTAGTAAAGGTCCGTAGTTTTGGAAGAACCTTGGCAAAATTCACGTGCGGCTGGCCCTTCTTGAGATGAGCCTTGGTAATGACGACATCAGCCAGCTCAGCAGTAGAAGAAACGTGCGTGCCGCCGCATGGATAGGCCTTTAAATCTCCCCAGGTGACGATGCGGAATCCGGTCTCCGGATCGATGTTCTCCTTGAAAGAAAGATTCTGAGCGACAACGTCCTTCAGCATCTCAGTAATTTGGTCAATAGACGGAATTTCGACTTCCTCGCGTTTCCGCTTGAATTCCAAACGAGCCTGTCCGGGAAAGCTGCTGCCTTTAGTGACGTCCCAGTCACCCATGCCTTCAATCAATGCGGAGATAACATGAGAAGCCGAGTGGAGGCACGTATTGAGTTTCCGTCTTTCGACATTGACTTTGGCAATCGCTTTGCCAAGTGGCACTTCCTGCTTTGCGATGTGGCAGATTTTTCCGTTCTCGTTTTCAAAAACCTTAATGACCTCGCTCTTACCGATAAAGCCGGTGTCACAGGGCTGTCCTCCGCCTTGAGGATAAAACGGGGTGCGGTCCAACGTGACAGAAAAAGTCCCGTCTTCGCTAGGAATGCATTCCAGGACGGAGACTTCGGTTTCAAGGGTTTTGTCAGTCAAAAATAATTTTGTGGTCATGATGTGATCGATGCGTTGTGAGAAGTCCGCTTATTCGTTTCTCTAGATTTCGGAGCGCGGCATATATTAAGCCAGCAGTCTGACTCGGTTATCGATTTGCTCTAAAAGTTCTCGATGTTTTTCAGCCATCCAGTCAAGAAAGGTTTTGACGCGCCGGTACTTAACAAAATGCTTGGTGGAATAAAGGTAGCAGCCTGCAGCCGGCCGTTTCCAGCCAGGGAGCACGTTAATAAGTTTTCCTTCTTCCAGCTCATCAATGCAGTGAATCAAGGGAATGTCTCCGGCGATACCGGCGCCGAGCAGACATGCGTTTTTGAGGTCGCTTAGAGACTGGAACGACAGGCTCTTCTTCCATTTCAACTGTTTTACAACACCGCCGTTTTGCAGTTCCTGCGTTTTTGTTCGCGTGCCGCCCGTGTAGGAGAGTCCTGTGTGCGCAGCGCATTCTGACGGGTCGACGATATGCCCGTGTTTTTTAATATAGCCCGGGGAGCAGCAGGGTATGAACTCCATTTTTCCTGAGTAGCGGGAAACGATGTCTCCGGTCCCGGGAACGCCGTACCCAATAGAAACATGAACGACTTTTTCGGGATGGTTATAGAACACTTCTTCGGCTTTAGATGTGAGCGTGATGAGCTCAAATTCTATTTTCGGGAAGATTTGCTGGAATTCAAGAAGCTGAGGCGTCACAAAAAGAGGTCCGATACCCGCAGGGATGGCAAGTGTGATCAGACCTTCCATGCGATCTTTGTCGCCTTTCAGAGTTTCGAGCATCAGTGCGTGCTGAGCAAGAAGTGCTTTGGCCATTGCATAGGCCTGATCCCCGAAACTTGTTGTCTGCAGCGGCCTTCGGTTGTGTACCAGCAGCGGACTGCCTAACTCTGCTTCCAATGAGTTGATTACTCGGCTCAGCCGTGAAGGTTCGATATCCGCAAAATCTGCCGCAGCGTTTAATCCTTGTTTTTCGACAACCAGGCAGAAAAGTTTCCAGCACTCGAGATCATTGGTACGCGCCGTCATATCTAATTGCTCGAAGAGATGAGATTGATTGCAATTTTAGCAATTTAAATTCTTTAAAAAATAATAAGTTAGGGATTGTTCTAGAGGCTTCTACGGGGATTAATTCTATTTTTAGCAATTAATGGTTCATTAGATTGGTATTAACGCAGAGACATAAAAAATTAATACTTCTACATGAAGTCAACACCAAACCTCATAACTTCAAGGAAAACAAAATGTCTTGGCAAATCATCAGCGCGATTGCCTTAATCATTCTGGCAATCGTAGCCATCATTAAGAGAGTCGAAACCCGCATGACGCTCCTGCTTGCAGGCTTCGCAATGTGCGTTCTGGCAGGCCATCCGATGGCGGCTTTCCAGTCTTTCATTAAAGGCATGGTCAACATCAACTTGGTCCCGCCGATCTGCGCCGCGATGGGTTTTGCGGCTGCTGTAACGTTCTCTAAGTGCGATGAACATCTGGTTGTTCTTCTTGCTTCTCCGCTCAAGAAGATCGGCGGCTGGCTGATTCTGATCGCGACCGTCGTGACCTTCCTCATCAATATTGCCATTATGAGTGCTGCCGGAACTGCAGCGACGGTCGGCGCCACACTGATTCCGTTAATGATCAGAGCCGGCATCAAACCCGCGGGCGCAGCAGCAGCTGTCGGCGGCGGCACGATGATGGGACTTTTGGTCAACCCCGGATGCGCCCATGACATCTTTATCGCCAAGCTCGGCAACTCTCCGATTATGGACTTCGTAAGTTATGCCGCTCCCTACATTTTCGGTCTCTTCCTCCTTTCTGCCGTCATCTCTTCTCTGATTATGTGCTTCTACTTCAAGGACCAGAAGCTTGAAGCCAAAGACCTTGCCGGTTTTCAGATTGAAGAAAACCGAGCTGAATTTAAAGTAAATCCTCTTAAAGCGATTGCACCTGTTATTCCGATGATCCTCCTCATCATCAGCTCCGTCTGGTTTCCGAAGAGTGGTCTGGATGTCGTTGCTTCAATGATTATCGGTGTGGTCTACATCGCTCTAATCTGCCTGAAGAACCCGAACGAACTGGTTAAAGCATTCTTTAAAGGTATGGGCCAGGGTTACGGTTCCGTGATTGGCCTCATCGTTGCTGCCGGTGTATTCGCTGTCGGTATGAAAGAAATCGGTCTGATCCCGGCTTTCATCGACATGCTCAAACAGTCCAATGAAATCGCTCGCTGGGGTGCATCCTTCGGTCCCTTCCTGCTTGCCGTCTTAACCGGTTCTGGCGAAGCCGCTATCTGGGCCTTCAATCAGGCGGTTACTCCGTCGGCTGCCAGCTTCGGAATGAATCCGGAAGCCCTGGGACTGCTATGTGCAGTGGCCGGACAGTTCGGCCGCACGGCTTCTCCTCTGGCCGGCTGCATCATCATCGTCGCCGGTATTGCCAAAGTCAGCCCGTTTGAAATCAGCAAGCGTGTCGGACTCTCCATGCTCATCTCCTTAATCGTCGCAGCTCTTGTTCTGGTGTAATCATGAGTACGTTTGACCTGTTAATTAAAGGCGCTCGAGTCGTCGATGCCAAGAATCTCCGCGATGAAATTACGGATGTCGGTATAAAGGGCGGGAAAATTGCAGCAGTTGCTCCGAACCTAACTTCCTCTGAGGCTTCCGAAGTCATGCAGGCTCAAGGCCTCCTGCTTCTCCCCGGTTTGATCGACAGCCATGTTCATCTCGGCATTAGCGCCGGCGGATTCAAGATGGTGGCAGCAGCCGGTGTAACAACTTGCTTAGACTTGAGCGGCAATTCCGGCGATCTTGCCCGCATCGCAAAAACTAACGGTGCTGCAATTACCTACGGAACGCTTGAAGCGATTCTTCCGGGCAAGAACGTCCCGACGAATGATCCTTCAACCGAAGAAATTGCTGCTTTCGTCAATAAGGCGTTAGCCAACGGAAGCTACGGAGTCAAAATCCTCGGTGGTCATTTCCCGCTGACGCCGAAAGCGAATGAACGTCTTGTTAGGTACTGCCAGGAAAACGGTGTTTACATTGCGTGGCACGCCGGTTCTACGGAAACCGGAAGCGATTTAAGCGGAGTCAAAGAAGCTGTAGCCACCGCAAACGGAGGTTTTCTGCATCTTCCGCACATCAATGCTTACTGCAGAGGGTGCCCCGAAAAGGCTGCTGCTCTTAGCATCGTCGTACTTCAAATTCTGGAAGCCAATCCGAACATCGTCACAGAAAGCTATCTGTCCTCTCGAAACGGATCGAATTTAGTGTGTGACGAAAACGGCATCCCCAAGTCCGCGATTCCCAGAAAGTGTCTGGCCAATTTCGGATTTTCTCCGGATAAGAAAGGCCTTGTGGACGCCATTCTTTCCGGACGCCTCTCCGTGATGAAAGATGTACAGGACCAAACCATCCTTATCAGCGGAAAAGAGGGCGCTGATTACTTCCTGGACCAGAACACCAATGTTTCAGGAAGCTTTGCCGGAATGAATCCGCTTTCTTCCAGAGTCCTCTGTGCTACAGCCAGAAGAGGCTCGTCCCAGGCCTTCACGGTAGATGCATTGTCTACCGACGGCGGCTGCATTCCCCGCAACGTCACGCTGAAAGCCGGATTGGAACTGGTGGATTTAGACGGCCTTACGATGCTTGAGTTCGTGAAAAAAGCCTCTCTCATGCCCGCACGGATTTTGAATCTGCCTTCTAAAGGTCATCTCTCCGTGGGTGCTGATGCAGATATCTGCCTGGCAGATCCGGTCGCTAAGGCACCGGTCCGAGTCATCTCCGGCGGGAACACCGTTTTTGAAAACGGAAAGATTTTTAACGGCGTCCCCACAGCCTTTACGACAAGCAAGGGTCTGTCCTTCTACAGCAGCCAAGGCATTCCCGCTCGTGAAGTCAATCCCTCATTCGAACTCCTCAATCGTCTCAATTAATACTAATCCCAAGGAATAGAAAATGAAGAAACTTATTACTGTTGCCGTTCTCGCAGCCGCTGCCTCCGTTGCTTCTGCCGAAACTAAAGTTGAAGTGTTCGGTTTCTTAGATCAGGGCCTGACCTTCATCCATGAAAATTCCAATAAAGGAATGATGGCACCCGTCGGACAAAGAGCGCCTAATGTCCTGAAGAACGGTAAAGTTGCTCGCCAGGGCGCGACAAGCCGCTACATGGAAGGTACTGGCAACGTATCGACATGGGGCATTAAGGCCAGAGAAGAACTCAATTCCGACTGGTCCGTGCTCGTTCACTTAGAACAGGGCTTCTTGGCCGATGACGGTGCCGAATACATCAAAGGCAAAGCCTTCGAACGCGAATCAAGCTTCGGCATTCAGTCTAAGACCTGGGGTACGTTAAAGATGGGCCGTATGCCGGCCATGCTGACGGGCTCCGGAACAACCGGACTTTTCAACAGCAGAGTTAATCCGTTCGGCGCCGGCTGGGGCAATATGACCGGCGGCTGGAAGTTTGTCGGCACGCTTGCCTCGGCTCGTCATGACAACATGATCAATTACCGCTCTCCGTCCTTCAGCGGCTTGGAATTCCACTATCAGTATTCCAACGGCGCCTCCGATGAGAACGAAGGCACATCCAAGACAAACCGCTACATGGCTGCTGGCGTGACTTATACCCAGCCGAAGTACTTTGTTGCCTTAGCTGCCGACTGGCTTAATGTTCAAAGTGCGGATCTGAAGGCCGGCGGCTGGAAACTCAGAGACGCCTATAAGGTCTTGCTCGGCGGTCACTATAAGTTCGAACCCGCAACCGTTTACGGAACTGTGGAGTACATGAAGAACATCGCCTATATCGGCGGTTACGCTACCAAAGAATTTGCTCCGGTTGCGGCTGAGCAAAACACATCGGCTGCTGACGGCAAAGTCGGCGAAAACAAAGGCTTCAAAGCTCTGGCGTTCTCCCTCGGTACTCAGTTCAATGCACTCGGCGGAACAGTAAAAGTTTCTGCCGGCACAGCCTTCGGTAAAAACCAAAACACAACCGAGAATAACGACTTCTATCGCTTCAATGCCGGTTTAGGTTATGTCTATCCGTTAAGCAAGAGAACTTCTGTTTACGGTATCGGCGGCTTCTTCCTGCAGCATGCAGATTGGCAGGAAGAAAATATCAAGTCTCGTGAGTTGATCGTCGGTTTAATGCACCGCTTCTAACTTGGAGGGCCAGGACGGCGGCTTCGCCGTCCCTCAATGAGAAAGGAGAGAGAAATGTTAGGCTTTGAAATGACATCCGCCGGAAGGGATAAAATCGATGCGGCTGACGGTTTACAAAAACACGACACCAATTGGTGGTTGCACCGTATCAATCTTGCCAGTCTGATTAGCAACTTGGAAGAAAATCTTATTGATCGGGACAAGGCCGGGCGCATCGTCAAGGCGATGCGGGAAGTTGAGGCTGCAGCCGAAAACGGCGAATTGCCGAAATTCAATACCTACATCCATTTTGAACCTGAGATCCTGAAGCGTGCCGGCATGGACTGCTCCGTGATGCATGTCGGGCGCAGCAGTCAGGACATCCTGGCGACAGTCGAGTTCGGACTGAACAAAGAAAGAATCGCGGCAGCGGTAGAACAGATCGTCCGCATTCAAAAGAGTCTGTGTGACCTCGCCGAAAGAGAATCCGGTAAAGTCGTACCGGCTTATACCAACGGTGTTCAGGCTCTCCCGGAGAGTTACTCCCACTACATTTTGGCTTTTGCGAGAGCTTTCAGCAGAGAAACTGAGCGCTTCATTCAATGTTTCGGCAGATACGATGTCTGCCCGATGGGCGCCGGTGTTCTAAACGGAACGGCATGGCCGCTGAACCGTAAACGTATCGCAGATCTCCTCGGCTTTGCGGCACCGTCGGAAAATGCTTTTGATGCCGGACAGATCGCAGGCAACACATTGCCTCTGGAGCTTTCTCAGATTGTTGTTTCCGTGATGACGCTGATTTCGGAATTCCTAGCCGATTTCTCTTCTCAGTACCACCACTCTTATCCTTGGGTCGTCTTAGACCTCTCCGGAAGTACCTACGTCTCAAGCGCAATGCCGCAGAAGAGAAATCCGGGTTTTGTGAATGATCTAAGACGCGACTGCAGTTTTGTGATTTCGGAGGCGATCAGCTGGCTTCTTCGTCTTCAGAATTTGCCGACAGGAATGCCGGACGAACGAGATGAACCGCTAATTAATGAGTTATTCAAGGATGTTAAGAGTGTTCTCGGCCGTTTTGATCGTGTCGTCAACGGGCTGCGGGTTAAGGAAGACAATGCCCTAAAGGAAATAGCTTCTGATTGGACATGTACTCAGGAAATCGCCGACAGACTCGTATTGAAAGGAATTGATTTCCGCACCGGTCACGGCTTTGCAAGCTCTCTGGTTACCTGGGCCCGTGCTCAATCCAAAACTCCGGAAACGACGCTCTATAAGGAAGTTTGCGAAATCTGGAAAGATTTCTTGAAAGAAAGAGCACAGATGCCGTTCCCTTTGACGGAAGACGAGTTCAAAGCCGCATTGAACCCTCGCGCGATCGTGGAAGGGAGGCGGACTGCCGGAAGCTGCTCGGCCGAAGAAGTGAAAAAACTCCTTAAGGCTGAGAGAAATCATATCGAGGACGCAGAAAGTTTCGTTCAGCGTTTTACAAAAGGCCAAGAGACCTTTATGAAGTTTCTTGATCAGGCGGCAAAAGAAATAGGCGGTGCAAATGACCAATAACTCAAATCGCTGGAGGTTTCTCATTACGGCCTGCTTGGTGAACTTCTGCACCGGGTCGATCTATGCCTGGAGTGTCTTTGCCGGTCCGAAAGCCGAGCAGATGAGCCAGCTCAATAACGTTCTCTATACAGCCGGAGATCTGGCGATTGTGTTCGGCTTGGCTAACGCCGTCGGACCTCTGCCCATGATCCTGGGCGGTTTTGTCAACGACCGCTTCGGTCCCGGATGGCTGATGACCGTCGGAGGACTCTTGATCGGAAGCGGTTTATTCTTGTCGGGCAGCGCCTCGGATTTGTCCTCTTTAATCCTGAGCTATTCATTGCTGTTCGGTCTTGGCCTCGGACTGACGTACGGCGCCACAATCAACACATGCGTGAAACTGTTCCCCGACAGGAGAGGTTTTGCGGGCGGTATGGCCACGGCCTTTTACGGACTGTGTTCGGTCGTTCTTCCCCCAATCGCGCATGCGCTGACAACGAACTTCGGTATTCAAAGCGCATTCGAAATTGTCGGAGCTGTCTGCGGTGCGGTGATCTGTGCGGGCGGTCTGCTTAGCTTTATCTTTGTCGACAAAAGCTCGGCGAATCCGCCAGCAAACAACGCAGCAGCCGGTTTGAGCTGGCGGGAGATGATTGCGACTAAGCGGTTCTGGAAAATGCTGTTTTTCCTGTGCTGCGGGGCCGTCTCCGGAATGATGATCATCTCGCATTCAGCCGGCATTGCTAGTAAACAGGTAGGTCTCACGGCGGCAATGGCTGCAACGGCAGTCTCTTACCTGGCCCTGATCAACACTCTCGGCCGAGTTGCCGCGGGTGCCGTATCCGACCGGCTCGGAGCCTGCCAAACCTTGATTTTGTCCTCCGTCCTTACGGCGCTTGGAATGGCTTTGCTGCTCATGTGCAGCAACGGTTCAGTGGCTTTGTTTTTTGCAGCACTGACGTTGGTCGGTTTCTCGTTCGGCTCTTTCATGGGGATCTACCCCGGATTCACGGCGGCTGCCTTCGGCGCCAAACACAACAGCGTCAACTACGGGATTATGTTTGCCGGTTTCTCCTTTGCCGGTGTTTTAGGTCCCTGGATCATCAAAACACTCTCTGCCGGCGGCAGCTTCAGCTCGGCCTATTTGGTTGCCTGCGGCATTTCGTTGGTGGGGGCGGTGACAGGTTACATAATCACGAGACAAGATTTGTAACACGTATTAACATTGAGGCCTGAAGATCTGATGAGAGACAAAATCATCGGATCATCAGCCCGTCCAAGATAAATTTTTACTCTAAGCAGCACGGCAGACGGGTGCTAACGCTCATCAATAGGAGATTTCATGAAGAAGTACGTTTTGCCCTATGGACAAGGCTCAAAAGAAATCGAGCTCGACGAAACCCTGGTTCTGAAGGAAGTTCGCACCAAAGAATTCGAGCCGATGAAAAACATTCCCTACGAAGTTCTCGAGGCGATCTACCACCCGATTGGATGTCCTCCCATCAACGAAATCATTAAACCGGGCCAGAAAGTTGCTTTCATCTGCAACGATCCTACCCGCGTCGCAAACAGCTTTGATTTCATGCCGGTCCTCGTCAATGAGATGAATAAGCTCGGCGTCAAAGATGAAGATATGCACATCGTCTTCGCCTTGGGTACACATCGTCCTATGACAGAAGAAGAAATGGTTCAGGCAGTTGGCAAGGACGTTGCTTCTCGTTTGAAGATGTACAACAGCCTCTGCAACGAGCAGGAAGACTTTAAGTACTTCGGTACGACTTCCCGCGGAACACCGGTTTGGATCAATAAGCATCTCTGCGACGTCGACCACGTTATCCTGACAGGTACGATCGTTCACCATTACTTCAGCGGATACGGCGGCGGCCGTAAGGCTATTCTCCCGGGATGCGCCGCTATGGAAACAGTGCGTGTCAACCACAGCTTCATGCTCGATCCGGCGGCCGGCCTCGGAAAAACGACCGGCAATCCCTGCTACGAAGATCAGATGGAAGGTGTCGCACTCTTCGCAAAAGGACGCTCTCTCTTCTTGTTGAACGCCATCCTGAACGCGAAGCACCAGTTCCTCAAGATGTTTGCCGGCGACTACATCAAGGCTCATAAAGAAGCCTGCAAGTTTGTGGACGAAGTCTACGGCAGCGTCATCCCGAAGGAAGCTGATCTAGTGATTGCCTCCTGCGGCGGATATCCGAAAGATATCAACGTTTATCAGATGCAAAAAACAATGGACAACGCAGCCTGTGCCGTTCGCAAAGGTGGCGCCGTCATCATGGTGGCCGAATGCGTTGAAGGAAGCGGATCTGCGGTTCTGGAAGAAGCTTGCCGCCGCCTCGGTTCCCCGCAAGCCATTAAAGCCGAACTCGAGAAAGATTTTCGTATCGGTGCAAACAAGGCTTACGCCGTAACGCGCTTAATGGAAAAAGCCAAATACTACTTAGTGACTGCTTTAGATCGTAAGATGGCACGCGACATGCTGTTCTCAGGTGCTTATGACACGATCGAAGAAGCTTTGGCAGCTGCGGAAAAAGAAATCGGTAAGGTGGAATCCGTTATCGTTATGCCGGAAGGCTCTCTCACGGTACCGCGCGTCGAAGAATAATCTGTCGCGCAGCTCATACAAAGGACGCTTCGGCGTCCTTTGTCGATTAATGAGCTTTTTGTCCGAGAAGCTGATCGAAATATCCCGAGAGCTTCTCCATCGGCTTCCATTGAGCCGAAGCAAAGAGCGGGAAGGAAGCCAAGAGATGCTCAGCCTCTGTGCGCTCTTCCTCGGAAAGACGCTCGAAGTCTTCTCTTTGGATGTGCATTTCAAACGCTTCCGGACTGACCTTGCGAAGCCGGAAGCGAATCTCGCCTTTGTTCAAGCCGGCAAAGAAACGGTTCATTGCCGTTTCGGTTTCCCCGACAGCGGTGAGGTCGGAGGCGAGAACTTTTTGGTTGTAAGGCAGACGCGTCAGCATACAAGGCCGTGCAGCCTGATCCCAGCGGTCCAAGCCGGTTAAGGCACCGACTTCGCGATTGTCCTGCTTAGAAAATTCGGCTTCAGCCAAAGGTGAGTGGATTTTCAGTTCGCTCAATGCCTTCAGTCCGGGACGGTAATGAGATAAGTCCGAATGATTTGTACCGTCGCAGAGCGGAAGATCCGCTGCCCGTCTTTTGAGCTCAAGGAACAAGTGCTTCTTGCAGAAGTAGCACCGATCCGTGTGATTAAACTCAACGGCTTCCATTTGCAGAGGGTTGAGATCAAGAAGCTCCATCTCAAAGCCGTTATCCAGCGCCCACTGCACGGCTTCCGCTGTCTCTTCCGCAGAAATGTGCGGGCCTCTAACGGTGAGAAGTTTGACGGTGTATCCCAGATACTTGGCTGCAAAGCTCAGGAAACGGCTGTCCAAACCGCCGGAAAAAGCGATCGCGAGCCGTTTATCAGGCGCAATCTCAGAAAGCACCTTTTCAAGACGAGACAGGCGCGGATCGTTATTCAAAGCTTTTTCCTAACGCGAAAGTTGCGCCGTTGGGAACGCCTTCATAGACATAGGTCCCATACACGGTTTCAATTTTTTCGATAACCATTTGCGGCCACGGACCAAACTCAGCTCCGAAAGCCTTGAGAAGGGCGATACCTGTCGGCGTCACAGTTTCTCCTTCGGCACCGAAGGGGCGGACCGGAATGCCGACTAAAAGCGCCTGGACAGCCGGCGCCGGAGACGGAATCACGCCGTGGGTACAATGAATGTGTCCGTCGGCAATCGGAAGCGGGCTGACAATGAGATGGTCCGGATTCAAACGAGTGAAGAGCTCGCAGTTAAAGCAGATATCCAAAATGCTGTCTAATGCACCGACCTCGTGGAAGGTCACTTCTTCGAGTGCCATGCCGTGCACTTTGCCCTCGGCTTCAGCAACAAATCCGAAAGTTTTAAGCGCGAGTTCCTTGGCTTTGTCGCTCATCAGGGCTTTTTCAATGATGGCGCGGACATCGGACAGTCGACGGTGCTCATGTTCGTGAGGCAGCTCTACACGGCAGAAGGAGCCGCGGATACCGCCGACAAATTTGTCCTCAAGATGGACCGAACCTTTGAGCTCGGAAAAGATTCCGTTCAAAACGGAGTCTGCTTCTTCATTGTTCATGTCGAGCATGCACATTAAGCCGCACAGGAACATATCTCCTGCGATGCCGGAATGGAGACGAATCGTGAGAATTTTTTGACCGGCTCCGTGACTGTGGTGTTCGTGATGGTGATGATGGTCTTCGTGGTCATGATCCGCATGGTCATGATGGTGAACATGCTCTTCGCAGTGATCGTGAGCGTGGAGAGATTCGATATCGTGGGAATGAGGAGTCATTTGATTAGCATCCGAAAGAGCTGAGGGTTTTAGCGGCAGTGCAGGCGGCGCCGAAACCATTGTCGATATTTACGACCGAAAGTCCCGGAGAGCAGCAGGCTAAGAGACTGTTCAGGGCAGTTTTTCCGCCGTCACAGACGCCGTATCCCACGGAAGTGGGGACGCCGATGATGGGCCGGGAGGTGAGTCCCGCAAGAACGCTGCCGAGTGCGGCTTCCATGCCGGCCACGGCAATAATGATGCGGTGGCGGTTGATCTCTTCGATTTTGCTTTCCAGGCGCCAGAGGCCTGCTACGCCGCAGTCTTCAAATACTTGGAAGGGAATATTCATGAATTCCAGCGTACGCGCGGCTTCCCAGGTGACGAAGCCGTCTGCGGTTCCGGCGGAAACGACAGCGACACTTCCTTGGTGTCCTTGATCAAGCTTTTTGCAAAAGGCGGTACGGGCCAATGAGTCAAAAGAATAATGCCGGCTTACTTCGGCGGGACAGGAGGAGAAGACCTCTTCACTGAGCCGGGTAAAAAGAATTGCCGGCGCATCCGCTTTGGAGAACTCTTCCATGAGACTGTAGATGACCTCACGGGACTTGCTTTGGCAGAAGACCGCCTCAGGAACCGAGGTGCGGGCAGCTCGGTCATAATCAAAAAGAACGCGATTTTTTGTCATCGTCGAGGAGTCTCCTTTAGCCGAAAGTGCTGAGATATCCGCTCATTTTATTCGATGCGGCGGCGCCGTAAATTTAGGCAAAGACCGTACTTGTCAGTCAATTTTCTGCAGACGGTAGGCCTTAGAGCCGAGTCCTTTCCTTTCGGCATAATCGAGAACGTCGACGGAATGTTCGCGTTCCCATTCTTTGCGCAGTTCCGGATCAGAGGTAAGACCATAGACGATATCAAGCGCGGCTCGGTCGGCAGCAATCGGATCCGTGGAAGCAACGATGCCGAGATCAGGACGATCCGCCGTTCCGCGGCAGCCGTCGACCGGTTTCAAGGCGTTGATGATGTTAATAAACACCCAGCGTCCTTTCTTGTAGTCAAGGGCCGCGCTCACGGCGTCTGCCATAGATTCGGAAGTCCCTTTGGGAGAAGAGGGATGGTAGTAGTCCGTGACTACGCCGGCACTGTGTACCTGGCACGCACCTCTGGCCGTTCCCAGACAGATGGAAAGGTTTTTGTCGCTCCGCTGTATCTCTGTAAGTTATGTCCTTTGAAACGAACGATTGAAACCAGCGTGTCGTAATCAGCCAGGTGCGATCCGGTAATGAAGTTCCTTAGGTGGTAGCCGTTGTGCACCGGAATTGCTATTTCTTTTTCGGCATCCAAAATATCGATCGGAGCGACCTTGTCATAACCGAGGGATTTAGCGGTTGCCAAATGAGCAGCCGCGTTCGAGCGGGCGCTGTCCATGTAATTGCTCTCAATCAGCGTTGCATGAAGTTCATCAGCGATCGGCTTCAGGAGAGCCGGATCGATCATTTTTGCGCGGTCACGCTGATTTCCGAATACAACCTTCAAACCGACTTTGCCTTGTGCGGGCAGTCCGACGGCTTTGAATATGTCTAAAACGGCTTGGGGCGAGACGCTCGGAGAATAAAAGACAACCGGGGCATTCTTATTGTCTGTTAGGTGCGTCAGTTTGATGTTTTCGATGGGTGTTCTTTTTAAAGAACTGTCGACGGTTTGAGCAAGAGCGGGGAGGGAGAGGCCGGAAACGGAGGCGCCAACCGCGAGTAAAACTTGTCTTCTTTTCAACATGATCGTGGGTCCTATGGAGAGAGGTGGCTGATGAAACAAAATTTACCGGTGGGGCCCTTTCATGTCCAATATTTATTTTTTATTCTTTTTCATAAAGCTTTAGTATAAATGAACGGTCCCCATTAAGATTCATGAGAATGGACACTCTGAGAAGTTGGAAATACTTTTTCTCCCCGATTCCTGAAAAAAGTGGCTAACTCATCGTGCTTTTAAACCAAAATGTTTCAAAAATGCAAGACGGAAAAGCCAGTTTGAAAACAAATATGTCTAGGAAAAGGGCTAATTTGTAGGCGTTTAGATCATCAAAATATGGGTAGAAGCACCTAATAAAATTACGTTTCCCATGAAATTGAAAAACCTTCTCATTCTTCAAAAAGAATACTTAAAAACAAATAATTAGGCTCAAAATTTAATCCGTAAAGTCTAGGTAATTTCCCTGATGTATCGTGCAAACTGAACTTTTCACTTGTTTACAAAAACAAATCGGCGGATTATTCCGTTTGTTTCAGATGGAAACAATTTGTAAAAAGATCTCTGAAAGTTTAGACAGGAGAAATTCGCCATGAGTATTTATTTCTGGTTCCAATTTGCCCTGCTGATTGCATTCCTCTTCATCTCCGCTCCGCGCGGCGGTATGTTCCTGGGTTTGTTCTCCGGCATCGGCTTGATTGTGATTATGTTCGGTCCGAAACCTTGGTTAGGTCTTCCTCCGGGTAAACCGCCGGTCGACGTTATTCTGACCATCATCGCCGTGGTGGCAGCAGGTTCTACACTGCAGGCTTCCGGCGGCTTGGACTGCATGCTTCAGATCGCTGAAAAGATTCTGAGAAAACGTCCTAAAGTTGTGACCTTCCTCGCTCCGCTTTGTACCTTCACACTGACGATCCTCTGCGGTACAGGCCATACGGTTTACACACTCCTCCCCATTATTTATGACGTCGCAATCAAGACCGGTATCCGTCCGGAACGTCCGATGGCAGCTTCCTCTATCGCTGCTCAGATGGGTGTGATCTGCTCTCCAGTGTCCGTCGCCTGCGTTTCTATGGTCGCTTTGATCGCCGGCCATCCGATGGCAAACGGTACTGAAGTCGGCTTGGTTGAACTCTGCAGTTTGACCATTCCTGCCGGTTTGATCGGTTTGCTCGTCATGGCTACATACTCCAACTTCCGCGGCAAAGACCTCGACAAAGACCCGCAGTTCCAGGCTTTGATCGCAGATCCGGAAGCCAAGCGCTATGTTTACGGCGATTCCATGACTCTCCTCGGCAAGAAGCTTCCTTCCAGACAGTGGACAGCTATGTGGATCTTCCTCGCTGTTGTTCTCGTCGTTGCTCTGCTTGGTGCCTTCTCTGAACTCCGTCCGATGGTCGGCAAGAAACATCTCTCCATGACTCTGGTTATTCAGATGTTCATGCTCTGCGCCGGCGCTCTCATCTGCCTGATCACAAAGACTCCTCCGAAGTCCGTCGGCGGTACCTCTGTGTTCCGTTCCGGTATGGTTGCTGTGGTCTGCGTGTTCGGTGTTGCATGGCTCTCCGATACGATCTTCAAGGCTCACCTCAATGAACTGAAAGAAGTCCTCGTTGAATACGTCAAGCTCTATCCGTGGGCATACGCAGTCGTTCTCCTGTTAGTTTCCAAGCTCGTTAACTCTCAGGCTGCTGCTATCGCCATCGTGGTTCCGGTTGCCATCAGCATCGGTACTCCGACTGGTGTGGTTGTCGGTTGCTGCTCTGCTTGCTATGGCTACTACATCATCCCGACATATCCTTCTGACTTGGCTTCCATCGAGTTCGACCGTTCCGGAACAACTCATATTGGTAAGTTCGTGATCAACCACTCCTTCATTCTTCCTGGCTTGATCGGTGTGATCACCGCCACGATCTGCGGTTACTTTATGGCGATCGCTCGCGGCTGGATCTAAGAGAAGATTTAGTACTCTAGAAAAGCTCTGATTTTTGAGACGAGGGAAAATACCTAGTGTTTTCCCTCGTTTTGTTTTATGCTCATGGAGTACTCGCTTGAGCTTGTCGCTCAAGTGTTGGTAGATTCTTAAAGGACACTCATATTATTTAAAGGAGTTGTTATGAACTATTCCGGAGTGTTGGTTAGTGCCTTCCCCGGCCGTTATGACGAAATGCTCCGTGAACTCGACACCATAGAGGGTGTGGAAGTCCACCAACAGGACCCCGATCATAATCGCTGCATCATCGTGATTGAAGCTCCGGATGTCACAGCGGAAGTTGACCTTTTTAAAGCCGTTTCAACTCTTTCTGGTGTTGCCGATGCGGCTCTTGTTGTTCACAATTTTGAGGACGCTGCAGTAGTTTGTTCCTCTAATACTTAAGTTTTCCCAATTAGATTTCTTGTTCAGGAGACAATATGACGATTAATAATCCCCAAGTTAAACGTCGTGATTTACTGAAAGCCGGAGTGGCTGCATCTGCAGCTATGACGGTTGGTATACCTCTGAGCGAAGTTGCTAAAGCTGCGATTCAGAGCAGCGAAGGCGCTATCGTTTGGACGAAAGGCGTATGCCGTTTCTGCGGGACAGGCTGCGGGCTTCAGGTCGGCGTAAAGGATGGCCGTGTTGTTGCCACAAAAGGCGACCCAGACGCACCCGTTAACAGGGGCTTGAACTGTATTAAAGGTTATTTCAATGCCAAGATTCTTTACGGAAAGGACCGCCTGACACAGCCTCTGATGCGCCGTACAAACGGGAAATTCGATAAGAACGGAAAGTTTGAAGCGGTGACATGGGACGAGGCCCTCACCGAAATGGCGAATCAGTTCAAACGTGTTTACAAGGAAAAAGGACCGACAGGCGTTGCAATTCTGGGCAGCGGTCAGTACACCATTCCGGAAGCTTATGCAGCCAGCAAACTCGTAAAAGCCGGTTGGCGTTCTAACAACATTGACCCGAATGCCCGTCTCTGTATGGCGAGCGCTGTGGTTGGTTTTTACCAGGTATTTGGTATCGACGAGCCGGCTAACAATTACTCCGACATTGAAAAATGCAACACAATGGTTTTGTGGGGCAATAACATGGCCGAGGCTCATCCGGTTCTTTGGTCTCGCGTTGCCGACCGCAAGCTGACGCACAAAGAGACGAAGATCATCAATCTTACGACCTATAAGAACATGAGTTCTAACATGGCCGATGAAACGATCATCTTTGCTCCGAATGGTGACTTGGCTATCCTTAACTATATCCTGAGAGAAATAGTTCACCGTGACGCAATTGATCACGACTTTGTGAACAAGCACTGCATCTTCGCCGCAGGCGGAATGGATATCGGCTACGGTATGCGTCCTACCGACAAGTTTGCATTTCCGAAAGAAAAAGATATTCAGGCTAAACAGAACGCCATCATCCTGAGCAAGGAAGAAGCCATCGCTCAGAGCCGTCCTGAATTAGCCGGCAAAGAAGTCAAACAGACTCAGCAGGGCGGCAAAGCCGGTGCTCACTGGAGCATCTCGTTTGAAGACTTCAAAAAAGGCGTTGAACCCTACACCTTGGACTTCACGGCACAAATCGCTAAGGGCGACCCTGACGAAAGCCTGGAAGACTTCAAGAAGAAACTTAAGAACCTTGCCGACATCTACATCGACAAGAAGAACGACATCCTCAGCTTCTGGTGCATGGGCTTTAACCAGCATCAGAGAGGCGTTTGGGTCAATGAACTGATCTACTCCGTCCATCTCCTTCTTGCTAAACACGCTCGTCCGGGCAACGGTGCCTTCTCCTTGACCGGTCAGCCTTCCGCTTGCGGTTCTGCTCGTGAAGTCGGTACTTTCTGCCACCGTCTGCCGTCCGACCTGCTGGTTGCTCAGAAACCGGCTCGTGTGAAGAGTGAAAAGATTTGGGGTGTCCCTGAAAAGACGATTAACCCGAAGGTTGGCCGTGCTTATATGGAAATCCTCCGCGGTATGGAAGACAATTCTGTCAACTTCGTTTGGACACAGGTTGTCAACCCCTTCCAGGCTGCACCGAACTCCAATCACTGGCTTAAGGCGGCTCGCCATCCCGAAAACTTCGTTGTGGTTGCCGATGCCTATCCGACATTCTCCTGCCAGTACGCCGACTTGATTCTGCCGGCAGCAATGATCTTCGAAAAATGGGGTCTCTACGGCAACGCCGAACGTCGTACACAAGGCTGGCAGCAGATGGCCAATCCTCCCGGAGAAGCTCGTACCGATCTGTGGATGATGATGGAATTTGCAAAACGTCTGCAGGTTAAAGACTGTTGGGGCGAACAGCCGGTTCCGGGCCTCAAGGTTGACGGCTACACCGACGGTAAACTGCCGAGCGTTCTCGACGAAGCCGAGAAGATGGGCATCAAACCCGACATGACGCTCTATGACGTTCTCTTTGCACGTCCTGATAACCTGAAGGTGGCTTGGCCTGATCCTGACCTCGTCAGTAAGATCAACAGCACAACCGCTCCGGGCAACCTGAACTGGTTCCCTGAAAAGGCCCTGTTCAACGAATATCGTAAGTTCACATTGGGCGACGGCCATGACCTGGCTGACTTCACAACCTATATGAACTCCGAAACACGCGGTTTGATTTGGCCGGTTGTCAACGGTAAAGAAACCCTCTACCGCTTCAACCAGGACTATGACCCGTATGTTAGGGAAGGCGGTTACGCTTTCTACGGTAAGCTCTTCAAGGCAATCCCGACCGGCAACTTGTTCGGTGTCACGGATCCGAAACCGGTTCCGCTGCCCAACAAGGCTAAGATCTTCTTCCGTCCGTACGCTGCTCCTGTTGAACAGCCGGATAAGGAATATGATCTGTGGCTCTGCACCGGCCGTATCCTTGAACATTGGCATACCGGCAGTATGACCATGAGAGTGCCTGAACTTGAACGTGCTCAGGCGAACTCCTTCTTGTACATGAATCCGAAGGATGCTGAAAAACGCGGCCTGAAGAACGGTGACGTCGCAGTTTGCGAAAGCCGCCGCGGTCAGGTCAAGGCGATTGTTCAGACCAACCAGCGTAACTTCATGCCGAGAGGAATGACATGGCTGGCCTTCTTCGATAGAAAAGTTCAGACCAACCAGGTTGTTATTGACGCGACAGACCCGATTTCCGAAGAGCCGGATTTCAAGAAATCTGCCGTCAAGGTCTATAAGGCTCAGTAACTTTTGAACGGGAGGGCCGGGACGGCTCTCCGTATCTTCCATGACGAATCAAACCCGAAGAGACGTTTTAAAGAAAGGTTTGCAAGTTGCTGCCGTCGGCGTGGGCGCCGGTCTGATTTGGGATTTATTCCTGCAGAAGTCCGCCAAAGCCCAGGGGTTTGTTCCCCGTCCGCCCGGAGCACTGCCTCCTGATCAGTTTGAAACCGCCTGTTCCAAATGCGGACTGTGTGTGGAAGCATGTCCTTACGACACGCTGAAACTGGCCCGTTTCAACGATATCGCCGCCCCTGGAACACCGTTCTTTACGCCGCGTGATATTCCCTGCTACATGTGCAGAGACATTCCCTGCGTGAAAGCCTGTCCGAGCGGAGCGCTGTCGCACGAACTAACCGACATTACCGAGGCAAAGATGGGTGTGGCCGCAATCGACCACTACACATGCTTGTCCTGGCAAGGTCTGCGCTGCGAAATCTGCTATCGCGACTGCCCTGAACAAAACAAGGCGATCGTGATCGTGAGCCAGCCGCGTCAGATCAGTAACCATGCGATGTTCGTACCGGAAATTCATCCCGATAAGTGCACCGGATGCGGTTTGTGCGTGCATAGCTGCCCGACCGATAAACCTTCCATCAACATTGTTGATCCGGATGCGTTCCTCGGTAAGATCGGCGACCACTATCGTTTGGGCTGGAAGGAAAAACTCGATGCTCGAGCTGTGCCCGACGCACCGATGACGAGTAAAGACGGGAAGCCGCTTCCTCCGGGAGGCCTCGACTTCCTGAATTCGGAGCTGCCATGATGGAAAACAAAAAAGTAATTCGTCATCTGGACGCGCCCCGCACGTTCGGAGAATGGCTGCATCGCTATCGTTTTACGATTGCGCGCCGTTTTGTTCAGTTCTGCATTCTGCTCGCCTTCATCGGGACATTCCGCTTCGGCTGGAAAGTCCTCGGTCATCCGATTCTTGCAGGTGATCTTTCTTCTTCTCGAATCTTTGATACCGTTCCGCTGGCTGATCCGTTTGCCGCTCTGCAGCGCTTGGTCGCTCAGTATTGGCTTTCACCGGAATCCATGATCGGAGCCGGAATCATCCTTGCTGTCTACTGGGTTGTAAGCGGCAGATCGTTCTGCTCCTGGGTGTGCCCGATGAACTTGGTGACGGACTTTGCCTTCTGGTGCCGTAAGAAGTTAGGCATCAACACGAACGTTCTGTCTCTGTCTTCCGGTACGCGTTATGTGCTTCTGGCGATTGCTCTGATTCTGTCTATTGTGACGGGAACGGCAGCTTTTGAAGCCATCAGCCCGCAAGGTATTCTGTGGCGTGAGATCGTTTACGGAGGATTCTTAGGTCTGTTGAGTGCTGTCTTCGGAATCTTTGCGCTTGACCTTGCCGTGACAAAACGCGGCTGGTGCGGCCATCTCTGTCCTTTAGGCGCCTTCTGGGCGTTGTGGGGAAAGATCGGTCTGACCAAAGTCAAGTTTGACAATGATACGTGCACCCGCTGCGGCGACTGCATCAAAGTCTGCCCCGAACCGCAAGTGATTAACTTCAAGAAAGCGGCGGAAGTCGGTATGTACGCTTCCGGAGAATGTACGAACTGCGGTAAATGCGTGAGCATTTGCCCGGAAAACAGCCTTAAGTTTGGAATTCGCCCGATTAAAGATTCAAAGAAAACTCAATAGGAGTTCATATGAAAAAATTATTCATGCTTTCTCTTGCTGCACTGGTCTTTGCCCCTGCCGTGTATGCACAGCAGCCTGCTCAGTCCTCTGAGCTCGCCAAGTTTGCTCCCCCGATGATTCCGCATCCGATCGCAGCCTACATTCCGATTACTCCGGAAAAGAATGTCTGCGTGATGTGCCACATCCCCGGCGAACCGGGCATGAAAGTAGCCAAAGGCTCTCCCACACCGCTGCCTCCCAGCCATGTGAGCGACGGTAAGGTCAATCCCAACCGTTACGAATGCCTGCTCTGCCACGCTGAAGTTCTGCCGCAAAAATAAAGCGTAGAGCCACCCAAAAAAGCGCACTTCCGAATTTCTGGTCGTGCGCTTTTTTGTATTGGCAGAACTAAAGATTCTTTTGTTCTTTAGCCCAAACCGCTGCTTCCACTCTGGAGCGGAAGGAGAGCTTGTGGAGCACATGTTTGACGTGCACTTTGACCGTGCCGTCAGAAATTTCAAGGGCTTTGCCGATTTCTTTGTTGGTCTTGCCCTGCGCAATGAGCTTCAAGACGCTCTTTTCTCGTTCTGTAAGCTCGGAGAGGCGGCGCTCTTTGCTGAAGGACTCTTCTCTTAAGCACTCGGCTAAGGCCTGATTCATCGACGCAGAGAGAACTGTTTGGCCTTTTGCGGCTTTCTGAATGTCTTCAAGAATCTGTTCCGGCTCCTGATCTTTGAGCAGGTAGCCGTCGGCGCCGTTTTGGAAGCATTGGAGCAGGTCGGAAGGAGAGTCCGAAACCGTGAGCATGATGACACGGATCGAAGGGTTAAACGCTTTGATTGCCGTTAGGATCTCCACGCCGCTCGTGTGCTTCATGTTCAAGTCCAAAAGAACGATATCGGGGTCTCGTCCGCGTACAGCCACCATTGCTGCTTCGAAATCGCCGGCTTCAGCGACAACGTTAAAGGACGGATCCATTTTTAATAACTGGATGACGCCGCGGCGAAAGAGCGGGTGGTCATCTACAACAATAATGTCATGTTCACTAGCCATCAGGAAACCGCCTTTTTCTGAGAGTTAAAACGAAGAACAACCGAAGTTCCGTGGGGGATGACAGGCTCAACATGCAATTCCCCGCCCAATACCTTAGCACGCTCATGCATGATTTCCAACCCGTAATGACCTTTCTTACTTTTTAGATCAAATCCTTGCCCGTTGTCTGAGACGCGTATTTCGAAGGAATCTTCCCCTATCGGTTTAAAGGTGACCTCTACGGCGCTTGCCCGAGAATGCTTCTCGACGTTGGTCAGAGCTTCACGCAGGATGTGGAGCAAATGTACATGGCTTTGAGCATCCAGCTCAAAACTTTGAATCTGATTTTCGACGCTATAGTCGATGCCGGAACGCTCCTTAAATTCATCCAGAGAGGAAAGAATGTTCTCACGAAGGTCTGGAGATTTCGGCTTGAGACGGAAGGTTGTCAAAACTGAACGGAGCTGTTGATAAGCGGTGATCACGCCGAGCTTGAGCTCATCGAGAATGCTGCGGACTTCAGCTTCGTCGGACTTGTTTTTAAGCGCGGCGTCCAGACGTGTGATTTGAATTCGAGAGAAGGAGAGGGACTGAGCGATCGAGTCATGAAGTTCGCGCGCGATTGTCGAGCGTTCTTCAAAAAGAATCAGGCGGCGAGACTCCACGTTCTTCTCAGAGTTGTTGATCGCTAAAGCAAATTCTCGTGCAATGCTTCGAAGCAGTTCGCGATCGATGTGCACCGGAGCTTCACCGCAAAAGATTGCAGCAAAAGACAGCCTTGTGGTTCCGACAGCTCCGGGGACAAGAACGAGTGTGCAGTCTTTTCCGAGGACTTTTTTCTTGAAGAAATTGTATTTCTCGAAGGAAACGTTTTGGCCTTCAAAAAACTTTCTTATTTCTTCGGGGTCAATCGGATGGTGGCTGAATCGCGCGGCAAGACGAAGCGTCTTGTCGCCGTCGTTGCGAAGGTAAACAGCGCAGCTCAAGGCTTCTAAATTTTCGGAGCAAAAGTCCAGAGCTTTTTCTAAAACCGATCGGTTGAGCTCGGCCCCGAGGACGTTCTTAAGCCCGTAGAGCAGGTTGAGCGCTTTGTTTTGGCGATTTAAGTCAGCAGTCTTTTCACGAACTTGTTCTTCCAGGGATGAGTACATGCGCGATAAGTCGCGGATCATGAAGTTCATGCTTTCGGAAAGTGTTCCGATCTCATTGTGCTTTCTATAAGTAGTCGACTTTGTGAAATCGCCGTTTCGGACGGAAGAGGCAAGGTTAGCCAAATCTTCTAAGGGTTCAAACAGTGTGTGACGCAGGAAATAGCGTACACCGAAGTAAAGGACGAAGGCCAAAAGCATGAAGGCAATGAGGCCGGCGTGGATGAAATTGCTTTTTGATTCGAGATCCTTTTCCAGGTCAAAAACAAACGTGTCGATGACAGAGACGAACTTAGGAACCGTATTTAAAAACTCATAGATCTTTTGCGGCTGCTGAATGGTTTCTAGCGCCATCGGTTTTATTTTTGAATAGAAATCGAAAGAAATAAGGTCGTAGCTTTTGCGAAGTTCATTGTCTGACTCTTCAGGAATAGCCTGAGTTAGCCCCGGCAGGTTTAAACGTCTTTCGAATTCTGCAATGGCAGCCTTAATGTCCTTACTGCGAACAACCTCGGTGTCTTCCGAGCTGCGTGCGACTGTCAAGGCCAGCACATAACTCTGCATACGAAGAGAGCCCGACACATTAATTGCGCTGCCTTTTCCGGTCGAATCTTCCGAGATTTGAAGTACGAGGAAGAGGGCTCCGAAGGCAAAGGCAGTGACGACGAGCAAAAAGCAGGAGATCTGCCAAAACAGCGAATGGCTGAAAGTTACAAGGAGTTTTTTCAGGTTCACTTTTGGCTTCTCCAATGAATGAACGTTGCAACTTCCGTTCATTCTAATGACGAGAACACCATTGTTCGATTATTTTTCGAAAGGCCAAAACAAAAGGCGTCTGAAGCCAATGCATCGGACGCCTATAGAAAGCTAATCAATGTTTAGCGGACGCCTTCGACCGGGAAAGCCTTGACTGCGTGCCACAGTGCTTCTGCACCTTGAATGAAGTCTGTGATTTCCATGGCTTCGTTCGGATTGTGAGAACCCTTCTGGTTAGCAACGAAGATCATCGCAGCTGGAATGCCGAGGTTGCCGAAAATAACCGTATCGTGACCTGCGCCGGACGGCAGCTTCTTAACCTTGAGGCCTGCCTCAGTGGCGGACTTAGCCAAGTGCTCGCTGAGTTCTTTGTGAATGGCGAGCGGCTGGCTCTTGATCACGCCGTCAAACTCAAATTTAACGCCGCGTTTTTCGCCGATCTTACGGGCTTCTTCTTCAAACAAAGCATGGAAGCCGTTGAGTGTCTCCTGAGACAGAGAACGAATGTCGGAACAGAAGGTAACTTCGCCCGGAACGATCGCGATTGCAGAAGTCGGGGCAGTGTGAACGACGCCGATCGTGAAAACAAGGTCGTGTCCGGCTTTGAGCCACTCATCCCACAAGCAGTCCATACGATAGGCCAATTCGGCAAAAGCGAGCACGGCGTCGTGTCTGAATTGTTTGTCAACGGCGCCGGAATGAGCGGTCTGGCCGATGCAGCGAATCGTCTTATGACGAAGGTTGCCGCGGATGCCGGTGACGATACCGACGCGGTATTCTTCGGAAGAATCAAGGGTCGGGCCCTGTTCGATATGAAGTTCGATAAAGGCAGCCATCTTGGCGAGATCGACAACAGGCTCGCCGGTTGTCAGATCTTCCGGATTAAAGCCGCATTCTTTGATGGTCTCAGCAAGTGTTTTTCCGTTGCTGCGATGTTTGAGGGCTAAATCCTTTTCAGTGAGCTGGCCGGTCATACCGAGAGAACCCACATAGCATTTGCCGAACCAGGAGCTTTCTTCCATTCTCATCATCAGAACCGTGTAGTCGCGTTCGGGCTGATAACCGGTTTCGCGCATCCATCGGGCGACGGTCAGAGCGGCGACGATGCCGGCTAGTCCGTCATAGTTTCCGCCCTGAGGAACGGAGTCGGCATGAGAGCCGCTCACGAGCGCGGGAAGTTTACGATTTTTTCCGGGGACGGTCATCCAAACGTTGCCGGCCTTGTCGGTGCTGATTTCGAGATTGAGTTCTACGCCGATTTTTTTGAAGTACTCAAGAACCTTTGTTTCAACAGGGCTATACCCCTGTCTGGAAACGCCGGTGGTGTCTTTGGACATAGCGCGCACGTCATCAAAGCATTTTTGAGCAAAGACTAGGGAATCTTTTTGGAAGTCAGTTGTCATGTGTTCTCCTGGTGTGAATGTTGAGTATCTGTGAGAGTCTAAATCGTTAAGTCAGACCCCGAAAGATGGGAAGAAATGAGTAAAAGTCACAAATAAACGGGATCAATAATTTTATGTCTAAATGTAAAAGAAATGTGCAGATGTAAGGGTTACCCACATTACAAAAAAGTGACAAATGTGAAACACTCACGGCAGGCCGAAATAGTGAATTTTCCATTTCAGCCGGGGAGAGTTTTTTCCGAATTCGGAAAAAGCAGTACACAAAAAATCAATAGGTATATTTCAATGTCAATTACAGCCTGGATTGCAGTGCTCGTCATTATTGCGACGATTTACTGCTTAATTAAGCGCTATGAGACACGTTTGGTGTTGTTCACAGCCGGCTTGTTCTTATGCTGCATCTCTATGAAACCGATGGCAGCTTTAGACCAGTTTGCCAAGAGCATGACGAACGCCAGCTTGATCATGGCAATCTGCGGTGCGATGGGCTTTGCTTACGTCGTTACGCACACTTCCTGCGATCGTCATCTGGTTAGCCTGCTTGCAGCTCCGCTCAAGAGATTGGGCATTCTGCTGATTCCGGCCGCTACTGCCGTGACCTTCTTCGTCAACATTGCTATTCCTTCTGCCGCAGGTTGTGCTGCTGCTGTGGGTGCAACGTTCATTCCGGTTATGATTCGCGCCGGTATCCGTCCTGCCGCAGCCGGTGCTGCCATTTTGATGGGTACATACGGTTCCATTCTTTCTCCGGGTATGAGCCACAACAACTTCGTTGCCGGCATCTCCAAGATGAACGTGATGGATTTGATCTCTCTCCACACTCCGTTCTCGCTCATCATGATGGGTATCGGTTTGGTTGGTATTACGATCGTCTGCTTGGTTCTTCGTGACAACAAGCCTACTGCTGAAGAACTGGCTGCTTACTCTGCTAAGGAAGGCGGTGCTCCGATCGAGAAGATCAACTTCCTGAAAGCTCTTGCCCCGCTCATCCCCTTGATCATCCTCGTTCTTGGCAACAAGTACGTTCCGGCTCTTAAAATGGGCGTTGCTCAGGCTATGGTCCTCGGCGCCATCTTCACGCTGCTCGTCTCCTGGTGCGATCCTCAGAAGTTCTCCAAAGAGTTCTTCAGAGGTATGGGCAACGGCTACGGTGACGTTATGGGTATCATCATTGCCGCCGGCGTGTTCGCTGCCGGTCTTCGCAGTGCCGGTTTGATCGATGCTTTTGTTACAGCTCTGAAGGCCTCCAACGAACTCGCTCGCTGGGGCGGTTCTCTTGGACCATTCGTTCTGGCTGTTATTACCGGTTCCGGCGACGCTGCTACCTTTGCTTTCAACGAAGCGGTTACTCCTCACGCTGTTGACTTCGGAATGCAGGTTCCTAACCTTGGCTCTCTGGCCCTCATCTCCGGCTCTCTCGGCCGTACGATGTCCCCGATCGCCGGTGTTGTGATTCTTCTTTCCGGTCTCGCAATGGTTCCGCCGATTCAGTTGGTGAAACGTACCGCAGTCCCGATGATTGTGGCCGTGATTACCTTGGCTTTGATTATGGTTTAATCAACCCTAATTAAACAAATAAAACCGCTCGACTCTTCTGTGGGTCGGGCGGTTTGTGTTTTTATGGGGTAAAGCATTGAAGAGCTTAATGTTTATAGGAATTCTCGATTTGTAAAAACTATTCACATTTTGTTATGACTAGTTTAAAATCGGTCTGTTCTATACATGACGAACCGACAAATCAAAAGGAGAAAAAATGACTGATTACACCAAGCAGCTTGTCGAACAGAGACGTGAGCTTCATCAGTGGCCGGAAGAAGGCTGGACCGAATTCTGGACCACTAACTACATCGTCAACAAGCTGCGCTCCTGGGGCTATGAAGTCCTGCTCGGCACAAAGATCATCAATCCCGAACAGGTATTCGGCCGTAACGAAAAACTCGTTCAGGAAGGCATTAAGAACGCTCTGGCCCGCGGAGTTTCTCAGTCTTTCATTGACGAAACCGAAGGCTACACTGGCTGCGTTGCTTTGCTCGACACAGGCAAAGAAGGCCCGACAACTGCATTCCGTTTCGATATCGACTGCGTTTGCGTAAACGAAACCGATAATTCCGGACACAAACCGAACAAAGAAGGCTTCAGAAGCCAGCACGCCGGCTTTATGCACGCTTGTGGTCATGACTCCCATATCTCTATCGGTCTGACTCTGGCTCACTGGATTGCCGAGCGCAAAGACGAACTCAAAGGCAAGTTCAAGATCGTCTTCCAGCCTGCTGAAGAAGGCGTTCGCGGCGCCAGCGCCATTGCTGCTTCCGGCATTGTTGACGATGCTGACTACTTCCTCGGAAGCCATATTTCCTTCATGGCGGATTCTGGCGAAATCGTTGCTGCTCCCTACGGCTTGCTCTGCACATCCAAGTTTGACGTGACATTCAAAGGCAAACCTGCCCACGCCGGTAAAGAACCGAATGCCGGCCGCAACGCTCTTGCTGCAGCCTGCAACGCGGTTGTTCAGATGATGGGTATTCCTCGTCACGGCGGCGGTATGACTCGTATCAACATCGGTACACTGCGCGCCGGTGAAGGCCGCAACGTTATTCCGAGCTCTGCTCATATGGCTCTGGAAGTTCGCGGTGAAACCAGCTCCATCAACGACTACATGGTTGAAAACGTCAAGAACATCGTTGAAGGCATCGCTAAGGGCTTTGACGTTTCGTATGAAATTTCTCAGATGGGCGCTGCCGTTGATTTCACCAACGACAAAGAACTCTCCGACATGCTGATCGAAGTTGCTAAGACCGTTCCCGGGATCAACAACATTCGTCCGGACGGAAACTTCGGCGGTTCTGAAGACATTTCCGTTCTCGGTAGGCGTGTCCAGGCTCACGGCGGTAAAGCTGCATTCTTCATTTGCGGCGCTGACAGAGCTGCAGGCCATCACCAGGGATCTTTCGATATTGACGAAGGCGCATTCAAACAGGCCTTTGACATGTATGTCGGAATGGCTAAGAAGCTGAACGGTTAATCAGACTTAGACATAGAAATTATTTAGGTCCGGCCTCGTAAAGAGTCTGGGCCTAAATTTTTGCCTGTAACCGGACCAAAATGCGCCGCGGAGATCGATGGTAAAACAACCAGTTCCCTGTAACCAAACAGGACGCAGGTTGAGAGTATCGGTCAATCCAGGGCTTGTGATTATGGTGAATGCTTGCCCGTCACAGAAGGACGTAGGAAGGATTCTGAACAGACAAAAGAAAACGGGCGCTTAAGGCGCCCGTTTGAATTATGTACTCAGAAGAATCTGATTAGTTCTTCTTGAGGTGGTCAGGCCACCAGCTCGGGTAAGGAGCCGTCTGAGGAGTCTGCAGCCAGCCCGGAACGTAGTGAGCTTCGGGATCAAGTTTGGCAGCTTCTTCACCGGCGTTGTAGAAGCCCATGATTGTGAATGAACCCATGGCGATCATACCGACGATGAGGACGTATGTAAGCTTGCGGAGGAAGCTGCGTGTGGCGTTCGACGGACCGCACCACTTCATGCACAGACGATACAGACCGATCATGCCGTGAAGTTCAGTAACGATGAGGAACAGGAAAACAACCCACAGCCAGGAGTGATAAACCTCGAGACCGCTGCCGTAAGGTCCGATGCTGCCCGGATCCATCAGCATGGGGAGCATGTGCGGGAAGACCAGAGCGGTGAGGATAACACCGGTGATGAACTGAACCCACCACATTGTTGTGTCGGTGTGACGGAGCAGTTTGTAGTGGCCGCGCATGATGCGGAAGGCTTTGTAGTTGTTCGGGAACTTGCGGAGAGCAAGAATCGCGTGAATAACAACCAGGACGAAGATCACGCCGACGAATACGGAGTGCATCCAGAGGTGATCGACACCGTCAATGAAGTAGCCGCCGGTCAAAGAAACCAGAGACCAGAAAGTGTCTTTGCCAAGAAGGATGGAGCTTGTGAAGCCCATATGACAGAAAAGGAAGAGACCGAGGATCAAGCCGGTAACGGACTGGAGAACGTCGCACCAGGCATAAGCCTTGGATTTCTGTTTTGTTTCCACCAAGTCTTCGCCATCAATGATGGTCTTGGCAGAAGGTGTCACCTTGTAGAGGTGGGAGATGTCTTTGAAATCATCAGCCATGATAAACCTTAGAAATAGGATGAGTTAGCGTTTAACACTGAGCGTAATAATGCGCTTGAACGAACGACCTGTCTTCTAAAAATCAAGCTTTGACTGAAGAAGATAAAACAAAACCCTCATTTTTAATAAAAATACGAGGGTTTACACCTAAATTTTATTCAAGAATGCACTTATTTGGTGCCGAAAATTCTATCTCCTGCATCGCCAAGACCAGGAAGGATGTAAGCGTTCTTGTCGAGCTTTTCGTCTAAAGAGGCGACGTAGAGCTCAATTTCGGGATGAGCTTTCTGGAATGTTTCAACACCTTCCGGAGCAGAAACCAGAGCGACAAAAGTAATGTCTTTTGGTTTTACGCCGCGCTTAAGCAATGTATCGACAGCTGCGACCGCAGAGTTACCGGTAGCCAGCATCGGGTCACACAGAATGACGCGACGGCCTTCGAGTTTGGAGGGCAGCTTAACAAGGTATTCAACCGGTTTATGATCAGGGCCGCGGTATAAGCCGATATGACCAACACGGGCGGACGGCATCAAGTCCAGTAGTCCTTCTGACATACCTAAGCCAGCTCTCAGGATCGGAATGATTACCAGCTTTTTACCTTTGATGAAATTACCTTTGCATTTGCAAAGCGGAGTATCAATCGTACGAGTTTCGAGTGGCAGATCGCGTGTCACTTCATATCCGATCAGGTAAGTAAGTTCGCGAAGCAGTTGACGGAAAGAATTAGACGGGGTCTTCTTTTCACGCATGGTGCTGAGCTTGTGCTGCACGAGCGGATGGTCAACGATATGAAGTTTTGGGAAACGCGGATCAGTTTTCATTCATTCTCTCCTAAATATTCCCATCATTATGCGCCTATTGGAGTACCTCTATGAGTGCTCGGATGTTCGGTACGAGCAAATTCTTTCTCCAAATGAGCTGTGTTTTCACTTCTCCGATCACTGGAGGAAGTCCATAGATCCTAAGGAGATTTTTGGAAGAGAAGTTCTGATGTTTCCGTGTGTCAACTGGTAAGGGTATTTAGTTATTTAAATAAAAGCTCCACTATCTAATTCGACTTTAAAAACCCATTCGAAGAATTATGGATCGAGATTCTTTTAAAGGCTCTGGCGTAAGATAATCCTTATCCAACAAAGAGTTGCAGACCTGCCTTGACCGTTACGATTTCTTTAACTTAAATAACTTGTCATCTTTACTGACAAAATCTTCAAGTACAAAAAGTCCTCCGGAACCGGCTGTCCTATCTTAAATGGTGAGCCTGACAAGCCTAATTTCGCGTCAGGTACATTAAAAAATCAAAGTGAATATGATTTCTCATTGGGTTTCTATCCTGCGCAGGAGGTTCCATCAGCAGCTGCCACGATGAGTAACCAACCTCCGAGCCTATTTTATTGCTCCTCATCTTTAGCGAAAATCGCAGTTGAAGGAAACGAGAAGATCTGAGAGGTTGCACGTAACAGCTTCTGTGCATATGCGCGCATATCTATTAAACTGACATAATCCTCTCTAAAAATTTATAAGGTCCCTTTATGCGCTATATCGTCCTCTTATTGGTCTTATTAGTCGGAGCCGGTTTTGTCTTTATTAATTGGCCGGCTGTAAACGCCCCCGCAGAAGTCAATCTTTTGATTACTACAGCTAAGGCGCCGATTACTCTGATGCTTCTTTTCTGGTTCAGCTTGCTTTTCGTGATCGTGATTTACATCTTGTTTGTCCAGCAAACCGGATCGTTTGCCACAATGCGCCGTCTGACAAAAGAGCTCCAGGAACAGCGCAAGCTTGCAACGGATCAGGAAGCTTCCCGACTTACCGATGTTAAGGCTGACTTTGAAAAGAAATGGCAAGTCTGGATGGAAGAACAAAAACAGATTCTTAGTCAGACCGAACAGCGCTTAACCGAACGCCAGAACAAGATCCTTGAAGCTTTCAAGGGTGCGGAAGATCAGATTGCTGCCGCCAATAAAGAATTGAATACTTCTATTTCCGGTACGCTGGATACGATGGACGACAAAATTACAAAGATTTTGATTGCTAATAAAAATCCTGATCAGCAATAGTCGCTGACAATAACAAGAAAGCGGGCTTCGGCCCGCTTTCTGTTTCTGAAGAGAACGTATTACTCGTGATAAGAAGTGACACGTTCCACTTCTTCGGCACTGCCTAAGAATACGGCCACTCTCTGATGCAGCTTCTCGGGCTGCAGGTCAAGAATATTCTGATATCCGTTTGTGGCTTTGCCGCCGGCCTGTTCGATAAGGAAAGACATCGGGTTGGCTTCATACATCAAACGGAGTTTGCCGGGTTTAGACGGATCGCGGTTGTCGCGCGGATACATGAATATGCCGCCGCGGCAGAGAACTCGATGAACTTCAGCAACCATGGCAGCTACCCAGCGCATGTTGAAATTCTTGCCCAAAGGACCAGAATCGCCGGCTAAAAGTTCCTGAACGTACTTCTGAACAGGAGCTTCCCAATGTCTCATGTTCGACATGTTGATCGCAAATTCCTGTGTCTGAACAGGAATACGGATATTTTCCTTCGTGAGGATGTATTCGCCCGTGCCGAGGTTTAGCGTGAACATGAAAACGCCGTTTCCGGTCGTTAAGGTTAGGATGGTTTGCGGCGAGTACATCACATAGCCGGCAGCAATCTGCTTGCGGCCCGGCGTGAGGAAGCTCTCATCGGTGATCTTTCCTTCGGGAGCCTTAGTAATGGAGAAGATCGTTCCAATCGGCGCGTTGATATCGATATTGCTCGAACCGTCTAAGGGGTCGAACATGATGAGATATTTGCCGCGTTTGTAAGCTGCCGGAGTGGGCAGGCAGTGGTCCATTTCTTCACTGGCCATGCCGGCTAAGGCACCGGTCCACTCAACGCCTTCCACAAAGATTTCATTTGTGATGACGTCAAGTTTTTTCTGGTGTTCGCCTTGAACGTTGTCTGTTCCGGCAAAGCCGAGAACGCCGGCAAGAGCTCCGTGGGTCACCTTATCGTTGATTTCTTTACTCAAGTCTGCAACCGCGTTGAGAAGATCGCAAAGCTGCTGATCGATGACGCCGTCGCTTAACTGTTTCGCTAAAAACTGCTGAAGGTTGATGGCCACTTTATAAATCTCCTTTTGAAAGATCGTTTGTGTTCTGCATTCTAAAAAATTCTAGACGGGTTCTGTCAGGGCATGCTCAATAATTTCTCGAACATTCGGAGAAAGATTCTTCTCCTCACTGACATATTTGAGCGCTTTGTACATGAGGTTGGACAAAGTCGGCTCGTAACGGCGCCAGTTTTCTAAAGCTCGAGCAAGGCGGGCTGCGACTTGGGGGTTGAATTTGTCGACGAACAGAACGCTGTCAACCCAAAGCTGATAACCCATTCCGTCAGGACGATGGAATTCCGGACCGCCTGTACGGAAGAATGTGCCGAGCAGGGCGTAAATGCTGTTCGGGTTGTGATCCTGATACTTCGGATGCTGAGTCAGGGCACGAATTAAATCCACGGTCGGACGCTTGCCGCGCTGAGTGCGGAGCTGAGTGCTGAGCGCCAGCCACTTGTTGTTCAGAAGCGGTTCAGACTTCCATTCAACGTCTGCCTTACTCAAGAGTTCTTCTCCGATCGGCAGGGAAGCCTGCACGGCAATATTGACGGCACCTAATCGGTCGGTCAGGTTGTTTGCATTCTTATAGAGATTGCGAACCTGCTGCATAGCCTTGGCATCCTGAGCATAAGCCAGATAGCTCAGGGACAGCAGCTTAAGCGCACGGCGACCTGCGTCCGCAGCATCCGGTCGATAAAGACCCGGTGTCTGGTTGTTTTTAACCTTGTCTTCAAAAGAGCCTCTTAGGCGTTGACCGATTCTGCGCTTGATCAAGTCGCAGGCCTCGCGAATGAGCGCTGGTTCGATCAAAACACGGTTCTCGGCGATGTAATTCTCGCTCGGCATTTCCAGAACTTTGGCGCGGTAAGCCGGAGACAGAGAGTCGTCGTTCAGGATGTCCTCAAAGGCGAAAAGATAGGACTCGGACGGCATTGCGTTCTGAGCTCCGCGTCTGCTCAGATCCGTGATGAACTGATCGACCATCTGGAGCGTGAGTTTTTCAAACGCATCGGCACGGTTGAAAAGATCGGAATCGTGGCGGGCTAAGAAAGCCAACTGTTCGCGGGTGTATTCGGTATTGAAGATGACCGGAGCGGAGAAGCCTCTTCCGATGGAGAGCAGTGGTTTTGTCGAGACATTGCGGAAAGTCCAGCTCTGGACTGCCTCGTCCAAAATCAGCAGACGAGACGTGCCGTCCGGGGAGTCTTCACCTTCGAGCTGTAGAGGAATATCGTTTCCAGCGTCGTCCAGAATGCCGATCTTCACGGGAATCATGAGCGGCTTCGGCGCCGGTTTGCCCGGGAAGGTTCGGTTGTTCTGACGCAGTGTCAAAGTAAAGGTTTTGGCGATTTCGTCCCATTTGGTTTCGACAGAGATGCGCGGAGTACCGGCCTGTGAATACCAGAGTTCGAACTGAGACAAGTCTTCATAATTCGATTCCGCCATGGCATTTAAGAAATCGTCGCAAGTTGCTGCGGTGCCGTCATAGCGATTGATGTATTCAAGCAAGCCGCGGCGGAAGCCGTCCTTGCCGAACAGTGTCTGATACATACGGACGACTTCAGCGCCTTTTTCATACACCGTAGTGGTGTAGAAATTATTGATCGAGCGGTAAGACTCTGGACGAATCGGATGAGCCATAGGGCCGGCGTCTTCCGGGAACTGAGAATTTCTCAGTACGCGTACGTCATCGATACGTTTTACCGCGCGGGAAGATTCGTCACCCAACATATCGGCAGAGAATTCCTGCTCTCTGAAGACGGTAAGGCCTTCTTTCAGAGACAGCTGGAACCAATCTCGGCAGGTGACGCGATCGCCGGTCCAGTTATGGAAATATTCGTGTCCGATGACGGCTTCAATATTGGCGAAGTCCTGATCGGTTGCGATGTTCTCATCAGCCAGAACATATTTGGAGTTAAAGATGTTCAGACCTTTGTTTTCCATGGCGCCGAAGTTGAAGTCGTCGGTCGCCACAATCATGAAGCGGTCTAAGTCCAGGTCCAAACCGAAACGCTCTTCGTCCCACTTAATGGCTTTGACCAGACTTTGCATGGCAAATTCTGTTTTACCTTTGTTGGCCGGTTCCGTCCAAATTTGGAGCAAGGCTTCGCGGCCGTCGGACAAGGTGACTTTCTGCTCCTGAGCGACGAAATTGCCGGCAACCAAGGCAAAGAGGTAAGAGGGTTTCGGGAACGGATCTTCCCAGATGGCATAGTTGCGTCCGTCGAGCAGTTCTCCCTGTTCGACAAGATTGCCATTGGAAAGAAGGTCTTTGTAGTCTTTCGGCGCACGAATGACCACTCTGTACTTGGCAAGAATGTCGGGACGATCGGGGAAGTAGGTAATGCGGCGGAAGCCTTCGGACTCGCACTGAGTAATGTAGTTGTTCTTACTCATGTAAAGTCCGGAGAGCTCAAGGTTGTTGCGCGGATTGATTCTCGTGACGATTTCAATTTCCGTGCGTTCCTTAATGTTGTGAATAATGAGCTTTCCGGGACGCATGTCGTATTGCCCGGGGAAGGAATCTTCGCCCGCGATCTTGATGGAGACTAGTGTCAGGTCGTCTCCGTCCAAAATCAGATCGTCACTTTTTCTGTCTTCCTGCGGGACAGCAATAATTTTGGAAGTGACTTCTGTGCAGGTAGGGATTAAATCGAAAGAAAGGTCGACCGACTCGATCTGATGATCGGGAGCTGTGTAGTCTTTTCTAAAAACAATATTTGATGCGTTTTGTGATGCCATCTTTATGTTCGCTTTTTTGAATTCGACCATTTTAGCGCGGTACCTATTTTTACAAGGAAAAAGGCGCTGATGTTTGGCGCATTGTCTTAATTCTTCACATATTTTTGCGCTCGGCAAAAACTGTTTTTAAGCCTCTCTGAGCGATAGCAATTAGAATGGGTTCACTTTTTAACCAAGGAGTTGCATATGTGCACTACTTTTATCGTCGGCGACAAAGCTACGGTTGACGGTTCTTTCTTAGTTGCAAGAAGTGCCGATAGCTCTGCGCTCAAGGCTCAGTTGTTCATCATTCATCCTGCTTGCTACTATCCTGAAGGCGCGATGTATCGCACCAAGGATCACAACGGCGCAACCGATTTCAGCTATCCGCAGCCTGTGCACGCTATGCGTTACACCTCGGTTCCCAACTGGCAGACAAAACTTCACGGCGCCGTCGGCTTTAATGAAGCCGGCCTCGGCGTGACCGGCACGGAGTCCATTTTCGCCCGTGACGACGCATTGGCCATCGATCCGTACAACAAAGAAACCGGTATCACTGAAGACGACATCATCGATATCATTCTTCCTCGCTGCCATACCGCGGCAGAAGGTGTTGAGCTCTTAGGCAAGATAATCGAAACACACGGCGCAGGCGAAGGTTTCGGCGTTGCATTTGTTGACGACAACGAAATCTGGTATCTGGAAACCGGAACCGGTCATCAGTGGATGGCCCAGAGAATTCCGGAAGATGTTTACTTCGGTTCCGGCAATCAGGGCCGTCTGCGTCTTTACGATCCGAACGCTTCCGAGTTCAAAGGCAGCCCCGACCTGATCGACTTTGCCATCAGACACGGCTTCTATGATCCGAAGAAAGGTCCGTTCGATTTCGCCGCTGCTTACACACGCAACGACGACCGTGACCGTGTTTACAACGATCCGCGCGTTTGGCAGATCCAGAAGCTCTTCAATCCGTCTGTGATTCAGCCCGTCGAAGACGGCCGAGAATTCGGCGTATTTATGAAGCCCGAACGCAAACTCTCCCTCGAAGATGCCAAGCGCGTGATGCGTGACCACTTCGACGCCAGCGAGCACGATCCGTACTCTCACGGCCTTAACGGCAATGAACCCTGGCGTCCCGTCAGTGTCTTCCGTACTTACGAAGCACACGTTATGCAGGTTCGTCCCTGGCTGCCGAGAGCTATCGGTGATGTGATCTACATCGCTTTCGGTATGGCTGATCTTTCCTGCTTCATGCCTTTCTATCAGGGCCTCGAACAGGTTCCGGGCCACTACGGTATCGGTACTTGCCAGGCTGACAGTGCCTCTGTTTACTGGAAGTTCCGTAAACTTCAGACGCTTGTCATGACCGACTATCCGACTTATGCTCCGATCGTGAAGAAAGCCTTCGGCGATCAGGAACGCGCCATGACGGCTAAGCAGGAACAGATGGAAAAGCAGTACGTCGAACTTATCAAGTCCGACAAGAAAGCTGCCACTGCGCTCCTGCAGAAGACCAACCTTGAGCTTCTAGCCGAATGCGAAGCCCTGGCTGAAGACCTGACCAACCAGATCTTCACGCTGGCTACTGAAAACATTCAGAAGGCTAACTTCTTTGCCAATCGTTCAAAGAAAGACTAAGTCTTTTGAGTAGCTAAAACAAAACGCCGCGATTCGCGGCGTTTTTTTATGGGCACAAAAAACGGAGCTCACTTTCGAGCTCCGTTTGTTCTAAGAATTATTTCTTAGCAGCGGCGTCAGCCTGTTCCCAAGCTTTGGCCGGATCAGGCCATTTGCCTGTAGCCTTAATGATTTCGTCAGCCATCTTGTAGTTGTGACCGGCGGTCTTATGGCACATTATGCAGTTTGTCGGTTTGTCGATGAAGCCGGCGTGCATCTTAGCAACCATCGGGTTCTTAGCGTTGTACATATCGGCTAAGTTGTGGCAACCGCGGCAGTTGCGGAAATTGTAAGAGACCATCCAGTCGTTTACAGCCTTAGAAAGTTCAGGACGTTTTTCCAGCCACATCTGCGGTGTGTTGAGTGTGCCGCGGAGTTCGCCGAAACCGGAAATAGAACCGGCTTTTGCTTTTGCGAACAGGAGTTCAACATATGCAACAGGTGTTAACGGACGATTTGTTTCATTTAAGAGGTGGCAGTCGGAGCATCCGGCTGTGTAACCTGACGGGGTTCTGGCGTGCTGGCCTTGTTTCCATGCATAGGTAACGCCGTCCATAGAGTGGCACCAGCCTGTGCAGAATTTATCGGTACCGGCCCACTGAACAACACCGACGAGACCTGCCGTACACAGAATGCCGACGACGATGCCTATCACGAGGATCCAAAAAGTACCCCATTTTCCGGTTTGAGACATTTTGTACTCCCTTTTTTCGCTTTCCAGGGTGAAATTAGAAAGCATGTTATTGGACTTAAGAATCAAGTAGAGACGGTGTAGCGCCGCTCTCACATTCATAATATTATCTTAAGAAAACGAAAAATGCTTTTCTACCTACCTTATGATTAGGTAAATACTCCTAAGGGTTTACCTTTAGAAAAACACTTTCCTGTTGTTTTTTGTCCAGGAAATTCAAGGGGTTATTCTTTCCACCAAATTAGGCTATCAGCCTAATAAGGCTATGACAACACTTTGTTCAGGAATCTGAATATAAACTTCAGATCCGATTTCTAAGCCGTGATTTCCGCGAATAAATCCGACGACGTTTAAGCCGTTAGGAAGCCTTAAGGTTACTTCTCCGCCTTTTTCTTTCTGGGGAAGACGGGAGACTTGTCCGAAGAGGAAACAGCGGCTGCGTTCCTCAGGTTTGTCTTTAGAAACGGTGGCGGCAGACGCCTTGAATAAAGCTAAAACGCTTTTACCAACTTGCAGATCCAAGAGCTGACGGCTTTCGAGCGTAACACTTGAGCGGAGGTATTGACCTTCGCAAACTTTCATCTTGACCTTGCACATCGACATTCCGCCGTGAATGTCTTCAATCACGCACGGAATGATGTTGCGGATACTCATGCGCAGGGCAACGGAGGCCAGCGCCGCTAATTTCGGCGATTCTCCGCCCTGAATGTCCGCCAAAATTTGGTTTCTGACTTTATTTAAGGCCGCTGAGGCTTCTAAGACAGCTTCGCCGGCAGCTGTGACGTGGGCTCCGCCGCCGGAGTTGCCGCCGACCGTTTTTTCAACAAGAGGTTCACCGGCAAGCGCGGACAAGGTTTCGATTGCCTGCCATGCCGCTTTATAGCTGATACCGGCGCTTCGGGCCGCTTCCGAAATACTTCCGTACTGCTTAATACGCTGAAGAACGTCGATTCTTTTATCCACAACATTTTGGGAAAGTGCGTCGGAAATATTCAGGGCCATTTCTTTTCCTTGTCTAAACGAATATTGTTATTTTATCGATATTCATGTTTAGAATAACGATAAAGTAGTTCTTATGCTTGGTTACATTATAGCTAACGAGGATGTTATGAAGAAAATAGTTGTCGGTCTCTCTGCTGTTTTAGCTCTTTCTGTTGCCGGCGTCTCCGCTGCGGAAATTAACGTTGCCGTTGCGGCGAACTTTACCGCTCCGATTAAAGAAATTTCCGCTATTTACGAAAAGGAAAGCGGAAACAAGATTCTTGCCTCTTTCGGCGCCACAGGCGCTTTCTACGCACAGATTAAAAATGGTGCGCCTTACCAGGTTTTGTTTGCAGCCGACGCTAAAACACCTAAGAAAATCGTAGACGAGGGACTCGGTATCGATGCCAAAGCGTATGCTTTCGGAAAATTGGTTCTTTGGAGTGCTGCCGATAATTTTGTTAAGCAGGATCCGAACTTCATTCTCTCAGACAAAGTTAAAAAGATCGTTGTTGCAAATCCGAAGTTAGCTCCTTACGGTGAAGCTGCATACCAGACAATGGAAAAATGGGGCAATCTTAAAAAGGCTGAATCTAAATTTGTGACGGGCGACAATATCGGAAAGACATTCCAGTTTGCTAAAACCGCCAACGCGCAAGTCGGTTTCGTGGCATTGTCTCAAGTCTTTAAAAACGGCAAAATCACTTCCGGTTCAGGCTGGATTATTCCGGCAGACTGCTACAAGCCTATTCGCCAGGATTCCGTTATCCTGAATCCGGGTAAAGACAGCAAGGCCGTGGCAGACTTTATGAAGTTTATGGCGACAAGCCCGAAGGTTCAGGCGGTTATTGATTCCTACGGCTACAGCACAAAGTAATTAAGAAATAGGACCGACATGTTTACTGCGGAAGAACTGCTTCCTATTAAGCTGACGTTAGAGCTGGCATTGATTACGAGTGTCTTCTTGCTTTTGGTGGCAACACCGCTGGCTTGGTGGCTGTCGCACACTCAATCAAAATGGCGGGCTCCGATCAGCTCAATTGTCACACTACCGTTGGTTCTTCCGCCGAGCGTCCTGGGCTTTTACCTCTTGGTGGCCATGGGACCGTCAGGTCCTCTTGGAAAACTGACAGAAGCTTTAGGCATCGGACTTCTGACATTTACTTTTCCGGGGCTGGTGATCGGCAGTATTGTTTATTCGATGCCGTTTGCCGTGCAGCCGCTGCAAGCGGCCTTTGGGTCGATCGGCAAGCGCCCCTTGGAAGTGGCCGCAACGCTGGGCGCAAAGCCCCTGGATGCCTTCTTTAATGTTGTTCTGCCTCTTGCCAAGCCCGGTTTTGTTACGGCGGCACTTCTCACATTTGCCCATACCATCGGGGAGTTCGGCGTTGTTTTGATGATCGGCGGGAATGTTCCGGGTAAAACGCAGGTCGTCTCCACGGAAATTTACAGTTATGTTGAGGCAATGGAGTACAGCAAAGCGCATTGGCTGGCCGGCGGCATGGTGGTCTTTAGCTTCTTTGTTTTGCTCGGCTTAACGCTTTTGAATCGCCACAACGAGCGCGTTATGCCTTAATTTTCTCGACTTCTAATCTGTATGTCTGATTCTTTAAGTTCCGCTTCTCTGCTGCTTCTTCGTGAAGACGGTTTCAGGCTGGAATGTTCATTTGAGTTCCCGAATTCCGGAATTACAGTTCTTTTCGGAGCGTCCGGCTCCGGAAAAACAACGGTTCTTCGCTGTATTGCAGGATTGGAGCGGGCAAAGGGTTTTGTTAAGGTCGACGGCGTTTATTGGCAAAACGACGAACAAAAACTTTTTCTACCGACTTGGGAGCGGCCTTTAGGCTATGTGTTTCAAGAGGCGTCGCTTTTTCCTCATCTGACTGCGAAGCAAAATATCGAATTTGCGGTTAAGCGCAGCAAATCGACGGATGCCCGCTCCCGTATGGAAGAAGCGATTGATTTATTGGGCATTTGCGGCCTTCTCGGGCGAAAGCCTGCTCAGCTCTCGGGCGGTGAGCGCCAGCGTGTGGCAATTGCGCGTGCTGTCGCAACAGAGCCCAAAATCATGCTTTTTGACGAGCCGCTGGCGGCGCTGGATTTCAAAAGGAAGTCCGAGATTATGCCTTGGCTTGAGAAGCTCAAGACCAACCTCAAAATTCCGATGCTTTATGTCACGCACTCTGCGGAAGAAGTACTGCATCTTGCCGACAATCTCATCGTGATGGAAGACGGCAGGATCAAAACTTCCGGAGCTTTGACTGATGTTCTTGCCAATATCAATTTGCCGATCAAAATCGGTGAGGATACAGGTGTTCTCCTAAAAGGCAAAATTGTCTCCAAGGACAAAGAATGGTCACTGATGACTGTTGACTGCGGCAACATCGCTCTGCATATCGGAGATAACGGCCAGCCGATCGGAAGTCCGGCGTCGTTGCGAATATTAGCCAGAGAGGTGGTATTTGCAAAAGAGAAGCCGAGCGGTCTGTCGGTTCAGAATGCTTTCGAAGGTGTTGTCGAAGAGATTTCGGTGCAGAAGGATTCCTCGGGTGCCCTGATACGAGCAAACTGCTCGGGACAGATCATCGTCGGTAAATTAACACGCAAAGCGCTCAGCGAATTAGACATAAAAGAAGGGAGCCAAATTTGGCTCCTCATCAAAAGTGTTGCGCTGCTTTCTGTTTAGTCTTCCAAGACCTTCACTTTGTAAGAAGTCGGTCTGCCATCATCGAAACTAAACGGAATAGTGATATTGGCGGTACCGCCGCCGGTAATGAGATCAACCTTCGGATCTGTCTTGTATTCGGCAGGTTCGAAGATTTTTTGTATTCTGGAGTTGCCTGCGCCTTCAAGAGTGAGCTGAATAACGGGCAGCTTCTGACTCCGCATATCCTGATTCTGGATCTGAAGCTTTAACTCCCACTGTCCCGGAGAAATGGCATTGACTTGGTTGGACAAGACGACCGGAGTTCTCAGAGGCGGGCAGTAGAGATAATCACAGCTTTGCTGAGAAAGTGTATTCAGAGGCTCTTTTTTCAGGATTTCGGGTTGCAGGAACAGCGTTACCTGCCATGCGGCAAGAATCACAAAGCACAGGCAGATAAAAAGCATGATGGAGCGAACGATTCCCGGAGTGCGGGACGGATCCGTCGGATCTCCGAGGTCATCTTCGGGCGGAAGGATAACGCCGTCGCTGCCTTTGACGCCGAACTTCTCAATAGGGTCAGGAGCAGGTTTCGTCTCAGACTTCGTTTCTTTAGGAGTCTCTTCTTTTTTCAAAGGTGCGGAAAGTTCAGAAATATCCTTTGAGAGCGAAGCCATCAATGCCTTCGGATCTTTCGGACGTTCCTGAGGAGGCTGAGCCGCCGGAGCGGGTTCGCCCGGACGAACAGAAGCGGTCGGAAGCTTAAAGTCTTCGGGAAGTTTTTTCAGGTCAGCAGGGACGATTTTCGGAATATCTCTCTGCTTCTGATTTCCGCCCAGTGAAGGTTCGGACGGGAAGTTGTAGTGATTCGAATCTCCCTCGAATTTAGGTTCCATAGCCGCCTCTTTTCTAATTAGTGAATCTGACCGGCCAAACAAATCCAGCCGTCCATAGACTTCCAAACAGAAAGCGGAGAGTCAGGACGATAAGAGCCATAAACCTCGATCAATTCTTCTGCCTGTCTTTCCAAAATGCCGGAAAGAACGAGATAACCGCCTTTTTTCACGCGCGCCAAAAGTGCCGGCGCTAAGAGTCGAAGCGGATTGCTGAGGATGTTTGCCACAACGACATCGAATTTTTCGTCCGGCATATCCTTCGGCAGATAGAAGCTGGCGTCTGCCCGGTTCACTTCTGCATTATAGTCGGCGGCCTCGATGGCCTGAGGATCGATGTCCGTACCGAGCACTTTGGAAGCCCCAAGTTTCTTGGCGGCAACAGCCAAAATTCCGGATCCGCAGCCGTAATCCAGAACGGATTTTCCTTCCAAATTATGGTCATGCAGCCACTCCAGACACAGACGTGTGGTCGGATGTGTTCCGGTACCGAAAGCAACGCCCGGATCCAGACGGATATTGATGGCGTCGGGATTGGGCGGTTCATGCCAGGACGGAACGATCCAAAGATCGCCGGCAATCTGAGTCGGTGTGAACTGGGCCTGCGTGATGCGAACCCAGTCATTGTCCGGAACTTCCGTTCTGCCCTCGAGAACTGGTTTTTTAAGACCTTGTTCTTTGAGCGCAGCTTCTAATGCGCCTTCCATGTCGAAGTCGTCTCCGCAGAGGACTTTAAGACGGGAGCTGTCCCAAGCGAAATCATCAATCTCGATTCCCGGTTCTCCGAAAATCGGTTTTTCACGTTCGGTTTCGGCGTCCGCGTCCTCGATAGAAACCGAGTAGGCGCCCTTATCCATTAAGAAGTCGGTCAAAGGCTCGACTTCCTTTTTGTCTGTCAGCAGAGAGTATTCGAATAACATGAGTAACAGCCTTATTTCTTCACAGATTCGCGGTGTGCCAGCTTCTCTTCCAGATAGTGAATGCTCACGCCGCCCTGAAGGAACTTCTGATCGATCATCATTTCGCGGTGCAGCGGAATGTTGGTCGAGATGCCTTCAATAACGGTTTCGGAAAGTGCCGTGCGCATTCTGGCGATAGCCTGGTCACGGGTGTCACCGTAAGTGATGAGCTTGCCGATCATGGAGTCGTAATGAGGAGGAATGAAGTAACCGGGGTAGACGTGAGAGTCGACACGAACACCGGGGCCGCCGGGCTGATGCAGTGTTGTGATGCGGCCGGGGCTGGGGATGAAGCGATACGGATCTTCAGCGTTGATACGGCACTCAATCGCGTGACCCTTGATCTGAATGTCGCGCTGACGATAACGAAGTTTTTCGCCTGCGGCAATGCGAATCTGTTCCTGAACCAGATCAACACCGGTGACGAACTCTGTGACCGGGTGTTCCACCTGAATACGGGTGTTCATTTCAATGAAGTAGAACTCACCGTTTTCGTAGAGGAACTCAAACGTGCCTGCGCCGCGGTAGCCGATCTTGCGGCAGCCTTCGGCACAGCGCTCTCCGATCTTTTCAATCGCGCGGCGGGGAATGCCGATGGCCGGAGACTCTTCGATGACTTTCTGGTTGCGGCGCTGCATGGAACAGTCGCGTTCACCGAGCCAAATCGCATTGCGGAAGTTGTCGGCGAGAACCTGAATCTCAATGTGACGTGGGTTTTCAAGGAATTTTTCCAGATAAACCGTGTCGTTGCCGAAAGCGGCTTTTGCTTCCTGCTTGGTGGTGTTGACAGCGTTAATCAATGCAGCTTCGGTATGAACGACTTTCATACCGCGTCCGCCGCCGCCACCCGAGGCTTTAATGATGACTGGGTAGCCGACAGAGCGGGCAATCTTGATGATTTCCGAAGGGTCATCAGGCAGGGCGCCGCCGGAACCGGGGACGCAGGGAACGCCGGCGTCGATCATGGCTTGTTTGGCAGATACCTTATCGCCCATCAGGCGGATCGTTTCGGGACGCGGGCCGATAAAGACGAAACCGCTGGACTCCACGCGTTCAGCGAAATCGGCGTTTTCAGAAAGGAAACCGTAGCCGGGATGGATCGCTTCGGCATCAGTGACTTCGGCAGCACTGATAAGAGCCGGCATGTTCAAATAGCTTTGATGAACAGGGGCAGGTCCGATACAAACGGACTCGTCGGCGAGGCGAACGTACTTGGCATCCGTATCTGCAAGCGAGTGGGCAACCACCGTTTTAATGCCCATTTCCTTACAGGCGCGCTGAATGCGAAGTGCGATTTCTCCGCGGTTGGCAATCAAAATCTTACCGAACATAGGGGCTCACTGATTATTCGATGACGAAAAGCGGCTGGCCGAATTCGACCGGAGAACCGTTATCCACAAGAATTTCTTTCACTGTGCCGCTGACTTCGGCTTCAATTTCATTGAGAAGCTTCATGGCTTCAATGATGCACAGCGTGTCGCCTTTCTTAACCTGGGTGCCGACTTCTACGAAAGGATCGGCGCCGGGGCTCGGAGCTCTATAGAAAGTACCGACCATCGGGCTTGTTACCTGAGTACCGCTCGGGGAGTTAGAGGCCGGAGCGGCAGAAGGAGCAACAGGGGCTGCGGAGGGTGCAGGAGCGGCCGGGGCCGGAGCTGCCTGCGGGATCTCGATAATCGCCGGTGCGGCTTGAGCGGCTTGGGCAGGGCGGTTTACGATTCTGACGTGGTCGCCTTCTTCATTGATTTCGATTTCGGCGATGCCGGAAGCCTGAACTAAATCGATCAATGTTTTAAGTTTTCTCAAGTCCATAGAAATGCCTTTCTATATATAAATTAGGGAAAATTATTCTGCGGTAAGGAAATAGGCGGCGGCTGAGAAGTAGCCGTGGACTCCGAGGCCGATGATGCAGCCTTCGGCAATGTCAGACAGGTAAGAATGGTGTCTGAATTCCTCACGCTTAAAAATGTTGGATAAATGAACTTCGATAAACGGGATCTGTACAGACAAAAAGGCATCGCGAATCGCGATGCTGGTATGTGTGTAAGCGCCGGGGTTGATAATGACTGCTTCGATACCTTCTTTTGCTGCCTGCTGAATCCTATCGACTAAATCACCTTCGTGATTACTCTGGTAGGTTGTAAGTGTTCCTCCGGTGGATTCAACGAAGGCTCTTAAATCGGTTTCGATCTCGGCAAGCGTCGTCGTACCGTATTTGTCCGGCTCTCTGGTTCCCAAAAGGTTGAGGTTTGGACCATTTATCAAAAGTAGTTTTTTCATAGGCGAAGCCGCGGGCTAAATCGCGGCTAAATTGGTTTTCCGCCTAGTATAGACGCTATTTGCGCCTAATTCTTCAATAAGTTAGCCTAACTTGTTTCTGATTTCTAACGTTTTTCGTCAAAAAACGGCTTAGAAATTGCACGAAATTAAAAGAAGATAAGGCTTTATTTAGGGTAAATACCTATTTCTCTTCTGTGAGCGAAATCAGTCTTTCGAGTTGTTTGATATCGGCGGTTTTTGCGGTTTCATCCTCGATTTGCCAAGAATCAGGCGCTTTCTTTGTCAGATTTTTGATCTTTGCCCGATTCTCAAAAACCTTTAAGCGAACCCAAACAGCGAGTTGCTCACGGTCAAAATAGCCGCCTTTAATGATCGGAGCTTCGAAAATGATCTCTTCGACGGGTTCGTTCTTCTCGGGCCGCTCGTTCGGCAGAACCTCAATCTCAATTTCCCGATCAATTAAATCGATTTCAAGAGATTTCGCATCATCGCACTCAACTGCAATGTAAATGTCTGAATATTTGTCTGCGCACCCGTTCAGCACTCCTCGGATAAGAAGAGGTTTGTAATCACTCACTTCTTTCATGACGATTAACGCCGCTCTTCTAAGTTCCCAAAGGCGTTCCGCATGACCTTTTGGATCAAAAATGGCGTAATGCTCTCGCAGCGCGGATTCGATGGCGTCATCGTCCGGCAGCTGCGCACTTGAAGTGATTTCATATTCTTCGGCAAGTCTGCGTCTAGCTTCGCTCCAGTCGGGTACGCCTTCGGCAATGATTGCGGCGGCTTCTGCCGCGAGCCCTCGGGTGTCTTTGCTTCTCATATTAATTACGTCGGTAGGATTCTTCCGATCAGTCGTGGCACAATGCCACACATCAATTTAGCGAGGATTTTAACGTGCACATTCATATTCTCGGTATTTGCGGCACATTTATGGGCGGCATTGCCCAGCTTGCAAAAAGTCTTGGTATTGAGGTCAGTGGCTGCGACGCCGGAGTCTATCCTCCGATGTCCGATCAGCTCAAGCAAGCCGGAATCCATTTAATCGAAGGCTACGATCCGGAACAACTCGACGCCGGTGCTGACTTATATATCATCGGCAATGCGATCAGCCGCGGCAATCCTTTGCTTGAAGAAATTCTTAACCGCGGTTTGCCCTACACGTCCGGCCCGCAGTGGCTGCAAGAGAACATTTTAAACGGGCGCCACGTGCTGGCAGTTGCCGGTACCCACGGTAAAACCACAACGACTTCAATGCTGGTCTGGATTTTGGAAGACTGCGGATTGAATCCCAATTTTCTGATCGGTGGTGTTCCTCAGAATTTCGGACACTCGGCCCGTTTGACCGAATCGGAATACTTCGTGATCGAAGCCGATGAATATGACACGGCCTTCTTCGATAAGCGCAGCAAGTTTGTGCACTATCGTCCCCGCACGGTCATTCTGAACAACCTTGAATACGATCACGCCGATATTTTCCCGAATTTGGAAGCGATTGAGCGCCAGTTCCATCATTTGGTGCGCACGATCCCGTCCCATGGAAAAGTTATTTTCAACGAAGCCTCCGAAGCGCTTCATCGAGTATTGAAGATGGGCTTGTGGACACCGGCTGAAAGTTTCGGAACGTCTCCGGTCTGCGACTGGCGTTTGGTCGAGCATGAAGGCGCTCGATTGTTTGCCGGCGGCAAAGAAGTCGGACGCTTTGAGCTGTCTCTCCCGGGCGAACACAATCTGCTGAATGCTTCGGCTGCAGTTGCAGCTGCTGTGAATGCGGGGGTCTGCGCTGAAAGAGCAGTTGACGCGTTGTCCCGCTTCGAAGGTGTTAAACGCCGTATGGAAGTCAAAGGAGAGGTTGCTGGCATTAAGGTGATCGACGATTTTGCCCATCATCCGACAGCTATTGAGGAAACCATTAAAGCCGTTCGCAGCAAATATCAAACAGGCCGTCTCTTTGCAGTTCTCGAACCACGCTCCAATACGATGAAGCTTGGCACGATGAAGGCTCAGCTTCCGGGCAGTTTGATGCAGGCCGACAAAGTGTTCTGTTATCAAGGGGCCGCCGTGCAGTGGAATACGGCGGCCGCCTTGGCACCTCTCGGCGCAAAGGCTGAAGAATTTAAGGATCTGGAAGCCCTTGTGAAAGACGTCGTGGGACGGGCAGAGCAGGGCGATACGATTTTAGTGATGAGCAACGGCGGTTTCGGCGGCGTCCACAAGAAACTGCTGGACGGATTGAAATCTAAGTTCGGAGCTTAAATTCATGCGTCCTACTCTTTATCTGCACGGTTTTTTGTCGCACCCAAACTCTGCGAAGCCCAAACTTCTCAGAAAAGCGCATGAAAGGATCGGCAAGCCGTTTATTGCACCGGAACTCTACATGTCGCCGGAAGAAGTCGCTGAGTTTCTGTCCAAACTGATTAAAGAAGATCTCAAAGGAGGGCCGGTCGATGTGATCGGTTCTTCACTCGGAGGCTTTTATGCAGCTTGGGCAAAAGAGCACCTGCCGGTGGAGAAGGCTGTATTGCTCAATCCCGCGTTAGGTAATTGGGGAAGGGTTGATTTCCAGCCGGGCTGGCACAAGGTGAGCGGCCTTGACCGCGAAATGTATGTATGTCCCGAATTCATGATCCAGCTGGAAGGGATGCTGGTAAAGGATTTGAAGAAGTCGAAGGATTATCTTTCACTCATCAGTCTCAAAGACGAGGTTCTGGATCCTTCGCAAACTTTGGATTTTCTAAAAGATACAAAGATTGTGAAGATTCCTGACGGAGATCATAGAATTACGGACTTTGCGCCTCATGTCGAAGAGATCATGAGTTATTTAGCGGGATAGCCGCTTTTAGAAGGAAAATAAACGCGGCGCCTATTCCCATGGCGGGTAACCGTCCTCAGGCGCATCGGAATTTGTGTTTGAGCTTGTTTTGAGAGGCTTAAACTTTAGCGGGTATAAGCAATTAACAGTCAAAAACGTCAGTTGAAAGGACGCTATGAATTTATTTTTTGAAGAAGACGGAGCATTCAAAGTCGGAACAGAAATGTCCGGCACCGATTCGGCCTGCCAAGTTGAACTACCGACAGGAAAAAGAATAAAAGTTAAGCGCTCCCATATCTTCGTGACGTACAACAGTCCGTCACCGGCTGAATTTTTAGCTCGAGCCCAGCAGGAAGCCGAAGAAATCGATCTGGAAATTCTCTGGGAATTTGCACCGGATGACGAGTTCGACTTTAAATCCATCGCGGCCGAGTACTTCGGAGACAGCGTTACGCCGATACAGCAGGCAGCAACGATCCTTCGTCTGCACCCCAATCCGGTTTATTTCTATCGAAAAGGCCGCGGTAAATATCGTAAGGCGCCCGCCGAGACACTGAAGCTGGCTTTAGCCGCGATTGAACGAAAGAAAAAACTCGAAGAGCAGAAGGACGCTTACGTTCAGATGCTCATCGAAGAACATAAGGCGCCGGCCGATATTGCCAATAAGGCGATTGAGCTTCTGGTTCGTCCCGATAAGAACTCCATTGAGTGGAAGGCTCTGAATGAAGCGAGCGACAAACTCAGCTGTATGCCGCTGCGTTTGCTGCTCGATGTCGGTGCGATTCCGAATGCTTGGCGCTGGCACGTCGAAAGCTTCTTCATGATTAACTTTCCGAAAGGAAAGAATTTCCCCGAAAACCTCTCTAAGCCTTATCGCGAAGCACATGACGAGCTTCCTTTATCGGACGCCGTTGCCTTCTCTATTGACGATTCGGAAACAACGGAAATTGATGATGCCTTGTCTGTGACACCGTTGGAAGGCGGGAAGACTCGTGTCGGCATTCATATTTCCGCACCGGGCCTGGGCATTCAGCCGGGGTCGGACATCGACTTAGTCGCTCGGGAAAGGATGTCGACTGTCTACGCGCCGGGGCTTAAGACCACCATGCTCCCGAAAGAATGGGTTGCGGCTTTCTCCTTGGACGAAGGGCTGATCTGTCCTGTCGTTTCGCTCTACGCCGTGGTCGATAACGAAACACTTGCCGTTCTCTCTACAGATACACGCCTTGAACGCATCAAAATCGAAAGGAATCTGCGCTATGACCTGATCGCCGATAAGGTGACGGAAGAAGCTATTCAAGAGGGCAACCTTCCTGTTCCTTACGGCCCCGAGCTCATTTGGCTTTGGAAGTTTGCCAAGAAACTTCTGAAAGATCGCGAAGAAGTTCGCGGCAGACCGGAACCGGTGGGTCGTATCGACTGGTACTTCAGCCTGAAGGGAGAAGACGAGAATGCGGAAATCGAATTGAAGGGACGCCGAAGAGGAGATCCGCTGGATCTGCTCGTGGCCGAAATGATGATTTTTGCGAACTCGACCTGGGGCGGATGGCTGGAAGAAAGAGATGTGGCCGGTATCTATCGTTCCCAGCGAATGGGGCGCGTCAAGATGACAAGCGTTCCGGGGCCGCATGACGGTATCGGTGTTCCTTATTACGCTTGGTCGACTTCTCCGCTACGCCGTTACGTTGACATGGTCAACCAGCGTCAGATTATTGCGACCCTTAAAGGCGAAAAAGCCCCGTATCGCAATAATGACTCCGAGCTCTTCTCGATCATTTCTACTTTTGATTCCAACTACTCGGCTTTCAACGACTTCCAGTCCCGTATGGATCGCTACTGGTCGATGCGGTGGATTGAACAGGAAGGCATTAACGAACTTAAAGCTACGGTGGTTAAGGGCGACCTCGTAAGGATTGAAGGCCTGCCGATGGCTCAGCGCGTCCCCGGATTGCCTGAGCTTCCGCGCGGTCAGAGCGTCCTGATGAAGGTTTTGAATCTCGACTATCTGTCTTTAGTCATGGAATGCAGTCTTATTAAAGTGCTGAACGAAAGCCATGAGGAAGATTTAGAAGAGGAAGAGATCGAAGTTGAAGTCGGGACGCCGGAAGCTGTGCCTCCGGAAGAGCCTCAGACTGAAGGGGTTGAGCCTGGGAACGAGGGGCAGGCGTGATGGATAGAAAACCTCTCTTCTATCCCGTAAAGACATGAGGTAAGATTTAGAAAAGAAATCTTGAAAGGATTCATCAATATGAAGCAGGGTACCAAATTAGGAGTTATGGGTAATCCCATCGGACATAGTCTCTCTCCGGAAATCCATTTAATGTTTGCCAAGCAGTTCGGCGACGAGATTTCCTACGATAAAGTTGAAATCCCGCTCGGCGAATTTGAGAGCGCCATCGGCGAAATGATCGACGAGGGCTATCACGGACTCAATGTCACGATTCCTTTCAAGTTAGACGCTTTCCGCTGTTCTACAAAGTGTTCGTCTCAGGCTCGTCAGTCTCGAGCCGTGAATACTCTTACTTTCCAAAACAACAAGATTCTCGGTGAAAACACAGACGGCACGGGTTTCATTCGTGATCTGGAAGAGCGTCTGAAGTTCTTTGTAGAACACAAAAAGATTCTTATCCTCGGCGCCGGCGGCGGTGTTCGCGGTATTCTCCCGGCCCTGATGGAACGCATGCCCAAGACTGTGACCGTGGCTAACCGTTCTGTTGCTCGTGCTCAGGAACTCTGCGACGAGTTTGGGATTCAGAGCATCCTTTATGATGAGACCGGTTCCGAGTCTTATGACCTGATTGTGAATGCCACGCCGACAAGCCTGCAGAATAAAGCTCCTTTGGTTTCTCCGTTCGCATTTGACGGATGCGAACTCGCCTACGACTTGGTCTACGCCGCTAAGCCCACACCGTTCATGGAACTGGCTAAACAGGGCGGCGCAAGACACGCTTCCGACGGTCTCGGGATGCTGGTTGAACAGGCGGCCGATTCCTACGAAATTTGGATGGGCCATCGTCCGGGTACCCAAGACGTTTACGCAAAACTTCGCGAAACTCTGGATAAAAGTGCAAAATAAGGGAGCAAACCGACAGGTGTAACCTTGAGCACAAACAATCCTTCTTCTCAGCTTCACGACCCTGACTATGACGTCGCAGTAAGAGACCCTGAGGCAGCAGCCCGGGGTCTGGCGCTTGTACAGCAGCTGCTCGACGAAGGGGAAGATGCGGCCGATCGCAAGGATCTAAAGGTCGGCGAAGAGATCAAAAAAGAGCTTCGCGACACGCTGTCGGAACTTCATCCTGCCGATATTGCCTACATCCTGGAAGCTCTTCCGCTCGATGAACGTCTCATCGTGTGGGACTGCGTGCGCTCCGGACGCGACGGCGAGATTTTGGTTGAAGTCAATGAAGGTGTTCGTGAAACCCTGATTGACGCCATGAACCGCGACGAATTGGTGGACGCTGTCGAAAGCCTGGACACCGACGAAATCGCTGACTTGGTCGAAGACTTGCCGCCTGACGTCGTGGCGGAAGTTCAGGAAGGTCTGTCACACGAAGAAAGGGCTCAGCTGCGCGCGGCCATGAGCTATCCGGAAGATACGGTCGGTGCCCGTATGGACTTCGAAATCGTATCAATCCGTCAGGAAGTCACACTCGATATCGTGCTTCGTTACCTTCGCCGGTTAAAGAAGCTCCCTGACCATACCGACCAGGTATTCGTGATTGACCGAGAAGAGCGCCTCATGGGTACTTTGCCGGTTGACCGCATTCTGACGCATTATCCGGAAGACGCTGTTAAAGATGTCATGCTGACGGAAGTCCTGCGGCTGTCTCCGCTTGAAGACGTCAGTGACGCAGCTCAGGCCTTCGAACGTTACGACCTGGTGAGCGCTCCGGTTGTTGACGAAGCAGGCCGTCTGGTAGGACGTCTCACCGTGAACGAAGTGGTGGACGTGATCCGTGAAGAAAGCGATGAAGAGGCTTACGGTGCGGTCGGTTTGGATGACGATCAGGATATTTTCGATTCAGTTTGGTCATCTGCGAAAGCCCGCTGGGTTTGGCTCGGAGTGAACCTCTTTACGGCCTTCTTTGCTTCCCGCGTGATTTCCGCCTTTGACGGAACGATTGAAAAGGTTGTTGCATTGGCAGCCTTAATGCCGATTGTCGCAGGTATCGCCGGCAACTCCGGCAACCAGACGCTTACGCTGCTGGTTCGTTCTTTGGCGACCGGTCAGATTACCGAAGCTAACCAAAGCGATGTGGTGAAAAAAGAAGTTTTGGTGGCTTTGGTCAATGGTTTTATTTGGGGCATTATTGCCGGTCTCTTTACCTGGGGGCTCTACTACGATTCTCCGGACGGCATGAAGCTCGGCTTTACCATGCTCTTGGCCATGATGCTGAATATGCTCATGGGCGCGATTGTGGCTATCCTCGTTCCGATTACGCTTAAGAAACTCGGCCGAGATCCGGCCATGGGCGGATCGGTACTCCTGACATTTATTACCGATTCAGGCGGTTTTTTAATCTTCCTCGGTCTGGCAACCTATATATTCGGATAATCAAGACTCAACGTTGAGAATCTGAATGAAAGCAAAAATCTGCGTTTCTTTGTGCCTACTTTCTGCTGCGGTTCTTTTATCCAATGCGCATGCAGAAACTCCCTCCGACGTTTTGCAAGCGATTCCCCATACAGAAGAGCTTCTCAATGTCGTTGTAGTCTCACGCCACGGTGTGCGTTCTCCGACTCAATCTGCAGAAAAACTGCACGGTTGGTCAGATAAGAAGTGGCCGGCTTGGCCCGTTGCTCCTGGATTGCTCACATCTCGCGGTTTTTATCTTGTCAAAGCCACGTGGAAACTCAATCGCAGTCGCGCTCCTTTTACCTACGGGGTCTGTCCGAAGCCGGAAGACGTTCAAATCATTGCAGACGTTGATGAACGAACACGCAAAACAGCCGAGGCTTTAAATGAGGGCCTCTATCCGACCTGTGGTTATAAAGTTAAGGTCACGAGTTCCGAACATTCAGCGATTTTTTCTCCGCTGAAGGCGAAAGTCTGTCGAATTAACGATCCCAAAGAGCTCGAAGAAAAACTCACCCAAAAAGTTGTCGGGATCAACGAAAAGTTTGCGGCTCAAATGGCTGGGATCTCGAAACTAACGGGACATGAGTTTACGGGGCCGATGCGCGCAAAGGTCAGTAAATATAAAGTTGGCTTTAAGGGAGCACCGTACGATTGCTCGAGCATTACCGAGATCTTTGCTTTGGAGTGGGGCCAAAATCCTGAAAAGAAGGTCGCTTGGGACCAATTGGATTGGAACGGAATACTGCGTCTCATGCCGATACGCGTTGCTGTATTTTCTGCGCTTAATCGAGATATGGAAGTTGCTCGTTACAAAGGTTCGGCTTTAGCGAACAAGATTATTGAGAGCCTCGATCACGGTCCTAAATACACCTATCTTATCGGGCATGACACGAACTTGGCTAACCTCGGCGAAATTTTTGATTTGAACTGGAAACTTCCTGGAAGAGATCAGAACGAAAATACGCCGGGCGGTTATCTGACCTTTGAGAAATGGTCCGTTAACGGACAGCCGGAAATCCGTGTGTTTTATTCGGCGTTATCACCCGAACAAATTCATGCAGAGAGGGTGACTCAGCCAACCGATGATTTCGAGATTCTTCCCCGCGGAACGAAGTTCGATGAATGGAAGACGACATATGGCCGCAGACTTCAGTCGAACTGTATAGCGGACGACAAGTACGAAAATCGAAAATAATCAGCTGACTTAACTTAGGAATACTCCTGAAAATGTATCACGAGATACATTTCAGGAGTTTTTTGTGTATCGGATGATACTGACAGCCGAGGTGCAATTACCGCACAATAACACTTAACAAGACCGCGTTAAACCACGATTCAGAGGGACTTGATAACAAAAAACACACCGCCGCAAATAGCGGCAAACTACACTCAAAACACGGAGAAAACAAACATGAAAAAGCTGATTGCTGTTGCAGTGCTTGCTGCATTCTCTTCTCTTCCTTATGCAGCTGAAAAAAACATCATAACAGACGTCGTCGTGGTCGGTCAGGGTGCCGCCGGCACCGCCGCCGCATTCGCCGCAGCCGAACAGGGCGCTAAAGTCATCGGCCTTGAAAAGAAAGGTATGGTCGGTGGAACTGGTAACTTCTCCGAAGGTATTTTCGCTGTAGGTTCCAAGATGCAGCGCGACTACTACATTCCTCTTACCAAAGACGAAGCCTTCAAGAAGATCATGAACTACGGTCACTGGCGCAGCAATGCCCGTCTGGTTCGTGCCTTCGTCGATAAATCTGCAGATACAGTCGAATGGATGCAGAAACACGGAGTTAAGTTCGAAAAACTGACCACCAACTATCCGGGCGGCCTCTACACATGGCACATTTATCAGGGCCGCGGCGCTGGCTGGATTAACGCCCTTCAGAAGAAGGGCAAAGACGAATACGGCATGCAGGTTCTCCTGAACACTCCTGCTGAAAAACTGATTTTCGGCAAAGACGGCACAGTTGCCGGCGTTGTTGCTAAAGATAAAGACGGCAATACGCTCAACATCCACGCTAAAGCCGTGATTATCGCTACCGGCGGTTTTGCTGACAATCCCGAAATGATGAAGAAGTACACACGCTTCCCGAACACTGACGGTATTGCTCAGACCGGTAAGAACGGTGTCGGTATCCAGATGGCTTGGTCTGCCGGCGGCGGTAAAGAAGGCTTAGAAGTTCAGCAGTCCTATCGTCCGGGCCCCCGTGCAGTTTCCACAACGAACCATGTTTCTGCTACTGCCAAACAGCCTCATCTTTGGCTGACTCCGAACGGCGAACGTTTCTGCGACGAAACCATTATGGGCGACTGGCCCGCTGCCGGTAATGCTCTTGAAAGAATCGGCGGTCAGATGTGGGTTGTCTATGACAACAAGAACCTTGACTCTATGAAGCACGACGGTATTGTCCAAGGTGTCGGCGTTATGGTTCCGATCGGAGCAAAACTGACTAACTTCGAAAAAGAATGGCCGGCTGCAGAACAGGCAGGCTGGGCTGTTAAAGCTAATACGCTTGACGAACTCGCCAAAAAGACAGGTATGGATACTGCTGTTCTGAAAGCCAGTGTTGAACAATACAACAAGGCTGCCGAACAGCGCCATGACGCTCTGTTTGCTAAGGATCCGCAGTACATCTTCCCGGTCAAACAAGGCCCATACTACGCCATCAAGAGTGTAGCGTCCTCTTTGGGAACTCTGGGCGGTATTAAGGTTAACGACCGTCTGCAGGTTGTCACAGATAAAGACAAGGCTATCCCGAACCTCTACGCAGCCGGTTCCGATGTCGGCGGTATGTACGGTGACTCTTATGACTTGCTAATGGCAGGCTCCACAATTGGTTTCGCAGTTAACTCCGGCCGTATCGCTGCTGAAAGCGCCGTTAAAGATCACAACCTTGGCAAAAAATAATCCTTAGTCAGTACTAAGGACTAGTAAGAAAGCCGCCTTCGGGCGGCTTTTCTGCGCTTAGGCTTCAGGAAAATCTGGAATGAAGATACTTTCGGCCAAAGGATGGTTCTTTCTCCGTTCAAAATTTTTGAGCGCCAATTCCGGAGCAGTATTTGCGTAGCAATAGACACAGCCGTGCAGGCAAGTGTTATACATTCCGATATCTTTGCTTTCTACACATCCGCATTCTTCGCGCTGTCTGGGATCCTTCTTAATCGTGATGATCTTTTTCTTTTTGGTCGGGAGAGCACTGAACAAATCCAATTGATCGATCTCAAACGACTTTTCAGTTGGTGCTTTTGTGAGGTAGTAGGTTACTGCCGGATCATTACCGAAAAGCTTGAGCATGAGCTGAGCATCAATGCATTTACTCGGCAATATTCCGTGATGAGACAGATCAAATTTCTCAGCGCAGACGCAAATTTCCAAGTCCCAGCCGCGCTCCTGCCAATAAGAACGAATCTTCGAAAGGTATCCTGCAAATTCTTCAACTTGTTCGGCTGAGGATTCAGCATCCTCAATAGAAGCTGAATCGTATTGAGCAGCAAAATGCTCAGAATCCTTAAGGAGGTTTCTTTGAACCTTTTTGTACGACTTGATGTCAATGAAACTAAATACCAGTCGATGGGTGCAGCCTTTAAGCTCTTTGCTGATTTTGAAAATCCTGGTAGCTACTTCTCTTGGCGTAAGCGCTTTAGTAAATAGCACAGGATCGAAACGCCATACGACTCTTTCCGGCCCGATCACAGAGGCCAGCTTCTTGAAGGTTCGAATGCGGCTCTCAACAGACGGTACATTCGGCTCAAGATTTTCCTGGTGATAGTCGTTCAGCGTGAATTGAAAATAGTAATGAACACCGGCCGCATCGAGCTGCGGACGATAAGGAATAAAAGGTTTAGGATTCTTGCTCCAAAAGACGATAACTTTGGTTTTTTCGAAAGAAACGTAAACCGGCTTTTGATTGAACGGATTGAACCATTTAACGTAGCCTCGGCCGCCGTTAAATCTTGATACGAACCATTTCGGAAAGTAAGCCGGAATGTCCGTCGAACGGCTGGCCGAGACAATTACTGGAGCAATTGCCTTCACTTTAGTACCGTTATCGGTGACAATATCAACTTTTTCTGCCGGCATCTGGTGCTCTTATTCCTAGCCTTCTTAATCTGATTAGTAATGTCGATTATCGATTACTTTACGTTGGAGTCTCGGCGGATTCAATACCTCTAAAGACAACGCTCGCTTCGGATCACTTCGGTTAACACTTATCTAGGAGACCAAATTACAATGGCCTCGTAAGAAAATGAGGAAACCATGACACCACTGATAGCCGCGAGAAGATACTTTTGGGGAGCGTACAGCTTTTCCACTCTCGGACGATTTGTCCACGGCATGGCACTGTCGTGGGTTGTCTGGACTCAGACGCATTCTCCACTTTGGCTGAGCGCGATTGCCTTATTGTCCGCGCTGCCTTCTTTACCGCTGGCACCGGTGGCCGGTTCCATGGCCGACCGTTTTCATCGGCACCATATTCTCTTAATTACACAGACTATCGGCTGTGTCATTGCAGCACTCACAGCATTTCTGTCTTTTTCCGACCATCTCAATCCTTATAACTTGGCCGTATTGGCATTGATTTTCGGTATCGTGACCTCTATCGACGGCCCGTCTATGCATTCCATGCTGGTCGAAACTGGAGAGACGGTTTCTCAAGCTGTGGCTCGGCAGTCACTGGTGATGAACGTGGCACGCTCCATTGCACCGATGTTGGCGGTTTTCATTATTGAAAGTTTTTCTGCTACCTGGTGTTTCGCGATGAATGCGATCTGCTTCATCCCGATGATCGCTGTGATGGCAGTTGTCAAAATACCGAATCGAACAACGAGCGAAGAGCGAGAAGAAAGTGTGGGCGTGACATCTCGCCAGCTCTTCATGACTTATCCCATTCTTCGAGAAGTTTTGCCTCAGGTGGCATGCCTCTCTATTTTGGTGATGCCTGCTGTAGCTCTTCTTCCTGCAATTTCGCTGAAGGGCAGTGAATTGATGAGCTTCGGCTCTATGTCCTCCGGTTTGGGATTCGGCGCAGTCGCTGCGGCCGTCCTTATGCAGAGAAACCGCCGCATTATTCATCATGTGACAACAGTCTGGACGGGGGGCTGGGTCACGTGTATTGCCTTTGTCGTACTGCCGGCGCTGGAGACCGTTACTTCACAGTGGCTCTGCGCTTTAGTAGCGGGCGGTGCCCTGACTTTTGCCTTGGCGGCAGCAAATAATCTTGTGCAGTGTAAGGCGCCGGATATCTACCGCGGGCGTTTTTCGGCGATGTATTTGGCAGTGATGCTCGGGCTGGTGCCCGTCGGGCAGCTGATATTAGGGTTCGCCTCCGAGCATTTCACGGCTGTCGTCGCCGTACGCGCTTGTGCCGTGATTGCCATGGTCCTGATGGTGTTGTTTGCTTTCCTCTTTTCAATCTCTAAAGCGGAAGAAACGGTGGGACCGGACTAATCCGTCCACCAGTCGTAGATGTTTTCAAAGAGCTTAGCTTTAACGTAGACGTTGCGGCCGCTCTTATACAAGAGTCCTTTACTGATCCAATCGGAGAAGATTCGGCTCACTGAGACACGAGTCAGATTGACGACGGCTCCGTACTGCTCATTGGTCAAATCCAACGGAATTCGGTTCCACTCGGTATCCGAGATCGGGACGTCATAGTTGATCAAGAGCACTTTGAGAAAGCGTCTCAAACGCTCTGCCGGCTCCAGCGTGAAATTAGCAACCATTGCTTCAATAGAGCATTCCTGCTTACGCGTTACATGCGCGGCTTCCTTGGCGGCAAACTCACTGTTATTTTTCATCAGGTCGGTTAAAACATGCGGCTGCATAATCAGCACTTCGCACGGTCCGATCGCACGAGTTGTGACATTTACCCGATCCCCTGTGATGACGGAAAGGTCGCATGCTGAGCATCCGGGAATCAATAAACTCAAAACGCTCGGATGACTTTTGTAACGATCTGCAACATAGTAAGCTGCGGCCCCTTTGGTGATGAGGTAGAGCTTGGAGGGTTCGCCTTTGCCCTTGAGCAGATGACCCGGCCGAATAGAGCCGGGAACCCCGTATTTGCGGAATAATTCCTGCGTCTCGGGTAACTCTTTAGGCGGAACCCAGGGGTGGGTTTTGAAAATTTGTCGCATATTTAAGTACTTAATGGGTGCATAATCATTTTTGCACTGGCGAGAAGTTTTTAACAGTCAGTCACGTATTAACACCTAGTAAACGATAGACAAACAAATCTGTCAAAGGCACTATTACGGGATGACTAAAAACCAGCAGTTTAAAAAACAAACACATAGAGGCGCTTTTTCCGTCCTACGCGCTTGTAAGGAAGAACCTGTTTTCCGGGGCAAAAAGGTTGCTGCGTCCATGACGCTGGCATTGGTCTTTTTGTTGGGATTGGGCTCGCTCGACACACAAAATGCATTGACAGTTTCTTCTCCGAAGACTGTTGCCGACTCTAAAACTCCCCAGGCCGAGCCTCCGCTGAAGGTTAAATCTTTGAGCTACTCCAATTTCGAACGCGAAGATTTGACTAAGCCGTTCGAAACCGAGGAGCAGGTCATTGATCGAATGGAAACCAATGCCGCTCGTTTTATCGCAGAGCATTATCGCGTAGATCGCGAAGATGCGGCTGAAATTGTAGAGCAGGCGTTTATTTCCGGTAAAAACCACGACGTTGACCCTTTGTTGATTTTGGCAGTTATTGCGACTGAATCCTCTTTTGACCCGAAGGCTGGCAGCTCTGTCGGTGCGAAAGGTCTGATGCAGGTTCACGCCAAAGTGCATGCCAAACGCTTCAAAGAGTTCGGCGGTCTTAAAGCCGTTCATGAAGTGGAAGCCGGAATTGAAGTCGGTACCCAGATTCTTAAAGAATATCTGAATAAGACCGGCTCTCTGAAGGGCGCATTGAAGTACTACGTCGGTGCTGCTAAGCATTCTCACGACGGCGGGTACAGCCGCAAGGTTCTCTCTATGAGAAACCATCTTCGTCTGGCTGCCAGCGGTCAGGTAGAAGCGGCAAAGATTCAGGCTCGTGCGCCGAGCAAGTTCCCTGAGAACTACAGAGACGGTCCGGTTTTTGCGACCTACGGCGCTAACTTGGCCCGTGCGATGACCGAAAGTTACAAGCCGAAACAGACGTCCGGTTCTTCCGAAAGCGGTTCGGCCTAATCTAAAGGCTTAACGAAAGTCGCCCCACAAAGTTTGAGCAAAGGAGGCGGCAGCAATAGCTGCCGTTTCTGTTCTTAGGACCCGGCTGCCGAGCTTGCGGCTATAAAAGCCGTCGTCGACCAATATCTCGATTTCTTTAGGTGACAAACCGCCTTCAGGTCCTATAGCAAAGGTGACCGCCGCGGGTACTTCTGAAGAATCGTAAGTTTTACCGACTGGACTTAAAACGAACTTGAGACCTTCAGCATAGGCTGCAGCTTCTTTAAGACTTGTACAGAAGCGGATGTTGGGAAGATAGTTCTCCCCGCATTGCTGACAGGCAGAAACTGCAATTTTGTTCCATCGCTCAACTCGTTTTACAGCTTTTTCTCCGGTAAGGCGCACTTCGCCGCGATCTGAAGGGAAAACGGCAATCTCGGCATAGCCGAGTTCGCAAGCCTTTTCAATAATCCAATCCATTTTTTCGTTGGCAACGAGCGCCTGCATGAGGACAAGCTTCAGCCCCCGAGGCTGCATGATGACTTCCTGAGGAATTACTTCTGCGAAATCTGTTGCAAAACGGATCGTCCCTTTAACAGCACAGCCTTTTCCATTGAATACTTCTACCGCGTCACCCTGCCTCATGCGCAGAACCCGCATCGCATGGTGTACGGCTTCGGGCGGCAGAACAAGCGGTGCTTCAGTGTCAGCGGAATTGAAAAAATAGTAAAAGCGGGGCATGTTTTGTTAAAAGTGCTTTCAGAGGAATACAAAATGATAAAGCAATTGGCGGATTATTAAGGAAAATAAGGAGGGTTTTTCGGCTAAACAGCTGATTTCGATAAGGGCTTAGAGTTGGTAGAATTACACTGATTATTAAGCCCGGATTTCGGGATTTTTCTTATTTAGACCATATTGACTATGTCCTCTTCCGTCTCCAGTAAGACAATGGCCAACGCCGTTCGCGCATTGGCCATGGATGCAGTCCAAAAAGCAAACTCCGGTCACCCCGGAATGCCGATGGGTATGGCAGACATTGCTGTCGCCCTTTGGACTAAACACCTTCGTCACAATCCTTCTGATCCTAAATGGCTCGGCCGCGACCGTTTTCTTCTTTCCAACGGTCACGGATCTATGCTCCAGTATGCATTGCTTCATCTGGCAGGCTACGACCTCACAATTGATGATCTGAAGAACTTTCGCCAACTTCACAGCAAGACGCCGGGACACCCCGAAATCGGAGTGACGTCAGGCGTTGAAACATCAACCGGTCCGCTTGGACAAGGGATTGCCAACGCTGTCGGGATGGCTTTGGCTGAGAAAATGCTGGCGGCCGAATTCAACGAAGAGGGCTATGACATCATCAACAACTACACCTATGCATTCTTAGGTGACGGCTGCTTGATGGAAGGCATTTCTCACGAAGTCTGCTCTTTGGCCGGTGTTTGGAAACTCAACAAACTCATCGCTCTGTACGATGACAACGGTATTTCCATCGACGGCAAGATCGAAAACTGGTTCGGCGAAAACGTTCGCGAGCGCTTCGAGTCCTATAACTGGAACGTGATCGGTCCGATCGACGGCCACGACATCGAGGCTGTTTCCGAAGCTATTGAAGAAGCTAAGAAATCCGACAAGCCGACATTGATCGACTGCAAGACGGTTATCGGATTCGGTTCTCCCAACCGCGCAGGCACAAACAAAGCGCACGGTTCTCCTCTGGGAGACGAAGAGCTTGCTGAAGCTAAGAAAGCTCTGGGCTGGGAATACGCTCCCTTTGAAATTCCTCAGGAAATTTACGAAGCATTCGACGCTCGTCAGGCCGGTGCCGAAATGGAAGAGGCATGGCTTGAAAAATATCGCCGTTATGCAGAAGCCTTCCCGGCTAAAGCGGCTGAATTAGAACGCCGCATGAAAGGCCAGCTGCCGGAAAACTGGGATGATGTGATTCTTGAAGCCATCGTCAATGCAGCCGGCGAAGCCAAGACAGTCGCGACCCGCAAGGCCAGCCAGATGGCTTTGAACGCTTACGCACCGCATCTGCCCGAACTGCTCGGCGGCTCTGCTGACCTCACAAGCTCCAACCTGACCAACTGGGAAGGGGTTCAGGCCATGAGACCCGATACTTATCTCGGACGCCATATTAACTACGGTGTCCGTGAATTCGGCATGTGCGCCATCCTGAACGGCATCGCTTTGTACGGCGGATTCATCCCGTACGGCGCTACCTTCCTTACCTTCGCAGACTACGGCCGCAATGCACTGAGAATGGCCGCACTGATGAAGCTGCGCTCTATCTTCGTCTTTACACACGACTCCATCGGTGTCGGTGAAGACGGTCCGACACATCAGCCGATCGAACAGACAGAAAGCCTGCGCATCATTCCGAACATGGATGTCTGGCGTCCTGCCGATACCTGCGAAACACTTACAGCCTGGGCCTGCGCAATTTCCCGCCAGGACGGTCCTTCTTCCCTGATCTTCAGCCGTCAGAACCTTCCGTTCGTTGAACGCGACGAGATCAATGTCGATGACATGGAAAAGGGCGGCTACATCATGCTTGAAGCTCCGAACGGTCCTTCTTCCGTTGAAGTGACCTTGGTTGCTACCGGCAGCGAAGTTGCCCTGGCAGCAGAGGCCCGCAAGCAGCTTTTGGCGATGAACATCCAGACACGACTCGTTTCTATGCCCTCTACGACAGTCTTTGATCGTCAGGACAAGGAATATCGCGACTTCGTCTTAGGCGAAGGCAGACCTGTTGTCGCCATCGAAGCCGGCAGAACCGACGGCTGGTGGAAGTACATCCGCGGCGCCGGTACTGTTATCGGCCTGGATCATTTCGGCGAGTCTGCCCCCGCTTCCGAACTCTTTAAACTTTTTGGTTTCACCGTCGATAACGTTGTTGAAACTGTTCAGCAAGTTCTTTCTCAAGGAAAATAAACATGACCATTCGAGTTGCTATTACCGGTTACGGCCGCATCGGTCGAAACGTCCTCCGTGCTTTTTATGAAGAAAATAAATGGCCGGACGTCAAGATCGTTGCCATTAACGATACTGCAAAACCCGAAGCCACCGTTCATCTGACCAAGTTCGACACAACACACGGCAAGTTCAACGGTGACGTTTATTGGGACGACGGTCATCTGGTCGTGAACGGAGACCGCATTTTCATGTGCTCCGAACGTGATCCGAAGAAGCTTCCTTGGAAAGATCTGGACATCGATATCGTTCTCGAATGCACCGGTGCATTCCGCGATAAAGAAGGCGCAATGCAGCACATTGAAGCCGGCGCCAAGAAAGTTTTGATTTCCGCTCCCGGCAAGGACGTTGACGCCACCGTTGTTTACGGCGTGAACCAGAATGTTCTCAAGGCAAGCGACGTCGTTGTTTCCAACGCTTCCTGCACAACCAACTGCATGTGCCCGTTCGTTAAGCCTTTGATGGACAAACTCGGCATTGTTGACGGCATGATGACCACCATCCACGCTTTCACAAACGATCAGGTTCTCACCGACGTTAAGCACAAAGATCTGCGCCGTGCTCGTGCCGCTGCCGACAACATCATCCCGACAAAGACCGGTGCCGCTAAAGCCGTCGGTGTTGTGATTCCCGAACTGAAGGGCAAGCTGGACGGCTACGCCATGCGCGTTCCGACTCTGAACGTTTCCGTTGCCGACCTTACTTTCAACGCCAAGCGTCCGACAACCGTTGAAGAAGTCAACAAGATCATTCTTGAAGCTTCCGAAAGCCCTGAACTCAAAGGCATTCTCGGCTACAACGAACTGCCGCTGGTTTCTTCCGACTTCAACCACACTTCCTTCTCCTCTATCTTCGATGCCACCCTGACCAAGGTTATCGACGGTACGCTGGTGAAGGCTGTTGCTTGGTATGACAACGAGTGGGGCTTCTCCTGCAGAATGCTCGACACCGCCGTTGCAATGTACAACGCGAAGTAATTCTTAAAAATAATTGATCAAACCCCGCTTCGTCGGGGTTTGGTCTAACAGGAAAGAAGATCCATGAAAGTCAAAACACTTGAAGAATTGGTCAATGAAGGCGCGCTTGAAGGGAAGCGTGTTTTTATTCGTGCCGACATGAATGTTCCCCGCGATGCAGAAGGCAACGTTACTGACGATCATCGCTTGAAAGAATCCATGCCTGCCGTGAAGATGGCTCTGAAAGGCGGGGCCGGCGTGATGGTTTGCTCTCACTTAGGTCGTCCTAAGGAAGGCGAACTCACCGAACAGGACAGCCTGGCAAAAGTTGCCGAAACTTTCGGCAAGATGCTCGGCATGCCGATCCGTTTTGAAAAAGAATGGCTCGACGGCGTGGACGTTAAGCCCGGTGAAGTCGTAATTCTTGAAAACTGCCGCGGCAACGTCGGTGAGAAGAAGAACGATCCCGAACTCGTTAAGAAGATGGCAAAGCTTTGCGATATCTACGTTAACGACGCTTTCGGAACGGCTCACCGTGCTCAGGCTACTACTGACGGTTTGGCCCGCGAAGCTGAAGTCGCCTGTGCCGGTCCTCTGCTGGCCAAAGAAATTAAGGCTTTGACTAAGGCGGTTGCCGAAGCCAAGCGTCCGCTGGTTGCTATTGTCGGCGGCTCTAAAGTTTCCACCAAGCTGACTATTTTGAAGCATCTGGCTCCGCTGGTTGACACTTTGATTGTCGGCGGCGGTATTGCCAATACTTTCCTTCTGGCTCAGGGTCATCACATCGGTACTTCTTTGGCCGAACCTGCACTTGTCGGTGAATGCAAAGAAGTCATGAAGATCATGAAAGAGAAAGGCGGTCATCTTCCTCTTCCGGTTGACGTTGTCGTGGCACATCATATCGGTTATGACGCCGGCTTCAGAATCTGTGATCTTGACGATATCGAAGCAGACGAAATGATCCTCGATATCGGTCCGAAGACCAGCAAGATGCTCGCTGAATACCTGAAAGATGCTAAGACGATCATCTGGAACGGTCCGGTCGGCGTTTTCGAAATGGACAACTTCAAAGAAGGTACCCGCGACCTCGCTGAAAAAGTTGCTGAAGCTACTGCTAACGGTGCTTTCACGATCGTCGGCGGCGGCGATACGATTGCTGCAGCCAAAGCCTTTAACGTGGCAGAGAAAGTTTCCTATATCTCCACCGGCGGCGGTGCTTTCCTTGAGTTCCTTGAAGGCAAGACATTGCCTGCCATCGCAGCGCTTCAAGAAAGAACGAAATAATCTTTTCCTCTGATGCAGCAGGGCCTGTCGATTTCAAAATCGGCAGGCTTTGTTTTTTGACCAAAGGATTGCCTGATTTTGGACTTAATAGAAATAGGAAAACTTTTAAACGTGACAAAACAAAAGCCGCCATCAAAACTGAGGCGGCTTTTTGAACAGATTTCTGTCCTAGCAGGTTAATGCTGTTTTAAAACGTACTTTCTCCAAAGCTGAACAAGAAGCGCGCAGGAGAAGGGAACCAGAGCGGCAAGGATACCGACAACCAGAATCAAAGAAAGATTGTTCTTGATGAACGGGATGTTGCCGAAGAGGTAGCCGGAAAGAACGATGCCGCCGACCCACACAATGGCACCGCCGCCGCTGTACAGCTCAAAACGCAGCGGATTCATCTTGGCAGCACCGGCAACCAACGGGGCAAATGAACGGACGATCGGTACGAAACGGGCGAGCACAATCGTTTTGCCGCCGTGTTTCTCGTAGAAGTCATGCGTTTTTCTCAGGGCATCTTGGTCAATCCAGCTAATGGAGCCGTCGTAAATCTTATTGCCGAGCCAATTGCCGATATAGAAGTTCGTTGTGTTTCCGAGGATCGCACCGAGAGAAATGATGACGATGAGGAGCCAGGGATTCAAAGCACCTGCTGCGGCAGCCGCACCGGCGATGAATAGGAGAGAGTCACCCGGGAGAAAGGCACAAATGACGATGCCGGTTTCGCTGTAGAAGATCATGAAGAGCACAAGATAGACCCACCAGCCGTAGGTTTGTGCAATGTACATGATGAAGTGATCCGCATTGCGGAACAGTTCCAAAGTAAGTGTCAGAAAGTCCATTTTCTTTTTCTGTAGTCAATGGATCGAAATTGTAGCGGAATTGTTGAAAAGGACACTGAAAAAACAAGTCGGAAATTAGAAGTCTCTCTGTTTTGCTTTGGAAAAGAAATGGTTAACCTTCACCTCGATCCTGTAGGAAAGAAGAAAGTTTTCGACCATCTCATAGAAATCGGCAAGATGTCTTCCACAGGTCATATCGGTACGCATCTTGACTGCTGCACCTGTGCACCTGAGAAACCTGAGTATGAGATTTCAGCGGTAGTTTTAGCCTGCAAGGACGGCATGCCAGATGTCGAGACGTTGGCAGAACTCGGCACCCTCGAAGGTAAAGCACTTGTCCTGCACACGGTAAATCACGAGACAAACGGCTATGGATCTCCGGAATACTTCAAGAAAGAAACTTTCGTTTCTAAAGACACCTTAGAAAAAATCTTTGAACTCAAGCCGCTTTTCGTCATCATTGATTCCCACGGTTTAGGTCAAAGCGGTCCGACTCACGTCTCAATAGATAAGAACTGCGAAGCGCATCACTGCCATGTGATCGAAAATGCCGACCTTTCTTCTTAGAAAGACGAAAAAGAAATCAAAGTCCGGATCAACGTCGATATTGACAATCCGTCTACCGGACAGCCCTGCACGGTGGTTCGTTTGGACTAAGTTGGCAAACTAAAAACGCCGGTGTGTCAGAAAATACATCGGCGTTTTGTTCGTGAAGATAAGGATCAGTTTTTCGGATCCGGATGCTGTCTCCACTTCTTAACGATATAACCGATCACAAAGGGAGCCAGACCGAGAACGATACCACCGACAAGGATGAGAGAAAGATTGTCTTTGATAAGGGGAATGTTTCCGAAAAGATGTCCGGCTGAGAGAATGATGCCGGCCCAAAGAACAGCACCTACCGTTCCGCTGACCTCGAAGTTCAGTCGATTCATTTTTGCGGCGCCGGCAACCAGCGGAGCAAAGGAGCGAATGATCGGAACGAAACGAGCAAGGACGATCGTGAGCTTTCCGTGTTTGGCAAAGAAGGCTTGAGTCTTTGCCATCTGCTGCTGATCAATCCATTTAATAGAGCCGTCATAGATCTTATTGCCAAGGTAGTACCCTATGGCGTAGGCCACGGTGTTCCCGAAACAGGCGCCGAGGGCTATGGCGAAGAACGCACCAAACGGGTCGAGGATGCCGGCTGCACTGGCAGCGCCCGAGACAAAGATAAGCGAATCGCCGGGGAGCAGGGCGCAAATGACGATTCCGGTCTCTAGAAAATAGACCGTAAAGAGAAATAGATACACATAGATGCCGTATTCCGCAGACATATGAGCAATGAATTGATCGCTGTTGCGGAACATTTCTAAGAATGCGGTAAATAAGTCCATTGTTTTCCTCGACTATTGAACTTGATTGTAGAAAAGGCATTAGGACGCATAGAACCGAATTGCCCAAAGTAGTCTGAGGATTCGGCGAGTGGAGCTCTTGCAGGCCGATCGCGACTGCTATAAGGTTAGAAAACATGCTCTCACCGTGAAGAGACGAACAGAAAGACGAATCACATGGAAGACACAACATTGGAAGCAAAGCGTCCTGAAAGAAAAATTCAGGAGCTCTCGGATCAGTTAATTAGTCAGATTGCAGCCGGTGAAGTGGTTGAACGACCCGCGTCCGTTGTTAAGGAACTGGTCGAAAACGCCATCGACGCCGGTGCCGACTCGGTTGAAGTCCGCATCGAAGGCGGCGGCATCAAGCGCATCGTTGTCTCGGATAACGGCTGCGGTATTCCGAAGGACCAGCTTGCTTTAGCTGTTAAGCGGCATGCAACAAGCAAGGTTTCCAATCTGGATGAACTCGAAAGTGTGAGCTCGCTTGGGTTCCGCGGAGAAGCGCTTGCCTCGATCGCAAGTGTCTCTGACATGAAAGTGATTTCCAGAGTTGCCGGGGAAGATGCCTTTAGCATTGCCGACGGGGAGATATCTGCAGCGTCCGGCAATAAGGGCACACGAATTGAAGTTGCTGATCTCTTCTATAAAACTCCGGCACGCCGCAAGTTTTTAAAGAGCGAAGGCACGGAGGCCGCTCATTGCCAAACGGTAATTGAGCGCATTGCTTTGGCCTATCCTGAGGTTGCCTTTTTGTTTGTCGCAAACGGGAAAGCGATTATCAATCTTCCGGCCTCTTCTATTGAAGAACGATTGACGCGTCTGATGCCCCGAGACTTTAGAGATGCCCACCGCGCATTGGATGCCAAGGCGCCGGCTCTTCGGCTTTACGGCTGGGTGTGTCTTCCAACCGCTGCACGCAGCCGTGCCGACTGTCAGTATTTCTATGTCAACGGCCGATTCGTTCGGGATAAGGTTTTGTCGCACGGCGTTCGGATGGCTTACCAAGACGTGCTGCACGGATCGAGCCAACCCAGCTATTGCCTTTTCCTTCAGATGGATCCGCACAAGGTTGACGTGAACGTACACCCGACCAAGAGCGAGGTGCGCATGAGAGACTCTCAGGCTGTTCATCAATTTATCTTCCATGCAGTTGAGGAAGCCCTAGCCAGGACGACCATTGTGGATCCTTCTAGCGGAGAAATTATGGACACGGCTCTGCCGTCCTCTCCGCGAGATGCCTCTGCTCAGGCTCCTGCCGAGGCTCCGGCGGCCGCTCCTTCAGTCAATCCGTCTCAGTTCAAGTATGCACAGCCTAAGCCTTCGAGGGCGAATACAGAAGCTTATTTGGATTTCTCATCCCCGCGGCCTAAGAGCTTCCAGAACTCCTTTCCGACGACGATTGCAGCTATGAAGGTGGATCAGGCAAGCCTCTCCACAACGAATATCACATCCAAACCTGCAGTAGAAGTACCGAAAGGACTTCAGCCGCTCGGACGGGCTGTCGGACAAGTCTGCGGAACGTTCATTATTGCTGAGAACTCAGCCGGCATGGTTTTAGTTGATATGCATGCCGCTCATGAACGTATCCTTTACGAGCGTCTCAAGAAGAGTTTTGATGAGCGCAAGATGCCGATGCAGGATATGCTCATTCCTCTTGTCTTTACCGTAACCACTGAGCAGATGGCGACCTTTGAAGATGCTCGTGAGGAATTGGAGCAGCTGGGATTGGAATTAAGTGCTGTCGGGCCGAACCAGCTGAGCCTTCGAAGCGTTCCTCAGTTGATGATCAATCAAATTTCTCAGGCCGGCCCAACGATTGTGCGTGAGGTGCTCGATGACTTCCGTGAATATGGGAAGAGCACGGCAATGACGGAGAAGCGCAACGAAGTCCTCTCTCGAATGGCCTGTCATGCTGCGGTTCGCGTGAATCGCATTCTGACGATAGAGGAAATGGACGCGATTCTGCGGCAAATGGAACAGACGGATCGCGCAGACGAATGTAATCACGGACGTCCGACCTGGGTTCAGCTGACCGCTAAAGAGCTAGACAGTTTCTTTATGAGAGGTAAGTGAAGATGTCGAATTCTCAGGCCATTTTATTGTTGGGCCCGACGGCCAGCGGCAAGACTGCATTGGCGCTTCGCTTAGCCGAAGAAGTTCCCAGTGAGATCATTTCGATCGATTCTGCCTTGGTCTATCGGCACATGGATATCGGTACGGCTAAGCCGACAAAAGAAGAGCTAGCAGCGGTTCCGCATCATCTCATCGACATCATTGAACCGACGGAAAGTTATTCTGCGGCTGATTTTGCACAGGACTGCGTAAGACTTGTTGAGGAAATCCGAAATCGCGGAAAAGTACCTCTGATTGTGGGCGGAACCATGCTCTATGCCAAGGCCGTTAGAGAAGGTCTTTCTCCGCTTCCGGCAACCGATCCGGCGGTTCGCGAAAAGATCGGTGCAGAACTGAGTGAAAAAGGCTTGCCGGCCCTTTATGAAAGGTTAAAAGAGGTTGATCCTAAAACCGCCGATCGTTTGGCGCCGGCAGATACCCAGCGCATTACAAGGGCTCTGGAAGTTTTTGAGATGACAGGTAAACCGATCTCAGAACTTACGGCTCAAAAAGGAGAGCCGCTTCTGAACCTCAGCTCCTACGCGCTGCTTCCTCCGGACCGAGCAGTGCTTCACGCGAGGATTGCAGAACGTTTTGAGCTGATGATTAAAAACGGCTTCTTAGAGGAAGTAAAAAATTTAATGGCTATGCCGGGCATGCATGCCGACCTTCCGAGTATGCGGTCGGTCGGGTATCGTCAGGCATGGAACTACCTTTCTGGTTTGGCGACCTTTGATGCGTTCAAAGAAGCGGGAATTGCTGCAACCAGACAGCTGGCAAAACGCCAGATGACATGGATGCGCTCTATGCAGAACACGCAGCTGCTCAATCCTGATGAAAAAGATGCTTCTTTGGCCGTGCTCAAAAAAGAAGCCGAACAAATTTTGTCCGGCTTGCAAAATTAAGTTTTAGTGGCTTAGAACTTCGGGAAGAGTTTGTCTTCTTTAGAGGTCAGACCTTTCAATAAGGCTAAGCCGCCTGTTCCGTGTCTGCCGAGAACAGAAACATTGGCGAGGTGTTTTCCGTTTCCGGAAATGAACACAATCGCGTGCATCTTGTTGTTGGCACTGACATAAGTAAAGCGATAAGCATTCTGTCCCGGAATCTGAACCGGATTGCCGAGAACTCTCATTCCCTGCTGCTTGTAGTTGTTTGCCATGATTTGAGCGGCTTCTTTCGGAGCTTTGTCCGAAGGAATGACGGTGATGAGCACGCCTTCCCCTGCCTTACGGCTGGCGAATAAAGTTGCGAAGGTATTCGGTGGGACAGAGCCCGGCTGCATTTTCTGCTGAGCCCAGTCACCGGTCAGCGGTAAAGAAAAGTAGGGGCAGGTGAAATCAGCAGCGGTTGCAGGAAGGCAGACAAAAGTTGCGCAGGCGGCAACGGCTGAAGTGAAAGCGAAAAATTTTCTTCTTAGCACGATGATCATCCTTAGGATTGTTTGTAACAAAGTATTTCTCATTTTAGTGCTTTTAGCATGAAAAAAGCGCCGGATGACCGACGCTTTTAGAACAAACACTCAGAGGTGCTAATTACCTGATGCAACGTTCAAAACATTGCCTTCCAAGTCTTGTCGGGAGCCGTTGTTGAGTTTTGCGCGTTCCTTATCGCGGATCTCTTCTGCACGCTCGCCGACCCAGTAATTGGCGTTCTTGATGCCGAGTTTTTCCGGGTGGAAAACCGGGTCAAGACCGATAGCAAGCTGCTTTTCATAGTCGCGCAAGCAGAGGAATGCCTTCTTGTTCAGCAGCAAAATGGCGATGATGTTCAGCCAAGCCATCAGACCGACGCCGATGTCGCCCACGGCCCATGCCAGATCCGCCGTTTTAACGGCGCCGAAGATGCAGGAGCCCATGACAAACAGCTTGAGGATGAAGAATAAGAACGGACGGTGTAGTTTTCTATTGATGTAGGAAACGTTGGTTTCTGAAATGTAGTAATAAGAAAGGATCGTTGTGAAGGCAAAGAAGAACAGAGCGATGGCAACGAATGCCTGTCCGAATCCGGGCATTAAGCCTTCAACCGCAGCCTGGGTGTAGGCAGGACCTGTGGCGACGTCTTTCAGACCGATGAACATCGGGGCATTGTCGGGACCGACAACGTTATAGCTTCCGGTGATGAGGATCATGAAAGCAGTGGCAGAGCAAACGAGCAGCGTGTCAACGTAGACAGAGAAGGCCTGAACCAACCCTTGTTTTGCCGGGTGGCTGACGGAAGCTGCGGAAGAAGCGTGAGGGCCGGTACCTTGGCCTGCTTCATTAGAGTAGATGCCGCGTTTGACACCCCAGGAGACTGCCAGACCGATGATGGCGCCGAAAGCAGCGTCTACACCGAAGGCGCTCTTGACGATGAGCACAAGGACGTCGTCCAGCAGGTCAACGTGCATGAATACGATGACTAGAGAGAAAATCACATAGGCCTGAGCCATGAAGGGCACGACCAGTGTTGTGAAGGCTGCGATTCTCTTTAAGCCGCCGAACACAATGAAGGAGAGCAGAGCTGCGATGAAGCCCGCGGAAATTGCCGGAGCGATGCCGAAGGCGTTTTCCATGGAGGTTGCAATTGCATTAGCCTGCACGCCGGGAAGGAAGAGGCCGCAGGAGAAGATGGTAACAATCGCGAAGAGCCAGGCAAACCACTTGATGCCTAAGCCGCGTTCAATGTAGAAAGCAGGGCCGCCTCGGTATTCACCGTTGATTTTTTCTTTATAGACCTGACCGAGTGTGGATTCGACGAAAGCAGAAGAGGCGCCGAGGAATGCAACCATCCACATCCAGAAGATGGCGCCGGGGCCGCCGAACGTAATGGCAGTTGCCACGCCGGCGATGTTGCCCGTACCGACACGACCTGCAAGGGTCATGGACAAAGCTTGAAAAGAGGAAACACCGGTGACGTTGTCTTTCGGCTGAAAGAGCAGCTGCCACATATGTTTAAGATGTCTGAGTTGTAAGAAACCGCCGCGCAGAGAGAGGAAAAGACCGGCGCCGAGGCAAAGGCAAACCAATGCCGGGGACCAGACAATTCCGTTGACGGTATTAATAAATGATTCCATTTGGCCAAACTCCGAAGGCTTTAAAGTTATTGCATAAAAATAAGGTACCGCAAATTAAATCAAGTTCACGACACAAAAATTAGTTTTTTTTTGATTTTTCAAATAAAAATCCCGCAAAAATTTCAATTATCTCGGTTTTTTTGCGTTATATGGACAAAACAAAAGCCGGGCGGACCCGGCTTCGGTCGAGAGCTGAATTGGATTCAGCTCCGAAATGTTACAGCAAATTAATGCTGGACTTTCTCAAGGATCGGTTCGGAAACGCCCTTCATGCCGACAAGAGTCAGAGCGGTCAGGAAGGCGACCTGAGGACCTTGGAAAGCGTCTTTGGCATTCCAGCGTTCGGACAGAGCATGGTTGTTTTCTTCTGTGCCGCCGGCGCCGAGCGTCGTAGCCGGCAGGCCGTAGAAAAGAGGCACGTTCTGGTCTGTTGCGGCCAGTGTGTATTTATCCAAAGAAATGCCTAAGGACAAGAGAGAACCGTAAGCAGCCTGGATGACGGAGGCGTCATCGGCGTTCATGCCGGCAGGACGGTCACCGATCTGTTCGATCTTCAGGGAGACCATGCCGTCGCCTTCAAGACCCCAGCGCATATTTTCTTCGTCGCAGGCGGCTTCAATGGTTTCAAGAACGGTCTTAACGAAAGCTTCGAGCGCAGGCTGATTGAAGCTGCGGATGTCGAGTTCGGCTTCAGCGCGTGCGGCAATGGCGTTGACGCTGGTACCGCCCTTGATCACGCCGAAGTTGAAGGTGCACTTCGGATCGGTCGGAACTTTGAGTTCGTCAACACGGACGATAGCGCGGGACAGGCCGTGGATAGCAGAGCCGACGATACCGAACTTGTGGAGGCTGTGGCCGCCGGGGCCTTCGAAAATAATGCGGAAGCGTTTGCAGCCGACGGCGCCGCGCAGGATGCGGTGAACGTTGGCGGAGTCGATAGCGATCATGCCGTCATAGTCGTTCTTTTCTTTGAAGAGCGCTTTGCAGCCGCGTAAGTCGCCGTTGCCTTCTTCACCTAATGTGCCGACGAAGACGATGTCGCCGACGGTTTCAATGTTGTTTTCGTTCAGGCAGCGGATAACCTGCAGCATGGAGGCTAAACCGGCCGCGTCATCGGAGATTCCGGGTGCGGCGTAGACGTCTCCGTCTCTGTGAACTTTGCAGTCGGTACCGGCCGGAAAGACGGTGTCGATATGGGCGCCCATGACGAGCGTAGGACCGCTGCCAGTGCCCTTTCTGCGGCCGATGACGTTGCCGATGGCGTCCTGTTTGACATCCGTCAAACCGTACTGTTTGAACATGCCGAGAAGAACCTTTGCTCTTTCTTCTTCATGGAAGGGAGGGGCGGGAGTTTCAGTCAAAATGATCTGGTCGGCAATGCGCTTTTCCTGCTGCTTGACGGCCAGTTCGAGGGCTGCCTCGACCTGAGCGTTAGAGCGCAGGGTTTTGATAATGTCTTGTGTTTTTTCTGTGCAGACGGGACGCGGATCGGTCATATCTTTCCTTTGAGGTTGTTCGATAAAAAGCAGGGCGCCTTGAGTCACCCATAATCCTCAATTGTTTCAGAAAGTTGCAATTATGGGAAGGTGGGAAAACAACAATGGATAAGCGAGGGAAAGTTTCTGAGAAATCTTTGGAGAAATGATTAGAGAAGCATCTGCGGGCCGAAATAAAAAGAGCGGAGTCCTTTCGGAGCTCCGCTCGGTACTGCAAGCAAAACTTTTTAGAGGGCAGAGATACGTTCGATCTGCTTGCCGGGATCGACAACGATGGCCTTCATGCCGCGTTTTTCAATGGCGTCCTTGCCGTGTTCGGTACAAATGACCGTTGCGCCCTTGGAGACCAATTCTCCGTTGAAGAGAACCTTGCGGCCTTCAATAAAGGAAGCCACCGGCATCTGTGTTGCGAAGTCGTACACTGTGATGTCTGCGTCTGCGCCGACAGAGAGGTGACCTTTGTTTGCCAGACGAAGCATACGAGCCGGGTTCAAAGAGGTCTTCTGAGCAAACTCGCTGAGACTCAGAATATCGAGTTTTACGAGAGATAAGCCCTGAGAGAGGATGACGTTGCGAGGAATGCAGCCGCCGTCCGTGGAGATCGCATCAACGACGAAGGAGCCGTCGTCGCGTTTGGTCTGAGCCAAGGCGATACGGGGCAGCGGAGGATTGATATTGAAGCTTCCGCCCACATTCGTGTCTGCAGCTTCCCAGCGGCGAAGTGCTTCTTCACCGGTCATCAGATCGGAGTAACCGCCGGCGTCATAAACCACGAAGGCTTTTCCGGCTAAGAGTGCGGCTCTCACACCGTCTTTGTCTTCTGTGAAGCCGAAGGCTCTCAGGCAGTTGCCGGTCACTTTGGACTGGATCTTGCCGTCCTTATCGCATGTCAGACGAGTGCCGTTCTTCGGAGAGACATAGCTTTCGCAGAAGATGTTGGGATTAGCTTTGAGCAGATCAATTGCAATGGCTGTTTCTTCCATGGCGTCTTTGATGGCGCCGCGGCAGTAAGCATTGATATGAGCTAAATGCATCGGATAGCCGTCAGCCATCTTGACTGCTTCAATCATGCCGTTGATGTTGGAGCCGTTCTTAGTTGTACCGGCATGCCAGGCAACGTAGGCTCTGCGTTCGAGAGCGGTGCGGATCAGCAGAGAAGAAACTTCCGGTTCGAGCGGATAGTGACCGCCGAGGAGTTTGACGCCAAGCGCGCCTTCTTCCAGAGATTTATCGATCAAGTCGATCATTTCCTGCTGGGAAGGATTGGCATCTTTGAAAGTGAAGGGAGGAGAGGCAAACTGGAGAATTGCCATGTTAATGCCGACGCCGTATTCAGGAACGTTGTCGAGGATGTTGTCCAGAGGACCGGCCATGTCCAGACAGGTCGTGACACCGTTCATTGCCAGCATTCTCGGGCCAAAGGGAGAGCCCCACATTTCACCGAGGTGGACATGGCTGTCAATAATACCGGGCTGAAGGGTTTTGCCGGTGAAGTCGATGACTTCTTTAGCTTCTTCCGAAATGTCGCGCTGGACCTTGGCAATTTTGCCGTCCTGAATGGCGACATCGGCAATGCCGTTGACGGAATTCAGGGGATCGACGACCCAAGCATTCTTGAGAAGTAATTCGTACATGTTTTCTCCTTAGGATTAATTGATCAAAGGCAGATCAATATGTTTTGAAGATCTCTTTAATTTTTTCCTGATCGGGCCCGAACTTCTTAAGGCTTAACTGAAGCAGGATTCTTGCTTTTTGAGGATTTAAGGTTCCTGAGGGAATAATACCGTTGAGTTGCCACCGCGTCATCCCCTCCGTTACAGGGCCGCTGCCGGTTCGGCTGGAGCGGACGCAGATGACATCTTTAGCCTCCTGAAGGACGGGTTCGAAAACCAAAGGAACCGAACCGTTGCCCGTGCAGCTCAAAACAATACCGTGGAAGCCCTTGTCAACGGCCGCCTCGAGCAAGTCCGGGTTTTGGTCGGCGCAGCAAAGAAGTGCACAGACTCTCGGATATTCGTCAGCGGTGTCTGTTTCTCCGACTTCGAAGCAGGACCGCAGTGTATGCGGCTTGACGGATTCGGTCAGGAAATCAATCTGATCCCCGATGATGTATCCGAGCGGGCCGCTGTTCGGAGACTTGAAGGTTTCTACGGCAACGGTGTTGGTTTTGACGACGTCACGTGCTCCGTGAATCGTGCCGTTAAGCGAAACGAGAACGCCTTTACCGGCCGCTTTAGGAGAACCCGCCAAACGGACGGCATTTAGAAGGTTTAAAGGACCGTCGGCGGAAACCGCTGTAGCCGGTTTCATGGAGCCGGTAAAGACAACAGGTTTCTCAGTCTTTAATGTCAGATTCGCAAAGAATGCGGTTTCTTCCATCGTGTCGGTGCCGTGTGTTACGACAAAACCGTCAAAGTTTTCCTTGGAAAGTTTGTTGATCAGACACACGAGCTCCAGCCAGTTGGAGAGCTTGATGTTGCTCGAACCGATATTGAAAACAGAGAAAGTAGCGATTTCAGCGATGTCATTAAGCTCAGGCAGAGCCGTCACAATTGTATGAATGTCGGCATCCGTGATGCTGTAGCCCGTCATTTGCGTTGCATTTGCACCGCTGCTGACGATGGTGCCTCCGGTTCCGATGACGGCGATTTTCGTTTTTTTCATAGCGGTCTCGTATGTCCGAAAAATAGAGCGCGGAAAGGAAGCCCTTCCCGCGCCGGGGAGAGCTTCTTACCTCATAAAGATGGCAAGAAGAATAACTGCAACAACCATCGGAAGGAAGGTTCTCTTTGCAACGTCAAAAGGATTGGCCTTAGCCAAGCCGGCAACAAGAATGGTGATGCCGGCAATCGGGGAAGCCGTGCGGCCGGCAGCGCCTGCTAAGAAAGCCAGAGAGCCGAGGCTGTGGATCTGCATACCGAATTCCTGAGCATGCGGAGTGACGGCACTGTTGAAGGCCATGGCGCCTGCGTCGCCGCTGCCCATCAGAACGGAGAGGACGAATGGTCCGATCGAGCCGCCCCACTGTGCAATTTCCTTGGACTGAACCATCAAAGCGATGAGGCCTTTAATTAACCCGGAAGCGGTTAAGCCCGCAGCCAGCACGCCGGCGGCAATGATGATGCCCATGATGCTGCCGTAGGAGTCGCCCATACCTTTGAAGAACTGCTTGGAGAACTGCTGCGGGTCGCACATAGCAACGATCAGGCAGACAATCGTACCGATCAGCATGGCTGGTGCAACGCCCATCTTGACCGAGGGAATCCAGAACGTGAACACGAGCATGAGGATGATCGGGATCAGCGGAACGAAAGCCTTGATGGGGCTCGGCTTAAAGGAGGACGTTTCTGCATCGGCGGCAGGGTTGGCTTCCGCCATTTTTTCGCCTTTGTTGTCGCCCAAAACCCAGCAGACAATGCACAGGCCAACGGCGCCGACCACACCGATCATCAGGGAGTAGATGCCGTGATAGCTGATCAGGTCCATGATGGACATATGAGCCATGTCGGAAACATAGGCGTTGTGAGACAAGCCCGGAGAAAGTAGAGAACCGGTGGTGCCCATCAGGACGGCTGCTGCAGCGGCGGCCGGTTTGAAGCCTGCTCTAAGCAGCAGAGGAATCAAGGTCGTACCGACAACGGCGCCCACACCGGCAGCTGAGGGAATAGCGATGTTGATCGCAAAGGTAAGCAGCGAGGTGATCGGAATCATCAGGATGCCGAAGTTGCGGATCGGACGCGTCAGATAATGCACTAAGGAACGGTCGCACTCTGTATAGGTAACGCAATAGGCAAATCCGGTAGCCGAGCAGATGGCCGTGATCAAAGCACCGTTGGTCATGGTTTTGGCAAAGGCGTTTAAGCCGGCCATTGGGGCGAGGGAAATACAGCAGAGAATGAAACCGCCTCCGAACAGCACCATACGGGTTTCGTACTGTTTGATCAGCATGTAGCACATGACGATCAGGACGAGGATGGCAATCCAGCCTGTGATTGGCATAGTTTTCTCCTTTTTATGGGAATTTTGGTTGGAAACCTCTTTGTGGTTTGAGGCTATACCAATATTTTAGGATCAGGCTTCGGAAACCGAAGAATAAAATCTATGCCGCGTTGGAATACTTTATGATTTGTAATTGTCTTTTATTTGTATGAAATTAAAGGATATTTGCCCTATCCGACCGTAAAATCTTCTTTGACCCAAGGTGCGAATTTGAGACTTTCGGGAATAATGTTTTCTTGAACGAATTGCTTAGCAATGTCGGCAATGATCTCGGATTCCACGACAAATTCCTGTTCCCGGCCGATTAAATACACTTCTCGGCTAAAACTGGGTTTTTGCATTTCTCGGACGATGAAATGAGGATGCATGTGAATGTTTTCCAGGACGGTAGTCGGCCGAGAAAATCCCCAGCCGATGCCCTGGGAGACGAGCATCACTAGAAGTGAATTGGTGTCGACGGAGATTTTGTCCGGAAACCTGAGGCCGTGTGTTTTCATGAACATCTCATTGATTTCTCCGGCGCCGCTTTCGTTCCAGTAGCGAATGAGCGGCAGTCCGCAGACGGCAAGGCGCTGCCAAGTCCAGTTTTGATTAGGGTCTTTTTCAAAAGATTTGGGAAGGATTAGCACAGAAGGTTCATGAAACAGCAGCCTTCTGAAAACATGCGACGGCTCGGTGGAAACGTCGTTCGTGATAATGAGATCGAGCTTTCGCTCAATCAGTCTTTGTATCAGGACATTGGCGCTGGCCGTCAGCATGACGACCTGAGACAGGTTGGGCAGAAGATTTTTGAGGATCGCCACGCCCAGATTTAAATGAAGACTTTCTAAGATCCCGATACGCAGGATCGGCTTAATGTAGTTCTTGCTTTGCAGCGAGGACAAAGAGCGTGTCATCTCGCCTTTGAGACCCCGAAGCTGTCGGTGCAGCAGATGGGCTTCCGGGGTGAGTGTCAGCGGCCGGGAGTTGCGGATGAACAATTCAAAGCCGATGGAATCCTCAAACTTCCGAATGATCTTCGAAACAGCCGATTGAGTGATGCCGAGAGCGTGGGCAACGGCAGAGAAGCTTCGAAAATCACAGCACATGAGAAAAACGCGGGTCTCATTGCTCAAGATGGACTCTGTAATGGGTTTGCTCATGTTTATCCTTGAAACCGGTTTCTGTTTCTTTTCAGTGTAATGAAATTAAAAACAATTGAGCCTCCCGAAGGAGGCTCAATTAGCGAGAATACTAATGCTTAGCGCACAGCGCAGGCGGCTTCGCCGGCCGGCAGCGCTTCAATGACACCGATGCGATAGACGGTTTCGCCGGCAGCTTTCAAAGCTTTCTGAGCTTTTTCAGCATCTTCAGCGGCAACGATGACGGCCATGCCGATGCCGTTATTGAAGACACGGTACATTTCGTGGTCTTCAATATGACCTTCCTCCTGGAGCCAGTCAAAAACGGCCGGACGCTTCCAGGAACCTGCCTTGATCACGCACTGAGTGCCTTCGGGCAGAACGCGGGGAATATTCTCAAGCAGTCCGCCGCCGGTGATGTGGGCCATGCCTTTAATGGTCACGCTCTTCATGGCTTCAAGAACCGGCTTGACGTAGATGCGTGTCGGTTCCATAACGGCGTCTGCCAGAGTCTTTCCGTCGGAAAGCTTGGTTGTCCAGGGTTTGCCGGAAACTTCAACAACTTTGCGGATTAAAGAGAAGCCGTTGGAGTGGGGACCGCTCGAAGCCAGTCCGAGAACGACGTCGCCCGGTTTGATGCGGCTGCCGTCAATAATTTGGCTCTTTTCGACAATACCGACGGCAAAGCCGGCAAGGTCGTATTCACCGGCCGGATACATGCCCGGCATTTCGGCCGTTTCGCCGCCGATCAATGCGCAGCCGGCCAGTTCGCAGCCGTGTGCGACGCCTTTGACAACGCGTTCGGCAACGTCGACATCAAGATGACCGCAGGCGAAGTAGTCAAGGAAGAATAAAGACTTAGCGCCCTGAACCAGGATGTCATTGACGCTCATGCCGACCAAGTCCTGGCCGACGGTGTCGTGACGATTCAGCAGGAAAGCGAGTTTGAGTTTGGTACCCACGCCGTCCGTTCCCGTAACGAGAACCGGTTCCTTGTAATCTTTAGAAATTTCAAACAAGGCACCGAAGCCGCCGATGGAACCGAGTACCCCGGGAATCAGGGTCTTTTTGGCAAAGGGTTTAATGCGTTCAACTAACTCGTCGCCGGCATCAATAGAAACGCCGGAGTCTGCATAGGAAAGAGGTTTTGTCATCTTTAACAGCTTTGAGATTGAAGATTGGGAATTGCTCAATTCTAGAGGAGAAAAAGCCGCTGAACGGCATTTCAATTCCGCGCATGAGGATAACAGCTAACAAGACGTTTTCTCAAAGACTGTGTAACAGCACGCAAACGAAAAGCCGGCAGTAAGCCGGCTCTTTGAAGCTAAAAAGGATGGTTTAGTAATGTTCAGCGGAAATGATCTTGTGCGCAAGAGCTTTGGCGCTCATTGCGCCGAACGGGCCGCGGCCGTCGGATAAGAAGATTGCAGGCGTCCCCTGCAGTCCGAGATAATCGGCCAGCGCGATGTTTTGTTCAATCATCTCTTCCGAATATTCATTCGGCATTCCGGTGGGCATCTGATCGTATTTCATCCAGCGAACCAAGGCGTCTGCCTTGTCGGCGCTGGAGTAGATGCACCCGGCGATTTCTTTGGATTCTTCGCTTAAGAACGGCCAAATGTAGCAGTAGATGGTGACGTTCATTAAATTGGCGAGCGTTTCGCGGCTGAGCCGTTTGCAGTAAACACACATCGGATCCATGAAAACAGCGAGCTTACTCACACCGTTGCCTTTCACTACCTTGATTGCGTTTTCTTTAGGCCATCGTGATTCATTAAATGTCATTGTCATGGAAATTTCTCCGATCGAGTACGGCCTAGGATAAACCCGAGGAAAAGGCGACGGGGTATACCTGTTTCGTTTTGAGTAGCAAGCAGAATGATCTCAGTCTTATCGAGAAACCTTTAGAATCCGAAAAGTAAACAAACAGACTGATGCAGGTTAACGATTTGGTTGAATCCGAGAAAGACAAGAAGGAACAAATAAGGGGCCAGCTTCCTTTGGATTTTTTCCCTGAAAAACAGCCGACTCTCTCTAATTTTATTGTGGGGTCGAACAGCGAAGCTGTGGCCGTGATTTCCGAGCTGAAGGAAGGACGCGGACCGCAGTTTACTTACCTTTGGGGATATGAAGGTGTCGGCAAAACACACCTCGTACGCGCTTTGGGCAAACAAAGCGAGGGCGTTCCTGCTTTCGACGAAAACCGCACAATCTACGCCGTAGACAATGTTCAAGATCTGACGCCGGAACAACAGCAGGAGCTGTTCGTTCTTTACAACACCGTGCGCGAGCATCCCGGAACCCATCTTGTCGTGACTGCAGACCGCAGCCCGAAAGATTTTGAACGTCAGGGCTTCCGTAAAGACCTTTCCAGCCGCTTCAGCTGGGGCGTTGTTTTTGAGCTATCTCCGCTGTCTGACGAACAAAAGCGCCAGGTTATTTTGGAGGCGGCGTCTCAGACCGGCCTGAAAGTGGCGCCGGAAGTTCTGAACTGGATCGAGAATAATTTTCCGCGCGACATGCACACGATGAGTAATCTGCTTCACAGCTTGGACCGTTATGCCATGTCAGCCAAGAGAGCCGTGACCATCCCCTTGATCAAAGAATGGCTCGAACGCAATCAAGATACAAAGGAAGATCGGTGAAATACGCGTTTTTTGATTTAGACGGCACCTTGATTCCCGTCGACAGCTCAATCCTGTGGGCCGAAACCTTGCTTTCCCACGTCGGCAAAGATGAAAAGCAGCTTCGCGCCGAACGAATTCAATACGACGTCGACTATAAAAACGGCTGCCTCGATATCAATAAATTCGAAGATTTTGAAATGAAGCTGCTGGCGCGTTTCCCGCGTCGCGAACTCGATGAACTCCGAGTTCAGTATCTAAAGCGGGACATCATGCCGCACGTACAGCCCATCGCAGTGGATCTCGTCAAAAAATACCGTGAGGCCGGTGCTAGAGTTGTGATGATTACTGCCTCGTACCGTTACGCGGTGGAACCGATTGCCGAGCTTTTGGGTATCCGCGATCTGATCTGCGCCGAGCCGGAGGAAAAGCCCGACGGAGAGTTCACAGGCCGCTGGATCAGTGAAAACTTTGCAACGCAGAAGGTTGTCAATGCCGAACGCTTTATACAAAAGTGCGGAGGCTCGACAGCCGATCTTAAAGAATCGGCATTCTTTTCCGATTCCATGAACGATTTTCCGCTGCTCGAACATGTGGCCCGTCACGGAGGAAAGGCAGTAGCAACGAATCCCGATGACCGGTTAAGAAGTACGGCTCAGGAGAGACATTGGGAAATTCTAGAATTATTCAGCGAACATAAGCTGTTCTAAAAGCTTCTGTCCGTACGGAGTACGAGAGTTGGTTAAAGAAAAAGAGGGCTTCAAAGCGAATGTGCCGACAAAAATTCGGAAGAAAGCTCATATTGTTCCGAGAGAAGAAAACGGAATTGACCTCTTGGCCGTGAGCCCTTTTGCAATATCCGTCTGCCAAAAGCTTCAGGACGCCGGATATAAAGCTTTTATTGTCGGCGGCGCCGTACGAGATTTGCTGATCGGAGCCAAACCGAAAGACTTTGATGTCGCCACCGATGCGACCCCGGAAGAAGTCAAAAAAGTCACAAGACGCGCCATCATTATCGGAAGACGATTCCGCCTTGTTCATGTCAACAAGGGCGCCGAGACGATTGAAGTGGCGACTTTCCGCGGCTTTGCTAAGCAAGGCGTGACAAAAGACGAGGACGGCGTCATTACCAACGACAACGTTTTCGGCGAGCAGTATGAAGATGCCGCCCGCAGAGACTTTACCGTCAATGCGATGTATTTCGACCCGATCAGCGGCGACCTTTACGATTATCACCACGGATTAGACGATATCCGCGAGAGAAAAATCCGCATGATCGGCGATCCGGCCACTCGCTACCGCGAAGATCCGGTTCGCATCCTTCGTGCGATACGAATTGCTGCCAAACTCGGTTTTACGATCGACGAGAAAACCGCCGCTCCGATGCACTACATGCAGACGCTGCTGCTCTCGGTTCCGAGTGCACGTCTGGCAGATGAATTCTCAAAGATGGTTTTAAGCGGATCAGCCGTTGCCTGCATGGAGCTCATGAACCGCTATGACATCAGCATTCCGATTCCGCTTTTTGATGTTTTGAAGCGCACCTTTGATCTTCCCTTTGTTCGTAAGGGGCTGGAGCGCTGTGATGCTCGTGTCGCGTTGGGCAAATCAATTTCCACCAGCTTTCTTTTCGCTGTTCTGCTGTGGCATGAGATGAAGGAAGAAGTGGCTAAATCTACCGGTAAAACATCCGGACAGATTTACGAAGAAGCCGCCAAGAACGTGGCTGATAGTTATCGCTGGGATGGACTGCAGTCTCGTTATGTTAGCGACATGGCCATCATCTGGAAGCTTCAGCCGAGATTTTTAGTCAGAAGCCGCCGCGCTGCAATGAAACTTCTTCAGCATCCGCGTTTCCGTGCTGCTTATGACTTCCTTTTGCTTCGCGCTTCCAGCGGCGACGCCTCTCATGAACTTGCCGACTGGTGGACGGCCTACGAAGGCGCAACGGACGAAGAGCGCCTGGAAATGAGTAAAGAAGCCGAGCAGCAGGACCGCAAAGAGCGCGAACGTCTGCGTCAGGAAAGAGCCGCCGAAGGTAAAGAAGAGGGCGCGGAAAAAGATAAGAAGAAACGCCTACGAAGGCGCAAAAAACGCTTTGACAGAAGCAAGCCGTCCAAATCGGAGAAGGTTCCCTCTGATAAAGAAAAGACAGCTGAGTAAGCCATGATGCAGCAGGTGTTTATCGGGCTCGGCGCAAATCTCGGCGAGCCCGAATCTACATTAAAGGAAGCAGTTCTCCGAATTGCCGATATTCCGGGTGTCCGCTTCGTTCAAGTCTCCTCACTTTATAAAACGGAACCCATTGACTCGAGCGGTCCGGATTACACCAATGCCGTCCTGGAGATAAAGACGGAACTATCTCCCCGATTATTGCTGACACAACTTTTAGCAATTGAATCGGACTTGGGGCGTGTGCGCCCGGCGGGCGTCCATAATGCGCCCCGGACGATTGATTTAGACCTTCTTGCCGTCGGAGAGCAGTGCTCCGAAGATCCTTTTGTTCTCCTTCCGCATCCGCGCATGACGGAGCGGGCCTTCGTGTTAGTTCCTCTTGCAGAGATAGCGCCGCAGTTTAATATTGCGGGAAAAGGTCAGGTTCAAGCCTTTTTGGCTTCTACGGCTGACCAGCGAATTAACCGATTTAAATCTGCCGAGGAGTGGTTCGGCAATTTAGGAGAATGCAATGGATCAGAAAACGGAACGCAAGCCCGTTAGACTCAGCACCATCAAGAAGATGTACGAGGCAGGAGAGCCGATCGTGATGCTCACCTGCTATGACGCAACTTTCTCTTCCGTTGAAGATGAGGCCGGTGTAGACATCAAACTCATCGGAGACTCTCTCGGCATGGTGATGCAGGGACGTGAGACAACGCTTCCCGTGACCATTGACGACATGGTTTACCACACAGCCTGCGTAGCCCGCGGCAATAAATACGGGCTGGTGTTAGCAGATATGAATTTCGGCAGCTACCTTGTCAATGAAGACGAGGCGGTGGCCAATGCCGTAAAACTGATGCAGGCCGGCGCCCACATGGTTAAATTCGAAGGCGGTACAGAAGTTTGCCCGCTGGCCCGTCGTTTAACCGCGATGGGAATTCCCGTCTGCGGACACGTCGGTTTTACACCTCAGTCCGTTAACGCCATCGGCGGGTACTTCGTTCAGGGCAAGACTAAGTCCGGAGAAGAAAAACTTATGGCCGACACTCTGGCCCTGCAGGAAGCCGGCGCATCCATGATCGTTCTGGAAATGGTTCCGGCGGATGTTGCCAAACGAGTGACGGAAGCTTTGAGCATTCCGACAATCGGTATCGGCGGAGGCTTAAATTGCTCCGGTCAGGTTTTAGTATTACAGGATCTGCTGGGAATCTTTCCCGGCCGTAAACCGAGATTTACTAAAAACTTTATGGAGGGAGCCGCAAGCATCAAAGAAGCGGTGGCTAATTACGTGAATGCCGTTAAAAACCGCGAATTTCCGGCGCCTGAGCACTCCTTCTGATTTTAAAAAAAATGAAAGTTGTTCACACAATCGAGGCTCTTCAGGAAGAGCTCAAAGGAAAGAAGAATATTGCTTTGGTTCCGACCATGGGCAATCTTCATGAAGGTCATCTGCATCTGATGCAGGAAGCCGGCAAGTACGGCGACACGGTGGTTGCGTCGATTTTTGTCAATCGTCTTCAGTTCGGCCCGAACGAGGACTTCGACCAGTATCCCAGAACTTTGGAAGAGGACTGCAGAAAGCTTGAAGAGCAGGGTGTCGTTGATTATGTCTTTGCGCCGAGCGAAAAAGACATGTATCCGCAGCCTCAGACTTTCCGCGTGAAGCCCGATCCTGCCTTGGCTGATATTCTCGAAGGATTTTATCGTCCGGGATTTTTTGAAGGCGTCTGCACGGTTGTCATGAAGCTTTTCTGCATCGTGCGACCGGACGTCGCAGTTTTCGGTAAAAAAGACTACCAGCAGCTGACGATCATCAAGGAAATGGTCCGCCAGTTCGGCATGCCGATCCGCATTGTTCCGGCAGAACTGCAGCGCAATCAGGAAACCGGACTGGCGCTCTCTTCCCGCAATCGTTACTTGGGCGCACAGGAACTTGAAGACGCTACATTGCTCTACAAGACAGTCAAAGGCGTTAAAGATGCGCTGGAAGCCGAGACGGCAGATCCGGACGTGTTGGAAGAAAGAGCAATGAAGATGCTCGACGGTCACGGCTGGATTCCTGATTATGTCGCCGTGGTTCGCAGAAGCGATCTGCTTGCACCGACAAAAGACGATCTGGTTAATAGAACGCCGTTAGTCGTTTTAGCAGCCGCAAAAATCGGCACCACACGTTTGATCGATAACGTCGAAGTGTTCTAAAAATCTAAGTACGAGTTCTCAAGCGCCCGGAAGAGCGGCTTGAGAACGAAGAGAAGTTTTTTATCCGGTCGGTTAGGCCGGATTTTTGGTGTGCTCGGCATGAGCATTCTCTATAGGGTGAAAGTCCCGAGTCTGCCCGCTAGTGGGAAAGACTAGCGA
>ENA-UEPG01000050-UEPG01000050.1-human-gut-metagenome-genome-assembly--contig:-NODE-50-length-129515-cov-10.853783_pt1 | contig 129515 bp, 73 predicted proteins | sample MGYA00242893_ERZ507902 | MGnify/ENA primary metagenome ERZ507902 (study PRJEB26167, sample SAMN06115491) | human gut metagenome | host: Homo sapiens | place: China:Gansu | collected 2015-04-23...
AATAACAAAGCCCGGGCTTGAGAAAGTCTGGGCTTTGCGCATAAAAAAAGGTTGTGTCAGCATTTTGACACAACCCCATGATTGCATTTTTTAGTATTCCACTTTATAATCTTTGTGCAGATGTTCGCCCTTCCAAGCTTTCTTGCTGGTCCAGTCTGCATAAGCATCTGTCCAAAACGGATCATCGGCAGGAAGACCGAGAGGTAGGAAACTTAAGGTTGCCATATAAAGGCTGCCGGTGGAGGTATAGCCGTCAGCACATTCCGGCTGATGACCGTTAAAGCCAAGTACTAACCAACCATCCTTGTCAAAGTTCTGATTTCCCTCGTACATGTTACGGTGTACGGCAGTCAGGGCGCAACGTACTTGGGCGGGAGAGACATGTGTGGGTAGTTTTTTGCGTAGAGCTACGTCTGCCAACGACTGGAATGCAGCGGTGCGATAAGTCACCGAGCGTCCGAAGGCGGGGTATGTACCATCGGGAGCAATCATGCGTTCACAAAATTCGGAATGGCGTATCATACGATTCATTGCTTCGTCCACTTCTTTCTGGCTTGCCCAGCGTTTAGGCAAGAGATTTTCCAGCATAGCCACCATCATGGGATGCATCACATAAGCATTATAATTATCCATACTGAATGAAGGCCCATCACTATACCAGCCGTCGCCCACATACCATTCTTTCACCTTGTTCTTGCTTACACGAATACGGAATTGGTCGTATTGTGCACCTTTCCCCATTAGAAAAGATTCCGTCAATCCGGTGAAGAGCAGCCAGTTGTTGTAAGCGCCGGTACGGTCGCGCAGGGATTGAAGCGCTTTGATGTAGCGTTCCTTGGTTATTTCATCCAATGGCTCCCACAAGGCTTTGGGCGCGCGGAGAAAAGCATGTACCAGATAGGCGGCATCCACGATGGGCTGAGCGTGCTTGGTGAAGTTCAGCAAGTCGGGCGATGCAGGGTCTACGGCGTTTTTTAAACCTTTCAGAACCTCTTCGCGCATCTGCTTGCGCAGTTTGCCTTCTTCAGTATCATCATCGGGAAGTGCCAACCAGGGGGCAACTCCGGCAAGTGTGCGGCCTACCGCTTCCAGATGTGTCATGTCCTTGTAGCCTGCAGTTTCGCCACTGCGGGATTCAATGGGCATATTCTGGTGTAGTGTTCCTTCTGCCAGGTTGTGGATGACGGGATATGATATCTTCCAAAGCAGCTTCACCCATGTGGTGCGATCCTGTGCGCCGGTGGTTTGGATTTCCGTTATGGGGGTGCTTTTCTTTTCCTTTTTCTTGTTTTTGGCTTGTACTCCTACCGGCAGCATCATTATGGCTGTCAGTAAATATATCAGATAACTTTTTCTTTTCATGGATTCTAATTTATTATTTATAGTGGACTTTTTCCGTCTAACATTCGGTCATAACGGTGCAAAGCTTCGATAAAATAGTAGTCGGCATACGTCAGTGGCACATCTATTTCTGCGTTGTGAGGTACAGTACCCACGCTGTGCATCAAAATAAAGTTTGCGTTTTCACCCAGTTTGGCACGGTAGTTGGCACTGCCCAGTGCATGTAGGATTTGCTTGGCTCCTTTCAGATACTTCTCACTCTTATTACCTTTGGTGTAGGTACTCAGTTCCAGTAATGCCGAAGCCACGCAGGCAGCGGCAGAAGCGTCACGATAGTTGTTCACCGTTTTACCGGCATTGGAGCGGACGCCGGGTGTGTAACCTTCTTGATAGGCGTTAAAGTCCCACCAAGCGATCTTATCGGAAGGAAGATTGGGGTGGTCAAGGTAAAAATCCGCCATCTTTTCCGCTGTTTTCAGGAAACGTTTGTCCTTCGTCTCACGGTAACACATGGTAAACCCGTAGATACCCCAAGCCTGTCCACGCGACCAAGCCGAATTGTCGGAATATCCCTGGGAAGTCTCTCCTTTGATGGGTTTGCCCGTTTCTTTATCATAATATATGATGTGGAAGCAACTATAGTCCTTACGTACCTGATTCTGCATTACCTTTTCTGCGTGTGCGATTGCTACTTTACGGAAACTATCATCGCCTGTCACTTTAGAGGCATGGAACAACAGTTCCAGATTCATCATGTTGTCGATGATAACGGGGAAATCATATACTTTGTCGCCGTGCCAACTGCGAAATCCGTTCCATGACTGGATGACATTCGCTTTAGGACGGAAGCGTGTGCAGAGCGAGCGTGCTGATTCCACTAGAATGTCTTCATAACCGGGTTCCGGTGCGAAGCGGTTGGCATTGCCATAACTGCAATACATCATGAAGCCGATGTCATGGTTGTCGGTGAAAGTCTTTGCAGGTTCCATCTGGCGGGTGTAAGCCAAGGCGGAGTCTTGTAAAGCCTTGTCTCTTGTGTAGTCTGACAGATACCACAGTGTGCCGGGGAAAAAGCCTGCTGTCCAAAGGTAGATGCTGCCTTTGCTGGGAGTGCCGTCTTTGCGCATGCTGTGCGGCATCATGGCTTTCCCGTCCTTTCCTTGTGCAGGGGTCTGCATCATCAGCCCATACTGTTTGGTGGCGAACTCCATATTCTCTTTAATAAATGCTTTCTCTGCTTGGGGCGTTTGTGCCTGTGTAGCAGTTAGTGAACACGCTAATGCGGTGAGGACAATCCATCTTTTGGAGGTTGCCGGTTTCTTATTCATAAATCTAATCATATTATTGGGTGTTAGATGTTATATGTTTTACAATGCAAAGTTATTCCTATATGAAACAGGTAGGGGGATATTCCGTCCATTCGAAGGGGAGTTTGTGTTTTTCCTTCTATTTTTAACATTTATCTCGATGAAAGACTTTTTTGAAGAAGGAAATCATTCCCCTTGTCATGGTATGTTAAAATGTACTTTTTCATGGAGAAGACAATTTCTGTACCTTAAATAGATAAAATCTCCTCTCAGTTTAAATGAATTTACTCACTTTTGCATCGATAAATAGTTAGGCCTTTATTTAGAATGAAACTTTTATTATGAAAACAAAAAACTCTTTATTATTATGAAAAAGAAAAGTGGCATAATTCTGAGTGCACTTCCCTTGTTAACTTTGGGGCTTTGTGGTATTTCGCATTCCACATTTGCAAAAGGAACGATCGGGAATGAGGTGGTTATGACGAGCTCTATGGGAATACAACAGAAGGTGGGTAAAATCCGAGGAGTCGTCTTGGATGCCAAAACAAGCGAACCGGTTATTGGAGCGAGTGTTATGGTAAAGGGAACCACCAATGGTGTTATAACCAATATTGATGGCGAGTTTACGCTGAAGGCAAAAAAGGGAGATGTGATTGTTATTTCTTACTTAGGGTATGAAGGTAAGGAAATTACAGTAACTAACGTAAAAACTTATACAGTAGAACTGAGTGAATCTTCCGAATTGTTGGGTGAAGTGGTAGTAACAGCTTTCGGTGTTGGGCAAAAGAAAGAAAGTATGGTAGGTTCCGTATCACAAGTAAAGCCCGCAGAATTGAAGGTACCCTCATCCAGTCTTTCATCATCATTTGCCGGGCGTTTGGCAGGTGTCATTGCCGTGCAGCGTAGTGGTGAGCCTGGTGCTGATGGTGCTAATTTCTGGATTCGCGGTAAATCCACTTTTAGTGGTGCTACAGGTGCTTTGATTGTATTGGATGGTGTGGAAATCAGTACTTCCGAGTTGAATGCGCTCGATCCAGAAGCTATCGAAAGTTTCTCTATCCTGAAAGATGCTACTGCCACCGCATTGTATGGTACACGCGGTGCCAATGGTGTGATGATTATCACGACCAAGAGTGGTAAGGACTTGGATAAGCCTATAATTAATGTACGCGTGGAGGGTGCCATTACCCAGTTGAGCAAAGTACCGGAAACCGTGGATGGTGCCACCTTTATGACTCTGTTTAACGAATCCTTGAATAGAAATAACTCTACCGTTTCTCCATACTCTACAGAGATGATAGAGGGTACGCGCAACCATTTGAACCCCTATATCTTTCCGGACGTGGATTGGTATGACGAAGTGTTTAAGAAAAATGCCTTTTCGCAGCGTGCCAACTTTAACATCCGCGGCGGTAACAAGCGGGTGGATTACTTTATGAGCGCCGGCTTCAAACATAGCGACGGTAACCTTCGCTCATTGAGCAAAAACTATGGCATGAGTTATAATAACAACATCAATATCTCCAACTACGACTTCATCAACAACTTGAACGTGCAAGCCACTTCCACCACCAAGTTATCGTTAGGATTGAACCTCTCCGTAAGAGATCGCAAAGGACCGGACAATAGTACGTCAACCATTTTTTCCGACGTATTGACCGCCAATCCGGTTGATGCCCCAATTTTGTTCCCGAGCGGTGGAGGCGGCCTGACTCCCGATCATATCATGTGGGGAGCGAACGGTAGCACGGATGGCGGTAATTCACATGGAAACCCGGTAGCGAACAATGCCACCAACTATCAGACCAACCTACAAAGCATTATTACCGCCAATTTCAAGGTAGACCAAAAATTAGATATGCTGTTGAAAGGGCTGAAATTCTCGGGTCTCTTTTCGTTCAAGAACCAAAATACAACGATTGTACACAGAAGAGCTCCGTACAATGCATATAGGCTGAAGTCCTACGACCCTGAAACTATGGACTACGAATTGACTAAGCTGACCGACAAAAATACGGTCATCAACACCACAGGCGATCATTCGGGTTACCGCAAAATGTACCTGCAAGCCATGTTGGATTACAAGCGCATCTTTAACGACGTGCACGACCTCAACGTGATGTTTCTTTACAACCAACAGCAATACGAAGTCAATAATCCGTCCGATCTGTTTACCTCGCTCCCACAACGCAAACAGGGTGTTGCCGGACGTGTATCGTACGCTTACGATGGACGCTATTTGGTGGAAACTAATTTTGGTTACAATGGTTCGGAGAACTTTGCTCCTGGAAAGCGGTTCGGTTTCTTTCCCTCCATTGCAGTAGGTTATAACATCTCGCAAGAAAAATTCTGGAAAAATATTAGCCCGGTTATATCCAACTTGAAGTTAAGAGCGTCATGGGGGTTGGTCGGTAACGACAATACTGGAATGGGGCGTTTCGCTTACCTCGAAGACCTAAAAACAAGTGGTAATGGAAGCTTTACAACTGGTACTAGTCAGAATGTAACCATGAGTGGTCCTAAGTACACACGCTACTTCAATGAGAACCTGACTTGGGAAATTGGAGAAAAGTGGAATGTCGGTATGGATCTTCAGTTATTCAATACACTGAGTGTCAACTTCGATTTGTTTAAGGAGACCCGTCGTGACATTTTCTTGTCTCGCGCCAATACTATACCTAATTTCATTGGATTGAACGGTGCAGATGTATACGGCAATTTGGGAAAAATGGAGAACAAGGGTATAGACCTTGCCTTGGATTATAACAAGCAGGTAAACAAAGACTTGTTCATTTCGTTTAAGGGAACCTTTACTTTTGCACATAATACTATCTTGGAAAAGGATGAACCCGATTTCCAAAAATATCCCAATCTCTCTCAGGTGGGATACTCTTACGGACAACGCCTGCTTTTACTTAGCGATGGCCTCTTCATGGATGAGGCATCTATCAAGAACCATCCGACCCAGAATTTAGGATTTTCTCCGATGCCCGGTGACATACGTTATGTAAATATGCCCGATTATGCCGGTAATTATGATGACATTATCGATGAAAACGACCGGATATGGATGGGGTATCCTGAAGATCCTGAGATTGTTTATGGATTCGGTCCTTCTATCAAGTGGAAAAAATGGGATTTCTCGTTCTTCTTTCAAGGAACAGCACGTTCTTCACTGCTGATTGGCGATATTCATCCGTTCGGAACGGCACGATATAAGAATTTGTTTAAATACATTGCTGATGACCATTGGAGTTTAGACAATCCTAATCCGAATGCCAAATATCCTCGTCTGACTCAGATGGAGAATAAAAACAATACGTATGGCTCCAGCTATTGGCTGAGAAACAGTGCTTTCTTGAAACTGAAAAACGCAGAAGTCGGTTATACCTATAAAATGTGCCGTTTCTACGTAAGTGGTGTCAATCTGCTTACTTTCTCTTCATTTGACCTGTGGGATCCGGAATTGGGTTCAGGCAATGGATTGAAGTATCCTACGCAGCGTGTGTTTAATATAGGAGTTCAAGTAACCTTTAACAACAAATAAAGACAAATCATGAAAAAATATATCAAACTTTTATTGGGTGCATGCTTCTTGTTCCAATTTACCGCATGTGATTATTTGGATGTTGTTCCTGATGAACGTGCACAAGAGTCTGATACCTACAATACGTCCAGTGCCGTCAAAGCTTATCTCTATTCATGTTATGGATTCATGCCAAGTAGCCGTAGTTGGCCGGGGTCCTACTGGATTCCCGAAGAGGTGACAGCTGTCAGCAATGAACTATTCACAAATCTTAAGCGGGGGGTGTACTCTCCGGCATCTTTGGATTATACCTCCAATACTTGGGGAAATATTTGGAACGGTATCCGTCAGTGTTATATGTTTCAGTCTATGTTACCCAAAGTGTCTCCAGAGATAGTAGACGATGATACTAAGAAACTCTATTTGGCGGAAAGCAATTTTATGATTGCCTATTACCATTTTCTCTCGTTAAGGTCCTATGGCCCTACCATGATTATCAGAGGAGCACTGAGCCAGAACATGCCGATAGAACAGTTCCCCGAACGCAGCACGTACGATGAAGTCGTTCAGTTTATCAATGATAAGTTGGATGAGGCTATTCCCGGTTTGCCCGACAGGCAGTTGGATGCTGATTTTGGACGTGCTTCCCGTTTGGTGGCATTGGCCTTGAAGTCCCGTATGTACCTGTATGCAGCTTCGCCTTTGTTCAATGGCAATTCTGAAATGTATAGCAATTTCAGAAGCCCGTTGGATGGACGTCATCTCATCTCGCAGGAGTATAGCATTGATAAATGGCAGAAATCTGCCGATGTGACTCTTGAGGCTATCACCGAACTGGAAAAATCGGGATTCCGTCTTTATGATGATTTGGCGGCAGGCGAACCGGATGATCAGAAACCCGGTTTGCCCAACAAAGCACAGAGAAGACTGCAATATACTACTCTCGATTACAAAGGAAATCCGGAAGTGATTTGGGCGGAATGTAATAAAGAAAATAGATATGGGGTTCAAAGACGTTCTGTGTTACGCCGTTTGAGTGGTGCCGATAAGGATGATTTGGGTACAACCATTGTGCCTACTCTGCAGTCGGTAGAATCGTTTTACACTAAGAATGGTTTGCCTATCGACCAAGATAAAACGTTCAATTACGATGCACGTTATGACTATATTGCTATTCCCGATAATTGTGATGGAAACAATTACGGTACTCCTGTAGGTAAGGTGATGCGTCTGCACACCGACAGAGAACCGCGGTTCTATGCTTGGATAGGCTATCACAACGGTTATTATGAAATGAGTAAGTATGAGGATAAAGATCCGGGCAATGGAGATCCTGCCAAACGGGCTGTGTTGATACAGATGCTGAAAAACGATGCTCACGGGCAGGGAAATCGTACTAGCGGCTATTCAATTACGGGGTATGCCAATAAGAAATGGTCACATCCGGGATGGAACGGAACGTGGGTGGATTATCCGTTCTGTCTGATACGTTTGGGAGAATTGTATCTGAATTACGCGGAAGCTTTGGTAGAACTGAACCGATTGGATGAGGCCAAGATTTGGTTGAACAAGATACGTAGCCGTGCTGGTATACCCGATGTGGATGAGGCTTGGGACAAATATTCTAAAACACCTGGTTATCAAAATACACAGGAGGGACTTCGTGAAATCGTAAGACAGGAACGTATGAACGAACTCTACTTCGAGGGACATAAGTTTTTCGATATCCGCCGTTGGATTATTGCAGACAAATATGAGAATGTGCCGGATAGGGGCTTGAATATACAAGCAACAAAGATAGAAGACTTCACTCCGATAGAACTGACTGCAGAGCGCTCATTCCACAAAGGACAATACTTGATGCCTATTGACCAAAAGGAAATAAACAAGGCTCCGCAGATAGTACAGAATCCATATTATGAATAAGAAGGATAAATTAAAAAACACTTTAGTATGATGATGAAGACACATTTAAAAAACAGTTTGGCGGTAGGTTTGGTAAGCATGCTGAGCCTCTTTGGCTGTGACGACCAGATAGCAGACCTTAAATCTCCTCCTTTTTTGAAGGTGGAACAACAGAGCCTGAATTTCGGTGAAAGTGGTGAGACATATAGATTAAAAGTACGTTGTAACGAAGAATATAGCGTAAAAACGGCTGATGGACTGGAGGCCTGGTGTGGCATTAAGAAGTTGGAAGACGGAGATTTGGAACTCGAAATATATCCTAATGAAGACAAGTATGTCCGTCGGGGGCGTATATTTATTCATGCACTTTCGCAATCGGACACACTGAACGTAGCTCAATTGGGCTGGGGAAAGGCTATTTTGCTTTCTCAATCGACATTCAATGTTGATGAGAGTGGTGAGAACATAAGCGTAGACGTTACGGCAAATATTGACTATGATTTTGATATGGCGGGTTGCTCTTGGATAGAGCGTGTACCTGTTGTTAAAAGCCGTGGTGCTCATGATGCAATCACTAAAACCTGCAAATTTACGGTAAGCGCTAACGATAAAGAAAGACGTATCGGAACAATTATTGTGAAAGACACGGAAGAAGTATCGGAAATCGAACCGGCAATTATTTCTATCATTCAAAAGGGATTGGAAAGCTATGTTCCCGGAGCACCGGAAATAGGCGAAGATATATTGTTGACTGCATCCAGTGTTACCGGTGATGGAGGTGCGCCCAATAGTGCTTGGGGAGCTTTGATTGACCATAAGTTTGATGCTCCTTGGCAATCCAGATGGAAAGCAGAAGATGGTGGGCTGAAACCAGAGCAATTCCTTGAATTTACTTTCGACAAGAAAGTGAATATGGACTATATTGTTTATCATACAGGAGGAACACTCAATCGGATTAAAGGTGTGAAAGTTTCCGTAATGATGGAAGTAGACGGCACTTTAAGCAATGAGTATGTAGAGGTGTTCAATGGAGAACTTCCTAATGCTGTCTCATCGCGTATTGACTTTAATGCTCCGCAAGTGGATGTTCGTAAAGTGAGAATGGATTTGCTCTCTTGCCATAATGCCGATAAACCTTATCAATGCAAGGAAATGGAGTTTTATTATAGGAATCCAAAGAATTTTGACTACACAACACTCTTTAAGGATCCGGCTTGTTCGGAATTAAAAGAAGGTATTACCGAAACGGATATATTGAATTGTACGCATTCTTTCTTCAAGAACTTGGCTTGGTATATGTATAACGACAAATATCCTCGTCAGTTCCGTATTGCGGACTATAAAGCGTATGAACATCCTGATAAGCAGGCAAAAATAAACAAAACCTGGACATACAGTCTTTTAGATAATCCGACTGGCATTTCAGTAGCAAAAGGCGAACAACTGGCTGTGATGGCAGACTTGAAAGGCCGAAAGAATATTAGTCTTTGTGTGCTTAATTTAGACCAACCGGGCGCGGACGGGTTCAATAGCCGAAAAACGTATCCTATAGCTGAAGGTATCAATTCCATTACCGTGGAAGATAAAGGTTTGGTTTATGTAATGTACCATGCCGACGATTATGAAAGTGCACCTGCAATCAGATTGCATTTTACGTCAGGTAAGGTAAATGGTTATTATGACAAAGAAAATCCGGAATTACAAGGCCGTTGGAAAGAACTGCTGAACGCATCGGTTGATACGCATTTTGATGTGTTGGGCAAATATGTTCACATGACATTCCCTACCCGTAGCTTCTTAAGCTATACTAAAGATGTGGATGCTTTAATAGCTTTGTATGATGATATGATTTATCGCCAACAGGAGTTTTTAGGTTTGGTTAAGTATGATAAGATGTATAAGAACCGTAGTTATTTCCATGTGGTTTATAGTAATGCATTTATGTATGCCACCAGTTATCATACGGCCTATGTAGAATCTACTATGAACTATGTAACCGATGAAACCAAATTCGCCGATAACTGTTGGGGACCTGCACATGAATTGGGACATACTCATCAGCTCCGTCCGGGATTGTGCTGGCATGGTACGGGCGAGGTGACCAATAACATTACGGTGCTACACGTGCAGACAAGTATATTTGGAAAACCGTCTCGTATGCAGGTTGAAGCATTTGAAGGATTTCCGAGCCGTTACAGTTATGCTTGGACTACCCAGTTGACAAGTACTAAAAATGCAGTTGAAGATCCGTCAACCATGTTGATACCTTTCTGGCAGTTGGAACTTTACTTTGGAAAAGTATTGGGTAACACACCGATGATGCGTGATGACCATGCCGGTTTCTATGCTGATGTATACGAATATGCGCGTACACATGAAGATAAAGCATCGCATGGAGCAAGTCAGTTGGAGTTTGTATACAATTGTTGTTTAAACGCTAAGGCAGACTTGATCGAGTTCTTTGAGAAGTGGGGTTTCCTGCGGCCTATTGATACAATGCTTGACGATACATATTCAGTGAAGCAGTTTACCATTACACAAGCAGATGTGGATGTGTTGAAAAGTCGTGTGGCTGCATTGGGATATTCTAAACCGACGGTAGCTTTGGAATACATTACGGACAATACGGTGGAACTTTACAAAAACAAGCCGTCAGTTACTAAAGGAAGTGCTGTGCGTAACGAAAACGAAATCGTGTTGAACGATTGGAAGAATGTAGCGGCATTTGAAGTAGTAGACAGTAATGGAAATTTGGTATACATTACCGAAGGAAGTGTGAAAAGTTTTACTATGTCCTCCGACTGGAAGAACGGTTACAAACTTTATGCGGTTGCTGTCAATGGAGAACGTATTGCTGTCGATATAAAGTAATCGGATAGGGTACGGTTGAATAATTTTCTTTAAAAGACTGCTTAGTCTCATAAAATGTTGGAATAAGCAGTCTTTTATTTGTACTTTAGTGTACTAAAAAGACAATAGATGAAAAGAACAATCAACTTATTTTTATGCCTGTTGATATTTGAAATGCTTGCAGCACAGGAATACGACCTGTTCCTTTGCATAGGACAATCGAATATGGCAGGGCGCGGTGCACTGACAGAGGCTGTTTCTGATACTCTCTCTAATGTGTTTTTATTGAATGACAAAGGCGAGTTTGAGAAAGCGGTGAATCCGTTTAACAAATATTCTACTATTCGAAAAGACTTGAAGATGCAGGGAGTAAGCCCCGCCTACAGTTTTTCCAAAGCTGTGGCTTCCGTAACAAGAAGAAAGGTGGGACTCGTAGTCAATGCCCGTGGCGGGTCTTCTATCTTGTCGTGGAAAAAAGGAGCGAAAGACGGCTATTATGAGAAGACGCTCTTGCGTGTAAAAAAGGCAATTGCACAAGGTGGCACTTTGAAGGCTGTGCTTTGGCATCAAGGGGAAGCGGACGTCTCACGTATGGAGGTTTATAAGGAATATATCACAGAATTGGTAGCCAATCTTCGTAAGGACCTTGGTATACCGGATCTCTTTTTTGTAGCTGGTGAAATTGCCGAATGGGGACCGAATAGTAACGCTGTTGAGTCTAACAAGGCTTTCAACCATCTTATCAGTCACATTTCTGAATTTATTCCGAACTCAGTTTGTGTCTCTTCCGAAGGAGCGTTTCCTCTCATCAATCGTACAGACCCGCATTTCGACACAGACAGCCAACTTCTTTTGGGTGAACGTTATGCAAAGGAAGTGCTTGTGCATTGTTATCAGCAGTCATTTGTACCGTCACATGAAGGTGGGTTACGGGTATTGTTTATAGGAGATTCTATCACAGACGGTAGTTGGGGTGGTGGAGGAGGGCTGTCCACCTCTAAACGTAATCAATGGGACTTGAATCATATTTATGGCAGTGGCTATATGTATCTTTGTGCAAGCCATTATCAAGGCAAATATCCGGAGAAAGAGTATCGTTTCTTCAATCGGGGTATCAGTGGCAATACGTTGGCTCATTTGGAGAAACGTTGGGAAGAAGATGCTATAGCTCTGAATCCGGATGTACTCTCTATCTTGATAGGTACGAACGATGTACATCACTACCTTCGTAGTAATAGCCAGATACCTTTCGATTTTGAAAAGTGGGAAAGTCGTTATCGTTCTTTGCTCGATCAGTCTTTGAAAGCGAACCCCAAACTGAAAATTGTGCTGGGTGCGCCTTTTGCTGCCAACACCGGTAGTATGCATCGAAGCGATAATTTTGCTGTGCGTGACAGTATGGTGCGTCGTTGTGCCACTATTGTAAAAAAAATAGCCAAGGATTACAACGCCATCTATTTACCTTATGATCAACTCTTTGACCGGCTGTTGAAGAAATGCCCCACAACGAAAGATACGTATTGGATTTGGGACGGTATCCACCCTACGCCTGCCGGACACAAACAGATGGCTGAAGTGTGGATAAAGAAAGTAAAACTTTAATATATATCACAATGAATAAGAGTATTTTTTTTAGCTTTACTATGCTTTTTGCGGTATCTTGTTTCCTCAAAGCGCAAGAAAGCAAAGTAAATGTAAAAACAGAATTTGATAATCTGTGCTTTGAAGTCACTTTCAAAGGAAGACAAGTTAGCCTATCTTCTCCGTTAGGTATAAATTTAGATAACCGTCCAATTGGAAAAGGCGTCCGGATAAAGCAGGAAGAAACTAAAGAAATAGGGAAACGGACATATTTCATTGAGCAGAAGGAATATGGTATTTATTACTTGGACATTCGTGAATTTGATGATGGCATAGCTTTACGTTATCGTATTCCAGCCGAAGGGCCGCGTTGTGTATATAATGAACAAACGGCTTTTCGTTTTCCGTCAAAAACAAAAGTATGGTATGCCAGCGGACCTTTTCAATACGGATGGATACAGGCGTACCAAGAACGTTATACAGATGACATAAATAATGAACTTTTGGCTCCTCCTGCTACATTCCTATTGCCTGATGGGACTTATGCAGCTGTTACAGAGGCCAATTTGTTCAATTTTCATGGGGCGGTGCTTTATGGAGGCAAAGATAATGAAGTGCGGTTCGGCTATGCAGATAACAAAGGTCTCATAGAGTCTGGAAAATTGACTGGAATGCCGAGTAGTCATGTCCATACCGAAGTACGAGATTATCCTTGGATCGTATTTCCGGATACAAAAAGTAATGAAATTATCACTCCATGGCGTATATTGATGCTGGCTGATAATTTGGATGGATTGGTCAATAATCATATCATAGCTGAGGTCGCCAACAAACCTGACCCTGAACTTTTTCCTCAGGGAGCTCAGACAGAATGGATAAAAACGGGACGTTCTGTTTTTACTTGGTTAGTACAAGATAAAGATCGCTTGAGTCTCGCCAATCACAAAAAATATGTGGATGGAGCCGCAGATTTGGGATTACAGTCTGTTGTGGTAGATGATGGATGGGAACTTTGGCCACAAAGGGATAAAGATGCTCGGGGACGTACTAAATGGGAAATGTTGAAAGAACTTGTAGAATATGCTAAAGCTAAAAATATTGATATTTGGGTGTGGCGTACTTCGTCGCCACGACCAGGAAATAAAACAGATATAGGACTTTTGGATAGGAATGAGCGTACGAAATTTATGAAGCAATGTGCTCAAATTGGAGTAAAGGGATTGAAAATAGACTTTCTGCATACGGAAAATTTATTTACTGTCAATTTTATGGAGACTATGCTGAAGGATGCTGCCAAAGAGAAACTGATGGTTATTTTTCATGGTGTGAATAAACCGACGGGTGATAGTTTTACTTATCCCAATTTGTTGGCTAAAGAAGCTGTACGTGGTTTGGAATGTGTAGGTGCGGAAAAATCATGGGCACCTGGGCCGGAATGGCCTTATCATAATACTATATTGCCGTTTACACGTTGGTTGGCTGGTCCTGCTGATTATACTCCTCTTAACTTCAGGAAGGCTTATCCACCTTCGGTGACTTATACTCATCAATTAGCTACAATCTATATGTTCAGTTCACCTATGTTAATATTGGCGGCAGATATGGAAGATATGTTGAACTGTCCTGGACGTATGTTCATAGAAGAGGTGCCGGTAATATGGGATGAAGTGAGAGTACTGCCGCAAAGTAGTATTGGAGAACTGGCAGTATTGGCAAAAAGGAAAGGTGATAAATGGTATCTTACTGTTTTGAACGGAGAAACACCACGCACTTTAAAGATTAAAATGGATTTTCTTTCGCAAGGAAATTATCAGATGACTATCGCTTCAGACGATAAAGTGGAACGAAAAAAAATCATTGTCAATAAGAAAAAAGTTAAAGCGGGAAAGGAACTTGAAATTGCCTTACTTTCCGGAGGAGGGTATTTGGCTAAGTTCGAGAAACTTTGATCCAGTTGTATATTAAGATGAAACTTGGGGCTGAATGAAATAAAGTGAAATTATGTAATACTAATTGCGATGAAAAGATTAAAACAGGCATTACTTCTTTTGTTAACAATGTTGGTTATCAATCCTATACAAGCTAAGAAACAGTTAGAACCACAAACAACGGCCTTGGCGAAAAAGCATGGCTTGTTTTTTAAGAAACTTCCTACTTGTTGGGATGAGGCTATTCCGTTGGGAAACGGTATTATGGGTACATTGGTTTGGAAGAAAGGTGATAATCTGCGTTTGGCATTGGATCGTGCCGACTTGTGGGATTTACGTCCCGTGAAGGAGTTTAGCGGTCCTAATTATACTTTTAAATTTATATGTGATGCGGTAACAAACAAAAATATGAAGCCTGTGTACGAAATGATAGACGCTCGTACTGGTAAAGATATTGCTCCTTCCAAGATTCCTGCTGGTGCTATTGAAATCCCTGTTTCCCAGTTAGGCGAAGTGGAAAGCGTACAATTGGATGTACACACAGCTCTCTGTACGGTGACATGGAAAAACGGGACAATAGGACAATTTTTCACCAGTGCTACCGATAAACGAGGATATTTTCGTTTTTCCAACTTGTCCGAATCGCTTGCCATTGATTTGAAGTCTCCTAAATTTGAGTTGGAAGCGGGGGAGAAAGAGACCCGCTCTTCTCTTTCACGTTTGGGGTATAAGAATGGTAAGATTATTCGTAAGAAGAATGAAATCGTGTATCGACAAAAGGCTTATGGTGATGTCTCTTATGAGATTGCAGTGTGTTGGAATACTCCGGATGCTCGGACTCTGGAAGGAAGTTATTGCCTTACTACTACCGGTACATGGTATAGTGAAACGCAGGCTGCAAGCAAATTGATGAAAGAAGGATTTAAAGATTTTGCTTCCGCACTCAATACTCACACCGAATGGTGGAGAAACTATTGGAGTCGATGTGAGATTCATTTGCCTGATTCGTTGTTGGAACGTCAGTGGTACTTGGAAATGTACAAGTTCGGTGCTGCTTCACGTAAAAATGCGCCACCCATTTGCCTGCAAGCTGTTTGGACAGCCGATAATGGACAAACACCACCTTGGCGTGGGGACTTTCATAACGACCTTAATACGCAGTTGAGCTATTGGCCCGGTTATGCCTCCAATCATTTAGAGGAGTCGGAAGTGTTTACTGATTGGCTTTGGAAGATAAAGGCTAACAGTGAAGCGTATACCCGTCAATTCTTTGGTGTGGAAGGATTGAATGTTCCTTGTATTTCCACTTTGGATGGGAAGAATTTAGGCGGTTGGAATCCTTATTCTCATTCTCCTTCGGCGGCGGGATGGCTGGCTTATCATTTTTATTTGCAATGGAAATATTCCGCTGATGAGGTTTTTTTGAGGGAGAAGGCTTATCCGTGGGTAAAAGAGGTGGCACGTTATTTTGAGAATGTGTCAGTAAAGGATAAAAACGGTAAACGCAAATTGCCTCTTTCCAGTTCACCGGAAATTAATGACAACCGTGTGGATGCATGGTTTAAGGAGACTACTAACTATGATCTTGCATGTGTGCAGTTTACTAATAAAGCAGCTATGGAAATGGCCGAGAGCTTAGGTATGGTTGATGACGCAAAGCATTGGAAACAGCAGATGGAGGAATGGCCTGATTTTGCAAAGGATGCTACAGGTTTGACCATTGCTCCTGACTATCCCTTAGGCTATACTCATCGTCACCTTTCTAATATGCTTGCCATTCATCCATTGGGGCTGATAGATGTATCGCAAGGTAGAGATGCGAAACGTCTGATCGAACGTTCCATACATCATTTTCAGGAGATGGGTACAGGAGGCTGGGTTGGTTACACTTATTCCTGGCTTGCTAATTTGCAAGCCCGTGTGTTCGACGGTGATGCAGCTGCTCGTTCGTTGCATATTTTTGCGAAAGCATTCTGCTCGCCTAATAGCTTTCACCTTAATGGCGACCAGTTGAAGAAGGGGTATTCAGGTTTTACCTACCGTCCTTTTACATTGGAAGGAAATTTTGCTTTTGCTTCTGCAATTCAGGAAATGCTGTTGCAAAGTCATACGGGTGTAATCCGTGTATTTCCTGCAGTTCCGGAATATTGGCAAAATGCTTCTTTTAGAGATTTGAGAGCGATGGGAGCATTTCTCGTCAGTGCTGTTTATAAAGATGGGGAAGTGGAAAAGATTACAGTTCGTTCTGAAAAAGGAGGCATGATGAAAATATTTAATCCATTTACACGGAAAGTGGAACAAAGGGAAATGCAACCAGGAGATATCATAAAGATTGTAAAACCCAATTGAAAAGACTGATGATTTCCATTGGCTTGAATGAAAATATAAACCAAATCTTTGATTACAAGAAAATGGAATTGAACCAATTTAAATTGTTATGAAAGTAATATTAGTTATGATTTTTTCCATATTTCTGATGGAATGGGGAGAAAAAACACAAGCTCAAGAAAAAAATATAATAAAGGAAAATTCAATGTATATTTGTCATGATTTTCCTGGAACAAAAACAGATTGGAATGGTTTTGAACGTTACGACTTTGTTTACAAGGGTAGGAATGCTACGATTGTAGTGCCACATAAAATAGCTGAAGGTCGTCCTTGGATATGGCGTCCTGCTTTTTTTAATGCTTTTCCATCGGTAGATAAAGCGTTATTGGAAAAGGGTTTTTTTGTAGTTTTTTATGATATGACACACATGTATGGCAGTCCACGAGCAATGGAACTGGGGACTGAATTTTATAACATGATGTGCCAATCTTATAATCTTTCTCCTAAAGTGACTTTGGAAGGTTTTAGTCGAGGAGGGTTGTGGACATTTAATTGGGCGGCAAAGAATCCAGAAAAGATCGCCTGTGTTTATGTTGACGCACCGGTGTGTGATGTTTTCAGTTGGCCTGGACGTGAAAGAAAAGAACTGTGGAACGAACTGTTGAGAGAATGGAATCTGAGTGAGGAGGAAATGTCGGATTTCAAGGGAAATCCAATTGATAATCTTATTCCAATGGTCAAATCTAAAATTCCGGTTATTGCAGTTTGTGGTGGTAAGGACAAAGTCGTTCCTTATAATATGAATATGAAGCTGTTGGCAGAACGTTATCGTTCTATGGGTGGAATTGTAGAAACCATTCTGAAGTCCGATTGTGACCATCATCCTCATAGTTTGGATGAGCCTTCTCCTGTAGTCGATTTTATTGTTCGCAATCAACCGGATTATCAGAAAAAGCAATATGTTCATCAACGAGGTGAACTGATTAATTCATATCTGAAGTTTGTGAAAGAGAAGAAGGGTTGTGTCGCTTTTTTAGGTGGTTCTATTACCGCAATGCGTGGTTGGCGTGATATGATAAAAGAAGATCTGCAACAGCGTTTTCCCGAAACAGAGTTTGATTTTATAGAAGCTGGACTCCCATCAGCAGGAAGTACTCCTCATGCTTTTCGTTTTGAGAATGATGTTTTGCAGAAAGGCAATCCGGACTTGTTGTTTGTTGAAGCTGCGGTAAATGATGATACGAACCATTTTAATTATATACAGCAGACGCGTGGAATGGAAGGCATTATTCGCCATGCAAGAACGGTAAATCCCAATGTAGATATTGTTATGTTACATTTTATCTACGATCCTTTTATTCCTTTATTGAACCGGGGGATTCAACCGGAAGTAATAATGAATCATGAAAGAGTGGCAAATTATTACAATATTTCTTCTATTAATTTGGCGGAAGAAGTGGCTCAACGTATGCGAGAGGGTGAGTTTGACTGGAAATATTTTGGTGGTGTACATCCTAAATGGAATGGCCATAAATATTATGCAGCTACTATTAACCGTTTGTTTGATTTGGAGTGGAGTGATAGTAATGTCATAGGGAAAATGGTGCATTCTCATGAAGTGCCGAGAGTTCCTATTGATTCTTATTCATATGATAAAGGAAAGCTGGTTGATATACGTTTGGCTAAGCATTTGCGTGGTTGGAAATTAGTAGAGGATTGGAAACCTACTGTAAAAGCAGATACTCGTGAGGGTTTTGTACATGTTCCAATGTTAGAGGCCGAGAAAGCAAATGCCAGTTTGACTTTGGATTTTGAAGGTAAGGCAATTGGGATATTTTGTGTTGCCGGACCACAAGCATGTGTACTAGAGTATAGCATTGATGGGGCTCCTTTCAAAAAAATCAATACTTATACTGCTTGGAGTAAAAATCTCTACCTTCCTTGGGTATATCTATTTGAGACAGAATTAAAGTCTGGATCCCATAATCTTCACTTACGAGTAGCAGAAGGAACTAAGACGAATTGCCAAATCCGTTATTTTGTAGTAAATAAGTAAATAGTATAGCTCTTAGGATCAATCAGATGAATACTATTTCATTTAATTATACAATAAAACAAGAAAATTTTAGTATGAAAGCATTCAAACTATTAGCATTGAGCATATGTTTCTTTTTAGGCTCATGTACAATGCAGAAATCTACCGTGCAGGTCAATGACAAAGGCACGGAATGGAAATGGGACAAAGGAACAATTGTAGTAGAAACTCCCGAACGCCCTGCCGGACAGGAGAGTGTCATCGGAATGGCACTACCCAAAATGGATGTGGTTCGTGTAGGATTCGTAGGATTGGGGATGCGCGGTTCGGGTGCTGTGTCACGTTTTACCTACATTCCCGGTACACAGATTATAGCATTATGCGATTATGAAAAAGAACGTGCCGAGAAGTGCCAAAAGTATCTGAAAGCTGCTTCTCTGCCCAAGGCTGCTATCTACTCGGGCGAGAACGGATATGAAGAGTTGTGCAAGCGCGATGATATCGACTTGGTATATATCGCAACTGACTGGCTACATCATTTTCCTGTGGCGAAATGTGCATTGGAGAACGGCAAGAACGTAGCAATTGAAGTACCTTCGGCCATGAACCTGAAAGAGTGTTGGGAATTAGTCGATCTCAGCGAGAAGAACCGCAAGCACTGTATGATTCTTGAGAACTGCTGTTATGATTGGTTCGAAATGAACACTCTGAATATGGCACAGAATGGAGTGTTTGGTGAGGTGATTCGTGCACAGGGGGCTTACATTCATAATCTTGCTCCTTTCTGGAAACACTATTGGAAGAAAGGCGAGGATGACAAGTTGGGCTGGCGCCTTGACTATAACATGCGTCATCGTGGTGATGTGTATGCTACTCATGGTCTTGGTCCTGTGGCGCAGGCTCTTGATATTCATCGTGGCGACCGTATGGAAACTTTGGTAGCTATGGATACCAAGTCGGTCGTAGGTAAGGAATTGGTGAAGGAGAATACCGATTCTGTTTGCGATAGTTTCCGCAATGGTGACCACACTACTACTTTGATTCGCACTGCTAATGGCAAGGTTATCGAAATCCAGCATAACGTGATGACTCCGCAACCCTACAACCGCCTTTATCAACTGACTGGTACTAAGGGCTTTGCTAATAAATATCCTACTCAGGGGTATGCCCTTGATGCAGAGCAGTTGAAAGCTTCCGGTGTACAACCCAAGCTGGACGACTTGAACTCACATGGCTTCATGCCGAAAGAGGAGATGGTGGCTTTAGTGGAAAAGTACCAACATCCTATCTTGAAAAAGTATGGTGAGATGGCGAAAGAAGTGGGCGGTCATGGTGGCATGGATTTCATCATGGATAGCCGCTTGGTTTACTGTTTGCAGAATGGTCTTCCGTTGGATATGGATGTTTACGATTTGGCAGAATGGTGTTGCCTTGCAGAGTTGGGCGAACTCTCCATGGACAACGGCTGTGCCTCCGTTGCATTCCCCGACTTTACGCGTGGTGAATGGAATAAGGTGAAAGGATACAGACATGCTTACGCTGATCCTGCTGACGAAGAAGCAGTGATGGAAAAGGCAAAGGACTTCACTGCCAAACTGAAAGAACAAGGCGCTAGAGAATGGGCGGAAGCAGAAAAATAAGAAAGAACTGATAGAATCAATTGGTTTAGGGTATCAGAAAGTGAATCCCGTTCCGTTATTGCTGCGGAACGGGATTTCTATTACTTTCCTCTATACTCTTGTGGTGACTGGTTGAAGCAGGTTTTGAAGCAATGGCGGAAGTAGCGCAGTGAATTGAATCCAGCCTGATAGGCAATTTCCGTGATTTGTAGTTCGGGATGGTTTCTCAATAATTCTGCCGCATATTTCAAGCGGGCATTCATAATGAATTCGTTGGGCGACATACAACTCAAAGCTTTCAGTTTGTTGTAGAATGCACTACGGCTCAAAGCCATTTCCTTGGCAAGGACACTGACATCAAATTCAGGGTCAGAAAGATGTGCTTTGACAGTTTCCTCTAATTGTTCCAGAAATTTAGCGTCAATAGGGTTAAGTGCCAATGCTTGTATCTCAATTTCGACAGGAGATTCACTGGTTGCCATTTCTTGGCTGAACTTCTGTTTCAGTAGTTTCCGGTTACGCAATATATTGGCAATGCGTGCTTGCAGCATTTTGTTGTTGAAAGGCTTTCCTATGTATTCGTCGGCGCCGCATTGCAGCCCTTCCATCTTCTTGTCGTTCGAGGTGAGGGCGGTGAGTAGTATTACGGGAGTGTGGCAGAGGTCGAAGTCGGTTTTGATTTTGGAACACATCTCGATGCCGTCCATTTCCGGCATCATGACATCGCTCAGTATGAGGTCGGGACGTTCTTCCATCGCTTTCTGCAGTCCGTCCTTTCCGTTCATGGCAATAACTACCCGGTAGAGCGGTGAGAGCAGGTCAGTGAGCAGTTGGAGCAGTTCTTCGTTATCCTCTACAATGAGTACGCAGTCCTTGTCCGTTCTTCCGGCGGGGAGCGGTTCGGGTGTTTCTTCCGTTGCACATTCTTCCGCTTCGGCAGTCTCGGTGAGCGGTGCAGGTATTGTTTCATATCCCGTTTTGTCTGCTTCTACGAAAGTGACGTAGCTGTCATCTTTGAACGGATTCTCTTTGGACAATGTTACAGTGAAGATACTTCCGTAGTCTATTGCACTCTGCACTTCGATTTGACCGTGGTGTAGTTCCACAATGCCCTTCGAAAGAGCCAGACCGATGCCGCTGCCGGGTGACGAGGAACCCTCGTCCGCCTGATAGAAGCGGTCGAAGATAAATGGTAGAGCATTTTGAGGAATACCCTTGCCGGAGTCTATTACTTTAATATGAATAAAGTCTCCTCTATCAGTGATTTGCAGTTCTATCTTCCCTTTTTCGGGCGTATGCTTGAAGGCATTGGAGAGCAGATTGGTGAGGACTTTTCTCAGTTGTCGTCCATCAAACCAGCACAACAGACTTTCTACTTCTGTATGGAATATAAACTGTAGATTCTGTAAGTCCGCCTGGTCGGTGAAGTCTTGATGGATTTGCTTCAAGTAGGGAATGATGTCCATTTGGCAAACGTTCAGATGCAGTTTTCCACGCTCCATCTTCCGAAAATCCAGTAATTCGGAGATCAGTTCCTTGAACTGGAATGTGTTTCTGTAGATTTTTGTCAGGCGACTGCGCAGAAAAGGAGAGAGACTATTGCTCTGAAGCAGTGCTTCTATTTGTGTGATAATCAGTGTCAACGGTGTGCGAAACTCATGGGAGATGTTAGCAAAGAACTGCAATTTGGCTTGTATCAGTTCTTCGTTCTTTTCTTTTTCCAGTTTTTCTTGTGCCAGTGAAGCGCGGAGTCGCATCTTGGAACGTGCTTCACGGAAGATATTCCAACCTATGACGGTGATTGTGCAGAGATAAAGAATCCACATCCACCAGGTATTCCACCAGGGGCGGTGGATGAGAATGGGAAGTTCAATGGCATGCACTTCATCGAGTGGACTTTGCTGTTGTTCACGTATTACCAACTTATACTTTCCGGGGGAGAGATTAGTGAATACCACAGTGTTACCGTTGGTTTTGCTCCATTCTCTGCTGAATCCTTCCATCTTGTATTCGTAAATCTTCCTATCGGTATTACTAACGTAATTGTTGGAAGAGAAATTAATGGAGAAGTTGTTTTCTTTGTGTGCTAACTCTATCTGGCGGACAAAGGGTAGGGCACTTTTCAGAATACCGTCATCTGCTCCGACGGAGATACCCCGGTTGTTTACTGCCAAAGAAGAAAAATAAAGATTGTACTTCGGGGCGATTTTCTGCAAAGAGGAGTTCATGAACGAGCTCATTCCTTCTACACCGCCTACAAACGTTTCTCCGTTACGGCAAATCAGAAGCCCGCAACCTTCATTGATAGCGGAAAGGTGTAGGCTTTCCACATCAATTATCCGCTTCTCTTTGGTTTGCGGATGATAAATAAGGAGACCGTGGTCGTTATTGATTGCCAGATATCCCTTGTCAGTGATGACCATATTGTAGCAATAGTCGGCATCAATATCCGTGCAGGCTATAAATTTCTCCCTTTCTCTGTCGAACCGGTAGATGCCGCTGCCGGAAGTACCGAAATAAAGGGTACCGTCGTGGCTTTCTACCATGCTCTGTACATAATACTTTCCCAGTCCGTTTTCACCGTATTGGTAGATATACTTCTCTTTTGGATTGTTCATGTTGATACGGATAATCTTCTTCCAGTGGGTTATCCAAAGGTAATTTTGAGAATCTATCAGAAAATTGCTTCCCTCTGTGTTTGCTTCCGGAGTCTGGGGAAGTAGTTTTTGGAAGTTTCCTTTTCCTTCTTTGAAAAACATACCTTTTCCTGTGAGCAGATAGAGCTTCCCTTCTTTGAACGCTGTTTTTATCCAAGTATCTCCAAACTCTTTGGAGTGGAAGACAACCCTTTTGCTTGGAATGTCGAAGCATAAGCCGCCCTGTTTGTGAGTGCCTATGTAGAGCCGGTCGTTTGCGGCATCGTAGGTGATACATTTCAGATTGTAGAATATTCCGTTGGGTGATTTTGCGTCCATCAGGTAGTGAGTGAATCGTCCGGTTTTCCGCTCCAGACAGTTCAGCCCTCCCCCTTCGGTACAAATCCATATGTCTCCATGCTTGTCTTCCACCATGTTCCCAACAAAGGGGAAACTTAGTCCGTTCTCATTACCGATACTTTCGGTATAGTGGCTGAAGATATCCACTTCGGGGTTGAAGTAGCTGACCCCGCCATAGTAGGTACCCACCCAGATAGTACCTTGCCGGTCTTTGTGGAGGGAAAAAATGGAAGAGTGGCGTAAATTTCCGGGTTTGCTCCCTTTTTGATAATAAGAAACATGTCCCAATGTGTCTATCTTGTTCAGCCCGTTGAAGGTGCCCAGCCAGATACTTCCTTCGTTATCTTCCACAAAGCAACGCACGTCATTGTTGGAGATGCCGAATTCGTCCTGAATGGTGAATTGTTGGCTGATTCCGTTCTCTATCTTGTACATGCCGTTGCGGAAGGTAGCCACCCACATTGCGCCCCGGCTGTCGCGATACAATGAAAGTACGTTGATGTTCGGAATCACGCAGACGGGTGATGACGGGTTATGGATATTATCTGTTCTGTAAAGTCCGTTTCTGGTACCCAGCCAAAGGCTGTTGTTTACGTCTGCATAGAGTCGGATGATTCTTTTGTGGAAAGGGGCTTGATAGACAAATTTGAATGTTTCTTTTTCCCGATCCCATTGGAAAATGCTGTCATTGACAGCGGTCCATATGGTATGATTCTGTGCGAATAAAGCCTGTGTGCGTAGCGGCAACGGCAGGAAACGGTCCTTGTGTAGATCGTAGCGGATGAGGTTTCCGTCAGAAGTGAAAAATAGGCTGCCTTGTTTGTCACTTACTATATTGGATATTTCATTGCCGCCAAAATAATCTTTGTTGTCCGGAGACGGTTTATAAGTTCGCATTTGGTTTCCGTCATAGCAACTCAAGCCTTCGAGTGTACCAAACCACATTCTGTCCAGTTCGTCCTGGCAGATGGAAAGTACTGATATTTGTGACAGACCGTCTGATTTGCCTAAGTGTTTAAAATAGATATTTCCGTGGACGGCAACAGATATGAGCAGAAATAGGTATAGTAACGATTTTCTTTTCATAGCGGGGATTTTGAGATTAAGTGTGTTTGTATAATTACCAAACAAAGGTAAGGCTTTTAGCCGAAAATGGAATGTTAAAAATTAGCTTTTTAATGGAGAAGACATAAATGTATCACGAAAAAGACAAATTCTCCCCTTATGAGTTTAAGGGCATTCTATCTTTGCGGCAACCGTATGAGGTATATTGCCTTACTATGTAGCCTTTAATATAAAGTAATGAACATGAAACTCAAATCAATTTTATTGGGCTTGTCCATGGCGACTGTACTGCCTGCTTTGGCGCAGGTGCCGGTGTATTTGGATGCAAATAAGCCTGTTGAAGAACGGGTGAAAGATGCACTAAGCCGTATGACACTCGAAGAAAAGGTGGCGATGATTCACGCCCAGTCTAAATTCAGTTCACCAGGTGTGTCTCGTTTGGGTATTCCCGAGGTATGGACAACAGACGGTCCTCATGGTATCCGTCCCGAGGTTTTGTGGGATAAATGGAATCAGGCCGGATGGACTAATGATTCTTGTATGGCTTATCCGGCGTTGACTTGTCTTTCGGCTACATGGAGTCCCGAAATGTCGTATCTTTACGGGAAGAGTATCGGTGAGGAAGCTCGCTATCGCAAGAAAGATATTCTGCTCGGTCCCGGTGTGAATATCTATCGTACCCCTTTGAACGGACGTAACTTTGAATATATGGGCGAAGATCCGTATCTATCTTCTGTAATGGTAGTTCCTTATATTAAGGGAGTACAGGAGAACGGAGTGGCGACCTGTGTAAAACACTACGCATTGAACAATCAGGAATTCAAACGACATACCACTAATGTTCATTTGAGTGACCGTGCTCTTTATGAAATATATCTGCCGGCTTTCAAAGCTGCTGTTCAAGAAGGTGGGACGTGGGCAATTATGGGTGCCTATAACCTCTATCGGGGAGAACATGCCTGTCATAACAAACGTTTGCTTAAAGACATCCTTCGTGATGAATGGGGATTCGATGGGGTAGTGGTATCTGATTGGGGAGGTGTACATAATACCGATCAGGCTATTCATAACGGTTTGGACATGGAATTTGGTTCTTGGACGAACGGGCTTTCTACCGGCACCCGCAATGCTTATGATAACTATTATCAGGCCTATCCTTATCTGAAACTGATAAAGGAAGGTAAAGTTGGAACCAAAGAACTGGACGAAAAGGTGAATAATATTCTTCGTCTTATTTTCCGTACTTCCATGAATCCCAATAGGCCGTTCGGCTCTTTAGGTTCTCCCGAACACGGGCAAGCCGCACGCCGGATTGGTGAAGAAGGCATTGTTCTTTTGCAGAATAAGAATAATGTATTGCCTGTCGACCTGAATAAGGCGAAGAAGATAGCCGTTATCGGTGAAAACGCCATTAAGATGATGACAGTAGGTGGTGGCAGTTCTTCTTTGAAGACTAAATATGAGATTTCTCCATTGGATGGTTTAAAGAAACGTATTGGTTCACAGGCTAAAATTGTGTATGCACGTGGATATGTAGGTGATCCTACCAGTGAATATAGCGGCGTCAAAACCGGTCAGAACTTGAAAGATAACCGTTCGGAAGACGAACTTCTCGCTGAGGCTCTGCAAGTGGCTAAGGATGCGGATTATGTAATCTTCTTCGGTGGACTGAACAAGAGTAATCATCAGGACTGTGAGGATACAGACCGTGCCTCTTTAGGTCTGCCATATGCACAGGACAGGGTAGTAAGTGAACTGGCAAAAGTCAATAAAAACCTGATATTTGTCAATATCTCCGGTAATGCAGTAGCTATGCCTTGGGTGGATGAAGTTCCCGCCATTGTTCAGGGCTGGTTCTTGGGCTCGGAAGCCGGCACGGCTCTTGCTTCGGTTTTAGTGGGAGACGTAAACCCTTCCGGAAAACTTCCTTTCACTTTCCCTGTAAAATTGGATGATGTGGGTGCTCATAAACTGGGTGAATATCCGGGCAATAAAGAAGAATTGGCAAAGTCGAAGCACAGGGGGGATACCATTAACGAAACTTATCACGAAGATATTTTTGTAGGTTACCGTTGGGCGGATAAAGAAAAAATCAAACCGTTGTTCCCGTTCGGACATGGATTGAGCTACACGACTTTCGCTTATAGCAAACCTTCTGCTGATAAGAGAACAATGACTGCCGACGATACGATTTCGTTTACTGTCAATGTGAAGAATACGGGAACCCGTGAAGGTCAGGAAGTCGTCCAGCTTTATATCAGCGATAAGAAATCCTCTCTGCCCCGCCCGGTGAAAGAACTGAAAGCTTTCCAAAAAGTGAGACTGTCTCCGGGCGAAGAGCAAGCGGTGACGCTGACAATTGATAAGAAAGCATTGAGCTTCTTCGATGACACAAAACACGAGTGGATAGCCGAACCGGGCAAGTTTGAGGCGGTTATCGGAAGTTCATCGAGAGATATTAAGGGGATTGTACCCTTTGAGTTGAAATAAATTAGCGTGGGAGATATCCGGATACATATCAAGGTAGCCGTGTAGCACCCCGATGCTATTGGAATTTTTCAATTCATATTCGGCATATACCAATATATATATCCGGTTTTTTCTTTGTCCTTGGCGGCGGGCAAAATGAAAATCAATATTTGTACTTCAGATAGTTGGAAGCATTCTTGCCGTTTACGGGTATGAAGGTAAATCCCCATTTGTAATCGCAATTCGCGGGAATGGTGAATCCGGATTGCACTTTGGCACCCCAGCTGTCGTATCCTCCTACTCCTTGTTGCTTCATATCTATGCATACCTCGATGAAATCACGTGCCTTTATGTCATTCACGTGGGTCATGCGGCGCAATACGTTACGCGCTTCCTTCTCATTGTGATTGCGTATCTCTTCCGCCGAATAGTTCCTCCACTGGTACGGACGGTTCGTGGTCTCTTCCGAGTCGAAATCCTCTACGGCATTGCGCAGGGCATTAAAACCTACCGTGCTGTCCGCCTTTATCATAAAGCCGCTGTCTCGACTATCGGACAACATCAGCCAGCGGGTATCGGTGCGGTGCCCATTTTCCTGCGGGCGTACGTAGTTCACATACATCGTTTCTACGGTGGTATCGTAAAGGCCGATCATCGAACCGGCATTCCTGTCGATGTAGTTTTCTCCGGGGCCGCGGCCGTAATACTTCACACGGTTCATTTTCATCGGAACGCGGAAGCGCACACCTATGCGCGGCACTTCAAGACGGTCCGGGTCTTCTTTCTTCTTTCCCGGAGTATAGGTGGCAAGATGAGTGTCTTCCGATATGTCGGTATGGGCCGCCTTATGGCTGGTGGGCGTGAAATGCAAATTCACGTTCATTATCCCGTCCTGATAAATTGTGTAGAGAACGGTATAGGTGTTTCCGGTAGGCAGGCCGTATGTCACTGTCACAAAAGCTTTGCCATCGGCCATCTTCACGTCTGTTCCTGATACGTTGAAGTCACGGCTTGCCTGCTTCCACACCTGCAGCCGTTTGGGGTTTCCGTTGCCATAGTCATTGTCGTTGGGAGCGCGCCAGAAGTTGGGCTGTATACCGAATCCGCCAGCGAAATATTCCAAGCCTTTCACCTTGTACGATTTCAGTAGTCCGGCATCCTTGTCAAACTCAAAATTCACTTTCGAAGAGCGCACTATGATAGCATTCTCTGTACTCATATCCTTCAATGTGGGGCCGGCGGCATTATATTCGCTGGTGGAGGCTGAGACAGGCAGACAGAACTGTCCGTGGGCTATTTCATGGTTTTGGGGAATCAGTCCTTCGGCTTTCTTCGTACGGACACTGAAATTGATGAGATATTCCACACCGGCAACGGCCGAGGGATATTCTGTCGGCACGGTAATCTCCTTGCTTTTTTGGGGGGCGAGCGCTATGTTCAATACTCCTTCTTTTATTTTGCTGCCGTTTGCCGTAAGTTCATAGCTCACGTTGTATTCGTCGAGGTTGGTGAAATAGAAACGGTTCATGATTCTGTACCTGCCCTTGTTTGCATCCATTTCCTCGAAAGATACGTTCTGATGGGCATACTTCACTTCTGCCATAGCCGGATGGGGCGTACGGTCCGGTCCCACGATGCCGTTGCAGCAGAAGTTTCCATCGCTTGGCATATCCGTTCCATAGTCGCCACCGTATGTCCAATAGCAGTTGCTGTCTTTGTCACGTTCCGCTATGCCCTGATCTACCCAGTCCCAAATGTATCCTCCCTGTAGGTTCGGATACTTATAGATTGCTTTCCATTGGTCCCAAAGGTTGCCGTTGGAGTTGCCCATGGCATGGGAGTATTCTGACGGGACAACGGGACGGTCGGATCCTGTCTTGCCAATGTATTCGAGCCAGTCTGCGCTCGGATACTGGGGTACATACATATCGGAGTTCCATTCCCACTGCGCACGTTCGTAATTCACCGGGCGGTTCATGAGTTGCTTCTCCCGTTCCTTTATCCACAGATAGGTCTGGTAAAAGTTGTATCCGTTTCCCGCTTCGTTGCCGAGCGACCAGAAAGTGATGCTCGGATAGTTCTTGTTACGTTCGTACATATTTTCCGTACGGTAAATGTGGGGCTTGAGCCATGCGGGATTGTTGCCCAACGTGCCGCCTTTACGAAGATCGTAATACATTCCGTGCGACTCGATGTTCGCCTCATCATATACATAGAGTCCGTATTCATCGCACAGTTCATAGAAACGGCGGTCCTGCGGATAATGGCATAGGCGTACACTGTTGATATTGTTCTGTTTCATCAAGGCGAAATCCTTGCGCATCACTTCTTCGGTAATGTAATGGCCGGTATGAGGGTCATGCTCGTGTACGTTCACGCCTTTCAACTTTATGGGCTGTCCGTTTACAAATAACACCACGTAAGGCTTTCCGTTTCCGGCCAACTGCTCTATGGGCTTTATTTCGATACGGCGGAAGCCGACGTTGAAAGGTACTACCTCCGTAACCGTTCCGTTTTCTTTCACTGTCATTACAAGTTTGTAGAGATGGGGCTTCTCCGATGTCCAGGTCTTTATGCCCGGTATTTTCTTACCGAAAGATACCGTGTTCTCCTTGCCGTCCTCCACGGTCTGTTCTTCTTCGCCTTTGGCGACAGTTTTGCCGTTTGATTTGTCTATAAGCTCGTAACTTATGCTGAGGCGGGCTTCTTTATCGCCACGGTTTCTTAGCTCCACTGCCAAATCGAACGCTCCATCCTTGTAAGAATCATCAAGCGTAGACTTCACACGAAAATCCTTGATTGCCGCTTTGGGCTGCGAATAGACAAACACGTCCCTTTCTATGCCACTCATGCGCCAGAAGTCCTGACATTCGAGGAACGAACCTGTGCTCCATCTGAATATCTTCAGGGTAAGGATGTTCTCCCCTTTCACGATATAGTCGTTGATAAGATATTCGGCAGGGTTCTTCGAATCCTCGTTATAGCCCACTTCCTTGCCGTTGATATATACGTAGCATCCCGACTTTGCTCCGGCTATGTGTAGGTAGATGTCCCTGCCGTCCCAGTCGGACGGTATGCTGATGTTCCGGCGGTACACTCCCACCGGGATGTCGGCTGGCAACTGTGGAGGTTGTGGGTTTCTCGGCTGGAACTCGTAGCCGTGGTTCGTGTAGATAGGAGTTCCGAAGCCCTGCATTTCCCAGTTTCCGGGCACTTTTATATCCTTCCATCCGGACAGGTCGGCACCGTTGTCCGTAATGTCTGCTGGCAGGTTGCGGTGTGAATCTGTATAATAGAACTTCCAGGTGCCATTCAACAACCTGTAATAGGTACTCGATTCATACTTGCCTGTCATGGCCTGCGACTTCGTGGCGAACGACATGAAAGTGGTACGGGGCTTCTCGCGGTTCACGCTCACCGTCTGCATATCCTGCCAGTATGGTAATCCGGATGAAACCTCACTTTGAGCCATGATGCTTCCACACAATACCAGGCACAATCCCAATAAATGACTTTTCATGATATTGATTGTATTAGTTAGTAGGACTGTCTCTTTGATATGAATATGAATAAGTATTATATATCAGATTTCCTGTATTTCAACAAGGCCTCAAGATAATAATAGTCTGCATATACGAGCGGCACATCAATCTCGTTGCCATGAGGGATACTGCCCACACTGTGCATCAGCGTAAAGTTACAGTTATTTCCCGGAACGGCGAGGTATGTCGGTGAAGATAATGACTTCAGTATATGTTCCGCTGCTTTATAGTACTTATTACCGTTCTTCACGTAATTCGCCAGTTCGAGAAAAGCAGATGCCGTGATTGCTGCTGCCGAAGCGTCGCGCGGCACTACTTCGAACTGGGAAGGGTCGTATTTCCAGTCAGGTGTATATCCGGGCTGTCCCGCATTGAAGTCCCAGTATGGGATACCATCCTCCGGCATATTGGGGTGGTTCAGCCAGAACTCGGCGGTCTTTAATGCCATGTCTAAGAAGAACTGTTCTTTGGTTTCCCTATATACCATTGTGAAACCGTATATCGCCCATGCCTGCCCTCTTGCCCATGCTGAATTGTCGGAAAAGCCCTGACAAGTGGCTTTGTGGAGCACTTTACCTGTGTTCTCGTCGTAATTCACCACATGGTAGTTACTATAATCTTCACGGAACTGGTTCTTGGCGGTGTTGCGAGCATGATTCGTGGCTATCATGGCATATTGGGGATCTTCCGTCACCTTGCTTGCCCAGTAGAGCAGTTCGAGATTCATCATGTTGTCTATAATCACGGGATAGAGCCATTCGTCCTTGCCGTTCCATGCCATACGCTTGTTCCACGATTCGATACAGCCGACGGTTTCGTTGTATCGGGTACAAAGCGAGTTGGCGGATTCTATCAGTATGTCCTTGTACTTTTCGTTTCCTGTCAGGCGATAAGCGTTTCCGAAACTGCAATACATCAGGAATCCCACATCGTGGTGATGCTTTGTGGTTTTCATAGGTTCAAGTGCTTCGGTCCATTTTATAGCTGCCTGTTTCCAGAAGTCTTCTTTGTTCCATTCATATAGATACCATAGGCATCCCGGATAGAAGCCTTCTGTCCAGTCGTTCAGCTTCGTGGTTTGTAACTTGCCGTCTTGGTCTACTGTACGGGGATATTCCGTAGGTTCGGGTACTGCTGCTAACTGGTTCTTCAGTTGTATCTCGGCAGTTGTGAATCCTGTTTCCACAAAGTCTTTTTCCTTCGCGGCTTCACCGCACGATGTAAATATTCCCATGAGAGGGAAAGATAAGAGGATTAATAAGTTTCTCATTACTAAAGTTTTATTAAAAATGTGTCAAAACCGAACATAAGAACACAAATTACACAAATACCCAATCAGATAAGTTTGGAGCATATAAGTCTAAAAAGTAATATTTGTGTAATTCGTGTTCTAATCTTTCATTGGTTATAAACCGTAAAGTTTCAATTCGCCGATGGTTACAGCAGGGTGTGTTAAGTTAATATTAGGAGCAACATTATGAGACTCATCTGTCATAGGCTCATTTTCCTTCTGATGATTTAGCGCATCATAACTGCGTATGAAAGAAATTCTGAAGACTTTAACCTGCATCCCGTTCAAGGCATAGACAGGTAAATCTGCTCTTTCCCTAAACCATGTACTCTTTCCGGTAGGTAAATTATCATTTTCTCTTAAATATTCACCCAACAACACAAGATTACTCTTCGACTCTCCCGCATATATTTTTATATGGCTTGGTACATTATTGTTATTAGTACCGGTTATATAATTGAATGTAATATATTTGTATTGGTTATCCGGCAAATTCACATCGATGTACACTCCATATTCAGCATCATAGTGAGGATTTATGCCGCTATTCCAAATTGTTTGAAAGATAGTCGTGATGTCACCATCTGCAATTCTTGTATGATCTTGAGACCATCTTTGACTGCTTGCAAACAACATATCATTGGTAATTTTTATTTCTGGGAGTTCGTCACCCATAGGTGCGCCACCGCTACTCTTCGTGTTTACGATGATCCAAATACGGCGTACGGCTGTCTCGTCTTGCATGAAAGTGACAGGCAGCATATAGTCTTTGGTTGAACTCAATTGGCTTATGTAACTCTTGTTAAATGTCACGGACAATGTGTTGTTCTCGTATTTCAAATCTGAATAATGTGTGCTTTTCAGTACCTCACATTCCGTCTCGTATCGGATACTGTATTCTTTCATGTCAAGTTCATCGTTCTCGTTGGCTATGTCAAGAGTGACATTTTCGCTCAATCCGATGTTTTCCACTTTGAACGTCATATCCTGTTCTCCGCCGCCTATCATGTACGTATAATAATTGTACTCAGGACGGATATACTCGGTATCATACTCTTGGTTGAAACGATATGTGTAGACATCCTCGTTGGCGGTGTTGGTGATGCTGACCAATGCACTGCGGTTGTTCTCATTGTATGAGTTTTCCGATGCCATTATTATAATCTCACCGCTACCGTTCTGTTTTGCCACGGGATTGACGGTGACCCATGCACCACCTTCTAACGTCACAGTCCATGAAGTCGCATCAGAAGCATCCACCATGAAACTGTAAATCTGCCCTTCTGCTGGAACGGACACTACGTGTTCTTGTCCGCTGACACATTCGAAATCAGAAGATGTTATCTCGAACGACAATTCTCCTTGGTTCAATTTGTTATCATCGTTGCTACATCCCACCATTGCCACCATTGCAGCAAGCAATGTGAAAAGCCTTATGTTCTTATATGGATTTTTCATTTCTTTGGGTTTTTAAGTTTATTATTTCCAGCGCAAAGCACTCAGGCCGAGGCGCCAAGTGGCAAACTCATTACTTCTGTATTTGTCTATCACTCGCTTTAAGTCCCGGTCCATTTCGTAAAGTTCGTCTACCGCATAAACCGTTCCGCCCGGATTATATGTATTGTTATAGTCACTACGGTTCTTGTCTGGAGCATATTCCGTATTTACGAATTCTACATGGGTATACTTTGTCGGTTCAAGTATGAATGGTTTCCAAAAGTCAACACTTCTTTTTATAGAAGCCCCCCAGTTTACATCTTGTGCATAGAAAACATCAGCTACCTCGTATCCTTCAAGTATGGCTTTCAGATGGCATATCTTTGCAAAGAACTGCAGGTCGTATGCATGGTATGCAAAAGCGTCGCGTCCCAAGAGGTCTGTCGTAGTGCCGTTGGGAAAAAGGTTCTGTTTCACCCATTCCGGATAGTTGGTATTGAAATAGTTTAAAGCGTCCTCATCACCAAGTACTGTACCATATAGATAGAATTGAAAAAGAAGGCATGTACCCCAGTTGTTTATACGTAAGTCGTTGTCGCTTTTGAATACTTGAAGACGTTTATTTACCCAATTGTCGATAGTCTTTCTGTCTGCTTCGGAGATAACATTGCGGATGATGGAATATCCTTCCACGGCTGGAGTATAATAGTGTTCGTTGATGTTCGACCTGTGGTTTGCAACGTTACCTTTTGTCCATTCCTTGAGATTGTCTGCGGCTTTGTCCAGATACTTCTGCTCGCCGGTCATCAGGTAGGTTACGCAATGGTAGTATATCCTGTTCATCTCTCTCACGATGTAGTCCTTATCTGCTTGTGTGGCATCGTTATAATTGGCTTTCCACCACGTTGCCTGATTCAGATTCTTGTCTGATTCCGCTTTGATAGCCGTCTCGAACAGGGTTTTAAACGGGCTTTCAGGCTTGTCAAGTTCTGCCTTTGCCTTATCGTAGATTTCCTTGGACATCACCGCGTTGGGAAATACCTTGTTAACGTCGATTTGTGCCTTTATGGAAGAGGCTGTGAAGCCTCCCCATAATAAAGTCATAATAAATAATATCTTTTTCATACGTGTTCTCATTTAATTACCATCCCGGATTTTGTTCAATCTGGTTGTTAGTCTTTATTATCTCATATTGTGATATAGGATAGAGATACATCTTGTTGTCGAATTCTCTTTCCTCTATCACCACATTCGGATTATAGGTAAAGTGCTCACCCTCCTTAATTATCTCCATGCCTCTTATTTTCAGTAAGTCGTTGTGTTGTTCCGGTTCATCGAACAGTTTCCAGCGTCGGATATCGAAGAAACGGTGTTCCTCGAATGCTAGTTCCACACGGCGCTCCTTTCTTATCACTTTTCTCATTTCGTCCTTTGTCAACGAAGGATTTAACCTGTAAGGGGTAAGTCCGGCACGCTTACGGATTTCTTCGATGGAATTATAGACGCGCTTGTCCGGAGCCGGCAACATCTCGTTCAGTGCTTCGGCGTAGTTGAGCAGCACTTCAGCATAACGTATCAACGGCCATGTACGGTTTACGGAGTTTGCGGTACCACCGTCCCATACCACATCGTTCGACATAGCTTTCTTCAAGTAATAGCCCGTGCGGGTGGAAGTGGTATAGGCACCTGCCGCGTCTTTGCCGCCAGCAAAAGTTTCTATCGTAGTAGACTGCATGTTCATTTTGAAGTCCATTCCGTTATAAGCGATGTTCATGTAGAAACGAGGGTCGCGGTTTTCGTAAGGAGCGGCTGCGTGTACCGGGTTGTTCCAGTCGAAATCAGTGCCGTCTGCCATACCGAATGCGTCTACCATATTTTGTGACGGACCGGTGTAACCTCTACCGCCAAGACTAATCGGAGAGTTGTTGCGCTCGTAGCCGTTTTCAGAATTGTATTTGGTAGAAAACAGTATCTCCTTATTGTAACGATCAGTGTTCGTCTGCGACACGAATACGTTCAAATAACCTGTATTCGATTCTAAGTCGACAAGCCCGTACTTCACGCCTTCTAATCTTTTTAACTTCTCTGTGGTTTCCACTACGGCCTGGTAACGGCTCATATCGTTGTCCGGATTATTCAGAGGGCTGGCCCAATACAAAAGGACTCTTGCTTTCAAAGCGAGTGCTGCTCCTTGTGTAGGGCGTCCTTTATCTTTCATCTCGTTGAAACCTTTAATTACATCATCACCATCCACATAGTTTACCGGCAAAGCGCCGAAAGCAAGTTCGAGGTCGGCAAGTATTTGCTGTACACATCTGTTGTAGGAAGCTCGTTCCTGGCTTTTCGCCTCATCTATATCAAGCTTGTCTGTAAATAGAGGAACGCCGCCGTAACGCTTTATCAGTTCAAAATAGAAATAGGCGCGGAGGAAATATGCTTCACCCTTCATGCGGTCGCGTGTCCTGACTAAATCTTCCTGCGTACCGGTGATTGTCGGTTTTACGGGGAAGACGATATTTTCGCAGTTCTCTAACCATTTGTTTACTACGCGTATTCCGTCATAGTTCTTGTCCCACACATTTTCCACAAGATTGTACGGTCCCCACGTACCATCGTGGAAGCCTTTTATACCGCTTGTCACGTCGGAGTGTACGGCTTCGTCGCATGCCGAAGCCAACATGGCGTTACTGATACGGTTATATCCGTTGGGCAGATAATTATACGCATTGTTGAGGAATTGGAATGCTTGCGTATAGTTATTCCATACATCCTCTTCGTTCATTTTTCCATCTTTTTCCGGGTCAAGGAACGAGTCGCATCCCGAGAAGATGAAAGCGAGCAACGATAATGCTATTATATTCAGTTTTTTGAGTTTCATGCTATTAAAGTTTTAAAGATATACCAAATGATATAGTTCTTAGTAGAGGATATTGGGAATATCCCGCATTTACCGCTTCAGGGTTTCTGCCGTCGCGCAAGTTGGAGAAAGTGACCAGGTTGTTGGCGTTGACATACAGGCGGACGTTGCTCAACATGACTTTCTTCACCCATTTGCTTGGTAACGTATAGCCTATCTCGGCAGAAGAGATACGCAACATATTGATGTCCTGTTTCCAGAAGTCAGAAGTCTGGCGGCTATAATCGTTTTCTATGCTCACACGCGGATAAGCTGTCATCACGTTGGGCTGTGCCGGATTCCAGCGGTTGTTGTAAGTCCATGTAGTGAACTTGCCGGGGATGTAGAACATCGAGTAGCATGAAGAACCTTCGAGGTTGCACTGTATGTCGAAACCTTTGAAATTTCCGCCTAATGTCAAGCCGTAAATAAGTTCCGGGAAGGTGTTTCCTAAAGCCACTTTGTCCACGTCGTCAATCATGTTTCCGTCCTGCGGGTTTTGGTTCACATATTTTATGTCCCCCAACGCAGGAGTGCCGAAAGATGAAAACGGTGCATTTACCAGTTCCTCTTTGGAAGTATAAATACCGTCAGTAAGAAATCCGAACTGGGTGTTGATGGAATGGCCTTTCAGGAACTGGTGTCCGTATTCATAATTTATTTCACCGAGTTCGAGTACCTTGTTCTTTGCAAACAACATATTTCCACCCACGAAGAAACCACCGTTGGCATACTGTTTGGCATACATTATGTTCATGTCCATACCCTGGTTCTGTATCTTGCCGAAGTTGTACTTTGCCATATCTATACCTATGAGGTTGGGAACGGAGTTCGAGTAGGGAACGAGTATGTCTGTACGCTTTTCGTAGAAATAATCGGCAGTCAACGACAATCCTTTAAACAGTTCCATATCCATACCGAAATTGAACTTATACGCTTTCTCCCATGTTTCGTCAGGATTGGCAAGCGTACCTTCTATCATACCGTACGCATCACTCCAGAAACTGTAGTTTCCACCGGAAGAAAACTCCTGACGGTATGGGAAACGCCTTCCGCCCGTGCGGTCATTACCGTTTATACCGAACGAGGTGCGGAACTTCAGGTAGTCTACTGCTTCGAGGTTTTTCATCCATGCTTCGTCCGACATTATCCATGCAAGACCCAGGGCCGGGAAGAAACCGCCTCTGTCACCGTGTGTGTAATAGTTGGATGCATTATACGATGTGGTGAACTCGGCATAATAGCGTTTTTTGAAACCGTATTGGGCACGTAATGCCAGTGACTGGTATTTATAGTCCGGATTGTCGCCCGGGGAAGTCTCGATAGAGTGGTTGTACTGCAAGCGTACAGCCAAGTCGTGCTTTCCGGCAAGCGATTTCGTGTAGTCGATGCCTGCTCCCAATGTGGAGTATCTGTAGAAACCACCCATCATGTCCGCACCACGGCTGTCCTGGTTGTCATCATTGCCGAACTGGGTGTAACTTCCGTTAGGCTGTTCTTGGAACACTGCATACGAATGCGATATTTTGGTATATTGCATATTGTAGTTCTCGAAACCATACGACATATCGATGGATAATCCCGGAAGAAGGGGAGTTAAATCATACTTGCCGCGCAACTGCATATTGAGCAGACGTGTTTCGTCCTTACGTACACCGCTTCTGTTGAGCAGGCCTTCGGGGTTGGTGCGATATTGTGATGTACCGCCCAAGGAACCGTCCTTGTTGAACAACGGGAAAGCATTTGCGGGGAGCGTCATCAACGTATTGAAAATGTCGTTCGAGGCATTCTGTACAGTCTTGTTGTCGTAATAAGGTGTATAGTTTTTATCGAGTGCAGCGAATACGGAAAGGTTTACTTCCATACCCTTGAACGGGTTCACGTCGAGGTTGGAACGGACATTGAAGCGTTCGTAGCTGTCGCCGGCGTTTGTTTCGAAAATCCTTTCTTGTTTCATATATCCTGTGGATATGAAATACTTGGCTATCTTGTTACCGCCCGAAGCAGTCATATTGTAATGCTGGAAAGGGGTGGTACGTTTCAGATATCTGTCGGCATAGTTTTCGTCCGGATAGAGGAAAGCGTCCCGGTTTGGGTTGAGATAAGCGTCCGTATTGTAGATAGGACTACTGCCGTCGTTCACGAGACCTTCGTTATATAATGTCGTATATTGCAACGCATTCAATCGGTCGGACAAGCGGTCTGCCTGTTGTATACCGGCACGAATGTCCACATTGATGGAGTGGCGGATGTCACTACCGTGTTTGGTCTTGATAAGGATCACACCATTTGCACCTCTCATGCCGTAAAGGGCGAGTGCGGCTGCATCTTTTAGTACGGAGATACTTTCCACTTCATTGAAGTCGATAAGATCGATGTTCGCTTCCATATTGTCGACGAATATCAGCGGGGTGGCTGTGGCATTCGTGGCTTTACCTCTGACGAAGAAGTTAAAGTTGTTTTTGCCTATGTTCTCGCCACCGTTCCTCATTGAATATAGTCCGGCAAGTGTTCCGTCCATGGCCTGCTGTATGCTTGTCACCGAGTTTTTGGAAATCTCGCCGACACCTATCGATGATATGGCCGAAGTTATGGAACGTTTGGATTGTTCACCGTATGCCACGCCCACCATTTCATTCTCATGGTGGAGGAATTTCTCCAATTTCAGCGTATGCGAATCCTTGCCCATTACTGGGGTGACAATGGGACGGTAGCCGTCTACGTCTACCACCAGTACGTCGAAAGGATCAACGAGCATATAGAAATGTCCGTCTTTTCCGGTAAGCGATTCTATCCTCTTTTCTTGTACCTTAACAACGACCCCTTCAACCGGTTTGTTGTTCTCGTCTACTACGACGCCTTCCACGGTCACCGTTTGCGACTTCTTGTTCTGTGCCTGTACAGCGGAGCCGTACAACACACCCATAAGTCCCAAAAAATATATTAAATGTCTTGTTTTCATATTATTTTTTATTCGGTTTGCTTATTCTTCATATCCCGGCCATCCCGGATTTTGTTTCAAGACTTTGCTCTTGTACACCTCGTCGTATGGAATGGGGTACAGGTGCATATGTTCTTTGAACGTCGGGTCTTGGTATTCAAATGTCTCGTACGTTTTCGAACCATCAGAATGTTTGGTGATGTTCATACCGTAAATCTTCTGTTCGTCGAAGAACTCTACACCTTTGTGCCATGAAATCACGTCGTACCAACGATGTTCTTCGAAACAGAGCTCCACAGCGCGCTCGTTCCATATCCTTTTACGCATTGTCTCCCTTGTGTCGGAAATATCTTCAGGTATGGGCACTTGGTTTACACGTTTCCTAAGATCTGTAAGGACTTTGCGTACAGACAAACCGTCAAGCGAACTTGAAGGACCACCGGCCTCATTCTGTGCTTCGGCGAAGTTGAGTAGTATCTCTGCATATCTGAAGAAGATGTAATTGAGATAAGTGGTGGAACCGCCATAACGTAAAAATCCGTCAGGCCAATACTTGATGCAGGTGTACCCCAATCTGTTTGTATGTTGAGTAGCCTTGTCCAAACCGTACTTCCCGTCTTCATCTATCCAAAACTCCGTTTCAACTCCACACCACATACGACCGTCGCGTAAGATACATTTGTCAAGGCGAGGGTCGCGATTGACGTATGGATTGTTCTTGTCATAAATGGTATTTTCATGGTCTATGGGATAACCTTTGCTGTCTTCAAACTTGTCCACCATATTCTGTGTGACAAAATCCTGGCACCAACCATTATGTCTGGTAGTCATATAAAAACGGGGAATGATGCCGCAACTGCTATGATTACCGCCTGAAACATAGAATCCGTTTGACCCGTTAATTCTGCTGCGGGGACGGTTCAATATCACCTCGTCGCATATAGGCTCAAAGAACAGTTTCTCGTATTCGGGATGTAGTTTGTATATTCCCAAATCGATGACATCCTTTGCAGCCCTTGCGGCGGCTTCCCATTTCGTCACATCATCGTTGGGATTATGTAATGGGCGTGCTGCATAAAGCAATGTTCTCGACTTTAAGGCAAGTGCGGCACCTCTTGTTGCTCTACCGTTGTCGTAATCCGCATGTTTTTCCGGCAATATGGCGGCTGCAGCATTGCACTCCTCGACTATATACTCCACACAATCATCGTACGTATTACGGGGTAAGTCGAGTTCTTCGTTCAAATTGACGTTTTGCGGTACGATAGGTACTCCACCCCAACGCTTTATTAGCTCGAAATAAAAGAATCCACGCAAGAAGTGCATTTCACCGATATAACGGTCTTTTATACCCTCTGGGAAATTCGTAACCTTATCTATGTTGTTAAGACACATGTTCGCTTTGCGGATTCCCACATAAAGATTGTCCCACATATCAGCTATTTCCGCTGCTCCCGGATCGTCTTTACTGCCACCCCATGCTCCGGTATTAAACGGCGGAGTCTGTGTACCTACACCATTGTTGCGTGATTCGTCACCAAGTTCGGAAACAGGTCCGCACCACATTCTGGCAAGATGTCCGGGCATATAGGAGTATGTATGATCAGCATACTGGCGAAACAGGTTGTAGTCGGTAAAAATCTTGGTCTCGTTCAAGTTGTCTTTCGGAGCCATATTGAGCTGGTCGGGGTTGAACAAGTCCGTACATGAGGCCATAAACAAACTTGCCCCGAATACGAATATAGTTTTCTTTAAATTCATAGTCTGATCAGAAATTAATGTTTACACCTAAATTATATACACTCTGCTGTGGATACACATCACCGCTTTCGTTTACTACTTCCGGGTCGAAATTGTCTATCTTAGACCACGTACACAGGTTGCTTGCATTCAGATATATCTTTAATGCTTCCATGTGTATCTTTTTGCATATCTTCGACGGGAAGTTGTAGGAGACGGAGATGTTCTTCAAACGAAGATAGCTGCCCGACTTCAGATGAAACGAGTTGATATTCTTATTACTGTGTTTTGCATTCTTATGAAGCGAAGGATATGATGCATTCTGATTTTCCGGTGTCCAATAGTTCTGGTGTGTCTTGGAGACCTGGCCGCCACCGGCTCCGCCTCCAAACTCAAAGCCTGCATTTCCGGTAAAGAATATAGATGCGTTGGCGGCTCCCTGGAACATAGCGGAAATTTCAAGACCTTTCCATGTGATGCCCGGAGTGACGGCATACATTATTTCCGGAATGCGGGCGTATCCGATAGGAACTTTGTCTTCCTCGGTTATCACCTTGTCGTTGTTCACATCGCGATACTTCAAGTCACCGGGAATGATTGGACCACCGAGAGTAGATTGGTCGGGCGAGTTCTTTATTTCCTCTTCATTTTGGAAAAAGCCCAGTACCTCGTATCCCCTGAACTGGCCTATGCGGTAGCCCGCTTCTTTCTGATAGTCGGGCTTGTTTATTGGGTCATCCTTGTATATCACCTTGTTGCGTGCGAAGCTATAGTTGCCCTTGACATAATAACCCACATTGCCTATCTTATTGCGGTGTGTCAGGTCTATTTCATACCCCCAGTTCTTCGTCTCTCCTACGTTGGCATACGGTGCAGCCACACCTATGATGGTAGGAACAGAGTTAAGTTGCATAAGGATATCTTTACGGTGTTCCTTGAAGAAATCTACGGAGAACGAAAGAAGGTTATCCTTGAACAAACGTCCTTCGATACCTACGTTCGATTTCAATGCTGTTTCCCAAGTAAGGTTCTCATTTCCGGCACGGGTTTCTCTTATACCACCTGCAGAAGAAGGGCTTGTTGTTCCGAAACCGAAACTCGGGATACCGCCACCGCCCGAATTGCCAATCTTATCGTATTGTCCCAGATACAAGAAACGGGCCTGTCCTTTGTCGTTACCCACAAGACCTATTGACCCCCTTAATTTAAGGTAAGGTAGGAACTTCTTCACTTTCTTCATGAATGGTTCTTCGGAAATGACGTAACCCAACGAACCGGAAGGAAATATACCGAACCGATGTCCGGGAGCGAAATTCTCCGAACCGTTGTAACCGATGCTCAATTCAGCTAAGTAGCGGTCGGCATAGCCATATTCCACACGTGCGGCATATCCCATCAATGCACTTGGGATAGCGGAGCCGGAAGTGGTCTTCTGTTGGTTATACACTAGTACCGAGTTCACATTGTGAAGTCCGAATCCCCGTCCGTATGCAAGTTTCAACTGAAGATTAGTGCGACGCATGGGGGAGATATTGGTTTCGCTACTAAATTTGAATGGAGTGTCGTCTGTTATTTGATCGTATCTTTCTGCAAGAGGATCGTAATAATATGTGTCAATAGCATCGGAATACTTCTTAGTGGAACCATATCTGTTATTGAATGAAATCGACAGGTCGAAACTCAATCCCTTAGTGATAAAGCTAAGGTCGTTTTTCAAAGTACCGATAATATCGTAATAGTTTACTTTGGAATTTTCATATCCTCCGAAAGCAAGAGATGCAATAGGGTTTGCGCTACCGGACACTGCACCCATGGATCCGTCGGGGTTGGCTATGGGATGACGCCAAGGTTCTTTCGCTATAATTCCTGCAAAGAATCCTCCCTTGCCACTGCTTGCGCCACTTGCGCCGGCGATACCGTTCATTTCTTCCGTACGGCCTGAAATATTAGCGGTAAGTGTCTGATATTTGTTAATAGTCAGGTCTATATTGGAACGAAAGTTGAAACGCTTAAAGTAGATGCTCGGATCGTATTCCTCCTGAAGATCTTGATATTTAAAGATACCATCTTGGTGGAGATAACCTACAGAGATGAAATATTTCACAATCTTGGTACCACCTGTCACATTGATATTATATTGTTGCTGGAGAGAACCACTCTTGTTGATAACCTCGTCATACCAATTGACGTTAGGATAGCGATACGGATCCTGTCCGAGACGGAAACCTTCGAGCGCTTCGTCCGATAGCAAAGTCGGTTCTTCGGCAGCAGGGTTGAACCCGTCATTTTCGTATGCTTTCTTGCGTAGTAGCAGGTGTTCGTAAGAACCGAGAAATTCGGGAACAGCAGTAGGAACCTGCAAACCCCAGTTGGCCGTAAGCGAGATTTTCGGTTTTCCCATATTACCTCTTTTCGTAGTGATGAGTATAACGCCGTTTGCACCACGAATACCATATACGGCTGTAGAAGAAGCATCTTTCAATACAGAAAGGCTTTCGATTTCGTTGGGATCTATCTGGGAGAAGGATTCCTGCTCTATACCGTCAATGATGATAAGAGGCTTGGAATCGTTCCAAGTGCCGACACCACGGATATAAATTTCGGCAGCATCTTCACCTGGACGCCCACCTGGCTGTTGGGTGATGACACCGGGCAACTTACCTGTCAAGGCATTTGTCACATTGGCAGCAGGAGTCTCGAGGATCTCGCTGCTCTTCATCATCGTAATGGAACCGGTGACAGTCTGTTTCTTCTGCGCGCCGTATGCCACCACCACGACTTCGTCGAGCGAATTGACTTCCTCTTCCAATACAATTTTGAACTCATTTGTATTGCCTACAATAAACTCATTTGTCTGATAGCCGACAAACGATACAACCAAAATTGATTTTCTGGATGGGACATTCAATGAGAACTTTCCATCGATATCAGTAATCACACCTATGGTTGTTCCTTTTACAAAGACATTTACTCCGATTAATGTTTCACCCTTGGTATCGGAAACAACTCCGGAAACCTGCAGATTCTGTTCTATCGAGTGCTCTGCAGCCGTAACATCGGCACCAGAGAACAACATCCAAATAAAACAGAAAGCACCGAAACATTTTAAGAACCATGTTTTTTGCTTCATAGTTTTCTTTTTTAGAATTAAAATTAAACCTTTATAAAATATTCACTAAAATTTCTTTTCAACAATGCAAAGGAAACATATAGCTGACAGATTATGGTGATATTATCCAAATCTGTTGATGTATATATTATCCAACGGACAATTTTTACACCTTAAGAATATGATTCATACAGTTGTACAGATGTTATTTATATCCAAGAACTACCGATACCGGTTTCCCACGTTCCGGTTCTGCGGGCATTTTCACCGCTACTTCGTTCCATCCATCTTGTAATTTGCGTACTTCATTACCGGTTACGGGAAGAGTAGTCTTGATTCTTAAAGTGTCGTTATCCTTATTCATCATGGCATCTGCAATGGAGATACGTATTTTATCATTACCTAACTGTTGCACCAACAAAGCCGCCTTGATATCTATATTGAATCTACCTATTGAAGATGTAACTTCTTTTTCACTTGTATTATATGAGACTATACCTATTTTCCTGCCATTTGCACTTTCTACCGCTTGTACATTTACCGTATTACTTAATATCTTGGGAAGACTTTCCGGAATAGTATTGCCGCAATTAACCAGATAAGCGTATTTGCCGTTGAATACTCTTTGTCCATGATTTATCTCCATTATGAATACCGGAACTTCTGTCTCCGGTTCGGTATTATTCTTGCATAGCTTATTCCAATCCGTCATTTTAACTTCCCTTGCGGCACTTACACGGCCGGAGGTCTGTTCGGGATATACATAATAAGAGAAATAGCCATGTTTCACCCATTCATTTTCAGTCCCTTTGTAAGGATTCCAAGATTTTACGGTTTTTCTTTCTTCGCTCCAGCCTGTCGGGGGCTTCATACTGAAAGTCTGGTCTATGGTAGTGGTAATGTCACCTTCAAGCTCCGGCTGAAGATTGGTTATCCCTGCGCCTAAAGCAATAAACAGGTCATCGAACATGAAATATGCCTTATTTGCCTTTACTCCATAAATCGTATTGTTCACATCACCAATTCCGAGAGTATCGGGATTTTGTTTGTTATTGGCATTTATTTTCCTATAAATGAATCCTGCGGCAAAATCACTTTCGTCATCGGTTGCTCCGGCTGCAAAGTCGTAAAGGCTTGTATATCCTCTCCAATTCATAATAGGTTTCAATGGTACAGGAGTCTGTCTGGTAGTGACACCCGGCCACGCAGTCATCTTCATTGCTCCTAAAATATTCCGGTATTCATCACCGCTGTTTTGGAAAAGTGTGACACCGTCGGCACTGTAGAAATTGAAACCGGCAGCACCGGGATATGCACTTTCCAGACCATCTACCCTATATGATGCCATATTCACAAACAGATAATAGTCCTTGGTTTTCTTTATAACATCATCATTGTTATAAAAATAACGTACTCCATGATAGTTCCCTGCCGGATATCCGGCCATCTGTATGTCAAATTCAGAAGATTCGGAAACGAACTGTTCCAACTCTTTAATCTGTTTTTCAGTCAATACCTCTCTCCAGTCTTTCAATAGTATGGAAGCTAAAGATACTGAAGGTATGTTTCCTTTACGGTTCTTGGCACGTGTCATATTTCCACGGTCCAAAAGAGGAGGGATAATTCCTTTACAATGATAAAATGCCGAACCGCGTATATAATTCATAACCACATCAACAGCTTCCGGTGACAGTGTCTCAACCCAAGGGGTTTTTCTCAAAGCTTTTAATATGCCAAATGCTCCTTTCATTCCATCAATCGGATATCCCCAGACAAGACACTGCATACCATGTCCCCAACCGGCACCGTCGGCAGTCATGCCCTCAGTCCAAAAAGCTTCATCAAACGTAGTTTGCGAAACGACTGAAAATGATTTTAACGTAACTTCCGCAAGAACGTCTATCATCGGAATAGACTTCATAGCTAAGGCTGCCTCAAGAAGCGGACGATAGTCGAGTGCATTACCGCCAACCCACCATACGTGCTTGCGGAACCTTTCTACAGAAACCACATTATTGTCTGTAGAGTCGTTTCTTGATGGCTGTGTCCACGACTGGAAACCTACATCGATTAACTTGTTCCTTGCATCGGATACTAATTTGTTATTGTAAGTACCATTCTCTATACTGTCCATTAAGGGTAAAAGAGAAAAATAAACAGTCAACGCATTCCGTGGAATAGCGAAACAAGAGGCATGGAAACGTCCCGGAGTCTTGTCGTTTCTATCTGTTTCCAATTGTCCATAAAACAATATACTTTTTAAAAGCAGTTGTAAGGAGTCAGAAGCCAGGTTAATGTTTTTCCCACGATATTGGCAAGTGAGTTTATTCAATCTGCTAAAAGCTTCATCAGTGACATTATTAATAAATGTGCAATGACTCATCTTCGAGCTGGAAGTATATCCACCCTCTATTATTTTATTCTCCTTACTGCGCAAATCAGTAAAACGTCCGGTCTCGTCAAGCAATTGCCATACGGAATCGTTGTATGCTTCATCCACATCATATTGTAAAGACGACAATTCGTCACGTAATCGTTCTATGGCCTGTTGCTTGGTTTCACCTCTACTATAAGAGGTTATCATGAAAGCAGACAACAAAATAAGAATAGTGCGCATAATCTATTATTCTTCGTCTTTTACGTTTAATGTAATGTCATCGATATAACAGCAGTAAGTATTGTCTTCTGCCAATGTTGTGTCGGAACCATATGTTGGCAAAATAGCGATACCGCATATTCCGTCGTTCAACTTTGTATATGCCGCACTGCCATACAACTGTTTAGTGAAATCAAATTTGAACGTAACCCATTCTCCTTCCTGATTGAATGGTTGGGCTCCCCTGTTAAGTAACACACCGTCATCCTCCCGGAAATCACAAACGGCATTAAACTTCGAAAGTAATTTCACACACACGTTCTGTTCAGTAGCAGCGGGAGTGTTATTCCATGTTGTTTTACCCAACACATTGGAAGGTTGGAACAATTTGAACTGTACATTCTTGATGTCTGTTGGTGCATATGTTTCAGGGAAACGAATCTTGATACCAAAATTACGAACTTCCATAGATGTGTATTTCAATACACGTTCCGAATTGTTGGCTTCATCCTTTACCGGGTTGGCAACCACTTCATGTGAATAAACCCAACGCGGCTTGAAATTCAGGTCTATTTCCTGGCCTCTCTTCGCTGCACCGATATTATTGCCGAAACGGAATATGCACGGAGTCATGTTTTCCGACTCGAAGTTTGCCACCATATATCCCTTGTCTTGAGTATTCCCGTTTCCTTTATCAAAATTAAAGATATTCTCGGTTTTGGAGCACGATGCTAATGTGAGCATACACAGGAAAACTCCGGAGGATCTTTTCAAAGTCCTTTTCAAACCAACTACAACATTTTTTTTCATCTTACATTACCATTTAAAATTAACAATAAAAATTTTGCTGCAAAACTATCGAAATGAGGCTTTAAGAATATGATACAATCATTTCAATCATATACATTTATTGTCCGGCAAACTATTTTAACGTGGGGGCAATATGAATGGTACTTCTGTTGCCACCTTGTCGGCAAAGCGTTGCCACTTTACTGGCAAGATTCTGTCAGCGAGGTGACAACGGCTGTATCATTACATGAAACTGAGGACGAATCCGACTATTATTCAAGTATAAAAGTCTCACCCGGAATCATCTGTTTTATCTCTATCTTTTGGGTGAACGGATTAAAAAGGCGTAATTCACCTTTATTTTCTGAATATATCTCAATTCTTGCTATCTTACCATCCGAATAATCAGCGTTGACCAGGAAACCGCCCATTGCACGCATTTTCTTAAATGAAGCATTCTTCCAGCTTTCAGGCAGAGCTGGGAATACTCTTATAACTCCTGTGTGACTTTGTAGAAGCATTTCCTGAATGGCTGCGGCGCAAGCAAAATTACCTTCAAGGGTAAAAGGACGATATTTAAAAGAAGAATAGCCTTTTCCTGTCTGGTCTCCATTCAGATGAAAACTGTTGGGAGCGCAGAATGCCTTTATGAAAATATGTAGGGCTTTTGAAGCTGCATCACCGTCAAATACACGCGCCTTCATATTGGCCAACCAAGCATAAGTGTATCCACACCATGCCGATGTGCCTTGCTCCTCTACATTATATATAGAACGTCTAATAAGTTTCTCCACGTCTTTTCCTTGTGAGATATCTAAAAGTCCTAACGGATGAAAGGCTAATAAATGGGACAAATGCCTATGCGACTCTTTGAAGGGAAAATCGGGGGCAATCAAAAGTCCTGTCTCGTTTACAGCAAAATCCGGCCATTCTTCAAGCATTTTTTTCCAATGTTCTGCGTCTTCATTCAGACCCAATACATTGGCCATTTCTATTGCCGCTCCATACACAAAACGAATCGCAGCCAAATCATAGTTCGTTGTCTGCCGGAACCATGCATCCAGCCGATTGTCATTAATCTCCGGCGAAGAAGACAAAGGGAGTTTGCGAAGGCCATACTCATCTTTTATAGATATATTATCAAAAAACAAGGCTGCATTCTTTATCCACGGATAAGCCCGTTCCTTTAAAAACATACTGTCGGCAGTATATTTCCATTGAAGATAAAAATGATGGGCTAACCATCCGTTGGCTGTAGGTTGATGAGAATAAGGACTCCATCCGCCTATGGCTTTGCCTTCCAAAGTTGCAATGCCAGGTATATTCAAGCCGGTAACGCCAAAGAACTTTTTTGTAAACCTTTCACCGTTGTCCTTTATTTTCCATAACCAATCCGTAAATACGGAACTCGCTTCAATGTGATTCGCTGCATATCCGGGCCAATAACTCAGTTGTGTATTCAAGTCATTATGAAAATCTCCACGCCATGGCGGAGTCTGACCATTGTCGGCTGTCCATACAGCCTGCAAACAGATAGGCGGCGCACCTTTTTGTGAGGCGGAACCGAATTTATACATTTCCAGATACCACTGGCGTTCAAGTGTCTTATCGTCCGGCAGGGTTATTTCGCACTCCGACCAGTAGTTCTTCCACCATTCCTGATGTTCAGCCAAAGCCTTTTCGTAAGATTTTGAATTTTGCTTTAAGAATTTATCAGCCTTACAAGATTCGCTATACCAAGTCCCGTGAGTTGTAAGTGCGTAACGCCCCTCGACTATGCTATCTGATATATTTATCCAGTTTAAGGCTACGGAATATGAAATATCGCCATATACTTTCTGATTATAAACAATGCTGTTACCAGTCCTTAAGACCTTGCCTGTTTGATAACCAAGGCGTGTAAGAAGACTTTGACCATTATTGTCTTTTATATGCTCTACTTCTTTTTTATCTTCTTGAAAGCGTGGAGGTACAAATTTGAATTGTAGTTCCCGAGGCAGATTGATAAATCTGAAATACCCTATCTTGTCAACCGCATTTGTAAAGAATTGGGCTTCAACCCCATTTCCCCAGATTATGGTACATACGGCGGTATGCAAATCCAATGCGACACGTTCTACTTCACCAAAACAAGAAACAGGTATTTCCAAAGCACCTGCTGGTAATTTTGTAGGAGCCACATCTTCTCTAGTACGTGCATCTATGAGTTTGTCTACACGTGATATGTCTTTCTTGCCAATAACTTCATCGCATATAAATCCGTATGAATATTGTGAAGACTCAAACTCCTCGACTGGACGTAAATCCCACAAATCGGCTTTATCTAGAGACAAGCGTAATACGTCTCCCTTTTGCCATATCAAGGTACCCATAATGCCATTACCTAATGGAATACCTTCATCCCAGACTTTGGGTAATGTTTTAAAACTCAGTCCATGGCTCTTTTTTACATCACTTAAATGAAATGATTCTGAAGCATTCAATGAATTAGCAACACAAAGTGTCAATGCCGTAACAAGGCATATGTGCCATTTGATTCTCATAAATAATAAATATAAAGTTGGTACACGTTAATAAACAACGCAAAATTAACCGACTTATACATTTTGGATTTGCGTCTATTGTATTTTGTTTATGATAAAATAGTACGAAAAACTTTTATTACATATGTATGATATTACAAATTTTCATTTTTTTTCCTATACGCTTGAGGAGTGACTCCGTAAAAGTCCTTAAAGCATTTGCTGAAATAACGAGGTGAAGTAAAGCCCAGCCTGTAAGCAATTTCAGAAATGTTAAGTGTAGGAGATTCCTTAAGCATTTTCAACCCTTCTTTAAGTTTTATGTGTAAGGTGAATTCGTTTGGCGTGATACCCGTTGCTTCTTTTATTCGTATATAAAGTTTGCTTCTACCCATATTCACTTCAGAAGCCAATACATTCATATCAAACTCCGGATTATCAAAGTTCTTCTTTATGATTTCAGTTACCTGTTCTACGAATTGTAAGTCTGTAACATTGGCAACAACCGACACTCCCTTGTCTTCAATCTGAATATTTCTAAGGTTTTCAAATATTAAACGGCGGTTTTTAACCAGACTGTTACAACGGGACATCAGCATCTTTACATTAAATGGCTTGGTGACATAATCGTCTGCGCCGAACATATATCCCTCTACAGTATGCTCTTCGGATGTCTGTGCGGTGAGTAGGACCACAGGTATATGTGATAACTCGAGACTGTTTTTTATTTTATAACACATCTCTTTGCCTGTCATAATGGGCATCATTACATCACTAAGAATGATGGCAGGATACAGTTTTTGTGCCATATCAAACCCTTCGGCACCATTGCGGGCACTGAAAACCTTATATACGGGCATGAATATTTCTTCGAGCATCGTAAGAATGTCATCGTCATCTTCTACTATGAGCATTACCGGTTTTACTGGGATATCATCCGAAATCTCATTTTCCGGAACCGTAGTAGAGACTTCATCATCAAGTTCAACGGAAATATCATTTGAAACGGCATCCGTTAAGAGTCGTTTCTCTTTCAAATTCAGTTCTTCAGTGGTAAAATGTGAGTTACCCGCCGGCAATAGCACTCTGAATGTACTGCCTTTGTCCACCTCGCTATTCACCTCTATGCGTCCTTTGTGTAACTCGACAATGCCTTTTGTCAATGCAAGACCTATGCCGGTACCTCTCAACGGTTCTTTCGGAGCATTGTCCGCCTGATAAAAACGGTTAAAGATTTTATCTACTGATTCGGAAGCAATGCCACAGCCGTTATCTTTTACTTCTATTTCCAGCATTTCGTGCGATGAAGCCACTTTTATGCTTATATTACCATTGACAGGTGTATATTTAAAGGCATTCGAGAGTAAATTGAATATTACTTTTTGTAACTGTATCCCGTCAAACCATGCCTCAATATTTTGGCTTGTATGATAAAAGTTATATTCTATACCACGTTTGTCGGCATATTCCTTGAATGAATCAAATATATCACGGACAAATGATACCAAGTCGTACTTTTCTACTTTCAACTGCAGATAGCCTTGTTCTTGTTTACGGAAATCAAGCAGTTCGGTTATCAGGTTACGCATATTAAGGCTGTTCTTGTATATACGTTGCAGTTTGCGCTGTACTGATAGCGACAATCCTTCATTTTGAATCAAGGTCTCGAGCTGCCCCATAATTAAGGTGAGAGGGGTGCGAAACTCGTGGGATATGTTTGTGAAGAAACGTAGTTTCAACTTGTTCACTTCTTCTATACGTTGTTTTTCGCGTTTTTCGTTCTCTAATGACAAGGCTAACTTTTGACGCGTCAAACTTATGCGCCAATAACTATAAAATATAGCGATGATTATCACAAAATATATGATATATGCATAGATGTTTGCATACCACGGATGAGAGACGTTTATGAAAAGGGAGATCTCATCTTTTCCCGCTCCGCCAAGTTTGTTGCCTACCTTGCGGATTATAAGCTTATATTTTCCGGGCGGGATATTTGTATAGTTTATATTTGTGCTTTCTGTAGTACCCCATCCTTTATCAAAACCTTCAAGCATATAGTAATATGCAGTCGTGTGGGCTAAACCGATATAATTGGAATTGGCAAAGGTAAAAGATATGTTGTTCTGGTTGTGTTTAAGGTTAATCTCGTCGGTATACGCTAATGTCTTGCTCAATATGCCGCTATTGTCCGAAGGAGATATCGGACTATTATTGATATACAGGGTCTCTAAGTGGAAAAAGTCGTCTCCTATTGAATTCAGTACAGTCTTATATTTTTTATAATCCAAAGACATCATGCCACCTACTCCTCCCATATACACTACATCATTGGGCGACACATATATGCCGCATACGTCTATAACGGTAGAAATCATTCCTTTATCAGCTTGGAAATCTACAGTCTTCACCAAACTCTCATCCTGCATAAAAATGGAAAATCCCTTATCGTTTGTAATAAAGACATCTCCTTTCTCTGTTTCAGCGATGTTGTAACAGAAATTACTCAACAACCCGTTTTCTTCATGAAGATATTGCTTCAATGTCTTTGAGTCCATGTCATAAGAGAAAAAGCCTGCCCCCAAGGTGGATATATAGAGATTATTCCCTTTCTTGGCAGGTAACACTTTGGTTATTCTGATATGCTTGGGTAATCTGTTTTCCAGTCCGTACAGCCTGATAAATTCCGAGGTACGGATATTGTAAAGATATATATTCTCCTTGGAAGTCAGCCAAATGTTATCATTTTGATCTATTTCCATAGAGATTATATCGGCATGATAATCCACTATCGAAAAAACGTTTGTCTTCACATCTAAAGTCCAGAAACCATTGGTGGCAGTGATGTATAAAATGCCGTCATGATATTTACAGCAATGTATCCTGTCGCTGGGAGATTTCTCTTTTGTGCTATGTTCCAGATAATTATAGAAAGTCTTTGTCTTCCTGTCATACTTGCTTAAGCCGCCGGTATATGTTCCTATATATACACAATCTCTCTCATTGTCGTATGCCATGGATTTGACATTGTTATGAAGAATGGAATTTGGCATTGATGCGTCAAAATAGGTAAACGAGCCATTTTGTTTGTTATATACATTTATACCTCCCCCGTCAGTAGCAATCCATAAGTTATGTTCTCGGTCTTCAAAGACTTGTCCGACAATAGGAAAACTCAGGTTCCTGCCATCTTTACTATTGTTGTTACGATAATAAGAAAAAAGATCGAACTCAGTATTGAAATAGTTGACTCCTCCATAGTAACTTCCCACCCAAATGGTATTCTGAATGTCTTTATAAAGAGAAAAGACGGAGTTGTGTTCAAGCGTACCGGCTATGTTTTCCGCACGATAAACTTTATACTCATCCTTTTCGGGATCATACATCTGAAGTCCATCGAATGTGCCAAACCAGATTCGTTTTCGGTTATCTTCCACAAACTCGCGAATTTGCGGACTAACCACTCTTGAGGGAGAGATGGTTTCTTCAATTATCTTATCATCGGCCTTTATGCGATACAGGCCATTCATACGCGATGCCACCCAGAATTCGCCTGACGAACTTTGAAAAATCTTGTAGATTTCGATATCGGGCAATATACATTCCACTTTTTCGTCTTTTACCCTAAAAAGTCCGTTCTTCGTTCCTATATAAAAAATTCCCGATTTGTACTCCATGCAAGTTATATAAGGAATGTCGTATCTTTTTTGAAACGAAATCGGACAGTCGGGAACATACGACATCAATGAATCTTTTACAAAATAATATAATTTCCCTTCATAGAAATTCATTGTTCTCACGCCATTTGAAGAGATTTCCGTAAACTTGTCTTTCAATAAGTTGTATTCAAGTAGTGTATTATTGTTTATTATAAAGACTCTTTCTTTTCCATCACCAAGGATTTGCGAAACATTCCCGCGTAAGTTTTTTGTCTCCACTTTCCCTTCAACCAAAGATTGGTACTTGGTTATTCGCGAAATCTTATTACCGTTATAAATATTTAATCCCTCAGTTGTTCCGAACCACATTCTGCCAAGTGGATCCTGATATATAGAAACTACCGAAAGAGAGGAAAGACCGTCTTTCATTCCTATCTTCTTAAAATACTGGGCGTATGAAGATGCAAACGTGAAAAAACACGATAGTATTAAAAATGAAATTCTATAACTTAACATAAATGATAAAATTAACAAAGGTCTATTCTTTTACGTACGAATATGGGTACATATATAAATCGAATCTATAAAGAACGTAATGTTCTATGAGACAAAAATACGAAAAAAATAATATTCCTGAATACCGGACAAGAATATTTGTAGTCTTTTACGGATGAACCCCAGCCCGAATTCTTCCGGACGTATCTCTTTCAGGGGAAGAGGAGTTGGAATAAATGTTTCACGAGCTCAAAGTCTCAAAATATAATAGCCTATGTGGATCTATTCTAAAAGTATAAAAACGGATATTCACAGCTTTCACCCTTAGATGGATAATTAGGAATTAGTGACTTATGGGTGAAACGGGACATCTAATATAAAGTATTCGTTCTTCACTCCATTCACCTTGCTTTTTTCAAATATGCTATGAGCTAAAATAAATATGCTATAAGCAAAAACGAATATGCTTATAGCAAAATGAAATATGCTCATAGCAAATATTCCGTTAAGTATTAACATTTGAACTATCAGGTATTAATACTCTATCCCTAAGGTGTTAATATCTGAGTTGTTGGGCATATATGCCCAAGGCGCAGGAACTATATATCCAAGACGTTGGAACTATATGCCCAACACATTGGGGCTATATGGGCAATAAACGTTGTAAGGCAAATTTTGAGATGTGAAGGGAGTGAAGAACGAATACTTTATATTTGATGTCCCGTTTCACCCATAAGTGGCTGATTCATAGTTGTTCATCTAAAGGTGAAACTGGTGAACCCTTTGAACATATATTATAGTTATAGGTTAATCTTAGAGGTTTTGTACTGAGTTTATTATTATGCTTTCTAAATTATATGGATTTTCTATCTCCTTTTCTAATGCTAATCGTCAGCAAGGTGCCGATGCGGTAGGTAGTTTGATTAATTGCGTAATAGATACAACCAAAAATAGTTGGCAATTTAGGAAAATGAGTCGGGCTAACTATATACATCTTGAAAATGTATTATACCTGCTGAGCCGATTGGAAGCAGAAACTAATGAAGAAAAAGATGATAAAACGGAAAATGATATTATGATTAAAGCCGAATGTAACGGGAAGTAAAATATCTGTGACCTGCCCGATAGAAAAGGAGTTCAATCTTTTGTGCTCCTTCTTTTTATTGTCGTAACTTTGTCTGCGGATAATCAGATAAAAACGAACTGTTATGAAAAACGCAATCTTTTGGATTCTATACCTTTTATTTTACCTCTTCAGGCACAGCAGAAACTCCCTTTTCGCAGAAGCGGGGAAGTGCCACGCAACTTGTTGTAGATGGCAAACCGTTTCTAGTTATTGGTGGAGAATTGGGTAACTCTTCGCCTTCCTCTGTTGAGGATATCGAACGTATTTTTCCGAAATTGCAACGTATGGGCCTGAATACGGTTCTGGTTCCCGCATATTGGGACTTCTACTTGATAGTGCCTTTTTTACTTCTTTGTCAGATGATAAGGTGATTTTTTGTATTTGATGTCACAGCAAATGAAAAAAATCACTTTCTTTGCATTATGATGCAAAAATGGCAAGAAGAACTGAAAAAGGGAAACGAAAAAGCTTTTAGTATCATTTTTAATGAATATTATAGCCTTTTGTGTGCTGTTTCTTATCAATATGTGCAAGATGTACAGATAAGTGAGGCAGTAGCAGAAGATGTATTCTTTACACTTTGGGAAAAGCGTAATGAAGTTTTGCCCGTATCTTCATTGAGGGCTTATTTGATGAAGGCTGTTCGTAATCATAGTATAGATTATCTGCGTACGCAGAAAAATGAGTTGTTTCTGGATTTGGAATCTGTTGCTTCCCGTTGTTTTGTGCGCGAGGAGGATATTTTCGAACGATATGTTATGGAAGAATTGGAGGTGATGATAAGTGAAAAAATAGCCTTGCTTCCTGAAGAATGCCAAAAAGTTTTCTATCTGAGCCGATACGAGAGTAAAAGTTATGCTGAAATATCAGAAGAGCTGGGTGTATCTATAAATACTGTTAAGTATCACATAAAGAATGCCTTATCGACTCTCCGTAAAGAACTGGAACCTTATCTTCTGCTCATTCTGAGCATCTACTTTTCACTTTTCTCAAAATAAATTAAAAAAAAGTTCCTTTTTGACTACCCTTTAATGAGTCTTTTATCGTCATTAGATAAAAAGATACTATTTATGCCTATTGATAATCTTGAAGAAATGATTGTTCGTCAGTTAAGTAACAATCTGACAGAAAAGGAAGCGGATGAGCTTTTGAACTGGTATAATTCCTCTGAGGACAACAAGAAGTTATACAATGATTATTGTGTATTACTTAAGGCTCAATCGATTGCGTTGGACAAACGGTTGTTTGAGAAAGATAATATGCGTTCCTGGAAACGGCTGAGAAGGCGGATACAGCAAAAAAGGGTTAGCGGCTTTTGGCTGCCTGTCTTGAGATATGCCTCGGTGGCTGTTGTTGCTCTGCTGGTCGGGATGGGTATTCATATGCTTTTGAGTGATGCGGATACTGCCACAGGCGGTATGCAGGTCACAGTGCCTGCAGGCTCTAAATCTAAAATAGTGTTGCCCGACGGAACATCTGTATGGCTGAACTCTGGTTCTAAGTTGACTTATACCGGAGATTTCGGGAAAATCAATCGTGTTATTTATCTGGACGGAGAAGGCTTTTTCGACGTTACGAAGAATAAGGAAATACCTTTTGAAGTATATGCGGGAGAGGCTCGCATACGAGTATTGGGTACACAGTTCAATATGAAAGCCTATTCGATGGATGAAAGAAAACGAATCACTTTACTGGAGGGAAGCCTAAGTGTGGCTGTGAATGATACCAAAAGTGGGGAGAAGGTTATCGTTCCTAATGAGCAGGCAGTCATCGTGAAGGGAAGTTCCGATATTCATGTTCGTCAGGTAAAGGCTGCGAATTACGTTTCGTGGACGGAAACCAGAAAGGAGGTTCTGACTGCCGTTGAACCCAAGGCGGATAAACTGTTGCCCCAGATGCAGATTCCTAACCAGACTTTCCGCAACACTTTGTTTTTCGATGAAGAACCATTGTCGCAGATTGTGAAAGATTTGAGCCGGGCGTACAATGTCACTATTCAAATTGCTGATAAAGAGATTGCGGCGGATATCTACTACGGAGATTTCCGTAATGAAGAAAGTGTATACGAGATTCTGGATGTAATCACATCTTCCAGAGATATCTATTACGAGATAAGAGATAATAAAATAATAATCAATAAGAATATCAATTAAATAATAGCCTATGGATAAATGAAGAGAGAGCCGATGTTAAAAAGATGAACCGATAATGCGCCAACACTACCGGTTCGGATTCAGAATGTAAATTGGATATTAATACATTAAGAAGATTACAAAAATATGGAATATAAAGTAAATAGTTTATTAAGAAAGAGCTTTTTTTGCCTAAATAACATTTATTTCCCATGCAGGTGTCTCCATGGAGTGTTACTGTTGTTCTTCCTGCTATTTTCGGTGGGGACGACTACTATTTCCGCACAGTCAAATTCGGGAAATGCCGATACGCAAACCCTGAGTGTCAAAGAAGCCTTGGAACAGGTCAAAGTTCGTATGGGATATTCAATCTGGTTCAACGTGCAGGATGTGGACTTGACCAAAAGAGTCGTTGTCAAGTTTCAGAACCGGACGGTTACCGAACTTTTGAATGTGATATTGAAAGGGCAACCGCTGACGTATGAGATTAACGGTAAGATGATACAGATTCGCCGTCAGGCTACCGGAGATCAAAAGGATGACAAGCATCATCTGGTTACGGGTAAGGTGACGGATGCGAATGACGGACAACCTTTAATAGGATGTAATGTACGCGTGAAAGACAAGAACATTGCTACTATTACGGATATTGATGGAAACTATTCGATAAAGATTGGAGAGAATGATGTACTTATTTTCTCATATATCGGATATGGGACAAAACAGAAGATGCCCGGTTCCAGTTCAAAAATGAACATCAGCCTTTCCAATAACAGCATTTCGTTGGATGATGTGGTGGTGACAGGCTATCAGGTGATGAAAAAATATAATGTGACAGGAGCTGTAAATACTATCAATAGTAAGGATATCGAGTTACGAAGTAGTAATTCTTTGCAGGGAATATTGGAAGGTGCTGTTCCGGGCTTGACAGTATATAATAATGAGTATCGGATACGTGGTGGTGCATCTCTTAATTCGGGCAATAAACCGCTTTTTATCGTAGATGATTTTGAAGTGGAAGAGCTTCCCGAAAATATGGATATGGTAGAAAGTATCACAGTACTGAAAGATGCGGCGGCAGCAGCCATTTGGGGGTCCCGTGCAGCCAACGGAGTAGTAGTGATTACAACTAAAAAGGGGAAAGCTAATGATTTCCGCATTTCATATTCGGGCAATGTAAAGGTAAGCGCACAACCCGATTTCGATGATTTGCATCGGGTAAACTCTGAACAATTAATAGATTTTGACCGCACGGCATTCTTAGGAGGTTATTATTTCCCCGGTTATTTTGGTTATAGTAAAAGTGGATATTCTCTATCTCAGGAAATCATTAATGACTATACGCTGGATGATATGAACGATTTGACGGCACAGCAACTTGCTGCGATGGACAGCCGTCTGGGCAAATTGGCAACCAATTATAATCGTAAACAGATTGAAGATAATCTCTTGCGCAGTGCTTTGCAACAACATCATATGCTCTCTATCTCCGGTGGTACCGATAAGGTTAATTACTTCTTGTCAGGTAGTTTTATTGGTGGGCATTCATCTTATATCGGTGATAGTAATCAGTCTATTAATATCAACTCAAGGACATCTTATAAGATATTGCCTTTTCTGACTCTGCGCTCGGATATAATCGCTAATTTTGTGAAGAATGATAACGGGTATTCTTCTTTGTCAAGTGATATTTATAATTTGTATCCTTTCCAGATGTTGCTGGATGAAAATAATAACCGTATTGCTGATTACAGTAGCTTTAACCACGAATATTCTAAAACGATGGTTTCCCAGTATGGTTATTACGATCAGGGAAAGAATTTGTTGGATGAGGTTGATATGGCGAATGATAAAACAAACGGAGTGAATTATAAAGTACGTGTCGGAGCTGATTTCAAGATCATTAGCGGATTAAGCGTTTCAGCCGATTATCAATATGAGAAATCGTTGAGTACACACAAGAACATTATCTCAAAGAAAAGTTATGATGGCCGTACATTGATTAACTCGATGGCAGTTCCGAATAGTACAAACACACTGACTTATAACATTCCTAACAGTGATATACTTGATCACCAGCAAGCAACGACAGATGCTTGGATCCTGAAATTCGGAGCTACTTTGAACCGTAGTTTCGGAGCGGATAAACAGCACTATGTAAATGCTGTTGCAGGTTTTGAAATGCGTAGCAGGCATTATTATATGGAGAAATACCGTAAACTTGGGTATGATGACCAGATTCTGTCATGGCAACCTATTGACGCTGTTTCATTGCAGGATGGTGTGACATGGTGGAACGGGGATAAAAATAGATATTACTCTACCAGTTACGATGGCTTCAGTGATGTGCTGAATAAAGAAATCTCATATTTCTTGTCAGCAGTATATACATATGATAACCGCTATACATTGAGTGGTAGCATGCGTATTGATAAGTCGAATTTATTTGGTGTGAGTGATAAATATCGCCGTAACCCTATATGGGCATTGGGAGCCAACTGGAATGTGAAAAATGAGAAGTTCTTTGATGTCGATTTTATTTCTGCTTTGATGTTGCGTGCTTCTTGGGGGTTGACTGGTAATTTTGACCGTTCAGGTGGTACAACTCCGGTGATGGTAGGTAGAAGAACATACATACCGGCTGTCGGGGATTATGTAGTACGTTTGAGCACGCCACCCAATCCCAAACTTCGTTGGGAGCGAAATCGTTCAACAAATGTATCGTTGGATTTGGGCTTGTTTGACCGGATCAATGCAACATTTACTTACTATAATAATTCTTGTTATGATTTGTTGGGAAGTACATTGCTTGACCCGACCACGGGTTATGCCAGCGCAAGAATTAATGCTGCTGATATGACAAACAAAGGATTTGAACTCCAGTTGGGAGTTGATGTTCTCAAACTGCGTAATTTCAATTGGAATGTCAACTGGATTTTTGCTCATAACTCCAACAAGATTACCAATAATAACATTAATGAAAGCAGTCCTCACTTGAATCGTGTCACTGGTTTGACGGAATTTGTAGAGGGATACGCGCGTGAAGCTATTTGGAGTTATCGCTGGGCCGGACTGGATAGTAATGGGGAGCCGATGGTTTATGACAAGGATGGTAATAAGACGTATGATATTGCTACATTAGATGCTGATGATTTGGAATATAGTGGTACTTATCAACCTAAATATAATGGAAGCTTCTCCACTTCATTCCAGTATAAGAGTTTGCAGGCTAGCTTTTTATTTACCTATAATTTTGGTCATGTTTTCCGTGCCGAATATCCGAGTATGGATGCTTATGCTACATCCCCTTCTCTCACTGATAAGATTGCGAACCGCTGGAGAGAACTGGGAGATGAGGACAAGACAGATATTGCTTGTCTGCCAACAATGGAAGCTAACTGGGCAAATACACAGTACCGTTCTTATGCGGTGATGTATTCTTCCAATAGTATTCGTAATGGAAACATGATTCGTTTGCGTGAGATATTGTTGAATTATGAATTTCCGCAGAGTTGGCTGAAACGTACGCCGCTTCGCCGTTTATCATTGACAGCACAATTTAATAATATCTGGTTGTGGGCCAAGAATAAGGAAGGGTATGATCCGGAAGCGGTAAATCCCAAAACAGGAGCGATGTCGTTCAGTCAGCCATTCTCGTTCACGGCAGGTATTAAAGTTGATTTCTAACAAAATATATCAATAGAAATATGAAGAAAATAGAATTGATGATAGTTGTTGTGGCTATGGTATTATTGGCTGCATGTGATGATTTTATCGATACTGTTCCTAAAGGTAAGGTAATTCCTACGACAATGGATGATTTTAAAAGCATGATTATTGATGTGACAGCTTCCAGTGTTGCCTATCCAATGGCAAATGTCTGTTCGGATGATGTTTTCAACTCAAACTTGAATGGGAATTCGTCTGCCGGAAAAGCTTATTACTGGATGGAAGATTTCTATAAGGAAAATGAAAAGGATCCGTCATGGAATACACCTTATGAGCAGATGTATAAGATGAACGTAGTCGTTCAATATGTGATGGACTCCACAGAAGGAACGCCGGAAGAAAAGGCGGCTATATTGGCAGAGGCGAAATGCTGGCGTGCTTATTATAATTGGTATTTACAGAGTTTGTATGCTCCTGCATATCAGGCTGGTACTGCATCAACGGATTTGAGTGTACCTTTAGCCCAGGTTCCGGATTTGGAGGCAAAATATAGTCGATCTACGGTTGAACAGGTAACAAATGCGATATGGGATGACCTGAAAAATGCCGAAACATTCCTGCCCGAAGATGCTGCTAACGGATATCGTCCGAATAAAGCGGCGGTGTATGCTTTGAAAGCTCGCATTTACTTTTATATGTGTGAGTATGATAAGGCCGCAGAACAAGCGAAACTTGCTTTGGGCAAAAACAGTGCATTGAACGATATGCGTACCTGGAGCTTCATGAGTGAAGAGATGCCTTTTGTCGGAATAATCAATAAACCTCTTAATTATCGCGAATCACCTGAAAAAATATGGTTTCAGGAAACAGGTTTCAATAGTATGCTTACCAGTTATTGTATTAGCGATGATCTGCAAGCTATGTATGGAGCAGCGGATTTGCGTTTTAAGTTCTGGTTTACGAACCGTGACCGTAGAGGGGACATTTGGGAAGACGGACGTTACCGTTATCTTCAAGAGTTAGATTATAGTTTTACTGTTCCTGAAATGATGTTGATTGAAGCGGAGGCGTTAGCTCGTAAGAATGATACGAAAGCATTAGATATTTTAAATAATCTGCGTATCATGCGTTTCAAGACAGAAGACTATGCACCACTTACACAAGCTGACGGACCGGATTTGCTTTCTATCGTTTTGGCCGAACGCCGTCGGGAACTGGCTTTGAGCGGTCTGCGCTGGTTGGATATGAAACGTTTGGCTAAGGAAGGGCTCTATACTAAAACTTTGATTCGTACACTCAATGAAGTGGATTATAAATTGGAGCCTGATTCAAAGCTTTATGTATTTCCTATTCCACCTCAGGTACTTTCATTAAATTCTAATATAATTCCTAATGACCGTAAACAATGAAAAGATTCATCGTTATTACACTAATACATTTATTTGTCTGGGCTTTGTATGCCCAGACATCTACTGTTAAGCTTTCCGGACAGATTGATGGTCTGGACGGAGCAGAAGTTGCTTTGTTGAATGCTGACAGGAGTGAAGTTCTCCGCGTGAAGGGAAAAGGAGATAACTTTTCTATGCAGGCAGATGTCGTGAAGGGGGATGGGCGTGTGTACTATCTCTATGTCCCTTCGTTGGGGAAACTGGGACCTGCCATGAATATACCTTATTTTTATTTCTTTATCGATAATGATGCTTTGGAAGTAAAAGCGGAAATTAAAGATAAGAACTTAAAGAGAGTTTCGGTGAAAAATTCGTCAACTATGGATGAATATGATGCTTTATACCGGAGTAATCCTTATCAGGATAAGGTGTCGGAAGTCGGAGCACTCTATAATGAGGCTTTTCATGCATACAATGTTGTATCGAAAACTGAAGAGAATCTGGCTAAGTTGAAAAGTCTTTCAGATTCTTTGCAGACGTTGTATGGAAAGCTGTCCCAGTCGTTCCTGGATATGATACCATCCAATAAAAAGAGCGATGCGCTGTTTCTGATAGTGTATTCTTCTGTTCCGATGGAGACGGATGCCGCTATTGGGAATGTATTGCAGAAATTTGATGCGGATTTTATACAACGTAATTATTATGCGAAGGAGTTGCAGGAAAGATTGCGCTTGATGAAAGGAAGTGAAGTCGGTTCTGTTGCACCGGATTTTGAACTGAAAGATGCTCAAGGGAATCTTGTGAAACTGTCTTCATTAAGAGGGCAATATGTTCTGATTGATTTCTGGGCATCCTGGTGCGGACCTTGCCGGAAGGAAATTCCGAATGTGAAGAAGATCTGTTCAGAGTATAAAGATAAAGGGTTGCGGGTGTTGGGTGTGTCTATTGATAAGGATGAGAGCAAATGGCGGAAAGCTATTGAGGAAGAACAACTGGAATATTTGCAGTTGTGGGACCCGTCTATGACGACAGGCAAACTTTATAATTATAATGGAATTCCTTTTATTATTCTGATCGGACCTGACGGGAAAATTCTTGCGAGACAATTACGTGGTGAAGAATTGCGTCGGAAAGTAAGTGAATATATGGATAGCAAGCCATTCGAAATCTCAGTGAGGCTTTCTAAACCGTATAAAGGCAAAGTTTTTCTAACTTGTGTGAAAGACCGATTTACCAAATTGGATTCTTTACAAGTGGACGGGACTTCGTTTTCATTCAAGGGAAACATTTCTCATGCGGATCAATATCGGTTAATGGCGCGCCCGTATGGTTTTGATGCTTATGTCTGTGTAGAACCCGGCGGTCATTATCAGGTGGATATTAATGAAGGCCGTAATTTTGTTGTTACAACATCAGACGGTAAGGAACAGTTGTTGATGAATGAGCTTCTAGCCGTGACAAGTCCAATAGAGAAACAGACTGAGACTCTTGCAAACCGTTATAGTAAACTCAAAGAGCAGAAAAAGGACGATGAGGCGGATAAGCTGCAGAAGCAAATGAGTCTTAACTGGGGAAGGAGTCAGGAAGCAAAACTTTCATTTATCAAGAAATATCCGAAGAGCTTTGTTGCCATGCTTACGGCAGGTGAACTATTGACGAATGATTATACTACTCTGAAGGAAGTCTATGAACTTGTAGATACAGTCAAGTACGCTTATTCATATTCCTGGCGGTCTTTTAAGAAGAAATATCAGGAAGCGGCGGATAAATGGATTCAAAATAAGAAAGCTCCCGATTTTATCACGAAAGATATGGATGGTAACACGGTGAAACTTAGTGACTTTAAAGGGAAATACCTGTTGCTTGATTTCTGGGCTTCCTGGTGTCGTCCTTGCCGGGCAAAGATGAAAGAGCTGAAAGAGGTATATCCTGAATTACAAAAGAAAGGGATTATCGTGTGTAGCATCAGTTTGGATGAGAAACGGGAACAATGGGAAAAGGCTACCCGTGAAGACGGGATTGTTTGGGCGAATACTTGTGACTTGAAGCCGTTCCGTACGAATGAGATTGCCGCAGCTTATAAGGTTACAAGTGTGCCGACTTTATTTGTTATCGATCCGCAAGGGGTTATTATAAGCCAGAATCCAAGTTTGGAAGAAATATTGCAGTTGGAACTCAAATAGGCACTTCGTGCTTTTGAGTTTTATTAAATGATAGTTCGCTGTATTGTACTATACGTAATGATGATAATTATAGTACAATACAGCGAATATAATTATAATTGATTATCTTCTCTCTTATTTAATATCAGAACGCTTTCCGGTCCCATATTAAACAACAAATCGATAATACTCAAATTGGGAAGGAAGCCCAGTTTGGACTCGAAGACCTGATAATAAGGCTGCGGTACAAACTCCGTATCCGCTGTCCGGAAATCCTTTTTAGGATGGATAATCTCCCGGAAATCGGCTTCTTCGGAAGTGAACTCCATCTTATACTCGGAAGTACGTTCCATATTAGGATGAATATCTGTCAGTTCGCAGACTAATCGGCAAAGTTCCTCGTTGAAATCGACCAAAAACTCATATTTCTTCTCGTAGAAAGGGCGGAAATCATCTTTGTAGTATTCAAAGAAAGGAGTACTGTTGTAAGCGGATTCAATAGCGTTCCAATGTAGGTGTCTCCAATTTCCGTGGTCGGAGATACGGATGTCCTTCATCGGACATTTCAGCGTATCGGGCTTTACGGTCGGAATGGAAAGGGCTAACTCTCCGCCGGGACCGGCAATTGTACAGCGGTTGCGGTAGGTCTGTTTGATATAGTGATCATGTTGCTCTACAAATATCTTGTCGTAAGCCAGTAGTTTGGTGTAGTACTCGACGGGAGCGAGGTAAGCCGAAGATAAATAAGCTGTTTTCATATCTTTCATTTTATACGTTTGGGAGTTTTTATTTCACCGTCCGGAAGAAACGGTTCCATCGGTATCCGTCAAATAAGCCTGTCTCTTTCTCTTTGGAGAACCAGATGACAGAGGCTTTTCCGATGATATGGTCTTGCGGTACAAATCCGAAAAGGCGCGAGTCGGACAGGTTGATAGTATTGTTTGCCCCCATCCAATAGTAATCTTTGGTGAAATAACAGTGTTGTGTGGGTTTTCCGTCCACATATAGGGTATCGTTTTTAATTTCCGCCTGTCTGCCCTCATGCATTACGAGAGTATTCCTCAACAAGGTAATGTTCCAGGGATATACCCGGATATATTTTCCCTTGCCGGGGACAATCAGAGGTTTCCGTTCAATGTCTTGTTTCGGGGATAAAGGTTGTAGCCAGTTTTGCCCGTACATGGCTTGTTCCAACAGGTAGTATTCATATCGGCTGAAACTACGTACGTGGGTACTGTCGTTGCTTCCCATTAATCCGTCGTCGGTAATGGAGAGCGTGTGCATAAGTGAGGTAATCAGGCTCTCTTTGGAGACGGGATAAGCATAAAGTCTCTTTTTGTCCGGGTTGAACTTCGTTTCGGGGGAAACGGCAGAGAATAAAGAATCTACGAATAAGGTGTCGCCCGGAACGCCGATACAACGGCTGATATAGATTTTCCGCCGGTCGATAACCGATTGACGGATATCGGCAGGATTGTTGAAAAGAAGGATGTCCTGTCGCCGTACGGGACGTTCACCCCAACGGTGGTAGGAGAATACCGACATCAGAGGAAGCCGCAGCCCGTAGCTCCATTTGTTGACCAGAATGCGTTCGCCTTGGAAAATGGAGTTCTCCATACCGGTGGACGGGATAAGGCAGGACGTAAAAGCAAATCCCCGGAGCAGAAGCACAACGACTGCTGCTCCGGCAAATGCTAGTATCCATTTGAATTTACGAATGTTCATCAATTCTTATCACCTTATCACTCTGTTATGCCAGTACGCACTTATCAGTCTACCCACTTGAACAGGCGGTTCCAACGAATCTTACCGTCAAACCATCCGCGGTCTTTGTCAAGCGATAGCCATACAACAATAGGCTTGCCTACTACGTGGTCTTCGGGAACGAAACCCCAGTAACGGGAGTCGGCAGAGTTGTGGCGGTTATCACCCATCATCCAGTAATAATCCATCTTAAAGGTATATTGGTCGGTCTTTTCATCGTTGATGTAGATGCCGTCCGGCTTGATTTCCAGTTTGTTGCCTTCGTAAGCTACGATGCAACGTTCGTAGATAGGAAGATTATCCTCTGTCAGTGTGATGGTGGCTCCTTTGGCAGGAATCCAGATAGGACCGTAGTTGTTGCGGTTCCACTTCGTATAGAGATTCAGCGGATACATCTGTCCTGCGTAGTCTTCCGGTTCCATTACGATTTTGCTGATAAGTTTTTTATTGCCGGAGAGGGTTTCGTACATCTTCTTGGTCAGAGGAAGATGATAGACAGGGTTCAGTTTGCCTTGTGCGTTCCGGCTGTCGAGTCCCATTTCCAACAGTCCCATTTCCCAACCGGAGTCTTCTATCAGCATTTGGTCGGCTTTGCTGATGCCCAGTTCGCGGAACATATCGTCTGTGATATACGGTCCCGTTGTCTGTACGAAATAATTAAATTGCAGGTTTTCGGGGTTCTTGATGGCTTTGCCGTCAATCATCACTTGGCCGTCTACGATCTGAAGCGTATCACCGGGAAGGCCCACACAACGTTTTACGTAGTTCTCACGACGGTCTACCGGACGCCAGAGGACTTCTCCGTAGCTGCGCGGATTATTCAAAATCTGTTGCCGTCCGGCGGCATAATACAAATCATATATGGCACGTTGCTGTGCGCGGGTCAAGCTGTCCATCTCAACCTGTTTCGGGTAGATGCGTTGTCCTTCGCCGTAAGCCAGTGTATAGAAGTCAGTTGTCTGCTGATAATTCACTGCTACCGTATCGCCTGCCGGGAAGTTGAACACAACAATGTCATTCAGTTTTACCTTGCCGAATCCCGGTACCCGCTTGTATTTCCATTGCGGCCACTCGATATACGATTTGGTGTTGACGAGCGGTAGTGTATGTTGTGCCAGCGGCATGGAAAGCGGAGTGTTCGGTACACGTGGCCCGTAGCTCATCTTGCTCACATACAGGAAGTCGCCTACCAGCAATGACTTCTCCAAAGAAGAAGAGGGAATCTGGTAGTTCTGGAAGATATAGATATTGACGAAGTAGACGGCAACCAATGCGAAAACGATAGCGTCTACCCAGCTCATGATATTGCGTACCGCCGGATTCTTCGACCTTTTCCAAAAAGACCAGGGTATTTTCTTGGTAATATAAATATCGAAAATAAAAGGAACAACAATTAATCCCCACCAACTCCGTACCCAAAGCAGGAAGGCGAGATAAAGTAGGATAGCAATGGCGCATTTGATCCATTGTGCGCGTGTGGCTTGTCTCATAATGTTATATTTGTTTAGAACTGGGTTCTGAAATCTTAATCGTTCAAGAATGGGAATAAATCACTCATGCCCAAATAGCCTTCGTGTTGGGCTGTATATTCGGCTGCCAATACGGCACCCAATACGAATCCGCCACGGCTTTTGGCATCGTGGGTGATGGTGATGCTGTCCACGTCAGATTCATAGCGTACGGAATGAAGCCCGAAAACTTCTCCTTCACGGATAGAGCCGATGGGAAGTTCGTTGGCGGCACACTCATTGGTTCCGCTGACGGTTCCGTCCGGTGCTGCAAAGGTTCCTTTCACCCATTTGTCTTTGCGGTCCAGGTTCTGCAGGATACCTTCTGCCAGTGTGATGGCTGTTCCGCTGGGAGCGTCCAGCTTATGGACATGGTGTGTCTCGCTCATGGTGACGTCATAACCGGGGAATTGGTTCATAATCTTGGCAAGGTACTTGTTCAGCGCAGAGAATATGGTCACTCCCAGGCTGAAATTAGATGACCAGAAAAGTGTTTTCCCGCCTTCCGTACAGAGTCTCTTGATTTCTTCGCCATGCTCGTCCATCCATCCTGTACTGCCTGACACTAGTTTCACTCCGGCTTTGAAAGCTTTTATATAATTATTGTAAGCTACCATCGGATTGGTGAATTCAATGGCTACATCGGCAGATTTGAACGCTTCCGATTCGAAGTCATCCTGATTATTGATGTCAATGATGCAGACGATTTCATGTCCGCGACTACGGGCAACCTTTTCTATCTCTTTGCCCATCTTTCCGTAACCGATAAGTGCTATTCTCATTGTTTTCTGACTTATATTCAAAATAATAGTCGCAAAGATAGTGATTTTTATTACATTTGCAGCGCACATTAACGTCTTGTTAACATGGAACACCTTCTCCACTACGTGTGGAAACATAAATTATTTCCTCTGAAAGTACTGCAAACCACCAAAGGCTTACCGGTAGAAGTGATTGATTCCGGTCTGCAAAACCCGAACGCCGGTCCCGACTTTTTCAATGCTAAACTAAAAATAGACGGTACCTTATGGGTGGGAAATATTGAAATACACACCCATGCTTCGGACTGGTTCCGCCACGGACACAACTGTGACAAGGCTTATGACTCGGTGATTCTCCATGTAGTGGGAGAGGCGGACGAAGAGATAACCCGCACTAACGGCGGGCAGATTCCGCAACTGGTCCTGGCTTGTCCTGAAAATGTGCAGTCTCATTACCACGAACTTTGTGTTGCCGACCAATATCCAGCCTGTCATCCTGTGCTTGCTTCTCTCCCAAAACTGACCGTTCATTCCTGGCTGACAGCCTTACAAACCGAGCGATTGGAGCAAAAGGCGCAATTAATAACGCAGCGTCTGGAACATTGTAACAATAACTGGGAAGACGCTTTCTTTATCACCCTTGCCCGTAATTTCGGTTTTGGACTGAATGGGGATGCTTTTGAGACATGGGCGGGATTGTTACCGTTTCGTGCGATGGACAAGCACCGGAATGATTTGTTTCAGATAGAAGCTTTTTTCTACGGTCTGGCGGGATTGTTTGAAGATACGTTCCGGAAAAAAGAGCAGGAGGACGAGTACAGCCTTCGTCTTTGCAAAGAGTTTCGTTATTTGCAACGGAAGTTTGAGATTACTCAGGTGATGGATGCTACATTGTGGCGTTTTCTAAGGCTTCGTCCGGAGAACTTTCCCCATATTCGCCTGGCACAGTTGGCCTATCTCTATCAGAAGGGGGATAAGTTGTTCTCGCGGTTGCTGGAAGCGGAGACTTTGGCGGAAGTCAGAAAGTTGTTGGACGCGCGTACCTCTTCCTATTGGGAGAACCATTATCTGTTCGGGCGGCTTTCTGCGAAAAAGGAGAAAACGGTAGGAGAGAAGTCACAAAATCTGATTGTGATTAATACGCTGATCCCTTTTCTGTATACCTACGGGTTGCATAAAGCGGACGAACGGATGTGTGAACGTGCCGGCCGTTTCCTGGAAGAGTTGAAGGCTGAAGATAATCATATCATCCGTGCGTGGAGTGATGCCGGACTGCCGGTTGTCACTGCGGCGGACAGCCAGGCGTTGATACAGTTGCAGAAGGAGTATTGCGATAAACGGAAATGCCTGTTCTGCCGCTTTGGCTATGAGTATCTGCGACACAAGTAATCCGGCTGGGGATACGTAAAGATTTAGCTCCTGAAATAACTAAGATATCAAACTTGTCATTATCTTTGCAGCGTCAATTAAACTCTTAATTTATATAGTGTTATGAGAGCTAAAAAGTTTATATGCTGCTTGTTGGCCATGGTGCTGTTTGCAGGTGTTTCGTTCATCTCTTGCGGTAATAGTTCGAAAGCAAAAGCTGACAGTGAAGCGGCTGTCGGATCCGGTGAGGATTTCAAGTCGTTTTTGGATAAGTTTACTTCCAGTGCGGCATTCCAATATACCCGTATCAAGTTTCCGTTGAAAACTCCGATTACCTTATTGGCAGATGACGGTGAAACCGAGAAAACATTCCCTTTTACCAAGGAAAAATGGCCGTTGCTGGATAGTGAAACAATGAAGGAAGAACGTATCTCTCAGGAAGAAGGTGGTATCTATGTCTCCAAGTTCACAGTGAACGAGCCCAAACATAAGGTGTTCGAGGCGGGATATGAAGAATCTGAGATTGACTTACGTGTCGAATTCGAACTTTCGCCTGATGGAAAATGGTATGTAGTGGATTGCTATACAGGCTGGTATGGCTATGACCTGCCTGTTGGAGAGTTGAAACAGACCATAGAACAGGTGAAAGAAGAGAATGCGGCATTCAAGGAGATACATCCTTAGAAAGTACAATCGGTAATTCAGAATGAGGAATTGTTAGTAAATCAGGCATATAAAGAGAACTTGAAGCTGACTTTGGATATTCGTGCGAAAGGTGGCAGATATCCTACAGCGATTGGTGTAGTATTGGGTGGTTTGGACAAGAAATATATTAATGAGGCTACTGCTGTAACCCGTATTGTATTACATGAAAGGTTATAGGCCGACTTATCTTTATACTAATTATGACGCTGATTCAAAAGGTGAAATGATGGACGGTGTTCCATATTGTAATAAGAATGGTTTTGTTTGGGGAATTAAAGTTCCTGTTGGTACAAAACATGCTTATGAGCAAGTGCTGTTTGATGATGCTTATCCTAAGTTTCGTGGTTGGGTGACTAGCAACGGTACCGATAATAAAGATTGGTATTTGCATCCCGTAGGGGGAAAAGTGGTAGAAGCTTGGTAATACAAAAGCTCAGCCAATACGTTATTTGAGATATTTTGTACAATTTGAACCCCTCTTTTTTCGAAAAGAGGGGTTTCTTTGTACCCGGAAAAACAATCTTTAAACTAATACCCATAATGATGAAGCGATTTTTTATTGGCTACAGTTTGATTACTTTTTTCTTTTTGAATAGTGTAGTGCTCTTTGCGCAACACAAAAACTCCTTTACCAAACAATGGAAAATAGAAGATGAATCCCATGCCTTGCAGATGATAGAACATGCGGATACATTGGAACTGATTGTTCCTAAAGGTTTGACCATGTGGTATGGGCAACGTCTGACAGGTGATTATGAGATAAGTTATCGTATCTGTATGGTAATGAAAGGCGGAACATATGATCGTTTAAGTGACTTGAATTGTTTTTGGGCTGCCAATGACCCTAAACATCCTGATAACCTTTTTGCCCGTAGCGAGTGGCGGAACGGTGTCTTTAAAAACTACAATACACTGAACCTTTTCTACGTTGGATACGGAGGAAATGACAATTCTACGACTCGTTTCCGTCGTTATTGGGGAGAATATTACGGAATAGCAGACGATAAAGTAAAACCGTTACTGAGTGAGTATACAGACGCACCGCATCTGCTTGCTCCCAATCAATGGTATCAAATTCAAATCCGGGTTAAAAAAGGAATAACTACTTATTCAGTGAATGGCGAGGAACTTTTCCGTTATTCTGTGGCAGATGGCTTGGGGAACGGCCATTTCGGATTACGCCTTTTGCAGAATCACGTCTTGTTTACTGGCTTTAAAGTGATTACATTTTAAATTGCACATAAAAAATCTAATATATAATATACCCATGATGAAACAACCTTTTACCAGACTAGGAGTAACCACTCTACTTTCCTGTTTATGTTCAGCATTTCTTCATGCGCAAGTAGTTACAGACGAGCGGCTGTTCTCTTTTGAGGAACTGCAAGTTCCAGACTGTATTACGGGCGTCCACTCCCGGCTTTCCATCTCCGATATACATTATAAGGATGGAAAACATTCGATGAAATGGGACTTTGAACCTGGTGGCGTATTAGAACTCAAGAAAGATTTGAAATTTGAAAAGAAGGATCCGACCGGCAAGGATCTGTATCTTTCAGCTTTTATAGTGTGGGTGTATAATGAAGAACCCCAAAATGCAACGATCGATTTTGAATTCTTGAAAGACGGTAAGAAATGTACTTCGTTTCCTTTCGGAATCAACTTTAAAGGTTGGCGTGCCGCATGGGTTTGTTATGAACGTGATATGCAAGGTATGCCGGAAGAAGGTATGAATGAACTCCGTATTGTTGCCCCAAATGCAAAAGGAAGCCTTTTCATCGATCATTTGATTACTGCGACCAAGGTTGATGCACGTCAGCAAACAGCCGATTTACAGGTGCCTTTTGTAAATGCCGGAACCAATAACCATTGGCTGGTTGTCTATAAGCACTCGCTTTTAAAACCGGATATTGAATTGACCTCTGTCAGCGACAAGCAAAAGAAAGAAATGCAACTGCTGGAGAAGCGTTTCCGGGATATGAATTATACAAAAGGCAAGCTCTCGGACAAAGAAGTGGAGACTATCCGTAAGAAATATGATTTTTATCAGATTACATATAAAAACGGTCAGGTATCGGGTGTGCCTATTTATATGGTGCGCGCTTCCGAAGCTTATGAACGGATTATACCGAATTGGGATAAGGATATGCTGACTAAGCTCGGTATAGAAATGCGTGCCTATTTTGATTTGATGAAACGGATTGCTGTTGCGTATAATAATAGTGCTGCAAAACCGGAACTTCAGAAAGAAATGAAGCAGAAATTCTTGGCTATGTATGACCATATAACAGACCAGGGGGTGACTTATGGCAGTTGTTGGGGGAATATCCATCATTACGGATATAGTGTTCGCGGATTGTATCTGGCATATTTCCTGATGAAAGACGTACTTCGTGAAGCCGGTAAGTTGCAGGAAGCCGAACGCACACTGCGGTGGTATGCCATTACGAATGAGGTATATCCTAAACCGGAAGGTAATGGAATTGATATGGACTCATTTAATACACAGACTACCGGTCGCATTGCAAGTATCCTGATGATGGAGGATACACCGGAAAAGTTGCAATACTTGAAGTCTTTCTCCCGTTGGATTGATTACGGTTGTCGTCCCGCTCCGGGGCTGGATGGCTCGTTCAAAATAGATGGCGGTGCTTTCCATCACCGTAATAATTACCCTGCTTATGCCGTCGGTGGTTTGGATGGAGCGACTAATATGATTTATCTTTTCAATCGGACAGAATTTGCTGTCTCGGAATTGGCACATGAGACAGTGAGAAATGTATTATTTGCAATGCGTTTCTACTGTAATAAATTGAATTTCCCATTGTCAATGTCCGGTCGTCACCCCGATGGAAAGGGGAAATTAGTGCCGATGCATTATGCGATGATGGCTATGGCAGGGACTCCCGATGGGAAGTCCGAGTTTGACAAGGATATGGCATCCGCTTATCTTCGCCTAGTCTCAGGTATTTCTTCTAAAGAACAGGAACCGGAGTATATGCCCAAAGTCTCTAACGCACAGGAACGTAAGATTGCGAAGCTGCTTGTGGAAAAAGGTTTTCGTCCTGAACCCGATCCGCAAGGAAATCTGGCACTGGGTTACGGTTGTGTATCTGTACAACGTCGTAACAACTGGTCGGCAGTGGTCCGCGGACATTCCCGCTATCTTTGGGCGGCAGAACATTATCTGGGGCATAATCTTTATGGCCGTTATCTGGCACATGGCAGCCTGCAAATCCTGACAGCGGCACCGGGACAGAACGTTACTCCTGCCACAAGCGGCTGGCAGCAGGAAGGTTTCGACTGGAACCGTATCCCAGGTGTGACTTCCATACATCTTCCGCTGGAACAGTTGAAGGCTAAAGTCCTGAATGTGGATACTTTCTCCGGCATGGAAGAAATGCTTTACTCTGATGAGGCTTTTGCCGGTGGATTGTCGCAAAAGAAAGAGAATGGAAATTTTGGAATGAAATTGCACGAGCATGATAAATACAATGGAACTCACCGGGCACGTAAATCTTTCCATTTCATCGGCGGAATGATTGTTTGTCTAGGCTCGGATATTGAAAATGCCAACACGGAATACCCTACTGAAACCACGATATTCCAGTTGGCAGTAACAGATAAGACAGGACATGATTACTGGAAGAATTATCAAGGTGAGGGCAAGACATGGATTGATCATCTGGGAACCGGATATTATGTACCGGCTGCAGCTAAGTTTGAGAAGACCTTCCCACAATATTCCCGTATGCAGGATACAGGCAAGGAAACGAAGGGGGATTGGGTTTCATTAGTCGTGAATCATGGGAAAGCTCCGAAAGGCGGAAGTTATGAATATGCTGTCCTGCCACAAACAAATGAAACTGTTATGAAGTCATTTAGCAAAAAACCTGCTTATAAGGTACTGAAGCAGGATCGCGATGCTCATGTCGTGTATTCATCGGCAGAGAATATATACTCTTATGTACTCTTTGAAACTCCGCAAGCACCTCTTCCTGGTGAATTATTACAGCGTACGGATACGTCCTGCCTGGTGATGATTCGTAAGGAATCACCAGAGAAAATTCTGCTGACAGTGGCACAGCCGGACTTGGCATTGTATCGCGGTGCAAGTGATGAAGCTTTTGATAAAGATGGAAAACGGATAGAACGCAGTATTTATTCCCGTCCGTGGATTGGCAATGAAAGTGGTGAAATTCCCGTTACTGTCACTTTGAAAGGCCGATGGAATGTCGAAGAAACTCCTTTCTGCAAGGTTCTTTCGTCTGATAAAAAGCAAACGGTTCTCCGTTTTACTTGTAAAGACGGAGCTAGCTTTGGAGTGGAACTACGGAAATAAGGTGGATTCAATATAAACAGAGTGTGAAGCCTCGGACTTAAATGTTGTTCCAAATAGAAGAAAATATTGTTTCAAATATTGGTTCTTTTTGTTTCACTGTTTGAAACGAAGTGTTTCACACCGAGAAACGAAGTGTTTCAAGCACTGAAACAAAGTGTTTCACGCCGAGAAACAAATAGTTTCAAATGGGGTTGAAACTTTTAGGACGGAAGCGAATAAAGTAAAGGTGGCAATAGAATGGAGAAGGACATTCTATTGTCACCTTGTTATTTGCTATCTATTGCCATTTTTACTTCTTGATAATGTGTCGTTTAGCTACCCAAAGTGACAATAGGAATGTACAAAAAAACTATGTAGAGATGCGTCTTAGAACATAAACATAGCTACCGCTACGATACGGTTATTGCAAACAGCATGAGTGTCTATAATTTTTCCGTTAGAATGTTTGAGTGAACCATACCATGCCGAACTTAGAGTATATTCCAAACCAAATTTCCAATGAGGTACATTGTATGTCAATTCAGCTCCTGCTGTAACTAATTGGTCAAGGTTTGTTCCTGTACCATATAGCTTTTCTGATTCCAATGCATCGCTTGTTCCTAAATTCTTTGCGTAGCCGACAAAGATTCCCGGTTTCCATTTTTGCCCGTAAACGGCATTCAGCCAAGAACTTGAAAAACGTATTGGAGTGTATTTCTGTTCTCCTGTGCGTTCATTAATAGATTTAATGCCGAATCCGCCAAGACCGGACGCTTGTGTAAGATTGGAACCTAATACACTCTTTGCGCCAATAAACCAGTTCTTATTCGTGTATTTCACATGAGCTTCGTAAGAAAGAGTCGTGATGCGTTCGTCTACTTTATATCCTTCTGTGGAGACTGTGCGTGGCTTTAATGATAACAACTCAACGCCTACACCTGCTAATAGACCATCTTTCTTGTAATCTGCCCCAATATAAATTTCAGGAACACAGCCTTTCTTTATATACTCCTGACTTTTTCCGGCAGGTCCTTGAGACAAATACTGGGATTGCCATACGGCAGCTCCCGTGAGCTGGAAGTTACGGTTTGTATAACGATAACGAATCTGTGGTGCACGACTAAACGGTTGGAAAGGTGCTCCTACCGAAAGGTTAAGAATCTGTGGCGAAACATCCCCGAACAACGGATGCCAGGTTTGTCCGAGCAATAAAGCTGATTTGCCCCAATCCAAGTTGAGATAAGCATGGCGAAGGCGTACTACTGAATAAGAAGTACCTGTGCCGCGGAAGTCAATTTCTACTTTAGCAGAAGTTTTGGCTGTTCCTAGTTTAGGACCGGCAACGTCTACTCCCAAACGTGAATATAACGTATAGAAATTACTGTTTGACGTTGAATTCAAATCGTTTCCGTCCGGATCGCGTACCTTGTCTTTGGGATACATATAGAACAACCCGTCTACGGTTTCTTCGTTGGCACGACTGTTATAATAAAAGTCAGTACGAATCTGTCCGTAGAATTTGAACTTGAAATCCTTCATCTGTGCAAAACTGCCCGAAACTGTTATCAGGCAAATAAATAATAGAATGTATTTTTTCATAATGTGCTTGTTTATAAACGGGCGCAAAATTACATAAAATTCCGATTATCAGCTTATCATTGATTAAAAAAGGCATTGACAGCCTGATTATATTTGTTCAGACTTGTACTTTTATGAATCGCTTTCAATAGTTTCTTCTCTGCATTTGGCAATAAATATTCCCAAAAGGATTTCATCTTGTTTAAGAGTTGCGCGTCTCCACCTTCAAGCTGTTCTGTGTATGCCGTGTATATGCATTTGTGCATCGACTGTAATTTTTGCACCATCTCATCGAAGCCAAGAACACGTCCGTGCCTATGCTCTAATGCTAGTGCCGGATTGGCGAGTAGCCCGCGCCCTATCATAATTCCGGCTAATGTGGGAAATTTGTTCTGAATTTGTTGAATATCTTCCAGACTGTTTATGTCTCCATTATAAATAACAGGATGTTTGCAGGCATTTTGAAAATCAGCGAATCCTTTAAGGTCTACTTCACCTTTATATTGTTGTTTTCCTAAACGGGGATGCATCGTGACTTGCCGCAATGGCAGGTCGTTAATAATAGGAACCAGTTTGAGGCATTCATCCGGGTTCTCCCATCCTAGTCTCATTTTTATAGAGAAGCTGATTTGCGGATACTTCCGGACCAGGCTAAGCAGTGTTTCCACTTCTTCGGGATAAGGCAGGATACCGGAACCGTTGTGGCGCTTTGCTAAAAGAGGGAAGGGACAGCCCAAGTTTATATCCACTTCTTTATATCCTTTCTCGATGAAAAGGGAGAGAACCATTTCTGCCTTCTCCATTGTCGGAGCTATTAGCTGAGGTACGAGGTGGGGTACATGATTGTTCTCCGGTTCAATGCCCCGGACATCTCTATGGCGGAAGCTACCTTTCTCGATTCGGACGAATGGGGTGTAATAAGTGTCTACGCCACCGAAACAAGCGGCGTGGGCATTGCGGTAAAAGACTTCGGTATAACCTTGTAACGGAGCGAAATGGATGGGCAGAGTTTCTTGCATAACAATTAATTTTGTTGCAAAGGTACGGAAAAAGAAAAGAGAAGAACCTCACGGCCCCTCTCTTTCGGGTGTTAAATTGATTAAAGTCTGATTTTCGTATGCGTTTTTATTTCAAAGGTTAGAAAAACTGTGTGTTTATTTTAATGCGTTCAACCATCCGGGGACATATCCCAAGCGATTGCGTAACTGTGCTTCGTAAAGAGAAAAAGGCTCTACCGCACCGTTATTATTGTTTTCGCTTCGCTTCATTTGTGACTCATTGAATTGAAGGGATTGTCCGTGGAAACCTACTACAATAGGCGGCAAGAATTTCCACCAGTATCCTTTTGCATCCCACCAGCTGAATTTACTTTCGGCATCAATATCTGCATCTGTCTGAGTATTTGTTGAGCAGAAGTTCCAGATAGTCAAATTCTCCATATGGTTAGGCATTTGTGCAGAGTCACCGCCTTGTCTCCAGTGCATGAATCCACCGGAGCAGCAGTCTATCAGTGTAGCACGTGGTTGTGTTGCATGCGATTCAAAACAGGAATCATCTCCCCATCTTACATTCCATATCACAGCACCCATGCTTTGCTTGGAGACACCACAAGCGTGATATTGTCCTACATTAGTTTGGTAAGTCCCCAATGTTTTATCCCCTTCGCCTTTATTGAGGGTATATCCGTCACTGTTTTCAATCACTTTTCCAATGAAGATGCGAGAAGAAGCTTGCGAACGGATGGCAGAATGACCGCGTTTACCGCCAATTTTGATGTCGTACGCTGAACAGTTGGCTGAATTGGTGATAGACATGGCTTCGCTGACACTTTCAAAGTTGACGCGGCGTATCCATGAGTTTGTCAGGCGGACAAAGTCAATAGGTTTGAATCCACCGTCGTGGATGGAGTTTTTATGGTGGACAAATTCTTCCACCGCATCACCTTTGAATGTAAGGTCTTCCACGCCCACGTTTTCATAATGGGGATATTTGTTGATTTTCCAACCCCATTCCTTGTTGATAGCGTGCATGATGGGTTCTTTGAAAGTGATTGAATTACCACTGATTTTTTCTATTTGATGGTATTCATATATTTGTACACCATTCGTTTTGATATCAAGCACACCTCCATTGTTCACATTGATGTCTGTGTATTTATACGGAGCCAGTTCTGCGTTGATGACATCGTCATCAGTGTTTATCATTGTGAGGCATATCCAATCATTAGCCTTCAATCCACTTGTAGAATTCGCAGAGACGGTTTTGCTACCGATCGAAGCATCCGTGTTGATGTCAGTAATGTAACTCCAAGTGCTATAATGTTTAAATTCCATCATGACAGGGGCGTTCCACATTTGACTTTCACTTGCAGAGTTATTTGCCGCGGTCATCTCAATGATCGTTTTGTCCCTTCCGGCTCCTTTCAGTACGATATCGCCCATAGTCATATCAATAGTTTTATTCTTGGAGCTTTCATCTTGCAAGATGAAACTACCTTCTGGAAAGTAGATAATGGCCTTGGCATGTTCTTTCAGGAAGCGGATAGTACCGTTGTCGTCCTCTTTGTTATAAGTAGTGCCGGCAATATCTGCCAGCACTTTTAAGAAAGCTTCCCGATCGGATTTGTTGTCATTGGGGATTGCTCCATATTTAGGATCGGTTACATCATATACTTTATATCCTTGTGCCACTAATGTTTCCACATCGGGCGGAGCTGTCTCTCCCCGCATATATCCTGCGTAGGAGAAATCCAGCAATACATTTTTAGCATCACCGCTGAGGAACTCTGTCCAGGCAGTGGTAGCATTTGCATCAATTTCAGTGGTCAGAAGCTTCACTGGCAGTTTTACTACCCGGCAATAACCCTCTTTGGAGAATATTTTGATGTAAATCTGCTCTTCGTATTCTTTTCCTTGTATGTTCGTTTTGGGAGCAGTGACAATCAACTGTTTCTCCTGCAGGATGACACCCCATGTTTGGTTTTCGATAGTAGCGGTTTCTACGTTGGCTTGTTCTACTTCGAATATTTGTTTCTGTCCCAGACCAAAGGTGGCTATTCCTTCATATTTAATTGTCAGATGGAAATCTTTACCGTAAATTGGCACCTTCACTTCGCTGTTATCAGCACGTATGGTGAAGGTTATCTGTCCGGTAGCTTCGTCAATGGTCACATTACTGAATAATGAGCCATTATTGGCTACAGCCTGTGTTCCGTCAGCTATTTGATTATTTCCTAACTTTGTCCAAGTGTTGCCATTATCTGTCGAGATTAGCCAGAAACCATTTGTGTCTACTTTAAGTTTAGGAGTTATACCTTCATTTCCTGTTTCAGGGATAGCACTCACAGGCTTGTCGTTTACGAGCAATTCCGTAGTCATGTCGTTGATAGTGTATGCCCAGTTGCCTGATGCGTTGACGCTGAATAAAGGCATGTCGTTCATATCAACTTTACCACTGTACACTGTTACAGTTTCGCCATTACTAAGCTCTATGGTATAGTTGTCTTGTTCGTCCTTGCTATATCCCACTACCAGAACTTTGCCTTCAACCATCTGTTGATAGTTACTGATGTCCGAGTTCATCTGTTCTACGCTTGCTTCCAAATTGGCAACCCGTTCTTTCAGGTTGTCAATATCGGAGCGTAGTTCATCCCGTTCGTCGCACGAATAAAGTGCGACGAGAAGGGTGATACATATTAATGATATTATTTTTTTCATATTTCAGTCGGTATTAGTTTAGTGATGCACCGTATTCGGCATATTCGGCGCTTGGAATGAAGATACCATTAGCAAGGTCGAAAGTTCCGCCGTCGAACGGATTCTTACTTTCATTAGCGAAGAAACTGTTGCTTTGTCCACTTGGAACTGTACCAGCGAATGGTCTGAGTGTTGTTTTATAAGTATCTCCGTCTTTCTTGTCATAGCGAATGATTTTTTCGAAAGAGTAAGTTCCATCACCACCGCTAACGTTTATCAGTGTAGCTGGGTGTGCTTTATCGTCAGTGCCGGCATAGTTATAATAGAATAACAAGTTTGAATAACTGATATTGCCAATCAGTTTTCCAATTACAAGCGGTTGAGAATTTGAAATGAAATTGATAAATGTGTTATTGCTGATCGTGATAATATTGGGCATATCTTGATTAGCTGCGAAGAATATACATCCGTTGGTTGCATTTGTTTCAATTGTTGATGCCGCGTAAACAATATTGTTGTCGAATATTACTGATTCGCAAGTTGGTTTAACGGTGAAGCTAACTATACGAGTTGCTTTCCAGTTAGTAGCTGCTTTTATCTTTATAATATTTTTAGCAAGCATGATTTGTTTGGTCACATTATCTTTATCTGGTGAAAGTGTGCAATTGATCAGATTTCGTCCTTCGTTGACAAATATTTCATTGTTAGTGAATATTACATTGGACAGAGTACCTACAACAGAAGATATATAGTTTTCCAAATTACTACCGTCAATATTCATGTTCATAACAATCAGCTCTTTTGTGTTGTCCAATCCGTTGATGGCAATAGGTTTGCTTAATACACATGTTGACTTTTGTGTAGAATTGTCTCCTATTAATATAAGACTCTTGATAGACGCTGTTGATGAGTATGTTATTTCCGCATCCGGTTGTATAAAGTAAACCCCTTCCTTGGTAATTTCTTTACTTTCGGATTGGGAAGTAATTAATGTTGCCTCTCCATAAGTTTCTTTTTGTATCTTTACTCCATTGATTTCCACAATACCTCCATTGTTATAAAGCTCATAATAGCTGTCAATCATCTCTACAGCTTTCACCTGAATCTTATCTACTGCCCAATTGGCTCCCTTATTAACTTGCACAGTTACATCGGAGTTATTGTCTGCTGTGGCGCGAGTATTGGCAGTGGCAGTTTTTGACGGAGCTGTAATGCTCAATGTAGCTGTATTGGTTGTTTTATCAACTTCGCTTACAGTAACCATCCATCCTGCCGGAGCGGTAGTTATAACATTTTCTCCTTTCACTTTAACTGTAGTGGTTGCAGTTTTACCATAGCCAATTTCCCAGTATCCGTTCTTCATTCCGGTTTCCGGCTCTACTATTTCACACAATAGTTCTTTTACGATGGGAATAGAAATAGCCTCTGCTTGTCCTTTCAATTTGATTACAAAGAATTCACCGGTAGCATCTATACCCACTTCTTCAAAGAAAGAATCGGCACCGCTTCCTCCACTGGAAGAACCGTTACTTACAGCAGATACTCTGTTACCATTCACGTCAAGTACATCTTCCCAAATTACTCCGTCATAGCTTACTTGCCAGAAACTGCCCTCTTCTGTAAGTCGGAATTTGGGAGTTGCCCCATCATTGCCCGGAGTACCTACTGCTTGCACTGGCGTACCGTTCTGTTTGAGTACTTCACCGTTTACTACCCATTGTCCTTCATCATTCACTGTTATTTCCGGATATTTCACTTCTCCTTGAGCACCCTGTGTCAGTGTGATTGTTTCACCGTTACTTAGTTTCAGTGTATATGTACCATTAGTATTGCTCAGTTCCGTAATAGTCTGACCGCCTTCAAGCAGACGCTTGATAGCCGTCATATTGTCGTTCAGCAAAGTGACCTGTGCTTCTAAAGATTCTACACGACCTTTCAGATTGTCTACATCGTCTCTCAAATCGTCTGTGTCGCAAGCGGCTAATGCCAGCAACGCAAATGCGGTTAACAATAATGATTTAAAGTAATTCATAGATATATGTGTATTAGTTATTTATTAATCTGTTTTTATTATTCTACTACGTTTACTACCATGTGGTATGTAGTTGTAGACGAATGATCTATATTAGCATTTCTTGCAAGGAATGTAACATTGTAGATACCGATTTCATTATAGGTATAAGTGTATGTATCCAATCGTTGAGTGATATCCTTTATCTTCGTTCCTTGGTCAGGACTGCAAGAATTGACAGTAATCAGATCTGAAACCAACCAGCTATACTTCAAAGGATTGCCGGCATCAGTGCTATGAATGAAGAATGAACCGGCACCTATGCCTGTTAAATTCCAAATACCGGCTGTATTGTTGGTGACAGTTCCGTATTCGCGTTCATTTGTCATACTGGTTTGGTCTTTCAAATTCCATTTATTTTTCATGTTGATAGGAGTGAATCCGAAAGAGCCTGCAGAAAAATCGGCTTCTTGCCCGTTATTCATGACATTGGTAATATGCATTCTCTCAAAATACATTTTAGATTGTGCGGCAGTATTCTCAATGCCGCGATAGCAAATGGCAATAGCCATGCGTTTGCCCATATACTCGCTCATGTCATAACTGTAAGAGGTGGCCAAATCTGCATTACCTACTGATGCTACAGGATATTCAGACTGTGGAATGAGTTCCTTCCACTTACCGTCTTTTTCAAACTGTTCCACTAGCAGAGAGTCAGCTTCATAGTTGTCTTTGTATAATCCGGTAAATTCGTCTGATATATAGACATGTTTCTCTATCATTGTACTTGGATTTCCGTATTGAAACCATATAGAGAAATTTAGTGTGGACGATTTTATCTGTGAAGGGTCAATCGTTTCCCGTTCGCGATATTGATATTTGCAGCCGGCTTCTCCGCTGAAGAATGTCAGGAAGTCCGGATCTCCCGAAAGAGTGAACTCTATCGGGCTACCTTTCTTTGCAGTTATAATCTGTCCGTCGAAACTTACGTTTTCGTTGGTCGTTACTTTTATGTTCAGACCTACTTCTTCATCGAGTCCGTCGTTACAGGCCGCAAAGAAGAGACTTGCTATGCAGGTGCCTATGAGTTTATATGTTTTCATAATCTGTTAAGCTTTTATTCATGAATAATTTGATTACCAATTCGGGTTATTTTGCGTGATATAACTGTTCACAGCCATTTCTGCATCCGGAATCGGGAAATAATTGTATGTATCGGAGATGTTGAAGTATGTATATACATTGGTAGGTCCTTGGGTCCAGTTGTTACCGGATTGCGCCTCGGATACCAGTGCTCTCATATTTTTCACATATTCTCCCCAACGAATCAAGTCAAAACGGCGCGTGTATTCGAAGCAAAGCTCCATAGCACGTTCGTCTTTTACAGCCTGTCGGAATTCTGTTTGTGACAAGTCTTTCTGAAGTTCATCCAGTCCGGCACGTTTTCTCACTTCTTTCATGCAATCGTAAGCTAGAGGTGTGGGACCGTCATTTGCTTCATTTTCTCCTTCTGCAATCATCAACAATACATCTGCATAGCGCAGGATAGGGAAGTTGATTGACGTATAGTTCTTATCCTTTTTATCCGCTTCGTATTCACGGCGATATTTGGCGCACATCCGGCTGAAGTTCTTTGTTGCAGTCGTTTTCTCGATGTCACCTGCATATTGGTAAGACTGCGGACCATATTGTGCCATTACTTCCGCAAGTTTTCCCTGTTCAAATTCACGATGGGTTACTCCCGTATTCTTTCCTCCCGCTTCTTTATATTCGAACGGAGCAATGCTCCAATTGAAGCGTTGGGTATCACCGTTGTTCACATAGAGATTGTACAGTTTCGGAGTGCTGTATATGAAGGCATAAGCATATCCCGGGTCGGCACTTCCTACTATGTCGCTCTTGGAAGACATGTCCGGACCGGCCAGTCCGATTATATTACCGATACGACCTTCGGCTTGTGTATCCGAGGTATTGTTTCCGGCAAATTCTGCTTCCCAGATACTTTCATTAGCAGTAGTATTATATTTATCTGAACATAGGTCAATAAAATAATCCCAGTAATGAGGGGCAAGTTTGTGTCCTGCCGCTCTAACTTTCTGTGCATAGAAACTGGCTTTCTCAAAGTAGTCTTTTGTTTCTGCCTGTGTGGCGTTTCTTTTTTCACGATAGTGTTCTCCTGCACGGAACAGGTATACACGCGCCAGCATACCCCAAGCTGTAGATTGGGAGATACGTCCCGGTTTGTAAGCCAGATCGGCGGCCGATTTCAGACCTGTATCTGCGGCATCTGCCATTTCAGAAATGATAAAGTCGTAGATTACCTGCTTATCTGTACGCGCAATATTCAGATTGGTTACGCTTTGAGTAGAAACTGTCTTAAAAGGTACATCTCCCCAACATTCTACGAGGTTAAAATAGTAGAATGCACGTAAGAAACGGGCTTCGGCTATATATTGTTCCTTTACGCCTGTGGCAAATCCTTCAACTTGGTCAATGTTTTCCAGAAACATATTGGCACGGTTAATACCTGCGTAGAGTACATACCAGAATGATGTCACGGCATTGTCACTGGTAGTGGCATTGTTACAAATCAGTCCGGTGGAGGCTGGACCGCGTCCGCTACCTCCGTAGTGGGACAAATCGTCTCCTGCTACCAGATACATATAGTCACCGCCGTAGAATGTCGGTTGTGACAGTACCGAATAAATGCCGGTGAGGAATGAAGATGCTTCTTCGGGGGTATTGAAGTAGTTCTCCGGCGTAAGTTTGGTAGGTTCTTTCTCCAGAAAGTCACAGGATGCCATGGTGATACCTGCCAATAAAGTTATGATTGCTATTTTTAATGTTTTCATAATCAATTTCTTTTTCTAACTGTTAATATCATCTTCCATTTAGAATCCCAGGCTGACGCCAAAGCTGATAGAATAGGCTCTCGGATAAGAAGAATAATCCAAGCCGGGAGTCAGGGCACTGTTTCGTACGGATACTTCCGGATCATAGCCGGAGTAACCGGTACATGTCCACAAGTTTTGGGCGGCAACATAAATACGTGCTTTATCTATCTTCCATTTCTTCACGATTTTGTTTGGAAGTGTATATCCTATAGTTAAATTTTTCAGACGAAGGAATGAACCGTCTTCGATAATGCGTGAGGAAATGACACGGTTGGAAGCGGAGTTAGTAGCAGCAGGAATATCACTGGTCGGATTATCTGCTGTCCAGCGGTTTGCATAAGTTGCATACTGGTTCAATTCACGTGAGCGGTTGTTGGAACTTTCAAAGAACAGACGGTTGGCATTCATAATGTCATTGCCATACGACCATTGGAAGAAAATACTTAAATCGATTCCTTTATATTCGAGGTTGTTGGTGAAACCTCCTGTATGTATCGGCATTCCCCGGCCGATAATGGTACGGTCGTTGGAATCGACAACTCCGTCACCGTTGAGGTCGGCATATTTAGGCATACCCGGCTGTGTGTTCGTCTCCGTTGAGTAGTGAGGTACTCCGGACTTCAGACTGTATGAATTACCCGATTTATTGAAGTCTTCATATTTATAGGTTCCTTCGTAGATATAACCATACATAAGTCCCATTGGTAAACCGAGTTTGGCAATGTAACTTGATTGCCCGTTATAATTCTGGTCGAACTGTGCGGCAGTCAACAGTGCTGTTTGATTCTCGGATAGTGCCAGTACTTTATTCTTATTAAATGATATATTAAAGTTGGATGACCATTTGAAGTCACGTGTCTGAATATTAACTGTGTTCAAACTTAATTCCAAACCATCATTGCGTACTTTCCCTATATTTTTGGTTGCGCTGTAATAGCCGGAAGAATAGGGGAGAGAAGCGTTCAGCAACAAGTCGTGGGTAGTTTTACGATAGATATCCATAGTCACTCCGATGCGTTCGTTGAAGAATCCGAGGTCGAGACCTAAATTCCATTGTTCAGTCGTTTCCCATTTCAAGTCTTTATTTGGTAATGAGGTCGGAACTACGCCCGCATTGGTGGCATCATTGTCAAACGGATATACACCGCTTGGTATTGAATTAGTTAAAGAGTAAGAACCTACTCTTGATTTTAATACGGCAAGTAATGCATAGTAATCATATTCACCAATACGGTTATTTCCCGTAAGTCCCCAGCTTGCACGGATCTTACCGCTGGATAATATCTTTTTCACCGGTTTCATAAACTCTTCTTCCGTGAATGTCCAAGCCAGAGAAGCGGAAGGGAAGTATCCGTAACGGTTTTCTTTGTTAAACTTGGAAGAACCATCGGCACGGAATGAAACTGTGGCATAATACTTGGACATATAATTATAAGTCAGGCGTCCAAGGTAAGAAAGCATGGCCCATGACGATTTTGCAGAGGAAGTGGTACCTGCCTGTCCTTCGCTCATTCCGGCCATTCCGAGAGATTCGTTGGGGATATGGGTGGTACGGAAAGAGTAAATCTCATAGTCTGAATTTTGGAAAGTGATACCTGCCAATGCGTTGATGAAGTGCTTCTTCTGTATATTGGTCTGATAAGTCAGGGTGTTCTCATTCAACCATGTCAAGCGTTCCGAACGGGTAACTTGTGCATTTACCTTATCTGTAGAGGTCGGTCCACCGTAGCGTGTATTGGAGTTGTTGAACTGGTCTTGCTTGCGTGAATCGTAGGTATATCCGGCAGAAACTTTGAGTTTCAATCCTTTCATAACTTCATATTCTGCAAATCCGTTCATCTGAAGGTTATTGGTGTAATTCTTCCGGTATTCGTTCTTTAATGACAGAATTGGGTTGAAGCGATAGTCATTACTTGCATCTACAGAGTTGTCTGTCGCACTGTTCATCAAAACACTCAGCGGAGTGTCGGGTGAAGTTACCGGACGGTATCCCCAAACGCTATAGAAAAGGTTGTTCATACCACTATAAGAAGTGGCTGACGGTGTACTACCTGTCTGGATCGAGCGTGAATAGTTGGCTGTCAGACTCATGTTCAGTTTACCACGGCGTACTACTGTATTCATACGTCCTTGCATACGTTCGTAACCTGTTTCCAGCAGTGTACCGTTTTGGTCGAAGTAAGAAAGGGAAGCATTGTAACGTACACCTTCCGTACCACCGGTCAGTCTCAAGGTGTGATTGTGTTGCCAGGCAGTACGGAAGATTTCGTCCTGCCAGTTGTATTGGTCAATGTTCCGGTAATCTTCCAGCGTCCATTGCTTGCCCTCATAGTTCATGAGGTAAGAACTGGCTGCGACTGTCGGATACATTTCATTTTGTAGTTTGACAAATTCGTAAGCGTCCATCATCGGAATGGTACGTGTGACGTTTTGTATGCCGACACTACCGTCATAAGACAATTGTGCACGTCCCACTTTACCTTTCTTCGTGGTGATGATTACAACTCCGTTGGCACCGCGTGCGCCATAGATGGCTGTGGCGGATGCATCTTTTAATACTTCCAGAGATTCGATATCGGAAGGATTCAGAGTACTGGCTGCAGAAGAGTCTTCAACGGGGAAGCCGTCAATGACGAATAACGGTGAGTTCTCCTGTGTCAGTGAATTATTACCACGGATGACAATATTCATATTGCTACCGGGCATCCCTTCACTTGAAGTTACATTTACGCCAGCAATACGTCCTCCTAATGCTTGATCGAATGAAGCAACCGGAGCAGTTAGTATGTCCTCCATATTTGCTTTCGCAACAGAACCAGTTAAGTCTCGGCGACGTACTTCCTGGTAGCCGACAACTACTACTTCGTCCAAAGTCTTTGTGTCCTCTTTTAATGTGATGACCATTGGCTTTTGTGTGTCTGCTTTTAGCTCGACAGTGACATATCCGATAAAGGAAATAACCAATGTTGCATTTTTGTTAGGTACGTTAAGAGCAAATTTTCCGTCAAGGTCGGTAATTGTTCCCTGTGAGGTGCCCTTAACTTGAACACTGGCTCCGGGAACACCTTCTCCTAAGTTATCTTTCACTGTACCTTTAACGAGTACTTGTGCAAGTACGAATGAAACAGAAAGCAGAAGCATCCCTATCATAGAGAACATCCTTTTTCTTGTTTGGTCGGATAGATGTTTTTTCATATATTAAAAATTAAGTGATTTTATTAAGTTTACGTTGGCAAAGATATGTTGATTAGTACTTATTCTATGGATAGAATTATTCAAGATTGATACAAAATAATACATATCTGTTCTTTGTTTTTTATTGTACTTTTATTGCATTAAGTAGCTCTGACAGCTCTTTTACAACCTCCGTATGCTGTGCGGCTACGTTCGTTTTCTCCGATGGATCGGATGATAAATCATAGAGTTGCGGCTGCTTGTCATTACCCAGTTCCATTTTCGTCCAAAACTCGATGGCAGGGCCGTCGCTCGGTTCGATGTACTTCCATTGACCTTTTATGATAGCAAGCGTATTGTTCAGGTTCTGCTGAACGACATACTCACGGTCTGTATTATTTTTGCCTAAAAGTACATTCAGGTGTTCTTGGCTGTCGGGTGCCGCTCCTTCTCGCAGAGGTTGGTTCAGGAGAGAGGCAAGCGATGCATATACGTCGATTTGAGAGAAAAGGGCCTGTTGTTTGTTTGGCTTTACTTTGGCGGGCCAGCGTACGATGAACGGGATGCGTGTACCTGCTTCATAAGCACTGTATTTACCGCCGCGGTAGATTCCCATCGGGGTATGTCCGTTGAGCAGTTCGTAAGCATGATCCTGATAGCCATCGTCAATAACAGGGCCGTTGTCGCTGGTGAAGATAAGGATCGTGTTGTCGGCGATGTTAAGGCTGTCCAGTGTGTGCATGATTTCTCCGATGGTCCAGTCCAGTTGCAGGATGACATCGCCACGGGTTCCGAGCCCGCTCTTTCCGGCGAAGCGCGGGTGGGGGATACGGGGGACATGTACGTCTTGTGTACCCATATATAAGAAGAAAGGTTCTTCCTGATGGGAAGCTATAAAATTCTTTGCTTTATCAGTGATAATGTCGGCAATATCCTCATCCTTCCAGAGGGCGGACTTCCCGCCGGTCATCCAGCCGATACGGGGAATACCGTTGATAATGGTATTGTTGTGCCCTTGGCTGGGTTTCAGCTTCACAAGTTCCGGGTTTTCTTCTCCCGTAGGCCAGTCGCCTACCTTATGGTCGTAGCTGACGGTGATAGGGTCGTTAGGGTTAAGACCTACTACACGACCGTTTTCTACAAATACACAGGGGACACGGTCTACGGTTGCGGGGATGATAAATTCATAGTCGAATCCGATGCTTTGTGTGTTCGGGCTGATTGGGCTGTTGAAGTCGGTGCCGCCTTTCGGACCCAGTCCCAGATGCCATTTGCCGACTGCACCGGTAGCGTAACCGGCATCTTTCAACATATCGGCCATTGTGACACAGGCTGTGTCAATGATAAGTTCCGAGTTTCCCGGAGCAATACCGGTGTTCTCTTGTCTCCAGGGATACATTCCGGTTAGGAGCCCGAAACGGGAAGGGGTACTGGTGGCTGAGGTGGCATAAGCATTGGTGAATTGTACTCCCTGTCCTGCCAGTCGGTCAATATTAGGAGTGCTCACTTTAGTTGCTCCATAGCAGCTCAGGTCGCCGATGCCGAGGTCGTCTGCGAATATATAAATAATGTTGGGCTTTTGACCGTTTTGTCTATTGCTCTTTTGGGCTGCGTGGTTGCATCCGGTCAGCATCGCGATGCCGGGCAATAACGGAAGTAGACGTGAAACGTTTCTCATAATGTTGTATTTTAGAGGTGATATTAGATGCACAAAGATAAATGGTTGGAGAAATATGAATGAGTAGTAACGTACAAGTGAAGTGCAAAATTGTACACTGCTGTACCAATTGGAGAATATTTCCTTTGGCACAGCAGTGTCTGCTTAATGCATAATTATTTGATAATGAGAGTTATTGTTCTGCCTCTTCTTCTCCTTCTTCCTTCTCCTCACCTTTACGGTAAGCCAGCGGACTGACATGGTAAATCTCCTTGAAGCATTTGCTGAAATAGCGTGAAGAGGAGAATCCGATCCGGTCGGAAATCTCCGTGATATTCAGTTCCGGATTATTCCGTAACATGACAGCTCCTTTCTTGAGACGTATGCTCAGGATAAAGTCATTCGGTGTCTGTCCTGTCACCGCTTTTAACTTGGTAAACAAGTTTGTGCGCGCCATACCCATTTCCCGTGCGAAGATATTGACGTTGAAGTCTGTATTATCAAGGTGCTGTTCGATAATAGCCATTGCTCGATCCAGCATTTCCTTATCCATCGGATTGGTGGCCAGCATCTGTGCGAAAGCCTGGGGCTGTTTGCTGAATTTCTCCTGTAGCAACCGGCGGGAATTTACCAGGTTGTTGCAACGGGAAATCAGGAGATTGGTATTGAACGGTTTCGTGATATAGTCGTCCGCACCGATTTTCAATCCTTCAATATTATGCTCTATTGCAGTGCGCGCCGTTAACAGCACAATCGGAATATGGCACGTGTCGAAATCCGTCTTAATCCGCTTGCAAAGCTCCGTGCCGGACATACGTGGCATCACAACATCACTTAGGATAATGCTCGGCATATCTTTCTTTACCATTTCCAGTGCTTCTTCTCCATCGGAAGCGGTACTGACTTGATAGAATGTCTCAAAAATACCGACTAACATTTGCTTGATAGACTCATTATCTTCCACAATCAGCATCTTGGCATCTTCAATCCGCTTGTTGTCTTCTTCTTTCCATTCCGATTCAGATACTATTTCTGCTGAAGGCACGAAAGATTCTGTCTCCTGAATAGTAGTATCCGTATCGCTTTGTGCTATCTGTTCCTCGGCAAAATGCTGTTTGCCTAGTTTCAGGGTGATGATGAAGCTGCTTCCCTTGCCTGGCTCGCTTTCTACGCGGATAGTGCCGTGGTGAAGCTCGACGATACCTTTTGTCAGAGCCAGCCCGATACCTGTTCCGGCACCGGTATTCAGTGAAGTCAGTAGTTCGGTCTGATAGAACCGGTCGAAAATCTTGTCTATTTCTGCGGTGGCGATGCCTGTACCGGTGTCCTTTATTTCAATGATGGCATGGTCTTGCTCCTGCGAAACGTTGATGGAAATGGTATCTTCCGCTTTCGTATGTTTTAATGCGTTGGATAATAGATTATTGACTACTTTCTGCATCTGCTTTTGGTCATACCATACTTCAATGACATCTTTCTGCTTGTTGAACTTGAAATTAATCTGCTTGCTGCTGGCATATTCAAGGAAGAGCAGATAATTCTCGTATAGGAAGTCTACCAGGTTGTGCTTGCTTACCTTAATTTTCATGTGCCCTTGTTCCTGTTTGCGGAAGTCTAGCAACTCGGTAATCAGCTCCCGCAGTTGGATGCTGTTCTTGTAGATTCCCAATACCTTATTATATATACTTGGGGTAAATGTTTGTACTTGCAGCAGAGTTTCCACTTGTCCCACGATAAGTGTTAACGGCGTGCGGAACTCATGCGAGATGTTTGTGAAGAAACGCAGCTTCGACTGGTTCAGTGCCTCCAGGTCCTCGATGTGTTTCTTTTCGTATTTCAAAGACTCGCGGAGTTTGATTCGTGAATTATAGTTCTGAATAAGATACCACAACAGACTGATTGTGACAATGGTATAAATCAGGTAAGCCCACCACGTCTCATACCAGGAAGGAAGTACTATTATAAGAAGTTTGGCTTCTTTAATTCCGTCCCGCTGTGATTTGATGACGAGTGTGTACTTGCCCGGATTCAGGTTCGTATAGGTGATGAGCGTCTGTTTGCGATATGTATGATTCCATTCGTCGGAAAAACCTTCCAGACGATAGAGAATTTCGTCTTTGTTGGCAGGAATGAAGTTGGAGGTGGCGTATTCGATGGTGAACATCGACTGATCCGCTTTCAGGCTAATCTCCGGTGTGTGGCAGAGCGACTGCTTCAGGATGCCGGTTTCATCTCCGGGGGTAACTTCCCTTCCGTTGACCAGCAGGCGAGAAAGAATGATATTATAGGATTTCGGGGTAAAATGGAATTTCTTTTCCCAAAAAGAAATCATTCCCTGAATACCGCCTAGGAATACTTCTCCATCGCGCGTGACAAACAGCGCATTCTCATTGACAGCAGTCAGCGGGAATCCGTTTTCCGTACCATAGTTATAGAACTTCTTGCTCGGATAGTTGAATTGCGAGAAGCCTTGATTGGTTATCAGCAATAAATCTCCTTTCTGAATGGAAGATTCGAATACTTCGTAAATACAGTCACTGGACAAGCCATCTTTCTGTACATCGAAATTTTCGAAATCATTGCTCTCTTTGCGATAACGGTCTAATCCGCTGCCGGAAGTCGAGAACCACAGGTTTCCGTTGCTATCCTGCATGATATTGTTGATATTGTTGTTGCTGAGGCTATTCGGGACAGCCGGATTATGCGCGTAATTGGTGAGTGTGTTGGTGTCGAACCGATAGGAGTAAACGCCTTCTCCGGTAGCTGCAATCCATAGAGTACCGTCTTTGTCGAAACAGAGGCTGGCTACCATACTGATATTTCTGCCCGCTTTGGTTTCCTTGAAGAGTTGTTCACAAGTACCTGTTGCCGGACTGAACAGGCAGATACCGTTCTGTGTGGCAATCACCAGTTTATCTTTGTACGGCACAATATCGCGTACAATATCCGACGGCAATGAAGTTGAGTCGCCCACCTTCATCCGGTAGACGGTGAAACGGTTGGTACGCAGGTCGAGTTTGTTCAGTCCGCCCAGATGCGTGCCAATCCACATAATTTCATTAGCACGGTCGTAATAGATAGCCTTCACATTGTTGTGCGAAATACTGTTCTTCCCTTCTTCGTGACGGTACCAGCGGTATGTGTTATTTATCCGGTCGTAAACGTTTACACCGCCCCCTTCGGTACAAATCCACAGATTGCCATCTTTGTCTTCCGTCATTCTTCCGACGATAGGGCTACTCAGACCTTCCTTCTCCGTGTCTCCCACTTTATAGCGGGTATAGATTTCATATTCGGGATTGAAGTAATTCACTCCACCGAAATAAGTTCCCAGCCAAAGCGTCCCCTGTTTGTCTTTTACGATACACCAGATAGAAGAGTGGGTGAGTCCGTCGGGACTGTTGTCGTTGGCAGTGTAGAGATGAAACTTGCCTGTGCGTCTGTCATACCGGTTCAGCCCGTTGAATGTTCCTATCCACAAATCTCCGGAGTTATCTTCGCAACAGCTTCTGACAAAATTGGAACAGAGACTGTTCGGATTCATAGAGTCATGGTGGAAGTTTTCAATACTTCCGTCCGTTTTTATGTGGTAAAGTCCTTCTTCCCAGCTACCTATCCATAACTCCTTGGAAGAATCCTCATAGATACTGGTTATATTACCTTTGCTGACAGGCTGCGAAAGTGTTTTGCTTTCCGACAGGCAGTAAACGCCATTACCGGTAGTTCCCATCCATAGATTCTTGTTCTTATCCAGATGCAGGCAGGACAGAGTGATATTCTTTCCGGCAAGATGATAGAAAAGGTCGAAATTGCCCGTACTTTCATTATATACAAAGACTTCTTCCCTTTTACCTATATATAATTTCTCCTTAAAATAAATGGCATCTACATTACCTTGAAGCAATGTCTTGAACTTTTGGGTTGCCAGATCAAATTCAGCCACACCGTCGGTGCAGAGCAGGTATACTTTCCCGTTCTTATTTCCGGTGATGCGCAGCACTGTATTGCTGAACAGGCTGTTCGGGTCGTTCTTCTTGAGTTTAAAACTTTTAATGTCGTTACCGTTATACCGGTTTAGTCCCTCGCGTGTGCCGATCCATATAATTCCCTGTTCATCGATATACAGGCTGTTGACAGAGAACTGTGAAAGTCCGTCATCCGTGGTCAAATGACTGAAAGTAATGTTTTGACTTTGCGTACGGATAGCGGCTACGCTTAAAAATAGTAGAAATAAAAGAGTTATTTTTCTCACTAATTCGTTCTTTTAAGGTATTACTATTGGCAAATATATTGTTTTTATTTCATTTCTGTGAACCTTATTAGAAGAAAGTAACTATATTTGTATCATTCAAACGAAAGAAATATGAAAGTAAAGAAAATTAGTGCGGCTAACGTGGAGGCTTGCTCGCTTCCTAAATTATTCGATGAAGAAAAAATAGATTTTCAGGCCATTCAGTGTGTCAACTGGGCTGAATATCCCTACAAACCCAAAGTGAATTTTCGTATAGCTCACACGCAGGACTCTATTTTGTTGCATTTTAAAGTAAAAGAAGAGAGTGTGCGTGCCAGGTATGGTGAAGATAACGGTTCTGTATGGACTGATTCCTGTGTAGAATTCTTTTCTATACCGGCTGGTGACGGAGTCTATTATAATATAGAGTGCAACTGCATCGGGACAATTCTGATTGGTGCCGGCCCTGCCCGTAACGGTCGTGAGCACGCTCCGAAGGAGGTGACAGCTCTTGTGCAACGCTGGTCCAGCCTGGGCAATGCGCCTTTTGAGGAACGCGTTGAAGAGACAAACTGGGAAGTCGCTCTGATTATCCCTTATGCTGTGTTCTTCAAACATCAGATTGATTCACTCGATGGAAAGGAGCTGAAAGCCAATTTCTATAAATGTGGCGATGAATTGCAGACCCCTCATTTTCTTTCGTGGAACCCGATAGAAATAGAGAAACCGGACTTTCATCGTCCCGACTTCTTCGGTACACTGGAATTTGAATAATTATCCGCCTTCGGGACGGGCATAAGTTATAGAGCGTCATCTGTCTGTAAAAAAGAAGGGTGACGCTTTTCTTTTGCATCACCCTTACTCTATATGGAAAGTAACTTTGTTTATTTCACGATACCTCTTTCCGAGTTTTTCACGAAGTTGACGATTGTCTCGATTTCCTCGCTCATCGGCACTTGGTCGATAATCTTCTGTACAGCATCCTGAACGCTGAAATTACCTTGATAAATCAAGCGGTAAGCGTTGGCGATGTGGCGCAGGATTCTCTCCGACGTGTTGCGGTGTTGCGACAGGACTACGGCATTCACTCCGTGATATGCTACCGGATTGCCGGACATGATAACATACGGCGGTACATCTTTGGAGATACGGCATCCGCTTTGTACCAGCGTCCAGCTACCGATGTGGCAATATTGATGCAGGGTGACATTACCGCTCAGGATAACGCAGTCGTCCAGCGTACATTCACCTGCGATAGTGGTGCCTATACCTACCACACAGTTATTGTTTATCTGCACATCATGGCAGAGATGCACTTTATCCATCAAGTAGTTTCCGTTTCCTATTTTAGTAGCGTTGCCGGCAAAAGTAGCGCGGCTGATGACTACATTTTCACGAATATCATTATTGTCACCGATAATCAGACTGCTTTCTTCTCCCGTATAGTGGAAATCTTGCGGTTCCGCTCCCAGGACTGCGTTCTGATGGATTTTGTTTCCTTTTCCCATTTTAGTGCCTTGCAGGATGCTGGCATAAGACATGATGACACAGTCATCTCCGATTTCCACATTCTTTTCGATGTAGGCAAACGGCAGGACAGTTACGTTCTTGCCTAATTTGGCTTCGGGGTCTACATAAGCTAACGGACTAATCATAATAGTATATGTTTAAAGTTATTCTTCTCTTCCACCGCCCAGTGCCTGATAAAGGCTTACTACGGCCTGCATCTGGTCAAAGCAATCGGAAACCTGAGAAATTTGTGCGCTCAGGTAAGATTGTTGTGCGGACAGTACTTCCAGATAGGTTGAAGTCCCTAAGTTAAATAATTCTTTTGTATCTTCCGAAGCTTTCTTAGCAGATTCTACTTGCATCCGGCGGGATTCCACCTTTTCGCTGTTTTTCTGGTATAAACTCAGCGCATTGCTGACTTCACTTCCGGCGTTTAAAAGTGTTTGCTGGAAGGACAGCTTAGCTTGTTCTTCCTGTGCTTTGGCTGCTTTCAGGCGGGCGATATTCTGTCCGCGGTAGAATAGCGGCTGGGTCAGTGAACCGATGGCGGAAGCCAATAACTTGCCCGGATTGACAATTGCGCTTCCGGCGCTGTTTGTCCATCCTGCCGAACCACTGAGCGTGATTTGCGGGTAGAAAGCGGCACGTGCCGAGTTTGTATTATAATAGCAGCTTGCCAATGACATTTCGGCTGCTTTTACGTCCGGTCGGTTGGACAACAACTGGATAGGTACACCTGCGGAAAGTTCCGTCGGGAGTACTTGTGCTTCCAGTACGCCGCGTTTGATGGCGTGAGGAGCTTCTCCCAGGAAGGCAGACAGGGCATTTTCCGTTTCACGGATACTCTGTTCTATGTCCGGGATGGTGGCAAGTACTTGTGCATAAGCAGCCTTGCTCTGTTCAACTCCTGCTGAGTTGATGTTGTACATAGCGGCGTCTTTCATCGCTTCCATTGTTTCGGCATTCTTTTTCAGAATTTCAGCCGTAGCTTTGGTTATTTCCAGTTGGCGGTCCAACATCATTAATGTATAATACATATTGGCGATGTTGGAGATAACCTGCGTCTGTACTGCCTGACGGTAAGCCTTCATTTGTTTCAGTGTAACCTGCGCATTCCGTTTGGAGTTCAGCAACTGGCCGAACAAATCGACTTGCCAGCTAGCAGTGACGGGCAATGAATAAGTTTTTGTAGCTGCATTCTTGTCGAAACTGCTGATAGTTCCTTGCGGGGACAAGCCCAGTGACGGAGCATAAGCCAGACGAGCTGACATCAGGGACGCTTCTGCCGCTTTTACATTCTGTGCAGCAGACAAGAGGTCAGTATTTTGGTTCAGTCCCGCTTCGATGAGAGACTGGAGTTGTGGGTCGGTGAAGACTTCTCTCCACGGCAGATTACCGAAGTTGGTTGTATCCGAAGCCAGTGTATCATTCTCCGCTACCGGATCGCGATACAGCCCGGAAGTGGTAATATCTTCGGGTCTGTCATACGACTTATAGATGTGGCAACTGCTTAGGAGAGCAGTTGCGCACAACATATATAGAATCTGTTTCTTCATATCGAGTTTCATTATTTAGCGTATTGTTCAATCTCTGTTACGGCATCTGTATTGTCGATATCTTCCCATTCCATCGGTTTCACTTTCTCTTGTAGATACTGGAAGATAACAAACAAGACAGGAACGATGAAAATCTGGCAGATCATACCGATTAACATACCGCCGATAGAAGCAGTACCCAGTGTGCGGTTGCCATGAGCACCTACACCGAAGGCAAACATCAACGGAAGCAGACCGACTACCATCGCCAGGGAGGTCATCAGGATCGGACGGAGACGGGCACCGGCACCCAATACGGCTGCCCATGTGATACTCATACCCATCTTACGACGGTCGAGGGCGAACTCTACAATCAGGATGGCGTTCTTCGCCAACAGACCCATCAACATAATTAACGCAATCTGCATATAGATATTGTTGGACATCGTACCAAGAATCATCTTCAGCATCGAGATATTACCGATAGCACTCACTCCGTTCACAAACAGGAAGCTGCCTAACAGACCGAACGGAACGGATAGCAACACGGCCAACGGAAGTATGTAACTTTCGTACTGCGCACTCAGCAACAGGTAAACAAATACGAAGCAGAGGATGAAAATCAATCCGGTAGCACTACCACTGCTCTGCGCTTCTTCACGTGCCATACCACCCAGTTCGTAAGTATAACCTGCGGGAAGGTTCTGGCTGGCTACTTCCGCCAATGCAGTCAATGCCTGACCTGATGTATAACCACTGGCAGGAGCCACCATCACTTTCATAGAAGTGTAGAGGTTGAAACGGCTGATGATATCCGGACCATATACCTTATCGATAGTGATGAATTGAGAGATAGGAGCCATTTCTCCGGCACTGTTACGAACCTTGATATTCTTCAAGGATTCCAGGTTCTTGCGTGATAACGGGTCCGACTGAATCATTACACGGTACATCTTACCGAAACGGTTGAAGTTGGACGCATACAGACCACCGTAATATCCCTGCATGGTAGTAAGGATGTCACTTGGGCTGATACCCGCCTTCTTACAAGCTGCCGCATCAATATCAATCATATATTGCGGGAAATTCGGGTTGAACGTTGTTTTTGCCGAATTGATTTCAGGACGGGCTTCCAGTGCGGCGGTATAGTCGTTGACTACATCGAAGAACTTGTTCAGGTCGCCACCCGTCTTATCCTGCATATTCACTTCAATATCCGTAGATGCCGAATAACCCGGAATCATCGGCGGAGCAAAGAACAATACCTGTGCTTCCTTGATGACTTTCTGTGCACGCATATATAGAGAACCCACCACAACGTCAGAGTTCTGTATCATCGAACGCTCGTCCCAGTCTTTCAGTTTGATGATGAAAGAACCGTAGGACGGTCCCTGTCCACCGATGAAGCTGAAGCCGGAAATCAGTGTACGTGAAGATACGGCAGGGTCGGCGGCAATCAGGCTGTCTACACGTGCCAGAATCTCTTCCGAGCGGTCTTGTGACGTACCCGGCGGCAAGGTTACAGCTCCCATTAGTGTACCGGTATCTTCGTTTGGCACCATACCTGTCGGAGTAGTGTTCATGAAGAACATAAGCAATACGATGGAAGCAACGACCAGTCCCATGGACAGCCACTTCTTCTGGATGAAGAACAGTACGCGTTTCTTATACCGTTTCAGGATAGATTCATAGGTATCATTGAAACTGTTCTTGAATTTCTTCGTGCTCATTCCGATTAGTGCCAGAATACTGAGAAGTATGAGGATGGCGGTAACTATCGGGTTGATATTGAAGAATCCGAAAATCATACCGAGGATGACAACAAGCGTGAATGTGAGTGTGATTCCCGGATGCAACATCTTTCCGATAGCTTCGGTATATCTGTTTATCATCGTTGTATGAGCCGCTTTATAGGCTGTTTTCATACGCTCATTCAATGGAGGAACCTCTTCGGAACCTTCACCTTCCTGCTTATGCGGTTTCAGAAGAACGGCACACAAGGCGGGACTTAATGTCAAGGCGTTCAGGGCGGACAGACCGATGGCGATGGCCATTGTCATACCAAACTGGCGGTAGAATGTTCCTGCCGTTCCTCCCATGAAACTTACCGGAACGAACACGGCCATCATGACCAGCGTAATGGATACGATAGCACCACCCAACTCATTCATCGCGTCGATGGAAGCCAGACGGGCGGATGTGTAACCTTGGTCTAGCTTGGCGTGTACACCCTCGACGACCACAATGGCATCATCGACCACAATCGCAATGGCGAGCACAAGCGCACATAACGTCAGCAAGTTCAAACTGAATCCTACCAGAGACAGAATGAAGAAAGTACCGATAAGAGCTACCGGGATGGCAATAGTCGGAATCAATGTAGAACGTAAGTCCTGCAAGAAGATATATACTACGATAAATACCAGGATAAATGCCTCGAACAATGTTTTCAATACCTCATGGATAGAAGCGAACAAGAAGTCGTTGGCATTCATGGAAACGTTTATCTTCAGGCCGGCCGGCAGTGATTTGGACGCTTCATCCAGTAACACCTGGATGTCACTGATAGTTTGTGTCGCATTTGTTCCTGCCATCTGATAAACGATACAGGTTACAGCCTTATGTCCGTTTACGCGGTTGGTAAAGTTATATCCCAAACGGTCCAGTTGGATTTCGGCAATATCATTCAGACGAAGCACTTCGCCGTCGGGCAAAGATTTGATGACGATATTTTCGAACTCTTCCGGCTGTTGCAGACGTCCTTTGTAACGGATGGTATATTGGAAAGTCTGGTTACTGCGTTCACCGAATTGTCCCGGAGCAGCTTCCACGTTCTGCTCTGCCAATGCTGCGGATACGTCACCCGGCACCAGCTTGTATTGAGCCATCACGTCCGGACGCAGCCAGATACGCATGGAGTAGTCCTGTCCCATCACAGAGGCGTCACCCACACCCGGCACACGTTGAACTTGCGGAATCAGGTTGATTTTTGCGTAGTTCTCGATAAATGCTTCTGTATACGTATCGGTTTCGTCATAAAGAGAGAATACCACCAGCATGGAAGTCTGGCGTTTCTGAGTTGTCACACCGACTTTGGTTACTTCGGCAGGCAGTAATCCCTGTGCCATAGAAACACGGTTCTGCACGTTGACGGCAGCCATATCCGGATCTGTTCCCTGTTTAAAATAGATGGATATATCACCGGCACCTGTGTTGGATGCGTTAGAGGTCATATACATCATATTTTCCACACCATTGATTTGTTCCTCCAGCGGAGCAATCACGGAGTTCAATACGGTTGATGCACTGGCACCCGTATAAGTGGCCTTCACAGACACAGTAGGGGGCGCGATGTCCGGATACTGGGTGATAGGCAGTGTTGCCAGTCCGATAGCACCCAAGATTACTATCAAGATAGAAATAACTGTTGATAGTACCGGACGGTTAATAAATTTATCTAATTTCATACGATTATCTAAGTTATTAATTGAAAGCAGTAGCTAAATTCCCTTCGCGTTGGTCTTTCAAGTGCTGTTGATAGTTCGCTTCTTTCTGAGCCGGTGTGATAGGTTGTATAACCTGACCGTTCTTGAGGCTCTGCACACCTTCGATGATAATTTTGTCTCCTGCGTTCAAACCGGAAGTAACGAGATATTCTTTCCCGTTATCCAAGTTGAAGATACCGATTTCCGTATATTTCACGGTGTTGTCCGGTTGCAGGACGTAAACGAACTTTTTATCCTGGATTTCTACTGTTGCAGACTGCGGAATGCTGATAACATTTTCCATTGTGTAAGGAATCAGCACGTTTGCCGTACCGCCACTACGTAGGATGTGTTCTTTGTTCGGGAAGATAGCGCGCATACTTACAGAACCGGTAGTCTGGTCGATAACCCCTGTGATTGCATCCACTTTACCTTCAATATTATATTCAGTACCGTCGATCAACTGCAATTTGATAGCCGGTATTTTGCTGATTTCTTCTTTGATAGTGCTTCCGGACTTGGTCATTGCCAACAGCTCTTTTTCTGTCATAGAGAAATATACATATACTTCATCAATTTCAGAAACGGTAGTCATCGGCGTAGCGATAGAAGGGCTGACCAATGCTCCCAAACGATAAGGGATATTGTTGATAACCCCGTCAGAAGGGCTTTTCACCTGTGTGAAAGAGAGGTTTTGCTGAGCAGAAGTCAACTGTGCCTGTGCTTGGGCCAATTGTGCCTGAGACTGTGCCAATGTATTTTCGGCCATTGACAGGTCGTAGTCACTGATGATGTTTTTCTTGTTCAGCTCACGTTTGTTATCCACTGTGATTTGTTGGGTGCGTACGGCTGCTTCGGCTGTAGCAACGGCTGCTTTGGCAGTACGTACGGCTGCTTCATATTGAGTCGGGTCGACAATGAACAAAACTTGTCCTTTGTGTACACTTGCTCCTTCGTCAACACACAGTTTGGTGATGAAGCCGGACACTTGCGGACGGATCTCTACATCTTGTTTACCTTTAATGGTAGCTGGATAAGCTGTCGTTAAATTTGCAGTTGACTTCTGTAATTCTTGTACTGCATATTCTGGGACTTTTCCGGTGTCATTACCCTTATTGCCGCAACTGGACAGAAGGGTCAAGCAAAATGCAAATAAAACAATTCTACTTTTCATACTTCTCATTTATCTGTTTTTTAAAATTATGCGTTTTGTTGCACGTGTGTCATTCTCTTGTATAAAGGGGGGATTTAAGGAATGAAAGCCGGAAACTAATTCTGTGAAATCAGTTTCCGGCTGCAAAAGTACAGTAATTTCGGTATTCTTGTACTCTGATACCGTGTTTTTTAACTATGTTTTTTACTTCATTACTTCAGTTTATGCGATACGGGTGACATGATGAAACTGAATTCATAATCCTGATAAGGAAGACGATACTTTTCTAGCGGTATAGCTCCCCAACTGTTGACGCACGCCAATCCTGTCTGTACTTTGTCAATGCAGAAGTTTGTAAAGTTTGCTTTTTCAACTTCCGGCGAATGACGTTGGTCTTTTGCATCACCGTCATCCAGTGATTCGATAGTGTAGTTCAGTGCAGAAGCAGAGAACGGAGCTTCAGAAACGAACTGCAAACCGTTACCTCCGATGTTCAGCAGTCTCCACCAGCGGATATCAGTTTTCGTTCCGGTTTCCTGCGGACGGATATACGGATAGAATTGCTCTTCTACCGTCTGGCGGTATTTACCTATCATGGCGCCGTGGTTACGGTCGGAGTAGTTCTCTCCCGGGCCGCGTCCGTAATATTCTATCTCGTTGAAAGCAAGAGGCATACGAAGTTGCATGCCAAAACGGAACATTTCAGAAACTTTCTTGCTCTTGTCGGCTTCCATTTTCTGGGTAACCTTCACTGCTCCCTTATTATTGATAGTATAAGTGAGGAATAACTTGCCGCCTACCGATTTCATGTCGTATTCTGCACGAACCACAGCCTGGTCGTTTTCGATGCCGTGTTTCAGCGACGTAAGTTTCAGTTCCGGGTTCTTCCAAACCGCATATTTGCGTTGTAAGCCTGCTCCGAAATCGTTGTCGGTCGGCGCACGCCAGAAGTTGGGAGTCAGTTCGCTGCCATCTTCCATCATCTGCATGCCATTCACGTCATAGCGGCAGAGGTAGCCGTTCTGCTTGTTGAAATCCATGGAGAAGTTTTCACCTTTAACAATCAAGTAGTAACGGTCGTTGTCCAGGATACTGGGCACGGTGATTGCAAGATTAGTGGTTTGTACGTTTTCCAGTTTGAGTTCCGGCGCTTTGTAGTCGCGGATACTTAACTGGTCATAAGCGACGGTAGTTCCTGCCGGCAACAATGTTTCTGCGGCTTTTAGTTTATAGCTGACGTTGAGCAGCAGTTCCTTGCAAGGACAGATATTCTTTGTGTCAATCGGAAGTTGCACTTTTACAGTTTGTTGAGGCGCTGCTTTCAGGTCGGATACAATGCCTGTCTGTATCACTTCCCCGTTTGCCAGTAATTGCCATTCCATGTAGTATGAAGACAGGTCGCGGAAGAAGTTTTCGTTGAAGATGTTGATTTCACCTTTGTCAAGGTCGGCAGGAGTAGTCCAGATGTCCTGGTAGAAATAAGCTACTTCGTAAGCATGCGGATTAGGTACGCGGTCAGGGCTGATTAAGCCATTGTCGTTGAAGTTGTTGTCCGAACCGTCATATTTGTTGAAGTCGCCGCCGTAGCCGTAAATATCTACTCCGTCTTTGTTCTTCCAGTGGCAAGACTGGTCTACAAAGTCCCAGATAAATCCGCCTTGGTATTTCGGATACTTGCGGATGATGTCCCAGTATTCTTTGAATCCGCCTTGCGAATTACCCATAGCGTGTGCATATTCACACTGAATTAATGGTTTTTGAATATCGCCTTCGCAATATTTGATACAACCTTCATAACCTAGATACATCGGGCAATAGATGTCTGTAAATTCGCTGGTACGTGCTTGTTCATACTGTACTGCACGTGTCTTGTCTTCGTTTTTAATCCAAGTGTAACATTTCTCAAAGTTCGGTCCCATACCGGCTTCATTACCCAGTGACCAGAAGATGATGGACGGGTGGTTGTAGCTGCGTTGTACGTTGCGCTGGTTGCGTTCCATATGAGCTTTGGCGTAACTGGGGTTCTTTGCCAGTGTCTGGTCGCCATATCCCATACCGTGAGATTCCACGTTGGCTTCGGCTACTACATAGAGTCCGTATTGGTCGCAAAGGTCATACCAACGGTTGTCGTCCGGGTAGTGGCAGGTACGTACGGCGTTGATATTAAGTTCTTTCATGACTTTGATATCTTGCAGCATACGTTCGAGGGAAACTACATAACCGCCGTCCGGATCCATTTCGTGGCGGTCTGCTCCCTTGAAGAGTACCGGCTGACCGTTAACGAGTATCTGTCCGCCTTTCAATTCAATCTTGCGGAAGCCAACCTTCACGGGAATTACCTCTACTGTGCTGTTGCCGTTTTTCAGAGTGGCAGTCAGTGTATAAAGGTTAGGCGTTTCAGCCGTCCATTTGGCAGGATTGGAGATATTCAGTGTGGTGTTCAGCTTACCCGAACCTTTCAGGTCAGCGGTAGCTACACTGTTGCCTTGGGCATCTGTCAGGTCTAAAGCCACTGTGCCGCTTCCTTTCAGGTCAACAGCGATATTCAGCGTAGCATCTTTATACTGGCTGTCCAAATCAGGCGTTACACGAATGTCCTGAATATATTTCTTGTCGCGTGCGTAAAGATAGCAGTCGCGTCCTACACCGGAGTAGCGGAAGAAGTCCTGGTCTTCCAGATAACTGCCGTCGCACCAGCGGAATACTTGGAAAGCAATCACGTTCTTACCCGGTTTCAGATAGTTGGTCAGGTTGAATTCGGCTTCCAGTTTGCTGTCTTCGCTATATCCTACATAGCGTCCGTTCACCCAAAGGTACATATTGGAAGTGACCGAACCGAAATGGGCAAAAATCTCTTTTCCTTTCCAGTCGGCAGGAACGATGATTTCTTTCCGGTAAGAGCCTACATGATTGTTCTCTGTCGGAACGTACGGCGGATTGTTCTTGAACTGGCTTCTCCAGGCATATCCTACATTTACATAGATAGGGTCGCCATAGCCGTTCAGTTCCCATACGCCGGGCACTTGAAGGTCGTCCCAGCCTTTGTCGTTGAAATTAGTCTGGTAAAAGTCGGTCGGACGTGCTTCGGCATGTCTCACCCAGTTGAATTTCCAAAGACCGTTCAGAGTCATGAAATTCGCGGAATTTTCTTTGATACCGGCTTTAGCTTCATCAGCCGATGCGTAAGCAAAGTAGTTAGTGTGCATAGCGGAGCGGTTTACGGAATTCACTTCCGGGTCTTTCCACTCATTGAAGCTTTGCGCTTGAATCGCTGTCAGTCCCAATGCAGCCAAGCAGCAGGAGAGTAGTTGTTTCTTCATGGGTTTTTTGTATTAGGTTTGAATTTCGGGAGCCAAAGATAAGGATTATTTTAATGAGTGGAGGACTAATTATCGTTCAATTAGGGCTAGTTTTTAATAAATTAAGCTTGTTGGGGGATTACTCTATGCTTATGTAAATAAAAATACGTGAGATACAGTTTCTATTTTCAAGAAAACAGTATCTCACGTTCAATAAAGCTAGTCGTTAGCTCTCAGGCATATCAGATTTTATACTGCGGGATCGGGATCCGGAGTTTCACCGCTATCGCCACCATCCGGGTTCTCGGGATTACTTCCGCCATTATTTCCCGAAGAAGCATTGCTGCCGTTTCCTTCCGTCTTTTTAATGCTGACTTTTTCCAACATTTCTTTAAACTTATATCCCGGAGTAAACACGATTTTCACCCGCTGGATGGTGTCGGCATCTACCTTTTCTGCCGCATCCTGACTTTTACAGCTCATTCCCGGACGGAAGCAGCCGAAATCACCTAATTGCACCGACAACCCTTTATTCAAGTTTGTGTTCAGCGCATCAATCAGTGCGTCAATCACGTGCTTCACCGCACCCTCGGGAATCATACCGAACATGGATACTTCCTTGCATAAATCTCTGAAATCTACCGTATTGGTAATAACATTCTGTGCTACATACTTTTCAGCCTTTGTCTTGTCAAAGCCGAAAACTCTTTTCTTGACAACATACTTCAGTGCCATAATCTTTCTTTTTTTAAATAGTTAGTTAATCTGTTTTATTCTTGTTTTGTGATCACGACACAAAGGTATGTGTTCTGAAATTCATGGGCAAGGAAAAAAAGAAATGTGCGTTCATAAATTAATTAATTGATAAAATCAGAATCTTAATTTAATCCCTGCATTCATGACGAAGCCGTCAAGCGGTGCATAAATATCCCTGAATATAGGGTTGGATATGCTGCCTGTGTATATAGTATCAAAACGGGTTTGGCGTCTGTCCGTGAAGTTCTCAAAGTTGGCATATAAAGAAAACATCTCCCATATTTTCTCAATCATAAAGCCGCATACCACATACTGTTTCCCTTTCAATCCGTCTCCTAATTTCTGCGGGCTAAAGTAATATGCCTCTAAACCGATTTTCCATTTATCCTCTACCTCATACATCAAAATGCTGTTCAACCGGTGTTTGGGAGTTAATATATTCTCTTGTCTTATACCGCTTTCTTTCGTACCGGTATCGGTAAATGTATATCCTAGATATAGATGGAAGTCTTTATATCCGATTTTTACGTTCGTTTCTCCGCCTTTGCTATCAGTATTGCCGGTTATGTTGTTGAGTCTGTACAGGCCGTCTGTTGTTGATTGCAGCAAGAGAGGATTGTCGAGATAGGTATAAAAGAATAGTTGGTTGACACTGAATGTGATATTGCCGTCACAGAATGAAGTCACATAGTTAAAGTCTATGTTTAACCCGTAACTCCTTTCCAGTTTATTCTTATCCTTGTCAATCGGTAATACATTTTGATATTGAAGCCTTTCGCTATCTTCTGTAAAGATAGTAGGTGCTTTATAGCCAAATCCACCACCGAGCCGGGATGAAAATTTGTCAGTTATCTTGAAATGAGCGGAGACACGTGGGAGTATGGCAGTTCCATAATCAGGAACATAATCTGTTCTTAATCCTGTTTCCAGATGAAGCCACTCTGTCGCTTCCCAGTTGTTCTGTACGAAAGCTCCCATTATTGTTTGGTTATAGTCTCTTAGTTGAAAATCAGCCAGTCTCTTTTCGTCAAACTTATCCGTCCATAAATTCAGTCCGGCTACCCATTCCGTTTTTTGATTCGTATGTGTGTATGATAGTTCACTGAATGTAGATATTTGAGTACCTTCGAAAGAATAACTTGGTACACCTATATTTCTTTTGAAATAAGTCACGCTATTCTTGAAGTCCAATCTGTCTTTTTCATTAAATCTGTGCCCGAAGGTTAATTGGGTAGAATGTCTTTGTGTCTTATTCTTCTCGAAATAGGAATGCGTATCGTCCCCTTTCCCTTTTATATACTCAATATCTCCACCTTGGCGGTTCTCGAACATGGCATTAAGCCCTATGCTCATTTGCGTGTTTTCTGTTAAATAGAGGAATAATTTAGGATTAAAGACATATCTGTCAAATTGGGGTATTGCTGTGAAGCCCGTATCCGAAGGGGCGTAAGCCCAGTTCCTGTTATAAGAAGCAAAGATGGTTGTGCCGACCTTCTTGAATCGTTGCCCGTAAAATCCGCTCACGTCCAGACCTTTGCCTGATGTCCCGTTGAGGTGCAGGCTTAAGTCCCGCTTCTCTTCGGGAGTTTTTGAGATGAGGTTGATTAATCCGGCTATTGCTCCGCCGCCATACAAGGTAGATGTGGAGCCTTTGATAATTTCAACCTGCCTCAAGTCGAGGGGCGGAGTCTGTAACAGCCCCAGTCCGCTTGCCGCACCTGCAAAAACGGGGAATCCGTCTTTCAATATCTGTGTATATCTGCCATCCAAGCCCTGTATGCGTATGGCTGCGTTTCCTGATGTTGCAGAAGTCTGTTGTGTGATGATACCTGTACTTTCGTTTAGTAACATACGGATATCTCCCGGTTTCATACTCCCTTTTTCTCCAAGCTCTTCGCTGGAGATGAACTCAACTCTGGTGGGTATGTTTTGAATGCTTCGTGTCCCTCTGGTTGATGAAATGATTACCTCTTCCAGCATTTCTTCATCTTGCTCCAAAAGAATCTCTACCGGAGCGGTTGAAGAGAGGGGGAACGAAAATGATTTTGTTTCAGACTCATAGCCTAAATAGCTGAATGTAATATGTTGTACTCCGTCAGGTATGTTTGAAATAGTGATTATTCCGTTTTTATCCGAACTTGCTCCATTGGTCGTTTTGCTAAGGACAGCGTTTACACCAATCAGTATTTCTTTACTTTTTTCGTCTTTAACGATTGCTTTAAATGTATTTTGCGCCAATGCATTTTGCACTAACAATGTAAATATTGCTAGTATTATAATTCTTATGTTCATATTTCTATTATTGACAATTTAACGTTGCACACTTATCCGCAATATGAATAAATACGCAACAAACCTACGCTGAAGTATAATCTTCACCGTCGTGTGAATTAAATAATTGGTTATATCTCCATAGAAGAGATATCTTGAAATAAATTCTTAAAGATTCATTATCTTGGGTGGTTGCCAAATGGAAGATGAGAACTGCGGAATCAGTTTCTCTTTGTAAAACGAAAGGGGATTATCATTGAACTGAATGATTACGACAAATGGTGAATGAAACAGTTCGGGTGCAGGACAGCCCGTGCAAGTGTTACAATGTAAGAAAGGAGAACAACAACAATCTGTACAGGAACATCCGTCGTCATCAGGGCATGTTTCTTCCTGTGTGTCATTTTTGCATTGGAATAAACATTCGTCTTTCAAAAAACAGGGAGCTGTTGACAACAATAGCACCCATAAAGCCATTATGTAAGACAAATATTTCATATATAAACTCTATACAATTTTAATTCGGGCGCAAAGTTACTGCTTTATATTTGATGAACAATATGTATCGTACTTTTCTTCTATCTTTTTCGCATACACTACCTGCTTGCCTGCTCCATAACGAATCAGCACACCACGTTCAATAAAAGCATTTAGTTCACTAAGTGCACGTTTTTTGTTGTGTCCCGTCAACCGGCTGTAGTCGGTTCGGGTTATACAGGGATATTTTTTGAGATGCTCATTGATTATTGTCAAGCATTCTTCTTCACTGCGTCCTTCCCCGTGGGGGCGGGTAATTGACTCTCCGCGTTCCGGTCTTATTTGCCAACCCACCTCTTTCTTGAATTGTTTGCCTACCCGGAAGTTGACATTCTTCAGCTTGATGGATTGCGCATGTACGTCTTTTTTCTCCATGACAGGTGGCCCTTGTAAGGATACGGAAAAGTATCCGATGTCTCCCAGTTCTACAATCCAGCCGTTGGCAAGCAAATCTCTCAGTTCGTTTTGGAAAGACTGCATGGCACCTGCCAACAAACTGCGGCTTATTCCTGTGAATTTGTTTACCCGATCCAAAAATTCTTCTTGATCGACAGTTCCCTTGAATACCACACGGGGATGAAGCGGTTGCTCTTCGCCTGTCTGTTGGATATCTGGTGTCTTGTAAAGGTCGTAATGTATGCTCATATTCGTATTTATTTTGTGTTAGTACATGGATATATCCATTTGCCTGGTCGGATATACTTTGCTTGTTATTTTTATTTCGTTCCACTATAGTTTCTCTTTCGTCCCACTACAATGTTCTGTAAGGAAAACTATAGTGCTCTTTGCGGAACACCATAGTGGAACGAAAAAAGAAGAGACAACAAAGGTAATTACTTTAGGCAAGAAAACTAATTATATTAGCAGGAAAAAGAAATAAAAACTTCATTGAGATTGTTTATTACCCTAAGCTACTCTTTCGTTTTTTAATAAATTAGCTAGAAAGTGTGGTGTTTATTGGATAAGAACGCTTATTTTTGCAGCATGTTACAGTTTGAGAATCAAAAGATAAAACAAATAGTCCGCAAGGCGCTTCCGGTAGTAACGCTGGTAGCTATGTTATATTCCTGCGCCAGTATCGGGCGGCCGGACGGGGGGCCTTATGATGAGACTCCACCCCGTTTCATTGGCAGTACCCCTGCTGCCGGTGCATTAAATAATGAAAGGACGAAAGTTTCTTTGCTGTTTGACGAGTTTATAAAGTTGGAGAAAGCGACGGAGAAAGTAGTCGTTTCCCCACCTCAGATACAGCAACCCGAAATCAAGGCTTCCGGAAAACGAATACAGGTGAACCTGCTTGATTCTTTGAAACCGAACACTACCTACACCATTGACTTTTCGGATGCTATTGTCGATAATAATGAGGGTAACCCGTTGGGTAACTTTGCATTTACCTTTTCTACCGGTACACAGATCGATACGATGGAAGTGTCGGGAACAGTACTTGATGCCTCTAATTTGGAACCTATCAAAGGCATTCTTGTCGGACTACATTCCAACCTGAACGATTCGGCTTTCAACAAGTTACCTTTCGATCGCGTGGCACGCACGGACAGTCGTGGACGATTTTCTATTCGCGGCATAGCTCCCGGCAAGTACCGTATTTACGGATTGATGGATGCCGATCAGAATTTTACTTTCAATCAGAAGAGCGAGGTGATTGCTTTTCATGATTCGCTGATTATCCCCCGCATGGAAGAACGTACCCGTATGGATACAGCTTGGGTGGACTCGCTGACTTATGATACGATTGTAGAGAAGAAATATATGCATTATCTGCCGGACGATGTGATTCTCCGGGCCTTCAAGGAACTGAATTATTCGCAATACCTTATCAAATCCGAAAGACTTGTTCCGCATAAATTTACTTTCTATTTTGCAGGTAAAGCAGACACTTTGCCTGTACTGAAAGGATTAAACTTCGACGAAAAGGATGCTTTTATCATCGAGAAGAATCAGCGGAACGATACGATTCATTATTGGGTAAAGGATTCCTTGCTCTTCAAACAGGATACGCTTGCCATGAGCCTGACTTATCTTTATACGGACACCTTAAATCAGCTAGTGCCCCGCACGGATACTTTGAACCTGGTTTCGAAACAGAAGTATAAGAAAGACGATCCGGAAAAGGAGAAGAAGAAAAAGAAGAAAAAGAAAGACGAAGAGGACGAACCGGAACCGACGAAATTCCTGCCGGTGAATGTCAGCGCGCCTTCATCAATGGATGTATATGGATATATCTCTCTTAACTTTGAAGAACCTATCGCCAGCTTTGACAGTGCGGCCATTCATCTGCGGCAGAAAGTGGATACGCTTTGGCAGGATATACCATTCGAGTTTGGACGGGATTCTCTGAATCAGAAGAAGTTTAATCTGTATTATGATTGGGAGCCGACTTTTGAATATGAGTTTGAAGTAGATTCTACAGCTTTCCACGGTATATACGGCTTGTTTACCGATAAGATAAAACAGGGATTCAAGGTACGTAGTGAAGATGAATATTTCACGCTTCATTTCAACGTGACAGGAGCTGATTCTCTGGCATTCGTCGAACTGCTTGATGCGCAAGACAAGGTAGTCCGTAAGCGGAGAGTGGAGAAGGATGGAATGGTTGATTTCTACTTCCTGAATCCGGGGAAATATGCAGCCAGACTAATTAACGACACGAATGGAAACGGAGAATGGGACACGGGAGACTTTGCGAAAGGTTTGCAACCGGAGGCAGTTTTCTATTATCCGACAATATTAGAGTATAAAGCGTTGTGGGATGTGACACAACCATGGGATATTCATGCGACCCCTGTAGATAAACAGAAACCGGATGAGCTTAAAAAACAAAAACCAGATGAAGACAAGAAGAAAAAAGATAGAAATAATCAGAACAGGCGCCGTTAGCTTTCGTCGTTGCTTGATTATCGGAGTCGTGGCATTACTGATGGGAATTTTCGCCCTTCCCGCCAATGCCCAATGTGAGGCGAAGAACGAGGCGTTTCAAACCGGCGAACACGTGATGTACGATTTGTACTTCAACTGGAAGTTTGTCTGGGTGAAAGCCGGACTTGCCAGCCTGACGACCAATGCGACTACTTACCACTCGGAACCTGCTTTCCGGATGAACCTGCTCGCTTTGGGCAGTAAACGGGCGGATTTCTTTTTCAAGATGCGTGATACGCTGACTTGCGTGATTGGCGAGAAACTGGAGCCGCGTTATTTCCGTAAAGGAGCCGAGGAAGGAAAACGATATACTGTGGATGAGGCTTGGTTCTCGTATAAGGACGGTCTTTGCTTTGTCAACCAGAAACGTACGTACCGGGATGGAGCGTTTGATGAATCGGAAGCAAGTGACAGTCGTTGTATATATGATATGTTGAGTATTTTGGCTCAGGCACGTTCTTACGACCCTGCAGATTATAAGGTGGGAGACAAAATCAAGTTCCCAATGGCTACGGGGCGTAAGGTGGAAGAGCAGACGCTTATCTATCGCGGAAAGGAAAATGTAAAAGCCGAGAATGGGGTTACTTATCGTTGCCTGATTTTCTCGTTAGTCGAATACGATAAGAAAGGGAAAGAAAAAGAAGTCATTACTTTCTTTGTGACGGATGACTTGAATCATCTTCCGGTTCGTCTGGATTTGTTCCTGAACTTTGGTTCGGCAAAGGCGTTCCTGAATGATGTTCGGGGAAATCGGCATCCGATGACTTCTATTGTTAAATAAGTAGAGAATTAGGTACGGATTTTGCGGATTACCCAGTTTCAATTAAATAAAAAATGTGTAATCCGCGAAATTCATACCTAAATGGATAGCTTTACAATCTGCTTTAACTTCTCTTTTATTCTTCTACCTCAAAAGGAACTTTCTGATCTTTTCTGAATACGCTGGATTCGAAAGTTGCAATCAAATCCCCATTTTGATTGGTAATATCTACCTGATAGCAACCTGTGCTTCGTCCGATATAACGCTCGCGTGCTTCGGCATAAAGAGTATCGCCCGGTCCGCTGGCACGTACGAAGGTGATGGTGGATGAAAGTGAGAAAGCAAGTGTGCCATGTGAATTGGCAGCCGCAGCAAGTGCAAGGTCGGCCAACGTAAAGATGGCTCCGCCCTGTGTTCGTGCTCCTGCGTTCAGATGTTCGGGCTTTATTTCCAACTTGGCTTTGCTGTACCCTTTTCTTACTTCCAGCAGAACTATACCTGCGTTTTCGGCGAATACGTCATTCTTAAAAAACTCTTGTGGGGTCATCGTATTTATTGTTTTTCGGTATTTCTTCTGCAAATGTACCAAAATTGTCCCTTAATTGGATTATTTAGGTCGGTCTATTCTTTTTGAATGCACTATTTTTGCCATCAAGAAAATTAATCACTAACAAATAATCCCTGTATTATGAAAACAATTCTTAGCGCGTTAGGACTTTCCCTTTTGATCTTTACGAGTTGCGGTGGACAAAAAAAGGTTGAAGTAGACTTTATCCAGGACAACATCGACAACGCAGTGGCGCAAAACACGATTCAAACGGATATTATCGAGAAATCCGGTAAAATTCTGAATCCGAGAACCATCAACAAAGATGGTAGTATTTCTTATATACCTATTGATGACTGGTGTTCCGGCTTCTATCCCGGCACTATGTGGCTGACTTATAACCTGGCCGGAGATCAGAAATGGTTGCCACTGGCCGAAAAATATACGGAAGCTCTCGACTCTGTAAAATATCTGAAATGGCATCATGACGTAGGATTCATGATTGGTTGCAGTTATCTGAACGGATACCGTCTGGCAGGTAAGAATGAATATAAGGATGTAGTGGTGGAAGCTGCCAAATCATTGTCTACGCGTTTCCGTCCGAATGCCGGTGTTATCCAGTCATGGGATGCCGATAGAGGATGGCAGGGAACACGCGGATGGAAATGTCCGGTGATTATTGATAATATGATGAATCTCGAACTGCTGTTTGAAGCAACTGCTTTCTCCGGTGATTCTACTTTTTATAACATTGCCGTGAAACATGCCGATACGACCATGGCACATCATTTCCGTCCGGACAACAGTTGTTATCATGTCGTAGACTATGATCCCGAAACCGGTGAAGTGCGCAAGAGACAAACTGCACAGGGATATGCTGACGAGTCGTCTTGGGCTCGCGGACAAGCATGGGCTCTTTACGGATATACTACCTGCTACCGCTATACGAAAGACAAGAAATATCTCGATCAGGCACAGAAAGTGTATAATTTCATCTTTAACAACAAGAACTTGCCGGAAGATCTCGTACCTTACTGGGACTACGATGCACCGAACATTCCGAATGAACCTCGTGACGCTTCCGCTGCTGCTTGTACAGCTTCTGCTCTTTACGAACTGGACGGCTATCTGCCGGGCAACCAATATAAGGAAACTGCTGATAAGATTATGACGAGCCTGGGCTCACCTGCTTATCGTGCAGAGGTAGGTACTAATGGCAACTTTATTTTGATGCACTCAGTTGGCAGTATTCCTCACGATCAGGAAATTGATGTTCCTTTGAACTATGCCGACTATTACTTCCTGGAAGCATTGATGCGCAAAAGAGACCTTGAAAAGAAATAAATCTCATTGATATGTACAGTGAACGGTAAATGATGAACATAGGCTTCTGTATATAGCTTGTCCATCGTTCACCGTTCATTTGTTTATCATCCTTACTATTAACTGTTTATCGTTAACTGTCATTATCATGAATAAACCTGTAAACCTTTTGGTAGGTGGGCTGACTTTGTTTGCAGCACAGGGTTGCAAAGCCCCGAAACAAGTAACAGTACAAGCTGAACATCCGAATATTATCTATGTATTTCCCGACCAATACCGTAACCAGGCGATGGGATTCTGGAATCAAGACGGATTCCGGGATAAAGTAAACTTTCAGGGCGACCCTGTTCATACTCCTAATCTGGATGCATTTGCCCGCGAATCCATGGTATTGTCTTCTGCGCAGAGCAACTGCCCGCTGAGTAGTCCTCATCGTGGAATGTTGTTGACCGGTATGTATCCCAACCGGAGCGGCGTGCCCTTGAACTGTAATTCTACACGTCCCATCAGCTTTTTGCGTGAAGATGCCGAATGTATCGGTGATGTATTCAGTAAAGCTGGTTATGACTGTGCTTATTTCGGAAAACTTCATGCCGACTTCCCGACTCCGAATGACCCCGAACATCCGGGACAATATGTAGAATCCAAACGTCCGGCATGGGATGCCTATACTCCGAAAGAACGTCGTCACGGATTTAACTACTGGTATTCTTACGGTACGTTTGATGAGCATAAGAATCCCCACTATTGGGATACGGACGGTAAGAGACATGACCCGAAAGAATGGTCTCCTTTGCACGAGTCGGGTAAGGTGGTTTCATATTTGAAAAATGAAGGTAACGTGCGCGATACGAAGAAACCTTTCTTTATCATGGTAGGAATGAACCCGCCTCATAGTCCGTATCGTTCTTTGGATGATTGTGAAGAACAGGATTTCAACCTTTACAAGAATAAGCCTTTGGATAGCCTGCTGGTTCGTCCGAATGTAGACCTGAAGATGGAAAAGGCGGAATCTGCCCGCTATTATTTTGCTTCCGTAACGGGGGTTGACCGTGCTTTCGGGCAGATTCTGGAAACGCTGAAAGAACTGGGACTGGATAAGAATACGGTTGTCATCTTCGCTTCCGACCATGGTGAAACGATGTGTAGCCAACGCACCGACGACCCGAAGAACTCGCCTTACTCCGAATCAATGAATATTCCGTTTATTGTGCGTTTCCCGGGTAAGATTCAACCGAGAGTAGACGACTTGTTGCTTTCATCACCGGATATTATGCCTACTGTATTGGGCTTGTGCGGATTGGGTGATTCTATTCCTGCAGAAGTGCAAGGTCGTAACTTTGCCCCTCTCTTCTTCGATGAAAAGGCGGAAATTGTACGTCCGACGGGTGCGTTGTATATTCAGAACTTGGACGGTGAAAAGGACGAAAACGGCTTGGTACAGACTTATTTCCCTTCTTCGAGAGGTATCAAGACGGCACAATATACATTGGCTTTATATATTGACCGTAATACGAAACAGTTAAAGAAAAGTCTTCTGTTTGATGACTTGAACGATCCTTATCAGTTGCACAATCTCCCTTTGGAAGAAAATAAGGAAGTAGTGGAGCAACTCTATCGTGAAATGGGAGCCATGCTGAAGGAAATTAACGATCCTTGGTATACGGAAAAGATTCTGTCGGACAGGATTTCGTATTAATTGGAACCTACGTAGTTAAATGAAAATTAATATGCGATTGAATGAAAAATGCTTGTTTTATCATACTATTATTGCTTGGAAGCATTTCCTCTGCTTTTGCCCAATTCATTGGCTTTGAGGAGGAAGTGCCCGAAGCGTTCACAGTTTCCGGAAAAGGAGAAGTGAAGACATCTTCTCTCTTTTATAAGGAAGGAGAAAGCAGTTTGGAATGGGACTTTCAGCCCGGTTCTGCTTTGAATGTTCAAGTTTCCCCTTTATCACTCAATGCGAAGAAAGAGAAGTTGTTTGGCATTACTTTGTGGATTTATAATGAGAAACCACAGCAGGATTCTATCCGTTTCGAGTTTCTGAATAAGGCGGGCGAAGTCTCTTATTGGTTCTCTTATCATTTGCAGGCAGCCGGTTGGCGTGCGTGCTGGATTTCTTTCGAGTATATGAAAGGAGAGAAGAAAGATAAGAATATCGTTGCTTATCGGTTGGTTGCTCCACAACGAAAAGGGCGTATTTTTCTTGACCGTCTGACATTTCCCGAGAAGAAGATGAATCTTCGTACTACTCCCGACCAACAGTTGCCGGCCAATAATGGTTTGTCCAATCGTGACCTCTGGCACTGGTGTCTCGTATGGAAATGGGAACAGCAATCATATGATATCCCGTTGGCATCCAAGCTGACCAGTCAGCAAAAGAAAGAGCTGAAGACCATCGAACAACGTCTGACTGACTTTTTAGAGGTGAAAAAAGCACCACAAGGACAGATTAACGCTGCCTATAAGACATTTGAGAAAGCCGACATTACTCCGTCCGCCGCTGGTACGGGGTTTATTGGGGCACCTATCGTTGCTCCTGACGAGTTGAATAGAAAAAAGGGGGAGATGTCATGGAATGATATTGAAACCATGCTTTCCGGCTTTGCCTATGATATGTATTACAATCAGAATGAGACGTCGAAGAAGAATTACTTCACTGTGTTCGACTATGCCATTGACCAGGGATTTGCATTTGGTAGTGGTATGGGAACGAATCATCATTATGGCTATCAGATTCGTAAGATATATACCACTGCCTGGCTGATACGTGATGCGATTTATAAACATCCTCATCGGGATGCTTATCTGTCTACGTTGCGTTTTTGGGCGGCTTTGCAAGAAACTCGCCAGCCATGCTCTCCCTCACGTGATGAGTTGCTGGATTCATGGCATACGTTATTGATGGCGAAGTTCGTCTCCGCTATGATGTTTCCTGATGCGAGAGAACAGGAGCAGGCTTTGAGCGGTTTGTCCCGTTGGCTGTCTTCTTCCTTGCGTTATACGCCTGGAACGATTGGCGGTATAAAAGTGGACGGCACTACTTTCCATCACGGTGGTTTCTATCCGGGATATACTACCGGAGTACTGGCCACAGTAGGACAATTTATCGCTTTCACTAATGGAACGGGGTTTGAACTGACAGAAGATGCCCGTCAACATATGAAGTCGGCCTTTATTGCTATGCGCAATTATTGCAATCTTTATGAGTGGGGCATCGGCATCAGCGGTCGTCATCCTTTTGGTGGAAAAATGGGAAGTGACGATATAGAAGCGTTTGCCAACATTGCTTTGTCCGGCGACTTGTCCGGTCAGGGAAATACATTCGACCGTGGACTGGCTGCTGATTATTTGCGTCTCGTGCGTAACGGAGATACTCCGAATGCGCGTTTCTTTAAAAAAGAAAGTATCAAGCCTGCGCAGGCTCCGCAAGGATTCTTTGTTTATAATTATGGTTCGGCTGGTATTTTCCGCCGTGCGGATTGGATGGTGACGCTGAAAGGATATACGACCGATGTGTGGGGGGCTGAAATCTATACAAAAGATAACCGTTACGGACGTTATCAAAGCTATGGTTCGGTGCAGATTATGGGTAAGGGAAATCCCGTATCACGTGCCGGAAGCGGTTTTGTGCAGGAAGGATGGGATTGGAACCGTTTACCGGGTACAACGACTATTCATCTGCCTTTCGAGTTGCTGGATAGTCCGCTGAAAGGTACTACCATGGCTCATTCCAAGGAGAACTTCTCCGGTAGCAGTTCCTTGAATGGCACGAATGGCATGTTTGCCATGAAGTTAATGGAGCGTAATTTAGAAAACTTCACTCCTGATTTTGTAGCCCGTAAATCTGTATTTTGTTTTGATAACCGGATGATTTGCTTGGGAACGGGTATAACAAACAGTAATGCGGATTATCCTACGGAAACGACTCTTTTCCAGACAAAATACAATGGAGTGGATTCTAAAGTAGGAGAGGATAACTATTGGTTGCATGATGGTTATGATAATTATTATCATGTCGTGGACGGAACGGTTCGTTCGCAGGTGGCGGAACAGGAGTCACGCCATGAAAAGACCCGTGCGGTGACCAAAGGAAAATTCTCCTCGGCTTGGATAGAACATGGTAAAGCTCCGAAGAATGGAACATATGAGTATATGGTGCTGATACAACCGTCTGCTTCTGATTTGGAAGAAGTGCGTAAAACTCCCGTGTATGAGGTCTTGCAACGCGACCGGGCAGCTCATGTGGTTTATGATAAAAAAACGGGTATTACGGCATATGCTGCTTTTGAAACTTACCAACCCGATGGTGACAAACTGATTGCCGCTATTCCTGCGGAAACGATGGTTATGTATATGAAGGAATCGGATAAAGGTGTCCGTCTGAGTGTCTGTGACCCTAATTTGAATATCAAAGAGAAGGCTTATACGACGAAAGAGCCGAGCCGTCCTATCTGTAAGGAAATACGCCTGAAGGGACACTGGACATTGACGGCTCCGATGGAAAATGTTCAGTTGGAGCAACAGGGAGAGAATACCGTATTAATGGTGACCTGCCAACATGGACAACCTGTTGAAATGCTCATGAATAAGAAGTGATTAGTGAATATAAAAGAGAAACTATTTTTAAAGGGTATTAGTTTACTGTATGTTTCTATGAAAAAAGAGAAGACCGGTTCGTGATGAGCCGGTCTTCTTTATTTTTTAGTCTGCACTGTAAAGTGCACTATTACTCGTCTTATTTATTCAGTCTCCATTCGAAACCGTCTTTCGTATCTTTAACCTCAAACCCGAGTGCAGTCAATGTATTGCGGATTTCATCGGAAGTAGCCCAGTCTTTATTGGCTTTTGCTTTCATACGCTGTTCCAGCAGCATATCTACCACCTTGCCGTAAGCAGCTTCACGTCCGTCGGAAGACCCTTTTTCCTCTTTCAGCCCCATGATGTCGAAACTGAACAGATGGAACGTTTCTTTCAGTTCTTTCAGGTCTTCGGCAGAAATCGTAGCATTTCCGGCGATGATATTGTTAATGATACGTGCGCCTTCGAAAAGCTGTGCGATGACGATAGGGGTATTCAGGTCATCGTTCATTGCTTCATAACATTTGGTACGCAGCTCTTTTACATTAATACCTTCTGAAGTTGCTGTCGCAGGAGTTATCTTTTCCAATGCGTCAATGGCTTCCATCAGACGTTGCAGCCCCTTTTCCGATGCTTGCAATGCTTCATTGCTGAAGTCAACCGTGCTGCGGTAATGAGCTTGCAGGATGAAGAAACGGATGGTCATCGGCGTGTAGGCCTGTGCCAATAACTTATGAGTACCGTTGAAGAATTCGTCCAGCGTAATGAAGTTGCCGAGTGATTTCCCCATCTTTGTACCGTTGATGGTTATCATGTTGTTGTGCATCCAATAGTGAACCATGTCGTCACCTTGTGAGGCTACCGATTGTGCGATTTCACATTCGTGGTGCGGGAAAATCAAGTCCATTCCTCCACCGTGGATGTCGAAGTGTTCGCCCAGATACTTGCGTCCCATAGCGGTACATTCGGCGTGCCATCCGGGGAAACCGTCGCTCCACGGAGACGGCCAGCGCATGATATGTTCCGGTTGTGCCTTTTTCCAAAGAGCGAAGTCGGCAGGATTACGCTTTTCGCTTTGTCCGTCAAGGTCGCGGGTGGTATTCAGCACATCGTCCAGATTGCGTCCGGACAGTTTACCGTAGTGATGGTCTTTATTATATTTGGCTACATCGAAGTAGACAGAGCCTTCGCTTTCGTAAGCGTATCCGGCATCCAGAATCTTCTGTACCAGTTGGATTTGTTCGATGATATGGCCCGATGCGTGCGGCTCGATGCTCGGAGAAAGCACATTGAGCGCTTCCATTGCTTTATGGTAGCGGTTCAGGTAATACTGAACGACTTCCATCGGCTCCAGTTCTTCCAGGCGGGCTTTCTTGGCAATTTTATCTTCTCCTTCGTCGGCATCATGTTCCAAATGGCCAACGTCGGTAATATTGCGTACATAACGTACTTTATATCCTAGATGAGTGAGATAGCGGAAGAGTACGTCAAAGGTTATGGCTGGACGGGCGTGTCCCAAATGTGCATCACCGTAAACAGTCGGCCCGCACACATACATACCTACATGAGGTGTGTGGAGCGGTACGAATAACTCTTTCTTTCTATCTAACGTGTTGTAAATGGTAAGTTGATGTTCCATAACATTTTATATTTGTTCTATTGGAACTGCAAAGTTAGTATAAAATCTGAATATGCGCCCTATTGTTGATAGAGAAACTTGTCAATAGCTTCGGCCACACCGTCTTCCTCATTGCTTGAAGTGATATAATCCGCCGCTTTTTTCACCGGTTCCTGTGCATTGCCCATGGCAATGCCTAGTCCTGCAAACTTTATCATGGACAGGTCGTTGTAACCGTCGCCTATTGCTATGACTTCTTCGCGTTCTATTCCTGTCTCTTTTAATAAAACGCCAAGAGACAGAGCTTTGTCGATTCCCTGCGGGACTAATTCGAGAAAATAAGGCTCTGAACGGAATACATTAATGCGTCCTTGCAACCGGAGACAAAGTTCGGCTTCCAGGGGAATGAGCTTGTCGGCATCTCCCACAATCAGGCATTTGGCTACCGGAAGCGTGATGTCTGTCAGGAAATCGTTTGTTTCCCTGATTGCCATTTTATTAAGGAAAGCCTCTTTCTGCACATATGGGTCTTGGGAGTTCTCGGTAACGATTTCTGCTCCGTCGTAAGTTAGTATGCTGAGATGGTGGGTGCGGGCACATTCATAAAGTACCGGAACGACATCATTCGGCAATACATTTTCGTAAATCATTTCTTGTGTTTCCCAGTTGATGATTTCCCCTCCGTTATAGGACAGGATGAACCCGCCGAACTCATTCATACGCAGTTCATTGGCAAGCGGTACAATGCCATAAGTAGGCCGTCCGGAAGCGAGTACCAGCCGGACACCTTGTTCTTGTACACGTATCAGCGTCTCCTTGTTGCGGGGAGTAATTTCTTTCTTGGAATTGGTGAGTGTGCCGTCAAGGTCGAGCACGATAAGTTTGTATTTCATGTAGTGTCATTTTGTGTGCAAAGATAGGAGAAAAATGTATTGCTGCAAGATGTGTGTAGGTAAAGATGTGACTTTTATGCTTTCTGCCTGATTTTTATTTCAACAAATCCGCCCACTGTTCATTACTTAATGCAGGCAGTGCGTCACTGTCGGTGATGAATGTTTCCGCCAGTCTCCGCTTATCTTCCTGTAGCTGGAGGATTTTTTCCTCAATGCTGTTCTGTGTAATAAAGCGATAAGCAATGACTTGTTTGTCCTGCCCGATGCGGTGTGCCCGGGCGATGGCTTGTGCTTCGGCGGCAGGGTTCCACCACGGGTCGATGATAAATACATAATCGGCTTGTGTCAGGTTAAGACCTACTCCGCCGGCTTTCAAGGAAATAAGAAATGCCTGAACGTCATTTTGTTCGGTGAAATGGGCTATTTCTGAAGGACGGTTGTTGGTGGAGCCGGTCAGTAAGGCGTATTTCCAACCTTTTTGTCGGAATATCTCGGCCAGTATCTCCAGATGCTTGACAAACGATGAGAAAATGAGCACTTTGTGTCCTTCGCTTCGCAGTGTGTCGAAGGTCTCGATGATTTGTTCCGTTTTTCCGGATACTCCGTTAAATTCCGGAAAGATAAGTTGCGGATGGCAAGCCAGTTGGCGGAGACGCAGGATACCGTTCAAGATGCTGAATGTATGGAATCTGTCTCTGCTCTCTGGTTGTTGGAGTAATATATTGCGCAGGCTGTTTTTCTCTTGTTCATACCATCCTTCCTGCTTTTCGGACATATCGCAATAGATTGTTTCTTCGGTGAGCGGAGGAAGTTCCGGGGCCACTTCGCTTTTGCTTCTTCGAAGGATAAACGGAGCGATTAACTGTTGCAGCCTTTTCTCCATGCGGATATTCCCTTGTCGGATCGGAATGATAAACTGTTTGTGGAAAGCACTTTCTTCTCCCAATAAGTCCGGTTGCAGGAAACGGAACTGTGCCCACAAATCTTTGAGTGAGTTCTCGATAGGCGTACCGGTAAGTGCGATCCGGTGTTTGCTTTGCAGTTGGATAACCGAACGGAATGTAAGTGAATCATTATTCTTGATATTCTGGCTCTCATCAAGTACGATGTATTCGAATGTGTAGGAGCGGAGTGTATCTATATTGTTCCTCATCATTCCGTAAGTCGTGAATATCAGATGGAAACGTTTGAAGAACTTTTCCGGATGTCCTTTGGGAAACGCCGTACCGCTATTATATTCGGCTACCGAAAGAGTGGTGAAACGTTTGGCCTCTCTCCGCCAGTTGTGGAGTAGGGAAGTGGGGACAACAATCAGCGTGGCGGGTTTGCGGGAGTTTCTTCCATATTTCTGTCTGCGGTCTTCTTCTCTGGGTATATTTTTCTCCCTGATTTCCCGTGCGTCCGGCAGTAATTCATCTTCCGAAGAGAATGAGAATAAGGAGAATTGCCCCTCGGCGTCTGCTGTCTGCTTTTGGGCAAGATGGTCGTCGGAAGTGGAAAGTGCTGCCGGAACCGTTTCTGAATGGTCGGCTGCTTCGGGAACGGCAGGCTTGTATATATACTGTAGGAGCGTCAGCGTCTGGAGTGTCTTTCCAAGTCCCATATCGTCTGCCAGGCATCCGCCGAATCCTAGCTTGTTCAACTGTACCATCCATGAGAATCCTTTCTGCTGATAGGGGCGTAGTTGCGCTTTCAGCCCTTGAGGAACGGCAATATTGCGTATCTCTTTTTTGAAAGTCAGGTATTTAGGACTGTTTTCTTCCAAGGCAGATTGTACGGCACCGACAAAAGTCGGTTTCAGGCGAATTCCGGTCTCTGTTTGAGTGCCCAGTTCCAATAGGTTTCCGTATTTGCTGAACCATTCTTCCGGTAAGAGAATCATGCGTCCGTCCGGCAGCAGAAACTCTCTCTTCTCTTCGAGGATATGCTTGCGGAAGCGTGAGAAAGGGATACGCAGATTACCGATGACTACGGTGATATGCAGTTCGAACCAGTCCGGTTCGTTATCACAACTTTGTTCAATATGAATCTCGTCCAGACAGTAAGGAATATTCCCCATATTTCCGGTCAGCAGGAAAGACTGTTGGAGCATTCTCCGGTATTTGCCTATCCATTCGGTGATGGTCTTTTCGGGGGCATCGGGGGATAGCTTGAAGTGGACGTCACTGATTCGTTGCAATCCCGAATCGGTTAACAACCGGAGCTTTTCTTCTTCGGCAATGATATCCCGCCGGAAAAAGAAGATTTCACCGGAGTCTTTCCGGTAAATGATTTTCTTCATTTCGGTCACTGTATCGGGAGTGAACAACTGGTCGCCGTAACGGAAGCCGAGCCGCAACATCTGTTCGTCATAAATGGTAGCTTCAAGTGACAGGAGAGCCTCGCACGTATGTATTTCTTCAACGATGTTCAATCCTTGAGTCATAATTTCATGATAGCGTGCTATCGGAATGACAATGTTGTCGATATATTTCTCGATCTGGGAGGCGGGGACACTAATCTTCTTTTTCTTGGTAAAAGGCAGGATGCGTGTACTCTCAATATGTGGGAAGAAGTATAGCTCCATTCCCAATAAAAGGATTGCCGGAGAGGAAGTCAGCACGATAACAGGTTTCTGCTCGCTTAAAGAAAGTGGTTGTCCGTCATAATAACATTGCAATTGGTAACGGAAGTTAATTTCATCAGCAAGAAACGTAAAATGAATTTCCACATCGTGAGGATGGATATGATAGGCATGATGGGCATATAGCAGTTTGCTGCCGGCTTGTTTCTGATAAAGAGGCAGGTTATGGTAACGTATCAATGTCAGCATCTCCTGCAACTTTTTCTCGATGAATGGGCGGATATTGTTCTTGACCCGTTCCGGATCTTCGGATAGCTTGCGTAGAAAGCGGGATACTGCTTTCTCACGCGAATAGATTCCCATCAGATATTTTTCCGTGTAATGGGAAGCGATGTCGATAGCTTGCCGTTCCGCTTCGCTCATACGGCAGATTGCTTCGGGGGAAGCATGGAAGGCTTGCTCTATGAGTTGCCATGTACCGTCGTCAGATTTCTCTGCACTGTAAGGAATCAGCAGTGTACCAAACGTAGGATGTTCGGCTAAAACGATGATAACTTGTCCGGTAGTTGCTTTCTCTTTCATTCTCTCTGCACTTTAACCAACAAAGATACGGGAAAATCCTTAATTTTGCAGCATGATGGAAGAAAACAAACGAGTATTGTTAGGAATGAGTGGTGGCACGGACAGCTCCGTGGCTGCTATGCGGTTGCTGGATGCCGGATATGAGGTGATCGGAGTTACTTTTCGTTTTTATGAACTGAATGACTCGACCGAGTATTTGGAGGACGCCCGCGCTCTGGCGGAGCGTTTGGGAATCCGTCATATTACGTATGATGCCCGTGAGGTATTCCGTGAACAGATTATCGAGTATTTTGTGCGTGAATATATGGTGGGACATACTCCTGTGCCCTGCACGTTGTGCAACAACTGTCTGAAATGGCCGCTTCTTTCGAAAATTGCCGATGAAATGGGCGTTTTTTATATTGCAACGGGGCATTATGTTCGGAAAGTAAAGGTGGATGGTACCTACTACATAACTTATGCTGCCGACGCGGATAAAGATCAGACTTTTTTCTTATGGGGACTTAAACAGGATATCCTTCAGAGAATGTTACTTCCGATGGGAGATATAACCAAAGTGGAAGCACGTGCTTTTGCTTCTGAACGGGGATTTCAGAAAGTTGCGGTGAAAAAGGACAGTTTAGGCGTTTGCTTTTGTCCGATGGATTATCGGAGCTTTCTGAAAAACTGGTTGGTCAGGAATGGTCAGACGTTGGTCAGGAATGGTCAGATGTTAGTCGGAAATGGTCAGCCATGGTCAGAAATGGTCAGACGTGGAAGATTCGTCGATGAAAAGGGAGCTTTTATTGCTTGGCACGAAGGTTATCCTTTTTATACTGTCGGACAGCGGCGTGGTTTGGGGATTCATTTGAATCGCCCCGTTTTTGTGAAGGAAATCCGTCCTGAGAAGAATGAAGTGGTGCTCGCGTCCCTGCAGGCTTTAGAGAAAACGAAGATGTTTCTTAAAGATTGGAATATAGTTAGCCGGGAACGTCTGTTGGGGCATACCGATGTTATTGTGAAAATCCGCTATCGGAAACAGGAAAACCATTGTACAGTGACGGTTACATCTGATAATCTTCTGTATGTACAACTTCACGAACCCTTGACGGCTATTGCTCCTGGACAAGCTGCTGCGTTTTATAAAGATGGTTTGTTGTTGGGTGGTGGAATTATTATGGAATAATCATCAACGAAGAATCAGAGCATATAGTTCCGTGATTTGTTCCATGGGGTGAAACTGTTTGTTTCTCGGTGTGAAACTATTTGTTTCTCGGTGTGAAACAGAGTGTTTCAAGCAGTGAAACAAATAGTTTCAAGTATGTGAATAAATTTATTCGGATGGTTTTACTTGTTGTTCAATGCGAGCATTGCTTCAATATATTCGCGTGTATTGCTTAGTCTGGGTACTTTGTGCTGTCCGCCTAATTTGCCTTTCTGTGCCAGCCAGTCATGAAACAATTCCGGGCGCGCCACGATGACTTCCAATGGCTGCAATGCAATGTCTTTCCAGCGTTTCGCTTCATAGTCCGAATTTACTTCTTTCAATGTGGCATCAAGTATTGCGGCGAATTTATCTACGGAATCCGGCATTTTGGCAAATTCTATCAGCCATTGGTGACGGCATTTTGCGTGCTCATCCATGAATACCGGTGCGGCGGAATATTCACTCACCTGTGCTCCGGTCTCAGCGCAAGCTTTTGCCAGGCCTTTTTCAGCGTTATCTACAATCAGTTCTTCGCCGAAAGCATTAATGAAATGTTTCGTCCGTCCTGTGATAACGAACTTATAAGGGTTCTTGCTTGTAAACTTCACTGTATCCCCGATCATATATCTCCATAATCCGCAGGAAGTAGAAATCACCATTGCGTAATTCTTGTCCAACTCTACCTCTTCAAGGCAATATGCCTGCGGATTCTCTTTTCCAACTTCCTCCAACGGAACAAATTCATAGAAGATTCCGTAGTCAATCATCAATAACATAGAAGGGTCGGAAAGGTCATTCTGTGTGCCGAAATATCCTTCGGAAGCATTGTAAGTCTCTACATAGTGCATCTTCGGTGAATGAATCACCTGCTTGTACTGCTCGCGATAAGGTGTGAAGGCTACTCCACCGTGGAAGAACACTTCCAGATTGGGCCATACTTCCTCTAATGTCCGTTTTCCGGTTTTCTCAAGAACTCGTTTGATAAGCACCAGCATCCAGGACGGTACGCCGGACAAACTGGTTACATTTACCGGAATGGTACTGTTGGCAATTGCTTCTATTTTCGTTTCCCATTCGCTCATCAAAGCAATCTTCTTGCTTGGCACGCGGACGAAATTAATAAGCGGGTTTACATTTTGGATTAGAATAGCTGATAAATCTCCAACCAGGCTATGACTGGAATTAAGGTTCGGACTGTGGCTGCCGCCCAGAATCAATCCCTTGCCGGAAAAGAAGTGGCTGTCCGGATTGATACGGAAATAAAGAGCCGCGGCATCTTTGCCGCCTCTGTAATGAATATCCTCCAAGGCTTCCTTGCTGACGGGAAGAAACTTACTTTTATCATTAGTCGTACCGGATGATTTGGCGAACCAGCGTATTTCCGACGGCCAAAGCAGGTTTTGTTCTCCTGCCCGCAAACGTTCCACATAGGGCTTAATTTCTTCATAAGTCTGAATGGGAAGGCGTTTTCTGAAATCTTCATAGCTGCGGATAGAGGAGTAGTCGTACTTTTTCCCCCATTCAGTCCGTGCAGCCTGCTGCACCAAGCGATTCAATACACGATGTTGAATCTCACTTGCCTGAGTAGCATATAGATCTATTTGTTTTAAACGGGAGTCAAAAGTCTTACTAATAATTTTTGTAATATTCATTTCTGCTTTAACATAATAATGTTTAGTCGTGCAAAAGTAACTTATTTATCTTTTTTTTCTATCTTTACGACGGAAATAATCGTTAAAATTGACGAGTTTACCAGAATCCCCGAGTTTTTGACTAAAAAATGCGACAATGAGAATCGGAATCTTAACCTCAGGCGGGGACTGCCCCGGTATTAATGCCACCATTCGTGGCGTGTGTAAGACAGCCATCAATTATTATGGGATGGAAGTGATTGGTATTCACAGCGGCTTTCAGGGGTTGCTGACGAAAGACGTCGAGTCTTTTACGGATAAATCATTGTCTGGTTTGCTGAATCTTGGCGGGACGATGTTGGGCACTTCTCGTGAAAAGCCCTTTAAAAAAGGGGGAGTTATCTCGGATGTTGACAAACCGGCACTGATTCTTCAGAATATTAAGGAGATGGGGCTGGATTGTGTAGTCTGCATCGGGGGAAACGGAACGCAGAAGACTGCTGCCAAGTTTGCCGCGATGGGCGTGAATATAGTATCAGTCCCGAAAACCATTGATAATGACATTTGGGGGACGGACATCTCTTTCGGATTCGATTCGGCTGTAAGCATCGCTACGGATGCCATCGACCGTCTGCATTCTACTGCCAGTTCCCATAAAAGGGTGATGGTGATTGAAGTGATGGGGCATAAAGCCGGGTGGATAGCTTTGTATTCCGGTATGGCGGGTGGGGGAGACGTTATCCTTGTCCCTGAAATCCCTTATAGCATAAAGAATATTGGCAATACAATTCTGGAAAGACTGAAAAAGGGGAAGCCTTATTCTATTGTAGTAGTAGCCGAAGGGATTCAGACAGACGGCCGTAAACGTGCTGCAGAATATATTGCACAGGAGATTGAATATGAAACCGGAATTGAGACTCGTGAAACTGTATTGGGGTATATCCAGCGCGGCGGTTCGCCTACTCCTTTCGACCGGAATCTGTCGACCCGTATGGGCGGTCATGCAACGGAACTGATTGCTAATGGGGAATTTGGACGTATGGTCGCTTTGAGCGGAGACAATATTTCGTCTATCCCTCTCGAGGAAGTCGCGGGGAAATTAAAACTAGTTACTGAAGATCACGATCTTGTGATTCAGGGGCGCCGTATGGGGATTTGCTTTGGTTAGATTCCGTAAATGATTATGCCATAGCTGTTTCGCTGTCGGCAGGCAGGCTCTCTTCTGATATGTTTTCAAGTTCCGTCTCGGAGTCTGTATCCGTTTCGGCTTCAGATTCATCTGTCATTGCCGATTGTGATGTTTTTGACTCGTTAATGGTCGTAATGAATACCGGGTCTTTCACTTTCTTGATAGCCATCTGGGCGGCATTCTGCTGAGACTCTTTTTTTGAATATCCGGTACCTGTCCCGGCAGGAAGTCCTTCAATGCGTACTTCTGTCTGGAATACTGGATTACTGTCTTTATCAAGGAATTGTTCTATTAACTCAAAAGAAACTTCCATCTTACTTTTCTGGCTCCATTCGATTAACTTGGATTTGAAGTTAACCTCCTTACGGGATATTTTATCCAGGTCGATGTAACGGTTGATGATTCGTTGCTCCATAAACTGTTTGCAACGTTCATACCCCTGATCCAGATAAATGGCTCCGATAAATGCTTCAAAAGCATTTCCGTACATATAACTGTTGTGAGAAGAAGAGCGGGTAGAATACTTTATGAGTTTATCCAAACCAATCTCGACAGCCAACTTGTTCAGAGTCTCCCGTTGTACAATCTTGGAACGGGTATTTGTCAGAAAACCTTCCCGTTTTCCTTCAAAACGCTTGTAGACAATATCTCCCACGATGGCGTCAAGGATGGCGTCACCGAGAAATTCCAGTCGCTCATTATTCAAAGGACGTCCTTTTTCCGAGCGGACAGAAGTTGATTTGTGCAGAAGGGCCTGCTCGTAAAGCCGGATATTACGCGGGTAGAACCCGAGTATCCGGTAAAAACAAAGATAAGACTCTCTGTCCTTGCGGAACAGGAGCCTTATCTTATCTATTTGGTTACGTAACACGATATTACTCAGCGTATTTCTTGAAGATAACGCACGCATTGTGACCACCGAATCCAAATGTGTTGGACAAGGCAACATTAACTTCGCGTTTCTGTGCTTTGTTGAACGTGAAATTAAGGTTATAGTCGATATTCTCGTCGTTGTCACCTTCTTCGTGGTTGATAGTCGGAGGAACAAT
>ENA-UEPG01000053-UEPG01000053.1-human-gut-metagenome-genome-assembly--contig:-NODE-53-length-126864-cov-6.633361_pt1 | contig 126864 bp, 107 predicted proteins | sample MGYA00242893_ERZ507902 | MGnify/ENA primary metagenome ERZ507902 (study PRJEB26167, sample SAMN06115491) | human gut metagenome | host: Homo sapiens | place: China:Gansu | collected 2015-04-23...
TTATTCAAACTCTACAAAGACTAACGCTTTTTGTTTAGGAATTATTCTCTGTAATGTTTCTCGTTCTTTTGATTATTTGATATATCCATATTATCCTGCCTATACGAGCTAATGTTATCATTTTGTTATCGGCATTGATAACACCTACTCGATAACTGTGGATAATAACTATATGTAGCATGTCAAATTATAAGCTATTTTGCTTAGAGATTCAACACAAAACTGAAATTTTACTTTTCCTTATATTCATCTGGTATTGCTATTTGAAATGTTTCACACAACAGCATCACATCATGCACATCATTTTTATCGTGTTCATATCCCAAATGAAGCATTACCTGACTCAATGGTTCAATACAAGAAACAGTTATATCTCCAACTTTTCCAATACCGGAAAAAGTTTTTGATGGAAATATATCTCCCTCATAAACAATTCCGTCATCTGTAAATTCAAAACAATGTAAATCAATGATTCTTTGTTTATCATCTTTCCAGACAGTATGACCATCCGTTGTATAATCAGTATTTACTTCCTCAAATCCATGCTGCTTAATCACATAAATATAATCATGATAATGTTTCAGTTCAACAAACAAATCAATATCATTGTGTATTCTTGATTCTCTTTTAAGAAGTGCATCAACACCCCATCCGCCATCTAAATATACTTTAATTTCGTTTTGCAAAGCATATTTTATAATTTCACATGCATCTTCTGTACGTACCATAATCTATCCTCCAAATTCAAATCTTTGTATGCTTTCCAACTCACTAAAAGCCTGAAATTTGTCAGTCTTTCATCCTTTTTGTTATCAATCACCAATTAGCTGTAATCCATTAGGATTTAGCTGATATATTTTATCGCACACCTCTTCAATATACTTTCTATCGTGAGAAATGCTAATGACAGCCCCCGGAAATTCTCGGAGCATTTTTCTTATTACCGGACCGGACAATGGTGAAAAATTTCTTGTCGGTTCATCCAGAATAAGAACATTTGCACCACTTAAGCTCATCCTCAAGAGAAGCACTTTCGCCTTTTGTCCGCCTGATAACTCCCGAATCGGATGCTCCATTTCATCTGGTGTGTATTTAAGTGAACCAAGGTATGTTCTAATTCTTGTACGCTCTTCTTTATCTCCTGTTTTATCAAGGTAATCAACCGGTGTAACATCCAAATCCAGCAGGTCTTCATAAGTTTGAGGCATATATTCTGCTTTAATGTCATTCCGATTTAGGAGTTCTTCCGCTATCTTTTTTAGAAGAGTCGTTTTTCCTGCCCCGTTGGCTCCTATCATACAGATTTTTTCTGAACCTTTTATTTTTAAATGAATTCCTTCTGCTAAAATTCTTTTGCCATCCGGAGTCACAAGCTTTGAAAGTTCATATTCTATGACCGTTTTTCCTGCGGGAATGTGTGAGTTTTCATCCCCTAATTTGACAAAGATTGCTTCTTCCTGTTCCGGCATCTGAGTCATATTTTCATCTTCTTTTTCAAATCTTCGTTCCATTGCCTTAACCGTATGCATTTTGTCCTTTAAGTTTTTGGCAACAGACGGTGCTTGTCTGGTACAACTTCTTAATGCACCTTGTACACTCTGCATAACTCTTTGATATTTTTCATCGCGAATCTTTTTCTCCCTACGGTCACTCAGTGCCCGCTGTTTTTGGATTTCAAATTTATGAAGCCGTTCTTCCACATAGCGTCTATAGGGAAGCTTTGCCACGGTATATCTCGCCTTTGTTTTTCGTATAATCTGCTCGATATGTATCACCATGTTGGCAGTACGCTCTATCAGCGTTTCATCGTGTGAAATAAAAAGCACAATGTGCTTCCAGTCATTTATGATTTTTTCCAGTAATGTAAGCGTCGCAATGTCGATGTCATTGGAAGGTTCGTCCAACAACAGCACAGAAACATCGCGAATGAAAAGCCTCATAAGTTGTGTCTTGACTTTTTCGCCTCCTGAAAGACTACCCATTGTCTGGTTACTGTAGAAAAAATCATTTTTCATTCCAAATTTTCCCGCAATAACAGACAATTCTTTAGGCGTTTTCTCCCAGAATATTTCCTCTTCAGAAAAATATTCGTATATTGTTTTTTCCTTATCTTCATCGAGCATCTCCTGCGGAAGATAACCAAGACGTTCGTGTCCCATTATCCTTTCCCCATCTGCTTCTATATAGTTTTCTACAAGCGACGGATTGTATATCCACTTCATTAATGTCGATTTCCCATTTCCCTCTTCTCCAATAATAACTGCCTTATCTCCATCATTTAGCACAAGGTTGAAATCATTAAGAATTATTCTCAGGTCTTTTTTATGTGTTAAATTTAATTTTTTTATCTGCAACATTAAAGTTTCTCCTTTTCGAAGTCTGAGCCAATTATTATTTTGAACACACAAAAACGAGTCTTTTTTGCATACGCAAAAATAGACTCGCTAAATAGACCCTTATTTCTTTTCCAAAAGGAAAACAAAGGAAATGCCTCTTGCGATAATCCAACTTAAGCGTACACAAAACAAACCTATTCTCTACAGGCTCAATAACTATATGTGTCTTACTTAAATCAAATTATCTATTAATCATTTCCTCACCTTACACAAAATGTGCCTTTCTTTCTTCTAATGGCAATACTATCATACTGTATTTTTTGTGTCAATACATTTCACCTTATGGAAGTGCAAATTAAAATTTTCACTTCCTAATTATACATCCAACCATTACGAAATTCAATCTTTCACAACCTCTTTACAACCACAACCACAGCACTCCAGCAAACGCAGGAGCACCATACCGTAAAACGCTTATGTGTAAATCAACTCCGTTCCTACAACTTCCCTCACACAAGCCTGAATATTATTCATTCTTCCAATCCATTCGTAGGGATTATCTTTCTTTAATTGTTCCGTCACATCTTGTCTGTCGGCATATTCCTTTACCAGTCGAAGAAACATATCCTCTGCTTGCTTATCGACTTCTGCAAGATAACTATGCAGCTTTCCGCTTGTCAGCAGGTTCATATATAACACTTTATAGTGTTCCTTTAAATGCCTTGCATGTCGTTTCCCCCATAAACCAATCGGCTCTATTTCTTCTTCGGCTGGTACTGTGATGTTCGGCAATAAATAATCACCCACCTGTCTATAAGTTCCGCCCATTTCTTCAAAAATTGTCTTTGTCATTTTCCTTTTCCTCCTGTGATTTTTGTCTATCGTGATCGTGTATTATCACGCTTGCGACCTTTAACTGTTCTTGCCTGCTCCAACAAATCATCTATCTGTTTGCGACCAAAAACCTTACGGAGCAGGCTGTAATCTTTATTTTCTGCTTTTAGGATTTTGTTTTCTTCGGTCAATCTTTCATTGACTTTCTCCAAACGCTGATTGGTGCGGTATAACTGTGCATTCGCTGTATTCAGCCTATGATAGTTGTCCCACCCCTCAAAGCAGCGGGCAAGCACCGTTTTGACAAGTTGCTTCAATTTCCTTACAACCGGCTCTGCCATTTTGGTTTTATATGCCTTTGCAGTCATAAATTTCTCTGGTTCTGGCAACTGATATTTCGGTGCAGTATCAAGCTCTATTTCAAGATTTGACAGCTCGTCTTTTGCCTTATCATAGTTCAATACTCGTTCCGACAACACATCAAATTCAATCTGTTTCTGCTCGATTTTCGCACCTAATGCCGCCACTTCTTTTTCTCTTTCCTGCTTTTTATAATCCAAAACAGAAAGATGTTTTTCGTGTGTGCCTAAATGTTCCCACTCAATCCCATAACGTTCCATCACCGCCGCAAGCTGTTCTTTTTCGGACTGTATCCATTGCGACCACTCCGTATCGCCACGACTGCCGCCCTTAAAACCTTGCGTTGCAAGAGCCTGCTTTAGTGACACTCTTGTATCAAGTCCACGCTTGCTGCCTGTGGTAAAAGGTACAAAATCTATGTGCAGATGTGGTGTAGCTTCATCCATATGCAGATGAGCCGAGAACACCCGAAGCTGTGGATTTCGCTCCTGAAAACCCTGATAGTATTCATCTAAAATCTGCTTTGCCAGTTCTCCGTTTTCCGTATCGGCGTTCATATTTCCCTTACCGCCCACCTGTAAAATGATTTCGTGGAACGGTTTTTCCTGCTTGGAACTTCGGATTTTTTCATAATAATCTTTTATCTTTCGGTCTGACCTTATCTGCTTGGCATTGTATCTTTCCAATGCTTCATCAAACAATTCGTGATAAACTGTCTTTATATTTTCATTGCAGTAGTCGATATTGAGATGAGTACGAGTTCCGTCTACATTTTCTGCTCGGAACTTTCGGCTATTGTGATTGACCGAGCCTTTACCGACCATTGCACTTATCGTTCTCTGCATTTTTTCATCTCCCATCTGTAAATTTCAACATTCTCAGGTTTTGTTACTTTTGTCAAAAGTAACGCAAAAGCACTTTTGACGGGTACACCCATCAAAAATGCGACCTGTAAACAGGTTTTGCGTTCTCCGAAGGCTCTCCGAGGGGTGAGCGTGTGCCGGTGGCACACACGCCTGCGAACCGACCGAGCCAGCAGGCGAGACCAAAGAGCCGCCTTTGAAAAGGCACTCTCTGCACACTCCCCTAAACTTTATCCGGTGTCAAAGTGTGACGATGGTGACAATGTTTTTCACAGCGTGCTGCTCTCAAAAACATTGACACCTTTGACACCGTTTGTCACGCCGTCTGCTCGGTTTCTTTCCAAAGTGAAACCTTTCTTCCGTCGTGTGTGCGGCTGTTCTGATAACGGATACCGTAATCACGAAACAGCCTGCTTGCGTTGATACTGAGCCTTAAAGAAAGTACATTCGGCTTTATATCCACCGCAAGCCTTTCGCAAAGTTCCGAAGCAGTTCCTTCCCATCTGTCACTTTCCGAAAAGAGCGTATCCGCTATCTTCTCAAGCAGAGGTTCGGGCGGTTCTTTCCACATCTCCGTTTCCGATTTTGCAAAGTTCCACACCAATCGCTCGCTGTCCCTTACAAGATGGATTTTCATATCCTGCTGGTCTCTGCCAGCAACATCAAGTGTGGCATTGTTGGAAGTACGCTTGTCCTTACTGAGAACAAATGCACCGTCTGCCGCACCCATCAGACCATTCGTGCCTGAAATCATATCGAATATATCTTCCGATTTTTGTTTGCGTGTATGATGAACAATAAGCATTGAAACCTTGTAACTGTCTGCCAACGCTTTCAGCCTTGCCACAACATCATAATCACTTGCGTAGCTGTAATCTGCTCCGCCTGCTTCACGCACACGCTTTAAGGTGTCTATGATAATCAAGCCTGTGTCTGGGTGTTCCCTCATAAACCCTCTTATCTGTTCTTCCAGTCCGCCATTGACCGTTTTACATTCCGTTGCGAAATACAGATTGCCTGTCTCCTTTGCACCGAACATCTGAAACAATCGCTTCTGCAAACGTGGGTAATCATCTTCAAGGGCAAAATAAAGCACCGTTGCCTTACGCACCTTATACTCCCAAAGCGGTGTGCCTGTGCTGATATGATAGGCAAGCTGTGCCATCATAAAGCTCTTTCCCACTTTCGGGGAACCTACGAAAAGGTAAGTTCCCCTTTGGAGCAGACCGTCGATAAGTGGTGTCTGAACCTCAAACACCGTATCATACAGCGTTGTCATTGATACTGTTTTCAGATAGGAAGGGTCTAACTGTCTGAGTATTTCCCTTTGCATTTCTTCAAAAGATTGCTCGTACCCCTTGAAATCCGTATCCTGATTGACTATACTATTGTCAGTACATTTGGAAAGTGACTGTTCCGCATCTGTTGCCGCAGATACATTTGGAATAGTCATTTCTTTTTTATTCTCCATTCGCATCCTCTCCTTTCAAACCGCCGAGAATAATGGAAATCAGTTCTATTACACTCAGCAGTTCATCATCCACACCTTTTCCTGCTTCAATCCTTTTCAGTTCCGCAAGGACTGTGGCAAATTCCGTTTTCAACGCCTTATACACTCTCGGATTGCCCTGTACCACCACATCCTGATTTAAGCAACGGCGGTAACAATACTCCTGTTTTGGCAATCCTGATAGAGCTACAGCTCTGTTAATGAGTTCGTTTTCTTCGGGCGATACTCGAAACCCTACTGTGATATTCCTCCAACGATTTTTGTTATCTCTGTTCTTAGCTGACATTTTCAAAATCTCCTTTCCCTAAATCATCTAATTTTTCTGCCATCTCAATCTGCTTTGACGGAAAGAGGTGTGCGTACTGATAAGTAATATCAATACTTTCGTGACCAACTCGGTCAGCAATCGCCACCGCAGAAAAGCCCATATCAATCAAGAGTGAAATGTGGCTGTGACGGAGATCGTGAATGCGGATACGCTTCACGCCTGCCGCCTTTGCCCCTCTGTCCATCTCGTGATGAAGATAGCTTTTCGTCACCGTAAAGATACGGTCTTTCTTCTTCAATCCGTAAAGCATACCGAGATATTCTTTCATTTCCTCACACAGAAACTTCGGCATTTTAATCGTGCGGTTGCTCTTTTTCGTTTTCGGAGAAGTAATCACATCCTGCCCTTTCAAACGCTGATAGGATTTATTGATTGTGACTGTTTCCTTATCAAAGTTGAAATCTGCCGGAGTCAAAGCTAACAGCTCGCCCTCTCGGATACCGCACCAGTAAAGCATTTCAAACGCATAAAAGGAAACAGGCTTGTCCATCATCTCAAAAGAGAATTTCTTGTATTCTTCCTTTGTCCAGAACAGCATTTCCTTGTGTTCCTCACGTCCCATATTTCCCACCTTTGCCGCAGGATTGGAACGCAGTTCATAGTAGCGGACAGCGTGATTGAAAATGGCGGACAACTGATTGTGCAGCGTTTTCAGATACGTCTGTGAATAAGGCTTTTTCTTCTCATCACGATAGGCAAGCATTTCATTCTGCCAAGTAATAATCTCCTTTGTGGAAATCTCGCTGATTTTCAGTTTCCCGAAATACGGAAGTATCTTTGTGCGTATGATATGCTCTTTGGTAAGCCACGTGTTTTCCTTCAAACGGTTCTTCACATCATTGATATAAAGCTCCGTAAAGGCTTCAAAACTCATATCAAGGTCTGAAGAAGTCTGCAATTTGAACATTCTTTCCCATTCCTGTGCTTCTCGTTTGGTAGCAAAGCCACGCTTGCATTTCTGCTTGCGTTCCCCTTTCCAGTTCACATACCTTGCCATCACATACCAAGTACCGTTATCTTCATTCTTAAATACCGGCATTTACATTTCCCCCTTTCCTGCTCCGTAGAGCCTTTCGTAAAAATACTGGCGATTTACACGCCCTGCAATCGTAATAAAGCCCTTTGCTTTCAATTCCTCATTTAATTGTCTGATGAGTTTATATGCATAAGGTTTTGATACGTTTAGTTCCTGAGCCACATCTTCGGCTCGGATAAATCTGTTTTCCATATCCTTTTTCTTCCTTTCTTAAAATAATTTTTTGCTTGCCGCTTTCTCCGTGTTAAAGTTCCAACAGGCACTCCTGCTTGTCGGCAGGCGCTGTGCTGTCCCAATGCACCGCAGTACATCAGGCGCTCGCTCGTATAGGGGTTCCCGAAAAGTCGGAGACTTTTGGGGAAGAGGAGGAGCAGTGCAGCGAATGAGCTTTTGTGCTTGCACACAAGCGAACGATACGGAACTTGCTCCGACGAGGTCTTGGCGGTTTGGCTTTTCGGACGGTCATTCAGTTGTCGCATTAAGCATATTTGTTTAATTCGTAATTTATTTTACTAAACATATTTGCTATTGTCAAGTGGTTGCAAAGAAAATATTAAACATTTTTGTTTCGGTTTTTCTTGACTTCCACTAAACATTTCTGCTATACTTATTTCACTAAATATAAAAGGAGCGTATCATTATGGCTATCAGCGAAAGAATACATTTTTTCAGACTAATGCGTGGTATGACACAAAAGTATCTCGGTACAGCAATCGGTTTTCCAGAAAAGAGTGCTGATGTGCGTTTGGCACAGTACGAAACTGGTACACGCAAACCGAAAGCAGACCTTACAAATGCATTGGCACAGGTGCTTGATGTTTCTCCACAGGCTCTTGATGTTCCTGACATAGACAGCTATATCGGTCTTATGCACACTCTGTTTACCCTTGAAGATATTTACGGTCTTACTGTCAGTGAAGCAGACGGAGAGGTATGCTTAAAGGTCAACAAGGACAAAGGCAGAGAAGCATATGAACTCCTCAAAATGCTGTATGCTTGGAAAGAACAGGCAGACAAGCTATCTTCCGAAGAAATCAACAGAGAAGAATACGATAACTGGCGTTACCATTATCCAGAGTTCGACACCACACAGCGTTGGGCAAAAGTTCCATCACAGGAATTAAGTGACGCTCTCGTGGAAGCATTCAAAGACCACTTGAAAGATAAATAAGCACCTACAGGACCTGCCACTGGCAGCTCCCTACAGATGCTTTGGCAACGACAAAAAAGCCCTTAACTATGGTTATTAACCACAGCTAAGGGCTTAGTTTATAATATGGAATTTGTTCAGAGCCAAGCTCCGAACTTTAGTCTGCAAGCCACCTGTTAATTGTTCCGTTACCCATAAACCACTGGATAACAAGAATAATGGCACTTGCTATGACTGTTATCAATTTGTTATCAAAAGACTAATCGAAATCGCTGAAACCCGCATAAACACTGGCTTTTTTAAGCAACTCGATTTATTCAAACTCTATAGTTCCAGGTGGCTTACTTGTCAAATCGTACATTACTCTATTGACTCCGCGCACCTCGTTTATGATTCTGCTCATTACCTTTGACAATACTTCGTAAGGTATTTCTGCAGCTTCTGCTGTCATGAAATCTACAGTATTTACTGCACGAAGTGCAATGGCATAATCATATGTTCTTTCGTCGCCCATTACACCTACGCTTCGCATATTTGTTAATGCTGCAAAATACTGTCCAATAGTCTTATCTAATCCAGCATTTGCAATTTCCTCACGGTAGATTGCATCTGCATCCTGTACCATTTTAACTTTTTCGGCTGTAACTTCACCGATGATACGGATTCCAAGTCCCGGACCTGGGAATGGCTGACGGTATACTAGATAATCAGGTATTCCCATCTCTAGGCCGGCTTTTCTTACTTCGTCCTTAAATAAATCACGAAGTGGTTCGATTATTTCCTTAAAATCTACACAGTCAGGTAATCCACCTACGTTGTGATGTGATTTGATTACTGCAGACTCACCGCCCAGACCACTTTCTACAACGTCAGGATAAATTGTCCCCTGTACAAGGAAATCAACTGCACCGATTTTCTTTGCTTCTTCTTCAAATACACGAATAAACTCTTCACCTATTATCTTACGCTTCTGTTCAGGCTCTTTTACTCCTGCTAACTTGCTGTAGTAACGTTCCTGTGCGTTTACTCGAATAAAGTTTAAGTCATATGGACCGTCAGGACCGAATACTGCTTCTACTTCGTCACCTTCGTTTTTACGAAGTAAGCCATGGTCTACGAATACACATGTAAGCTGTTTTCCAATGGCTTTTGAAAGCATTACTGCTGCAACTGATGAATCTACACCACCTGACAATGCACATAAAACCTTACCATCGCCAACTTTTTCACGAATAGCCTTAATTGATTCCTCTACGAAAGAATCCATTCTCCAATCACCTGAACACTGGCAAATTCCACGAACAAAATTGTATAACATCTTTGTTCCTTCCTGTGTATGAAGTACTTCCGGATGGAACTGTATTGCATAAAGTTTCTTTTCTTCGTTTTCTGCTGATGCACAAGGGCAGTCCTTTGTGTGTGATGAGATTTCAAATCCCGGTGCCACCTGTGATATATAATCAAAATGACTCATCCAGCAAACTGTTTTTGGTGAAACATCTGCAAAAATCTTTGACTGAGTCTTGTCTATTAATACTTCTGTCTTACCATATTCACGTACATCTGCACGTTCTACTTTTCCGCCTAACACATGCATCATAAGCTGTGCTCCGTAGCAAAGTCCTAACACTGGAACGCCTAATTCAAATAATTCTTTTGAATATGTTGGAGAATCGGCTTCATAACAACTATTTGGTCCACCTGTTAAGATGATACCCTTTGGGTTCATTGCTTTGATTTTTTCAATGTCTGTTTTGTAAGAATATATTTCACAATATACATTACATTCACGAACACGTCTTGCAACCAACTGGTTATACTGACCACCAAAGTCAAGAACGATTACTAATTCTTTCTTCAATGTATTTCCTCCTAAAATGGTGCCTGCACCATACTACTGTAAAAGGTAATTGCTATATAAAATCTAATTACCTGCTAATTTTTAATTCTACCCTATTTTTCTATTTAAAACAAGTACACTGTACTAACTTTTATAATTCCCATAACTTATAACCTGACTGCTCTCTATATACAAAATATTTTTAAACTTATACATCTTTCAGACTCATAATATACTTTCACACGTTCCTAAATTGTAATATCATTTCAAGTACTTATAACGAAGTAAGAGCACCTGCCCTACTTCCTCGTATGACAGATGCTCCCTATTTCAATACCCTAACTTTACAATTTTGTTAACAACCGCAGGTACTTTTTATTAAATGAATCTTCTCGGGAATTTCTTCTGTACACTATTCGTTTCGATCGCATTCCGAATATCTGTATACCTAGTCTATTCCTTACTATTTGTCCTGCTTCGACTTCACTATCTACCTTAACCATAAGATGTTATTCTTCATTGAATTTTCGTTTTGAATAATTCCTATCCTATCCAATTCTTTGTAACACCTCATCCAATAATCACTACTTAAACAATCTTCCGTTGATTGCCATGTTAGCAGATATCACTGGGTAAAACTCCTTTCACCACTAAACTTAGATACTGTTGTTATTAGGTTGACATCTAATAACAAGTGGGTCGTTAACTTCTTTGTAGAAGTCTTTTTAGGTATTTAATACGTTTTTGTTTGTATGTTCAATATAGCACAATTTTCCCTTATTTTAAAGGGGGTTCAAGCACTTTTTTCATCTTTATAAACATTGCATAAATGCCCTTTTATTTAAACATTTTTATGAATCGTTTTTTTATAAAAAATGACTATTGTCTCTCTAACATCTGCTTAACATACTTGCCGGTATAACTTGTTGGATGTTCTGCAACCTGCTCAGGTGTTCCTGCTACTACAACTGTTCCACCACGGTCACCACCGTCAGGTCCCATATCAATTATATAATCTGCCACTTTTATTACGTCCAGATTATGCTCAATAACCACTACTGTATTACCTTCATCTGTTAATCTGTGAAGAATCTCTACTAATTTATGCACATCAGCAAAATGAAGACCTGTTGTTGGTTCATCCAATACATATATTGTTTTTCCTGTGCTTCTCTTACTTAATTCTGTTGCAAGCTTAATTCTCTGTGCTTCACCACCCGACAATGTTGTTGACGGCTGTCCTAATTTTAAATAACCAAGACCTACATCATACAATGTCTGTACCTTGTTAAGAATTCTAGGCACATTCTTAAAGAAATCCAATGCTTCTTCCACTGTCATTTCAAGAACATCATAAATAGTCTTACCTTTGTAGTGTACTTCCAGTGTTTCCCTGTTGTAACGCTTTCCGCCACAAACCTCACATGGAACATATACATCAGGAAGGAAATGCATTTCAACTTTTAAAATTCCGTCACCTGAACACGCTTCACAACGACCGCCTTTTACATTAAAACTAAATCTTCCCTTCTTGTAACCTCTTTCTTTTGCATCAGTTGTTGCCGCAAAAAGGTCCCTTATCATATCGAACATTCCCGTATATGTTGCCGGGTTTGAACGTGGAGTTCTGCCTATTGGTGACTGATCAATATTTATTACCTTATCAAGCTGCTCCATTCCCTCTATCTTCTTGCATTTTCCGGGAATTGTTCTTGCCCTGTTTAATTTTCTTGCAAGACTCTTATATAATATTTCATTAACAAGTGAGCTTTTACCTGAGCCTGAAACACCTGTTACACATGTAAGTACCCCAATTGGCACCTTTACATCAATGTTCTTTAGGTTATTTTCCTTGGCTCCTACAACCTTTAAAAATCCCTTTGGTTTTCTACGTGTTGTTGGAACAGGTATTTTAATTTCTCCGCTTAAATATTTTCCTGTAATTGAATTAGGATTTTTCATTATATCCTCTGCAGTTCCTGTAGCAATAACCTGTCCACCGTGTTCTCCTGCTCCCGGACCTATGTCAACCACATAATCTGCTGCACGCATTGTATCCTCATCATGTTCAACAACAACCAATGTATTTCCCAAATCTCTTAAATGTTTTAAAGTTGCAAGAAGCTTATCATTATCATTCTGATGCAATCCAATACTTGGCTCATCCATTATATAAGCAACTCCAACCAAGCCTGAACCTATCTGAGTTGCCAAACGTATACGCTGAGCCTCTCCACCTGACAAAGTTCCCGTAGCTCTTGAAAGACTAAGATAATCAAGTCCAACGTCAACTAAGAATTGAAGACGTCCTTTAATTTCTTTCAAAATCTCTTTTCCTATCTTTAGCTGAGTTTCAGTTAATTGCAATTCATCCAAATATTGGCGCAAATCTCTTACAGACATTTCTGTCATTTCATAAATATTCTTATCTCCAATAGTTACAGCCAACGATTCCTTTTTAAGTCTCTGTCCGTGGCATGTTGCACATGGCGTAAATCTCATAAATGTTTCATATTCTGCCTTTGTTGACTCTGCACTTGTTTCACGATATCGTCTTTCTACATTTTTAATTAATCCTTCAAAAGCAATATCATAAACTCCAATACCTCTTTGCCCCTTGTATCTTACGGCTACTTTTTCACCATTTGTTCCATAAATCAAAATATCATGTATCTCTTTTGGATAATCCTCAAAAGGCGTATCAAGAGAAAAATTGTATTTTAAAGCCAATGCCTGAAGTATCGCATTACTAAAACTCTTTCCGTCATTTGCACTCTGCCACCCCAATACTACAATTGCTCCCTGATTAATGCTTAAACTCTTATCAGGAATAATAAGGTCTTCGTCAAATTCCATCTTGTATCCCAAACCATAACAGTCAGGACAAGCCCCAAAAGGATTATTAAAAGAAAAACTTCTAGGCTGTACTTCGTCAATACTTATTCCACAGTCAGGGCAGGCAAAATTCTGACTAAAAGTCATCTCTTCCCCACCAATAACATCTACTATCATTAGTCCGTTGCCAAGCTTTAAAGCATTTTCAACAGAATCTGTAAGACGCTTTTCAATTCCTTCACGAATGCTAAGTCGGTCTATAATAATTTCGATACTGTGCTTTATGTTTTTTTCTAACTTAATCTCTTCAGTTAGTTCATACATATTGCCATCAACTCTTACTCGCAAATAGCCACTTTTCTTAGCACTTTCAAATACTTTTTCATGACGTCCTTTCTTTCCTCTTACAACAGGTGCCAATATCTGAAACTTAGTACGTTCTTCCAGCATAAGAATACGATCTACCATTTCATCAACTGTCTGTTTCTTTATTTCACGTCCGCATTTTGGACAATGTGGAATACCTGCTCTTGCATAAAGCAATCTCATATAATCGTATATTTCTGTTACTGTTCCAACTGTTGAACGTGGATTCTTGTTTGTTGATTTCTGATCAATTGAAATAGCCGGTGGTAATCCTTCAATACTTTCAACCTGTGGTTTTTCCATCTGCCCTAAGAACTGTCTTGCATAAGAAGATAACGATTCCATATATCTTCTCTGTCCTTCTGCATAAATAGTGTCAAAAGCAAGGGATGACTTACCTGAACCGCTTAAACCTGTTACTACCGTAAATTCATCTCTTGGTATATCAATATCAATATTTTTCAAATTGTGCTCATTTGCACCTTTTATATGAATATATTTTTTATTGTCTTTCATTTTATTTTCCTATCTTTTTTCTATCTTTGTTATTTGGTTATTTTATATCTTTTCCAAATAAATTCCGTTATAGATTTTTAGTTATCTTCCTGCAACTTTCTTAATTCCGCCAACTTATCTCGCATTTCAATAGCCGTTTCAAAATCAAGCTCTGCTGCAGCTCTTTCCATTTTCTTCTTAACCTTTTCGATAAGTTTTTTAAGTTCCTTATAATCCATTGATTCAGGATCTTTCTCAACGTCGCTAATCTTTCTGTCCACTTCTTTGGAAATGCTAATAAGGTCTCGAACAGCCTTCTTAATAGTTGTTGGAGTAATGCCGTGCTCATTATTGTATTTCTGCTGAATCTCTCTACGTCTGTTAGTTTCAGTCAAGGCCTTATCCATTGAATCAGTTATATTGTCTGCATACATTATTACATGACCTTCTGCATTTCTCGCTGCTCGTCCTATAGTCTGTATAAGTGATGTTTCTGAACGTAAGAAACCTTCCTTATCTGCATCCAATATAGCTACTAAAGCTATTTCCGGAATATCCAGACCCTCTCTTAAAAGATTAATACCAACCAAAACATCAAAAACATCCAATCGCATATCTCTGATAATCTGAGTTCTCTCTAACGTATCTATATCTGAATGAAGGTATTTAACCCTAATTCCCACATCGCGCATATAATCTGTCAAATCCTCAGCCATACGCTTCGTCAAAGTTGTTACCAAAACTTTATTCTTCTTGGCAACTTCCTTATTAATCTCAGTTATAAGGTCATCAATCTGTCCTTCAACCGGTCTTACTTCAACTTCCGGATCAAGCAATCCTGTAGGTCTTATAATCTGCTCTGCACGGCCTAATTCATGTTCCTTTTCATAGACATTAGGTGTAGCTGACACAAACATCATCTGGTCAATCATGCTTTCAAATTCTTCAAAATTAAGCGGTCTGTTATCCTTCGCCGAAGGCAGTCTGAACCCATAATCAACTAAAGTAGACTTTCTTGACTGGTCACCGGCATACATTCCTCTAATCTGTGGAATCGTAATATGAGACTCATCTACTATTATTAAGAAATCATCTCCGAAATATTCCATTAATGTATGAGGTGTGGCTCCCGGCTCCAAACCTGCCATATGTCTTGAATAGTTCTCTATTCCTGAACAAAAACCTGTTTCTCTTAGCATTTCCATATCAAAATTAGTTCGCTCGGCAATACGCTGTGCCTCTATTAATTTGTCTTCTGATTTAAAATATGCTACCTGTTCCTCTAACTCTTTCTCTATATCCTTAATGGCACGCTCCATCTTTTCAGGTGGCACAACATAATGAGAATTAGGGAATATTGCTACGTGTTCAAGCACGTTCTTAATCTGACCCGTTAAAGCATCAATCTCTGAAATTCTCTCGATTTCATCATCAAAAAATTCAACTCTAATTGCACTATCCGTATACGAAGCAGGAAATATTTCCAGATTCTCTCCACGAACCCTGAAAGTTCCACGTTTAAAGTCCATATCATTTCTGTCATACTGTATTTCAATAAGCTTATGAATAATCTCATCTCTATCTCTAATGGTATTCGGTCTTAAAGACACAACCATATTCTTGTAATCTATTGGGTCTCCCAAACCATATATACATGAAACTGAAGAAATAATAATTACATCTTTACGCTCCATTAAAGCCATTGTTGCCGAATGACGTAACTTATCTATTTCATCATTAATTGATGAATCCTTCTCAATATATGTGTCTGTGCTTGGAACATAAGCCTCCGGCTGATAATAATCGTAGTAGGAAACAAAATATTCCACAGCATTATTAGGAAAAAACTCCTTAAACTCACCGTAAAGCTGAGCTGCCAAAGTCTTATTATGAGCAATAATAAGTGTAGGTTTATTTAATTGTTCAATAACATTCGCCATTGTAAAAGTCTTACCTGAACCTGTTACACCAAGCAAAGTCTGGAATTGTTTTCCTTCCTTAAAGCCTTCAACTAACTCTTCAATAGCCTGTGGCTGGTCCCCGGTAGGCTTATACTCTGAAACTAATTCAAAATGATCCATATGATTTCTCCCAATTAGCTCTAATCAATATTTGAGTATTTTCAAACCCAAATCATTTATCAACTACTTTTCTTAGTATTGTTACTTGTCAAGTATATCATTCAAAAGAAGAAAAGTACAGAACAAAATCGAATGTTTGTTCTGTACTTTTGTTATTCTTTTATTATTCCTCTATTAACTTTTATATTCGTCCGTAGGTATTGGCTTTGAGAAATAATATCCCTGAATCACTTCTGCTCCAATTGATTTTAAGAAGTTAACCTGTTTTTCTGACTCAACACCTTCTACTACTACCGAAATATTTAATTTCTTGGACAATTCTACAATAGACTCAACAATTATGTTGTTTCTTTCATTTTCATTATCCAAATTTCGCATAAACGCCATATCCAATTTAAGTACGTCTATAGGCGCATCCTTTAACATATTAAGTGATGAATATCCACTTCCGAAATCATCCATCAAAATCTTAAAGCCTGCTTCCTGCAATTCACTTATTATTGAATATATTACCTGCTTTTCCTCAGTATATACTGTTTCCGTAATTTCAAGTTGCAAATCCTTTGGTTCCAAATTATATTTTTCAACCAGTTCCAAAAGATTTGATACCAGATTAGTTCTATAGAAATTTACTCTTGAAACATTAACAGAAATAGGAAGTACACTTCCGTTTTTGTCCCTTTTTTAATACATCCGTCTCTATAATTGCATGTTATATTATAGCATTTTAACGTCACGATAACAATGTGAAACCCAGCCTATTAATATGATTTTTAGACAAATAAATAACCAAAACTTTCGTAAAAACTTTGTCTATTTTGACACTTTACAAAGTTAATTTTTTCATAAGCATTTGTCAAAATAAAAAGGAACATTTTTCATTTACCCTTTTACTTATTTTATACAGTTATTCAAAGCGTAGAAAAAGACCATACATATATCTTCGTTTGCAAGATATATGTATGGTCTTTCTGTTCATTATTTCATTAATTCCATAATTGTTTCTTTTGCCTTTTCAAGCTGTGTATCGCTTGTTGCATTTTCTTCCAATTCTGCTTCCACATCAGGAGTTATTCCCTTTCCGTGAATGTTTTTGCCACTTGGAGTATAATAATCCTGAACTGTAAGTTTTACCGCTGAGCCGTCGCTTAATGGAAGAATTGTCTGTACAATTCCTTTACCAAATGACTGTGTGCCTACGATTTTTCCTGCATTAAAGTCCTGAATTGCACCTGCAAAAATTTCTGATGCACTGGCGCTGTCCTTATTCTGCAAAACAACCATTGGCATTTCAAGACACTTGCTGTCTGAAGTCTGCTTTTCCTCATTTCCATATTTATCCTTAGTTGAAACCAAATTTCCTTCAGGAAGTATTTCATCAAGCATCTTGCAGACTGTCTCATATAATCCACCCGGATTGCTTCTAACATCAAAGATAACAGCCTTCATTCCCTGCTTCTTCAAGTCATCCAATGCTTTCGTAAACTGGTCATAAGTAACTTCTTCAAACTGACTTATCTGTATATAACCAATCTTTTTCTTCTTATCAAGCATCTTATATTCAACAGTAGGCTCATTAACCTGATCTCTTGTTATTGTAAAGTCAATGTATTTCTTTTCGGACTCTCTGTAAACAGTTATGTCAACTGTTGTTCCTTTTTCGCCCTTCATTTCAGTAACAACATTGTTAATGTCAACACCAGTTACTTCTTTGCCCTTTACTTTATAAATAATATCTCCGTTCTTTACTCCTGCCTTTGCAGCCGGTGCATCGGCAAAAGCCTTAACTACCGTAATTATTCCTGTTTCAGCATTCTGAGATACCAAAGCACCTATTCCGCTGTAAGTTCCTGACGTCTGTTCCATCATTTTCCGGTATTCTTCTGCCGTGTAATAAACAGAATACGGATCATTTAATCCTTCCAACAATCCTTTGTAAATTCCATCTTCCAAGTCAGATTCATTAACCTTATTTAAGAACTTAGCATCTATAAGTTTATTTATATAATCAAGCTTTTGTGATGTTTTTTCACTGATTGTTTTTCCGGATGTGTTCTGGTTTGCAAAATACAAACCTGTTCCAACACCACCTACCACAACTGCCATGGCAAGCATTCCAAAAAAGAATCCAAGTAAAAAACGGTTCTTATTCTTTTTCATCATGACTCCTTAATTCAAGTTTATTTTAAATAATCCCAAGGATTAACATATGCCCCGTTCTTACGTACTGCAAAATGTAAATGGTTACCCTGTGATGCTCCTGTATTTCCTACAAGTCCAATGCTCTGTCCTGCGCTTACCTTTGTTCCTGCCGAAACTAAAAGTGCAGACATATGCATATATACACTATATACACCATTGCCGTGATTAATACCAATCCAGTTGCCTGCTGTTGTACTATAATTAGCCCACTCTACTGTACCTGAACCTGCTGCAACAATAGTGGTTCCTGCTGATGCCGGAATATCAATACCCTTATGAAATTCAGAACCTCTATATCCATATCCTGAAGATATAGTTGTATGTCCCGGAAGTGGCCATGTAAATCCACCGCCTGAAACTGTTCCACTACTTCCTGAGTTTCCACTGTTTGAAGTATCTGTTGTATTGCTTCCTGTATTTGATGATGTATTGCTTGTACTACTATTTGAACTAGCTGCCTGCTGTTTCTTTGCTGCCGCCTCACGTCTTGCTTTTTCCGCTGCGGCCTTACTTGCCTGCTCAGCAGCTGCCTGGTTTTTGCTCCGTTCTTCAGCAGATGCAACTCTCTTTTCCTGTGCACTGATTTCTGCTTCCAATTCATCAGATGTGGCCTCATTATGTGCTATCAAATCTTCATAATTTTTAAGTTCCTGCTGCTTTGATTCAGAAAGATTAGTAAGCTTAGTCTGGTCACTCTTCTGCTGTGCCTGTATTGTCTGAAGATTCTTTTTCTCAGTTACAAGAGTACTCTTTGCAGAAGCTATTTTCTCTTTAGTCTTCTTCATCTTATTAAGCATATCTCTGTCATACTGTGATAACTCTGTTATGTACTCTGCCTTATTTAAGAAATCAGTTATGCTCTTTGAATTAAAAATCAAATCTATCATCTGAGTATCACCATTCTCATACATATATTTGATTCTAAGCTTCATATCTTCATACTGCTCATTTATGCTAACCTGAGCATTGTTCAATTCCTTCTGAGTCTTAGATATCTTGCCTTCTGTTTTTGATAATTTCTGATTAGTCTTGTACATCTCTGTAGCCAAATTAGTTAACTTCTTATCAACTGACTGAATGTACTCCTGTGCATCAGACTTAGATTTCTGTAGTTTATTATTTTCATCCTGAGCCTGTTGCTTCTGATTCTGCAAATCTGAAAGCTTATTCTTCTCATCGCTAACTGTTCCAAACGCATTAATTGGAATAGCAGTAACTGCCAACGCTGCCACGAGAGCAAAACTTAATACTTTAGATTTTCTCATTACTTTCTCCTTATCTCTTTCCCTGTTAACTCAATTAACTTTATACCTTTAAGTGCTTTCTCATTGACACAATTGATCCTATTAAACCAATACCTGCTCCAATTCCAAGTCCTAATGGAACAAGCACCAAAAAAATCTGATGAACTGACGCAAAAGGAATACTGTTGCCAAGTACACCAAATTTAGTCATAATAAGATCAATTAATCTGTCATAAACAAGTCTTATTATAACAAGCGGAATTATTGAACCTAATAAACCGATTGTTACACCTTCTATAATAAATGGTGCTCTTACAAAACTATTAGTTGCTCCAATAAGCTTCATAATTTTAATCTCGTGTCTTCTTACTGAAATACCAATCATAACCGTGTTGCTTATAAGGAAAATACCAACACCAAGCAAAATAATAATCAATGCAATAGACGCATATCCTAACATTTTGCCAAAGTTTGTAAGAAACTCTCTTGTTGGGTTTGAATACTTAACCTGTCTTACACCCTGAACCTTTTCCATTGCTGATGCAAATGCCTTCTGATCATTAATACTCTTTAAATACACTGTGTAGGATGCTGAATTAGCCAATGGGTTTTCCTTTGAAAATCCCTCTGCCAAATCAGGATTATCTTTAAAATAATTCTTTTTGAAACCTTCCCAAGCTTCCTCTGCTGATGTATATTCGTAGCTCTTTACACGGGAATCTGACTTAATTGTTTTTCCAATATCATCTATTCCCTGCTGGCTTAACCCTTCGTTAAAGAATATTGTTACCCCAACCTGTTGCTCAACTTTTTTTTCCATAAAGTTAACATTAATAATAATTGTAAAAATTACACCTATTAAAAATATACACGCAGCAATAGTTCCTATTGATGCAAGGGAAAACAGTTTGTTTCTCTTTATGTTTACAAAACCCTGTTTTAAACAGTAGTTTGCTGTTCTAGTATTCATCTGTCTGTTCCTCCCCTTTGCTGTCCTCTACTTTTACACCTTTCTTCATAGTTATGACACGCTTGTTCATAGCCTTAACTATTTCCATGTTATGTGTAACAACAATAACTGTTGTTCCCTGCTCATTAACTTTTTCAAGCAGTTTCATAATCTCCCATGAATTTTCAGGGTCAAGGTTTCCTGTAGGTTCATCAGCCAAAATATACTGTGGTTTATTAACAAGTGCTCTTGCAAGGGCAACTCTCTGCTGCTCACCACCTGACAATTCTGACGGATTGGAACGATATTTTTCTGAAAGTCCCACCAAAGATAATACTCTTGCCACATTCTTTTTAATCTCTCTTGGTGACGCCCCTATTACTCTCTGTGCAAAAGCAATATTTGAGTAAACATCTCTATCCTGTAACAATCTGAAATCCTGAAAAACAACTCCAACCTTTCTTCTATACTTAGCTGTTCCTCTTGATTTAAGCTTTGATAAATTAACATCATCTACCACTATTGTTCCCTCTGTGGGATTTAACTCTTTAAGAAGCAGTTTGATAAATGTTGACTTTCCTGAACCACTGGCTCCAACAACAAACACAAACTCTCCTTCCTCTATTTCAAGATTTAAATTGCTTAACGCCGGTGCACCGTTGCCATAAGACTTACTTACACCTTCTATTTTAATCATTATATGCCTCCTAATATTCTGCTCTAAATAGAAATATATAACACAAATGTGTTTTTTGTGTGGGTGGGCAAAGCACGTAACAATCCTTGTAATAAAATTTTAATATATTTCCGAATTGAATTTGCTCCACTAGCACAATATGAAGGTCCACAGGGACCTTCATATTGCTACATTTTAACTATTTATTTTCTAAAAATCTGTGTTATCCATGTATTTCATGTACTTAACAACCATAAGGGCAATCTTAAATGTAATTGCATCCTCAAATACTCTTAAATCTAGTCCTGTACTCTTCTGCAACTTGTCCAGTCTGTATACTAAAGTATTTCTGTGAATATATAGCTGTCTTGATGTTTCAGATACATTCAAGCTGTTTTCAAAGAACTTATTAATTGTTGTCAATGTTTCTTCGTCAAATTCATCCGGTGACTTTCCTTCAAAAATCTCGCTAATGAACATCTTGCAAAGTGGAATTGGTAACTGATAAATTAATCTTCCGATTCCAAGATTATTGTAAGCAATTACGTTCTTAGTGCTAAAGAAAATCTTTCCTACATCAAGGGCCATTCTTGCTTCCTTGTATGAACGTGATACTTCCTTAATCTCCTTAACAATAGTTCCGTATGCTACAGTAGCCTTAACCATTGCCTCTGTGTTAAGCATGTCCACAATTGTCCTTGCTATCTTTTCAATATCTTCATATCCCTGTTTTTCGTCTAACTCCTTAACAAGAATAATGCTCTTTTCATCTACTGCTGTAATAAAGTCTTTCTTATTACCTGAGAACAATGTTCTAACTGTTTCTAAAGCAACACTGTCCTTTTCGTTCTTTGTTTCAATAATGCAGACACATCTTCTTGCATCCACATCAATGTACAACTTCTTTGATCTATTATAAATATCAACAAGGAGTAGATTGTCTAATAATAAGTTTTTGATAAAATTGTCTTTATCAAATCTTTCTTTATATGCAACAAGCAGATTCTGAATCTGGAAGGCAGCCATCTTTCCTACCATAAACACGTCATCGCTTGTTCCCTGAGCTATCAGAATCAGTTCTAACTGGCTTTCATCATAAACCTTAAAGAACTGGTATTCCTGTACTGACTGGCTGTCTGCCGGAGAATTAACAAAGCTCATTATAGCATGTCCAAACTCATCTCCTAACTGGGAAGTACTGGCAATAATCTTTCCGTCTGTATCTGCCACATGTAAATCTACCCTTGAAATACTTTTTATTCCTTCTATTGTGTTCTGTAAAATCTGATTTGATATCATAGGCCACTCCTTGTTCTAAAAAATTCGTACATTCTGTCAAACTATATTTTAAACCAGTTTATGACAAAAAACAAGAGAAAAGAGCTAATCAATAGTACTTTTATCTTGTAATTTTTGTCAAAATAACCAACTATTTTACAGCATCAAAAAAATCCTTTATAATATCGTATGATTTTTTACCCCCACTCTTGACAAAGAGCCTAATAAAAACTCCAAAGGAATTTCTTATTAAGTAAAAAAGACTGCCCAAATCGGGCAGTCTTTTGATAAATATATATATTAGTTTGTGATAACTTTTTCTGTATCCTTATCAAAGATGTGAAGTTTTGTAAGATCCATTGCCATAACAACTTCATCACCAGGTCTAGCTGTTGTACGAGCATTAACTCTTGCTGTACAATCGAATCCTTCAAGGTCAAAGTATAAGTATACTTCAGCACCAAGTAATTCGTAAATTCTGATTGTTGTCTTAAATGCACTATCAGGTGACATTTCAATGAAGCTTTCTTCATCATGAATATCTTCCGGTCTGATACCCATAACAACTGTCTTACCAACATAACCACCGTCAATAAGCCTTCTAGCCTGTTCAGCCGGTACTGTAATGTATGTTCTAGCCTGTCCAATGTGGAGCTTAATGTCAGCTCCTTCCTGTTCAACTTCTGCATCGATGAAGTTCATCTGTGGTGAACCCATAAATCCTGCTACGAATAAGTTAACCGGCTTATCATATAAGTTCTTAGGTGAATCTACCTGCTGTACAACACCATCCTTCATAACTACGATTCTTGTACCAAGTGTCATAGCTTCTGTCTGGTCATGTGTTACGTAGATGATTGTTGCGCCTAATCTCTTATGAATCTTAGCGATTTCCACACGCATCTGTACTCTTAATTTAGCATCCAAGTTTGAAAGAGGTTCATCCATAAGGAATACCTTAGGGTTACGAACGATAGCACGTCCCATAGCAACTCTCTGTCTCTGACCACCTGATAAAGCCTTAGGTTTACGATCAAGTAACTGTTCAAGGTCAAGAATCTTAGCTGCATCCTTAACTAATCTTTCCTGTTCAGCCTTAGGTACTTTTCTTAACTTAAGACCAAATGCCATATTATCATATACTGTCATATGTGGATATAAAGCGTAGTTCTGGAATACCATTGCGATATCTCTATCCTTTGGTTCAACATCGTTTACTAACTTATCTCCGATGTATAATTCTCCTGATGAAATTTCTTCAAGACCTGCAATCATTCTAAGTGTTGTTGACTTACCACAACCAGATGGTCCTACGAAGATGATAAATTCTTTATCCTTGATTTCAAGGTTAAAATCTTTTACTGCACAGAATCCGTTTGGATATACCTTGCAGATATTTCTTAATGATAAACTTGCCATTTTAAAAATTCCTCCTAGTATTGAAATAGTTTCTCTATCTCGCGTCTGATTGTATTCTAAATCACTGACACTAAAAATGCTATATTGTAAATAAACAAAATAACAAAAAAATCTTTGTTAATATTGCATACAGCCCCTATTATTTATTTAAAAATATGTTACTTTCGCCAATGATTATACGGTGTTCTTTGAGCAATCTGCCGATAGCTCTTTTAAATTCACTTTTGCTCATCTGAAAATCTTCTCTAATTACCTCAGGTTTAGCCTTATCTGTATATCCTAACTGACCACCGTTATTCTCAATGTATTTATATATTTTTTCGGCATCTTCGTCCATTTGTAAATATGCTTTCTTTCTAAGTGAAAGGTCTAATTTGCCATCAGGTCTTACACTTTTTACTCTTGCCTGAATCTGCTGACCGATTTCTAATCTTGTTGTAAGCTCTTTCTTCTGTACAAGTCCGTGATACTTATTATCTACAGCAACAAAAACACCGTACTCAGGATTGTAGTTATAAACTGTTCCTGTTACAACATCATCAGGTTCATATGTTGAGGTACATTTTAAGAACTTATACGCCTTCATTGTTGCACATAATCTGTTACTTTTGTCCAAATATACTCCTACTAATACCTTGTCCCCTGACTTAATTGAAACTGTCTGCTCCTTGTATGGCAAAAATAAGTCTTTTTCTAAGCCCCAGTCAAGAAATGCACCATTCTTTGAAACTTCCTTAACTGTCAAAACTGCTGTTTCGTCTAATTCAACTAAAGGCTTGTTTACTGTTGCTATAAGTCTGTCCTGTGAATCTCTGTAAATAAATACCTTTACTTCATCACCAACATTTGCTCCTTCAGGAACCTGCTTCTTTGGAAGAAGCACCTGTTCTTCCTCTGTGCCAAGATATGCACCAAAATCTACCATTCTTACTATTTCTAATTTTTGTGTTCTTCCTAATTCCATTTTTTGTCTCTCCGTTCTATTTTTTATAGTCTACCTGATATTAGCACTTTTATAAAAAAGAGGTCAGACTTTAACGCCATAACCTCTTTTATCATTACATAAGCATTATTCTTGTAAGTGTCTCTCCACTTTGATTTTCGAAGCTAATACCTATTCCATTTTCTTCGCTATAAAGATATGGTGTAATAATTTCACCTTCCATAGCTTCTTTATTATACACAATATCTACCTCATGGCAAGGAAAATTTGTTGGTAAAAATTCTTCAGCCGCCCTTAAATAATTAGCATTGTTCATATGACCATTGCTGTCTATGTAAGTTCTTAAAACCTTAAACGACTCTAATTTGGTTCTTTCACTACTAAACCTAATCTTTCTTGACGCCTTTATATTATCAAATATCGGTTCCGGTTTATAAACACTTGAATCCTCTTCAGTAATTCTTAAAGGTTTTCGTGTCTGAATATCAATAAGAACCCAGAGACTGTCTGCCTGAACAAGATAATCTCCATTTTCATCTTTTATGAAATACTGTCTTGAAGCAAACATGCTGCTAAACTTTGAAGGAGATGTGCCTATTGTTATTTTCTGTCCAAACATAATAGGTCTGTTAACTATAACTTTGTATGCAACAAGTACCCACGCCCTGGCCTCTCTTTTCATATAACTTACGCCATGACCAATATCTTCTGAATGAAAGGTGGAGCAATCCTGCAAAAGATTTAATATCTCATGCATTGGAACTTTTCCATTTCTGTCTGTTCTGCTGTAACTTACTGTTGTCTCATATGAAAACATTTATTGCCCCTCTTTCTTCTATTATTTACTTAGATGTTGTTGTTTCCGGTACAGTTGTTGTTTCAGGTGCCTTAGTTGTTGTCTCAGGTGCCTTAGTTGTTGTCTCAGGTACCTTAGTTGTAGGCTGTGTTGTAACAGGCTTTGTTGTAGGCTGCTGTGCAACAGCTTCTACTACAACTTTAAGTGTTGCTGTTCTTGCAGTGTATGCCTGGTTTGAGTACTGTGCCTTATATGTTAATGTATATGTTCCAGGTTTCTTTGTATCAACCTTTCCTGTAACTGTAACGCTGTTCTTAATATTTAAAGCATTACCCTTGTAATCCTTAACTGAAGCTACATAATTCAAAGGATTAAATGTGCTGTTCTGTTTAACCTTTACAGTTGTATTCTTCATTGTAAGACTTACCTTGTGGTCTTTTACAACGTATTTAATAGTCTTCTTTGCTGTCTTCTTATTTGTGCCCGTAACTTTATATGTAATGTAATATTTGCCCTTGTTTGCAAACTTAACCACACCATTCTTAATCTTAACTTTCTTCTTATTATACTTAATAGTAACTTTTATTTTCGAAGTAATATTCTTGCCTGCTGCTGTCTTTGCAGTAACATTAGATAAAACATTAACTGAACTGTTTAAAGCTACATCAGGATTCTTTACTGCACCTGAAATAATAGGTTTCTTTGTATCTACTACCTTAAATTTTAAAATCTTAGTCTTTGAATTTCCTAAGCTGTCTTTTACTTTAAACTTAATCTTATACTTTCCTAATTTAGATGTTTTAATCTTACCAACTGTAGTAATCTTTACATTTTTTTTGGTAAGAACGTTGCCTGCTCTGTCTTTTACTGTAATTAAGTCAGACAATTTAACTTTTGTTCCATACTCAATAGTCTTTACTTTTGCAGTAATTACAGGCTTATTGCTCTTGTATGGATTCTTAGGATCAGGATCAGTTGGGTCCCAATCTGTAAACTTACCGTTTGTAATAGGTGTAAATGAAGGTCTCTTAATAGGATCATCCTTCTTTGTTCCTCTAAAAATTATAACCTTTGTTCCTAATGCACAATGATCATAAATCCACTTAGAATCTTTACATAAAAGTCTTACACAACCGTGTGATGCCTTCTGTCCCATTACATTGTATGCCCTAACTGACATTGTTGATTTATCACCATTCTTGTAATACCAAACTGAATGGAATAAGATGCTGTCTGTAATTCTTGTACAATACTGTGCATAACAATTTCCTATCATCTCATGCCATCTGTATTTAACAGGTGTATAAAATGTTCCCGTAGGTGTTTCATTACTTGGTGAACAAATCATAGCCTTTATTGCTTTTCCATTTTTGTAAACTGTTGTACAGTTTGTTCCTAAGTTAACTTTAATAACATAACCTTTGCTTTCTTTAGCTTCTGTCTTAACTGTTGCTGTGTCTGAAATACCAAACGCCATAACAACAATCATTAATACTGCTACTAATTTTGATGTGATTTTCTTCATATCATTACTCCTTTGCTTATTTTGGAGCCCTTTACGGCTTATTCCCTTTAACAGAATTCGCCCTTATTATACTATTTTATTTGGCAATATACAATCACAAACACCTAATTAGTTGTTTTTCATAAGTGGTTCATATATAATGTACTTAAACGTTTTTATTTCACAAAAACATCGTATTTACTTAAAATTTATATTTTATAATCTAAGAAAATGCACATAATATTATGGAGGCTTTTATGCTCAAAAACAAATTTAAACTTTTTATTTTTATGCTGGCAATTGGTTTCGTTCTCATAACATTGGACGTTAATGTTACAACTCCATTTAAATATCCGCATAAATATAACAATTCAGGTTCGGTAATCGGAGAATTTCAGTATTATAACATTGCATCTAACTATAATGCCTGGTGCGATTACAAAGTTATTAACACAAGTTCAGAAAAAGCTGATGAAAATTCACATTATAATACAACAAATGATAATAGCTCAACCAATTCATCAACAAACACCGGTCAGAGCACGGCAAAAGTTATTGACCACGTTTATTTTGGAAATATTTCAGTAGATATTTTCAGTGATGCTTTAGGTTTTCTTCTTATATTTATTGCATGCTTAAACTTAGCTAAAGTTAATAACCGTTTCAAATACGGTTCAGTTACGACATTGTTCGCCTTAATTTTGCACATTGTTATTTTGGCACTTCCATTCTTTCTTAACGGAATAGTTCTATGCAATACAGCTCTCGTTTTGGGACTGGCTTATCTTGGAAGCAATATTATAACTACTTTTATGTTCAGTAGCGGACTTCTTAAGATGTGCACGGACATTTGCTGTAGAGATGAGAGAAAATGGTGCAAAATGACTTGGTACGTTACTTTTGTTCTACAGATTTTAGTCACATTTGTTTTCTGGATAGGTTCAGATTTCAATATGCTCCTGGCTGTGGGCAGATTCTTTGAAGGCGTACTTGTATTTATGGTAATTGTTTTTTGGATTATCCTGAAACGTACATATTATTATTTAGAAAGGACATGGCTTAATTATGAAAAACAAAATTAATTTAGGAACAAAGTTTATTGCATTTCTTGCTCTTTTTATGTTTAGCATTTTGGCAATTAATGTTTCTGCCAAAGCAGGGCAAATGAAAATGCATGCCATTTATGTTGACAGGGGTGATGCCATTGTTATCGAAAGTAACGGACATTTTATGCTTGTGGATTCAGGTATTTCACAAACATCTGAAAAGGTACTTGCATATCTTAAATCTTTAAACATTCCGGATAAAAAAATTGACTACGTTATATCAACCCACCCTGACGGGGACCATGTTGGCGGTTTTCCTGCTGTTTTCAAGGAATATGAAATCGGTCAGGTAATTTACTCGCCATGTACAAAACCAAGCAAAGACTACCTTAGTTTTATAAAAACCGTTAAGGAGAAAGATTGTCCTTTCAGGATTCCGGTGGAAGGTGAAAAATTCAAATTGGGCGATGCAACTGTGGAAGTGATTTATGACGGTTCACAAGGTTCAACCTATAATGAAGCCAGCATTGTTATGCGTGTCACATGCGATAACAAGTCTATTCTCTTAACCGGCGACCTTCCATCTACCATGGAAAATGAGCTTCTTAAACAAGGTTATAATTTTAAGGCTGATGTTCTTAAAATAGGTCATCACGGTGCTGCCGCTTCATCATGCGCCAACTTCCTTGACGCAGTTGCGCCACAATACGCAGTTGTTTCCTGCGGAACTCCTGATATATGCGAATTTCCTAAGGAATCAGTACTTCAAAGACTTGCAAGACGTTTTATCAAATTATATAGAACTGCAGATGCTAATGTAGTTATCAATTTTAACAACGGTGTAATTTCTACTTCCAATAAAGAAAACAATCCTTTTGTTTCAATAAAAAAAGGTACGATTACATTGAGTAATAACGTTTTCTACGCAACAGGTAAACAAATCAAACCTACTGTCAATTTGTACGTTGATGGTCAGTTAGTTCCTGCATATCATTACAAGATTACTTATTCATCTAACATTAACACAGGTGTTGCCAAGGTTAAACTTACTGCAACAGAAGTTAAATACGTTAGCGTATGTTCAACTACATTTTTGATTTTGCCTAAGAAAGAAACACTGAAAGGTTCCGTTTCTTCTTATAACAGTGCACATTTAAGTTGGAACAAGCAAGGTTCCGCAACAGGTTACACAATAATGTATTCCACTGACAAAACATTTAACACGGCATTTAAATATAAATACATTACAAAACCTGAAACTACAAATACTACTATCAAAAATCTTAAATATAACACAAAGTACTATTTCAAAATCAGAGCATATAAAACAAATGTTGGCTACGGAAAATGGAGCAAAACAGTTAAAATAAAAACAAAAAAGAACCCTGCTCCTGCAACTGTAAAAATCAAGTCAGCAAAGAAATATTCAAAAACTTCTATTTATATAAAATGGAAAGCTCAGACTGCCCGCGGAAAAAGTGGCTACTATGTCCAGTACTCCACTAACAAACGATTTAAGAAAAATACGAAAACACTAAAGATAAAAACAACTTTGCAAAACTCAGCTACAATTACAAAGTTGAAGAAAAAGAAAACATACTACATACGTGTTCGAGGATATAATAAGCATGGAAAAGGTAATTGGAGCAAGACAATGAAAGTGAAGTTGAAGTAAGAGATAAAAAATCTCTTAACTTTTTGGCTTATTTCACAGATAATATTTATATAATAGTTTTTAGAGAATCAGGGCTGGCGCAATGCCAGCCCTGATTGACTTAATATTTTCTGTTTTCTTTAAGCTATTCGGCTTTATTCCCCTTTATGCCTAACCCTATATATCACATAGTACACCGCACCGCCAACGGTTCCGCCCAGGGTGTTGTACACCAAATCCGATATTTGGAAGGTTCCAAGGTGGAACAGTAGCTGTGAAAACTCGATTCCAAAAGAAAAAATTACAACTGCCACGGTAGACTTCCATAGAACTTTTCCAAGTCTTACATCACTTCCAAGAATCTCATCCTTAAACGCCCAAAGCAAAAGCACCGCAAAAGGCATAAAAAGCATAAAATTCTCAATAGGCTCCGTAGACAAAGTACCATCTGCATTATTAAGCCCCCAATTTCCCATAATATCGCCTAATGGATCAAACCAAATATCTCTATTCAAAATCGTTCTAAAAAGAATCATAGTAGAATAAAACACCAAAAGGAAAGCCCTTCTAAATGTAGAGCTTTCCTTAAAATTTCTAAACCATGTGCCAAAAATATTTTTAATCAGGCTTCCCTTCTTCCAGCCGTGTTCCCTTGCGTAAAGAAAAACAAACATAGAAACAAAAGCCATTAGCACTGCTGCGCCAAAAGGTTGATAAAGTGCAGTAAGCACCTCTTTTATAATGTTAGTAATAATATCATTTGCTTTGTCCATAGTAAACCTTTCGTATGGATAACTATTCTACCGCAACATATTGCTATCTGTTACCATACATCTTTTCATAATAATTCTGGTATTCTCCCGAAATAATAGTTTCCCACCATTCTTTATTGTCAAGATACCATTTGATAGTCTTCTTAATACCGTCAGCAAACTTAGTTTCCGGCAACCAGCCAAGTTCGTTGTGAATCTTAGTAGGATCGATAGCGTAACGCATATCGTGTCCCTTTCTGTCGGCAACGTATGTAATAAGGCTTTCAGGCTTGCCTAATTCCTTACAAATAATCTTAACAATGTCAATGTTCTTCATTTCGTTGTGACCGCCAACATTGTAAACTTCGCCAACTCTTCCCTTGTGAATAATAAGGTCAATAGCCCTGCAATGATCCTCAACATAAAGCCAGTCACGAACATTCTCGCCCTTGCCATATACAGGAAGCGGCTTGTCATTTAATGCATTGGCAATCATAAGCGGAATCAACTTCTCTGGGAAGTGATATGGTCCATAGTTATTAGAACATCTACTGATTGTAACAGGAAGTCCGTAAGTTCTGTGATATGCAAGAACCAAAAGGTCAGCCCCTGCCTTTGATGAACTGTATGGGCTACTTGTGTGAATTGGTGTTTCCTCTGTAAAGAACAAGTCAGGTCTGTCAAGAGGAAGGTCGCCGTAAACTTCGTCAGTAGATACCTGATGATAACGCTTAATACCATACTTTCTGCAGGCATCCATAAGAACTGCAGTACCAAGAATATTAGTGTTAAGGAATACTTCCGGGTTCTCTATTGAACGGTCTACATGACTTTCTGCTGCAAAGTTAACAACCATGTCAGGATGTTCTTCCTCGAAAAGTCCGTAAATTGCATCTCTGTCGCAAATGTCGATTTTGCAAAAACGGAAATTAGGATTGTCCATAACTGGTTCAAGAGTGGATAAGTTACCTGCGTAAGTGAGCTTGTCCACACAAATAATTCTATAATCAGGATATGTATTCAACATATGAAATACAAAGTTACTTCCAATAAATCCGGCTCCACCGGTTACGATAATGTTCATTATTCTTCTCCTTGCGTAAAATCTATTATACTAAAAACTTAAAAAATAAGCTTGTCTTCTGCTACACGAATCAAATGCTCACCATATGGTGATTTTCCATACAAATTAGCTGACTGAATTAACTTTTCCTTAGTAATCCATTTTTCGTAATATGCAATCTCTTCTGGGGCGGAAATAACCACTCCCTGTCGATTCTGAACAGTCTGAACAAAAATTGACGCTTCCATAAGACTATCCATTGTTCCTGTATCAAGCCATGCAAAACCTCTTCCAAGAATCTGAGCCTTAAGCTTATCTTCCTTTAAATACATATCATTTAAAGTAGTTATTTCTAATTCGCCTCTATCAGATGGCTTAACATTAGCTGCCATCTTTGACACCCCTGCAGGATAAAAATAAAGTCCTGTAATACAATAATTAGACTTTGGATTCTTAGGTTTTTCTTCTACAGAAATAACATTTCTGTTCTTATCAAACTCTAAAATTCCAAATCTTTCAGGGTCCTTTACATAATATCCAAAAACTGTTGCATCTCCATTTTCAGCATTGGTAACAGCTTCCTTCAGATTTTTTCTAAACCAACCACCATAAAAAATATTATCTCCCAAAATCATAGCACATGGTTCGTCACCAATAAAATCTTCTCCTATTATAAACGCCTGTGCCAATCCGTCAGGGCTAGGCTGAACTGCATAAGACAAATTTATTCCGAAATTGCTTCCATCACCTAAAAGTTCTTTAAATTTAGGTGTGTCCGTAGGTGTGGAAATAATCAAAATATCTCTAATCCCTGCCAACATTAATGTTGATAATGGGTAATAAATCATTGGTTTATCATAAACCGGCAACAACTGCTTTGAGGTTACTCTTGTTAACGGATACAATCTTGTTCCTGAACCTCCGGCAAGAATAATTCCTTTCATATTTATCACCTACTTTCTACACTTTAGTATAATCTCACAAATTCTATCAACATCTTCCAAATCCAAATCTGCATACAATGGAAGCGTCAAAACACGCTTACTTAAATGCAACGCCACTGGAGTTAAATTAGGATCATATTTACCATGGAAACAATCAAATGTATTTGTTAAAGGATAGAAATACTTTCTAGCTCCAATCCCTTCATTTCCTAACGCTTCGAAAACTTCATTTCTACTTGATCCAAAGACTTTTTCATCAAAAATTGCCGGAAAGTATGCGTAATTAGGTTTAACATCTTTCTGTATTGGACTAAGCTGTATACCTTCAACACCTTCAAGATGCTCTCTATATCTTTCAACTACTTTTCTTCTCTTCTCAATCTCTTCATCTACATGACGTAAATTACATAAGCCCATTGCTGCACAAAACTCATTCATCTTGGCATTAGCTCCTACGCCGTCAACAACTTCAGGTCCACGTATTCCAAAGTTCTTAAGTCTGTATAATTCCAACCCAAAATCTTTATCCTTAAAGCATGCTGCTCCACCTTCTATTGAATTAAATACTTTTGTAGCATGAAAACTAAAACATGACACATCTCCAAATGAAGCAATTCCTCTGTCTTTATATCGTACACCAAAAGTATGAGCAGCATCATAAATAACTTTCAATCCATACTTGTCCGCTATTCTCTGAATTTCGTCCACATTGCAAATACTTCCATAAACATGAACAGGCATAATAGCACTCGTTCTATCCGTAATAAGCTCCTCAATCTTTGTAACATCCATAGTAAAATCAACTGGATTAACATCACAAAAGACTGGTTCTAAACCATTTCTCACAATAGCATGTGTAGTAGATGCAAAAGTAAACGGTGTGGTAATAACTTCACTATTCTTTGGCAAATTCATAGCCTGTAATGAAAGTTCAAGTGCCATATGACCGTTAGTAAACAAATCAATTTCATCTACTCCAAGATACTCCAATAATTCCTTCTGAAGTTCTTTATGCTTAGCTCCCATATTTGTAAGCCAATGTGTATCCCAAATATCTTTAATTTCATCTATGTATTCTTCAAATGGTGGCATTGAAGAACGTGTTACTAAAATATTATTCATTTTCCGTATTCTCCCATTTTTCTAATGTATTTTATTCTATATGTTCTGCAAAATGGCTTTTATACTTTTTCTTGCTCCAAACTCCCATTACAATTCCAAGTAAAGACCATCCACCTACAATTATCCATTCTTGCCAAGTCAAAGTACAATTAGTTTCCGGCACTATATACATCAATGCCATTCCTCCTGACATAATTACTGCTATTGCTCCAACTAATTTATATCTTTTGACTTTATAAGGTCTATCTATTTTAGGTAATTTCTTTCTTAAAATAACAAATGAGATAGATACTATGCAATATGCCAAACAGCAGCCAAAATTACCTGCATCTACTATCCATACTAACATAGATCTTCCAAAAAAAGGAGATGCAATTGACAATAATCCAATTAAAATTAATGCGTTAACTGGTGTTTTAAACTTTTTGTTAACAACTCCAAGCCTATGTGGTATCATAGATGATTTTGCCATAGAATATATTGCTCTACTCCCACCAATCATAAAAGAATTCCAACTAGTAACTATTCCACACAAACCGCCTATTATAAGTACTTTTGCCATATTAGAACTATTAAAAGCCTTAGCCATTGCATCTGCTGTTACAAGACCTGTTGTATTCATAGAATTTTGCATAGCTTCTGAATTCATTACATAACCAACAGCCAATACAACTAATACATAAAAAGAAACCGCTAATACTATTGATAATAGCATTAACTTTCCCAGCTTTCTTAAAGGTACATTTATTTCTTCCGCAGCCTGTGGAATAACATCAAACCCAAAAAAGAAAAATGGTGTCATCATTGCAACTTTAACAATGTTTTCAATTATTTCGAAATCATTTTTACCATTGAACATTTGTCCTTTAATGTTGCTAATATCTCCTGAAAAAGTTGAGCCTGCAACAAGTAAAATGCCAACTCCCGCAATAATGCACGTTAATACTTTTTGAAAACCTGCAGCTTTTTTAGTTCCAATTATATTCAATATAAGGATAAGTACTGACATAAATATTGCTATCAATAACCAACTTAAATAAATGTCAAATCCGTTAATGGTGTATAAATATCCAATCATCATTTTAGGAAACAGATATTGTAAAATTGTAGGAAATGAAACTGCCTCATAACAAACAACTCCAATATAACTCAAAACTATTGCCCAGGTACAAATAAATGATCCCATTGGTCCCATTGCTTTGTAGCTAAAAACATGCTCTCCTCCGCACTTTGGCATAGAAGATGTCAATTCTGCATAGCATAGTCCAACAAAAAATATCATCAGACCACCTATCAAAAATCCTAGTATCGTTCCTACAATTCCGCCGCTTTGAATCCATTGTCCTGATGAAACAACCCATCCCCATCCTATCATAGCTCCAAATGCGACAACCAAAATGTCTCCTGTATTTAATACACGATTAAATTCTCCTTTTTTCTCTGACATATATTCCTTTCCTCTTTACGCACACCTTCTTATAGCTCTGGCTTATCCCAAACTTTCAACTCTGTTCCTATATTATTATTTATAGCATTCATATAACAATCGTAACCCCATGCTACATCTTCGATTGGCATTCCTCCAACTGCATACAAAATAATTTGTTCTTCACTATCTCTTCCTGATTTTTCACCAGTTAAAATTTCTCCCATATCAGTAATAGCCTCTCTTGGTATCTTACCTTCTGTTACTGCATCATAGAATCCCATTCCCAGAAGTGTAGATACATTTTTCTGCGTTGGAAGAGGTTGTCCGCTTCCCCAACCATCATACATTTTATAATTATCTGAAATCAGTTTTACATCTTTATCTGATAAAAATTCAGTATCTACCAACAATGCTGAAGCTGCAATCACCAAAGCACCTTTTTTCAGCCATTCTTTCTTTACCGTTGGATTGTCTTCATATTTAGCTGCATTAGTAGTTCCATAGAAAACAATATCTGCATCTTTACATACTTCCTGAACATCATTACAAACAATGTATTCTTTTATTGTAGGAAAATTCTGCTTGCAATATGAAATAAAGTTGTCTATTCCTCTCTTGCTTCTACCTTTTATTCTTACTACTTCAATAGATGGTTGTGCTGTAATAAATGAGTACAGTGTATACTTACTCATTGTTCCTGGTCCTATTATCGAAACTACTTTTGGATTTTTTACAGAAAGATGTTTTGCACCTACACCTGATGTAGCACCTGTTCTCATAGCACTTAAAATATTTGCTGACATATATGCCAATGGTGCCCCCGTTGTTGCATCCATTAATGACATCATAAGTATTGATCTAGGTAATCCCTTCTGTGCATTATCTGGATTTGAACCATAACTTTTAATTCCAAACATCTTAAATCGTCCACCTAAATAAGCTGGCATTGCCATAAATCTATAATCTGGCTTATGGATTGGCATTCCTTCAACATTTGATTCTTTAGGAAATGACACACGTATTCCATGCTCATTAGCATTTTCTCCACCCATTCTATAATCTTCTTTATGCAGAAGCATAAACATATCTTCCATTGTCAGAATACATTTATCCATATTCTTAACTCCTGCATTTATCATATCCTCTTCATTTAAATATAAAAATTTTAAACTTGTATCCATTATTTTTTCCTCCTAAATATGCTTTACATTAGGAATATTATTCTCTAATGCACATTTTTGAATACTCTTTAATACACCTGAAAAAGGTTCATCATAAGAAGTGTTTAATATTGTATCTATCATATTTTGTATTGTATCTTCTTTTGAATAACATTCGTTAATTTTATGTACCTTTTTCTTTATATCACTAATAGAAACTTTCTCATTACAATCTCCATCCGGTTCGTATGCTCTCGACTTAAATTTCTCTCCACTTTTTAGCGTTATTTCTGCTCGGCTAAGCCTTTTTGCTGGGAAAACCTTATCATACTCTTCATCGTGATGAAATTTTACTTTTCCAATGTTTTCCTTTACTCGGCTATCTAGCATTTTTTCAGTACTACTTTCCAACGGTCCACATCCACCAAATATCATTTGTGCAACGATAGGATACAATATATTATACTGAGCCTCATCCTCATTTTGAGGTGCTGCTTGATATAACGTTCCTGCATTTCCAAAAGAATAAATATCCACAGATTCTATTTCTGATAGCTTAATACTATTTTCTTCCATTAATGATTTAACTGCCTTAATAGGACTATGTGCCCATCTGCAACACGAATAAAACTTTATATACAAATCAAAGAAATAAAATTTTTCTCCTAAACTATCTATATATTCTTTATATTTTTCATCTAAAATCACAGGATTTTTGCCAGATATTCCACTTTTCGCCATCATAACTGCCTGCACTCCAGTATGCTGTCCCCAATATATTCCATCTTTATTCATAGAAGGTACATAGCAAGATCTTTTTGCCGGAGTAACCGGCATAATAAAATCAGCAATTCCTAACGCCATTTTCTTTTGTTCTTTGCTAAGTTTTAATATCTTACTAACAGCTGCCGCTGTAGCAAAAGTTCCGTAACTTCCAGAGCTATGATCCCATCCATAAAAATCTCTAATGGCATATCCTTGTCTAATTGAAACTTCATATGCTACTACTATAGCTGCCAAAAATTCTCCATAAGTACAATTTTGATTTTCTGCCGCTGAAATCAACGCTCCAAAGAATCCTGCCCCCGGATGTCCTCGTAGTAAAGAATATCCATCATCCAAATCTAATGCATTAGATGCCATTCCATTTGCTAATGCTGCCCCAATCAAATTTGTCTTCTTTCCCGTTCCTAGTATTGTATATTCTCCAGTTGGATAATTATTTAACACATAATTCGCCATAGTCTGTGATGTATTATTCTTTGTACCTGCACAAATTACACCTGCTAGGTCCAAAAACATCTTCTTTGCTTGATTCTTCACATCCTCAGAAAAAGAATGGAAATCACTGTCTATAAAATTTATTAATTTATCATAACTTACACTATTCTTCATTTTCTATACTTCCTTATATTCGTATTTAGAAACTACCATAGATTTACCATAAGTATCAAGTACCTGATATGTATTGTATATTTCATCAACACATTCTTTTATTTTTTTCTTATCTTTTATATATACACCTATAGCTGCAACTCTTTGAGCTATATCTCCTGTTGCGGGTATTACTGTTCCTTCTTCTATTATCTGTCTTGAGTATACAACATAAGGTAATTTGGCAATTTTATCTAATCCGCTAATTTTTTCAATCATCCCAGGCTTTACTGAAACTGTAAATAAAAGAGCTATTCCATCATTTAATTTATAACAATTTTGGGGATTTCCCACCGCATATTTATAATCTCCTGTTAACGCAAAATTAATATATGATTTTACAGTACTAAACCCTGTTGCCTTCTCCAATATAACATCATAGTCACCACCTGGCATCCTTTGTGCAGGATCATAATATCTTATCGTTTCTCCATCGACAAATCCTTGTAAAAACACAGGTCCAAACTTTATTCCTAAAGATTTAATCATATTTTTCACTCTATTAATCACATTTTTTTCAAACATTTCGGAACTATTCGATGGTAATTGTGTACATATTACCTGTTTGTCTAAATTATCTTCTTTTTTACCTAAATGCCTATCTCCGAATTTAACCAAATATGGCTCACCGTCAACCACAAAGAAGGCAGATCCAATATCCTGATAATCCCCCATATATTTTTCACAAACAAATTCGTTATCTGATGATTCTTTTTTTGCAATTTCTATTCCTATTAGTGCTTCTTGCTTAGTCTGACATATTGATTGTCCTCTTGACCCTCTACTATTGTTAGGCTTAATAAAAATAGGATATTCAACTTTATCTTCCATAATTTCGCTCTCAGAGTATTCTGGAATAACATCAACATTATGTTCAACACAATAATCTTTAAATTTTCTTTTATCTGTTAAAACATCAAAGGTTTTCTTTGTTCCAATGCATGGCAATCCCAACTTTTCACAAATTTCTTGATATGGCTTTTGCCCTGGATCTATACAGAAATTTATCACACCATCTATATGAGTCTCTCTACACTTTTCTACTATTTTATCTACATCCTTAATATCTATCAACCATGCTTCATCTGCGATTTTTTTAGCCGGTGAATCAGGCAAATAATCTGTAACTATAGTATAAATTCCCATTTCCTTAGCTGCTTTTACAACTTTATTATGAACACCTGCTCCTGCAATAATCAATAGTTTCTTTCCTTTTAAATCCATATACTATTATTCCTCCTAGTAATAACCTAATAATATTATATTAACTTCTAATGCAATGAATTTACACCCCCCAATAGTTTACATTAAAGAAACTGCAAGACAACTAATCCTGCAGTTTCTTTAAATATGTTTTTATCTCTTCATTACTTATTTTTTCTACATCCTCATACATTGCAATACCGCGTCTTATGATAATTTCTTCTATACAGGCTATTTTTTCTGATGTTAGGTTTTCCATTATTTTTATGTATTCAGAAAAATCTAATATTTTATCATACGAATCTAGTTCTATACAAAACATTCCTCTTGATAAAGTTTCTGCATTACACTCACCACTTAAAACCTCTTCAATACTATTCTTTAACTCACTACCTTTACCATAAAAAACATACGGTTCTGCAAAATATTGATCTTTAAACATCTTATTTGTTAATTTTGCTTTTCTATCTCCATCTATTTCTACCGAATATTTTCCATTATTTTTTATTGATGCTAATATAGTGACTCCATTTCTCGACATAGCTCTCTTAATATGTCTTGTTAAATTGGGACCATATATATAACTATTACCATATATAACAAATGTATTTTCGCTAAACCTGTGGTTTATATGATTACATACATTTATTTCTACTCCGGGAAATTTTATCTCTTGGCATTCTCCAACAATAGTTATATTGGTTATTCCCACCAACAAAAATTGTGATATCAAATAATGTATTAATGGCTTATTATATACTGTCGTATTTGCTGGAACAGATTCGTCTAAAATTAGGCAACCATTCCACTTGCTCTCTCCTGTATGACCATATATTAAATTTTCTATATCCGTATTCAATATTATTGAAAGTTTATTCCATAAAGAAACATCTGGACATGCAATACCACGTTCCCATTTTGAAATAGCCTTATCACTTATCCCTAGTTTTTTTGCCAAAGAAGCCTGAGTAAGACCTGCATTTTTTCGTAACTGTGCAATTGTTTTTCCAGTTAACTTTTGGTCCATTCTCAACACTCCCTTCTCAAAAAAATTACTTGCGCTTTTTCTTATTTAACATATTTTTTAACATTCCACATAAATACTCGAAAGCCTCTAACTTCAACACTACTGATAATCCGATATACATAATTGCCCCCACAATAATCTGTACTATTAATACTAATATAGTTGGTAATTTTATATATCCTACAAAATAAACACACACACCCATAAATACTGCTAATAATATTCCTGGTAAAATATCTTTCAATTGTTCTAAATATCCATAGTTAAGAAGTTTTCTATTAGGCCAAGAATTTATAATTTGACTTAATACACTCCCTAACAGCAAGCTATATGCCATAGCCATTACTCCAAACCACATTGTTGAAAGAAGTATAGCCATTCCCATTATTTTTTTCATTACTTCAAGTTTTAAAAATAAATCGCTTCTCCCCATAGCTTTAATTGCATTTAAATTAGCTGTATGAATAGGATAAAACATATACGTTATACAAAAAATTCTTAAAAAAGGAACACATGGCAACCATTTGTCAGTTAAAATCAATTTGATAATTGGTACTCCACAAAATGCCAATCCCATCATTAACGGTGCCATGACATATGTACTAGTTTTAATAGCTCTTTGTGTCATACTTTTGACATGATTCTTTTCATCTTGTGCCCTTGACATAGTTGGAAGTAATACACTATCAATCGATGTGTTAATATTAGTAACAATCAGCTTCGGAAATCTATCTCCTTGATTGTAATATGCCAAATCAACTGCTGAATATATTTTCCCTATAACAAGATTTCTTAAATTGTTATATATTGTATCCAATAATGATGAAACTAACAATTTCCATCCATAAGATAACATTGCTTTCAATCGTTGCCAGCTAAATATCATCTTTGGTCTCCATTTAACCGTAATCCAAAGAATTAGTGTATCCATTAAAGCATTTGAAAGTTGCTGTGCTACTAATGCCCAAACTCCCATTCCAATATATGCCATAGTTATTCCTGCAAATGCCGATGCTATTGTTCCACCTATTGTTGAGAAAAAAAATCTTTTAAACATCATATTACGGGAAACGTAGGCTTGCTGAATATTTTTCACCCCTGCAATAACCAATATCAAACTTACAATTCGTATGACGGGAACAAGTTCCTTATCCCCATAAAAAGTAGCAATAAATGGTGCTGAAATAAACATTCCCGCATAAAGGACTAAACAAACTAGAAGATTAAACCAAAAAACAGATGAAAAATCTAAATCATCCGCATCTTTCTTCTGAATCAATGCTGTGCCTAATCCGCTGTCCACAAACACTTGTAATATAGTTGTAAATACTGTAATTAATGCTACTATTCCATAAACAGATGGTTCTAACAATCTCGCCAAAACAATTGATACAACAACTGATACACCTTGTGCTCCACAACGTTCAGCAAAACGCCATATGAAATTTTTGACTACTTTATTTTCTGTATCCTTGTTCATAATATCTACAATTTCCTTATCCTCAAATTTAATTGATTTACATTATTTAATTCTTTTTAAAAACATAACTCCTCTTTTGCCTCCAAAAATATATGCCACTTTCAAAATAATTTCTCGAATAGAATACCTTTTTTCAAATGAATAGTATTCCTTAATATCAATAGCTTTTTTATAGTATTCAAAGTGTGTACTTAATACTTTGCAAATTCTTTCTTTTGTTGTCTGAGGGGGATAATTAAACTTTTTTCCTTTCAAAAAATCTAAAAATAATATTTTTTCTATATAATCATATATGTTCATTTTAGATGCATTCTCTCCAACTACAGTATCCATTGTGTCCAACCCCAAAACTCCTAGAGCCTCACATTTAATAACATCCATAGATATTGTTGGTGAATATGTACAAATTGCCGTTGCACTTCCTGCACCCGCAACACACAGCTTCATTTTTCGTATCATTGATTCTGGAATTGGATACATATACCCCGTTATCGACAACTCAACATTTTCCGCATTAACTACTATTTTTTCTAATTCGTTTTCAGCCACTTTTGTACCACCACCAATGACAAAAATATGGAATTGGCTCTTATTATACTTTCTTGCGATTTCAACAACGGTATATACAGCCTTACTCACATATGGTTTTGAAGTTCTTCCTACAATTGCAATGTTAATCCTATTCAAATCTATCTTTAAATGCTTTGGCATTTCTATATCATCCACCGAATTTGCACATACAGCAGGTAATGAAACCGCTTTATAGTCAGCGGACTGTGGAAATCTAAAAAACAAATTATCCATAATTGTATCCTTTATAAACGCTAATTCCCCTCTTTTTCGCTTATATTCAAAAAATCGAATTTCACTCATATGAACATCATTAAACGTTTCTCCTAATAAATAACAAAAATTCTTTCCCTCACTACTCTTAGCAAATACCTCCCCCCATAATGCCATTTCTGTTGTTTGTGATTCAATAAAAACCTCATCATCTTTTTCATAAACAATTTTTTTCAAAAACCAATCAGTCATTTTTTTTATTTGTTTCTTTGATGTTATAATTGGTGAAATTTTTAAATCCGCATTTACTAATTCTTTGTATTTTTTGAAATCTTCTATATAAACTTGTGCCTCTTCCAATGAGAATATAAAAACTTCGTATCCTAAATTTTTAGCATAAATCATTTTATTTCTATTATAAATTTGTGCTCCTCCTATATTTCCTATAGAGAAACTTAAAATAACATATTTTTTCATATTACTATAAGCCATAATCAACTAATTTGATTAATTCCTTTCTTTGATTAGAATCAATAAATCTTTTAAATATAAAAAAGCTTATTATTAAGAAATACATTTGCATATGCACAGAAAATACAATTCCACCATAATCACTAACGAGCCAAATTATCATCATTATAAATAAAAAACGACTTGTTTGATTGCTTTTTCTTTTTTTTATGCTTTTTATTAATGCTTCTATATGAAATCTATAAAATAACACCGCTCCCACAAAGCCATAACTTGTTAGTATTTCTATATAGTTATTATGACTATACACAGCATATAATATAGCATTTCCAACTCTAACATTTCCCCTTAGTAATGATGTATAAAATGCATCTGTTCCCCATCCTAAGATTGGTCGTTGTAACACCATTTTCCATCCAAGCTCTATATACGCAAGTCTTCCAACCGTACTTGCATCTGATGAAGAACTTCCCATAAACATTTGTTCTATCCTAACAATATATGTATTATATATATACGGTATATTCACAAGCACTGCTAAAAATATCATCCCAACTAATCCAAATATACATAATCTTTTTATTCTTAAATTTGAGGATTTTTCTGTTAAATTATACAAAAGCACAAAACTTAATAACATTAATATGGATCTTCTTGAACCACATAAAAACAATGTTATTGAAAAAATTGAAATCATTATGCAAAAAATATATTTATTAAAAAGAAATTTCCAAAAAACTGTAAAGCATATTAACATAAGGCATATACTAGCTATACCATTTCTCATAAAGCCATCACCAAAACTCACGAATTCCTCTTTCCCCCATACAGAAATCGGGTTAATCAGCACCGTAAGTACTGAAAATGCAACTCCAGCAAATATCAACGCTTTTATGACTATATTAACTCCATCAACAATAGACATATAATACAAAAGGCATATTCCTATAACTCCAATGCGCAACATTGTTAATAGTGTGCTTGCATCTGCCCTCTCTGAGTATACTGCCCATATTCTACTTAAATATGCCCATGTGACTAAGCCTCCATACCATGCAATATACCCAATAAGAATTTTAATTGTTCTATTCGGTACGCCATTCTTCATTATTAGTATCATTATATACGCTATTAGTAACATTTGACCAAATAGCTGAATGTATGTATATGTATAAAAATTAAGCATTATTGAGAAATAAATAAACCACACAATAACACTTTGAGATTTAGCATTTAATTTTATAATTCCATTGTTATACATAAAGCACCTCTTACACTATAATTCAAGCATGTTTCCAATTTCAACATCCCACTTTTCGTCTGTGAACTTTCCTAAACCTGATGCAGGGAAAAAAGTAAGCTCACCAAAATATATCTTTCCATCTACGTTATAGAAATCAACTCTAATAAACGGTAATCCTTCAGATAATACCTCTGCTAATTCAAGCATTTTTTCAAAATTTTGAGGTTTCTTTTCTATATGATTTCGATCCGGCATAAAATCTACTTCTCCAAACGGCAGCAATTTCATATTTAAATCATAATAATTAGCCCTATGATTGCTAAAACGATCAAAATCAATCTTTAAAAATTTAACTCTCCCGTTAAAGCAAAAAAATTTGTAATCCTTCAATTGTCCCTCTTTATCATCATTTATAAACTCCTCAGCTATTATACGTGGTTTAACATTCTTATATGGCCATTCTCTCAATCTGTAAAAATAATTTTCCGACATCCTTTTTTTCAACTTATCTTTAGATTCTTTAAAATTAAGTTCTTTTTTATTCGAACATATAACAACTGTTCCTGAATCATGAGTACATTTAAGAACAAATTGATTAGGCAAGTCGCTTAATGAAATTTCATTAATCGAATCATATACTTTTAATGTGGGGATGATATATTCCTTGCCTATTTTTTTCGCTACAATATCTTTTACAGCTAACTTGTCAACATAACTTGTATATATGTCTTTTCTATTATATAATTTTAGCCATTGCATTTTTTCGTTAAATGTTTTGGGTGAATCTAAATTTAATTTTCTGCCAAACACATCTCTATATAATATTTTCACCATAAACTTATCCGAAATCCAATTTGCTAATCCTCTGTTATTCAAAATAACAAAAAAATGATATGGTCTTCTAATAACATTCAATATTTTTTTCATCATATGCTCTATTTTTCCTTACTTATTAAAGATTTTCTAATATATAAATTTCCACTTATGGTAGCAATGCATATACATTTTTTTAGTTGCTTACTATATACACAATTGTTTTAATGACTAAACCAAAAAAGTCCATTCCTCGCAAATTTTATCTTTAGACAATTCTTTTCTTATACAAATGGCATTTTCTGCTAACTTGTCCACCAATTCATCATCCTTTGCCAATATATTTAATGCATCTACTAATTCTTTCTCATTATTATTTTCAACTAATATTCCATTTACACCATTTTTTATTACCATTCTTGCTCCACCTGGTGGTGAATCAGTACTAATGCATGGTAAACCAATAGCCATTGCTTCTAACAATGCATTAGATAGTCCTTCGTATTCCGATGACATAACAAACATTCTTGCATTAATAATCTTATTATGTACATCTTCACAAAATCCCATAAAATATACTTTTTTTTCAATCTTTAATTTTGTTGCTAGATTCTTCAGTTCTTCTTTTAACTCACCTTCTCCATATATTTTCAAAACATATTCTGGATATTCTATCGAAAATTTTGAAAATGCTTTTAATAGTAATGGATAATTTTTTTGTTTTGTTAGTCTACCAACCGCAACTATCTCTTTTTCCCTTTTTAAGTCCTCGGGAACTGGTAGTTTGTCATTAATAGGATTTAAAATAATCGTACCTTTTTTCTGAATTTTTTTTGGAAAAAACATTTTTGCACCATTTGTTTGAAACACAATTCTATCTGCATGTGCATACAAAATATTTCTGATTGAATTTAGCCAATTCTTCCCATATAATGTTTTCGAAGGATCGTTTCGCTCTGAAACTATTGTTTTAATCTTTAGTCCAATCGTTGCTGTTAACATATACAGATTTTGATAAGTTAAAAATGATATACATGTTGCACCTTTTTTACTTTTTAAATTATGTCTAATAAACTTAATTTGACCTATTGGTGACGTATCTTCTTTGTTCACTATGACTTTAATATTACTATTTATCTCATATTTTATGTCCACTGATTTAGTAAATAGAAATGAAACCTTATAGTTTAATTCTGCCAAATAATTTGCCACAATAGCCATTACTCTCTCAGCTCCACCACCGCCTAAATTGGGAATAATAAAAACAACTTCTTTCATAAGTCCTCTTTTCATTTTCTTTTATAATAACAATATTAATCTCTTTGAAAAATATCACGTGTATAAACCTTATCGCGCACATCATCTAAACAAACATCATATCTGTTCGCAATAATAGCTTGACTCTGTTTTTTAAATTCTTCTAGGTCATTGATAACTCTGCTACCAAAAAAAGTTTCTCCATCATCCAATGTTGGTTCGTATATGATAACAGTTGCTCCCTTTGCTTTAATACGTTTCATGACTCCTTGTATTGAACTCTGACGGAAATTATCACTGTTACTCTTCATTGTGAGACGATACACACCTACTATAACTTCCTTTTCTTTACTTTCATCCCAACTATCATTTGCCTCATAGGCTCCTGCTATTTCCAATACTCTATCTGCAATAAAATCTTTTCTAGTTCTATTACTATCTACAATTGCTTCTATTAAATTTTCCGGAACATCTTCATAATTTGCAAGCAATTGTTTTGTATCCTTCGGTAAACAATATCCACCATATCCAAAGCTCGGGTTGTTATAATGAGTTCCAATACGCGGATCAAGACATACACCATCAATAATCTGTTGTGTATTTAATCCCTTCATTTCTGCATACGTATCCAATTCATTAAAATAGGAAACTCTTAATGCTAAATATGTATTTGCAAACAATTTTACAGCTTCTGCTTCTGTAAATCCCATAAACAATGTCTCTATATTTTCTTTTATAGCACCTTCTTGAAGAAGTTTTGCAAATGTATGAGCCGATTCAACTAATCGCTCATCATTCATATCCGTTCCAACAATAATTCTACTTGGATACAAATTATCGTATAACGCCTTGCTTTCTCTTAAAAATTCTGGGCTAAAAATAATGTTACTACAATCAAATTTTTTTCGAATAGATTCTGTGTATCCAACTGGAATTGTTGATTTTATTACCATAATCGCTTCTGGATTATATTTCATAACTAATTTAATTACTGTCTCAACCGCTGATGTATCAAAAAAATTCTTTTTTGAATCATAATTCGTTGGTGCAGCTATTACAACAAAATCAGCATCCTTATATGCCTCTTCTGCATTTAATGTTGCTGTTAAATTCAAGTCTTTTTCTGTCAAATATTTTTCAATATATTCATCCTGAATTGGAGACTTTTTATTGTTTATTAAATCAACTTTTTCCTGAATAATGTCTACTGCACGCACTTCATGATGTTGTGATAGTAATGTTGCAATTGACAATCCAACATATCCTGTTCCTGCAACAGCAATTTTCAATGAATCAAAATCTCTCATCTTGCCATTCCTCTCTTTTTTTAGAAAATTTATTTATAAAATTCTTTATACCATTCTGCAAATTTTCGCAATCCCTCTCTTAAAGATGTTGCCGGCTTAAATCCATAATCTTCTTCTAACGCTTGTGTATCAGCATATGTTACTGGAACATCTCCCGGTTGCATTGGCACAAGTTCCTTATGTGCTTCAAAATCATAATCTTCTGGTAAAACTTTTGCTCTTATTAACTCTTCTTGAAGTATTTCCACAAAATCCAATAAATTTTCTGGATGATTATTTCCAATATTGTAAACTGCATATGGAGAAATTGGTAAGCCATCCTCTCCATTCTTTTTTTCAGGTGCTCCTTGCATAACTCTGATAACACCTTCTACAATATCATCGATATATGTAAAATCTCTTTTGCATTTTCCATAATTAAATATTTTGATAGTTTCGCCTTTCAACAGTTTATTAGTGAATCCAAAATATGCCATATCTGGTCTTCCTGCTGGTCCATATACTGTAAAAAATCGGAGTCCTGTAGATGGAATATTATAAAGCTTTGAATATGCATGTGCCATTAACTCATTACTCTTCTTCGTTGCTGCATATAAAGATACGGGATTATCAACTTTATCATCTGTGCTATATGGAACTTTTTTATTGCTTCCATATACTGAAGAACTTGATGCATATACTAAATGCTCTACCGGATGATTTCTACATTCTTCCAATATATTATAAAAACCTACTAGGTTTGCCTCTATGTATGCATCTGGATTTGTGATTGAATATCTAACCCCTGCTTGTGCTCCTAAATTTACCACGATACTAGGTTTGTATTTTTCAAAAATAGATTTAATAATTTTTTTATCTGCCAGGTTTCCTTTTATGAAATGAAATTTTTTATTTTCTGCTAATTTTTCTAATCTGTATTCTTTTAATTGAACATCATAGTAGTTATTCATATTATCAATGCCTACTATCTCTATATCCTCAACTTGCTTTAACAATCTTCCTGCTAAATTTGCTCCTATAAATCCAGCCACTCCCGTAATAAAAATTGTTGCATTTTCTAATTCTACTAACTTCTTCCCAACTTTTTTTTGTTCCATATTCTCTATTTCTATTCTCCCATCTGCTTTGCAATATCTGCATCAACTATTTCTTCACCACTTTTATCTTTAAGTTGTTCTCTTGAAGCGTCGCTCAATCCGTCATTAATTGTTGCGCACATATCACAAGTACTGCATTTATCTAATTCTTCTTTAGTTACCTTGCCATCTCTGTAGTCACGTACAATTTTATTCTCATACATACTATATGGGTGTTTACTAAACAATGCTTTAAACTTATGTTTAAGTACCCAGAATCCAGGTTTCCAGATGTACTTGTGCATTGCTGGAGACACTGAACCTATCATCCAACAGTCTCTGTCACAGCAGCGAACCTTTGCTCTAACCTGCTCTGCTTCAGGGCTATTCCATAATTCATCCCAGCTCTGATTGTTTAAGTTACCCATTACTTCTTTGTCTTTTGTTCCGTTACATGGCATTACATCACCATATGGATCAATAAAGAATGTGTCAAAACTCATATCACAAGGAAGTAATCTCTTCTGTCCATAAATATAGTTAATAAGTCCGTGATTGAAATAAGCTCTCATCCATTTCTTAGGACTCTTTGATCTAAGTAATTCATTAATTAAGTCTTCGAAATTTTTAGCAACCATTGGACGATCTTTGATTATATTTTTTGCTTCTACAAAATAGAAACTGTTATGTAATGAAGCTGTTGCAAATTCCATACCCATTTCATTAGAAATCTTATAAAGTGGTACTAAGTCAGGTGCATTTTTGTCCTGAACTGTCATTCCAAAACCAACATCCTTCATTCCCATTTCACGTAACTTCTTAAGTGTTGTATATCCTTTGTTATATCCGTCATCTAATCCACGGATTTCATTATTTGTCTGTTCAAGACCTTCAATAGAAATACGAATTCCGATATTAGGAAATTCCTTACATAAATCAACAATTCTATCTGTAAAGAATCCATTAGTTGAAATAACGATTCTATCACTCTTCTTATATAATTCTCTAACAATATCCTTCAAATCTGTACGTATAAAAGGTTCTCCACCTGTTATATTTGTAAAGTACATCTTAGGTAACTTCTTAATTGTTTCAATTGAAATTTCTTCTTCTGGTTTTGATGGTGCTTTGTATCTGTTACACATTGAACAACGTGCGTTACATCTATATGTTACAATAACTGTACCATTTAATTTTTTCTCTGCCATTACGTTCTCTCCCTTTTCCCTTTTATTCGTATATCTTAATCAATTTCTTGCAATATTCCTCAATAGTATCAAAGCTGATATTTTTACAGTTCTCACTGTATTTATCTAGCTTTTCTTTGTTATTCCATAGTTCTTCAATCTTATTTTTTAAATCTTCTCCATTTCCACTTTCAAATAACTCTCCTGTACTTCCTACAGATATAAGCTCAGGAATACCTCCAATGTTGGCACCAAGAACCGGTGTACCATACATTTGGCTTTCCATTACTGAAAACGGACAATTTTCATACCATTCTGATGGATATATAGAAAATCTTGCCTCTCTTATAAGTTTTTCAAGAGCTTCTCCCTTTTGAAAACCTAAATTTTTAATATTACTTATTCCATTGATTTCTTCTTCCAAAGGACCTGTTCCCGCAAATACAAACTGAACATCTGGAAGTTTCTTACACACTTCTATAAGTGTTCCTATTCCTTTTTCTTCTGAAAATCTTCCGAAGTAAAGAACATAGTCTTTCTTCTCTACTTCTTTCCATTCAACTTTATCTATAAAATTGTGAAGTGCAATAGTCTTACTTGCGAACAAAGGATTTGAATCCATTTTTGTCTTCATAAATTCACTACAGCATATCATAGAATCAATATACTTATATGTTCCCTTTATTTTCCAAAACATTGCTTCCATTGTTCCAACTGCTGATTTGGCTGTGCTTCCATGAATACACTTACCTTTAAAGCAATTCATAAAATGTCCGCCTAAACACTTTTCACAATTTTCGTGTGTATTTGGATTGTTGCACATATGATTTGGGCAAACCAGATTATAATCGTGTGCTGTAAAAACTATCTTGCATTTATTTCCTGTCTGTTTTGACCATTTCTTTATTTCTAATATAACACTTGGAGTTATCTGATATGTAAAATTGTTTAAATGAACCACATCAGGCTGAAAGTCTTCAAGAACAAGTCTGATTTTCTTTCTTGCCTCACTTGAATATATAGTTTTAATTGGATAAGTCAGTTTAGAAAGTTTTGAACCTCCATGAAAGTCCATGTCAGATGTATAGGCTTCTGCATGATTTCCAACACATCTTCCTTCATGTTCCATTCCGAAATACTGAACTTCGTGTCCCTGCCTTTCTAAATACTCACCTAATTTGAATATATATGTTTCTGAACCTCCATTTGGATACAAAAACTTATTTACCATTAAAATCTTCATATTTTATTCCTTATATTTTTTACTTTATTTTACTTTCTACAACTTCAAACACTTTTCTGACTATAATTGCAAATATAATCGCTCCTATTAAAGTTAATATTACTGTAATAAAATATTGAATCCATCCATTTCCAAATATATTAGTAATCTTCATTTTTTGTAATATTCTAAACACCATCATATGGCATAAATATATCTCCATACTTATTCCACTTAAGAATTTAGCTATCTTATTGTCCAATACTTTTACATTTGAAGTAATCGCATATAATAGCATCACTACTGAAACTAATAGACACATAAACACATTACCATTCAGCAGATAATATACAACAATAGTAATACTCATAACACTTAATATTTGCCATGCTTTTATTTTTGATATTTCATTTCTATATAAATAAACTAATCCTCCAGCTATAAAGAAACATGCACTATAAAGGATATTTGTTCTGTTTATCTCAAAATAATTTGAACCTATTAAATTATATATCACACTAATTCCGAAAGCTATCCAAGCTCTCTTTTTATTCTGTATTAAAACACAATAAAAAGGAAAACATATGTAAAAGACAAATATCAGTCCTAAAAACCAACCAACTCCAATAACAGAAATATTACCTGCATTCGGCAAAAAACCAAACATTAATGTCAAATCTGCAAAGGCTTCATATAAAGATTCAATCGAAGGTGACATAATTAAATCCACAAAAACTAATAGTGCAAAAAATGGCAATATTTTTTTAAATCTTTTCACATAAAATTTTTCTAATGTTATTTCGTTTTTTAATATTTTTTCATAATATCCACAGCACATTCCAAAAGCCGAAATCACCATAAACAGAAATACAAAATTAGTAAATGATGGAATAATTTTATTATAAATATATCCACCTATTTCATAGTTATTATTTGCTCCCATATGCATCATAACGATACCAATTGCCGCAATAGCTCTTAAGCCATCTATCGCACCATAATGTTTCTTTTCCATATTCTATCCTCTATACAACTCCATTGTTTTCTCAACCACATCATCCCAATTATATTTCTCACAAATGAAATCTGCAGCTTCTTCTTTATATTTCTTAACCATCTTAGGCTTATCACAAGCCTGCTGTAGTTTTTCTCTTAAGTCATCTACATCTGTTTTTTTGAAAACCAGCGCCTTGTCTTCTACAACTGACGCGCATTCATCTATATCTGACACAAGACAACAGTTGCCATAGCTCATTGCTTCAAGCAGACTTAATGGCATTCCCTCCAGATCACTTGGAAGTGTGTATACATACGCATTACTATACAACTCATCCAGTTCCTCGCCCTGAACAAATCCTGTAAATATTATTCTGTCATCTTCCTTTGCCATTGCTTTTATTTCATTTGCAAATTCATCCGTATCTGAACTTCCACCAGCAATAACCAATTTCTTGTCTGTTTTCACTTTTTTAAAAGCTTCTATCAGATACTTAAGCCCTTTTTCAGGAACCAGTCGTCCCAGGAATAGGATGTAATCATCTTTTTCCAATCCGAATTTTGCTTTTATAATCTGTGGCTCTCTTACTATAGGTCTGTTTACTCCGTTAGGAATAAACTTAGTCTCTCTTCCATATGTTTCTCTGAAATAATCCTGTACACCTTTACTTAGTACTATTATCTCATCTGCGTGCTTTACTGCACACTTTTCACCCATCATTATATATGCACTTGCAAGCTTGCCCCACTTAGCTCTCTGATGGTCCAGGCCGTGAATTGTTGCTATGCATCTCTTGCCGAATAACTTAGGAAGCCATAACATTGCACAAGGTCCTTCTGCGTGAAAATGAACAATATCGTATCTTCCCATAGACGCTTTTATGCCTGCAAAAACTGAGGCTGACATTGCTGCCAACCCTTTGCAGTTTATTGTAGGCACTGTTTTCAGGTTTATTCCTTTGTAGTTTTTAATCTTCGCACTGTCAAATTCCTTACCGCTAACATGATGTCCGCCACGGTTGTAGCATGTTACTTTGTGACCTTTGTTAACCATTCTTGTACAAAGTTCTTCCACCACAATTTCCACGCCACCTTCTCTTGAAGGTATTCTCTTATGACCTAACATTGCGATTCTTAATTTATCTTTATTCTTCTTATGCACTTTTTATCCCCTTGCATATTTTGCCAAATATTACACCGATCCCTTCTGTCCCAGCACTACCAGCACTGTTTTCAGAATTATTTTTATATCAAGTCCTATATTCCAGTTCTTAATATAATCGCTGTCCATTTTTACTATTTCTTCGAAATCAGTAAAATCACTTCTGCCGCTTACCTGCCACATTCCTGTAAGCCCTGGTTTTGCTGCCAGACGGCTCTTGTGATGCAATTCGTACTGATTGTATTCATCCATTGTTGGTGGTCTTGTTCCTACAAGACTCATATCGCCTTTTAAGATGCTCCAGAAGTTAGGGAATTCATCTATAGACAGATGTCTAAGATAATATCCAAGTCCCTTTCTTGTTCCGTCAGGACCACTTCCTATAATTCTAGGGTCTGCGTCCATCTTAAACATAAGACCGTCCATCTTATTCTTTTCCATAAGTTCCTTCTTGCGTTCTTCCGCATCTACATACATAGAACGAAACTTATATATTGTAAAAGTTCTTCCGTTACGACCAACTCTCTTCTGTCCGAAGAATACAGGTCCCTTAGGATCTGCTATCTTAATTGCAGGTGCCACAAATATAAAAAGTATGCCTGTAACTAAACATCCAACAACACCTGCACAGATATCCATGGCTCTCTTTAATGCCATCTCTGTTATTGTTACTGTATTGGCACTTGTTCTTATAATCTTGGTATCGTTAATGTGTCCGAACTCCTGAGTTCCACCATTAAACTTAATATTTAATTTAATATCTACGGTAATTCCTATATTAACTAAAGTTTCCACTATCTGATCAAAATTATCTGATGGATAGTTTGAATTAAGTAAAACTTCATCTACAACATTTTTGCAAACATAGTCATACATATCTGTTCCTTCTGAAACTACCGGTATCCCCTGGTACTCTTTAATTCCTTCCTCATTTGTGCTTAACGCTATTCCTACTATTTCAAAACTCTTGTCCGGCCCATCGTTTACTTCACTGATTACTTTCTCCATATTTTCCGGTGTAGTAATTATCAAAAGTTTGGTTTGCTTCTTCTCTCGGTAATCTCTTTTTCTTAAAAATGTTTTTAAGCAAATATGTACAAAATACATTGCAAAAATGTCCATTACCCAGAATGCAAAAATCATTAATCTTGAGTATGTTGCTCCTGTATGAGTAAAGAACATAAATACCATTACACATAGCATTAATTCTATATTATGAACAAGTACTCTTTTAAATTCTTGAAAGTATCCTTTTCTTAGGATGTCTGAATATGTATTCGAAAAAAAACTTATGCAGAAATGCAGTGCCATTATTGCAAAAAGAAGTGTTCTGTACTCCTTTAGCGCATACACATTACGCACTCCATTACGTAGAAAATATGCAATCAATAACGTTAAATTAATGCACAACAAATCAGCCAGTATAAAGTCTAAATGCTTAACCCAGCTATTCTTCTTCACGTACATGCAGTGAATCTCCCCTCCTATTTTTTACATAGCGTCTTTTGTATACTATTGTCTTCCCTTTTTTGTCTATTTATAAGCTTTACATATTTATAAAGAATCTGATGTATATTCTTGTGTTTATTATCTTTATCATATGCTTTGTGCATATTTATACAACTTCTATAAAAATCACTTATACACTCATATAGCTTATAGCTAACGTTGCTTAGCTCTTTTTCTTTTCCATAATACTCTATTTTTCGTCCTTTTTCAATGCTCAATATTGTCATTTTAGTAATAATTCAGTATTTTTAGTCAGTTTGTTTTCTTTTTTAGTAAAAACGTTTTTATGCTTATCATTTTTTACATATTTGTAAACTTTTATGACTTAAATGTAAATTCAAACCCTTTGCCATTGCTTTTATCGGGCATTGGACTTACACTCTTAATATCGACTACAATATTTCAGATGATTGGTCTTCAGTATTAAGATGACTGTTTTTTATATTGAATGATCAGTCTACAATATTCAAGATGATTGGTGAGGTGACATGTTTATGAATTGGAGAGATAGATTTTCAAAATTTATGTATGGAAGATATGGTGCAGATCAGTTTTCTAAGTTTTTGCTTGGGCTTACAATTGCGTTGTGTATTATTTCGCTTTTTGTTCCAAGAAGACTTGGTTCCCTTTTTAGTACTTTGATTTTGCTTCTTATTTTTTATACTTATTTTAGAATGTTTTCACGTAACATTTATAAGCGTGCTGCTGAAAACGAGAAGTATATGCGTATTCTCGGTAGTTGGCGCAACAAGGTTGCCAACGAGAAGAACCTTGCCGGTCAGCGCAAGTATTATCATTTCTACAAGTGTCCGGAATGTGGCCAGAGGATTCGTATTCCTAAAGGACACGGTAAGATTCAGATTCGTTGCCCTAAGTGCAACGCCACTTTTATAAGAAGAAGTTAGTTTTTTATGTTTGGATATGTTGTTATTAATAAACCGGAATTAAAATTTAAGGAGTTTGATGTTTACAAGAGTTTTTATTGTGGTTTGTGTTATTCTTTAAGGTCCCGCTATGGTTTTGTCGGGCAGTTTACACTTTCTTATGATATGACTTTTCTTGTAATGCTTCTTACCTCTTTGTACGAACCGAAGGTTGCTCATTCTGAGCACAAATGTATTCGTCATCCCCTTAAGGCACAGCCTATGTCTTCCAGTATTTACTCAGATTACGTGGCTGATATGAATATTTTATTATCTTATTATAAAGCTATGGACGACTGGAATGATGACCGCAGTGTTTTGAAACTTGCTTTTGCCAAGCTTTTAAAAACTAAGCATCCTGATGATGGCTTTGATTATAACAAGAAGGCAGAAGTTATTTCGTCTCTTCTCACCGAATTAGGTACCCGCGAAAAAGAGAATGAGACGAACATTGACGTTATGGCAGGGCTTTTCGGTCGCATTATGTCTGTCCTTTTTGTTCCAAAAGACGACCAGTGGGCTGCTTCTCTTAGCCGCATTGGTTTTTTCCTTGGCAAATTTATTTATATTCTTGATGCCTATGATGATTTGGAGGAGGATATTAAGAAGAATCATTACAATCCTTTCAAATCTATTTGCAATGAACAGGGGTTTGATGATAGAATAAAGGGCATGCTACAGATGATGATGGCTGAATGCTCTAAGGAGTTCGAGTATCTTCCTATTTTGGAGAATGCTGAGGTTCTTAGAAATATCCTTTACGCCGGGGTTTGGACGGTCTACTATAAGACGTTGAAGGCGAGAAGGGAACAGAAGAAAGAAAATGACTAAAGGAATGTGAGCCGGGTATATGTGCACCTTGATGTTACGACACTGGCGAGCCTGAGTGCGAACAACTTGCGGGGTTCGATTCAGCGAGCCGAAGATGAGAACAAGTTGTGGGGTTCGATTCAGCGAGCCGAAGGTGGTTATTAAGCTGGTAGGTGTTGGTTTACATAACTTTGGTTTTTAGGAGTTTGATATGAGTGATCCATATAAGGTTCTTGGCATTTCACGAGATGCCACAGATGATGAAGTTAAACAGGCATATAGAAAATTAAGTCGTAAGTATCATCCCGATGCTAATATTAACAATCCTAATAAGGATAAGGCTGAGGAGATGTTTAAGTTGGTAGGTCAGGCTTACAATCAGATTATGGATGAGCGTAAGAATGGCTATGGTAGTTCTGGCTACGGTGGCTATGGTTATGGTGGAAATGGTTCCGGTGGCTATAGTAATGGTGGTTCTGCCTATGGTGGTTCAGGTAACGGCAACTACGGTGGTGGTTATTCCGGCAATCCTTTTGATGATTTGTTTGGTGGTTTTGGAGGCTTCGGCAGTTTTAACAGTGGTCAGGGACAGTCCAGCCAGTATTACGGTCAGGATGCTTCCTATTACACTGCTGCTTCTAACTACATCAACAATAGGCGTTTTCAGGAAGCTTTAAATGTCCTGAGCAATATTCAGGACCGTACCGCTCAGTGGTATTTCTTAAGTTCTTTGGCAAACAACGGTCTAGGTAACAATGTCATGGCTCTTGATTTTGCGAAAACTGCTCTTGAAATGGAGCCTAACAATCAGACATACCAGCGACTTGTCCAGACACTTGAAAGTGGTGGTCAGTGGTACAACACCCGCCAGTATTCATATGGTGGCGATTCCGGTGCAATGTGTTGCGCTGATCCTTGCACAACACTATGTTTGCTTAATATGTGCTGTTGCTAGAAATTAAAATTGAATTATATATGATTTACCAAGGGAAAGTGATGCATCACTTTCCCTTGGTTTTGTTTTTGGGGTTCTGTCGTGGGACAGATTTCCTTTCGCATGTATTTCTGTCGTAAGATATATTTCCTTTCGCATACATTTTTGTCGTTGGGGACGTTTTGAGAAGCTTCTTATGTGATGTTTTCCCACACAATACTTATCTCCACCATATCCTCCCTCTCTCACAAATAGCCACCCGGCCTCTCTGTCTTATTCTTGTGTATTACCTGTCTCGTATACTTTGGTGCAAAAACTATATGATATTCCTATTACAGACTATTCTATTATGTTGTATTTCCTCATTAGCTCCTTCTGGTACTCGCTGTCTTTAGTTGATTTTTCTAATTCTTCATACTTTTTTGCTGCAATTAATATATTGTTCAACTTATTTATATCCTCTGTTGCCTGCTGCACTCCCTGCTTCATTCCCTGTTCTATGCCTTCTGCTCTACCATTCTTATATTGTTGATTTAATTCCATCTGATATGACATATACTCACGCCTCCATTGGTCATTTCCTCTGGCCTCAAATACCTTCTTCTGCATGTCCCTTGCAAGCTTACTTTCCGGTTCCCTGCCATCGAAATAGTCTAATAACAACTGTAGTTCCCTGCCTATGCCATCTCTATCACCCTTGGTGTTCAAAAAAATCTTATGGGTTCCATCATTCAACCTTATGTTAGCATCATCAACACATATATTCTCGAACTCATACACACTTCTGTTCTTCTTAAAAAAATCAAAAGTACAAATAAAGATAACATAGCTTACTCCTAGTATATCATATGTATTCCCTTTTTCAATTATATTAAGGTCTATCGCATCCTGATAATAGCGTGATCTCTTAGGTAGTTCCGCATAACTTATAGTCTGCATTTCCAGATTAAAAACAGTGTTCTTGTCATCTTCCACATAAATGTCCAGTCTTACTCCCTTCGCTCCCGGTGCCACCTGAATGGTTTCCTCATAATCCAGATATTTGATATCCCGGATTTTAATGTTTAGTATCTGTTCCAATGTTGCCTTGCATATTTCCTTGTCAGACATTACCTTGGCGAACATGAATGAATCCGTAATTTCCAACTGATCGTATCTTTTCATTTACATCTTATCCTCCCTCGTATTTATTTATATAAATATGGTAATGGATAAATGTATAAAAGTCAACACTTTATTTATGTTTTACGTATACTGTTTATGTGATGTTCTGTGTTTTTTGTGGTGCATTCACATTTACAAGCCCTTTGATGTAAGCTCCGTTTTTTTTGTATTTTCTTCGAAAACCCCTTCAATTGTTACCTTGTTTGATGCCTTGTATGTATTTCATATAGAATTCTTATTGATAAGTCTTATCATTTGCTATTCTATTAATTCATTGTTAAATCAAAAATCTTAAGAATATTAAATCTAAGTAAAAAAAGCTTAGCTTTGTAAAACGTACAAAACTAAGCCTATAATATTCTTTATGCTGACATCTTTATATAAGCACTTATTCTTGAAATAAACTCTGAATTAGTTGGTCTTTTGTTTTCCTTTCTGTCTTGAAACTCTCGCCTAAGCTCTACCCCATTATCAGTCCATGCTACTTCTATGGCATGCCTTATGGCTTTTTCCACTCTTTGAGGTGTTGAATTATACTTCTTCGCCACATCAGGATAAAGTATCTTGGTAACTCCCTCAAGTGAGGTTTCATCCTCCAGCACCTGTTCAATTGCAGAAAGCATATATTTATATCCTTTTAGTCTGGTTGGTATACCAAGGCCAATCAGCTTTTTTGATATGATGTTTTCCAGTTCCTTGCCACTTTTTCTTTTGCATTCACTATTGTACAAAGAATTCCCCATGTCTTCCCCGGTTAGGCTTTCGCCATTAATTACTATAATGTTATATTTGTCACTTTCTCCCAGGCTGGCTGACACCAGGCTTCCTTCCATCCTTAGCGTTGCAATAAGCTGTCGTAATAGTTTTTCGCTACTGTTTTTCTCCATTTTGTTCATTTTTCCCTCCATTTTTTCCATAGATATTTTAATTTTTTTCTATATGCTATATAATAAATGCATAATTTTGTAAAAAAAAGGCATAGAAAGGCACAAATTTTGTTATATTGTTGTTTTTTATGTGCCAAGGAATACATCTTAATAAGGGGGGCGTCTTAATTTATGAATCAAAATTCTAACAAAATCACCAACAAAAACATTATGGTTGAAAATATTAATCGTCTTTTATATCAGAAGAATTGGTCTATCAGGCAGCTTGCCGATGAGGCTGAGCTTCCATATGAATCCGTTAAGAAATTAGTTGGGGGTAAGGTTAACAATCCCACTATTTATACTATTTCAAAGGTTTGCGATGCGCTTAATTGTAGCATTGACTATATTTTAGGGCGCTCAGTCATTAATACCATTGATAAAAAATCACTTCCGCCAAGGGTTTTTAATCTACTTGTGGAAATTGCCTATTTTGAGTCCCGCATTGCCGACTACAACAAATCTCACAAAACCGACTGCATTTCTGTTCTTACGCCAACGGGCTATGTTCAGGATGGAATGGTTTTTGACAGTATTTCTACGAATATTGTTAATATTTCTGCTTACAAAAAAGATTTTGGTGACATTGTTTTGTGTGGGATTAAGATTGTTGGGCGAAATCTTTCACCTACTTATTTTGACAACGATATTCTTCTGATTGGCAAGGACCGTTTTCCTGAATCCGGTGAGACAGGGATTTTTCTTATTGGAAATAAAGTGTATATTCGTAAATATATTCCAGGAATCAGGCTGGAGCTTGCTCCCATTAATGGCGACAAAAACTCGCTTTTCATCGATAATATCGATGATGTTCACTACTTTGGAAGGGTGCTTACAGTGGTTCGTGACGCTTGATGTTTCTTGTTATTGTTAAATTTTTAACTTTTTATTTATTGCAATATTGGGATAATTGTATTATTATAAACGTATAAAAAATCAAAGGAGGCTTACATAATGGCTTACAAAATTACTGACGGATGTATCGGTTGTGGTGCATGTGAAGGTACTTGCCCAGTAGGAGCTATTAGCAACGATGGTAGCGTTTGCGTAATCGATGCAGATACATGTATCGAATGTGGCGCTTGTGCAGGTGCATGCCCAACAGATTCAATCAAATTAGACTAATTATTATAATTTATACGCTCTCTTTGGAGCGTATTATGTACCGTATAGGTATAAAAAATGCCATCTTTACTTTATGTAAAGGATGGCATTTTTTATGTAATATTATCTATGTAACTTTTCATAATATTTTTTATAATATTTTTTATAATATTTTTTATAATATTTCTTATCGTCTTTCTTTTAATATTTTTTAATATTTTTATTGTATCTTTAAATTATTTTTGCTATTTGTCCTTATTATCTGTCTCTTTATGTATTGCATTTTTTTAATATCTTTTGCATTTTATATGCGGTGCAACATTCTTCTATAATGTATTTTTGTTTATGTAGTCTGTGGTTTTTTCCCGAAATGAGCCATTCCTTTTTTCTTGTTTTTCAAAAGAAGTTTTTCTGCTTTTGCTTTTTTTCTTTTTTCTCGACGGCTTAGCTTCTGCTTGTTTCTCATAAGCTCATCAAGTTTTCGATAACGTTCTTCTTCCTTTTCATCCTGAACTCTCATCATATAATTCATTCCTTTTAGAACGTTTTCGCTTACGTTGTCACTTAGCTCTTTTCCAAGGTTCGTTGTGGATTCTTTTAATGCCTTTGAAACAACCTTATTCATAAGGTTCTGGAACTGTTCTAACTTCAAGCCTGTGCTTTCTGCATTCTGACCATTACTCTGTGTCATATTCTGTACCACACTCTGTACACTGCCAGACATTGCCTCCGGCACTTCCTGATAGCAATTCTCCACCCCGGCTTTTTTCTCCCTTACTTCCATCAGCGAAATCGGCTGTCTTACTGTCAGTCTTTCATTTGATTCTTTATTTTCCCTGGTTGCTTTTTTCGGGTTTACCATATTTTTTATTGCCTTTAGGCTGTAGCCCTGCTTCTTTAAGTCCCTGACTTTTCTAAGGCTTTCGATGTTACCTTCCGTGTAGTATCTGTGTCCCATTTCATTTCTTGGAATTTTAATTTCAAGTTCTTCTTCCCAATATCTTAAAACATGTGATTCAACATTGAGCATCTTTGATGCGTCCGAAATAATATATCTTTTTTCCCCCATATACTCCTCCTTAAAAATCGAATTGGAGCATCGAAAAGGAGATGCTCCCTTTTGGAACATCTCCATTATAAATTCATTATATGCCTTGTTCAATATTTTTAACACTGCGAAAAAAACGACTTTCTGTAGCTTTGTCGCCAGCTGTCTACTATAGTCACCTACACCTGTTCTGTTTCCGCATTTTCGAACTTAGTATACTGTGGTAACCATACTAATTCTACTTCACCTACAGGGCCGTTACGCTGTTTAGCTACGTTTACGATGATTCTGTTTCTGTCTTCTGTCTTTGTTTCCTTATCGTAAAATCTTGACATAAGCATTACAACGTCCGCATCCTGCTCAATAGAACCGGATTCACGAAGATCCGCCATAATAGGCTTCTTGTCTTCTCTTGTTTCAGCCGCACGGTTAAGCTGTGATAAGGCAATAACCGGAACGTTTAACTCTCTTGCAATTCCCTTTAAGGTTCTTGAAATTTCCGCAATTTCCTGTTCACGGCTTGACGCTCTGCCGTTGGTTGTCATCAACTGAAGGTAATCCACTATAACAAGCTGGATATCTTTCTCCAACTTAAACTTTCTACACTTAGAACGCATTTCGCCGATGCTTATACCCGGTGTATCATCTATGATAATGTTGGAATTACCAATAATATTGGCTGATTCAACTATGTTTGCCCACTCGCTGTCACTTAAGTCACCATTTCTCATTTTCTGTGAACTTACCATTGAGTTCTGTGAAATAATACGGTTAATAAGCTGTTCGCTTGACATTTCCAAACTAAATATGGCAACAGGTATGTTGTGTTTTACTGCAACTGTTTCCGTAATATTCAAAACAAAAGCTGTTTTACCTACAGATGGTCTGGCTGCAATAAGTATCATATCTGATGGCTGAAGTCCTGAAAGCTGGTGGTCAAGCTTAGTAAAGCCTGTTTCCAAACCTGTAATGGAACCTTTAGTCTGGGAAGCTTTCTCAATCTTTTCAAATACATTAAGAACTACCTGTCTTACCGGAGTGTAATCTCCACTGCTTCCTGACTGAATCAGGTCAAACATCTTCTTTTCCGTTTCCTCAAGAATTGCCTCTAGTGTTTCATTTCCTGCGTAGCATTTGCCGGCAATATCTTCATTGGCACGAATTAGATTTCTAAGAACTGATTTTTCGTAAACAATTTCTGCATACTGCTTAATGTTAGCTGATGTAGGAACCATTTCCAATATATTTCTGATAAAATCAAGACTTACAACCTCTGAAGGCACCCCTGTTTCCTCTAACTTAGACTTTACTGTAACAAGATCACAAGTTTTTCCTTCGTTGTAAAGTTCAATCATAGCCTTAAAAAGAGAGCCATATTGTTTGTTATAAAAATCATCATCTGAAATTTTTTCCATAGCAGTTGTAATGGCATCTGCATCCATAAGCATTGAGCCGATTACTGCCTGTTCTGCCTCATTACTATGGGGCATTACTCTTTTTACTACTGCCTCTTCCATTTGGTTTTCTCCTTGCCGACTTTTATTTTGCTTCAACCTTTACGGCCAAAGTAGCCATAACATCCTTGTGTAACTTAATGTTAACATTGTAAGTTCCAAGTGATTTAATGGCATCAGGGATTATGATTTTCTTCTTATCAATATCCATGTTTAACTGTTTCTTTGCTTCTAAAGCGATTTCCTTGCTTGAAATAGAACCGAAAACTCTTCCCTCTACTCCTGCCTGAATCTTTACGGTAATTGATTTTTCTTTTATTTCTTCTGCTAAAGCCTTTGCTGCATCAAGTTTTTCCTGTGCAACCTTTTCGTCATTCTGCTTCTGAAGTTTTAAATCATTAAGGTTCTTTGATGTTGCCTCAAGACCTAACTTTTTAGGCAAAATAAAATTTCTTGCGTATCCGTCATTTACATTTACAATCTCCCCTTTTTTTCCAAGAGATTTAACATCTTCTAATAATATAACTTTCATTAAAATTCTCCTTCCTCTATCATCTTCTCAATAATCTTCTTTAACATAACGATAACCTCACCGGTTGTCTTGTTTCTAACCTGTGCTCCGGCAAGATTCATATGTCCGCCACCGCCGAACTGTTCCATAATAACCTGAACGTTGACCTTATCTATTGAGCGGGCACTTATATATACCTGATCATTGTATGGTGTACATACAAATGATGCTTTAACATTTTTTACATTTAATAATTCATTGGCAGCCTGAGCTCCAACAATTGTAGGCGAAGAAACGCCCTGAGGATTACATACAGACAATGCATATTCATCCATAAAGATTTCTGTATTCTGAATAGCCAATGCCTTAGCCTTGTAATCAGAAAGCTCATCTCTAAACATTCTTCTAACTCTTGCTATATCCGCACCATTCTTCTTAAGGTACGCTGCCGCCTCAAAGGTTCTGACACCTGTACGGTTAATAAAGTTGTTAGTATCAACCATAATGCCACCATATAAAGCCTCTGCGTCAAGCTTTGTAAGCTTAACTGTTTCATTAATATACTGAATAATTTCAACTACCATTTCACATGTTGATGATGATGATAATTCAACATATGAAAGCTGAGCATTGTCAATGCAATCTGTTGTCTGTCTATGGTGGTCAAATACAATTATACACTGGGCTCTTCTTACAAGCTCAGGATATTCTGTATATGAGGCTCTGTTACAGTCAACTATAATAAGGGCGTCATTCTTAGTCATTTCAGAAACTGCTTCCGGTCCTGTAATAAACATATCTTCATCATATAAGTCTGAGTTCTTAAATTCATCAACTAAAGGAACTACACTGCCACTTACATCTCCAAGTACAATGTGCGTCTTCTTTCCGATAGTCTTTCCAACTCTGTATAAGCCTATTGCGGCACCAAAGGAATCATTATCCCCTATATGATGTCCCATAATATAAAGATTATCTTTTGTTTCAATCAAATCTCTAAACGCTGTGGCTTTTACTCTTGATTTAACTTTTGTGTTCTTTTCTACTGATTTGGTCTTTCCACCGTAATAATAAACCTTACTACCGTCTTTTAACACTGCCTGGTCACCGCCACGTCCAAGCGCCATGTCAATGGCTGTTGTGGACAAATCATAGTTCTGTACCAGACTGTTTCCTCCCATACCAATACCGATACTGATTGTTACAGGAAGGCTGTTTCCTATATTAACTGTTTTTACTTCGTCAAGAATTGCAAACTTGTTAGTCTGCATCTTGCTTATATATTTTGTTTTGAAAACTACAAAATACTTGTCATTTTCAAGCTTTCTGACAATTCCGTCATATTGAGAAAAATAAACATTAATCTTTCTGTCTATTAAAGCTACCAAAAGGGTTCTTCGTGTGTTTTCAACACTTTGTACCACTTCGTCATAGTTATCAATATAAATATTTGCCGTTACAAGTCGTTCTTCCTTAGTCTCTTTTTCCAGCTTGCTGATTAATGTTTCATCTCTTAAATAAATGGAAATTAACTGACCGCTATTTTCTTCCAAAAGATTAAGTGCGCTGTCTTCAAAATCATTTTTCAGCTCAAACTTGGTTAATGTTACCGCAAATAATTTGTCTTTATAACTAAGCTTAACGTGATTAGGTTTCTCGTCATCAAAAACTAAATATTCCGGCTTAATGCCTTCAAAAATATTCATAATGTTCTTATTTAAAACACTCTTTTCAAATAAGGTATCAAACTGGTTGTTAGTCCATAGTATCTTTCCATTTTCGTCAATAAGGCCATATGGCACATCCATTTCCTTAAGCATCTGTCGTTGAACCAGACTGTAAGCACTTCCGAAGTCTATAAGTCTCTTAGTTACGTTGGAATTATACTTAATAGCTATGCTTAGCATTAAAATAATGTAAACAAATGTGGCAAGACTCATTACTGCGCCTGCTCTTACATCAATGGCATATGTAATCACATTAATCATTATCCAAAATCCAATAAAATACAACGGTCCCTTTAAATATTTTCCTACCTGAGTCTGTAATTTTTTCTTTCTTTTATTTCCCATATAATACTCCATTCCGCTTTTCTTAAAACGGTATAAACAGCTACGCCTATTTCATCTCTTCCCTCTTTTTTGTTTATGACTACCATACATTTCTCACTTATTTATAGTGCTCATTACCCCTAAGTATATCATTATTCTAACAATATTTAAAGTTAAACTTATGCTTATGTGTTAGTTTTGTCTAACTTCTTTTTTCTTTACTTTTACTCCGTTTTCCCTTACACTTACTTTGGATTTATATTATGTTATTTATACTATATTAATGGAACGGAGATTATTATGTTTAGAGTTTGGGGACGTACTTTTAAAAGTAATAAAATGTTACAAAGCACTACTATTGAATTGGATATTCCTGACGAGACAAGAACTCATAAGGTTTTTATGGCTCTTGAACAGATTTGTGAGGAATTTGATTTAAGCAATCCAATATGGCTTGATTCAAATATTAACGAGTTTAAACGTATTGCGCGAACAAGATTTTATGCAGACAGTTTTGTGGAATCAATAGATTTCGACTATCTTGACTTCTATGTTATTGAAGAGGATTAATCTTTTCACTAAGCTTATTAAGTATAGGTTTATATCCGCAGTTGGATTTTAAATTAATAGATTTTTCCCATTAATAAAAAAGACCTGTCACACCAAGTTTAAAGTGCAACAGGTCTTTTGACTTTTTAAGTCTCTTTGAACGCGCTTTTTAGAAAATTATTTCTATACTATTTAAAATTTCTACACTGTAATCTTATCAATTAGCAACCCATTAAGTAGTCCATTATTTTCTTTGAATCTTCTAATTCATGAGCTACAATTTCCATTTCAGGAATCTTAGCTGCTGAAGAGAAAATTGTTGACAATGAAACTAACTGACATAACTTTGATTTTAAGTTTAATCTGTCTCCATCATCTGTTATTAATTCAACTCTTCCTGTACAACTGTCAATTACCTTTAAAAATTCTTCAGGGTTTTCAATATTTTTAATCTTCATAGTATCTCTCCTTGTCTTTTTGTTCCATTACTCTTCTGTTACATTACTATTACATTAATAATCTACCATTTATAAATAGCAAATTACTTCTGTTTCTGTTTTTCCTCGATGTCTTTAATCATATCGATTCTAACCTGATGACGGCCACCTTCATATTCTGCATTAAGCCATTCATCTACTATCATTTTTGCAAGTTCTATGCCAATAACTCTTGCGCCAAATGCAATAATGTTAGTGTTGTTATGCTGCTTAGATAATCTTGCGCTATATGGCTCGCTACATACGCAGGCTCTAATTCCGTTAACCTTGTTAGCTGAAAGTGAAATTCCTACACCTGTTCCACAAATTAAAACACCACAATCTACTTCACCGTTAACAATGGCATTGGCTACTGCCTCGCCATATACAGGGTAATTACATCTCTCAGAAGAATTTGTACCGAAATCTACAACTTCATGTCCTTTTTCTTCAAGATATGCCTTGATTTCATTCTTCATTTCAACTGCTACATGATCATTTCCAATTCCTATTTTCATTTATGTCACCTCATTCTTTTGTATTTTTTAATTAATTTAGGGAGAGGATTTTAAGCAATAATATAATCTCCTGCTTCCTTAACTACATCTGTTTCCTTATCGCAAATTAATGTTGCCTGATCAATGTCAAGCACCTTACATAAAGTATTTTTTCCTGATTTACTGCTATCTGCCAAAATATATGCCTTACCTGCGTTCTTGCAGACAATACGTTTCTTTTCAGCTTCTAACAAATCAGGTGTATTAAACCCTGCTTCTTTTGAAAAACCGGATATTCCTACAAAAGCTTTGTCAAAATAGTAACTCTTTAAAAAGTTGTTTGTTGTAATTCCTCTAATTGAAGCAGTAGTAATATTGATTTCACCACCTGCTATAATACACTTAATATTAGGAGATTGCAACTCTGAACATATTAATGCATTTGTTGTTACAACTGTTATGTTTTTGTCTTTTAAATATTTAACCATATCTAAGGCTGTACTTCCTGAATCGATATAAATCGAATCACCGTCATTTACAAGACTTGCTGCAACCTTAGCAATTCCGTCCTTCTCTTTGACATTCTTACTTTTCTTTGAAAGAACAGGAACTTCATAGCTGCCTCTTTTTAAACAAGCTCCGCCACCTCTTAGTAATGTTATCTCTCCCTCTTTCTCCATGGTCTTCAAATCTCTTCTGACCGTCGATTCAGAGACACCCCCTAAAGATTTACAAAACTCATCCAAAGATACAACCTCATTCTTCTCAAGCAATTCTGCTATTTGTAATCTTCTCTCATAAGGTATCATATCTTCTTCCTCCTGTGTATTTGTAATCAATTCTCAAAGAGAATTGATTGCCTACTTGCACACTCGCACTAAGTGCTTTTTAATAGTGTGCAATTCCCATATTTGTAATCAATTCTCAAAGAGAATTGATTGCCTGTATACGTAACGATAAAAACGTTACAGTTATACCTATATAATATCCTTTAATGGTTAAAAATGTCAATAATAATCGGGGTTTATTCCACGTCCTCCAAAGTTGGCATTGAAGGCTGTGCTCCCATTCGGCAAACTGTAATTGCACTACACTTAGTTGCAAACTTACAAGCCTCAATCAGGCTCTTTCCTTCAATTATTGAATGACTTACTGCTCCGATATATGAATCTCCTGCTCCTGTTGTTTCAATCGCATCTACTTTCATTGCCGGAATAAATTCGATTGTTCCATTTTCGTAAGCCACTGCTCCATCTTTTCCAAGTGTGAAAATAACATTATTATTGTATTTTTCTGCCATTTTCTTAATTTCTGTTTTTGCCTTTTCAACTGAGTCGATTTTTTCGTGACAGTAAAATTCTGCCTCGACTTCATTTACTACAAGAATGTCTACCTTACTTAAACATTCTTCAGGTAATTCTATTGCAGGTGCTGCGTTTAATACAACTGTACATCCTGCTTCTTTTGCCTTATCAATTGCATAAGCAATAATTTCTACCGGAATCTCGTTCTGTAGAATACATACACCTGATTCTTTAAGAATAGGCATTGCATTGTCTACATCTTCCTTTGTAACCTCAAAGTTTGCACCTCTTACGATGCATGCATAAACGCTTCCGTCTTCAACTGCGTTTATAACTCCCATTCCACTACTTCCGGGTACTTTTCTAATATAATCAACATTTACACCATACTCTTTTGCTGTGTTAACCAAAAAGTCTGCTGATGCATCTGTTCCAACACATCCTACCATATAAGTTGGAGTTTTTAATTTTGCTGCCTGAACTGCCTGATTAGCACCTTTTCCGCCGGCACTAAATGTCGCTCCGTTGGCTGTTAATGTTTCACCTTTAAAAGGTAATCTTGGAATTTTTAAGATGACATCATAGTTTAAACTTCCGATAACTGTGATTTTCTTATTCATCCTTATTTTCCTCCTACTCAAAATTTATTTTGTTTCCTATTATTAAAAAGAATAAAGGCGCAAAGTTTATTTTTCCCTGCGCCTTTATTATAATTCAATTCATATTGAAAATATATTAGTGCCGCAATGTTTATTAATTTTTTGCGGTTTATTTTTTAGTTTTCAGCTTTCTTATGTCTTGAAATAAATCCTGCAACGTCCTGCTGAATGAATTCGAAGTATGAAGCTACGATGATAATAATACCAGTTACAACGAACTGCCAGAATGAGTCAACGTTGATAACTACCATACCTACTTTTAATACTGCTAACATTAATGCACCGATGAATGTTCCAAGTGCTGTACCTTTACCACCTGCCATTCTTGTTCCACCGATAGCTGCTGCTGCGATTGCGTTTGTTTCATATCCGCTACCTGCTGTTGCTTCTGCTGAACCTAAACTTGCTAACATAATCATACCTGCAATTGCTGAGCAAACACCACAGAAGATGTATGCAATGTATTTTGTCTTAACTACGTTAACACCTGATAACTTAGCTGCTTCTTCGTTTCCACCTACTGCATATAAGTAATCACCACTTCTCATCTTTGATAAAAGAATGTGTGCTACTAAGAATACAACTACCATAACTATGATGTAGTATCTGATTCCTCCAACTAATTCTCCGTTGAAGATGTTTCTGTATGAGTCCGGAACGTTTGTTACAGGTACACCACCTGTTACTACATAAGCAAGACCTCTGTATAAACTCATTGTACCTAATGTTGCGATAAATGGCTGTAACTTCATCTTATTAATTAAGAATCCGTTAAATGCACCAAGAACTGCACCAACTACAAGTCCTACTAAAATTCCAAGGAATGGATTCATTCCATAGTTTACTGTACATGAAGCAACTATAATACCTGTAATTGCGTATGTACAACCTACTGAAAGGTCGATACCACCTGTGATGATTGTAAACATCATACCTACTGCAAGTACACCGTTTAATACCATCTGCTGTAAAATAGTTACAAAGTTGTTATAATTTAAAAAGTTACTGTTTAGTACTGTAAAGACAACTGCCATAGCCAAGGTTGCCAGCAATACTACAAACTCACGTTTATATTTATCCCATATATTTTTCATTTTGATTACCTCCAATTGCTAAATCAAGAATTGAATCTTCTACAAAGTCAACCTTATTTGTTAACTCAGCTGTTATTCTTCCTTCACTCATAATTATCATTCTGTCGCTTATACCCATGGCTTCAGGTAATTCTGATGAAACTACGATAATACTCTTTCCATCTTCTACTAACTGTTCCATAAGTCTGTAAATTTCTGCCTTAGCACCTACGTCAACACCTTTTGTAGGTTCATCGAAGATAATTATATCTACATCTGTAGACATCCATCTTGCCAAAATAACTTTCTGCTGGTTACCACCTGACATGTTGCTTGTCATATAATCAACACGTCTTGGATGTACGTCCATTTCTTCGAAGTAAACTTCTGCGTTTTTAATCTTCTTCTTTGTGTCTGTAAATGGACCTGTCATATATTTCTCTAAGCTTGATATTGCTATATTTTCATAGTTATTAGAAAGATTCATAAATCCCTGTGTTTTTCTGTCTTCAGGTAATAAACCGATGCCGGCTTTTAAGGCTTTTGTTGTATTCCAGCCATTCTTTACTTCTTTACCTTTAAGAATAATCTTTCCTGATGTTCTCTGATCTGCACCAATAAGTGTTCGCATGACTTCAGTTCTTCCTGCTCCAACTAATCCGAAGAATCCTAAGATTTCACCTTTGTGAAGTTCAAAACTTACGTCATTATAATTTTCATTACATAAATGTTCTACTTTTAATACTACTTCATCTGTCATTGGACTAGGTTTAAGTCTTGATGCCACTGCTGCAACATTTCGACCAACCATTGCGTGAATCAGTTCATCTCTTGTAGTACTTGCAATATCCATTGTCTGGATATATTCTCCATCTCGAAGAATTGTTGCTCTGTCACAAATCTGGAAAATTTCTTCCAATCTATGACTTACATATAATATTGTTACGCCCTGTTTTTTAAGTTTTCTTACTACTTCAAACAAAGCTTCTGTTTCTTTTGTTGTAAGTGAAGCTGTTGGCTCGTCAAGAGATATAATCGTTGAATGATGATATAACGCTCTTGCAATTGCTAACATCTGCATTTCACCTGCTGTTAATGTTGCAACCAAATCTGATGATTTAAAGTTACAGTTTAAGTCTTCTAATATTACGTCTACATCTTTATTCATTTTTTTGAAATCAATAAAGATTCCTTTTTTAGGTTCATATCCCATTGTTACGTTCTGTCCAACGGTAAGATCTTTTACTACCAATGTTTCCTGATGAACCTTAGATATTTTGCCATTTACAATAGCATCATTTGTGTCTTTAAAGCTTACCTTTTTACCATGAAGTCTTACCTCTCCTTCATATTCAGGATAAACTCCATGCAAAATATTCAATAGTGTTGATTTTCCTGCACCATTTTCACCAAGCAATGCATGAACTTCACCTTCTTCTACTGAAAAAGAGATATCTTTAAGGACGTGTACTCCTGGAAAGCGTTTGTTAATCTTAACAAATTCAACAGCCTTCGCCATAATCGTTCCTCCTTTATATATGTGGGAGAAAGTTTTACCTTTCTCCCACTTTACAAATCAAATCTTCTAAATTATTGTGTCTAAACTATTCTGTTACATATTTTGGATCTGTCCAACCAATGATGTCTTTTGCGTCTTTATCTACGTTAGTCTTATCGATAAGAGCCTGTGGAGTATGTGTTACTCTAGGAATATCCTGTCCAGCTAATACTCTTAATGTTACTTCTGTAGCAACCTGTGACATATAGTAACCAAATGAATCAACTGTTGCATCTAACTTACCGGCTCTGATTGAGTCATAAGCTTCACCGATACCATCAACACCTACTACTAAGATATCTTTCTTAGCTTCTTCAACTGCTTCTACTACACCTAAAGCCATATCATCGTTGTTACAGAAGATAGCCTTTAAGTCTGGGTTCTGCTGAATCCATGTGCTTGCTAATTCTTTAGCTTTCTGTCTATCCCAGTCAGCATTCTGTTCTGCTACTACGTTAAGTCCTGAATTGTTGTCTTTGATCCATCCCTTGAATCCTGCTGTTCTTTCACGAGCTGCGAAAGCTTTTGCCATACCGATTACGATAGCTACATCACCTTTGTCACCAAGCTTCTTTGAAACCCATTCAGCTGCTAATTCACCATTCTGGTAAGCATCCGGTCCTACGAAGTAATCTGCTGCTGCGATTAATCCATCGTTTACGTTAATTGTAGGAATCTTTTTGCCTTTAGCGTTATCAACTGATGCTGTTAAGTTTGAATCTGAGATTGGGCTTAACATTAAAGCGTTGTAACCCTGGTTTACTAAGTTGTCTGTCATTGTCTGCTGTCCGATTTCATCACTTTCATCTGTTGTTCCGTCAATCTTAATTGATACGTCTACGCCTGCATCTTTAAGTACCTTTTCTGACTGTTCATAACCATTTTTAAAGTTACGCCAGAATTCGTTTGAGAATGACTTTGCGATGGCACCCATCTTTAAACCACTCTTAACTTTTACTTCGTCTCCGTTATCTTTACGGATGTCTTCGATAGTCTTGCTGTCTTTAACTGTATCAGGGTTAAATTCCTCTGTAGCCTGTGTGTTATTTGAGGCTGCTGTTGTTGCGTTGTTTGAGCTAGATGATGAATTTCCACATCCAACTAAACCGATTACCATTGTTGCTGCAAGGGCAACTGCTAAAAATTTCTTTCTCATTTGTGTGTTCTCCTTTTTCTTTTTTTATTTTCTCTTTATTTCAACATGTCCAGAACAAGGCGCTGTGCCTCAACTCCGTCACGTTTAGATACTACTTCAGCTATTCTGTCCATTCCGATTTCATCAATTATTTTTGAAATCTTTTCGAATGAATTGATGTTTGCCTGTGTTTCAAGCTTTGCGTTTTCTCTGATTGGGAATGTATCGAAGAATACAACTCCCTGATAATTGTACTTCTTTAAATAGTAGATAAACTCAGCTGCGTGAGCTATATTTACTGAACCAAATATCATTCCGCTGTCCATCTGTGAATATCCGTCGTTCATATGTAATCCATAAAGTTTTCCCATACTTGCTGCAAGTGCTAGTCCATATGCCGGGGAATCTCTCTTCATTAACATATGACAGAAGTCTAATGTACATCCTACATTTGGTCTGTCTATTTCTTTAATAAGAAGTAATGTCATTCCTGTGCTGTCAACCATTGAGAAGTTTCTTGGTTCAAATGGTTTGTACTCGATGCTGTATTTCATGTCTGGTGCATAATCTGCTAATTCTCTGAAAGCATCTATCATTTGGTTCCATGCTTCTTCATAGTCAACTTGGAACGCATAATCAAAACCGTCATTTTCTAACCATAATGTTATGTATGTTCCACCAAGTTCTCTACAAATATCTGTAGCTTCCTTACAATATCTGATGGCTCTTTCTCTAAGTTCCGGATCAGGATTTGTTAAGTCTCCGTTTGTGAAATCATTTCTCCAACGAACTGCCAATCCGTTAACTTTTAAATCACCCATGGCCTTTTTGATTTCTTCTAAATCATATCCTGCAAAATGTTCCGGGTAGTTAAACTCTAAATGTGTAATGCCGTCCATCTCGTGATATGCCTTAATTGCATCAAATACGTTCTGGCCTTTTAATATAAAAGAATTAAATCTTCCTGCGTAATTCATATTTCCTTCCTTTCTCTGTTATTTCTTTTATCTTTTGTTTTTTCAAGTTTTGTCATTTGTTTTCATCTGATAGCATAATTGTAGTACTCTTTTCATTTTCTGTCAACTATTTTCAACATTTTTCACGGTTTTCACAATTTAGACATATTTCTTTTGTGCATATTGTACAGTTTTCGTTGCTAAAAACGTTTCATTTGTTGTTACTTTTTGCTTTGTGTTATTTTTGCCTTTTTCCGGTTTTTTTGATTTTTCTAACAATAATGTTATTTTTTGAGTATGCAAATTGTATTTTTTGTGTAATATGTATGCTGATTGTTGGGTATTTGAGATAGAATTGTCAATAATTCTTTATTTTTCATTTTCTGTCATTTGTTTTCACTTGATATGAGAGATTTGGGGTGGATTACTTCAAGACTATTCGGGATTTGTACTATATATGGGCCGAACTCTAAGTCTGTAACTATTCAAGCCAAAAGAAAAATACCTCACGGTTTTCATTTTCTCAAACCGTGAGGTATTTTGGTATAATCTAAGGTTGTCCTATTTTTTCAAAAAATGTTCTCTATTGGGGTATTCTTCTCTATAGGCTTCCAGCGCTGCTGTCTGAAGGATTTCAAATTCTTTATCCATTCTGAACATATGAGGTGTTAGGAATGCAATGTTGCTTATTTGTTCAGCTATCTTTTTTGCAATGCCCTCATCAGATAACTGTCCCAGTCCAAAAACTGCCGAAGTGAAGCCTCTACCTCCTCGACTTACCTGAATAAATTTTTTAAATGTATTCTTTAGCTCATTTTTAAGAATGCCACGTTGCTCCTCTGACAGAATTTCATAGTTGTCAATGCACAAATTATTAATAATCTTGCTCAACTGTTTTCTCTTCGCTCCGCCTACATCAGTGGAACCACTTTCTGATATGTATTTCATTTCCATAAGATAGCCTATGAATAAGTCTTTTTTAGGCTTTCTTTTTCCATATCTTGCTGTCCATAAGCATTCTCGTAGTTCTTTATTATTGTCTGACTCTATATTTTTTTGAAAAATTTCTAATCTTTTCTCAGGTTCCATTTCTTCATAAAACTCTTCTCCAAAAAGTTCTTTTTTTAACTCGTTTTTAGACTTTTCATTTGTCTCTTTCTTAGATTCTTCTTTAAATTCTTTGTTAAACCTTTCACTCCACATATATTGACCCGCCTTTATTTTATGAATTTGTCTATACTGCTTTTTTCAACTTTTTTGTATTGAGACACATAATATTTTCCCTGCTGTAAATTATGATTTTTCATACTATTGCCCTGATAAATATCTACAACTAATCGTGAAATTTCTAATGCCTGATCTTCTTTGTCATTGTATACCGTTCCCTGCATTTCGCCATTCTTTATTGCTGTTAAAGCATCATCCAAACCGTCAATTCCAAAAATAATCGGCCACTGCTTCTTGTCATATTTTGATTTTTTATATGCCTCCAATGCTCCTAATGCCATTTCATCATTGTTGGAAATTATCATTTCTATCTTATCGCCATATTGTTCAATTAATTGGTTTGTTCTGTTTTCTGCCTGTCCTCTATTCCAATCTGCAAACTGATAACTTAATTTTTCCAGTTTTATACCTTTGCCTATTATGGTTTTTACGGAACAGTCCGTTCTACTTATGGCATCCTGATGCCCCGCTTCACCTTCCAATAATACATATTGAATTTTTCCATCATAATTTTTATCAACTTCTTTATTCTTTTTTATATATTTTGCTGCTATCTGTCCCTGCATTTTACCTGACTGTTCTGCATTACAGCCTACATAATAAAGTTTATCCCATTGCTTCAAATCCTCTTTAACCGGTTCCCTGTTAAAGAAAATAACGGGTATGTTATTCTGTCTTGCCATTTTTATAATCTTAGAAGGCTCTGTTCTATCTACTAAATTTATACACATTATATCGCATCCTGCATCAATCATCTCTTCAACAGCTTCATTTTGATCCCTTTGGTCATTGTCTCCATTTCTTTCGGAAATCATTATCTTCATATCCTTCGTTTCCATAGTTTTTAAGTTCCCTTTTAGCTGTTCTTTTAACGCATTTATAAAAGGATCATCCTGTGTATACGTCACTATGCCTACTCTAAGTATGCTCTTCTTCTCTTCTTTATTACTTTGACAACCGCAAATATTGCAGACTAGAATTATTCCTAAAATCAAACCTACAACAATTTTCTTTCTTTTATTCATATGAATACAAAAACCTTTCAATATCAGTAGTAAATAAATCTTTTTTATAAACTATTTTGTGTTCCACATTAGTACTTTTCATCACATAAAAAGTATGGTTTAGTCTTTCAGTTATCTCCTTAACACTTTTATATCCCATTTCATATCCGTCAGGAATTATCACACATTCCACTTTTCCATAATCCACAAGGACAAGGGACTCAACATTAGTTCCAACACCATATATTTTCGCACCATTATACGAATCCTCTCTGGCGTTTTCACCCAAATCATCTAGTGAATAGTTATCTAACGCTACTATTGCATCAACTTTACTCCTGCGATTTACAATTTTAACAATGTCTTTATTTTCTATGCCATTATATTTCCACGCAACTTTCATGCCACTATCTTTTATTGCATCTTCAAACCCTTTATATCTGTCAGCTGTTTCTTCTTTTTCTTTCTGTCCTAGTACAATGCCTATTTTCTTTATAGATTTTCCAACCATTTCTTTTCCAAGACTATAGCCGATTTTGTAATTATCAGGCTTTATTACAGGGTATTCAGATTTTTTATTTTCTCCCATATAAACATCTTCAGTTACTAATATAAATGGCTTGTCTCCACAAATAGTCTTCATTTCTGTTTTTGTTTTGCTTCCCGGAGCCGGACTTATTATAAAAGCATCAACTCCATTTTCTATTTGCTCATTAATTAATTCTTTTTGATCATCTATGTTGTTGATTTCATCAGCATTACATATAATCAAATGAATATTATTGACTTTGGCTGATTCTTTTAATCCCTTTATGAAAGAATTCCAATTTTTATCACCTGAATTTTGTACAATTACTGCAACTTTCTTTTCTGTCTCATTTTGATCAAACATTTTGAAAGTGAAAAAAAGTGCTAAAACACATAATATAATTTCTGTAGCAAGAAAGATTACTTTATTCTTTTTCATTTTTGCCCTTCCTTTCTACACTTTTCTCTTCCATTTTACTTTGATTTTCACTATTAAATGGTATTGCCGGTATATGTATTGTAACTTTTGTTCCCTCATCTGCTTCACTTTCGACTTTTAATCCATACTCTTCACCAAACATAAGCTGTATTCTATTATGAACATTTATTACGCCTACACCTGAACCATGTTTTGGAACTTTACTGTTATCTGTAAGAATATTTTCCACTACTTCTTCTCTCATACCCATTCCATTATCTTCTATAGATATGTATATATCCTCTTCAATCTTTCTTCCTGTAACAGTTATCATTCCGCCTTCATCAGCATCCATATCGCCTACACCATAATAAATTGCATTCTCTAATATGGGTTGTATTACCAGTTTTACAATACAGTAATCATTAATTTCTTCATCAATGTGGAATTTTATTCCAAATCGTTCTTTGTATCTTACCATTTGAATGCTCATATAACTTTTACTGTGTTGTATTTCATCTGCAATTCTTATTATTGTTTTTCCTTTTGATAAGCTTATTCTAAGTAACTTAGCAAGCTCCGAAATCATCAATACTGCATCTGCGTTTCTGTTTGCTTCCACCATCCAGGTAATGGATTCTAATGTATTATATAAGAAGTGTGGATTTATCTGACTTTGCAATGCTGCTAATTCACTTTTTCTTCTTTGAGTCTGTTGCTTAATAATCTCGTCCATCAATTCTTCAATCTGTTCATATGATTTCTGAACTGAATATCCCAGATGTCTTATCTCTGAAGAACCTCCAACATAAATGTCTTTTTTGCCACCTGCTTCATAAGCCTTAACGGATTCATCTAACTCTCTAATAGGCTTTGAAATTCTCTTTGAAATAAATCTATTTACAACAAGAAGCATCATCAGCAATATTATAATGGTTATTACAATATAATATCTAAACTGGTTCATGCTCATAATTTGCGTGCTTTCCGTCACAACACCCACAACTTTCCAACCTGTATATGCCATATTACTTATAACATAATTTGCTTTTCTTCCATTTAATTTAAGTTCATATATTCCGTCTTCATATGAAGCAAGTTCCCTTTTGCTTTCGGTTAACTTGTTTCTGTCAATTTCAACCTTTCTTGGATGATAAATTATATCTCCATTACCATCACACAAATAATAATATACACCGTTGGAATTACCATTAATTCTTTCAAACGTTTCTTCAATAATTGAATATTTCATATCTACTAATAATATTCCGCTTATTGGTTCTTCTCCATCATTTATGTCAACTGAACGGCTAAGAGAAATAACCCAATTATACTTGTATGTTCCATCCATAAATATATTTTGCAAATGAGGTTTTGAAAAATGAATGTTCTCTATTTCTTTCTTTGCATTATAAAACCAATCCTGTTTTTTAATTTCTACGTTCTTTTTCTCTGAAGAAATTGGTTCTGCTGCCATAAGTTTTCCTTCATTGTTGTACAAAACCAGGCTTTGTATTTTGTCAGAATTTATTTCGTAAAGAAGGCTAAACTGGTTATTAAATTCCTGACTCGAAACATCGTATTGTTGAATAATGTTATAGTTCGCTGCATTTGAAATCTGTCTTATATTATACAAATCGGAATTCATTTTTTCTACTACGCTGTCTACTATGCCCTCAGTGCTTGATATATTTGTTTCTTTAACTGACAGCTTAAATCTGTTATAAATTAACAAGCCCATAACTACAGTAACTGCAATTGTAAGCATAGTTAAAACAGTCATTATTACTGACTGTATATCAAGACCTATAAATTCCCCTTTGTGAAACCATTTTCTTCTTCCTCTATTAAGATTTTTCCCGCCTGTTTTACTTTTATTTTTCAATATTCCATCCCTGCATATATTTATGATTTTAATTTTGCATTTCGATATTTAGATGGTGAAATTCCAAATTTCTTTTTGAATACATAACTAAAATAGTTTGCGTCCATATATCCAACCATTTCACCAATCTTGTAGCTTTTCTCATTTGTATCTAAAATTAACTTTGCTGCTATATCCATTCTATAATCTGTTAAATAAGATACAAAAGAAATTCCTGTTTCCTTCTTAAATATAGAAGAAAAGTATGAATTAGACACTCCCATTATTGAGCAAACCTTATCCAAGGATAAATCTTCTTCCATATATCTGTTTGCGACGATATTTTTTGCGTCATTTATCAGTCTTCGTGATTTACTGTTTCGGACACTCTTTAATTGTTTTCCCATTTCTGTGGAAACTTGCACAATCCATTTTTTTAGTGTGCTTTCATCCATTTTTGGCACCTTTTCATAAGGGTTGCTCATTTCGCCCAGAAAATCGTTAAAGTCAATAAAATTATTTTCGCAAAATCTGTAGAATGCTCCTACCATTTCCATTGTATATAACTTATATTGGCTAACCGTATTGGAATTACCATGTATTCTGTCAACTTCCCTGTTTGTTGCAGCCTCTATTTCCTGTTCGTTTCCCAGATAAATGGCCTTAAACAATTCATGCATCTTTGTTTCTTCTGACTGTAATCCCATATTTTGTTTGTTTGATGTGATTTCATCAATATTTATGGCTCTCTTTGTTCCGTATAATACTCTGTATGATACGGCTTCCCTTGCCCCATCATACGAATTATTAATATTTGATATGTTATCACATACCATACCTATCCCTGCAGTTACTACTGCTCCAATTACTCTGTTAACCCACTTACAGAATTTATCACAAACATCAGTAAGTTCTACTGTCTCTTCTTTTGATTTCAATTCTATAATAAGAACTGTATTTCCTAAATATATAAATTCCCTACACTTGAATTTTCCCACTATTCTTGCTTTTATCTCTCTCTCAACCGACATAGATAATAATAATGGCGACATTTCTTCCGGAACATTATTTTCTGAAGTGTGAAAAACTGCACAACAAAAATACGGTCCATTTAAATCTATCTTGTATGCCTGCAAAAATTTCTCATATTCACTTTCGTTAACTCTTCCCTCTATTAACGAAACAAAAAAGTTAGTCTGAATAATTGGCAAAACATCATCGAAATAATTTTCAAGCTTTTGAACATTTAATTTTTCTTCTCTTTCTTTATCCAATGAATTCTTAACACGCTTAAGGCACTCTGACAATTCCACAGCGTTAATTGGTTTAAGCATATATTCATCTATTTCAAGATGCACTGCTTCTTTTGCATAATCAAATTCATCAAATCCCGTAAAAATAATTATATGAACATTTTTGTATTCATCGTTTAATCTTCTCGACAGTTCCAGACCATCCATATAAGGCATTTTTATGTCAGTTATAACAATGTCAGGTTGTAACTTTTCTACTAATTCTAATGCTTTTACACCATTTGTTGCACTGCCTACAATCTGCAAACCTAATTGTTCCCATAATATTCGGCTTTTTATTGCATCAATTACTTCTTCTTCGTCATCCACCAAAATAACTTTGTAATTTTCCATATTAGTTTTCTCTATATCAGTATTATTTTTTATTTCCATATTTCTCCCACCTGTTTTTTTTATTATAACAAACTATGAATTGCTTTTAAACCAATTTAGACTAAAAGCCGTTCCATTAATCATATAGATAATTAGAACGACTTTTAGCTTTATCATTAAGAAATATTTTCTAATATTTATTTTTTCTGTACATATTTAAGGCAGTCAAGAGTTACTGCTGCAAGGATGATAATACCTTCAAAAATAAACTGGAGGTTTGTATCAATTCCAAGGATTGTAAGGGAATAAGTAAGGGAAGTGAAAATAAGAACACCTGTTACTACACCTGAAATCTTACCAATACCACCTGTAAATGATACACCACCAACTACGCAGGCTGCGATTGCATCCATATCCCATCCTTGTCCATATGCTGCACTACCTGAACCAATCATTCTGTTACATTCAAGCCATGAACCAAATCCATAAAGAATACCTGCAAGAATGAATGCTCCCATAGTTACTTTGAATACTGAGATTCCTGATACTGCTGCTGCTTCAGGATTTCCACCTACAGCAAACAGATTTTTTCCAAAAGTTGTTTTATTCCAGATAAACCATACAATTGCAATGGCAACTAATGCCCAAAGTATAATTGTTGGGAAACCACCTATTTGAGGAATGAAAATATTAGGTATTGCCTGGTCAATTGCACCGAATGAAACACCTTTTGTTGCATATGTAACTAAACCAAAAATAATAAGCATGTTAGCCATTGTTGAAATAAATGGATGCATCTTAAATCTTGCCATAAAAAATCCTGCTATCATAGCAAAGAATGTTGTAAGTACAATGCAGACAACTAATGCCAAAATTGCTCTGTTTACAGGACCCATACTTGAAAAGTCAAATATGTGACCAAATACTCCACCTGTATTAATACCGTTATGCATTATTATGGTCGACGCTACCATACCCATACCAACCATACGTCCTACGGAAAGGTCCGTTCCTGTTAAAAGGATTAATCCTGCAACCCCAAGGGCGAGGAACATTCTAGGGGAAGCCTGTTGCAGAATGTTAAGTATGTTTGTGTATGTAAACAACTGTGTATTTTTTACTATTGGAGTTACTGCACATAATCCAATAAATATTAGAACAATAACAATATACAAGCCATTCTTGTAAAGAAACTGTGCTAAATTAAATGAATATTTATAGTTTTCTATACTCTGTGCTTTCTTTTGTGCAAATGTATATTTTGACATTCTCAACAAGTCGATTAAATGATACTTATGTAAAAACGCATCATGTTTTCTGTCTTTGATTTCCTGACATTTTGATTCATGTGCCATCTTCGCATCATATAATTTATTCTTGTAAACATATTTTTCATCTTTAATCTCATCCGGATCGGATAATTTACTTAACTGTGCTGTATGTTCTTCTTTTAATACTGCACAAATTCTCTCATACTCTTTCTTTTCAGCCTCTTTTTCAGCTTCACAACTTTTAACCACCTTATTGTAGTACTGGTTGTTATAATTCTTTGAAAGATAATCTTCAGCTTCTGCAATTAATTTGTTTACTTTGTCTTTATTACGACTTTCAACTGCGTTTGCCTCTTCTAATACTTTTTTATCGTTTTCGATAATTTTTGTCTTTTCTTCTTTTGATAGATTTTTGCTTTCTTTTACAACTGCAATATGGTTCTTTAAGCTTCTAACTTTGTCTGTACCATCTAATCTTAAAGCATCTATCTGTTCCTGTATTTTTCCTATATATTCATCTATGGGCTCTCGAAGTTTTAACTCCTCTTCAGCCGAAAGAATAAATCCTTTCTCTGCCATATCTTATGCTCCTCTCTTTTTTACAAATACTTAGCACTAAGTCTTAATAATTCTTCCTGATCTGTTTCTTTAGTGTTAACTATTCCTGCCAAATGTCCATTAGACATAACGCCTATTCTATTAGTTATACCTAAAATTTCCGGCATTTCAGATGAAACAACTATAATTGTTTTTCCCTGTTTTGCCATGTTTATAATCAATTCATATATTTCGTATTTGGCTCCAACATCAATACCTCTTGTTGGATCATCCATCATAAAGATATTAGGTGAACGTTCAAGCCATCTTCCAAATATTGCTTTCTGCTGATTACCACCTGAAAGGCTTGAAATCATATCGTCAGGTCCCATACATTTAGTATGCATAACTTTTATTTCATTTGCCGTTGCACGAACCATTTCATCTTTGGATAATGCTATACCTTTTTTGTAGTGATTCATATTTGCAATAGTAGTATTAAATGTAATGTCTCCCTTTAAGAATAAGCCATTGGCCTTTCTTTCTTCTGTTATAAGTGCAAAGCCATGATCCATTGCATCCTTTGTTGATGTAAAATTCATTATTTTTCCATCATAAATTACATTTCCTGCTGCTCTTGTACGCATTCCAAATATTGTTTCAAGTAATTCCGTTCTTCCTGCACCTACAAGTCCATATAATCCGAAGATTTCTCCTTTTCTTATGTCAAATGATATATTCTGAAGTTTAGGTGCGTATTTAGTAGACAAATTTTCCACTGAGAAAATAACTTCTCCCGGCTTATTATCTACAGGTGGAAATCTGTTATCAAGTGAACGTCCAACCATTGCTGAAATAAGTTCATTCATATCTGTGTCTTTGCTATCTTTTGTCATAACAAGACTTCCATCTCGTAAAACTGAAACCTGATCACAAATTTCGAATATTTCATCCATTTTGTGTGATATGTATATTAATGAGATTCCCTGTTCTTTCAACTGTCTCATCATCTTAAATAACTTTTCAACTTCAGGTGCTGTTAGTGATGATGTAGGTTCATCAAGTACAATTACTTTTGAATTGTATGATATAGCTTTTGCTATTTCACACATCTGTCTTTGTGATACAGACATTTTCTTCATTGGCTGAGTCATATTAACTGTAATTCCAAGTTTTCTGAATAAGTCTGAAGCTTCTTTTTTCATTCTTCCTTCATCAACTACGCCCATTGAGTTCTTAGGATATCTTCCTAAAAACAAATTATCTACAACACTTCTCTCAAGGCACTGATTAAGTTCCTGATGTACCATTGCCACACCATTTTCCAGTGCTTCTTTAGGACCTGAAAAGTTTACTTCTTTTCCATCTAATATTATCGTTCCTTCGTCCTTTTGATAAGTTCCGAAGAGACATTTCATCATTGTCGATTTTCCGGCTCCGTTTTCACCCATAAGTCCCATGATAGACCCTGGTTTAACATTTAAACTAATATGTTTTAAAACCTTATTTCGGCCAAATGATTTGCTCATTCCATTAATCGACAAGATGTATTCATTCTTATCTCCTGCCATATTTATACTTCCTCTTCTTTTAATAAGGGGGCTTTAAAGCCCCCTTCTACAACCAGTTTAATCTTTAATTAGAATTCTATTTTGAAAGAATTGATGTATATGAAGCTGCATTATCTGTTTTAACCATGTTAATTGCAAATGCATCATATTCGCTAGGGTTACCTAAACGGTTTGTAATATTTGATTCTGTCTGACCATCACCACCGATGTAATCTACTTTAAGGTTAAGAAGATCATCATAATTTTCAAGTAATGGCTGATATGTTGAGCTAAGGAAGTTATCTGATGCATTGTAAATGTTAAGCCATACTTTCTTTTCAGGACTCTTACTTGCATCAAGCTTTTTTGAAACCTTGTCATAAATCTTTGTTGAATCTGTAAAGTCTTTATAATTGTCTTCTGTTACAGCTACGTTTAATGCGTAATATGATCTTTCTTCTTCGCTGTATCTGTAATCTTCATCCTTTGTAAGGCAGTTTCCTGCATCATCTGCTGTACCGATACCTGTATCTACATCTACACCATCAAGTGCATTACGAAGAACTCTAAGTGTAAGGTATGCCTGTACGTCTGCGTGCTGTGAAATTGTTCCGCCGTAGCCTTCTGCAATTGCTGCTACTGCATCGCTGTTAGCGTCATATCCAAATGTTGGAACTTTGTTGTCCTTTGCCCATGCATTGAACATTGACATTCCCATACCATCGTTATTAGAAACAACTACATCAATCTGTTTACCAAATGAAGCTGTCCATGTTCCAATTGCGTTACCTGCTGTTGCTGCATCCCATGTTGCTCCGGCTGAGTTTTTCATTTCCTGAGAAGCAAGTTCTCTGATTGTATATGTTTTTCCGTTAACTTCTAATTTTGCATCTTTAACTACTTTTGATGTTCCATCAACGTTTGTTCCTGCAGGTGATGAATCAACGCTTCCATCTTTGTCTACTGCTGTTCCAAGCTGTGAACGAACACCACATGTACGTGCTATTGAATCATTATGTCCGATATCACCAATTGCAAGTACATATCCGATTACTCCGTCTCCGTTTCTATCGATCTTGTCAATATTCTTTTTGATGTACTCAAGTACCATCTGTCCCTGAAGTTCCGCACCCTGATTAGCATCAAATCCTACATAATATGTTTTGTCATTAAATGTAAGTGCTGTCTTATCAAGTTCACCTGTTGAACTGTTTGATGGCTGACGATTGTACCAACATAAAGGCTTGTCCTTATTGGCTACGTCTCCGCCTGAACTGCTTCCGCCACTTCCATTACTTGAACTTCCTCCTGATGAACCACATCCTACCATTGATACTCCAATTGCTGCCGCTACCAACACTGTTAATAATTTTGATTTTCTCATTTAACTGTTCCTCCTGTTTTTTAACTTTTTGTTTTCCTGTCTCATTGACTACGTTCATTATAGATTTTATCTTGTACAAAAAAAATAGAATATTTTTAGATTAAATAGCAATTTTTTTCTATTTTTTACTTTTTTTATGGATATTTTTACTAATAACGTTTTTATTTTTTATGTAATTTTGTTGTTATTTGCTTGTTTTTTCTTGTATAATTTGTGTATTTTTGTATTTTTATGTTAAAAGTTGTCCTTATTCCCATCCAGCCATTCATCCACCCCAACCGAAAATAAGAGCCGCACTAAGCGACTCTTATTTTTTCATTAATAAATATCAATTATTATATATTCTCTATTTTTCTAACATTGTTTTTGCAAATATTATTGCGCCTTTTACTCCGTTGTCTACTTTATCTTCTGAGTACTGGATTTCAAGGCTTTCTGCCGGATACGGTTTTCTTGCATGCACATACAATCTTTCTTCCAAATAATCCTTAGGGAAGCCTTTCATATTAATTACTCCGCCACCGAAAATAATGGAGTCAGGATTTAGTATATTGATTTCAGCGCATGCCACGCAGGCAATATTGTCCACAAAATTCTTTAGCACCGTATCATTGCTTTTCTTTACAAACAAATCATTCATGTCTACATCAGGATAGTATTCCTCTTTCAACTCAACCAACTTCCAACCTGACGCATAGCACTCTGAGCAGCCAAGGTTTCCACAGCCACATTGACTTGTTCCACCGATCATTGGAATGTGACCAAGTTCTCCTGCCACACCATCTTTGCCTGCCAGTGGTTTTCCATTGATAAATATTGCGTTACCTACTCCTGTGCCAATGTAAACACCAATGCCTACACCTTCATCACTAAGCTTTTTATCATACTTGTCCCAGTAATATAACATATTTACGTCTTTTTCCAATACAACAGGAATGCCAAGATTTTCTTCTAATTCTTTTCCAAGAAAAAGCCCATCCATTCCTTTTATGTTAGGAACCTGAAGAATCTGCTTTCTGTCTGAACTTAAAGTTGCAGGGATTCCAATTGCAATCTGCTTAACCTGCACATTCTTGCAATACTTATCAAGATAATTCTTTAAAACTTCAGTCAAACTTTCTGATATGTTTCCGTCCTTAAATGTTTCCTTGCTTGAAACCCTTTCAAAATCCACAAGCTGATCATTTTCATCAGTACGTCCGATTCTTATATTAGTTCCGCCGATATCAATACCAATTACACATTCATTATTCATAAGTCACCTCTGCCTTATTTTATGCACAACAATTCTGTTAAATTTCTACTTTGACACTTCTACAAGCTTCTTAACTCTTTAACAATCTCTTTATAAGATTTTTCCTTGCCAAATAATGCTGATGTTCCAAGGATAAATCCTTTAACACCAACCTTGCTTAAAGTTTCCACTCTTTCAGGTGAGCATGCACCATCAAGCATTACCTCGTAGCCATATTTTTCTTTTAATTCTACTAGCTGTGCAATCTTTTCATCTACTGAAGAGATGTACTTCTGTCCTGAGAATCCCGGATTAACACTCATTACCATTACATAATCCACAAATGGTAACAATGGCTTAATTGTTTCTACCGCTGTTCCCGGATTAATTGCAATGCCCGGCTTTACGCCCAAGTCTATAATTGACTGTAATGTTCTTGTTGGATGTACATCTGATTCGGGATGAATATAAATAATGTCAATTCCCAATTTTGCAAACTTCTCAACATAGTTGCCAGGATTTTCAATCATCAAATGTGCATCAACAGGTATTGTTGATGCTTTGCAAATATACTCCACATCCTGTAATCCCATTCCAAAGTTTGGAACAAACTGTCCGTCCATAATATCAATATGGAAGATATCTACCCCTGCTTCAATTAAATCATTAACTTCCTTCTCCAAGTTTCTGTAATTTGCACACATCATTGATGGACATAATAATTTTTCCATAATATTCTTCCTTTCTTCTTTCATAATTCGATGATATAAACGTTTACATCTTTTCTAAAAACTATGAGAAACACATATACGTTTCCCATTTAGTTGTCTCTTATGTTTCTTACTTGTTTTTAGTGTAAACGTTTACATTATTATTGTCAATATATTCTTCTATAATTTATCAAATAACTTATTTTCCTGTTTTTCTTTTCACTAATTTCACCGGAACCACAATATGGCTTTCTTCCGGCCTTTCTCCGTCCATTAGTTTTTCCAACATTTCAGCTGCTTTTTCAGACATTAACTCTATCGGCTGTTCCACCGTAGCTATAGGTGTTGTAGCAATCTCTGATAACAGGCTATTATCATAGCCGAATACTTTTACCTGAGAAGGCACCTTTATTTTTAATTCTTTTAATGCCTTTAATACACCTATGGCAATAAGGTCAGTTGTGGCAAAAACTCCATCAATCTCTTTGTCTTTCCCGAATAGTTCTATGGCTTTCTCGTAAGCATCCACCTCCGATACATTGTCAAGACTTACTAATCGTGGCTTACCGCCTGTTTCTTCCATTGCCTTACAATAGCCTTCCCATCTTTTTATATGTGTTGAGCCTTTATCCTTAGGGCAAAAACAAATTATATTTTTGCAACCTTTTTTAATCATTTCGTTTGTTGCCTGATATCCACCTGACACGTTGTCGCTTTCAATAAGAACCATATCCTTTTTGGTGTTTCCATACGCCGGTTCCCTGTCTATGTAAACCGTAGGTATTGAAGTCTTTTTCTCCTTCTCGGTTGTAACGGAGACTATATGAATAATCCCCCCTACGTGCTGAGCCTGAAGCATATTGATGCACTGGCGTTCCATTTTGTAATCCTCATTGGTGTTACATATTATGGTTGCATATCCTCTTTCAAAAAAAATAGTCTGCACTTTTTTTGCTATTTTGCTAAAAAATTCAATGGAAATATCAGGAACAATTATTCCGATTGTTGTGAATTTCTGAGTTCTAAAACCTTTTGCCAAAAGATTAGGTACATAGTGGTTTTCTTCCATAACCTGCAATATTTTCTTTTCAGTTTCAGGTGCAACCTTTCCATTCCGGTTAATTACCCTTGAAACAGTGGCAATTGACACCCCTGCTAATTTTGCAATATCTTTTATGGAAATACTTTTTTTACTCATAACTACTCCTTTTTTGGCAAACTCTTAATTCTAATTGTAAAGCACATTAGCTTATTTCGCAAGAAAGAAAAGGAGACAGGAAAAAATCCCATCTCCTAAAAATTCTTATATAACTCTAATACTAAATTCTTTATTAGAAACTGTTTAAATTACAATATCCATTAAGCTAAATAGCTTTCAAACTATAATTTATTGTTAAACTAAATATCCTTAAGATTATAATCTCTTTAATAATGCTTCTGTCATATCTTCGTATCCTGGCTTGCCAAGTAATGCGAACATATTCTTCTTGTAGCTTTCTACACCAGGCTGGTTAAATGGATTAACTCCAAGAATGTAACCACTTACGCCACATGCAAATTCATACATATAGAATAATTCACCAAGGTAAAATTCGTTCTGTTCAGGAACCCTTACCATAAGGTTAGGAACATTTCCATCTGTGTGAGCAAGAATTGTACCGTTCATGGCACTCTTGTTTACAAAATCCATATCCTTACCTGCTAAGTAGTTAAGTCCGTCTAAATCTTCAGGATCTTCGTCGATAACTACTGAAGCTCTTGACTTTTCAATGTTGATTACTGTTTCAAACATTGTTCTTGAACCATCCTGAATGAACTGTCCCATTGAGTGAAGGTCTGTTGTAAGGTCAACTGCTGCCGGGAAAATACCCTTCTGGTCTTTTCCTTCACTTTCGCCGTACAACTGCTTCCACCATTCACCAAAGTAATGAAGACTTGGTTCGTAGTTAGCTGTAACTTCGATAAGCTTACCTTTTCTTAATAATATATTTCTAATTGCTGCATATTTCATTGCATCATTTTCTTCGAATGCGTTGTTTAATGCTTTCTCTCTTCCGCTTGCTGCGCCTTCCATTAACTTGTCAATGTCAGCACCACTTACTGCAATTGGTAATAAACCTACTGCTGTAAGAACTGAGAAACGTCCTCCAACATCATCAGGAACTACGAAGCTTTCGTATCCTTCTGCTGTTGCAAGTCCTTTTAATGCACCCTTCTTAGCATCAGTTGTTGCATAAATTCTCTTTGCAGCTTCTTCTTTTCCATATTTCTTTTCCAGTTTTTCTTTGAAAACTCTGAAAGCGATAGCTGGTTCTGTTGTTGTACCGGACTTAGAAATAATGTTAACTGAGAAATCTCTATCTCCAACTACATCAAGTAATCCCTGTAAGTATGAAGGGCTAATGCTATTACCTGCATAGTAAATTTCAGGTGTCTTTCTTACTTCCTTAGGCACATTGTTGTAAAAACCATGTCTTAAAAATTCAATTGCAGCTCTTGCTCCAAGATAAGAACCACCAATACCTATAACGATAAGTACTTCTGAATCGCTCTGAATCTTTGCTGCTGCTTTCTTGATTCTGTCAAATTCTTCTTTATCATAATCAACCGGCAAATCAATCCATCCAAGGAAATCATTACCTGCCCCTGTTCTTTCAACTAAAACTTTTTTTGCGTTTTCGGCAATTTCTTTCATGCTGTTAACTTCATCATTTGAGATAAATGATTCAGCTTTTGAATAATCAAATGTAACTTTAGCCATGTCTCAATTCCTCCGTTTATTACAAAACTAAATTACATTATAAAATGTTGAAACGATTTTTTCAAGACTTTTGCCTTACATTGTTGATTATTGTAGAAATTCGCCAATCACTTGGTTAAGGATTTGTTCATCTGATTCAAATTCCTTGTTATTAGTACTAGTTTCAGATTGCTTTTCTTGTACAATATTTTCATTTCCCGGTTTTTCCATATGGCCATTTTCTCTAACCACAACTGAATCTTCCAAATAATCAACCAAAATATAGGTAAGTTCTGTCTGTTTTTCGGATATTTTTGTGCTTCGGTTAATCATGTCAAGAACCATTCCAAAGAAATATCCAATCAGAACGTATACTATCGCCTCTATCTTACTTTTTCCCGTAAGATAAATTCCAAAACCTGTTCCAACTGCCAATGTAACACTTAAAATAATACACACGTTTATAATATTATTAAGCTTATTTAATGAAAATATACCTAATTTGCATTTATTCAGACTTCTTGCAGCAAAAATCATTGGATTCGCCACGTGCCCGTTTATTTCTTTTATGCTGTCATATTTCATTTTAATCTGTCTTAAAGTTGCATTCTTTGGATTTGACATATGCTCTGCTTTTCTAATCATTCTGCCATATCCAAATGCCGCCAGCCATTTTGTAAAAATTCCCAACAAAAAAATACTTCCCATTACGTATAGAAAGTATTTCTCGTTAATTATCTTCGGTGCATTGTTATAAAACCATTCCTTCATTTCAATAAAAGTATAATCTGCCATACTAAAAAATCCCCCTCACTTAAATGTATAGTAATCCATCTGAAAACTTATTAGCATTTTAGCACATTTTCTTTTATTGCACACCAAAAACCGTTCGTCGTAATTCGCCATTTAATTTTTAGATTAAATTGTTTTCCTTACAAAAATAGTAAATTCCATCTTCCGCAACATGACCGCAAATCTGCTCTGATATGGCTTTTAAATCATCAGATGCATTTCCCATTGCTATAGGATGTCCAACTTGTTCAAACATTTCAATGTCATTATTGCCGTCACCGAAAGCCATTGCCTGAGACTTGTCTATGCCATAGTATTCAAGAACTTTATTTACGCCAATGCCTTTTCCAACGTTTTTTGGAATAATGTCAATAGCACGGTTCCACCAGGCAGCAATTTTAGCATTTTCTGTATCTTTCACTATAATGTGGTACTCTTCTTTGTAGCCACCCATCATTATCTGATAAACATTATCTTCCTCAACCGTTCTGTCAAAGTCCTCTGACACGTCAACAGTCATCTTTGCTATTGCAAAATAGTCAACCAAGTCTTTTTCACTACCATTAGCTATAACTTTCTCATCAGTTGCCACAGCTATTGGACGATTAATTCCCGCTGCATTTCTTATAATTGTTTTAATATCATTTGTTCTTAAGGGATTACTATATATCTGCTTGTTTCCACAATGACAATATGAGCCGTTAAAATTAATAATGGCATCAAATTCCACGCCCTGGAATTTTGGTACATCCATTGGTGAACGTCCTGTTGCAATACAAATTATAATGCCTTTTTCCTGTAATCTTCTTAGTGTTTCAAGCATCTTTTCCGTAACACATTTCTTTTCCATATCGATTAGTGTTCCGTCTATGTCAAAAAATATGATTTTAGTGTTATCCATATCTGCTCCTAATAATTTTTAATCATACAATTTATAAGTTTAATTGAATTTTCTGCTGCTTTTGCTTCAAAAGTAGGATAATCCATCTGTGCTCCACCGTCTGCTTTGTCAGAGATTGCTCTAATTACAACATAAGGTGTTTTATTTAAATATGCAGTGTGGGCGATTGAAGCTCCTTCCATTTCTGCACAGTCACCATTAAAGGTATCTCTTAAATAAACCTTTGCTTCATGTGTTCCAATAAACCGGTCCCCTGAAACTACCTTGCCTTCAAAAATTTTAACGTCAAGCCCTGCTTCCTCTGCGCTGTCCTTTGCAAGTTTAATAAGGTTCTCATCTGCCTTAAACTCTGACTGGTCCATATCCGGAATTACCCCTTTGGCATATCCTAAAGGTGTAACGTCCATGTCGTGTTCTAACGCACTTGTTGAAACTACAATGTCGCAAATGTTAATATCATTGTTAAGTGAGCCGGCAACACCTGTGTTAACTAAGGCACTTACGCCAAATACACTTACAAGTATCTGTGCACAAATGGCTGCGTTAACCTTGCCGACACCACATTTTACAACTACTACTTCCTTGCCGGCAAGGGTGCCTTTGTAAAAGTCCATTGCGGCAATGTTCTTGATTTCTACATTTTCTAATTCTGATTTAATGCTATTGACCTCTACGTCCATAGCGCCTATTATTCCTAGCATAATTTCTCCTTTTCTATTTCAATTGCAAAAGCTATTGATTCTCTTGTCACAGGAAAAATTTTATATACGCAAACAATAGGCAGAAATTCGCAATTTTGCGAGCATAGCGTAAAGCGCAAAACCTACTGTCTGAGCCGTAGGCGAGTTTAGGTTTTCGCTTTGCAATAGGCGGCGGAGCAAAATAAGAATTTCAACGTGTTTGCATATAAAATTTTTCCTGTGACAAGAAGTTCTGTTAGCTTTTTCAATTATAGTCGAAACGGGTTTATTATGACTAGTCATAACGAACCCGCTTGTTTTTTGTTATTTTGTTTGATTTTATGTAAACCAATCGTTCCACATTGTTTTCCAATTTTTACAACGAACTGTTTACTTTATTTCTTACTTATTTTCTTCTAAGTATTGTTCAAGTGCTTTTGCCAACTGATCTGGGCATGATGTTCCTCTGCCTCCGCAGTCGATACCTTTTAATCTTTTGATTACTTCTTCTACTTCCATTCCTTCTACAAGCGCTGCAACACCCTGTGTGTTTCCCATGCATCCCATTGTAAATTTTGTATTTGTTACTTTGCCGTCTACTACGTCAAAGTCGATTGCTCTTGAGCATGTTCCTTTTGTTACGTAATGCATTTTTATTCCTCCAGTTTTCTTTCGTATATTTCTGAAACGTCGTCTATGTCTCCCTGGGCTATTAGCTGACCATGTTCAAGGAGAATGGCTTTGTTACAGAGTCTTTTTACCTGTGCAAGGCTGTGTGATACGAATAATACTGTTACGCCGTGGTCGAACATTTTCTGCATTTTTCGCTCACATTTCTTTCTGAACTTAGCATCACCTACTGATAATACTTCATCTAATATTAGGATTTCAGGTTCTACTACTGTAGCGATTGAGAATCCAAGTCTTGCTCTCATACCTGATGAATAGTTCTTTATTGGTACATCTATAAATTCTCCAAGTTCTGAGAACTCTAAGATTTCGTCATATTTTTCTTCAAGAAATTCTCTTGAAAATCCAAGTACTGAACCGTACAGGAATACGTTCTCTCTTCCTGTGTAGTTAGGATCAAAGCCTGCGCCCAATTCTATCATTGGAGCAATGTGGCCGTATCTTTTTACTGTACCTGTCGTTGGTTTGTACACACCTGCGATTACTTTAAGAAGTGTACTTTTTCCGGCACCGTTTAATCCAAGGATTCCTAAACGGTCACCTTTTTGCAGTTCAAAATTTATGTTTTTCAAAGCCCAAAATTCATTAAAGTGAATCTTCTGCCCTTTTAATTTCTTTATTATTAATTCTTTTAAGTTATCTACTTTTTCTTTACTTAAGTTAAAGCGGATACTTATATTTTCAACTTTAAGTGCAACTTTTTTATTGCCCATAATCAGCCTCCTTTAGATGTATAGGATAAATCTGTCCTGATTCTTTTTAAATACAATTACACTTATGATAAGTGCAACAACACTAAACACTGATGAATAAATCAACATATTGATTTCCATTGAACTTGTAAATATTGATTCTCCTAACAATACAATGTGTCTGAAGTTTTCAATAATACAATACAGCGGATTCATTCTGATTACTGTTCTAACCACTGAGCTTCCAATATTATCAACATAATAGAATATTGCTGAGCAATACATTAACAGCATAAGTAATACGTCCCAAAGGTATTCAATGTCTCTAAAGAATACGCAGACTGTTGAAAGGAACATTGCTGCTGCTATACACATAATTAATAATACAAAAACAGGAATTACTATTTCTATAATATGCCATGTAAGTGGAATTCCTCTTACAACACCTACTATCGCAAGTACTATAAGTGATAGTAAGAATATAACGTAGTTATAAATTACACTTGATAAAGGATATAGATATTTTGGTACGTATACTTTCTTTATCATTGCCTGATTTGATCTTATTGATCTCATTCCTATCTTTGAGGCACTTGAGAAACAACTATATAAAAGTCGTCCACAAAGAATGTATACCGGATATAATTCCGGTCCGTAAACTCCACCTTTACTTCCAAGCATAGATCCGAATACAAATGTAAGAACTATCATTGTAAGCAATGGTTCCAACAGAGTCCATATTAATCCTAAATATGATCTTCTGTATTTTAATTTAATTCCTTTCTTAACTAATTCAACTAAAAGGAATCTATATCTCATAAAACTGTCGATATAATTCTTCATAAAAATCTCCAATCCAATATGTTTGCCCTATTAAGCTTAGGGCCTTCTCTCTTTAATTTGTACTTATTCTAAGTTCAGTCCTGTATGTCCTTAATTTAGGCGATACATTGTTTAATTATATATATTTACAAAAATATGTCAAATACATTATGTTTTGTAACATTTTTATGTTTCTGCTTATTAATCAGGTTACTTTATCTATAAAAGATTAAAGGCACCGACTTTTTTTACAAATCATTTATTTTTTTCTACTTTACACCGAATACTTTTTCGCATACACGCTTTGCCGCATTACCGTCGTCTATGCAACAGAATCTATTATAAAATTCCTGATATTTATCTTTGTATTCTTCATTAACCTTATCAATATTTTTAATTGCATCTATTACTTCATCGTTAGTCTGAAGTATTGGTCCCGGAAGTTCTTTTTCAATATCAAGATAAAAACCTCTAAGAACGTCTCTGTATTTTTCAAGGTCATACATATAGTACAAAATAGGGCGTTTAAGATTAGCATAGTCAAAAAATACTGATGAATAGTCTGTCATACAAATATCTGACACAATATATATGTCTGTTATGTCACTGTAATTACTTACATTAATAACAAAATCAGACATTCCTGTTAAATCAAGCTTGTCTACTATCCAATAATGCATTCTAAGAAGAATTACATATTCATCACCTATTTCTTCTTTTAAGCGTTTAAGGTCCAGTGCCAATTCAAACTTGTACTCACCGGCACCGTAAGAATTATCATCTCTCCATGTTGGTGCATAAAGAAGAACTTTTTTATTCTTTGGTATGCCAAGTTTTGTTTTTAATTCATCTGCTTTTTTATCTAAATCCTTATCATACAAAGGATCATTTGCCGGGTATCCCAATTCTAGAATTTTGTCTTTTTCATACATAAAACAGCTCTGAAACTTTTCTGTTGAAAACGGGTTATCTGATAATAGGTAGTCCCATTTTCTTGACTGCTTGTAAACAATCTGCTTATATTTAGGGTTAGCTGAGTGTACATCATCCATATCAAAAACCAGTTTTTTAAGTGGCGTTCCATGCCATGTTTCAAGCATTATCTGACTGTCTCTCTTCGGATATGCGTGAGGTTGTCTCATATTGTTAACCCAATATTTACTTCTTGTCATGTAATAATAATATTTTAATCCAAAACGCTTAATCTTCTTACAATTTCCGTCAATTACAAGATTTTTGTCATTAACAACCCAAATATATTTAAATTTGGAACCGTAATTCTTCTGAAGGTACCGGTAAATATATTTTGGCTGTCCTGAATAGTTTCTTCCAACAAAACTTTCAAAAACAATCCACTTGTCTTTCTGTTTCATCTTGCCAAAAACGTATAGATTAATGGTTCTATACATATGCTTTTTGCTTGTAAACATCATTACAAGTTTTCTCTTAATAAGTCTTATATTTGACCATTTTTTTACTTTTTCCATATTATAGTCTGTGGCATTTTTAAGAATTTTCTTTTCCACAAAACCATATTTTGAAATGGTCCTCTTTCCACATTCCTTAACCATAGAAGACATTAAGGCAAAATCAATTGATTCTTTATCTGCTGAATTATCATGAAACTTTCTGCTAAATACTTTTACGTAATAATCGCAGGCCATTTTTTCAAAGTGATTTCTAATATCATTTTTGCTCTCTGATAATTTCATACAATCAAGAAATGATTGAACAAAATGAGCATCCTTCCTATCATCTTCCATTTGAGAAATAGATGGCAGATTAATCTTGTCATTGTGATATCTCTTTACGTAAATACTATCCTTATTGCAACCATAATTTTTCACATTCATAAGAACTTTAGTCCAAAATTCCGGATCAGAATAATATTTCTGCTCTTCATTAAACTTAATATTATTATCTGTTAAGAATTTCTTTTTAAACACTGTCCCTAAAACTGTTATTTCTGATAAATTGGCGAAATTTTTAAACTTATAATCATATATTTCTGAGAAATTAAAGTTATCATCATTATTAACCTTAGAATCTACTTCCTGTTCGCTTCCATCGTCGATAACATCTCCCTGATCCACATTAAAAGCGGCCTTCTTAAACCATGTATGAAAAATGCGACCATATGTAAGGTCTTTATTCTCATCCATTGTTTTCATTAATCCGGTTAATGTATCTTCCATAAGATAATCATCACTATCAAGGAAATACACATACTCTCCATTAGCCTTTAAAAGTCCCAAATTTCTGGCGGCACTTACTCCTGAATTATCACCGGTTTCATAAACTTTTAAATTAATTGACTGTGAAAACTCACTTATCAGTTCTTCAATATTTTCTTCCGGATTTATGTTAGCTTTGTCTAAAACAAGCACTGTTTCTATGTCTTTATAATCCTGCTCCTTAATGCTGTCAAAACAATCTTTTAAATATTCTTTTCCTTTTCCAAAAGCAATAATAATGCTTAACATACCTTCTCCTTATAAACAAATTAAAAAATCAACTTTTAATTTATTAATCTCTATACCTTAAAAACCCTAACTACAATACTGTGAAAACATGCTTTGATTTCAATATTATAGTTAGGGCTACCTGTTTTCAAACTTTAAAAACCGTTAGTTTTTAAATTTTTAAAATTAGTTAAATCTTTTATTTAAATACTTTTTCTACTACTCTCCGGGCTGCGTGTCCGTCATCAACACAGCAGAATCTGTTGTAGAATTCTTCATATCTGTCTTTGTATTGTTCTTTGATTTTGTCAATATTCTTAATTGCATCAACTACTTCATCGTTAGTTAAAAGCAATGGCCCCGGTAAGTCCTTTTCCATATCAAGATAAAATCCTCTAAGTACATCTCTATACTTGTCCAAATCGTATGTGTAATAAAGTACAGGACGTTTCAGGTTAGCATAATCAAAGAATACTGATGAGTAGTCTGTAATAAGCATATCTGAAATAAGATACAAATCAGTAATATCATCATAACTGCTGCCGTCAACTGTAAAATCACCATATTTACTTAAATCAAGCTGATCTACTATGAAATAGTGAAGTCTTAATAACAATACATATTCATCCCCAAACTCTTCCTGAAGTCTGTTAACATCAAGATCAAGTTCAAAACCATACTGTCCTGCTTCGTAGAACTGGTCATCTCTCCATGTTGGAGCATAAAGAATAACTTTCTTATCCTTTGGAATTCCAAGTTTCTCTTTAATCTTTGCTGCCTGCTCTTCTCTGTCAGGTGCATACATTGGGTCATTAGCAGGATATCCGTATTCCAAAATCTTTTCTTTTTCAAATCTGAAACAGCTCTGAAATCTTTCTGTTGAGAAAGGATTGTCGGATAACAAATAATCCCATGCTCTTGTCTGTTTAAATACAATATCCTTGTATCTTGGGTTCGCTGAATGTACATCATCCATATCAAATACAAGTCTCTTAAGTGGTGTTCCATGCCATGTAGCTAACATAACTGTTTCCTCACGTCTCGGAATGCTAAGAGGCTGTCTCATATTGTTAACCCAATATTTGCTTCTATTCATATAGTAATAGTATTTCAAGCTGAAACGCTTACATGTTTTATGTTTCCCCGGTATTTCAACACCTTTTCTGTCAACTACCCAGATACACTTGTACTTGTCTCCGTAAGCTTTCTGCAAATATTTATATACATATTTAGGCTGTCCTGAACAGTTTCTTCCCATAAAGCTTTCAAAAACTACCCAGTTCTCTTTTAATTTCATCTTATTAAATACATAAAGAGTAATAGTCTTATTTCTAACTCTTGGGTTTTCAATCATTTTTTTGATTTTTCTATTAAAAAGAACACGCATAGCTTTCTTTTTCATCTTAGCGAAATCGTTATGTTTCATTGATTTAACCATTGCCTTTTCAGCATGTGTAAAATCATCTTTTAATACTTTGTTATTAATATCTTTTGCAAGAGTTGCTAATTCCGTAAAGAATTCATTTCTCCATCTGTCATCTTCTGACCAACGCATTTTCATAATGTATTCTTTAACAACAAACTTTGCAAGAATATAATATAAATGGTTTATAATTCTCTCATTTGTTCCTGCTGCCTTAATTGCATTCTTGTATGCAACAAAATAATCCGGCATTGTTTCCTCTCTAGAAAACTGCGAAATTGCAGGATTCTTAGCCTTATCATTATGATGGCGCTTAACATATACTGATTCTTCGTTGCTTTTAATATTCTTAGCGTTATTTAAAAGCTGAACTAAAACTTTTGTATCTGAAAAATATGTCTGTTTTTCATTAAATCTAATATTATTGTCTGTAAATAATGACTTCTTATAAATAGCTGATAAAACAGTAATCTTGTCTAATTTACGATATTTTTCAAGCATATTCGCGTAAGGTTCATTAAAGTCATAAATTACTTTTTTATCATCTGCGCCATTATCATTATTGTCGTCATCATCACCCTGGCTGTCATTAAATGCCTGCTTCTGGAACCATGTATGTTTCATTCTTCCATAAGCCATATCTGTATCTTCATCCATTACGTCCAATAATAACTTAATAGAATCGCCATACAGGTAATCGTCATTATCAAGGAAATAGACATACTCTCCTGTTGCCTTATCAAGACCAAGGTTTCTTGCACTGCTGACACCATGTTTATCTTCAAGATAAAACACCTTTAAGTTAATCTTATCCTTGAACTCTTCTATTAAAGGTTCGATATTATCCTCTGTGTGGTCAACTACAAGAATAGTTTCGTAATCCTTAAATTGCTGTTCGGCAATACTTTCCAAACAATCTTTTAAATATAATGTATCTTTCTTATGAGTTACTATAATGCTAACCATTACTTATCTCCCTTAGCAGCCATATCTTTGTGGTTTAAATCTGTCTTAATCTGTGTTGTTGAAATTCCTTCTGTTCTTGGAAGATATACAACTTCACAGTAATCCTTTAAAAAGTCGAACTTTCCTTCCCAGTCATTTCCCATTACAAATGTGTCAATCTTATAATCCTGAACATCACTAATCTTCTGCTCCCAGTTTTCTTCAGGAATAACAAGGTCTACATATCTGATTGCTTCAAGAACCTGCTTTCTTTGTTCATATGTGAAATAACATTTCTTCTGTTTTGAATTCCAGTTAAACTCATCTGTTGAAAGAACAACTACAAGATAATCTCCAAGTTCCTTTGCTCTTCTTAGCAAATTAATATGTCCATAGTGAAGCATATCAAATGTACCATAAGTAATAACTCTCTTCATAATTTATACCATCCTTAGAATCCTAAGGTGTCACTTTTAAGTGACCTTTATCCTTTCCTTATTTTATATAATTATTTTTTACATAATCGCATTTTCAAATTCTTCCACAGCTTCTCTGTTATACTGTTTTGGATCAAAATTACATTTCGGAACTTTTCCTTCTGAAAAAGCCCTTAACCCCCCCAGTATACTTTCTTCTGAAGAATTAATCAAATATTGTCCGTTTTCCATCAGACTATCCTTAACTGATGAAAAATCTGAAACTATTATAGGAAGCCCTACAATACGCGCTTCTAATAATACCATAGGTTGTCCTTCATATATAGATGGAAGTATAAAACATTTACAGTTTTTCATTAAAGTAAATGGATTTATAAGATTTCCCGTAAGAATAACCTTGTCCTTAAGATTAAGTCTTGCAATCTCGCCCTCAACCTGTTCCCTTAAAGGACCTTCACCTATAATATAAAGCTTGCTGTTAGGATATTCCTTAACATATTCTCCAAATGCCCTGACAAGATTTCCATGATTCTTCTCTGTAGACAATCTTCCCATTGTTACAAAGCTTGTTTCATTACTTGCCGGTAATGAAAAGTTTTCATAAGTACAATCGTTATCTAAGCTGTCCAAAACTCTCATATAGTTAATAGTATTCTTTGCATATGAGAACTTACCTTCAATCTCCGGTCTTGAAAGATTCTTCTCGTTAACTTCCATAACTGAATGACTGCAGGAAACTAATCTGTCCCATCTTGGATACAAGTTAAAGATTATGCTCATCTTTCTCCTTAACGGTTTCTTATGACCTAACTTTCTGTTGGCATCTGCAATCAAATCATTATGCTGCCATATTGCCGTTTTTTTATTTTTTATCTTTGGCAATATTAATGCAAGAATTGGTGAGTAACCACAAAACTCTACAACTGAATCAAAGTTGCAATCCCCTACCAGTCTTCTCGCTTCTCTTTCAAAATACTTTTCAGGCAACATTTTTTCGTACGAACCTTTACAGTTAAAGGCCATACTAAAATACATCTTGGACAACTCTTCTTTTGTTGCCACATTGCCTCCTGTTCTTACAAGTACTCTTACATTCTTATTAATCTGGTTTATTCTTAAAATCTGATCCTCTGCTATAGGCTCATAAAGATAAGCCGTAACGTCAAATCTGTCATAATTCAAATTATTTAAAAGACTTAAAAATGAATGGGTTATTCCATTCTGAAGTGCTCTTCCCAGCGAAATAAATATTTTCTTCTTATTCTGAAGCGGTCTTACCACTTTAATATGATTATATTCATTCTTAAAAATTGCATTTACAATTCTCTCTGATACATGGCCGTCATCATCCGGACAAAACTGCTCTTTGGCATTTCTGTAATTGTCTGCCCAATCTTTTACTGCTTCGTAAGGATTTGCAAGCATTTCACTTAGCTTGTCTAAACTGTCAGTTGCAGGTCCCGGAAGTTTTTCAGGTTCCATGTACAATCCTCTTGTATCTTTATATTCCTCTAAATCAGGAATATAAAACATTATAGGTCTGTCTGTTACAAGGAAATCAAAAAATATACTTGAATAATCTGACACAAGCACATCTGTAACACTTAAAACTTCATTAGTATCAAGTCTTGGACTTACAAGACAACCTTTTAATTTCTCATCATCCTTAATCTTATCGAAAACAGCCTGATGTGGTTTTATTAAAACCTGCCATTCATTAGTATCTATTACTTCACAAACCTTATTATAAAGCTTTTCATATTCTTCTCCATCTGCCTGTGGATTGGAAAAACTGTTGCCCTTCCATGTTGGGGCATACATTATAATCTTCTTATTTTCATCTACATTAACACCTGAATATCTAAGGCTCTTTATCACTTCATTTCTATCTGCGTTAAAAATAGTATCTGTTCTTGCCTGTCCGGTTTCAATAATCTTACCTTCATATATTCCTTTAAGCTTATAAGCTTCCGTATACATCTTTGTATGATGTTCATTAGGTGAAAGCAAATAATTAGCCTGCAAGAAATTTCTTTCCGTATTGGCAGATTCAATATTTCCGTTAGGCATATCATATCCCATAAGCTTAAGTGGTATTCCATGCCATGTATTAATATAATCCTGTTCAGGCTTTCTAATAAAACATGGTGGAAAAGTGCTATTATTTATAAGAACTCCTGCGCTGGCAAGCATTTTGTAATACTCGTCACTTTTGAATTTTACAAACTTAACATAATCGCATTTCTCATACTTTTTAAAATTTGCTGCCCACTGTTTCTCATCGTCATAAACCCAGACATGCTTAGTTGATGTAAGGACTATACTCTTAGTTAACTGATCAAATATTGCCTTAGGTCCACAAGTCATTCCTTTTCCATAAAATGATTCATATAAAATTATGTTTCTGTCCACATCTAATTTTTCATAATATTTTGGATAAGGATTAGGCAAAAGAACCTTCGCACCAATTCTTGCTATTTTATTCTTTTTTAATTTCTGTTTTAATGTTGAAGCATTCATACAACTCTCCATTATTTAATAAATGTTTCTGCTATTCTCTTACAGCAATTGCCGTCTTTATAATAATTAATCTTATCATTTACTGACTCTCTTGCTTCCTTATACAAGTCATTGCCTGAAACGATATTTTCAATAAATTCTTCTATATCTGAAAGGTTCCTAATTTCAGGTCCCGGCATATATTCCTTAGGGTTGTCAAAAATAAACCCTCTTTTGTTCTTATATTTTTCCATATCTTCCACTGCAAAACCTATCGGTCTGTTAAGAAGCATATAATCAAAATATACTGATGAATAATCTGTTATTAACCCATCTGCATTTCTTAATAAAGTATACACAGTCATGTCTGACCTGTTAAGCTCATCCTGAGTAATAAACTTAATGTGGGATAATTCCATTCCCTGTGTATCTGCTGTCTGAAGTGGATGAAGCTTTACAATCATCTTAATGTTATTATCCATAAGATAAGTATTTAAACTGTTAAGTTCATCTTTATTTAGTATGGAAATAATAAAACCTTCATCATATTCTCTGTATGTTGGAAGCCAAAGTATAAGCTTACCTGCGCCTCCTTTTATATAGTCATCCTTAATTCTGTCTTTTTTGAACATTTCATCATTACGGGGATTTCCCATAACTTCAACCCGGTTCTCTGTACATCCGAAAATATCAGCCATTATCGGCTTATACATAGGCGCACTTGTAAGAACCTTTGAAAAAAAGTCATAGTCAATGTTCTCACACCCCTTCTCAAGATGACCGATTCGTTTAAGAGGTGTGCCGTGCCAAAGATTTATAACCGTCTGCTTTTTTGACGGCTTTATTGGATACTTTCCAAAACAATAAAAAGCATATTTAGCTTTCATAAACCATTTAATGCCCTGCTTATTATTAATGAAAGTAACATTCTTTGGAGCTCTTTTCACATACTGTTCCCAGTCATTTATGCTAACTACTATTTTAAATTGTTCATTATAATTATTTTCTATAAGATAATCGTAAAAAGCTTTTACATTATCTCTAAATCCCAGATTTGAATAGAAGAAGATAAGCTTCTCGTCCTTCTTCTTTATTCTATTTATTATGGTAAGAGGTTTAAAAAACACTCTCAAAATTGCCTTTTTCATTGTACAATCCTTTTAGATTTTTATTTTCTAAGTGCCTTGGAATATATTGATTTTCTTAGTCCGTTAGGAATTATACTTACAACTATACGCACAAATATCCCTTTCAAAAACGCACCAAAAGATATAAAACCGATCTTTCTTAAATGGTTATTAAATCTGAATATGCACTTAATATAGCCTAATCCGCCACGTCTCTTGTACATATCCTGACCTGCCCTCATGTACAAAAGATTTTCCTGAACATTATATCCCTTATGTCCTTTCATTAGCATTGCAACCCAAAGATTATAATCTTCAAAAAATCTATAATCATCATAAAATCCTGAATCCTCAACTGCTGACTTTCTATACATAACAGCCGGATGGTTAAACGGTGTTCTCTTTTTTGCAAAAGCCACTATATCCTTATGACTTTCAGGCACCTGTCTTGTAAGTGTTGTGTTAGACACATCGCCGTCAAACTCTATTAAATTAGAGCTTACAATGTCTGCGTCATGTTCCTTCATTGCCTTTAACTGCTTTTCCATTCGGTCATTTCTACTTATGTCATCGCTGTCCATTCTGGCAATTATCTGGTTTTTGCACTGTAATATTCCATTGTTAAGAGCTATGGCAAGCCCTTTGTTTTCTGTCATTCTATAAATATTGAATAAGCCCGGATTAGCTGTTACAACCTCTGTAATAACATTATCCAGGCCTTCATTTAAAGGACCGTCACAGACAATAACAAAATCATTAGTCTTTACTGTCTGATTAAGTATACTTTCTATGGCTGCCCTGAAATATTCAGGTTTTTCCTTATGATAAACTGACATCAACACTGAATAATTTTCTGTCATTCTACTTCACCTTTTTCTTAATACTTGCGGTTTTCTGCTCCTTCTCAACACCTTCAGTGTTCTCTTTAAGGAACATAATCTTAAATGTCATCAAAATCAACTGTATATCTGTCCACACTTTATAATGCTGTATATAGTACAAATCTAACTTCAACTTATCGTAAGGAGTTGTATTATATTTTCCATATACCTGAGCGTACCCTGTCAATCCTGCCTTAACCTTTAATCGGAATCTGAATTCAGGAATTTCTTCTTCATACTGTGTTGCAATCTCAGGTCTTTCAGGTCTTGGACCTACAACTGACATCTGTCCCATAAGAATGTTAAATACCTGTGGCAACTCATCTAAATGAGTAGCTCTTAAAACTTTACCAATCTTAGTAATTCTGTCATCATCCTTAGCTGCAAGTCGTGCACCATCTGTTTCACTGTCCACTTTCATACTTCTAAACTTTAGAATCCTAAACGTCTTTCCATTCTGTGTAAGTCTTTCCTGTGTATAAAAAATAGGTCCTCTGTCCCAAATCATATCTGCAATTGCTACTATTAATGTAACAATCACTGTTGGAATACATAGGATAAGAGAAATAATAATATCAATAACTCTCTTAATAAACGCTTCTTCCCATTTTAAACCTCTAACTCTTGTTACAAGAAGAGGTGAGTCAAACATAGTGTTCTGTCCTGCTCCAATCAGAATAATATCTGAAAGTTTAGGTGTAACATATGCTCTCTTATCATACATATAGCAGTATTTCACAATGTTATTTCTCTTTCCACTTGGTATGTCACAAACCAAAACTGCCTGATGTTTTCTAATTAACTTTCTAACTTTATCAACAGGTTCATCACAATGAACTGCTTCTGTTATCATATACTTGTCCTGACGCGTCTTAATCTTCTTAACAAGGTTATCAGGATCTCTGTCACTATAAATAAGTAACATATCCCTTGGTGGATAAAGCCATCTGTATACCTTTATTGCCAAACCACACCAAATAAGACAGCACAAAATATTATCGAAACCCATTCCGATAATTGCTGCCGGACTAACCATCTTAAGTGATAACAACGAAATCTGTAAATAAATAATAAAGTTTGTAAATAATAATGCAAGTATCTGTGAAAAAACTAAATTCGAATACTGCAAACTTCCCAACTTAAATGCTCCGTATACATTACAAAATATTGTAAACATTAATCCATATACAAAAAGCATTACTATATGGCCCTTAAAGAAGAACTCTCTTGTCATTCCCTGACTATAATGGGTATTCCAAAAATACCAGAATATATAAGTCTGTGCTACAATTACTATTGCTAATAATAATAGCACGATTATTCTTCTAAACGCTCTAGATTCTCTCATATCGTCTCCTACTTACTTATAGGCTTAATCTCATAATTATTTTGATTTAGGCAAACCGTCCTTAGCCTAGAATTTAACACAATTTTACCAAAGCCACTAATATTTGTCAATTAATGCTACTTTTTAGCCTTATTTAGCCTATTCAAATTGTCCAAATTTCACAATTTAATCACACTTTTAATACTATTATAATACCTTGTATACTTTGTTTTTTCATAATTATGTAGTATACTTACTGTTAGTATGCATATTTAGTATATGTACATAAAATAATTTTACACGAATTTAAAATCAAAATTACAAGGAGGTACTTATGAGTAGAAAAATGATGTCCGATTTAGATAACAAAACCGGTTATTACGGATACTCTTCTGAATTGGGAAATGTTTCCGGAAAGGATAAAAAGAAAAAGGAAAATAAAGGTGGCTCTGTTTTAGGCGTCATCTTAGCATTAATACAGCTTGTTTTGTCAGGGCTTCTTGTTTATCAGGTAGTTTCTGCCAATATTTTAAGCACAACTTATCTTGCTGTTTTAGTTATTGTATTGGTTGTTCTTTTTGCAATTGCCCTTTTAACACAGAAGGGTGGCCGTCCAGCCCGTACTTCAGGTAAAATATTGTCCGTTATAATTTCAATAATACTTGGCATACTTTTATTTTACATGGGACAATTTTTAGGATTCCTTAATAACTACAGCGACGGTAAAAAAGTTTCTGAGGAACCTTTCGTTGTTTTCGTATCAGCCAGTGATGAATTTGGTACATACAATCCGAAGGAAAACTACCGTTCAGATACAAATATTCTTGCGGTTGTAAATCCTAAAACTTCTACAGTACTTATGATTTCAACACCAAGAGATTACTACGTACCAATTATTGCAAAGAGCGTTGCTCCTGATTCATACGACAAACTTACTCACGCCGGAAAATACGGAACAGGTATTGCCTACGATCAGAATGGTTCTGAACTTACTTCAAGTGGTTGGAACTGGGCTCAGGAAGTAACATGGGGCGTTGGTAACACTGCAATTATGGATACATTAAAAACACTTTACAATATACCTGTTTCAAGCAAGAACTATCATTATGTACAGCTTAACTTTACAGGTTTTGCCAAACTTGTAGATGCTCTTGGTGGCATTACAGTAGATGTTGACAAGTCATTTAGCACAAAAACATACGCTTCATATGATGAAGACAACGGTGAACGTAAAACATACAAGTACAAAAAGGGTAAACAGGAAATGAATGGTAACGAAGCACTTACATTTGTTCGTGAAAGACATTCATTCGGCGATGGTGACTTACAGCGTAACCGTAATCAGGTTAAAGTATTAAAAGCATTATCATCAAAAGTACTTTCAACATCAATGATTACAAACACAGACTCAATCCTTAGTGCTGTTGGAGAAAGCTTTAAAACAGACATGAACATTGGCTCCCTTGTAAAACTCCAGACACAGCTTATGGGCAAAAGTGAGTTTTCAAAAACAGGATGGCAAATCGTATCCTACAGTGTAACAGGACAGAGTGCATCACAGAAATTAACATGGAACGGTCTGTTCAAATCAGTAATGCTCCAGGATGAACAATCTGAAAGCAACGCAACTGAATTGATGAAACTTGCTTTAGATGGCACAGATTACACAACCCTTGAAAGCAAGGCTAAAGAATATCAGGCTTCAGATAATAAATAATTTATTTATGGATTGTTGCAAACACTACTAAAATCTCGCAAAAAGTTATACCGCAAACACGTTGATTTTATCATTTTGCTCCGCCGCTTATTGTATGTCGAAAAGTGAAACTCGCCTACGGCTCAAACAGTCACTTTTACGACATACTCTATGCTCGCAAAATTTCAAAAATCTGCCTATTGTTTGCTTGCATAACTTTTTGCGAGATTTTCAAAAATTGTTTGCAATCAATCCGAATAAATTATCTTGTGTCTTACTTAGTGATATAACATATGTAAAAGAGAGGTATTAAAATGAAAAAAATAGTATTAACCGGTGGTGGAACTGCCGGTCACGTAACACCAAACATTGCTTTAGTTCCTAAACTTAAAGAATCCGGTTTTGAAATTAAATATATTGGTACATACAACGGAATGGAGAAACAGCTTGTTGAAGATGCCGGTCTTGACTATATCGGTATTTCTTCAGGTAAGCTTCGCCGTTATTTTAGCTGGAAGAATTTTTCTGATCCTTTCCGTGTTTTAAAAGGATATTTTGAAGCTAAGAAGTTTATGAAGAAATATAAGCCTGATGTTGTTTTTTCAAAGGGTGGTTTCGTAACTGTACCTGTTGTTTATGCAGCAAGTAAGTATAAGATTCCTGTTATTATCCACGAATCAGATATGACTCCGGGACTTGCTAATAAGCTTGCAATTAAGAAGTCTACAAAGGTATGTCATAACTTCCCTGAAACTGCTGCATATCTTGGTTCTAAGGCAGTACATACAGGTTCACCTATCCGTAAGGAATTATTTGAAGGTAATAAGATTACAGCTCTTGATATGTGTGGTTTCTCTGCTAACAAACCTGTAATTATGGTAACAGGCGGAAGTCTTGGTGCTGAAAATGTTAATAAGCTTGTAAGAAAGGCTTTACCTGAATTGTTAAAGAACTTCCAGGTTGCCCATCTATGCGGCAAGGGCAAGGTTGACGAAAGCCTTAAAGATATAGAAGGTTATGCTCAGTTTGAATATATCAGCGACGAAATGAAAGATTTCTTTGCTATGGCTGATTTGATTATTTCAAGAGCCGGTGCAAACTCAATCTGTGAAATTGCTGCATTAAATAAACCTAACATTCTTATTCCATTATCTGCAAGAGCAAGCCGTGGCGACCAGATACTTAATGCTAAGTCCTACAAGAAACAGGGCTTTAGTGAAGTTATAGATGAAGACACAGCTACTGCTGAGGACTTGGTTAACACAGTAAGCTCAGTTTATGAGAATCGCAGTAAATACATTGACGCAATGAAAAAATCTGCCGGAACAGGCGGAGTTGATATGATTGTTGATTTGATTAATAGTCTTGTGAAATAATTAGATATACAAAAATTTCATATTATATAAAAGAAGACTGTTTATATGACATTCTATCTTAATCTATTAAAACAGCATATAGACTGGTTATCAATATTTCAACAAAGAAACGGAACTATATCAAATATTTTGACATAGTTCCGTTTTTTTACTACATATTTCTTTTTAATACCGAATAGTTTTCTAAATTTTCAAACCATTCCTATAAAATCTTCTGAACCTTTTCTGCGATAGCATTAAGCTTATCAACATCCTGAGTTCCCGGTGTCCACTTAATATTAGCATCATCCTTGCTATATCTTGGAATAACATGAATATGAAGATGGAAAACAGACTGACCTGCTATTTCTCCATTGTTCTGCAAAATATTAATACCTTCACAACCTGTTGCTTCCTTAAGTGCAGTTGCAACCTTCTTAGCTACGATGTGAGCGTGAGCCAAAAGTTCATCGTCAATCTCAAAAACATTAGCTGCATGACTCTTAGGAATAACCAATACATGACCTACTGTTGCAGGGCCTGCATCAAAAATAACCTTAACCTTATCATCTTCAAACAATGTAATTGAAGGAATTTCACCTCCAGCAATTTTACAAAAAATACAATCGCTCATAAAACTTACCTCCTAAATCCAATTCTTTTTATTGGATAATAGCAAATTCATATTTAGATAGTTGCAAATCAATATTTTGTATTTACCATCGTTGAGCAGAACTTTATACCGCAAACACGTTGATTTTATTATTTTGCTCCGCCGTTTATTGTAAGTCCAAAAATCAAAACTCGCCTACGGCTCAGACAGCTGATTTTTGGCTTACACTATGCTCGCAAAATTTCAAAAATCTGCCTATTGTTTGCTTGCATAAATTTCTGCTCCCCGATGGATAAAATATTAATATGTTAGCTTTGCAACTATCCATAAAAATTGTAATTTGCTATTATCCTTATAAATGTAGCGGTTTGTTTCCAGGTCTATATATTGCTAATGCAATAACAACTCCTGTAACTGCTCCGCCCAGATGTGCCATCCAATCTACGCCTTCCTGCATGTTGCCGAAGACCATTAGTATAAATAACAAGATTAGTCGTGGTGCAGATACCTGTCCCAGTTGTTTTCTGCTTTTGAATATCATTACCAGTAGGACACCGAAGATGCCAAAAATTGCTCCTGAAGCTCCGGCACTTATAGAGTACTCTCCTGTTATCATTTCGATTCCTGATGAGATTATGCCTCCTGCTATGCCACATATAAAGTATGTTATAAGGTATTTTACTCTTCCGAAGTTTTCTTCTATCTGATATCCAAGGATATAAAGCATTACCATGTTGTTTATCAGGTGTTCTGCGCCAAAATGCATAAACATACTTGTTAGTATTCTGTACCATTGTCCGTTTTCGAAAATATCCGGTGCATATGATGCTCCATGAGCATACATATACTCACCACTTTCCGTTGACCCAAAAAATTCCATCACTAGAAAGACTACCACATTTATTGCAACAAGCACTGCTGTTACATATGGGATTTTCCTCTGCTCCGGTTCGTTCATATATGAATTATTGTAGTTATTTATCTGTCCGTTATTATCGTAACTGTTCATATATTTCCTTTCATTATAGGATTTTCCTATTGATTAAAATAATTACTGTTTGGCATTCTTTCTATATTTAATATTACTATTCATAATCCATTTGCATAATGCATCAGGCCATTTTGTTCCACATATGAATGTGACTACTATTCCAATTGCAACAATAAATAACCACCATTTGTTAGGATACTTGTAAGGCAAATATTTGTACAAACTGCTTGCCATATAAATATAGATAAAAACATAGTGGAATACATATACACTTAAGCTTCTCTGACCTATCTTTGACAAAATAAATCTTCTTTTCGGCATAATGCTTAGGAACATAAATACTATAAAGAATGAAATAACATACACTCCTAATCTAATCAGCGGACCATATGCCATTCCATATTCCAAACGGTAATATCCACTTCTTCCTGTTAACAAAAATCTTAGCCAAAAGATTTTGTCAATTCCTACACAACATATTACAAAATAAGTAATCAACGAAATAATTGCCATTACTTTTATTTTTTTATTTTCCAACCATTTCGTTATGTCTTCTATTGAAATAACATATCCTAAATAGAAAAATGGATAAAAATTAACAATTCTCATCCAGCAGAAAATATCTGTATTCTCAACTGTATAGCCTAAAATCATTGCAATAACTACAGATAAGACAAACCCATAAACCGGTTTAAAGCGTTTTGTATAAAATGTTATTATATACATAAAAAACATTGCCAATGCGAACCATGCAACTCCCGATTCAACAAACCAATTTATAGAAGTATATTTCCCGTAAATTATCATTTGTACAATCCAATTTACTATTTTAATAAATATGTAAATTAATATGTAAGGTGCAACTTTGTCGATTCTTCTGTCTTCTACTGTTTTCTTTGAAAACAAGCCTGCTATAAGGAAGAATGCCGGCATATGAAATGTGTATACATAAAAAAACAGTGAATTAGCTACTGGGTTTCCTAAATAATTTTCAAAAAAATGGCATATAACTACAAGTGTAATCAGAATCCATCTTGCGTTATCCCATTTTGCTATTCTACCCGCTCCTTTTTTTTGTTCCATCTTACTTATCCTTCTCTTTTAAATCTTCTGTTCGTTCACTAATTATGTAACGTGGTCTGTGTTTTACTTCCATATATATCTTTCCAATATATTCTCCAAGAACACCCATACATATTAACTGAACACCGCTAACAAAACATATAACAGCTATTGTACTTGTCCATCCTGTTACTGTTGTGCCAACGAATTTCTGTATAATAGAAACTATAATAAAAATGAAACTTACCAATGCCACAATAAAGCCAAAGCTTGTAATCATTCGTATTGGTTTAATGCTTAAACTTGTAATTCCATCAAATGCAAGTGCCAGCATCTTCTTTAACGGATAATGACTTTCCCCTGCAATTCTTTCATTTCTTTCATAATATACGCTTGTGCTCTTAAAACCTACAAGTGGAAACATTCCTCTAAGGAAAAGATTAACTTCCTTAAAATTAGCAAACTCATTAAGAACTCTACTACTAACAAGTCTGTAATCTGCATGGTTAAACACAACCTCTGCTCCCATTATATTTAAAACTTTATAGAAGCCTTCAGCAGTGGCTCTTTTAAAGAAAGTATCTGTATCTCTCTTAGAACGCACACCATACACGATTTCGCTTCCTTCTAAATATTCATCAACCATTTCATTCATTGCATTAATATCATCCTGACCATCACAGTCAATAGATATAGTAATGTCACACTTGTCTTTTGCTTCCATCAAACCTGCAAGAACTGCATTCTGATGTCCTCTGTTTCTACTCTGTGTAATTCCGATGAAATGTTCATCTTCTAATGCCAGCTTTTTAATAATCTCCCATGTTGAATCCTTACTGCCGTCATTAACAAACATTACTCTACTTGAATCACTAATCTTTTCTTTTGAAATTAATTCCTTAAGTTTGTTTAAAAATAAGTCTTTTGTAATAGGTAAAACCTCTTCTTCATTATAACAAGGTATAACTATGTATAATATTGGTTTCATATTGTCCCTCCTCTTCATACCTGTTCATTATAACATTTTATTTGTTTCTTGCAATTATCTGCAGTAAATTATTGATTTTCCCCGATTTTTAAGGAAATAGTTACAACTTTTATTTTTTGTGTTATACTTGTCGAAGTTAAATTAAGTAGAGGAGATTTTTAATGGAAACTATTAAACAACTTTTTATTAAATATAAAGAAATCATTATGTACCTTATTATGGGTGGTGGAACCACTGTTGTTAACTGGGTAGTTTACAGTCTTATGGTTATGTTTTGCCATCCGGGCAACAATTTAACAGGGCCCCTTCATATTTCAGCAAGCACTATTGATGTTTTTGTTGCCAATGTGGTTTCATGGGTTTTAGCTGTAACTTTTGCTTACATAACAAACAAGCTTTTCGTATTTGAAAGTTATTCATGGAATCCTAAGTTTGTTCTTAAGGAATTAAGCTTATTCCTGTCTGCGAGAATCGCAACAGGTTTAATCGAAATCTTCGGTGTTCCTTTCCTTGTAAGCCACGGATTTAATCAGGCAATCTTCGGATTGGAAGGTAGCGTGTGCAAGATTACAATGTCATTCCTTGTTGTATTACTTAACTATGTATTCAGCAAGCTTGTTATTTTCAAAAAAGATAAAACAGAAGCTTAATATTAATACTAAGTCCGTCGGTGCATTGCATAATCGTTTTCCGGTGGATTTTTTTTGCAATTTATTTGTTTTTCAATATACAATTTTTTTACAAAATTTACTTAATTTTTTTACTGTTTGGAACTATCAGCAACAAAGTTTATGTTGCTTTTTTTCGAATAATACAATAGAATTGTTATTTGAGAATGAAAATATTAAAATGAGGTGAAAAAAAATGAGCAAAAATTCGGTAACAAAAAAATTAATTACAACTCTTGCTTTGCTGACATGTCTATGTGGCATTGGTACATTAAGCGTACATGCAGCTCCAAAAGCTGTATCTTTTAACAACAATAGCAAAAAGATAACAATGTTTACTACACAGCGCAAGCAGCTTAAAATCAAGTTATCAGGCAAGTACAAAAAGAGCGATGTAGTTTATTCTTCATCAAACAAAAAGGTAGCCACTGTAAATAAGAAAGGGGTTGTCAAGGCTCTTAAAAAAGGTAACATTACAATATATGCCCAGATTAAAGGTACTTCAAAAAAGGCTAAATGCAAGGTTAAAGTTTTTAAAAATGTAAAATCAATCAAAGTTGTTGGCAGGAAGAAACATTATTACATAGGTCAGCAGTATCAGTTAAATTACAAGACTACACCTAAGAAAACATTGGAAGAAATAACTTGGGACAGTTCTAACGATGATGTTGCCACAATCTCTAAAGATGGTTTACTTACAATAAAGGAAAAAGGTAAAGTCAAAATCACTGTTTACTCCAAAGAAACAAAGGTTAAAAAGACTTATAAAATTAAAACTGAGGAAGTTCCACAGATTAGTTTTAAGAATGGCAATAAAGCAACAGTTAAATACGGAAACAATTATCAGATTGTTCTTCAGTACACAAATCACGACATTGAAAAAATACAGTATAAATCTGAAGATCAATCTATAGCAACAGTTGATGCCAATGGTCTTGTAACAACAAAGAGACCGGGTGAAGTTTACATTACTGCAACTCCTTCAAAAAGGAAAGAAACATTAAGAATGCTCTTAGTTGTAGAAAATAAAACAGGCTTCTTTGAAAATTCATTATTATATGACAACATTGATACTAGCGGATGTAACAAGCTTATGATTGTTGCCCATCCTGATGACGAAACATTATGGGGTGGTGCTCATTTAAAATCAGGTAACTGGTTTGTTGTATGTCTTACAAATCATTTCACAGATGTTAGAAAGAATGAATTTAAGTCTGTAATGGAAAAAGCAGGCATTAAGGGAATTATTTTAGATTATCCTGACCTTGTTAGAGATGCTAATAAGAAATGGGTTAAATATGATTGGGATTCTGTAAAGGACGGTGTTGCTGCTGATGTAACTAAACTTATTAAGAGTAAGAATTGGGATTTGATTGCAACACATAGTCCTGCCGGAGAAACAGGTCATATCCATCACAAAAACACAGACCAGGCTGTAACAAACGCATGTATAAGCACTGGTAATTATGATAAATTATGGTACTTTGGCAAATGCTACTGGACAATACCTTCCGGTCTTAAGAGAATTACAGATGAAGAATTAACATTCAAGCAATCTTTAGTTGACTTATACAAGAATGAAACAAAACCTATCAATACATATTGGGCTCAGATGATTCCTTATGAAAACTGGGTTAAGGCAACAGATTATGTTGCAGGAAAATAATAAATAAATTATAAGAAATTCTTAATTAGCAGAGCTGCATTGGCAAACGTCAATGCAGCTCTGTTTTTGTGCTAAATATGTTGGCTCCACGAAACCAATCCAAATTCTAAAATATATTATACGCAACCACTTTCTATTTTGCCGAATATATAACCCACTGTTGGTTTTTATCTCCGGTATACTGTTCAATTGAAAGAGTCTTTTTCTTCTTGTCATATGTTAATGCCAGATTGTATTCATCATATATTTCATAAGTATTGTCTTTTACCTTTTTAACAATCCAACGCTGAAATATTGAACGGTCCGTTGCACTTAGTCCTACTGAAGTTCCAGGATCAATTTTGCCTTCCAGTATTCCAAGTGATTGTTCAGATATTTCGTTGCTGTTCTTACCACAAAGACTTATAAGTGAACAGTCAACTACAAACTTATCTGAATATTTTTTATCATTACCTATTAATCCTGCCAGTGTTACTGATGAATCATTTGCAGGTATTATAGTATAATATCCATCATCCAAGTCATCAACCTGATGGCTCATATATGACTCATATCTTTCCTTATCGCCATTTAGCTTTATTGTTTCATTTACAACTTTATTATTTGAAATGCCTATTACTATTACAACTAAAGCAATGACAACCACAGGAATAATTGTTCCTCTCTTTTCTTTAGCCTCTTTTTCGCCAAGGCTTATGTTGCATACTCTTCTAAGCAATAACTGATAGCCTCTAAGCATATATGGAATCATAAGATAAGCATAAATTATTGTATACTGACCTTTTGCTTCCCAAACAAAATGGAATAGGAATCCTCCTATAAATGTAATTGCAAAAATCAACTTATAAGCATCCAGTTTTCGGAAATCGAATATTAAGAATAATATTATTCCAAGCCACAAAAATACAATAAAATAATTACATATTGTAGTAACTGCACGATTGGCTGAATGTCCGTCCACCATTAGATTCTTCACCGAATCTGTCCATGTTGGATTGGAAAGTCGTCCTCTATCCAAGTTTGTTATGTAAAAACATTCAAATGTTCCCTCATTCCACTGAGACGCTGTTTTTTTGCTAAAGAATGACAATGTGTACTCTTTATCTTTTTTTAATTCGCCTACTCTTTCAGAGATGTTTTGGGAAATGGCTTCTTTTGTTTTTGGAATATCATATTCATTGTCTGCAAAAACCTTAGCATTATACCCGTTCCACCATCCCGGAGCCTTGTAACTTTCCTGCAATCCCATAGCTACCCAAGCTGTATTTGGAGTTCCCTCATCTACTTTCTTTCCTGTAAGATGATAAATAGTTGACGAAATTGAAGTAACTACAACAACATAAAAAACAATTCCCCACACTAAAGAGATTACTGATTTCAAACTCTTTTTTACTATTGCATCAAATAATAATAACAGACAAGTTGCAACAATCATAATCAGATAGTTTGACTTAAATCCATATCCTATTGAAAGAAGTGAAATACCTACAAGTCCGTTAACAATATTTCTCTTTTTGAAATATTTAATCAAAAGAAATATTCCTGCAACTGAAGCCGCAAGTCCATATAATGTTCCATAAACAAATGTTACATAACAATTCAACTGGAAGAATCCCAAAAGCAAAATATATGAATAACGTGCCAGTTTCTTATCATTAAATAAAAGGTAAATGGTTTTGCTTAAAAAGAATGAACTTAATATAAGCATCGGTATGTTTAAATATTGGAAAACCATCTGATTATCTGTGCCAAACATTTTCAATCCAAGTGCCACAAACAAAACAAAACCGTTCTGATTAGGAAATCTATAGCAATATGCTCCTTTATCCCACATATCAGGTACATTGTTAAGCAAGTCATTGGCTGCGTTCAAAATAAGTTCCTGGTCATCCATTGCCGGAATGCCTGTTTTGTACACAAACATAATCATTAAAATCGTATAAACTACCGTTACTATTCCAAGGAAAATATAATTTGGAGTAACTATTGAAATAGAATACTTCTGCAGAATAATCTTTACGATTATGGCAATTAAAATTGGAATCAGCACTATAAGGACTGTACTCCAAAATGGTTTTTCAATAAAAAAAGATGATTCACAAAAATCTAAAAACGTTGATCCAAAAAAGCTCTGTAAGAAAATAAATCCTAAGAATAACATAGAAATAATTACGATTATATATTTAATAAATATTTGCAAAACATCTGTTGCCTTGTTTAATATGGCATTTTTGTAAATTGTTGTAGTTTTATCTTTCATCTTTCTCCCTCTCGTAAAAATATTTACAAAAAGTATAGTCGGTATTACCAACTATACTTTCTTCTGGCTTTTTAATTTCTGTCTTATGCATTTAAATGCTGCATCTTCTCCCTCATTGGCAGTTATAATAAGTAGCTTTTCAATTTCATCACTGGTTTTTGGATGAATAATTCTACTTGATTTTCTTCTGACAAAATATTCTAACGGATCAGTCTGTTTGTATTTGTCACCGTTATATATTTTGCTTGCTGCCAGTCTGTCACAGTACATTTCCGCTACATAATTATAAGGCATTTCAACAGGTTCGTTCTTATGACTTTTCATATTGTAATCAACCCAATATTCAAAATGATGTCTGTTACGTCCCTTATGATGTAACCATGCCTTAGAATAGCCCTTGTCTATTCTTTCCCCTTCATTGGGACTTCTGTCTCCCATGTAATATTTTACTCCAGGGATAAACTCAGTTGGAGTATATTTTGACAGGTCGTGTCTAAGTCCCTGCCACAATATTCCCGCCTTTGCACAATGGGCAATAACCTTATGTCTATGGCGTGTTATTGTTGAAAAATGTCCTGTTAATTTTTGAAAAAAATTCATAATGCTTACTCTTTCCTGTTACTATATTCTATTCAAAAATTTCAGATATCTTGGCTGATGGATTTTCACCGCAATCATATGAGAAATATTCGCAAAACTTTTCGTTCTCTGAAGTAAATTCTGAAAATTTTGTCATATCAATGTCTTCAACGTTTTTAATGTATAAATTTGAAAACTTTCTCTTCATATATTTTTCAAACTCACAGTTAGTATATTTTAGGCAATAAATAGGTTTCTGTCTAACTGCAAAATATGTTGCATACAATCCACTATTTGTTACTAAACAATCAGCAAATGATAATACTTCTCTTGTATCAAATGTTCTATTGGAATATACAAACTGGTTTCTGTGTTCGTAACCTATATGAGTCATATTCTCCAACAACTTCCCACTGTTAGTAAAAATAATCCAGTCATCATCTAAGTTATCAAAAATCTTATTCCAGTTAACTTCTGCATATGGATTTTCCTCATCTTCATCCAACTCTCCGGTTAATAATATTGCCAAAATCTTTTTGCCTTTTAACATTGGATAATGTTTACAATACTTATCATAATGTTTTTTCTTAAATTCTTCCTGATTCAATCTCCACGAGTATGGCATACACACCTTATCAATTATTTCTGACTTCGGTGTATTATAGCATTTTTTCAAAAGCTCTTTTTCAAAAGGTGAACCTACAATAATATGTGTAAAATTCTTATACGTATTCTTTTTCTTAAATGCTCCCTTGTCATATTCATTAATTGCCTTAAACTGGTAATCATAAGGTGTTGCTATAAGAACCCTCTTTCCTTCCGGTGCATTCTTAGGTAATTTTCCTGCAATTGAACCGTCAACACATATTATGTCAGTATTATTTTTGCAATACTCCTTTCTTATGCTTATGTTTCCTTTTTTTACAAGGGAATTTTTTGCATTTTCATTTGCAACCGCATCCTTAAATTCAACTTTCTCATCATTTACTCTGAAAAAGTCCTTTACTACTAACATATCAAGGGTTATCCCTCTATTTTTTGAACTTACAAAAGATATCTTTTTTCCCATTTATTTTCTCCCCACATATGAATTTATTAAACCTGCCAAACGTTCACAACTATGTCCGTCACAACCTGACATATATTTTTTAATAAATGTATCGTACTTTTCTGTTAACTTTGTATTTTCGGAATCTTGCAAAAACTCTTCTAATTGTTCCTGGTTTTCATATACTTCACCCGGAAGGTCATCCGGATAATTCAAATAAAATCCTCTATCATATATGGCCAAATCATAACAGAAGAATCCAATAGGCTTCTTTAATAACGCATACTCAAAAATAACTGAAGAATAATCTGTTATTAACATATCTGAAACAAACATAAAATCGTTTGTTGAGAAATCTCTTACAACCTTAATATTGTCGTATTTCTTAGGCACAATATCATTCTTCATTACCGGATGAGGACAAATAATAAACTGCTGGTTAGGCAACAGTTTTTCTGATAATCTGTCAAAATCAATCTTCGGATTAAACTGACTTCTTCCCTGGCCTTCATCTCTAAATGTAGGTGCGTATATAATAACAAATTTTCCCTTTAATTCAGGATATGCCTTATATATTGCCTCTCTCTTCTGTTCTATAAGTTTCTTATCAAAAAATTCATCTGTTCTAGGTACGCCTAAAGCCTTAACCTTCTTTAAGTCAATGTCAAAAGCGTCTGCATAAATAGGTCGCACTTCTGCACCACTTACTGACACAAGATTGTACTGGGCATGAGTTGCTAAGTCTGTCCTAATTTCCAAATTTGTTCCTCTCTGTCCAAACTTCTTAAATGCTCCACAGGCATGCCACAACTGTATAACTCTCTGTTCAGGCTTTAAATCAAAATATCTTAAATATTTTACATAATCATCTGTTACAATAACTTTACTTGTACAAATCAATTTGACAGCTTTTAATATCTGTAACGGATTATGTGGTAACTGCTTAGCAAAAATCACTTTATCACCCTTTACATAAGGATATAAAGCCTTGGCATTTCCTTCAAGCTCTCCGTTCTTTCTAACACTGATAAACAATGTTCTGTTTATCACTTCCTTTGTCTTGTATCTTTCTATTGCAAACTTAATTACATTGTTAACAAAAGTTTTTTCTTTAAAATTAGAAATGTCCTGTAACTTAACTAATGCTTCTCCCGGATTCATTGCTAAATCCTCACTATTTAAGTCAACCTGTGCATCTTCAAAATATTTTTTTATATATTCTGTACTTCCGTCATGTTCAATGAAAGAAATAAACTCTCTTTCTTTTCCATCAAAATGAACTATGCCATCATTAAAGAATGTATAGCAACCCTTTTTATAGAAATCTTCAATATGTTCCTTTATTCCTTTTTCATCCGTTATTATTTCATGGACAAAATGCACATCAAAGAACTTGTTTGCCAATGTATAATCCATGCAAAGATTATCATTATATCCAACTTCATTCATAACTGATTCCTGAGCTATTCTGTTTAAATAAACAGGCTGTGGCTCATTGAAATTAGTATGATAAATAAGTTCTATTAAAAAGTCCTTATGAGTCTTTATAAATCTCTTAAACACATATTTGAATGTGTTATTTGAATATAAAATCTTACTATCACAAAAAGTTATATATCTGGTCTTAGTTGTCTCAAGTGCTTTTCTAAACAACTCTTCTTCAGACTGCGCCTCTATGAAAATCATATTTTTCTGGAAGCAGTCATTGTCCTCAACTATTTTCTTCATACTTTCAGGTAAAACAATATTTACCCCAACAAGATTCTGGTTAGCCAGACTGTCTAAGCACTTAATAAACTGTTCTTCATCATTTTCTTTGCCATATAATACTGCTGTAAAATGTGCATTTTCCTTCATTTCTTCCTCATCTGTAATAATATTATATAAAGAAATATCAGGGTTTTCGTCGGCTACCAAAGATGCATTCTGTAAATCTAAGATTTCTATTTTTTCTAAGATTTCGTCTTTAATTTTTTCAATTGTGCTTTTTTTCAAAGACCAGAATTTTGAATAAAACTGCTTAATGAGAATATTTAACTCTTTATAAATAATTCTATTTAAATACTCTGTTAATTCCTTATCTTCTGCTCTTACCTGATTAATGGATTTGTATTTAGGAAAATCCCTTAATATACTATCTCTTGCAGCCTGCAGAATAAGTCTGTGAGCTTCAATATAATCTTCCACCTTAGAATCTGATATATTCTGTGTTGCCGCATTAGTGTCACCAATCATTCTTCTGTAATGGGTAACTACCATTTCCAATCCGGTGATTTTAGTGACATGATAAACATAATTCATTGAAAAAACGCCGTCTTCAGAATAAGATATTGGTGGCAATCTTAAATTATATTTTTCTATTATATCTCTTCTAAACAATTTGTTTGTTAAAGAGAATGTTTTTAAAATGTCTGTATCATATTTATCTATTTTCTCTAATTCAAGTAAGCTGTTCAACTCTTTTACTTCTGTAGTCTTATACTGGTCAAACATATCATATCCGGCAATTACCAACTCTGCCTTATTATTTTCAGCAGCCTCATACATCTTCTCTAAGGCTTCCAATTCTAATATATCATCAGCATCATAGAAATAAACATACTTACCCTGTGCCACGTTTAATCCATCATTTCTTGCAGCTGACACCCCGCCGTTTTCTTTACTTATTACTGTAAAATTAGGATATTCTTTCTCATATTCCTTTAATATATCCAGTGTTCCATCTTTAGAGCCATCATTTATTGTAATGATTTCATAGTCATCCAATGTCTGATTAACTACACTCTGCAACGTTTCCACCAAATATTTTTCTGCATTATAAGCTGCAATAATTACTGAAATTTTCATTTATTTTCCCCTTCATTATTTTGCTATTTTTAATATTTATGTTCCACCACTTTAATCTTTAGGTCCTGTGAAATATTGTAAAATAACTTATATCTGTATTCCCATATTTCCTCACTAGGTGATGGTGCGTGAAGATATCCCTCATAAGGAAGTCTCTGAATAGTAACTTCTGATTTTCCTTCACTTTCCGCTTTTCTTACTTTATCAAGTCTTGCTCTATCAGCTTTATAAATCGGTGCATATACTGCAAACTGCATTCCCATAACAATTACAAGGGCTGCAATTTCCATTTTTGTCAGGATACCATATATATCCTCATTTATATTAACCAGATTACATACTTCTGCAATAAACCATATTGTTAAAACAAATGTTGCAAAGAAACATCTTGGTCCAATTGGTGTTACCATAAGTAATGGTCCTGACACACACGCTATGCATCCCAATATAAAAGACAATCTGTACTTTACATATTTATCCTTAAAAAGGCTTAAAACAAGTACAAGTAATGAAATCCAGAAAATAACATTAAATACGCCGTCAAGATACTTTCCATATTTCCAATTGTAAATCCATTCTGTATCAACTCTTGTTACAATTCCATATACCAATGTTCCCATAACCAATGTTAACGAAATACATGAAACAATCTTTGCCATGTTACTTTCCAGCTTGTCATGGTATTGAATAAAAGCTATTAATACAACAATTGCCATTACAACACACAAAACAATATTATCAAACATCATTTCTTTTCCAATTACATCAAAGTAATTAGTTATAATTCTCTCCAATGTTCCGCCTTTACTTGCTCCGACAGTTCTGTAACCATCGCTTCCGCTTCCAATAGATGAGTAAACAGAATTAGAAAACATTGTTGCTGTTCCTGCAATTGTTCCCACGAAATATGCCACGTGAGACAATTCTATTTTTCTGTTTTTTATAAAATTAAATGCAATAATATATACTGCCATTATAACTGCAAGTATTGTTACGTGTTCTACAATAAGTGTTGTCAAAAATCCTAATATAAGCATTGGAATTGCCCATACATTAGAATGCTTCTTTCCATCTTCTATGAATAAATTTCTTACAAACAATCCGTACAAAAGAATAAGAACAATGGATGTAGTATAATTTGAAAATCCGGCTGTCCAAACAATACTCTGTCTTATAACTGCCTTAGGTGCAGTAAAAATAAGTATTGTAACCAAAGTAGCCATCTGCCACTTACCTTCATTTGTTTTTGTAATCATCCAGACAATTAATGTAATACATGCTGACATTACAATTGTCTTTAAAATATTTGATCTTGTAAGTGCAAGTACAATTAAATTGCCGAAATAACGTCCGCTATAATTATCGAACCATGTGTTTAATCTTTCTATTCCTATGCTGCTTCCCCATGCCCAGTCATCACCTGTGTATGGATACAAAAAGCATAATGCACATAGTACAACAAAAAGTAGTCCCCATTGCCATTTTTTAACTTTGTTCATCCTCCCAAAATCATACATTTAAATATGTATGTTTCCTTTCTGTATTTTTCTATTTTCTTCCTGTGTTACATTTACACATTACTTTTAAGTTTACCATAAAAATATACAAACTTCAATTAATGCCCATTATCATAAATCTTGTATGTAACTTATATGCAAATCTTACAACATAACTTGCATTTATTCTCTATAAAGTATAAAATATTACTTTAGGATTATCATAATAAAATAGATAATATCAAACTTTTCAGTTTATTTCGATATTATTACATTACAAAAGGAGTAGAGATATGAGTTTACTTTCAGTGGTTATCCCTGCATACAATGAGGGGGCAATGATTCACAAGACTGCAGAAGTAGTTTCATCTCTTTTGTCGGAAAACAATATTGAGTATGAAATTATTTTTGTAAATGACGGTTCAAAAGATACAACATGGGAAGAAATAGTTAATGCTTCAGCTAATAATAAGAATATTAAGGGTGTATGTTTTTCCCGTAACTTTGGAAAGGAAGGCGCAGTATTTGCAGGTCTTGAACATGCAAGCGGTGATTGTTGTGTAGTTATGGATTGTGATCTGCAACATCCACCAAAAACAATTTTGGAAATGTATAAGCTTTGGACAGAAGGTTTCGAAGTTGTGGAAGGTGTTAAGGCTTCACGTGGAAAAGAAAGCTTTATACATAAGATGTTTGTAAAGACTTTTTACAATATTATAAGTGGTTCCACAGGAATTGATATGTCCCGTGCATCAGACTTTAAATTACTGGACCGTAAGGTAGTTGATTCATTCCTTGCACTTCCTGAAAGACACGTATTCTTCCGTGCACTTTCATCATGGGTAGGATATAAAACAGCTTACGTTGAATTTGATGTTCAGGAAAGAGAACTTGGCGAGTCCAAATGGTCTTTCAAATCACTTGTTAAGTATGCCATTAACAATATTACTTCTTTCTCAGCTGCTCCAATGCAGCTAGTAACAGGATGTGGAATAATATTCTTCATCTTTGCAGTAATATTTGGTGTATATTCAATAGTAAAATATTTACTTGGATATTCTTTGGAAGGATTTACAACCGTAATACTTCTAATGCTTATCATTGGTGGAATATTAATGTTCAGCCTTGGAATTATCGGATATTATATTTCTAAAATATATGAAGAAATCCAGTTACGTCCAAGATACATTGTATCTGAAACAACTAATGGCTTAGAAATCAAAAAAGATAAATAAACATAACAAAAACTCCCAACAAACAGGTTGTATAGAACATCTACCGTTCAAACCTTTTATTGGGAGTTTTATTTATTGTTTTCTCAATTTTTTATTTTTAATTTTCTCTCTTGTCATAAATATACCATCTGCCGATGTCATAATCAGAACCGGTATAAATGCCACAAGATATCTGGAATTGCATTCCCAAATTGACAGGAATAAAATAATTCCAAACAACGCTATCCTTAAAACAAGCATTTTCTGCTGTTCATTAGTTCTTCTTATTGCAAAGATTCCCGATAACAATATTCCGACAATAAGTACAATATAATATAGCCATGAATAAATTAAACCTATCCAATGGTCACTGCCATGGAAAGTAAACACTCTTTGCCATATTCCATTCTCGTCTACAGGAAATCTGCCGGCATAATCATCACCTGCCAAACAACTGTCTCCCCAGGTTCTTTTAAGTTTTGTATAACATATATGCTCTATCAAACCTGCTTTGCCTTTTTCCCTTACACGCTTTTTAATCTCTTTTATGTCTGCTTTATTTTTTTCTTCGTATGTAGGAAAACTTTTTGTATATGAAACGTCCTCTTCACAATATCCTCCGGTTTCTCCTAATGCCATCATAACCCAATGGGTAAGTGGAAATTCATTTGCATCTTCCACTTCTTCACTAATTTCAAACTGACTTGAAATCACTTTATTTGATGCACTTACAACTGCCACAACTCCAACCATTGTTATTACAATAAACATTACAAACTTCTTTATTTGCTTAGCATCTTTAAGATTTAAGAACAATTCGCAAATCATAGCCATAAAAAGTATGAATATTGTCACTTTAATTTTGTAAGAAATTCCAGCAACAATTCCAATTAAAATGGTATAAGCTATATTTGCCCTTCCGTCTGTTTTATTATATTTAATATAGAAATACAACATAAGAATTGCTAATAGCATTCCTGATGTATCAGTATATGCAAACATTGCATACAAATACAATGGAAGGCAACATACAGTTATGATTCCAACAACAAAAGCCTTCTTTTCATTCCATACAAGCTTTGCTGTTTTGTGAATAAAAAATATTGTTAACTGAACAAATACGCAACTTACAACAATTGATACTGTTTTAAATGTTTCAATGGTTGCTGATGCATAAAACATTCTTACAATCTTAAATAATATAACTAAAAAAGCTAACCAGAACTTATTATTAGGATATCTTGCCACATCCTGCTCATATAGCAATTGATTATGAAATACTACATTAGTTGCATTCTTAATCAATCCACCCCAGTCCCAGGATAGGTTAACTTCCAGTGCAAATGCCATATACACCATTAAAATTGCTGAAAGTACCTGAATTACTGCCCATGTAACTTTAAGATTAATTCTATCAAGCCATGGGTATTGTTTACTCATTGCAAAGGCAATAAGCACAAAAACAGGAACAGATAATAATGATGCAATATATGAGCCTGTAATCATATTCCCTACTACAAGTACACTTATCATGTAAAACACCACAACAAATGCCACGTTAAATATTTTTCCAAGTTTATTCATCTTAATTCTCCTGTTTATCTTCTGAATTAACTTCAACTTTATTAAGCAGAATATCTGCATCGTTTGTGTGTATTCCAAACTGAATTTCTTTCCATTCTTCCGGAATTCTAACTACAAAACCTGCATTCTTATAATTTCTCATTAATTCATCTAAAATATACAGTTGTTTTTTACACTTGTAGCGGTCTGTTTTTATTTTTTCATCTCCGTTTTGTACAAAAATATAATCATCCTTCTTCATGGCATATAAAGGAGTGCTGAATCTTCCACGCAGCATTCCTTCATATCCGGGCTTGTCCATAATTCCAATAACTCTTACATTACGTTCTGATAATCTTGCTAATTGTTTTTCTCCATATTGGAAAACCATATCATTATCCGTAATTGTCTTCTTAGCTCTGATTTTCTTTTTGTACTTTAATGACAATTCCATTTCTATTACAGGAAGTGCTGTGTTCATTGAACAAATAACTTCATCACTTACCTTTTGCAATACATTACTTAACCTGTCTTTAAACGGCTGCATTTCTTTCTCTGGAACCATTTCCATTACAACTTCTCTGTTACCTTCCAATAAGAATAATCTTAAATGGTAAGCAACTACATACTGAATGTATGGAACAACTTTAAACTTTCTTAACAGGCTGCATTTCATAAGACGCTTATATCCGTCTTCCAAAAAAGTAGTATATCTTTCTTTTTTTCTCCACGCCTTATCAACAAGCGATGATTCGTTTTCCATCTTTCTGTAATAATAAATGGCACCCTTAACCAGACCATATTTGCCCAGCTTTAAAATAACCTTGTTTATTGCCATCGCATCTTCCCAAAAGTCCATATTAACGTCAAACTTAAGTGAACGTAACGCCTTGTCTTTTAAGAACACGCCACCAATATAGTATTGAGGATAATTAAAATCCTCTTTTATGTTTACAACTTCTCTTTCTTCAAATCTCCAATTGGATTTATGTTCATCATTTCTTGCTCCAAAATGATATATTTCTGAGGTTACAAGCTGTATGTCCTTATGATTTTCAAAGAAATTCCATACTGTTTCCAAAGCTTTGTTATCCAAATAATCATCAGAATCAACAAACCCTACAATTACATTTTTCTCGTGTTTACACATCTTTATTCCGTAGTTTCTCACTGCCGAAACGCCCTGATTTTCTTCAAAATGTGTAACAATAAAATTATCCGGATATTGTTCTTTGTATTTATTGCATAATTCTAAAGAACCGTCACTGCTTGAATCATCTATTAAATGTATTACCACATTGTCCTTAAATGATAATGTTTGGTTTATTATACTGTCTACCGCTTTTTCAAGATATTTTTCTGCGTTATAAACAGGCATTATTATTTTAAACATAAACCTTTCCCCCTATCATTTTTTATTTATCCCACATCATAATTGTTTTTCCGAAAGCTTTCTGAATGTCCATTTCAAATGCCTTCTTCATATCTTCTATTGTTCTTACCGGAACTACTGCTCCTACAATATTAGATA